>JAEIGA010000012.1_pt1 | contig 233564 bp, 309 predicted proteins | sample 9270691 | NCBI WGS metagenome assembly JAEIGA01 (sample SAMN17057246, study PRJNA624740) | gut metagenome | biome: biome; isolation source: fecal sample | host: Bos grunniens | place: China: Xizang | collected 2019 | reverse complement strand
TGCGCAACTGCACTTTTGACCCGTAATTTTCACTCTTAATAAAATACCTTAGCGTGAATTTCTAAGGTTAGAAATTACGTTGCGCTGGTGAAACTTTAATCTTTGACGCTTGAATTTCACCATTGCTCATTCTTTTCTTTTCAGGTGGAAAAGTATTGACACGTTCATATTGTTCAACTGTTAACGTATCGTCGCCTTCTATCGTTAACCAATATTTCTTTCCGCATCTAACTGTCATACAACCTGACTTACCTTTGAAAGTGCGTTCATAGTTTGCAGTTCTAGCTCTTCTTGCATCAAGCATAAGAGCATCCCACAATTGTGGATTTTCTGCATCAAGTTGTTCTTTGGTTACTACAAACTTTTTTGCACCATCAGTGCGTGGGCAGTTTGGATAATAGTTTGGATTTTTTTCAGTACTCATTGTTAAATGTCTCCTCAATAATTTTTTATTTACATATATATTATAATATAAAACAGACAGATAATCAACTAAAAATTACCTGTCTGTAAAAATATTTTTAGAATTCTGCTTCATTACCCTGTTCATCACATTCATACCACTTATAGCTATTTCTATTCGCAATGTATGAATACTTTGAGTTTACAGGAACACAATCTTTACAATATTGTCCTATCCAGCCTTTCGTTTGAACAACTGCTTTTTTACCACATATTGGACAAACATCAAAACTTTTATCTTCGGCTTCGTCAATTACTTTTTGAGTTGCATCATAACAACTTTGTGGAACACCTTGGTCATACCATCTAAGTGTGCCATATTTTTCTTTGATGTCAAATATTCTATAATCGTCTAGATAATTTGCTTCTAATAGAATGTTTCTTAGTTGTTCGCAAGCATCTAGCCCGAAACTAATTCTCCATCCATACGGCATCCAATCTAAGTAAGTACTGTCATATCTGCAATATTTTGGAAATAGTTTACCATTTGCAAATCGTAATCTTAAAAACGGATACAAGTCACATAGTTGTTTATTCATACTACGAACTGATTCAATGATACTAGTTAAGTAATCTCTGAATACCTTAACTTCGGGTGACCTTCTTCTGGATAAATGTCTTCTACGAAGTCTTGCAGCTTCAAGGTAGTCAATAGTAAGATTATGACAATCTAATACTGCCTTGATTTTATCGTGATATCTAAAGTAAAAGAATTCATCCTGCAATAACCACGATATTTCAGCTAGTCGTAACGGATTAGCAGCATTTTTTAACTTTTCAAAGAAGTTTATAACTTCTTCTTCGCTTCTTACATTTTTGAATATATAAGTTGATAATTTACCAACAGCTCTAAAACGCTCAGTATAATCCTCAAACATGACTATTTCCTCCCACTAAGCAATCTTGGAATATCAATACCTGTTTCAGTTAAAATAGTTCTAATCTTAGTAACAGCCTCTTTGAACTCTTTACTTGTTATAGAGGAATAAAGAGTCATTCCAACATTGTAAGCAAGCGCACTGGAATCTAATTTACTTGTATAAGCACCATGTTCAACTTCACGCTCAAATAAAGTATTAAATGCACACGCAATAAAGTCTGCTTGACGTTTGCTGAACGTGTATGTAACAATACCACCCACTGTAGTGTGAGTTATAGGCGCTCTATGCCACTCATCAAGCATTCCATTACCGTCGTAATGATAATATACCTCAGGTACATAGTTGTTGTGTCGGTCAATGACAAATCTACCAGTATAGTAATGATTTACCACTCCATACTTTGCCCATTCAGCGACTAGATAAACTTGTCTACATTTATCCAGTCTCTTCTGCATGCGCTTATTATTTTTATAAACACGTCTCATCTTAGTCTGTCCAAGTATCAATATTCTTGGCTATGGTCATAAATAAATCAAGCAAACATTTATTTCTTTCTTTAACTGCTTTCTTCATTAAGACATCTAGCTCTTTTTCTTCTTCATGAGTTGGTGTATTAGGACGAGTAAACTTTTTAGTTTTTATCTCTTTACCATTAGGACCTGTGATGGTAGTGTCTACAATTACAGGGTCACCATAAACTTCACGCATTCTTTTGTGCCAAGCAGCATCAAACTCATCTTCCATGATGAGTTTAATATTTCTACTGCACTCTTTGAGACTATTCAATATCTTGTCAAAATTATTACATGGAGCGTCTTTGTCCATCCAAACGTTGTAATCTTGACTGAAATAATCATGAGACCAGTTGATTGATATTTCTAATAGTTCAAATATTGAAAAATCTGAGTCCCAAGGCGTATATGTTTTTGCGGCTTTAACAAGTTTCTTCTTGTAAGCCTTCATCATCTTTTTATAAGCTTTCTTTGCTTGTCTTTCTTGCTTTGTCATTATCTTACATCTCCTTTCCAACCAAAGTCTTCAAGTTTACCTTTATATTCTTGTATTTTTGTTAACATATATCTATATAGATCTGATGTGAGTGGTACTGAGATGAAGTCGTCCGTTCTTGGTAAATATACATCACTCGTATCAAAAACAATACCAGCACTATCACATTGATGACCTTTGTACAACCAGTACTTATTATTGTCGATTAGCTCAGTGATTACATATATCTTACAAGATACCTTATCAAATACCCTATCACCAACTGCAAACTGCCACTTTTGAGCTTCAAGTTGTTTAACTCTGTCTTGATACTTCTCAATCTTCTTGTTTGCTTTCTCAATTTCGTTCATAAGTTTTTCTTGAGATTTTATGACATTGACTTGCTTAAACATTTTTCACCATTCCCGCAATCTTACTTTTATCAAATCTGTTACCAACTTGTTTTGCAACAATACCGATAACTTTACCAAGATTTGATTCGACTTCTTTTGCCTGTTTAATCATCTCAAGTACTTCTACTTCCGTTAAAGGTTCAGGCATGTATTGTTTTAATTCTTCGATTTGAGCACTGAAATTTGCATAATCTTCTGACTCTGGTTTGTAATAAGTTTGTGCTTCTTTTAACTCACCAATAACTTTTTGAATACAGTTTTGAACTACTTCATCACCGATTGGTAAAGAATACTTACCAGACTTTTCTTCGTTAAGTACTTTGGTCTTAACTTGCTCATAAGCAGTTCTTAAAACTTTGTTTCCTGCTTTCCAAGCTTCTTTCCATTTTGCATAAATAACATCTGCTAACATTCTGTTTCTTGGGCCTCCTCTGTTTTAACTATAAATCTATCTTCCTCAGGTGTTACCTTATCTACATTCTCAGGTAATTCACCTACATATTGTTGTTTTAATTTGAAGAAGTATGTCGGCTTCAATATAAAGTAACTAATTATAGAACAATCACCTGTTTTAGTATCTTGAACATATATAACAGCTTCTTTGTAAGGTTTACCTTTCAAACCCTCAGCTCTGTATGTTTTAGTTACACCACGCATCATTTTTATACAGCGTACTGTTCGTGTTTTATCACCCTCTCGTGGTTGTAACTGCCATCCTATTACAAGTCCTTTGATTGAGTCTGACCTAACTGCCTCAACATTTGCAAGATTTTCAGCTCTATCACGATATTCTTCTATCGTCATATTACTTGTAAATTTTGGGTCTATACCGTTGAATTCTTCATTTTCTCTTAATACATGTGTCAAGTAATGTTTACGAAGTTGCGTTTTACTTGTCCATGTATGATGTAGTGGATGTCTCTTCTTTGTTAATTCCACTTCAATTTGTTTTGCCATTTTGCACTCCTTTGTATAATGAGGCAGCTACTATGCTGCCTACACCATTGAATAATATCATTAAAAATACTACAGATAATGTTACTACTGAACTTGTTCCTAACAAGAAATAACCCATGTAGGCTATACTATGTTCAAATCCACATAGGATAAAAGTTGCAACACACATTATTACTGGAATGAATAGTTTTGTCTTTTTATATGATTCTACTGCAATAAACATCAATACACCACACATAAAAGAATCTGCAATAAGTCTAAAAATTGATTTACTAGTCTTTTGTAGACATAGTTCTGTTGCTACAAGATGTATTGTTTCGTTGTAGCAGAGTATAGATACTATCATTACTCCTGTCATATTACAAGATAAGATTAAGAATAAATCTGCAATGTTATCAACAATATTCTTTTTATTGCTGTAGACAACGTATCCAACTTTACCAGTGTATAGATTTAACTCAAGTGCTACAATTGAAACTAGAGCAATAGAAAATGCAATAGCAGCCACAATACCGTTTACTGGTTTGAGATTAAGATAAACTACACAACCTACTCCAATCAGCATTCCTGCTAATAATGCTTTCAATACAGTATTTTTAATCATTTATGTGACCTCTATAGTATTCTTTTATAATTCTACAAGTAGCTAAGTTAAGTTGAACTTGAATATCTTCGTTAACTATGTGTGGATTGTTAGCTTTGTAATTTTCAACACATCTCTTAGTGTGTTCAACTAATAAGTTTGCCATGTTTACAGCCTCTTCAACTGGTATTATTCCACGCTTAACATCAATTAGATATTCAATGTTATGTTTTGGAATCAAACAATCAGCAAAAGATTCACCAGTGATATATCTGTTCAAGAATTCTTCACATCTTAAGATATGATGTAGTTGTTTAGGGTCATAACCAAATTTGTTGATTTTCTCGATTAAAGTTGGATATGGGTGCTGTAATGCTTTACGCTTTTCATAAATCATACCTGCTATGCAATTTACGGCTGCGTAGTTATCTGCATGAGCAATTTCCTCTGCTTTACTTAAAACAAGCATTTCATACAAGTCAGCATACTTTGGATTCAAGTAGTAGTATTTAGTAAACAATATCTCAAGAAAATTGATATTTTGCTTTACAAAACATTGATGCATTAGTCTGATATCTTTTACATCAATATGACTATTATCCGGATTTATATGAGTATAACTAACGGGCTTTTCAGCTGTAATAACATTATATAAACAAGGTAATACTATTGCCTTAGTATCAATGTCGCTGTCTTCATAAGCAAGATTGTAGTTTTGTGAACCTTGTAAAAATACACCAAGTACTTCTACTCCAGTTGCTTCAATAGTTTCAAAATCTTGTTCTAATCTTTCTTTTATCGTCATTACTAGTTATACCTCTGTCTTTTTATACTTATATTATAATGAATAATGTAAGAAAAGTCAACTAAATACTAGTCTCTTGTGTAAAGTAGTTCATAAGGACAACCTTTACCGAATGGAGTATTGAGTTCTAGAATATCTCTTAACCTGTTGAAGTCATATAACCTGTATTCATACATTTCTAGTTCTTCTTTAGTGCTTTCAACAGCCTCTTTATACCCATCTAGCTCTTCTTGAATGCGTTCATATACAGCAACGCTCTTACATCTGTCAAGTCTATTTTCTAGTTTTTCAATCTGTTCTAATTCTTTACGTTGAATATCTTGATAAGTTGAAACTTGCCCTCTGTAATAGTTAAGAATATCATCAAGTATTTCATTTGTTAATGGTCTAGCATAACCATATCCGTCAAGCATTTTATCATATGTATATTCAAGACTTATAACATTACTTCCAAGTTCTCTACAAGGTGTGGTACATAAGGATAAAAGTTCAATGCCTCTAACATTGAAGTCGTGCTCTTCGTCCTCTAGGTATGGTAATTTTTTACGGTCTGCCTCAGGAACAAGTTGACCTTTATCTTCTTTTCTTCTTATATAAACAGTAAAGTAACTACTCAACTCTGTAGCCTCCGATTGTTATTCGTATTATTATACAATAGTTAGTAACTAAAACAGTATGCGAAAGTTAATAGAACAACAAAATAAAAGGAATAATTTATGGCTATACAATTTAAGCGTAGCACTGAAGCTTCTCGTGCTGAGTCAGAGGTAATTCTTGAACAGGGACAGCCGTTGTATACAACTGACGCTAACATGTTGTACATTGGTGACGGTGTCACTGAGGCAAAAGATTTACATGGTACAGCTATTGGATTGAATGTTGAAAATGGAGCTGTTGAACCAACTGAAAATGAACTTTATAAGGGCGGTTCCATCATTTCCGCTTGGAAATATGATGACGACGCTGTTTATACAATAGCTGAACTCCCTGTGGCTAGTGGACATGAGTCAATTGCTTGGGGTAAAAGCTGTAAGGCAACAGGAAAGAGAGCCGTTGCTATTGGTAATAATAATAAGTCTGGAGGTAATTGTTCCGTTGCAATGGGGCAGAGCAATACTGTTGCTCCCCTTACAGGTTCTAGCGGTTCTGGAACTTTTGTATTAGGTTATGCAAATACTGCAACAAGGAATTATTCTTTTACAGTTGGGTGTAAAAATACTAATAACGGCGAAGCAACTGTAATACTTGGTGCTGAAAATAACTCTGGTACTAATACAACTAAAGCGGTACTTATCGGTGAGAAAAATACAGCAAACTCTAATAGTCAAGTCATTATTGGTAGAAATAATACAGGAAAACAAGCATACCAAGTAATGCTCGGTAATAACTTATCCCCTAACTATGGAAGTACTATAATTGGTAATTATGCGGCGGAAAAGAATAGCATCTTAGGTAGAAATCCAGATGTAGTTATTGCTGCAGGTAGCGCTACATTAGGTAAAAATGCTATTGAGATATATCATGGTATGATTGATAGTGTAGGACAAAGGACTCCCGCTCATTGTAAGATATTATTTGAACCTGTAGAAGATGATGATGCGGTTAGATTAAAAGAATTAACGGCTGAAGAACAAGCGAGAATATTAAAAGATAACAATCTTCAAGCTCAATTAGATACTGAGACGTCAAGAGCTACAACTAGAGAATCTGAATTAGATGCTAAAATAGAAGCTGAAAAGGTTACTAGAATAGAGGCTGACAGTTATCTCAACGAACAGATAGAACATGAGGCCAGCTTAAGAGAACTAGCTGACTCTAACCTCCAAGAGCAACTATACTCTACAGGAACTAAGTGGTATCAAGGTAATCATAAAGGTTTAGTAATTAGAGACATTCCAGAAGATGATTATCTAATAGTAGTTCAATGCCGTCATAGTGAAGGTTTTTGTACCCCGTTCATTATAAGCGGATTACTTCAGGGCTCACTAATTAGAAAAACTACCTCAGGCAGTATCAAAATGTCCGTTTCGAATACCACGATTACATTCAAATTAGATACGTATGATTCAACCCTAACAATTAGTGAGGTTGCCGGAAATACCTACTACTATGATTTTATGGTTTCTTTGATCAGTCTTAGAAATAAAAGTTACGAATTATCAGGCGATGTAGAAAGGTAGTATATTTTTGTATGGATACATCAAATCAAGCATGTATGAGTGTTATAGTAACTTATATGTAAATAAAAAGCCCTAACCTTAACTGGCTAGGGCTTTTTTAATTTTATTTAGAAGTATAAACAACTTCAGTTGCAGGACCTGCGTTAGAATTATTATTTTGTTTAGCTAAGTCTTTCTTTTTCTTTTGCCACTTCAAATAATTCTTTTCAGCTCTTCTTGCATCTCTGCGTCTGCGTTTTTCTGCTTCTTTTGATTTAAGTCTTTTCTTTAATGACGGAGCTACGTAGTAATCTTTTCTACGCATATCTTTCATAAGATCTGCTTTTTCACAAGCTTTCTTAAATCTTCTAATTAGTTTGTCAGTTGTCTCACCTTCACGTTTAACAACAGTAACATTAGATGCGCGTGCGATAAATATCACCTACCTTACGTTATATAATTTACAACTATGATAGCGCACAATAAATAGTTGTAGATAACTTACTTAATATTGTATACTGATTTTATTTTGTTAATCAATATATTTACATTATCTGACACAGTAACATCCACTTGAGTTGGATACCAACCTGCTTTAGGATAATGTTTGTAACTTAATTTTAATGAAGCATTTGACATATCATGATATTTTGGTAGGTCATCAATTATAATACAACCTTCCATATCAATCTTACTTTTATCTTCTTTATCAAGATAAATAACTTCATCTATATATTCTGTAACTAACGGATTGTTTTCAAACCAGTCCTTTTTCCACTGTTTACTTTTCTCTGATAAACAATATGTTGGAATGATTATCTTAAATCCATTTTCTTTTAAGAAGATAAGCAATCTCCACATATCAGGATATACGTATAAGTTATGAAATAAATGCTCATTTTCAAACATATCTAAAATACTAGGCACATCAAATAATGGAGCAAAACTATATTTTTCGATATCCATTCCGTTAACAAGTGGAATATCATGTTCATAATACATATAGCAACAACCAGCATAAACTGTATCAACTAAAGTATTATCAAAATCTAAATATACTACTTTCTTTAACATGTTGATACAATCCTGCGCATTCTATCTGCTGCTGCCTCACGTTGTGCATCAGTCATTGTTTTCTTTTTAGTTCTAAATGATAACAACTCTACAGGAAAATAGAAAAAGTACCCACTTGGTTTATCGAAGTTAGGACCTATCTTTTTACATGTATATGTATCAGGTGCTTGCTTCATAAGTTGTTTCATTTTGTTTACCATCTTGTTATCTGATGTATACATTTGCACATATTCATCATCGGCACCAAAAAGTAAACTAGTTTCACGTTCATCAACATCGCAGTAAACTTTAACAATGTCTTCAACATTAGTTATTTCTTGAACATCATTTTTCAATATAATCACCTCTTCTTATATAATTATATACAGTAATAATACCTAAAATCTTTAAGTTTGACCCTACAGATGCAGAGAGGCAACTGAGGAATCGGGGCCTTATGAACAAGGTTAAATAAATATACTATCTACTAAAATATAGTCAAGATTGCAGTGTGCATCTTATAGTTTGGCCTTATTCATCATACTGAACATTCAAGTGAACATATATTCTAACATATACTTACTAATTCTAATTCAATGATTGTAATCATTGTTCATTAGTAATATTCAATTCAGTAAAAGACACATTCAGATGTAATGATTCAAGTCAAGTTTCATCAACTGATTCAACATTGAATCGAACATTCATCTTCATGTAATGTTCATATATGAATACAAGAAAAATTTCCGAAATCTTAAGGTCATTGAATCAGTATAACATATTTTATACAAAATTAAAGACTCAGCATCATCAAAGAATACTGAGTCTATTGTTATGTAATGGAGCAGTTTTGTGGAATCGAACCACTAAATACCTGTAACTGCATATAAATAAAGTTGATTTTTTAGACTTGTGAAACCAACAAAACGCACTTGCTCTTAAAACATACGATTTATTTGTGATAGAGCAAGAAGGTAAAATACACCGAGGTCATCTGGTTTTACGCAGAAACACTCTTTTAAGAATTTTGCCATCTTATTATCTCCCTTTGATAATTTTATTTGTTGATATCCATCCATGACGGTTGATCCTTATCATAAAGTTTGTAAAAGTCTTTACCGTATGTTTTCTCTGCATATTTGATATACGGTTTCATATCATTGTAAAGTAGTAGTTTGTAAGCTACACTATCAGGAACGGATGCAGCTTTGCATCTGGCCTCGTCAGAGTCTTGGCCTTTTATTTCGATAATAACATTTCCAACAATGAAGTCTGGAAAGTATCGATGAGTCTTCTCTTCGTAGTCATAAGTAAAAGACAATAATGTATTTCGTGTGAATGCAATATTGTGGTCAATATGGTACATTACAAATGCAAGTTCCCAGCTACTATCACATTTGACTCCTTTATAAGTACCATACTTATAATGTTTTGTGTTGTGCTTCCCGAGTCCATACTTATCGATGTAGTCATTTCTAAATCTTCTATGAAGTTCATTTTCACATTCTTTACTACATGCTTTGAGTTCACGTTTTTCATACGGTAATGGAGCATTACATATTTTGCATCGAGATGGGTTGCGCTCATACTTATCTATGAGCGCTTTCTTATTCTGAGCTCGTTTATCTGCTGTCTTCTCGGCATGTGCTTTTGACGCTATGGAAATCTTCTTCTTTGACGCAGGTGAGTGAGGATGTGAATTACAACACTGAATTGAGCAGAATCTACCTGATTCAAATTTTGTAGTCATTATCTTTCCACAACGCTCGCAACGATGCTGCTCTGCAATCCACTGCTCTTCTTTGAGCTGATTTGCAAGTTCACGTTTCTTTTTACGTTCAATATATGTAGGAGAAGATGAACAATAATGATTTTTGTTTTTTACCTTGTTGTATGCACCTATTGACCCGTACTTATCAATAATAAAGGCGGTACACGATTGTTTGTGACCACCGTATTTTGACCAGTTATCAAACGTTGCACCGCACACGCATGTAAACAGTCTTGAATTGCTCATAAAAAATTATACTCCTGAGTCTAAGAAACTAAGAATGACCGGTCTAGAATCTTAGACTCAGTTTCTAATTAAAGTGGAGCTTCGTGAGAATTCCGAGATCTCGACCTATCGCTTACAAGGCGATTGCTCTACCGCTGAGCTAACGAAGCATCTACTATACACTGTAGTTAAACATAAAGGGAGATAATGTTTAGCTACATCTTTAATTTTAGCACATTAAGTTATTCTAATCCGTAAGATTCTTCTAACTCTTCTTGCTCTTTGATAAATTGTTTAACATCAGCACGTAATGACTCTCCATGTTGATCCCAAACATCAACTATGACTCTATCATCATTTTCTTCGACATCTGCTCTTACTATCTGATATGTACCAAGACACGCACCACAATACTTCTCTACAATGTAATCTTCTTTCACAGTTACAGTAAATTCATCTCTACCACAGTACGGGCAGATAGTATCATCATTTGTATCAAGTATTACCTGAATATTTTCTTCAATCATTTACTCTGTTCCTTATTCAAGAAATTATCTATAAAAGTTATCAGTTCTTCATAACTATAGTTATCTTTACCTGTTGTAGTTTTCAACTCTGTCATAAATCGAATAAATAGTTTATGTAACTGATCATCAACAATCTTATCAATTTCATTACCTTTACAATCTACTGAACTAGTTTTATGTTGACACTTATCACAGTTGTAGATATTACAGTATGACTCAGTTATGTATGTAAATAATTTATTTGATAATCTATACATCTACTTATACTCCGTTTTGATTTGTAAAGAAGCTAGGTCAATGATTGGTAGATTACTATTTTCTGGTACAAATATAATATTAGTACAATTTGCTTTTACGAATGCTTCTTTAATAGCGTTCATGTACGTACCGATTTGTTCATGTGGGTAATGGTCAGGGATTATAACTTTGCATAAGTAGGTTTTACTTGAGTCAATCTCACAAAGTCGAACTGAATCTTTCTTAATTCTCATCTTTTGCTAAATCTACTCCCACACTCATCTTATGTTGTAAAGTACCACAGAATTCATATCCTTTACTTTCAATCCATGAAATAAATTCATCATTGAATTCTTCTACTTCTTTGTTAGTGCAGATAACACCTTTTATGTCGATATAAACTTCCATACAACTACCTCCGATGAAACATTATGTGAATTACATACCATAATGTTACAATAACTATACCTGTGAAGATACCAAACAAACTACTTGCAATAATCTTAAATTCCCACACACGTATTAAGTGTGCCATCAAGCACATGAGTCCGATCATGATAAGAATGCTGATAAACACTTGAGTCAATATTTGCCACATTTTCATATTAACATATCTCCATACATTCTTTGATGGGTACCCAAGTACCTTCTTGAATAGCTCCGTAGGAAACAACACCTGTTGCAGTAATTTGAGGAATTAAACTTATAGGTAGTGCAAAAAGTTGATTGTTTTCTTCTTTTACGTTGAATGAATAGAATTTTGTATCATTCCAATCAACACATAGCCACTTTTTCGTCAAGTTCAATTGCCTCCCTGATGTATACTTCGGTTCCTTCAACGTGTCCTGTACGACCATATGCGAGTGAGAATTCTTCAATCCACTGTTCACGTACACCAACGAGTTTATAAACCGGAAAACGAACTGTGTCGCTTTTAAGCTCAGTTACAAGCTCATAGTGAACGTCAGAACTTATAAATTGATTTCCGTTCATATCCGTACATAGATATCTACGAAGAATTGGTTCTTTTACGTAGTTGACGTTCTTTTTAGATTTTTGAGACATTCAACACCTCAAATGTTATACAAATAGCACTTTTACAAGCTTATCTTCAAACGCTTGAACTGAGTATTGTGACTTATCATTCTCAAAACACACTATAGAAGAATCTGCTAGTAATGATGATTTGAATCCGAAAACACACTCATTAGATTCTAGTCCTGGAGAAACAAGAACATCAAGACCCTTGTACTTTCCACATTGATAAGATCCGTTAATTTTAGTTACATCACTCATTTCAAAATCTTGTTGACATAACGCTAACATCGGAACGATTTCTGCAGAAACTATCATATAAGTTGGAATGTATCTTTTTGTTCTATTATATAAAACTTGTTGTGCGTAGCTTAATGCATTATCTATTGCCATAGGATACTGAATTAACTTTGACACACTACTTTCTAACGGAGTCTTCTTGATTTCTTCTTCTACAGTTAATTTACTGAATTGATCTGCTAAAGCACTTTCAACTAACGCTTTATCACTGAATGTATCTTCCTCTGGAGTGATAACTTTGCCTTCAACACTTAGTATATTAGTGTCTTCGTTAGTAGTGTACATCATCACAACTATTGACTTATCAGTAGTAAAAAACGCTATCTTTTCAAGCTCTTCACGTTTTTCCGCACATTTTTCTTCATATATTTTTCTAATATCAAGTGACATCTTTTACCTCTTTCAAAAAATAAAATATTGTATTTTCATCGTTGTGCCAGTTATCAAAATCGCCTTCAAACGTAATACCAGCTGGGTATACATAACCCTCTTCTTCTAGTAAGTCTAAGTAGTAGCCATTCTTGATATCTAAAACCTCGTACCACTTACCATCGTTGAGGGTAATATTTCTATTTGTGGCTTCGTTAAATGTTTTAACTTCATCAGCATAGCTATTGTAGATATCTTTTACAACAAGTACTAAAGTACCATCTTCTGTTTTTCCAAACATTATAATTCCTCCACACAATCAGGATTCAATACTAGCACAGTATCACAGTCCCAACCTGGTAACATATACTGTGTTTCAGCATTTGCAATATATAAGATTGCATCATATTGTGTTGACAGTTTCTCAAAGTCTAGCCACAAACTAGTTCCGTCATATTCAATAACAGGTTTGTAAAGAGGCAATCCAACTAAATCTTCTTTTGATTTAATAGTAAGAATTTTACCCCTTACTTCAAACACAAAGCGCGGCAGATTTTCTAAACTACGAAGATGTGTTTCTTGATTCCAATGCCACCACGAATAACAACTATCAACAGGGCTGCCCCAGAACCCACCTCTTGGTTTAGTCCACCAATTCTTTACTGGATTAAATAATTGACGATTAAATCGTGTATGTCCCCAGTGCTTTACTATCATAAGCAATCAATGATAATGTCTCTTTTATTACCACTCATTTGAAACTCGATACTGTCAACAATATAGTTTGACTGTTCAGGATTTAATACATAATAGAATTGATCGGCGTTGTATAAGTCATAGTCAAAATGTTTTATGATACCACTAGAACTCAAGATAATAACTTCGCCAAAGTTATTAGATTCTTTTATATAATCATCAAGAGCATCAGCAAGTTTAAGTTCGCCATCCCACTCGTAATGACCAATAGCAATATTTGGTTCTAATTGTCTTTTAACTTCTCTCATAACGCCTCCAATTCTTTTTCATTAGTTGAAATCTTTTCCTCTAATAATGCAATGAGTTCTTTATCCACTTGAGCTTCACGGAAGATGTCACGTCTTTGAACTTCTTCCACACAGCACTTTAACATGTCTATTGTTTCTAATAGTCTAGTTGCTTTAAGAGCAGTTTCTAACGTCATTACTTAACCTCAAGAGTATTGTATGTTTCAACCTTACCATTACTACGTTGTTTATCAAAATCAGGTATGTTCAATCCAGCTGTAATTGAGTTTTTATCACATACATGCACTGTGGACAATGCTTCATTTGTTCCACCACTACCTACAATAGTATCACCAACAAATGTTAAAGGCTTAACTTTAACTTCATCCATGTGACAAATAGTTGTAGGTCCGTTATAAGATGGAACACCCGTACCCGTACCGCAAGTAAACTTATTCCAGTTATTACCACAATCACAGAAATTTACATGTGGAGCCCAAACCTTACCGCACTTAGGACATATCCAACCATAACTACCACCATAACCCCAATCAGGTCTTTTTGGTTGATCTGGATAGCTTGGTAGTCCTGGACTTGGATAGCCTGGTAGGCCTGGATCCGGCGGAGTTATTAAACTATCAGGTAGATCAGGGTCATTAACTTTTATCGGGTAACTACCACTGTAACTAATATTACCGCACTTTTTACATCTCACTTCGTATTGAGCGGGGTAACTAGTTAAAACCATCATACAATTGTATTCTTGGTCTCCACCGCATTTAGGACATTTATGTGGGTAACTAATCCAAGCATAATTATCATAAGGTTGATATGTATTGTTATCGTCCATCTTATGTAAGCCACCTAACGAGTTGTCTCGTATATAGCTTGTAGCTCTTGCAGCTTCGTTCTTTTCAAGCTTAGTCTCTTGTTTGAGACTAAAATTTTCATTTATTTCCACACATTTTGGTCTAGGTGGATTAGGTTTCGGATTCGTTATTTTCTTCATCCTCTTCGTCCTCTTCAAATATTTGATCATACAATTCTTGCTCGTCACTTGTTAACTCAACATAGTCAACACTCTGAGTACTGAAATCGCTCTCTACGCTATCGTCATACATTTCAAGGTCACCACCATTGAATTGTAAGTCCCAGACTGCCTCTTCAAGTGTCATGTCGTTTTCTTTAGCGTGTCGCATAACAAGCTCAGCTTTATCATCGTCAAGTGTACAAGTATATGTCACTTCTGCAGTTACTGTTATATCCATCTATATACCTCTTTTTGGCTTCCAGTCTTCATATCCATGACCGGAGCAATATGCTTGAAACTGATCATCGCAACATAAAGCGCAAGTAGAACAATCTCTACTCTTCACTTCTTTCATAAAGTGCTCTAGCTCAGGAACATCTGTGGATGTAAATCCACTACAGTTCTCAAGTCCATCAATAATTGTCTCTGCGTACTTTTTCAATTCATTTGCAGCTTTAATCACGATTGATGCATCTTGAGTCTTTTCATGAATGTCACAAGCAATACTCCACGCATCTTCATCAATGCCGTGCCAAGCATCATTTGTACGAATTATTTCATACAAATCAATAAGTCTATCAGGTCCTTTAATGAGTGTGTATAATGTAGAATCCACTACAGTATTCATGTACATGACGGACTCATTATCAAATGTATATACAAGACTCTTGTTATTTTTACTAAGACCAATTATATTGAGCACATCTTCTCTAGTTGCTACTCTATTATCAATTCTATATTTCATGAATGATACTCCTATCTTTTTGTTTTTGTTTGTTTCTATCAAACTTTGTTTTATCAGGGACAATACGAGTTCTCATATCAGAACCTGCAGAGTTTACTCTTGCTTTACGTTCTTCTGGCGTCTCTTTTGTTATATCATGAGGCTTTGTCTTGATAACTATTGTCTTAGAGCCAGCCATAAAATCCTCCCATCATACTACTGATACCTGGTACATACCTTTCTAACACTCTACCAACAGTACCGTATAGTTGAGCTATATGTGCATGTTGATCTTGAATATATTGTTCAACTTTCTTTTTAATATGCCCACGGTCTTTCTTTCTACCATACATCACTCTAAGAAAGTTTTTGAACTGTTTTCTAGATTTATTACCGCCGATAGCTTGAATAGTTTCATAATCTCTAAGATATGCTCTAAAATCAAATCCGCTCATTATTTTGCCTCCACAATGATATCAACTTCAGCTCTGCTACTTTGACCATTTTGCCAATGGTATTGAATATCGATTATTTTTAACTTCATACTGTGAAACACGATGGTTTCACCAATTCTAGGTAAGTAAGGTACATCACCTGAAGCTACAACTTTTCCTTTTAGCCACATCATAAAATCAAATTGCATATCTTCTACTCCTTGTATGTTATCTCTGCATTCTTGAACATCTGTTCAACTAGATCAATTAAATCATAAAGTGTGTCAGATACTTCGTCCATACCGTAAGAGTCTGATTCTTGACAGGCATATTCATACATGACTTTTGCTGCAGCAATAGTTATAGGTACTTCACAATATGCTTGAATAGTCGAGTATATCTTGGATTGTAACTCACTTCTTGCTTGTATGTGTTTCTTTCTAAGATCGGCTCTCTTTTGCTGAGCTTCTTGAATACGTCTCTCAACTTCTTCTCTATTCCACTTAACAGATTTATCTTCGTCGATTATCTTATCTTTTGGGGTAATCTGAATCTGATTAAGCTCTTTTGACTGTGCTGTTTCAAGGTCAGCATACGCTAAACATACTTCTCGAATCATTAAATATTTCCTCCTTTAACAAGTGCTTCAAGCGTGTCGCTGATAGCGTTCATATTATTAGTTGCTATATCCTCGAACGCTTTATCTGAAGCTTCCTTATCTTCTTTTAGTTTACGATTTTCACGTTTAAGTTCCTTGTTTTCGTTTACAAGATCTAGTAACGCATAAGCAAATTCTTCAATCGACATAAAAATTGTCTCCTATCTTTTATTACACTTATATTATAATATAGATAAGAGACAAAGTCAACTAAAATTTAATATGTTTAAGAATTATTTTTATCCCACTTAGTTCCAACGTGAACAGCGTGCCAATAGATATCTTTCTTGAGTTCATCAACATTTTTGATGTTACCATCTTCATCAAAATGTAAGAAAACTAAATTTTCAATCCAATCTTCTGCTTGTTCAGTTCTATCTTGGTAAATATTACAACGGTCACGTAAATTTTCATAACGTCTATTGGCAGCTGATATATCTAAGCATAATTCAACAATGTAAATAGTAGTAATCGCTACTTCTAAAATCAGACACACTAATGATACTACGCTAAAATCCAGTATCAACTTTCCGATTAGTACACCTGTAGACATTGCAAATAATATAATGCATACTACGTCACAAATAATGTTCAAATATTTTTTATCCATACTAATTCTCCTCTTTAATGTCCCATACCGTTCCGACAACCTCAAATGGTGGATTATCTTGATTGAATGCCATCATGTCTTGTACTGGAATAGATAGAATACTTCTTTCTAGAGGCACCATCTCCCAACGATATGTGTCATAGTTGTATGTAATCTTTACAGGCAATTCATGTCCTGTTCTTGATATAATATCATTTTCATAAACTTGTTTACCGTTCTTGTCAACAAGTCCATCTACAGCTCTAGAAATAGTATCATTTAGTAGTCTTGGTGCTACACCGTAAGTCCACAACTCCGTCAAGCCTGTAACTGGATTAGGATAACCACAACTAAGTCTACCAATGTTGTCCCAGTACACCCAATCACCTTGTATCTTCTTTCGTGTTTCAGGAATTAAGATTGGACCATTACTAATGTGCTTAATAACAAGTTCAACTTGTTCTTTTCCATCAACTAAATTTTCAACAAATCCTCTATACATAGATAGGTTCAACCTCTTCTCTATTTGTTACAAAAGACCATATATAATAATCATTTGATCCGATAAGTATATCAGCACGGTCAAGCGATATCATATATCTAAAACTACTATCATATATTACACGACCCGTCTCTTTTGTGTGAATATTTTGTACAATGTCACCAACAAACAATTGTTTGCCAACTGTATCAGTAAATCCAGGTACTGCTTGTCTTATTGTCTCAGGAATAAGTTCATCCATCAACTCTGATATCAAATAATGATTCGTGTCACTTTCCTTTTGGAATATTCTACCAAACGTGTCCCAATAAATCCACTTACCGTGTACATATTCAATATCATGTTCACAGCTACCACATCTGTTATTACAGTATGCATTATGCTCACACTTTCTGCCTCTATTATGAACTTGTATGATTGATTTACCTTCATAACACGGAAGGAATGCTTTGAAATTCATATATCACCTCATTCACAGTCGTCATACCATTGACGAGTATTCCACTTTTCTACAGCAAGTTGAATAGCTTCTTCACTTGGAGACCATCTAGTTTTAGTTCCACGTTCACCTACTTTACTACTTGACGTAGGACCTCTAGAATGACACTTTTTACATCTAACAGTAGCACTATGTGTTCCTGTATCTGACCAATGTCCATTGTGCTTACTTTCTATCTTTAATGAAGTACTGCCACAGAAAGGACACGGCTTTAAGTCATATTCTGGTACAAATTCGTCACAAGTTTCACCGTTGAACTCTTTACAGGTTGTACATAATGATTTAGAACATAACATTCCATCCATACCTGCATCGAGATATTTACAATTTAGATATCTACTCTTTCTCATTTTGTTTTTCCTTTAAGCGTTCTTCTGCTTCTTCTCTTGATTTACAAATATTTTTAAGAAATCTTCCCCAGAACACACACTCGCGGTCATGTTGATGGGTTAGTCTATTTCTTGGGACATTTACAATTACTTGAGTTGATGCAGGAGCACTTCCTGAAATATGGATATCGCTTATCCTACCCTCTTTTATAACATCCTTGTTAAACAATGCCTTCTTAGTACAACTTTTATGACAATATTCTTCTTGATCTTCGCAGTAGGCACAGTCTAATTCAGGTAATATAACATACACCTTTTCGTTTATATTGAACGGGAAGTATCTTAGTTTACCTGACTCTATATCGTTTTCAAGCTCTTGTAATCTTTGATATATCCAACTATAACCAAGTTCTTCATTTAAGTCAAGTTGGTCAAACGGCATATTTTTAGTTATTCTTTCCATCAGCTGCTTCTAACTCTCCAACTTTACGTTCCAGTTCATCCACTTTGAACATTGTTTTATGCAAGACCCAAATAAGATCTGCTATTATCAATAATAAGTCCTGATCTGGTGCAATACCGAGGGCTTGCAATGCTTCACAAAACTTTGCATGAATTGCACCATTGTATCCAAATCCGTCCATAGTAATCTCCTCTATTGAAAGTTTTAATTATCTTCTGTTACAAAGTCAGTTACTTTAACTACATAATAACCGTCATCTACGTATATCTTTACAACGTCCTCATTAGAATCATAACTTGTTGATACACTAGGACCGTCAACATCAATAAGTAACCAGTCGTATAATTCTTTAGTTACACTCATTTTAGTACTTCCTTTAATCCATCTTCTAATGAAATAAGATATGGACATTCATCATATGCTTGTAGTTCGCATGTATGTCCACTTATCTGGCAGTTGCAATGTTCTAATGTAGAGTAATCTTTTCCACCTATTTCTTCACCTGTCTTCTTAGCATATATACAAGTATTCGGAACGCTGAAATATTCAGGCAATTTATTTACTATTATTTTCATTCAAGTAATCCTTCCTTAACTGTTTAATATCTGCAAGCCTTACATATTGCTCATCGTCTAATAAAACTAGTTCACAACCATTCTGAATATCGTATACAAAGTCCGTTAATAATTGACGTTTCCAACCCGTAGTGAGAAGCTTGAGTTGTTCAGGTGCTGATATACCAGCCTCAGTTAACGCTTTTGCAATATCTCTACTAAATCCACAAGGCTTTGTTTCTTCATTGCAATTAGGGCAATACAAAAGATTTGGATTAGCTGATTTGATTAGTGCTCTACATACATATTTTGATAATTGCTCTATGTTGTCTTTATCTATTGAATCAGCAACATCTTGAGCAATCATGTCACTAAAACCTTCCATCATAAGTTGTTCTACTTTATCTTGCATATTAGTCTTCCTTTAACTTTGACTTGTCTACATATGACCAACAAGTTAATGAAGCATTAAACGGATATCCACAAACAGCGTCACTAAATTGCTCAATAAGTTCAGCTGCCTTTCTTTTGTTAGGACATACATCGCTCTTCACGCAAGTGTCACAATTAAAATCTATTGGGCATCTACTACATTTATTCATATCAAATCCTTCCCGTTTTTCGCCATTTCAATACATCTGGGTATGTATTCTCTATCTTGTGTAAATATTGGAATTTCTTTATCAAGACACCACTTTCTGCGTAGTGATATACCTTCTTCCCATAATTCCTTTACATCTTTCTTTATACAGCAAACGCCTCGCTTAAACTCTGTAGGCATATCATTAAAGTTGATGCCTTTTTGTAACATCAACATATCTTGAATATCATTGCAACTCTTACCTTGTAATTCTCTATGAGAAAAGTTAGTTTGGCCTAACATTTGAATAGCATTACGAGTTGCATCTTGTTGACGCCAGATAAAACAATTCTCAATTTCTTCTTTAGGTATGTTGAAACAACGAGAATCAAACATTGCACCTTTATCCTTGGCCATCATCATTGTGGTATGATAATCATCACAAACTTTACCAGCAAAATATTCATTACAAGCTGTTCTAAAGTATTGGTTAAATTTAAGGGTTGCCGCACTTGCTGTAATTGAACAAACTTTTTGAACATTGTAATCAAAGAATGCATCAGTTGTAAGTGTATCATCATCCATCAATAAGAGAGTGATTTCATCACTTTGAGTATAACCAAACTTGCAACCTTGAACATTCTCACAAAGATATTTCAATGTGTTATTCATCGCAGTATGGAAGATTTCATCATAAGGTCTATTGAAACCTTTTGTAAAAGTATGAAACGCTTTACCATCTAATCTTATAATAACTGGAGTTCTTCTTACTAAATAAGTTTTACTTCTATTTTCATAATTCTCTTTCATTCTATCGCCAAGAGAATCTTTATTATTACTCATTGTTACACATCTCCTCTTACAACTCTTTCATTTACGGACATTACAAATTCCTGAATCTTTTTATAATCTGGGACATCAGGTAAAGTAGTGGTCTTTTTAGCTTCATCTAACTTTGCTTCCAACTCATTAACAATCTCAAAGAACTCATCGGTAGGTTGTCTATTATCGTCAAGATATTTACCATTTCTGATATCCATCAAGAATTTGTGGTCTTTCTCTCTATAAGTAATGATTTCGTGATCATTTAGAATATCGAGACACATCAAGAATAATCTTACTAGATGCATTTGGTGTTTAGCAAGTTTACCGTGTTCAATTGCGTTAGCATTTCTATGACCAATCTTACCATATTCTTTGACAATGTTATTCATATCCGACCACATACCTTTCCAATCGCGTAAAGGATAATGCTTAAGATTGATATCCATGTAGATTTCTGAATCTAGTTCATCTTGGTGACTAACATCAACATATAAGTTGATTGCATCTGATGGATAATTGAAGAATCTATCTGGGTAAGTAAACTTTGCGTTGTTTATTGAATTAAGAATATGCTGTTCTTGTTGAGTTTGATCTACAAGTCGAGCTGCCTTGTTATCAAGTCTTCTTAATTGTGCATTTGCATAGCCACCGAAGGCATGAATACATCTTTTACTCAAGAACAACTGTCTGTTATCTAACAACTCTTTTCCAATAGGTGATAAGTAAAGATAATGTTCAGGTTTATTACCTAGTATTTCAATTACATTAGGATTAGAGGCAGTTAATAAACTGATAATCTTATTAAAAGAATATACTACAGTATCAGTAGCCTTATCATCTCTTTGTTCAAAGTTTTTATTAGTTAGAATTTCTTCCTTACTGTTTAACGCAATACCTCTGATGTCAACATCGCTAGTTTCAATGTTGGTACCATAAGCCCAACTACCACCTAAGGTCAATAAGATAATATTATTTCCAAGATGTTCGTCATTGCGTAGAAAGTCATATTCTAGATTGTTTAATAACTCTTTGATTTCTTTCATCCATCAAGTCTCCTTTTTATATTAGTTTAATGTTTGTAGATATTCAATAACATCTCAGTCAACCATTTCGCCTTTGTAGTTGCAGTAATGTGATTTTCCATCCTGTAAAATTTCAGTTACTGCTATGATTTCCATACCGCGCTTGCTAGTGTCTTCGTTGATAAAATATTTAAGGAAATGACCATCGTGATAGATAGGATATAATAGCTCTCTACCCTCACCCTCTTTAAGTTTATCTAGTTGATCATATTCACAAAAATCAACTTTGATATAATGCATTTTACTTATTCTATCTTTATCAAAAGTATGCAGAACATATTCTCTTTTATTTGATAGTTGTTCTATTTGGCCATAACCAAAAAATTCATTTGTATCAGTAAAAATTCTTAACATTGAACTTATCCTTTTACTTTCTTATATGAACACTGAATTGTTTTGCAAATTCTTCTTTTGCTTCTGGTGACAATATATCGCAAAGATATTCTTTGTAAATCTTCTCTGCTATATTCTTGCTTGCTTGTGCATACCCTTTATCCCACTGTTTAACGCTCATAGTAATTCGTTCAGTTTCCGTAAGCACAACACTATCTTCAGAGAGTTTTACCCAACCTAGTTTTATAAGTTCTTCTGCTAGTTCAGGTGCCCAAGAATCTAAACCTTTTAGCATAGGTATGGGCATAGAATGTATTTTACGAAGGTCTTTCATCAATCCCGCTATCTGCTTTTCTTGTTCTTTCATATCCTACTCCTCATCGAAGTCCTCATCGAAGTCTTTGTCGATAATGATAGTGTTATCTTCAATATGATACGAGTTGCGGTCTTGGTCACATAGATACATCCCGCACTCTGTACATGAGATATTGCCCCATTCTTCTGGTCCAATATGAACAAATTTCTTTCTTTTACTTATCTTACCGTTAGCAAGAATTTTATGCTCATATGCACATTGTTGTATATTTTGATAAACAAGGGTTCCAACAGCCCCACAATTTGGACACTTCATTATTTTAACTCCCTGAATATAAATTCAGCTCCGCATTCACACTTAACTGTGCCAATGTCTCCGATTGAAGTAGGAATAAACTCAAACGTCCATCTACCACCAATAGCACCAGCATACGTATTTCCGCTATGAGCTTTCTTTATATGATTATCTTGCCATTTATGAATTGCTTCCCACTCTTCATCCGTGATACCAAACCCTTGAGCTAATTCTGCTCTCAACGATTTGATTTCTTTATCGCGTTTAGCAATTTCCTTTTCTTTGTCATATTCATTGAGCTGTTTACGATATCGTTCATTGTCCTCTTCAAGTCCTTTCACATAATCAATGATTGGCATAAAAGAGTCAACAATCTGCGTTCGTCTCAATGCTTTCATAATATCTTCAAACGGATTCTTACTCATTGCTTACACTCCACAAAGATAATCTACTGCGTCCATAAGAGCATTGGTATTACCATCTTCAAAGAACGGAAAATATTTACCATTGCCCCAAGCACCTGTTTTTTCTAGTAGGTCTAATTCGTCGATAACTACGTAGTCCCAACCACCAACAAGTAATGCTCTATTGCCTATACAAGCGATAACTGTGTAAGTTTTACCATTGTTGCATTTTAATTGAGTTCCTGTTTTCATTTATCTATCTCCCTGTAGGTACTTCTCTAATAGTACCACATTTTTTACATCTTTGTTTATAACTAATACTATTGCTATCAATAAGTTCCCAGTCATGTTTACAACCAACTCTGAAATATTTAACGATAGTTTCATTTCCATATCTTTTAACTACTTCTACAAAAGCACTACTGATTCCATATTCCATGTAGGCTTCAGCATAACCAGAATCAGTTCCAAACATTTCAACAAGGTCTTGTTTGTTCATGATTTGTTTATAGTCATAATATTGAAAAGCCCACATATGAGTCTGGCGGAACCATTCATCGTGGGTTATTTCAGTGAACGGTCTCGGCATACTATTAAAACCACGACCGGATTCAATATATGGAAATTGTACTTCTTCTTCGCTTACGTATTGATATTTGTACATGTAGTTAACCTCTTAACTTTTATTTACAATTTTATTATAATATAAAATGAAGAAAAAGTCAACTAATTTTTAATGTAAGTTTTTTGTTCAAAATTAACAACGTACATGTTAGACACTTTATATGTAGGACACGCTGGAGATGGATATACGTGCTTGATTTGAATAAATCCACCACGCAATTTCTTCGCATAGATATCACCTTGATTACCATATGATGCATCAGTCTTAATCATCATTTCGTGATATGTCAAGTTTTTGAATAGCTTCTTTATGCGAATGAATATTGTATTATTGGCTCCAACTACAAACTCAAACGACATCTTGTGCTTGTGTTTTACATATTGACTAAAAGATTTAGTTACAAGATCTAGAGCAGATTGTGCCTGGTTCAACTCAACCACTAGCTTATCCGTTACTCTTGAAAGATCAGTTAGATTGTTATTCGTATTGTTGATCTTTTTATCAAGCTTTTTTGCAGACTTCTTGATATCTGATTCAATCTTTTCTACTTCTTCCGCTCTCTTTATAGATTCCGTATTAACACGTTCGTCAAGCACAGTAGTAAAATCTTTTAGTTCATCAACAATGGATGTAACTGCAAATTTTTCTGTACTTGATAACGTCTCTGTAATTTCAAATATATTTCCTTCTCTGTCTACAAACTCACTTTTCATAGTTTAATCACCTCTCTGTATTATTCTGTTGTGTCATGCATCTCATCATACATGACTGTAACAGATTCCTTATCTTCGCTAGGACGTTCCTCTACGCAATCCTCTGATCTGTAATCTTTTTCACCATCAGTTATATTCACGTTAAGATTAAATAATTCTTTTAGTTTTTTACTTGCAAAATCTCGTACAAAGTCGTCCAACATCATAGCAAGCAAACCCTCTTTAAGATGCCTACAAGGAACGCAATTACCACATACCTTGTTACCAGCATAAGTTTCTGCTTCACAACTGATACAATAATCAAACAAAGATGGATAATTCTTTGATAGAATACGTAATACTTCATTCTTTGGAGTGAATCTTAACGGTAACATCAACTTGATGTCTTTATTATTTTGAAGTCCACAAGCTGCATTGAATAAGTCCACTGCGTATTGTTGGAAATGATAAAAATCATCTCCATGAATATATCCAAAGTAAACTTCGTCTTCGTCTTCTAACAACGGTATCAAATTACACATCCAAAGAATAGGTTGAGCTAAGCCTCTGTTGTTGTAAGCATCACCAACGCTATAACAACTTGATATACTAATTGTTTCGTGTTTGATAACAATATCGGGATAGAGTTTTCTTAATTCATTTATAATTAGTATCTGACTCTCGTGTTCACGATGATTTTTCCCTGATCCAGTTATGTTACATATAAAAGAAACAGCTTGAATTACATCACCTTTGTTTGCCTCGCTACACAAATCCGCAAGTACTAAAGTGGAATCAAATCCACCTGAAAATGCTACTATCTTTCTCATTTAGTCCTCCGCATTAACGTCGATTGTAAAAGTACAACCACTCTCGCTACACATTTCTTTTAATAACTCTTGAAACGTTTTATGATATGCTAATTCCACAGCTTTCTTTAATACACCAAGATTCTCTAATTCTGCAATGGTTGTTGTATTATCAATAATACTTATATCTAAGTTTACTCTCATATAAGACCTATCCTTTTACCTTGATTATATCCTTTGATAATTTCTAATCTGAATCTATCTGCCCATATCTGCTTTATGCGTTCATCACTAAAACTATCAACTTCTTCTTGAAGATAACCATCACCAACTAACGCACCACGCATACGTTGAATATCAATATCAACAATCAAGCAATCTTTTAGTTTATCAATGTCTCTATTGAAATTCTTAAGATCGTCGTTCTGTACTTCTACAGGTTTGTCTCCCCATAGCTCTCTTCCTGCTCTTGTTCCTTGAAACATTTGAAATTTATTCAATGTGTCAAGCGGGTCAAACTCTGCATAGTTTTCACACATGCCTGCACAAAAAGCAATTTCAGGCATCGCTTCTTTGAAACTACTGCATTTTTTGCACATACCACCGAGCATATGATCCGTCGAGTAGTATTTACATTTTTTAATCTTATCTAGATGCTCCTCTGCTTGTTGTTGAGTATCAAACGTAATCATGTTATTGTTGATATCTCTCACTGCTAGTTCACGCCCAGTCGTAATAACCCATTTTTTACCAATACAACTAACTCTCATGTTGTAAATCCTCCTACAATTATATTATATAGAATAACTATGTAAAAGTCAACTATTTTAATCTGCGTTTCAAAAGATCATCGATTTCTTCACATAGACCTATTTCAGCATAACCCTCTATGTAGTCTCGTTTATGGATTATATCTTTTAATTCATCACAGAATGTAGTTAGCTCTGTATTGATAAATTCTTCTTTGCTCTTATGATGATTATAACAATGTAAATGAGCTTTATCCTCAACTAAATCTGTAGTTGTCCATAAAGCACAAATGTTGTAATGAATACAATCTAAACAAGATTTCACTTTTTTACCTCATACACATCAATATCAAGATGTCTTGTGTTGTATCTAGGAATAAGTCCTACATGTTTAACTTCATGGTCACCTAAATCTTGAAACAACGATAGGAAGTCTTCTCTTGGATACTCATACTTGGCCATTTGTGTCGGATCCGATGACGTCACATCCGTCACATAAATTACATCAAAACAATGTACTTGTAATACTTTAAGTAGTTCTTTTACTAACATTTTAGTCCTCCACAATTGATGCGTTTGCGCAGTTTACTCTTTCAACAAAAGATTCTTTTTTGATTAGAGCTTCAAGCTCTTTTCTATCAGTGAATATTTTATCAAAGTCTTCTTCATGATATACGGTAGCTGAATAACATGTCTTGCCTCTGTCCCATCCATGTTGAAGATGCACACTTACCTTTCCGTGCTGATATGTTACTTCTTTAACAATGTACTCATCAATTTCACCTTTGAAGAATCCACGAGTGTATACAACCTGATCAACAACAAATTTAGTGTCAATGAGTGTATTTTTATTGATGTCAAGGTCGGCAAGTATTCTATCTTTTGCTTCATCAATATGTCTCATTACATATGGATTATCATAACCAATTTTATCATCTAAACTTCTTTTTAAGTCGTCAGCAAAAGCAGATAATGCTCTGGCTTGATATTTTTTGATAAGGTCAACAACTTTATGAGCCATCCTTTTTGCGTTACAGTTCTGCTCATTGAAACTACATGATGCACATTCTTCTTTCGTATATGCTTGAGGGGTTCTAACACATCCAAGTACTGCTATTTCATTTATGATATCGTCTTTTACCATTTCCTTACCGTCCTTAATCGTCAACGTCATAGTCACCATGAATTATATGTCTAACTCTGTAGTCATAATCTTCTTTTGTTAATGCAATGAAACGTTCTAGATAGTACCAGATACTATCAGCCATTGCAAACTTTGCATCATATTCATGTTGTTTCACACATAATTTGCAGGCAGTATCAGTAGTATTTGCAATGATATCAGCCTCAGCTTGTTTACACGCTTTATCGTATTCTTCTTGCGTATGCATACTTGCATACTTTGATTTGGAAACAACAAGATCATCTGGTGAGAGCATTCTACAGTTGTTACCATACAGCATAGTTGCCACTTCTGCTTTGTACATCGGATTCAATGATGTCTTATCAAGAATGTTCATAATCTTGACTATTTCTTCTCTTTCCTTTTTAAGCTCTTCTTTACTCGGCATCATATTGTTTGTCATTTCCCATAAATTTATCAAACTCTTTTGTACAATTCATACAAAGATGATAGGTTCTTTCACTGATGTAAGTACCGCCTTTTCCCCAAACATTAACTTTGAGTTCAGCTACGGATTCATTTTGTAAAATCTTTTTACATCTATCACACTGTTTAACTAGTGACATATCTATTCTCCTCTTTTTAATATTTCTTCTAACGCTAAATGAATATTTTCTTCTGTTAAAATATTCATTTTTTTTCCATAATCATCAACATATGCAGTTTCTACTCTTGCAAGTAATTGAGTTCTATGTTGAGTCAATAACAAATTAGCATAATCTTGAATTACAGGTTTTATCTTTTGAGCTATATCGAGTGCATCTTCTTCTTTATATTCTGCAATTATGTTTGCAATCTTAGATACAATACTTTTCATTTTCAAGTCTCCGTTCAATACTATCAACTCGTTCAACAACTTCGTCTACTGAAATGGTATCACTGCTTGGAATACCTGTGACAGCATAATCTGTGTACTCTTCGATGATTATATTTTTAATAGCTTCTTTTGTGCTTTCTAACAACGCTTCATCGTGTTTTTCAATGCTCTGTAGCGGACATTTAGCATCAACACTTGACGCACAAGAAACACGTTGATTTATTAGTATACAATCAGCACTCATTTCAAACCTATTAGCACCCCAAACGTTCCGTGCATACATACATCCAAAACACGTTTTTGGTATATCTTTTTCATGTAAATAAATTTTCATATACTACTTTATAAACCCAACTTCAAATATTTGGATATCTGACACATCGCTATATCCATAGATATCAATAAGAGCTTCACAGTGCCAGTAAGCATCCGTTGTGTTGATTAACTCTTGTTTTAATACAATTGCCTCTTCTATCGTGGGAACAGGTGTTGCACATGGAATATCAACAATACCATAAACAACTTCTTTTACAGGTTGTAATGATAATGGATCAACTCTTTCGATACGTAATAAATTTGTTTTATCAAAACCTAATACAAAGTAATTCATACTACCTCCAATCTTCTGCATAAGAATCATCGTCCACTGCTTCTTTATGCCAACATTCTGGACATTCTAGATAATTTACATTACGTCTTTTTCTACCAGTTCTTCTTATATATTTTATCGGTGGTTCATACACTTCTTCCTCTTCTTCAAACCATATTGCTTCAAGCTCAGCTCCACAAATTGGGCATTTACCAAAATACATAATAAATTCCTCCTCTATTTTATACTATCAACGGCTTTTTGTAACTTGTCTTTAAGATCATTCCAACCTTTTGAATCAATAAGATAATCGCGTTGATATGTCATCTGATTAAGAGCTGTAATACCTCGTGAACTTATGATATATTCTGTGTATGGTTGCTCAGTTGAATATATTCTTATTCTAGATAACTCAACTTCACCTTTTGGTGGGAAATGAAGTTCAACATATGCATCTTCACTAGCTTGAACTGGAGCTATCTTTCTTAAATTGTCTACAATTTCTTTGACGTATTTATAAATTCCTTTCAACATATCACACCTTAAATTTTGGTAATATTTTTGCATACTTCACAAGAGTTGCTTTATATGTTATACTTTTACCATCCATACTTATTATAGGTCTGAGAATATTTCCGTCTTCTTTTATTAACCACTCCCAGTCGCATATCTGATGCATAATTAGCTGTTCGCCTGGATATATCATCCTTGCGTCTTGAATTTTCCATTCAACGAATTGGTTTATATCATTCTTCAATATGTGGTTTAATCGTAGTTGTATATCACTAAGATCTGAATAGAATGGAGGACAAACAGTAAAATGAAGATACCAGTTATCTAAAGTATACTTACCTCCACTAACTGGGTTATGAATTTCTTTACCGAATACATAATCTGATGTCATTGGTATGCGTGGAGATTGAATTTCCGACTTGAATTCACGTAACATTACTTCTGCCTTGAATAAGTCTTCATTACTAGCTTTTAGCATTCTGTACCTCTACTTCAAACACATTGTATACGACACGTTTTATTTTACCTAGTGACTTACCAGTCTCGTCTTTTGGCTCTTCATCAGATTCTTTACTAGTTAAAATATATGTATTGCCTACTTTGAACAAGCCTTCTTTTATAAACTCGTCTAGAACCGACTTTTGTAATTGCTCTTCAAGTGCTTCTTTCGTGAAGCCACTCTCTGTCAAGTTGAAAAGTTGTTCCTCACTTACTACTCTAGAACACGCATATACATCACTTATTCTTTCTATTTGCATTATACTCCTCCAAACAACTCTTGATAAACGGATTCTCTACATCTAATACTTTGTGCAAATCTTTGAGCCTCAAATCACAAATTCGTTGTTTTGTGATACCGCCAACTTTTAACTGTTTATAACAAGGGTCATCACTGAATTTGCTACAATGTATAACTTTGAATGTATAGGTATTACAATTGTGAAAAACAGTAGTTCTATCATTCTCTTTCTCACTAACAAATATACCAATTATCTCTCTCCAGTATTCGTCGTATCTACCAGTATAATCTGTAAAATAATAGATACCACCTTTCTCTAATTCTCCTGGATGTATTCTCTGAACACTTCCTATATCTATGTCACGTTTGAGACCAATCTTCATTACTTCTATTCCTCTTCAGCTTGTGCTTTTAATGTGTCGCTTGATAAAAGATAATTATTTCTTAGAATAGATTTCGCTAACTCAAGACCTTCAAGTTTTCCTTCAATATAATCATCTCGGTCAAAGACAGATACCCTTGCGTTGAGTTCTGCTATCTCTTTATCGATAGACTCAATCATTGACATAAAGAAATCAGCTACAGCAGCGTCTTCACATTTTTTAATATATGGTAATACTGCCACTGCAATCTTATCACAATCAGCAAACGCTTCTTTTTGAACTAACTTACCGTCTTCCTTTTCGTAATAATGAGCATTTCTGTCAGGCATACTATTTATAAGGTTGGTCAATTCTTCGATACATTTTTGCATTCTATTTGTCCTCCTCTCTTAAACAAGTACAATTCTTAGTACTTTTACATATACACGGAGAGTTTTTATGTTTACCTTCAATATTCTGCCTCAAAGAACAGATAAAATATGTTCCTTTAGAATTTGTAGTTTGACTTGAAAAGAGACAGTCTACTGGATATTCAGGCATCTTATCTACAATGATTTTCATTGCTTATCCTCCGGAATAAATTCGTCACATGGACAGTATTTACAACCTACAGGAGCCATACCCTCATAGCTGTCAAAGTGCCTGTAGTATGAATGACCACATTTACACATTTTATTGTCACCGTATTCTGAGTTATATTTTCTAAACTTTACCTTTAATGTGACTTCCGTTTCAATATAAGGTGCATCGGGTCCTTGACTAACGACTTCTTCTTTCAAGACTTGAATATCTTCTCCATAAGAACCCATGTAATCGTTTTCAACTTCATGAACTGAATAATGCTTTTTCATCTTCTTTTCTCTTATACAATGGTAACGTCAGTTATTTCGTAGTATCTGAATATGCCTTCTACTTCAAACCTACAGGGTGTAACTTCTTTTCCGCCCTTGCTACGACAATATTCTTGGGCCTGCTCTAGTGAGCTATAAGCTTCTTGACTTATATGCTTTCTAGTAGGACCTGGATATGCATCTCGTGTACAATAAACTACTAACCAAGCTTTCATAGACCTAACACCTCTTTGATTCTTTTTAGATACGAACTAGTATCTACAACAAAATCAAAATCAACTGCTCTTGCATAATCACCCAGTACATCTTCAAGTAATGAATCAATAACGGGATTGAATACTGGTGGTATTTCTTTCTTTAATCTTTGATATATTTTGTAGCCTTGTTTATGTGCCTCATCAATCCATTTTTGAGTTTTAGTACGGTCTACAACATCTACACCGAAACCAGATAACGGTGTATCCTCAAGATATATTGAAGTACAATTCTCAAAGTCTTCAGGCTTGTTTATTTCTTTACCTTTCACATAATCAAACTTAACCACGTTCAACCATACCCCTTTCAAACATCGTAAGTAAGACATCAGGTAATCTATACTTGTGAGACATCGGTCCATAACTCGAAGTTTGAGTGCTGAATAGAATCTCTCTAGTTTCCATACTGATTGATATGTCGTAATGGTTCCAGTACTTCTTACCCTTTTCAAATTTCAACTCTTCTAAATCTTCAAAGTCTACGATTCTTTTAAGTTTTAACATAGTTACTGTTTCTCCTTCCTATTTATTACATATATTATATTATATTTCAACACAGAAGTCAACTAAAAAATAAAACTCTTGCCAACTTCGACAAGAGTTTTTGTCTATTTATTTAATTTCTTTTTTAATAATTCAAATACATCTTTATCTTTTTGCAGATCAATCAACGCTTTGAAAAGATTGTATTCTTCCTCAGTGTCAATACGTTTGATTTTATTACTTACTTTATTCAAATCAACATCAACAAGTATTCTGAACTTTTTATCTTTTGTGTCGTAGAATAGATACTTATCAATAGTGCCGCTGTTAATCTTATCAACATAATCTTCACTAACTGATTGTATTCGACCTGATATATGATAATAGTATTTCCTTTCGTAGTTGTTCCAGATCGGATCTGATTTAATCCAAATTTGTTCATGAGGCCAGAAAGAATGTTTGATACATTCACCATTCTTATACTTCGGAGCAGGTCTTAGTTGCCACTCGCTTACACCACAGTAATCAAGTGAATCAGCTTGTATATCATACAACCATTTACCCTCATCATTATCATGAATTCCAATAACTTTTAATAGTTTGTTATTTAGAGTGTCTCCAAGATTAACAACAACCATCTCACCTTTCTTATACTCAGGAGCTGGAAGTAGATGTTCTTCATCACAATAAACATACCCAAATCCGTGAAGATATGTATCATCAATTAGATATCGATACTTGCCATCAACAATACTAACTCCACCAATCTTGTATTCTTTAGCGTCTACGCTTTTCTTAGTACATACAAAGTCTCCAGAGTGAAATTTCGGAGCGGAATGCACAACATCTTTCTCTTGATACTTTCCTTCCGGAGTTTCATAAATACCTGCACAATCCACTGCACAACAATTTGATAATTCACCGTTGTGCATATACCATATTCTTAAATGTGAGTTAGAATCAACATTATTGTATCCTATAATTATGCCTCTTGTCATCTCTTTCTACCACCTTTGATTTTATCAATAATAATTCCTACTACTGGATATAACGCAATGAACAAAAATGCTGCTATTCCACAACTGGACATAATAATATTGAATACAATTCTTTGTTCAATTGCGTCGATGAGAATATGTACAAATAGGGTAACAGCTCCAGCAATTATTAGATATGTTATAATACATATAAGCAACATCAACACATCAATTTTATCAAACTTATTCATCTTGCCATGACCTCGCTTCTTTAATCAATGACGCACCATTAACAATTGTAATTCCGTAGAATACTAAACTACCAAACATAATCAATGATACTCCAATCTTAACTAGCAAATGTAGATTAGTCCAACTTAGAACAAGCGCTATCAAAGCTCCGAACACAACAAACGTTGCACAAGTGATTCCTAAGATTATCAACGCTATAAACGATTTACTACTCACTTTGTCCTCCTATGAGTTATATAATAACAAACTCTAAATATACCATACGGTATCCATATCATTGGAATACAGGTAAATTCCATATACCAGATTACTATAGAAAGGAACCAGTTGATTCCTACATCGTGTAATTCTTTTGGTGTTGCTATCATTATCATTTCTTTGTCAAAAAGATATGTAAGTAACCAAATACCTTGAATAAAAAATATACACAATAGGTATGCATATAGCAACATCATTCGTTATCCTCTCTTCCCACAGTACATACCCAAACAACAACTTTAAGTATGCACCACGGAGCAAATGCAATGAAAGTTAAAAGATAAACAAATATTGCCCCAAACCAATTAACATTGGTATTCTTATAAATGTCACTTGGTAGAACAAACGGATATTCAACAGTAGAATATAACATTCCACCAAGCATTCCATTTATTAAGACTATATACATTATAGTCATTGCAATAAGAAGTCCAAGATCCATATCACTTTCTCCCGAGAGTAAACAAATATTTTAGAATACCTAAAAGTTCAAACATAAAGCAGAATGGTAATAGTAATATCCACGTGATAATACTTCCTACAATATTCATCCTTTTGTAATAGTAAAGATCCATCGGTGTAAATAGTAATGGAAAATCAAAGTCGTTCCATCGTATTATCAAGTAGGATGCACAGTGTAATATTCCGCTTACCACAAGAATTAGAGTTAGCATCAAAATGAGTTCTTGACCAGTCATCTTACTTTCCCTCCGTAACGTCAATTCCAACTGTTCCACATATTGGACAAGCATACAATCTAGTATCCCTCATTTCATTATAGTCATGAACAGTTGTTAGTTTGATAAAGTTATAAGAACGGCTTTCACCAGTTGTAGTACTATAACCACAAACTGGGCAAGTTCTTTTTACATATTCTGTTGAACCTTTATATGTTCTTTTAACTTTCACTATTCCACCTCTTTCTTTCTAAAAATTCTTGCAAATCCTTTCCCGACAAGAGCACACAACGACATAAAAATTGATATACCTGTAAGTATAATATTTGATGCAATACAGAATAGCGATATAAATGAAATTGCAATAATAGTTCCTGCTTTGTTAAGTTTACTATCTAGTGCGTCATACGCTATTATTTGTACTGAGAACGGAGCAAGAAATAAATTCTTGAATAGTGATTCTGACTCATCAAAAACTTCCATAAGGCATATTATCTGAGCAAGAATCATTACAGCTTGTGGTATGATGATTAAACCGATTAAAATATCACTCATTTACGAGTTCCTCCTGATATGATTTCATAACTATTTAATACAAATGCTTTGTCACAAATACACTGTCCAACATTTACATTGATTAGATTAACGGGTTCCACTTCATAGACAGTAGGAGTTCCTCCAAACTTATCTGCACATTTTCTAGCGTAAGTCTCTGCAGATTTTTTCAATGGTGTAACAAACACACAATCTTGAAAACTAGTTCTAAAGTCCTCTCTTAGATTATTAGTGTCAATCGGTGGTAATATTTCTTCAAGTCCAACAATAGAAGTTCCATGATAATACTTCATTATCTTACCTCTTTTTAAGTAGATAAATTATATAGATAAGACTGAGTATAGTACAAACACCAGTTGCTGATAAAGCAAAAATATCTAGAAAATTCATATTACTTTACCTCGTGTCAACTTAAGTATAGATATCTTCTTTAACTTCGATGAATTGAATATGTTCAATATCAGGAAATTCTTTTTGAGCCTCTTCTTTTGACGCATAAGTTTTAATTGAAGCTTCAACTTGATTTATAACATTTGTAGATACCCATCCAGCTTTGTAACAATAAATGAATCCTTCTTCTACGTCTAAGTATACAATCCATCTTGTGCGTGAAATATTCATATTATTTCCTCCCAACTGTAAATAACCATTCTAGAAATCCACCTATTTCGAACACAAAACCGAATGGAAATAGAATAATATAAATCATAATACAGCCAAACCAATTCATTTTTGTACTGCGATGTAATGTACCTGGAGTATACAAAAACAGAGACTTATCTATAAACACTTCCAGAATAGCCCAAACAAACCAATGAGCGAAAACACTTATAACTGAACAGAAAAATATAATAAGTCCGATTTCATTCCAAGCCATATTACTTCCTCCTATCCACTTATCTTAGTCTTCTTTACAAGCTAATTCATGTAGTAGGTCACAAAGTTCATTAAACGCATTATGTAAAGACCTTAAGTCCATTTCTTTTCTATGATCTTGAAATCCATTACCTAGTCCTGGTGCGTACATGATTTGATTGTTAGTTAACTCGTTGTTCAACTTATCTTTCAATTGCGAAAATTTACTTGTTTTCACTTCTGCATCTTTCAAGTTCATTACATTACCTCTGTCCAACCATTTCTTTTTATAATTCTTCTCATATTTGCGACGCCCACTGGATTTGCACTATGGATACGAATTGGATAATTCCTATTAGTTGCCTCTAACCAATCTAATAACTTTATGTAGTCACCACCATCAACTGCATAATCACCTGCATCGTGGTCAATGTCAATCAGCTCAATTGGTATAGGTTCCATCTTATATATCCAATCATCGCTAGCATCAAACGCGTTTTGATTTTCAAATTTGACAATAGTTGATTTTGCCTTGTTTACGGATTTACACCACACATATCCTCTAGGTGCAGGTCTAACATCATCAATCCAGATTTTCATACTCTTCACCAATGTCAGAACTGTCAATTATGACGATATCCTTGCCATCAATTGTATCACATTTGTCAATCAAATATGTACAAACTTTTCTCGCTGTCGTAATATTAAAATAGTATCTAACAATACTGTATTCGTTTCCGATAGCTTTAACTAGTGACTGCTTTACAAAATACTCAGTTGTGTCGTCCGAGGCTTTGTATTTGCACCAAACCTCTGGAACATATTCCTGAGACTGCTCATCCTTAACAAATGCTCCAGTGTGACTGTATGTTCTAATGTTGAAATAATTTTCTTTCAACTTAACTATACAGTGTACTTGCTCAAGCTTGTTAATCTTTGCTGTCAAAGAACTTGTTGGTTTATACAACTTATAGTCTTTAACAGAATTGAGGTCAGCCATATAATGAGTACCAGCGTTCATCTCTAGATAAGAACTCCATTCAAATGATCTACCTCGTGCTGAATAATCTCTGCAACGAACCCAGCATAGGTTTTCATAACTGTGTTATTTCTTGAATCAATGTATGCAACTTTTATCCACTCGTGTCTCTTTACGTCACGCTTACCATCAAGACTCATACAGCCTTCAGTAGCAACATAAGTTTTAGGACTGCGTCCGATAATGGCCGGATTAAACATTACAAATGGAGTCATATTTGGAGGAGCTATCAAAACTGCTCTTTTTAGTACACCTATCTGTGGAGCTGCTAATCCAACACATCTTTCTTTATATTGATTGTAAGTATCGAGCAAATCTGTTGCTAACTGAGCTTCGTCTTTTACTTTTTCAATGCGTTCTGATTTCTGGCTTAAAAATGCAGTATCTTTTACAATATCTTTTATCATAAATATTCTCCTAACCTTTATTTACAATTATATTATAATGTATTCTGGGTCAGAAGTCAACTAAAATAAGTAGTTTCCTCATTTTTGTTTTCAACTTTGTCACAAGTTTTTGAACACTCATTACAAAATATAGCCATATCACTTACAGCATCAAAGATTGAATCACATCTTGCTAACAAGTCATTCTTAACTTCAATGCCTCTTTCACAAATAGTACAACAATATGTTCTATCCATTAGTTTTAACCTCATTTTGAACAATACTGAGAAGATACATTACAATGTAAAAATCTTGTGGAATTTGCCTACCATAACCATACAAGTCACAGTCTCCATTGTATAGCCAGTAGTTAGAATCATCATATTCGTGAACTTTTGCAATATATGTATGGTAATCATCAGTAGCAGCTTTCATCAACTCTTGAACATAAATCAAGTCGCTATCAGATCCGAGTTCCTTATCTTCTATTATCTCTTCTAATCTACCATCAAACCACTTACTATCATTCAACACAAAATCAAGAACGCGCTCTTGCTCAAGCTCATCTAATTCTTCATAATAAGAACTTGTGGTAAAGTTGTGCAATAATTCTTTCTTACAAACTTCAGGGTTCCACTCATATTTTGTAAAGTGAGATTTTCCATATGTATCTACTTTACTAAAAATATACTCTAAAGATTTTAGTGGTAATGCTTCTATGCTTGTTTTCATTTCAAAAACTTCTCCACCGTAATCTCCGTAGTACATGAAGTGGTCTTCATCAAATAGTACATAAACTGGACAACAGTAAGCTGATTCCATTGTTATCTTTGTTAAAGGACCATACGCATCAATCTTGTATCTAAAAGACGCATCATGTCTTTCCATATCAATCTTGTAATCTTTCTCAAGAATACCTGCTATCAATTCGCTTCCGCGCATATAATCACCTCTTTATAAAATTAAGATGCTCACTGTAGTTTACAATCTAATTTCCGCACTAAGGTATTTTATTAAGAACGGAAATTACGGTCGCAAAGTGCAGTGAGCATACTGTGATTTGCACCTTAAACAAGGCGCTAATTAAATTTTGTTGTTAAACTGATATGTAAATCAGTTGCTTGTGATAAATCATGATCTTGTAGTAATTTATACAAAACATCAGTAAAATTATCTGAGTCAACGCATAGTCTTTCCATTGTTCTACCTACAAGATATGTTATCATATATCGGCTAAGTACTGGTTTATGCTCTAGTGATGAGGATGTGTAGTAAGATAGTCTATTAGAAGATCCTGCATCACATATAGGGCCTGATATACTGTGTACTTCTAGATGTGTTTTTCCTTTACCACAGACAGGACAAAAGAATCTTTTGTCTGCACTTTCAGGAAGCTCTTCAACTAGTGTATTACATTCATTGCAATATAGCATTATGATTTAACCACCTTGAATTTTGATTTTGTAAACCAAGCAACAGCAAATGCCTCAAGATGAATAAATTCAAACAACATTGTTGACCAACCTGGCATACCAATCCAACCACTTACAGGAATCATAACAATTGCAAGTAACATTATGATTGAGCAAACGGTATAGACAATATTCCTTTTCTTATCCGTACCTTTTGTAAACTGAGTCAATGTCATTATTGCTAATGAACCAAACGTAAGAAATGCAAATATAAAATGTACAATGTTACTAACGTTATTAGGTAAACTAAATAATCCAACATAATCAAGATTATGAAAACTTGAACTACAAGGAAATGCGGCTACACCTGCAGCACCAATTGCCGCTAGCACAGTCCACAAGCGGTCTCCAAGGTCATAGCCTTCATAGCAGAATAAGAACCCTGACGCTGTAAGTAATACACCAATCATGATTATCTTATGATTGGTGTAATAAGTTTCACTGATACTGTTTAGTAAATATGATGGATTACCACCATATGTACAACTTAATACACCAAACAATACACATAATATAGGAAGAGCTCCACAAAGAACTCCAAGCCAGAAACGTTGTTTTTGAACCGTTCCTTCAAACTGTAACTTAAACATGTATACCTCTCTTTACTTTGATTTTGAAATTTTACAAAGTTTTAATGTTGTATGATTTTTCAATTGATTATAAACTCGCATAAATTCGCGTTTATACCATTGTCTATAAGAGTAAGATGCTCCAACTTTAGAAGAGTTATTTCTATCATACACCCACCTACCATCAGAAAAATAACGTCTGTTTGTAATATCTTTCAACATACCTCCAAACACACCTAATTCTAATTCAGGTTGTAGTGCAATTCTTAATATATGTGCAAGGGTTTTACCTGTAGCACGTCCTAAAGATATTACAATTTGTTGATCAGGTTGTTGGAAGATATAATCAATCTGCCACTCATATAATTCAATTCCAAGAGCTTCATTTATTTGACGAACTTTTGGATTGATTACAAACACTCTTCTTACTTTTTTACTTAACCACTTGAAAATATTCATTTTATGACTCTCCTATTAAATTTGCCAATATTTTATACAATCTATCTGGGGACTTTTCGTACCGTAATACTACCTTTGCACTCTCCACATTCATATTCGTATTCATTTCCATACGACCTAGGTTTTGATATATGTCCCCAACTTTTTCCACACTTGTTACAAGTTACAATGTATCTGAACGACGGAACGTCTTCTACCTTTCCGCCCCAATCAGTAAGTTGTTTCTTTCTTGTTACGCATACATAGTTGTTTGTGTATCTACGTACTGCTTCAGCACAAAGTTTGAATCCTTCACCATGATTGAAACAACCGTCTACTGTATGGATTAGTTCGTGACAAAGAGTTGTTAGTAAGCACTGTTTTTGATTTTCTTCTGGTACTGCTTCATAGAATTCGTAGTTGATTTCTATATCATAGTTGTGTTTTTGTCTTCCAGTACCTTTATATATCTGTGCCCACCACGCAACACCTTTTTTTAATCTAATGTTATCTATGATATGAACGCAGTCTCTATACATATCAGCAGGTAGAGCTGCGTCCAGAATATCTGAAGCTTCTTTCAAAACTTCTTTTACATACGCCTCAGTTATTTTCATGTTTCTTATTGTATTCTTCTAATGCTTGTGCTAACTTAGCTTGTTGAGTTTGACGAAATTCCCAATCTTCCTTTGAGTAGTTGTTTGGACAATAGTAGCAGAAACCGTGACTGTCAGCGTGACTACAATTCCACTCAGGTTGATCAGATACATGTTCACAAAGATCTTTAGTAACTTTGTCAGGTGCTAACATGTGCTCGATAAAATACATATAATCGGTTTCGTAAGAACCAACGCAAGCTTCAACTAGTTTGCCATCGTTGTCAACATATTCTATAAAGTAAGTTTGACCGTTATCATCAATTCCTACATTTACTAACTGTTTGTTGAATACAACTGATGTTACAAATTCGTTCTTATTCATTCTCTAATTCCTCCTTGTATGGACATGTTTTATTATACAATTCTGCGTAACCTGATTGAACCATCATACAACTTGGGCTCATGTTTGTTTTATCTACCTTATCAGATACTCCAAAGGTCTTTTGATATTCCTGAATATGTTCATGCCACTCCCAACCTGCTTCATGTGCTTCTTTACAAGTACAGAATGCCCAGTTAGGATTATTTTCATATCCTTTATGTCTACAATTGCCACATCTTTTGTCCATTCTACTTATCCTCTTTACTGACGTAATAAGTATCCGCCATAGCACTTATACATCTGTTTATATTTGCTAAGAAGGTATCAAGCGCGTCAAGCCTTTCTGATATGCACGTATTATGCAAAGTAACTTCCTTTGCGCTCATTTCATACGCATTCTTTATAGCTCCAGCAATGATTGATGGAAGTTTTTCTAACGTTATAGGTTTTCTATTCATCAAATATTACCTCATTATCAACAATATAACAATCAAGATGCATTGCAGTATGTGGTCCAAATATTTGTAGAAAGTTCCAAAACTGCATTACAGTGTAACCATCATCTTGATTAACTTCCGTTGTAGTTCCACATATCTTATCCGTCGGTGCCCAGTAGTCCTTGTATATCTTAGCCCCAACGTCATTTAATTTTACTTTAATGTTTTGATTAAGATTTATCCTCATAGATCTACTCCGAGTGTCGCTGCGTAGCGCTTTATCAACTCACTGGCATCATCATTCTTATGTACATTCACGCAACCACAAATATAATCGGCTGTAAATAAACTATATAGTTCACGCATTACCTTATCCGTTAATTTATCTTGAGCTTTGAGCTTGTCGAGTTCATTGTTACGTTTTTCAAGCAATTGAGTCAATACCTGAATCTGTTTATTGTACTTATCAAACATATTGTCTGATTCTTGTTCAAGCTCTTTCACTTTGTTATCAAGAGATTTTAGTTGAATATATCGTTTACCGGACGACAATTCTTCAAATCCACCGTGCAAGAAAAATGTTTCTCCATCTACAAAATGCTTTTGTTGTAGCGGAGTCAACTTAACATAGCCGATTACCCACCAATGGTCCTTTGTAGGGTTAACATGAAGTAACAATCCTATATGTTCCGTATAGTTATCTTCATAACAAAAACTCCAACCTGCGCATAATCCGCCCGGATTATTGTAACGTTCAATCAAGAACTCTTTGAATTGACGCACCGTACCAAACTTTTTACGGTCACTATCAAATCCACTGCAGAATGAAGGTACGTGCTGTTTCCATTCAATCATATTTCACCTCTCATAAGAGCATTATACTCTGCTTCAGTTATGGGTTCGTCATCAATGTGAGTAGTTCGTCTGTAATTTACCCACCAGTTACCACAGTCACTACAAAAATCGTCGCTAGCAAGGCAGTGGTCGCAAGCCATACAATCAGGTTCTTCATCATCAGCATCTCTGATTATGTAATCACCACATCTTCTCATTTGTTGACCTCTCTATCCACCATTTCTTGTAATATATCTTTATGAATGTAATCAAATGAATAAACTTTTTCATTCGTTTGTCCACAACATGGGCACAAGAATGTCTCGGTCACATCAATGTAACTGGAAGTAGTGCCGTGAGGAATAAATTGCTCAGTTCTCACTTTCCATGTATATCTAGGTATTACTGGCACTTTATCAGTTACACCACGAGTACAAAATTTACAGTCCCTCATAACAGTTTTTAAGTTAATCATTTACATTTCCTCCACGTAGTTTCTTCATCTGCTGTTTCTTTTCTCCAGTTATCAAACCATTCTCGGTCACATACAAACATACAGTGAGCTATAGGATGGAATACACCAGAACCAGTTAATCGTTTTAGTTTATTGAAATACTTTTCTCCATACTTTTCAACTGCCTCTTGATAATCTTCGCTGTAATAATGACCTCTCTCAAATGGCATACCATTCGGATCTTCTAACTTATCCATTACTACAAATAATTCATAGCTTGGATAGTGATTAGGAACATACTTCAACCAGAGCTCATCTTCTGCATAATCTGGTAATATGTGTTTGACGACTTTATTGACTACTTTCTTTTCGTAGTGCTCTTTCCAGAATTTTACCCAGCGTTCAACAAACCTGTACTTGAATACGTTGAAGAATATTTCTATTCCTGAGTGATATTCAATGTTGTAATCAACACGATGTATTTCACGATAGTCAGCTCTTATTTTATGCTTGTAAACATAGTATATAAACTTCGTTGCATCGTCCATAAGTTGAGGCTGTTCAACATCGTCGCGATAGCATTCATCGATAAACTCAAGCTTATTACTGATACAACTTGGTCTTATTTTATCAACATCACGTTCGTCGCAACCAAATATAGTATACTTAACATGACGATTATTTCCATGAGCCTGATCTTCGTCTTTAATCCATAGACTAAATATCCAATTCTTAACTTGCTTGATTCGGAATGTTAATGATGCCCATTCGTAGTCTTTATCGGCATGGTCATCATCTGTATAAAAGTTCCACTCAATGTCATAGAACTCAAACTGTTTTATCGACTTATAACCTTTCTTTGTAAATTCTCTGTAGTCACAAATCAACGGTAATAAATTTAGAATTTCATACTTTTTCATACTTCCGCCTCTACATCTTCTATCGCTTTGAATATCTCTAAGATATTTTTATTCTTCGCTAACGCGTCTTTAAGATTACGTCGGCACGATGCTGCGTGGTCGTGTGCGTGGTCATACCAGGATTGTTGTCTTTCAATTGTTTCCTTTCTGAAATCTTCAAACGACATCATAGCGTGATTACGCATTGCAGAAACACTTGTTTTATCATCTTCGAGATCTTTTGAATATTCCGCAGTACACGTTTCTACAACATCGTCGAGTTCTTCGATAATCTTTGTCATCAACGGATTTGAATCTTTCTTTGCAAAAGATGCAACAAGTGGAAGTAATACTTGACAACACTCTTCAACTTTCTTTGCATGGTCATGATGGTAACTATGTTCTGCGTTCATGTATGTTTCGTGTACAGACACTACCTGTCTCTGATACATATCACGTAACTTTGATTCATCTTTCATTAGTTCTTCAAACTCAGCTTTATACTTCTTGGCTTGATCTTCCCAATGAGCAATGTTGTCTTCAATTTCCTTAGTATTGATAAGCCACTTAGATGGATCATTGTAGCCAAGATAATCAATTGTATAATCACGAAGATGCATACAATAATTCTTTAGTTTTAGTAATACAAGTTGACGAATATTTATCTTACTTGCATCATAACTATAATAATTTGAGATAGTATAATCTTTACCCATTTATATCCTCCAAGTGTTCTTTTACATACTGTATAACTTCATCAGCAGAGCAGTCTCCCTCAAGATAGCCCCAAGCGATTTCAAACGCTTCAGTGTCAATCGGAATACGCATTGCGTGTAATACAGTATTGATATCACCAACAAGTTCACGTTGTTTTTCACTTAATGATGCAAATTCATGAATTAGTTTCTTAAATTCCTTGAACCTATCGGCTTGTAGTGTCTTCACTTTATGCCTCAAAGTTGAAGAATCTTCAACAAATGCCTGATACTTTTTACAACCTACTATACAATCTGGATCTGCTAAACAATAAGTACTAGAGTCTAAACAATCTTCATCGCAAACGTGTTTAGAAAAATAGTCGATTGAATCTTTACTAACTTCTTCTACATCTTTAACTGCGAATCCATATCCTTTAAGATATTCAATCTTTTCGGCTTTGGTCATTGAGCTCAGCTTAGCCTCAAAATCTTCGATTAGTTTCTCAAAGTTAAACATTTACTTCTCCTCAAAACAAAATACTGGATGCCAAGTTTCTTTTGGAGACCAACTACAACATTTAATCCGATACTCTTTGATTGGATACCCTGCTTTCATTAGAGAACGCATTGTACAGTTTATTTGTGCTGTTAACTTATGTAGTTCAGCTCCAGTATTGTTTTTCATTTCAAGAGCGTCTGCAATATCATGTAGTAATCCAAAATTATGAATACCAACTGATTCACCTTTGCAGACGTCCTTGATTATATTATATTTTTGTTCTAACGTTAACCTTTTCATATAATGTTATACAATATGAATTAACAGTAACCTTAACTTAGTCCTCAACTTTTGCATCTTTGCGAGCAGCACGTTGTTTACTCGTAGGTATAGTCTTAATACCTGTCATCCAAGTACCCATTGAACTCCATAAATGAGCAGGAGTTGTAATCTTTTGTAAACTAGTTAAAACTAATTCAGCTTCTTTCTTGTCTTTGATAAAAGTATCTGGATCAGTTAACAACTCTCTAATGCATTGTTTAACAGCATTAAGATTCATTCCACATGCGTTTATCTTTGCTGAGTTTTGAGTTAAGATGTAAGCTACAGTTCCTTCAATTTTGTTTAATTCTGGTTTCATATATAAAACCCTCCTCTTTAATTATTAACTATATTATATATGATCTTGTAGAAAAAGTCAACTAAAAACACCCTGAAAACTAAAATCCAGGGTGTTCTTTTTAATTTGTATTGAATTAGTCTTCTCCAGTATCAACTGCATACAATGTTCCATCGTTGCTTTCCATTATAAACCCAGTTGCAATGAAATTAGTATCTAATCTATTTTCAATGAAATCGTCTAATTCTTCGGGCGACATATCGTCTAACTTATATATTTGAATATACCAATCTGTTCTTCCTGTGTGAATTACAGATCCAGATAGTGTTCCAAACTCTCCATCATTAGGATTAAAGTATTCATCGGGCTCTCCGTTTTCTTCAAATCTACCCAAGATATATTTTAAGAATTGTCCTTTGTTATACCAACGCTTGAATAGATGCCCGTTGAATGCATCTTCTTTGATGTCCTTCATGTGTTTGTAAAGTTTTACATCTTTACCATTTAAGTTGATTGTGTCCATAGTAAATATCTCCTTCTTATTTTATATTATAATTATAATATATTGTAAACAGAAAGTCAACTAAAAAGCACTCTACTCATCACGAATAGAGTGCTAATGGCGGAAGACGCAGTATTCGAAACTGATACCCGTTACAGGTACGCATCGCTTAGCAGGCGAGCCTCGATCCTCTCGAGTTCATCTTCCAAGTTGTTTAATAAGATTTTCTATTGTTGACCAGTCCAGTTGATCTTTGTTCAAGACAAGGATTGTAACATTGTTCTGCTCTGAAACCCATTTTATCTTGTCAGCGTCTTTGTATCCAAGATGTGGATTAACGTTTTCAATCAAAAAATCATTTTTTGGATCAAGATAGATATCATAATCTACTAGGTATAGATCTGCGGTATAGTAATGAAATTTTCCATCTGCATCAATGTATTTCAATCGTTTAGGTTTAGACCATGTAACACCGTAGGAGTCAAGCGACTGAGCAACACGAACTTCATATGTGGATTGAAAGTGGAATCCATTGTACGTAATTCGTCTTGAAGATCCAAAATGAGAAGCAAAATCTTTCTCTTTTGCATTGGAGCTTAACATCTGGCGAGTCTCTTCACTGTGATGTTTTCCAGCAAATGTTCCGATGTGTTCACTATAGTATTCAGTTACTCGTTTACTACAGTTGGCAACTCTTACATCTGTGTGCTTTGTGAGACCTTTAGACCATCCTTCTTTTCCTTTAGGCCAACCACCCTTCTGATGAGGTTCAAGAATCTGCCTCTCAGGATTCGCTGCACATAAACGTTCGTGATTCCTTAAACTATTTGCGTTTTTGCATAATTTACCACAGAAAGAACAGTTTACAGGTTGATCATCCTTAACTGTGACACGATGAACGTACTCTTTTCTGTTAGGATTTTTAGCGCAATGAGCAACGTGCTGTGTGTATGACTTTCTACCTACTATACTAGCACCACAGAACTCACATATGTTAACTTCACTGTTCCTGGGATTAGACTTACAGTGTGAAATATGTCCGCCAAGTTTACTCTTGGTTTCAAACTTCTCATGACAATATTTACAAATGTACATACATATGCTCCTGCATTATTATATATATTTTGGCATAAAATAATGTACTAAATATAATAGTGCTAATAAAAATAGAATACCCGCCCCTTCACCAACTTGGGTATTCTTCCATACGTCTTGATTATTTCTAATCAAGTATGTCCTCAGGCATTATTATGTCTTCTTTCCCCGATCTTGTATTCAAGTAAACTGTCCAGTAAGCAGAACTTCTTGTTACTGGGTAGTCTTTTATTTTATTTAATTGATGATCACGATTATATTCTTTTTGTAATTCTTTGTCGCAATCATCACATAATGTTTTGTTAGAGAAAGAAAACCAACTATATCTATTTATCGGCTTTCCACATTTATCACAACATTTACCGCTGTCAAGATATCTGTAATACTTTTTCTTATGTATCGCTTCAACAGCTCCAGTAGGAAATAGTTCAAACTTGTCACCAAAATCTTCTGCAGATTCTATCTTTTTGAAGTTGCCCCAAGTCCAAGGAATGCGCTTATTATCTCGAAATAAATGTGAAATCCATTGAGACAATTCAAACACATTACTTTCACGAAAATCTCCGTGTTCAGTTAAATCAACATTTCGTTTCATTTTCTACTAAATATTGATTTAATCTTTCCAAAGAATGATTTCTTTTTAGGAGGTTCATTAGTTACAATATATAAGTTGCCGTTTGGTTTTAAGCTGTCAAGTTGTTGTTTAAGTTCTTCAATGTCTTCTGGAGTCTTGATAGTTCTACGAATATCTGAACCTTTTGATTCTTTATACTCATTAACCATCTTGTCAAGAGTCAATTCGCAGTATTCATCAATCCAATCACCTAGATAGTAGAATCTATCCACAATAACTCTATTACTATCATTGAGGAAAGCACCAAATAGAATAGGGTCTTTTGCTACTTTGTGCTTAGCAATCTGACGTTCTTTCTTGCCAGTATAATCAGTAAAGACAACATAGAGTCTGTCAAATTTATCTCTGACTTTTTCAATTACTGAGACAATTTCATCAGGTATGTCTCTTTCGTAATTTTCAAGTTCAATGATTTTAACAGCATCATCTGCAACGTGGTCAATATAATCTTCAATAGCGTCTTTATACACGAATGTATCAACACCAAGTTTTACAATTTCACGCTCTTTCTCTAAACACTCTAAGTGGAATAAAATTTTCTTTATTCCAACTTTCTGCCCTGTAATCTTATATTTGTTTAAGAGTGTTAGGCAGTTATCATATACTCGATCAAGCATTTCGTCCGTAACCTTTTGTTTACGTTCTTTTACTTGGTCAAAGTATTCTTGTGGAGTAAGTTTTAGATTAGTTGTCTTTTCATCCATAACAGGTTATTACCTCGTTGTTTATTGTTGTAAAGTGACTGGTCGAACTATCTATTACAAATAAACCGCTTTGTTAGTGAAGTAAGTATCGACTCTATAATATTTGTCACTTTACTTATTGACCAGACTACATTAGCTCCTCGCACGAGGCAAGGTATGTAAGAAATTTTCTTCCTGAAGTAAGTACTGGTTCTTTTTATATTATTGGCCAAGCTGTTTTTAATATGTAAGAATTATAGATCCAGAAGTAAGCATTGGCTCTAATATTATATACTGATTAGATTAACTGAACTAATTGTTCAATGTCATAAGGTCTAATGAATTTTTGTTTTTCTGGGTCATATTGAATACCCATATCTGAACTGAAAATGTAATCTGCATTTTCAGGATTATCAACAACTTCACCACGACAACTGATTATCTTGTACATATTCATCACACTAAGTAATGAAGAGTCAAGAATATCTCTAAATTGAACAAGCTGTTCTTTTCTAACAACACGTGCGTCAGATTCACATATAGTATTAAGAATTATAACTTCCCTCTTTTCAAGATCAAGAGCAAAACCCATGTAACAACGACTTGGTGCGTTTACGTGAAGTCTTAAAGCCATATTCTTCGCTGACCACGCTTGAGTATCAAGATCGTCTTTATCTTGATAACCACAGTAAGTATTTCCAACTGTGAAATCACTAGCATAACCATTTAATGAATATACTGCATATCTGTAACCTTTGTCAAGTAATTCTTGAATTCTAAAGTCACAATATTCCGCACCATTGTCTGAACGGTCATCACCAGAACATAAACAACTGTTACCAAACTCTTTAAGAGCATAGTTGCCCCAATACAATGCTTTTACATTGTCAGGTTTGTCAACGTCTTTCAATGATTTGATGAAACAACAAGAAGTATCAACGTCACGAGGACCTTTCCAGTAACAGAAAGTTCTTAAATATTCACCCTTGATAGGAAGTCTAGAACCCACTGGTAAGATATCTAAACCTTTACCTGATGAAGTAGTACTTAAAGGTGCTGCTACGTTCTTAAACTCATCACTGATATAAACTTTACCAAGAGATGGTTTATTTTTGTAGGAGTCACATACTTTCTTATCAATAAGTTCAAACATATGTTGTTTTTGACCTAATGATAATTTTGATTTACGATAAGTAAATTCTTCATTAGTTTCTTCATGTGACTTACTGAGACCTGTTGAAGATCTAAATTGGAATATACGCTTGTTGGTATAATCATCTTTAGTTAGACCTAATAGTAATTGAATAAGCACAATAGGATTATCTGCTTTTATTAGTTCAACTACCTGGTCAAATTCAGTATTATCACAACGAGATAAAATCCATAATAGATTACGTTCTAATAATGAACCTGATTTACTAAATACTTTTGCTGCCTCTACAGGTTTGCCTTCTTTCATGTACTTAACAGCAAGTTTGTAAGGACTTCTAGTATTGTCCTCACGTTGTAGGTCAATACCAACCTTTTTAGCAAGAGTGTTGAAATACTTTGCTTGTTTTTTGGTTAACGGAGCTTTCTTACAATATTTAACACCAAGATGTAGTATTGCATAATCTTCGCTAGCAGAATCAATAGTAAAGTTTTTCTTATCACCAATTTTTCTAACAGATAATTTAACAATATCTTTTTGGTCAAGTTGTTTTGCAAATACAGGTTGTTTGTATACGTCTAAACAACTGATAAGATTGTCTTTACTACAGATTTGGAAATCATCATAGTAGTCATATAAGAACTTGAACTCACGTTCTTCGTCACCACTCCAACGTCTTGTGTAAGAGCAATAAGATTTAACGATATCCTTGAATACATCATCAGCTTCTGCTTCAGTGATAATCTTGAACATTCTGATGTTTGCTTCATCACCTTCTCTGTAATCAGGTAATGCTTTCTTAAACAACTCGATACGTTCAAAATCTTCTTTATTGTTGGAATCAACTCCAGCAATAAACTCTATGTTGAAGTATGAAACAAGTTGTTCTAACACCAGTTCCTCACAAGTAAAATACTTAAGGTCTTGTGGGTTATTATAGAACGACTTTGGAATATTGTAAACACAATAAAAGTCAAACAAACGTTCGAGCATTTTACGAGTTAATAGTTTAGGCTTATCTACAATAACACCACATCTACTCAACAATTGTGCTGAATAGTAAGCGTAGTTATTATCAGGAGTACCTTCAACTAATAAATAGTGCTTGTTATTTAATATTTCATGTTTCATACAACACCTCTTATAAATTTGGCCTGGCTAATTGAAACGGTGCTCTACCACTGAGCTACGTCGCCTCTAACGAGACGGCGGTTGGAGTTGAACCAACGACCTCCGGCTTAAAAGGCTCTTCTTTGAAGTAAGCACAGGCTCTTATTATTATATACAATAGTTAAATCAAAAAACTAATGTATTTAAGAAATAGTATCACCACTCGCGTCCCACCGTCCTGTTTCATACGCAATTGCCATAGCCTTGTCCGTGTACTATTTCTTAAATGTGGCAGGGGATGACTGAAATCGAACAGTCGTCAGGAGTTTTGGAGACTCTTATTCTGCCATTGAACTAATCCCCTATTTGATTGAGGTGGGAATCGAACCCACAATGTTGCCGAACCAATGGAGTGGAGTTGAACCACTCTTTACACTCGTCAGTGCACCTTACCATTTTGGATACTCAATCATACAATCTACTATTTAGCTAGGACCCGGGACGTCACTCTACCTAGCCCTCTAAGTTATTTGGTCAGTAGACAACCAAACCGTCTCTCTCGCCGAATTTGTTATGTGGGAATGCGCAGGAAACCACTCGCTTACCTCTATATTACGCCTGCATAACCAGGGACAAAGATTATCGTACTTTGTCTGTCAGATTATTACTTGCTCCTAACAAGTACTGATAACGACTGAGCAACCCAGCAGGACTTGGAGTAGTCCTCTTTGGTCGGAGATAAGAGACTTGAACTCTTAAGCCTAGGGCACTAGATTCTAAGTCTAGCGTGTTTGCCGATTTCACCAATCTCCGATATAAATTATTTTATAGGCTTAACAATACATCTTGTGTGAAGACATTGTATATTGTAACCACCTGCCTCAATGAAGTACATGTGACATTTATTTCCATTGTCACCTAATAAATACCATCCATCGCCGGGACATTTATCAACTTTAACTACTTCACCAATGTATTTACGAACACGTTGTTCAATTGCTCTTCTATGAGAATCTGCATCTTTCGCTGCTCTTTCAATGCACCACTTTTCATCACGATTTTCAACATAATTGAAATCTTGAACTGTGCTACCATTGTCAACTATAAAATGAGCTTTATCATCAAGAGCTGAAAGTATATTTTTTGATGCTTGATAACTAGCGTGCCAAGTACCATACTTTCCATCTTCCACGCATTCTGCTGCAAGAGGCTTGATATATGTCTTGTCATTGTAGGTGTATGTATCGTAAATTGCAATAATACCATCTCTGATGATATATGATGCATTTGAAGAACCTCTCCAACAACAATAACTTCTAAAGTGCTTTCTATACTCTTCTGGAATTACGCTAATCATATCAACTGTTGATATTTGACGCAACTCTTTCATCGCTTGATTGAACATTTTGTGAACTTTAAGTGCGTGTAAATAGCGTTCTTCTAAGTCCTTATGATATTGTTGAATGTATTCTTCAAACTCTACGAACATAATAGTTAATCGTCTCCTCTTTATTTATACTTATATTATAAAGGAAACGACTTCAAAAGTCAACTAAAAATTGACTAAAAACTATTTTTTATTTTGGTACCCGATACGAGAATTGAACTCGTGACTCAGCCTTGAGAGGGCTACGTCTTAACCACTTGACCAATCGGGCAAATGTAAAGGTTAGGTAGACTGGGTCCGCCTAACCTGTCAGCTATCTCTGGAATAGACAGCCCTAACTACTTATAATTCACCAAGGAGGAGAAATGAATTATAAATATCTGCAAGGTACGCTCCCGCGGCTTGCACCTTTCGACAGTAACTATTCCAACTGTCTGTTATTTTTTCTTTGATTCCACTTATATAAAAATAACAAAACGTCAGTATGAGTTATCTTGGTTATCTCTCACAAGCGCTGCTCAGGTGCTTTCTTAGTCTGCGCAATTATACCATCAATAACAAATGGAACCTGTGGTGGGCAGAGGTGGATTCGAACCACCGAAGGCAGCCGCCGACAGATTTACAGTCTGTTCTCTTTAACCAAACTCGAGAACCTGCCCATGCAGCGTACTCTCGCTATTAGTACGCCTAGCGAAGTGCTTTTGCTAGCCACTTAGTAGAAACTTCCGTCTACTTAGGCGGGTACACTTGACCTACCCATATTGGCGACCCGGAAGGGGCTCGAACCCTCGACCTCCAGCGTGACAGGCTGGCGTACTAACCATCTGTACTACCGGGCCAATTAAATGTAGGACTAAAAATTGAATAGTGCTCTAAACACATTCATAAACCTATATCCTACAAAGGTTTATACAATTATTGATTTAATTTCTACAACTAAATCAAATAAAACTGATTTCCTCAATCTACAAATAACCTAGACACTAATATTGAAATATAGCTCTAAAGACTCGAACTTTAACCTTTGTCTCCGCGTTCTAACGACAACGTGCTATCCATTTACACCAGTAACTATACTGTTTAAGTTGGTCTGCTATCGCCTCACCACTTCCTGCTACCATATCTTTTTCAAGACCTTCTTGGCCGCCCATTTTCAGACTTTCATATTTCATCCAAGTCGCGGGTAGCTTTGTCCTCCAAACAAGCCTCTGCTTGATGGACACCTCAATTGATTTATACAGTTTTAAGAATGTGATACAATTTGCACTCTCCGGTATATATCATGTAAGTCCTTGCTTAGCTTACACCGCTGTTCACCACAATAGACTTTATGCAACAGCTCTTATTCTCCTAGTGTCTATCTCAAATAAGCGGTTGGCTCCCCGTGACGGACTTGAACCGCCGACCCGCTGGTTAACAGCCAGCTGCTCTACCTGCTGAGCTAACGAGGAATATTTTGTTTGACGATGAAGTCTCGCCACGCTACACATCTTGCTATTTGATTAAGTTACTTGTACTAAACAAGCTTCTTTTCGCAGTGCGTTATTTTGTTATCTAATCTGCCTGTGGCTCCCTCTTGTGGTACCGCCCCACACTCAGTAGTTGATTATGCTACTGACCCACTTGTCTTCAGAGGGCGTCATTAGTTCTTTGTGCTGTGTGAACTCGTTGTCTGCGTGTGTTGTCGATAGTGTTCATCTATAATCCACATCGCTCTCTGGTTCTGCTAATTTGTTTATGATTAGCATCTCGTCTTACGACATACCCGTTGTAATATCACAGTCAGGTTAGTCTAACTTTACTATACCTGCAAAATCGACACATTCAGGAACTTTTATCAGGGCTCTAATGAATGTATGAACTGTTCGCCCTTTGGACACGATTGTGGGAATTGCACCAATCTAGAAAAACACGCATCTTCAGCAAATCAATGCTGGTCTTTTACCTAGGATTCGGTTGCTCTACTAACTAAGCTAAATCGTGATATAATGGTCTCATTCCGTAGCCTTTCTACATCTCCCTCAATAATCCGGAGGGCGAGTTACATCAATACTGCATAAGTACCAAAGTGTAGTTATAACTAGATCAAACTACTTACTCCAAGAATGAATGGAGCAATATACCAGACTCGAACTGATGACTCAACCTTGGCAAGGTCGTGTTTTACCTCTAAACTAATACTGCATTTAGGCCAGGTATAAGGTCTCCTAAGGCCCTCGCCACTCATTGGGGTTTGGTAACACCTCCTCTGGGTGCCCCATGTCGCTGCCCCTCTATTTGCTTCACATCAGCGCCTGGTGGAGGATATGCGACTCGAACGCACGACTTTTTGCTTGCAAGGCAAACGCTCTACCATCTGAGCTAATCCCCCAGGTTGCCAACAGCTATACATTGTCATGATCAACATATCCTGCGGCTTGAGAAGTACTTGGTTAGCTAGACCCAACATTTTCCCGGCGTACTTACTAATACAAGGAACAAACTTCAGTTCTCTTTGTGGTCAGGTTAGCACTGAAAAGTGAATATAAACCCCTGCTACCTCTTGCGCGGATCCCACTTTACGGCAAAGTTTTAATTGAAATATCTTCCAACTGTATGAAACTTGCAAAATCTGAGATAGCTAATCTCATATGGTCGGGGTGACACGGCTCGAACGTGCGACCTCATGGTCCCAAACCACGCGCTCTTCCAACTGAGCTACACCCCGATAAATATAATAATGTATAAGAATTGCACTTATGTTAACTGTTTGTTGATGGTTCAACATATCAGCCTCTAGCTTCGGATATCAACCATTTACTTTCCTAGGCCTTGACGCTCTCCTAACTGAGCTAACATTATTATGAAAATAACCTAACCCAGACTCCCGATTCTCCAACTGGGACCAACTTATCCCCTAAACCATCATATTAGGACTTTTTACGGTAGTAACTCACGTTGGCATCTATTTTATTGCTCGTACTTTTGATACTATTAGGTTATTTACTGGTGGGCCTCCTCTGATTCGAACAGAGGACCACTCCGTTATGAGCGGAGGGCTCTAACCAACTGAGCTAGAGGCCCGAAAGGGCGAAGTGTACTGGATTCGAACCAGTGACAGGCTGATCAATTCCTGAGGTTTTCGAGACCCTTCTTAAACCACTTGAATAACACTTCAGGTAAGATAGCTGACGCAACTACATCGCTTATGGCCCGTTACTACGTAGTCGAACTACCATAAAAGTATGCTATCTGAATACTTATGCTGCCGGACAACATTAACCCGATCCGAAACCCCTTTTCCTATTCTCGCCGGACCCAGAGCAACACGCAATACTTGAACGTTACTAAGGTGTATTACGACCTGCGACTCATACTGGATTTGCACCAGTTCCTTATATGCTCTAGTTACACCAATGAGTCATGTAAACTTTCTTTTGATAGGGGTGGATGCCTGTGTGCTATCCTATCCTTCCCAAGGTTGCGACCCTTGTCCACTCGCTTGCTATAAATACCTCAATATCAAAGGCGAAAGATGTGACCATGCTTGGAATTGAACCAAGTCCTTTTTAATGCGCCGTACACTACTAGGTCATGCACCTGGGTCTTTCCCCAGCGTCGTTCAGTCTCAAACAGTGCTACTTATCTAGCTCGTAGCGTATACTTCTTCACCACCGTAGTAGTTGAGTGGTTCCTCGTTGTAAAGTTATTACTGACTTGCCTGAACTCAAGAATTGAACTTGATGTCTTCCGGCTCCGCTAGCCGTCGTGCTATCCGTTACACTATCTTCAGGATATAATGGTGCGAGTAATCAGAGTCGAACTGATACGATATTTCTACCGAGGGATTTTTGGTGCTTGAGGTGAGACTTGAACTCACATCTTTAGTGTTCTCGCTAATGTCCTTCCAACAAGACCTATTAGTAAAAGTTTATACCATTCATTTTACTAACGACTATTTGAACGACTCAAACAAGTCCCTTGCGTCTGCCTATTTCGCCATACTCGCATAAATGATTACGTTGTCGTAGTAATCTCTCCGTACCCGGAACGCTACCCCTTATAAAACCTCGCTACGTTAGAATGTTAGAACACAGGTTATCAACCAATTGTGCTATTCCGGTAGGCATCCAACACCCAACATCTCAATATAGCGACGTGAAACTAATGGTGGTCAACTCTCGCAAGTGATGTAAATTGACTCTTTTTCTTGCACCTAACGTGGTCCCTCAGTGTCTGAATTTAACCTCAGCAAGTTTTACATAGATAACGGAACAATAGATTATCTAAAACCATATAGGTAATTGTTTGTATACGTAAAACCAACAAGTGGAGTGGGATAAGAGATTTGAACTCTCACGACCTGCTTGGAAGGCAGGAATGCTAACCGTTGAACATCAATCCCACATATTTCACCTCGATAGCTCTCACAGCTAAAAGTCACTCCTTATGATACCATCTCCGGCTGCCTCTAGTTGAGGCTTCTTTACTGACTCGTAAGGCTACTTCGCATTTTCATAACTTAGTGCTTGCTAAGAACTTTCGCATGCGTTTGCTAGTTTTTATCTTTCTGGCTGTTCGTCAAACTCCATTAAGCAGGTCGACCACGCTGTCAAAGGCATTACTTTAAGCCCTATTGCAAATTACGGGAACCAAGGTCTTCGAAACTATCTAGAAATCGTTTCTTACTACATGCCTGCACACCAGAATGTATCTAATAAATATAGGGTTGCGAGATACACGCCAGCCTATAGATATTTCTAAGTTAAAACAAGACTTTCTTCCATCACCAGATTCAGCTTTATGACGGACCATTTTCTGACTTCTTACGGGTCATAGTTTCCACGGATTGACTATGGGCGACTTGTCACTAGCTGTGGGACTTCTACCTTTCGGTAATTCTAGACTAGGTCAGCTCTGGCACCTTACTATCCTTATTCAGGACCACTTATGCGGTGTCTTGTTTATCAATATAATTACTTTGGATTCCCGATTCTCCACCATCCACACCACCCATAAGGCCCTACTTACATTATCCTTATGTTTAATGAGGGTTCACCAATAAAGCAATGTGTGTTTTTGATTGATCGTACTTTTCAAGTAATTACATTGTTGGCAGGGGATGCTGGATTTGAACCAACGAAATGCCAGAATCAAAATCTGGTGCCTTACCGCTTGGCTAATCCCCTACGTAGTTAATAAAGCTGTTTATCTCGTTCCATTCACTACAGCTCCTGACCCTATTATAACCGCACCATGAGTTAAACAGTTGCCCGTTCTTTAACACTCTAAAGACTGATTACAATGCTTCGTAGCACTTTATTAACAATTATATTATATAAAATAATACTGATAAAGTCAACTAAAATTTGGTATTATTTTAATCTTTTCACGTTCGTTTCGAGATTTTAAGGAAGTCGAAACTATGTAAGCACTTCTACTGGTTGCAGAGGGCAGATTTGAACTGCCGATCTCCGACTTATGAGGACGGCGAGATGACCACTTCTCTACTCTGCGATATATGATAAGGACCAGTAAACCTTATCTCCAATAAAATGCTTTTCGTTCACTTTTGCACTCTTTCGTAAACTCAGCGACATTGGTTTCTTGTGCTCTGGAGTTTGAAAATCTGTCTCTGCGAGCCGGGCCTTAAACCTCTCAGTACTCGCTCTTAAAAAAATATATAGTTGCCTCAACGGATAATTTTATCGCGACCAACTATCCATAAAACTTTGTGACAATCAATGTCTCATATAAAAGTCTGTAGCAACCTGTGACTTTTTCGGGGTGGACCCGTCTTCCTACTCCGTTCCGAACGTTTAGTGAATCAGTCTCAATTTCGACATATTCCGTAGCATTCATTAGCGGTCCAACCACTAATATACTTCGCTACGCGGCACTACTCTCAAGCCAGCCCAATGGTAGTTTTTACTTGCAAGATTTAACGAGATTCCGATTTATACGGCAACACTACCAACTCGTGCAATAGCAGGATTTTACCAACGGTAGGTAGGCATCCTCTGACCCAACTGCTTGGTATTTATGATGACCGCCCCAAGTGGCTTTGGTTCTTACCGGACAGGATTGCCTGACCGTAGTTTCCCGTTCGATTATTTATGATGCTCTTAACACCTCCGTACCCGGAACGTCGACGAACTACGACATAATGAAGAGGCTGTTTATCAAATTCCATTTACCAATGCTATTGTCCAGGCAGCTATATTTAACTTTTCAAATTGTGCTTACGCTTACCGGAGTCTTGGCACCTCTTTTATTAAATTGATGCAGAAAGAGTTTTCATTGCACCAATCAATATATTATACTGAAAAGAATTTTATTATTCTTTGTCCCAATCAATTTTATAAGGTTCTTGTTGATTGCCTTCAGCATAGATAACATCGTCGTTATCAAGATCTTTAACGTAGAATACTGCAAGTTCGCTGTTGCGATTCATCTCTTCAAATTCTTCCGTTAAGTCGTCCCATTCAGGCATAACGAAACCATCTTCACCATAAGAAACACCAGCTTCGTCTTCATATCCATCTTGGAATAACTTTGTGATAACTTTGATTAACGCATCGCTATCGCTTTCTGCAGTAAACTTTGCAATGTACTGATCTGCATTGCCCATATCTTGATACATACATTCAAATTTTTTCATGGTTATATTACCTCTTTATTTTAATTGAAAGTCATAATGACTACCTTGGTAAGCGTCATTAAAATCTAACTCAACTTCAAGTTTATTTAATGAATACATTTCAACAATTGCATCAATGAGTTCAGGTATATTCATCTTGCTGTTGAGATGGATAAACGCTGTTCCCTCATATATTGCAACCCTACCTCTTGGTAAGTATGTATAATCTTTATCTTTTAGCCCTTCCGGAGCATATTCATTCCAGAGTCTTTTGTGAGTTAGTGCTTTCTTACTATCTATCTTCTCAACATAGTTGCCATTGTAGTCACTTAACAACTTGTGTCCGATAAGAGTAAAATTACCTCTATAGATATCTTTAACAGAATCAGCAAGAATCCAAAATCCACCTTGATAGTAAGTATCTTCTTCTTTTCTAATTTCGTTTAGATTCATATCTATCTCCTTTCTTAATTTATATACATATTATAAAGTATTTGCTCTAAAAAGTCAACTAAAAAATATAATGCTGAACAGAATATTTTTAACGCGATTTATATATCCTGCTCAGCATTTGTTAATTTATCTGATTATCTTGTAACTAGATCAGTTCCATAAGTGTCAATATATTCTTGACCGATAGAGTTAGCACGCCACTTTTTAACAATCTTGTAACCGAAAGGACTGAAAACAATTTCCATCAATAGCTCTACAACAGCTCCAAGAGCTGCACAAGTTGTTACACTCAATAAAGACCATGTTGGATCTTGGAATAGACAAATGAATAACAAGAAATTAAAAATCCAGTTATCAACAAATTGACCTAACATCGTAGAGATATATGATCTTGTAATATATTCTGTTCTTGGACAATTCTTTCCGGAAAATAGCTTTCCGATACTCCAGTTCATCGTATTATTAACAATAGCTGACACAACAAATGCAACACTACTTGCAAGAAGTACCTGCCATGAGCCTGCAAATAAAGTATTTACTGCCTCATTTGCCACGTTGAATTCTGCCTCTGTTAGATAGTTCCAAGCAGGTGACCATGCACCACCGCCAACACTAAATAATGCTGCAATTGCAAATATACCACACACTAATAGATTAACACCTAGTCCTACTAGCGACATCTTTGTCGCAGCTCGTGGACCAAAGTGCTGTGCTGTTAAATCCATAGCTAAGAATATTAACCACGCACAAAGTATTCCACCATCAATGTCAATCCATGATGTAGACACGATTGTTTTGTTTGCTAGAACATTCATAAGCACAACTGCTAAACAGAACGCTGACATGAGCAGTGCAGGAATGTTTCTAAGTAAGCACTTGTACTCTTGTACTTCTTTACTGAGCCACTTACCAATTTTGTTCATAAATTAAAATCACCTCATAGTTTTATTTGTTATTTGTTTGTTTTAAGTCGGTCAGGCAGGTTTATCAAGGTTTACGAACTTCCCGGTCGACTGTGTCTCTATATTGTATGATTCGCGTAATCGAATATAGAGACAATATATTATACAGAAATTACTGTAAAATATTTATTTACTGTTGAAATATATTTATCTGGTAACATCTTGCATAACTGGTCACAAGATAGTTCAGGATTGTTCTCAACTAACTTGCTGATAATTTCTTCAGGATTTGAATAAGTTGCTTCAAGTCCTTTCAACTCTTTGTTAAGAACATTTGTTCTATCATTGAAATACCAACAAGGTTCAATTTCATCGTCACACTTGAATGGAACAGGTACATCAACTGCTGCGTCCACCATTACTTGACATAAACGCTTACCAGCTGCCTCTGCATTTTCTTTAGGACATTCTCCAATCAATTCGTCGTGAACTGCAAGTAGTAATCTAAATCCTAAATCTTTCAATTCTTTATCAATGTGAATCTTATTCATAGCAATCTTTGTCAATGTTGCAGCACTACCTTGAATTCTGCTGTTTACACATTGACGTTCAGCTTGAGCTATGAATGAGCCATTATTTCTAATTTCAATACCTTCTTTCAATGCTTGAGCTTTAATATTCTCATAGTCTTTACGACTCTTAACATTTGCAAGAAGTTGTTGATATTTCTTAACACCAGTTGTCTCTTCTTGTTTATAAAGTCCACGACAACCTAGTAGTGGATTGAAATCTGCACTATTATCTGATGCATTCTTATCTGTAATAGTATATTGTGGAAGTTGAATATCAGGAAGTCTTCTACGTCTACCCCAGAAGTCTTCAACATATCCAAACTTCTTTGCATCTTCTTGAGTCTTATTTACCCAAGTTTTAACGTCCGGGAAGCTATTAAAGAACTTGTCTGTTACTTCCTGAGCTCTTTCATATGTACAACCCATCTGCTCTGCAATTGACGCAGTTCCACGTCCATACATAAGACCAAGTAGAATAGATTTAGCTTCACCTCTTCGTTTTTTACCATCAGGGTTGGGTGACCCATCTTCCCAGTGCTCCATATTGTCCCAGTATCCATTGTTATACACTTTTTGTGCTATAACTGCATACAAATCTTGTCCATTATGATATGCCTCTAACATCGCTCGCTCAGATGCCATCGCACTAAGTAACCGAGGTTCCTGAGCCGAGTAATCGCTGCCTACAAACGAGTATCCAGGACTAGCAGCAAACATCAATCTTATGTCTTTTCTATGTGACGGAATATTTTGTAAGTTAGGGTCACTACTACTGAAACGTCCAGTACCAGCACCTAATGTATTAAAATGAGCATGTAGTCTTCCTGTCTTTGGATTTAGTATATCCACAAACTTATCTACATATGTTGTAATAAGTTTCTGAGCACCTCTGTACTCTAATATCAACTCGCATATTGGCTCTTTTATCTTCTTAAGTTCTTCTTCGCCAGTACCGCGAGGTTTCTTTTTATCTACAGGTTCATGTTTTAATACATCATATAGTAATATTGCAAGTTGTGTCGGACTACCAATATTTATTGGATTTTCTAATTGCTCTGATTTTGACTTACCCATCTTACCTTGTGCGGTTGTTGGATGGAAATTAGCTTCCTCAGTCATTCTCCAGAGTCTAATACGCTCGTCATAATTTTTAAGTTCAGCATCAATTCTTGCTACTATACCATCTAATTCTTTGTGGTACTTTTCACTTAATCTTGCTGAATATTCTTTATCAATAGCTACACCTGTTAGTTCCATTTCTGCTGATACTTCTGTAACAGGCATTTCAATATCTAACATTAAAGACTTCAATCTTTTATGATCAGGTCTATTGAATTGTTCTAACTGATATTCATATAGCTTATAAGTCATGAATGAGTCAGTAGCAGCATACAATGCAAATATATCTGGGTCAACTATTGCATATTCAACACCTTCAAATAAGTGCTCGATACTATACTTTTCTATAGAAGAGTCAATCTTAGCAATGTATTGTTGTTTCAAACCGTGACTACGTTCATTTTCATCTAATAACTTTGCACCTACCATTGTGTCCCAGTACATCTTCATAGTATACCCAGTTGTACATTTGAACACTTCATAGTCGAACTTACCGTTGTGAGTTATTACTTTACAATCACCGAGTCGGTTTAATTCTTCCGCGACTTCTTCTTCAGTAACTTGCCATTCTAATCTGTTACCTGTATTTATATCAACGTGATTAACAGGTACATATGCGTTTTTAAGACCTGGAGTGTAAAGACACGGTCCCATCAATTTACAAGTTATCGGATCTAAGCTGTTGTCCGTTTCTGTATCCAGTGCTATAACGCCATTTTCAAGTGCTTTAGTAATATAGTTATGTAAATCTTCTTTGGTCTTTATTACTTGAGTGTTCTCTGCATAACGACCTAATATTCGTTTTACATTTTCATATATTATATTTAACTTTTGTCTAACGTCGACTGATTTAGATTTAACTACCCTAGTTACAGCTTTCGTTGTATCTTTAGGTTCAGCAATCTTTTTTATAATCTTTTTTGCGACTTTTGGTGTTGGCTGTATGACGAAGTCGTCACCCCATAATGAGTCAATTGCCAAATCAACTACCTCCAACTATACAATATTTACTTCAAATTTATATACATGTTTTGAACGCAGAACACTAAGGTCAGGTTCGTCATAAGATAAAAATAGCGCTCGCTAATTGTCTTAACGAGCGCTACTTGAATTATTTATATCTTAGTAAACTCTTCTAGGTCTAGCTACATCGCCACCTTGAGCAGGAGCTGGTGCTGCACCTTGAGTTTGACCATATACAGGTCTATTACCATAATCTGCTACAGGAGCTACAGGCTCTTCAGTAGTAGTTGGTTCACGATAAGTTCTTACAGGAGCTTCAGCAACTGGAGCTTGTGGTGCTGCAGGTTGCGTTCCATAATTAGGTTGTGGATTGAACGCAGGTTGAGCATCTTGTACAGGAGCTGCATTATATGCAGGTTGTACTGGTGCTGCTACTGGAGCTTGTGCTTGAGGATTGTAAGTAGCTTGTGGAGTGTATACAGGCGCTGCTGCAGGTTGTGCAGGTGCTGATTGTTCTTCGTTAGAAGTAATACTACCCTTTGCTAACATTTCGTTGAGTTCTTGATAAGTTTTACCTAAACAAGCATGACCTACTGAAGTATAATCAGCAAACGCATTAGGTACTGCTGGATACATTTCATCAGTGTAAACCTTTGGACTACCATACATGATATCGTAGGTAGTATTTACTGAACGAGCTGCACCATTTCTGGTAATAGTAAAGATTGATTCACTAAGTGGACCATACTCTTGAATTAAGTTAGCTAACTTCTTAGCATAACTTGCACTTCTTTCCCAAATCATAGGAGTAGGTACAATCTTACCTTGGTCATCACGTTCATACACAATCATATGAATGTAACAAGTTAATGAAAGTCTCATCTTAGCTGCACAAAGAGGACACATATCAATCGGGTCACTTGGACTTCTTAAACAACTAATGTTTCTAAACTTGTTGTCTACTTTAACACCGTGTACTGCTACAAGGTCGAAATCGTCGGGGCTATTGTGCATAAATCTTACAATTGCTTTGTCACCGTCATTTTTTAACCCAAAAAATCTTACACCGCTACCTTGAGTTCTTGCTTCTTGTTCTTCTACTTTCTTTTGAAATTCTTGCCAATTTAATTTACCCATGTTTATCTTTTATAACCTCTGTTATTTTTAGTTCACAATTAAGACACTTTTATTTAGTGTACATTTATATATACATAGACCATTTACAAAATCTTAAAATGGCCATGCAATCTCCTGTAATGCTGTTAAGTCTGGAGTCAAACGTTGAGTTATTCCTTGATGTAATAACATGTTGTTAAATTCGTCTAATGTTAAATCATTAACATCTTTCTTGTCTCTTGGTAATTCAACTTCTGTTACAAACACATCTTTACGAACTAACTTTTTGAAACGTTCCGTAAATCTTTTACCTGCGTCATCATTATCAAAACAACAGATAAAATTTCTAATACCGCACTTATTCAATTCTTCCATCTGATTTGTACTGATACTACCCATAGTTGCTACAGCTGGCATACCATATGAATAACAAGTTAGAGCATCAATTTGACCCTCTACTAACATTAAAGTTTTGAAATTCATCTTCTTTGCATAGTACAATAAATAAAATGGTTTTTCAATACTTTCTGGTATCTCAAAGAATTTAGTTAAGACTGATCTTTTACTTACTCCAATCAATCCACCTTTAGAGTCTCGAATCGGAAAAGTTAAACATTGAGTTTGTGGATCAAATCCGATATCGAATGTATCAACAACTACTTTTGACATTTTTCTTTGCCACATATAATCATGATAATATCTGTAGTTATCTAAAATAGACTCGTCAAGATAATTTATTTTGACAGGTTTACGTTGTGGAATTACAATGTCTTCAAGTATTTCACGTTGTTTTATAATGAGCTGACCAAAACGTTCAACTAACCAATCTTTACCTAATTCTTTATTATCAGGTTCACCTAAACAATGTGCTACAACTTCTGCTAATGACGCTGTTTTACCACAAGTGAAACAGTGAAAGACTCCTGGTTCCATATTCGGATCATCTCCAACATATACCGAACAAGAGTTCTTTCTTTCGTTACCTTCCTTGTGGAACGGACACTGCACACTTAGATTCTCTCCACGAGAAAGTATTCTATCAAAATACTTGTATCCAGTTTCACGTCTCAACGTTTCAAGTATTGTAACTATATCAGTTGATATTAACTTGTCATTAACAATCAAATCACACATTAGAATGGATTACTACCTGTATCATAATCTGTTTCATATCTTTGTCGTATATCTTCACTACCTTCACCTTGACGAGCATCTAATTCATCTGGTAAGTATTCAAATATACCTTTATCAAAATCAAGATTGTATTTAAGTCTTTTACCAACTTCACTATCTCTTGACTTCATAAGTATCAATGTTAAGATATCATCTTTACGTTCAAGACCAACAACAATTGTACTATCTTGACCAATTCTATCACTTTGAGCAATATTTTCAAGTCCGATAGTTCCTGTTTCATTTATACCACGGTTACCTTGTGAAACAGATATAATCGGAATCTTTTTCATTACTTGTAAGTTCTTCAAATCTCTTGAAATGTTTGAAGCTTTTGTAACTGGATCTTTTGATCCTCTGTCATCTTCAAGTAATGAATGTTGGTCAACACATAACATATCAAGATGTTCTTTCTCAATAAATGCTCTAAGTGCTGTGACACCAGCTGCACCACCAATCATACTTGGTGTAATAACTTTGATTGAACCTTTTATTTGTGACAATTCATTGTCCAAGAATAACTTGTATTCATTCTGAATTGATCTGTCACCATGAATCAACCTATAGTTTGAAATTCCACCTGCTAATGTGTCAATACGAAAGCCTACCTTTATTTCAGACATTTCGCCTGAATAAAGACCAACATTTAATCCTTGTTTAGCTGCTGCAAGAGCTACCTTTAACAATATCCAAGATTTACCAACGTTCGGTCTTGCTATGATAGTTGCTAATTCTTCTTTCCTATCCCAACCACCGATAACATCATCAAGTTCTTTGAATCCTGTTCCACAGTAAAAGTTCTTGAAATCTTCAGCACGTTCAAGGAATGTCTGATAACGACTTGTATCCTTGATTATGTCAATAGGTTCAAGCGACACTGCTTCTGATGACATATCTTCCGACGCCTTCAGGTATAATGCCATCGCCTCATCAACTTTGTTACTATTGATTAAGTTTTTAACCTGAGTGAATACTGAAGCTAATCTACGAGTATTTCTATCACGTCTTAATTCTTCAACTAAGAATTTTGGTGACTCATTTACTTCGATTATATCAAACTTTGGAAACTGACTTAAGAATGTAACAGGGTCAGGTGCTTTACCATACTGATCTGCAAATTCTTTGATATAGTTGAATTCATGTTGATAATCACTAAAGAAAGAGACATCAATATTATTTAATGTTATTAGTGATATGTCACCGCTTGAAATAAGAAAATTTAATGTTTGTAACTGTATCATCTAATCAACCCTCTCTTATCTGCACCTCTAAATTCAACATCTTGAGAAAGATTAACAATACGACTGTATAAACGCTCACCAACTGTTTTTAGTAGGTCATCTCTACTTAAGTTTGAAGTGTAAATATTTGCTTTACCAGCTGATACTCTTGCTTCAACAATCATAAGTAAGTGTTCAAACTCAAATGATGTTAATGCCTTAGTACCCACCTCATCAAATACAACTAGATCTGCATTTATGATATTATTTTTAACATATTCAGCATACTCAGATTTCTGACTTATGTTTAGTTTCAACTCAAGTAAAAATCTTGGAACATTCACATACAACGCACAACATTCGTCAACGGGTACTTTATGCCAAACCTGATGAATGTATTCACGAAGTAATTTCTTTGCCCAACTTGATTTACCATTTCCACAACCTGTGGAGTGAATGAATAATCCACCACCTTTTTCTACAAACGGAATTATTCGTTTTTGAGTTGCTTGTAGATAATGAAACTCTTCTGAGTCAGTTCCATCTTGGTCAAACCATAATGGAATATCATACCTATCTGCTCTATCTAGATTTGTTAAATCTAACAGTTTCTCAATTCTGAATTTCTTAACACAGTATTCTTTGTCACAATCAATATGATTACATTTGTTGAATGCTACACATTTTTCCTGCATTAGAATACCTCATCTCCAACTGCGACACGACGGTTTATTGACGTATCAACAGCTCTTTGTCTATATGTAGTTGCGTATGTGCTATTATAGATATCAATACTTACATCAATATTTCTATGACCATAAATAGTACCGATTTCTAAAATTTTCAACGCAACATCAAGGTCACCATTAGCTCTCTTATCAACATTTTGTTGACAAACTGTAACTGCCTTACGACTGAGATTTTGATTCTTTTGAGCATATACACCATCAATCCAATCAATGAACGCTTGTCTCAATTCTGGATGTGTTATAGTAATGTATGTCTTCATAAGTTCTCTTTCTCGTTCTCGAGCAGTTATCTTAGAACCAGGAGTACTTAGAGTCTTAACAGCAGCTCTATTTCCAATCTTAGCTAATGTTGCCTCATCGTCAGTTGATAGCATTTTTGCTAGTAGTTCAAAATCTACATATATTGAATCTTCGTCAACTCCGCCGTTTGCTTTTTGAATGATGTTCATCTGAACCATCTTCTTGTCAATCGCGAGTTGCTCTTCCAACGAGATTGTTGTTCTACTCTTTACATATGCTCTATCAACAATGAAAAATCTATCTGCTACAAGTTTCTTTTTACGAACAGCTTTCATAGCAATGTTCATCAATTCATTAAGATAGATAGCAGTGTTCAATCCAAGCACTTCTGCTATCTTAATGTTAAAACTTATCATATTGTCAGTTGATATCAAGTCTATTAACAAAATTACTACCTCTACTTTTAATATTTAATACAAGTTCAGATGTAAGAATCTTAATTCTTGTCTACTTTTAGAGCAGAGTCTTTTGCTAATCTTTCTAACGTTGTTCTAATCAATGTATAGATTCTAGTACTTGATAAATTTGCCACACTGTGATGTGCGTCTAAAACTTCTTGAACAGGCATATTGTAAGTATTTGCAAATACAGCACAATATCTGTCATCTATATTTCTAAGATGTTTAGCTAGTTTCTTTTTATTGAATTGACTATATGGAACATCATCAGATTCTAACTTACATACTTCAATAACAGGAGCATTAACAATACCATCAATAATGAATGCCCCCATATAGTTTTTATTTTTGAATTCACGAGCAACTAATGACTTGTACATTATCTCACCATCAATGATATCTTCATTTTCAGTTAGGGGTTGCCAAGCATCACCTGCAAGTTCATTTAGCTTTTCAATGCTATTCTTCTTTTGCCATTCATCTTTACGTTTCTTTGCGTTACTATATTGATAAAAGTTTGCCCTTGCACTCTTCATCATTGAGTTCATACACTTATCAGGACCTGCTTCATCTCGATAGATATTCTTGCCTTCAATAGTCCACGGTTTGTAGTTGATTGTTGCTAATATACAATCAATTAACCAGTTATAAACCTCATACGCATCATATGCTCCTGAACCAAGGAATGTATTCTTATCTACTGCATTCCAGTATCTATACATCAACGCACTAACATATCCGTCAAAGAGAGATGAATCTTTTTCTTTAACATCAACAGCACGTCTAAAAAGCTCACTCTTGGTTAGACCTTTCTTCCAATCTATACCTCTAAGTAAGCTGTCTGCGTTCATTCCGCACATTTGTTTATAGTCGTTTAACATCAAAAAGCCTCCGTTTTATTTTGTAAAGTAGAATCCGATACATCCACGAGTAGAATTCCAAGTATCCCATACTTTACCATTCTTGATGCACACGATATGACCTCCACCGATATTTGCTATTACTGGTTGAGTTGCACTCTTGATCATATCAAACGGAATATGAGTTGCGTTCTGTAATACTTCACAAAACTCTCTACCAGTATACTTTGTGTTGTCGTATTTTCTAGGTTGTTTACATTTTGTCCAACCGTGTCGTTCTAGGAATTTTATGATACAGTTGTCACCACAAGTGGAATAACCTGTTTCACAAGCTATCTTCGCTAATTCCATAACTACATCATTGTAAGGTATTTCAGTACCTAATGATAATGCTCTAACAACACAATCTTCAGTGTATCTATTTCGTGGATTCTGATTGTGAAAATGGAAAGTAGATGTATCTGGATATTTTTGTTCACGTGTCATATTTAATGACCTCCTCTTTATTATATATATATTATAATATATTATATGGAAGAAGTCAACTAAATATTACGATAATTGTAGGGGAATTTCTTTCAAATAATCAACAAGTGGATCTACAAGCTCTGTAAATGCATTATTCAATGGTGTTGATTGATCCACTTCAATTGTTTTTAGAGGTGTGTCGTCAGTCTTACATACAGTGATAGTCCATAGATTGTCTGCACCATACATATAGATTGAAATATCAAAGTATACATCATCATTGAAATTTTCGTCAACAAGATAGACAATACCCAATCTAACAGCTAATGTAGAAACTGAAGAATCAAGAACATCAGTTTCAACAGCTCCTAATGTGTAGTGAAGAGCGCTATTGTACTTGGATGTAATATTCCTCGGAAAGATACCAAACATATAGTCTTCAAGACGCTCTACATCAATGATAGGTCTAAAGTTTAGTCCTATTGATTCTAACGATGTTACGTCTTCTTCACATGTAATGTCTACTTTTGATAGATTTTCTGACATTATTTCACCTCTAGTTTTGTTGTATCAATATATTCATACCCAGCGTGTGTCGTATAATACACGTGCCGAATACCTGAATCTATTATTGCCTGCATACAAGCTGCACAGGGTTTTGCAAGAGCAGTTGTTCCGTCTTTGTACTGTCTATATACAAATATTCTAACGTGTCGGAAGTCATAATCAGACCTCTTCAACAATTGTCTAAATCTACGAATAGCGTTCATTTCTGCATGTGCACTATTAAAAGCATCACGCGGATCAAAATTACGAAGCCTGTTGTAATATGCTTGTAACTGAGACTCTTCGTTTGTATTCCAGCCTACTGATAAAACTGTATTCTTGTACATGATAACAGCTCCAAGTTTAAGTCGTTTGAACGTTCCAAACTCAGATGCACATTTTGCAAGATAAAAACATCGTCTCAGCCGCGACTCGCTAAGCATACTACACCTCACGATTTGATTATAATTGTATACAGTAGTTGGATTAGATATTCAAAGTTTTGATGAAAATACCGATGCACACTGTAATTTGACTACCTAATCTAGTACTAAGGTATTTTATTTAGTGAAGAATTTACAGGTCAAAAGTGCAGTTGCGCATCTATGATTTAGACCTTAGACGCCATTGCATCCACGTTCTCAATTATTCTGCAACGGAACATACGAGTTGTTACATATTCATACGCAGTTAGAGCAGGATTACCAAGCTTACGGAATATAAACTCAGTACATAAGTACTTTCTGGAGTTAACAAAAGCTGCCACTTCTTTACGTGTCTTACCCTGTGAGTATTCGAGCGTTTCTTGATAGTTATCCTCCATCGTTTTTAATAACATCTTGAACTGGTCAATCTTTTTAAGTAAAGACGGACGCTGACCTTCATGTATGTAAGCTAAGTAATCATCAAGGTCATTATTCAATATGTGTATTACAACACGTTTAGTAGTTACCACTTTGTGGTTATTTATAAGATGAGACAGCTTGATGTATTCTTCCCCTTTTATTTTAACACGATGATAGTCTTTGTCACAAACAACAACACCCTCATGAGTACAGTCATAGGAATCAACAAGCTTGATGTAATGTTCTATATCTGCTTTTGACTCATGAACTTGAGGATATCGAATACCAAATAAACCAAAGTGTGATACAAGCTCTTCAGATGATTGTTCTTCTTGATAAGTAGTCATATTACGACGTGATAGATAATAAAGAGCAAGTTCATGATATTCTATATTAACAACAGTGTGGTCTGATATCAACTCAAACATGTAACAATAATTTGTATCTAGCCCCTTAGTAAACTCTTCAAAACGATTGCCAAGAGCTTTAACAACTACTTCACCGAAAGTAAGATCGTCAGTATCTGTATGGCATTCAAACGCGTTAGGTAGTCCATTTGTTGCTATGTGCCACATATTATTATGATAATAAAACTTGATTAAAGAACCATCAATCTTTTCGGTTACAGTTATATTAGTCCAATCAATGTCATCAGCGAAAGGTTCACCGTAATTCATGAACTTATAAAAAGGCATACAAACACATTCATAGCCTGAACCAGTGTCATAAAATATTGATCCACGACACTGTCTTATTAACTCGATAGACATGTCTGATGCTCCAAGTGTATATTTCAATGTAAAATAGCGTGGATCTTGACGACTCGGAGCTATTTTGATATAGTAAGGTTCTAATGAAAGAATTTCTTGCCAATTTGCAGTATTGTTGATAAATTCAGTTATTGCTAACATAGTATTATCCTCCTATTTACTTTACTTATATTATAATATATGATATAGAAAAAATCAACTAAAAATTAAAGCCTCAACAAAATATTTTTTGCTGAGGCATTTTTACTAAAATAAACTGTCTGTTTTCAAGTCCAATATGTATTGTCTTAACAGCTCTTCGTGCTGTTTAGTTATCTGGTCGTCAATCATGTACTCGCTAATAGCGCCTTTAAGATTTAATAACTCACGAACACGCTCGTCGATTGTTTCGCTTACCCAGAATCTTGTAATAACAGCTGCACCAGTATTATTTATTCTGTGGATACGGTCTTCACACTGTGTCTGAACACCCTCTGTCCACGGAGTACTGATAAAGTCACAGTAATGAGCTCTATTCAACGTGACACCTGTACCTATCTTTTGGCAAGTTCCAAGTATAACTCTGTTGAAATTATTGTTTTGGAATTCGTCAATATTACGACTAACTACGTCATCAGGAACGTCACCTGTACATACTAACGGATTATACATAGCAAGTTCTTGATATAAGTACGGCATTGCATTCTTGAATACACTAAAGATAACTAACTTTTCGCTAGGGTCTGATAATACTTGATGAGCATGGTCAATAACTGCATCAAGCTTTGCAGAACGAATATCTGAGCTAGTTAATATTGAAGGCATTTCAGTTGCTTGTCTTAAACGAGTACACATAGCAAGTAAATTTGCGGTACTCATTTTTACCTTGTCAACTTCTGCTATTATACCTGCCTTGATATCTTCATAGAATTTAGCTTGACGACTTTCCATTCCAACATACACGTCATTTATAATCTTTGGTGGTAAGTCAAGTAAGTCTTTTGTCCTTCTTAGTGAAACTGATTCAAGCTGATCTTTCAACTGCTCTGTGTGTTTGTACCCAACAACATCGTTGTTGAAATATCCACCAAACTCACAATAGTAATTCTTAAATCTACCTAAAGTAGAACGCTCTTCTCCAATCCAAGTTAAAGGAACAAAACAGTCTAATATATTGTTTAGTATCAACGTTCCTGTCATACCGATACGATATTTTGCTTTATCGAACTTCAACAGATTTTTTGATTGTTGACTTGACACTGATTTGATTGTATGTATCTCGTCAATAACAACCATATCAAATTTGTTGGGCGACTTCTTACTTGATAGAACTTCAAGTAGTTCGTCACTGCGCAAACTTTCAATATTTATAATGATAAAGAACTCATCAATCTTTTTACTTAATTGCTCGATACGTTCTTTAACACCTACATCAACATAGTTTCCACGCTTTGTTAGTTTCTTACCGATAACAACTGCTTTCTCGGAACTATACTTTTCAACTTCTTTTTTCCAGTTCATTTTCAAAGTATTGATACCACATATTATAAAGCAGTGTTCAATGTTATCACGCTTTTTTAATTGCTCAGCAAGTCTGATAATTGATAATGTTTTACCAAGACCTGGACTATCTAAAAGTAACCATCTATCTTTATTCAACCCGTATGTAACAGCCTCTACTTGATGTTTGAATAACTCAACAACATCATCAGGGTCAGGTTCATATGTGTAATGAATAGTTTCTTTATCATTATCAGATAACAAAGTGATATCAACATCGTCAATCTTAACTAACTCATCCAATAGTTTTGTAAGATTCAGCAAAGGTACTTCCCACTCTTTGTTAGCCTTGTGATAAACTGCACCGTCGCAAGACCCTACAAGGTCAACTACCGCTTTGTTATATTCGAATGATACAAATAAAGATGTGACTCCGCACACCTTTTTTGTTTTACGCTCTTCAATTGTAATCAACTTAGAAGTTCTCGTTTAATCTGATTTTATCTTCGAATAGATTAGTTACATATGCATCAGCAAGTTTTGCAGAAGACATCTCTTCCGTCTTAAATTTAACTGTAGCAGTAACTTTGAATTTGGTATTACAGTTTTCACATGTAAATGTTTCAACTGGGTTCATTGTGGTACCGTAAAATTCATCAATAGCACCTTGTTTGTTGCGTTCAATTTCTGAAGGCTTACCAAAGAAATGATTTGGGTAATATATTTCCGCTGGTAGATATTCACGACCGCATTTAGGGCAAGTAATTACGTCAACTTTTATATCGTCTTTTAACTTCATTTTATATAAATTCCGTTTTATATCATTGATTATATAATTATATACAGTGACATAAAAAAAGAACCTAAGGTCAACTTAGATTCCTTTAGAATTATTTATTTTCAAGAATGTCAATTCGTTTTGATAATTCATTTAGTTCATCTTTTGTAGCAACATTCTTCATTTTATCTTCAATAACTGACAATCGGTCATCAAACTCTTCGAGTTGTCCGTCGTCAATGTTTAACATGTTTATAGACAACTTACTATCTTGTGGAATATCAAAATACTTACCATCATTAGTTTCTAAAAGAGCAAGTTTGATATATCTACCTGATAAACCACCTTTGAATTTTGATTCAGCTATCAATTTATGTCCTATAGCTGTAGCTTCAATACTAAAACTAATATAGTCATTTTCTTCAACAGGTTTATTTGTTAACAACGAAGTAAACGTTTTTGTTAAATATTTCCATTCTACTTCAACATAGTAACCGTCAAGATTAAATTTGAATGTATCATCCGCATCGTTATCCATCGACACTTCTGTTGTTATAATAAAAGCATCGCACTCTATTAGTTGATTGATAACGCTAGTAATACTATATTCTTTTGCTAATTGAATTGATGCGTGTTTGTCGCTTTTATCAATTAACGGATCAGGAAATACAAAAAGTTTGTTAGCCATTTTACTATACCTCTTATATTGTTATACAATTATTGTTGTATAGATTCAATGGTGCTCACAGTTTTTCTCAACCCAAATGTTGTTGTCTCATTAGTTACAGGTTGATACTCACTACCAGTGTTGACATAATAAGTTGTTTGAGGAGTAGTGTTCTGACTATGAGACACTGAGTGTTTATAAGATATAATAACACGAACTCCTACTGGAAGAACATATCTCAAAACATCATCAACGTATGATTGGTCAATAACAACTCCGTCAGTTGTTACTATGATTGTTTTGTAATCATCAGCTTCTTTAATATCTATGTATGATACACCAGAGAACGCATCTTGTAAAGATTTTATTCCTAAACTGATACCTTTGAGTGTTCCTTTATACTGTACCATTTCTCTAAAGTTAGTTAGAACACTTCTTAATATTCTTTCAGGATAGTATAGTTCTGTAAAGAATCCAAGATAACTTGCTAGAGGTGTCAATAGTGCAGCGTCAATTGTTGACACTGCACGAATGAATTGAACACGAGATAAATTTGATAATGTTGTATTGAACGCTACATCACAAAACTTCTCAATCAACTGGAAGTCTCTTGATTCATTTGTGTAAACGTCAGGTACGTTGTTTTGTGATTTGAAAAACATTTATTATCAACCTCTATTGTTTGATAGACAATTCTGATATTTTAATTACCGGAGCTGCTTTACCTGCACTTACAAATGATGTACCATTGAAGTCAATTTTTGGTAAAACATATCTATTATATGGGTGCGCTCTATTGAATATACCTTGAGAATCAGGTGCAACAACTTTGTCAAGAGGAATAACAGTATTATTAGCTCTGCAGTAAGTTGGATTGAACTCATCTTCCGCGCCTAGATACGTGCTGATATCAATAAGTTTGATAGGATCACCTGTACCTAATATGTTGCCAATTGTTGTATAATTACTACCAGTTTTATAAATATTTTGTATAGCGTCAAGTCTAACAACGTTTGGATTACCACATTTGAAATTGTCAGATGTCGTATCTCGTAATGTAACTGTGAGAATTGTTCCATCTACGTTTGATTTTAGGCGCAAATTTGGCCCGTTTATTGTTTTAGAACCGATTGTAAATTTATTAGTTGATGCATTATACTCAAATACGTCCTCTGTGTGTAGCGAATTGATATTGTTGCTATCGTCTTCATATAAAACATTACTAATGTCTCCAGATGCAACATCAAATGATACAGAACATGAAAGTCTCTTACGTGAAGCAGTATTTACGTCGTAGAGTCTTACAATGTCCAGAGATGTAACACTAGTTGGAATGTACAAATTATATCTATATCCACCAACCCATTGTAAAGATCTAGCTAGCGCATAATGTACTTTTGAGCTGCCTTCTAGCTCAACATTAGCATTAGATATGTATGTATATTCAACACCACCTGAAGCAGTTGCAGTTGAATACGTTGTAAGACTGATATCATCTTGATTATACACAGGTAGTAAACAAGCTGTGTGAGCAGTACCACTCGCACCATATCCTGGAATGTATAATGGCAATTGTGCATCATATAAAGTATCAGCAGGAGCTGACGAATTAGCAGGAGCACTATATCTATATACATCAATTGAAGGACTATTTGAAGTTGGATATATCAACGGAGTAGGGGTAATGCCAATTGTCTCAACAACTGATGGGTCGGAAACTTGTACATAATTAACAGTGCCTTGTACACCTGACCAAACTACTGGGAATGTATTTGAAGCATCACCACTATTAAGATAATTAACTATTGGATTTTTATAAGTTGTTCCATATTGAACATCACCGTTGTCATCAGGATATACACCAATCTTTGAAGTCGGCATAATATCGCTGAATTGATAATTGATAACAACCTTACTAATTTGAGGAACGTGGTTACTTCTGTACGAGTATTCTAATGACAAGTCTCCAGTAGCTGTAGCAACAGCATGAGTGGTCATCAACCCAGTCCATTTATCACCCGCTAATAACACTGGTAAAGAGGTATAAGATGCACCTTCCTCTTTAATGAGTTTGTATTCTAACTGTGGATCAACACTGAATGGAGCTGTTTGTAATTCATAGCCACCTTCACCGTCACTAACAAACCAGTTGTTAGTAGATTCAGCAAATCCGCCAGATGATACACTGTGGAAGGAATATCCAGGACCAAATGTTAAAAGTTGATTTATTTGGTATTCAATATGTGTAGCATCTGCAACATAAGCAAGAGTTGAAGAATCAAGCTCTGAAGCGTCACCTTGTAAGATAGCTGACCAGTCAACGTTACTGTTTGAATTAAGAGCGCGGTCAAGAGCATTTCCAAGTGCAGTAATAGTTAGTTCGCTTCCAAATATTATAGTATTACCACTATTTATGATTGTAAATGCGTTATCTCCATCCAGCTGGAATATAAAATATTCGTCAGTTAACAACGTGTATGAAACTTCACCTGCTGCATTACTCAAGGCGTCTACTAGTTGTTGTGAGTTTGTGAAACAATAAATTGATTTAACTTCGGCATTTTCTGGATCAACAATGATTGAGCCTCTATTGTAGTCAATCTTTGCAATCTGCTTACCGTTGTTCAAGCTTGAAAGATCTTTTGTAAATCTTAATTGTTCAATTGTAGTACCTGACACAATACCAATGTCACTATTGCTCATCACATCAAATGAAGGTCTGAATGCATCACCAACAGGATGAACTTCACCTGTTGGACCTTCTAAGACAAATTGTGGGTTTGTAGGTTTGCGTCCGCTTGCAGTGCTTGATTGAAGCGCTTTCCAGATGTCTTGTTTTGTTTCATAGAAATATAAATATTCGCCTCGTTCTAATCTGTAAGGAGTATTAGCTTCAATTCTTTTTGGAACTGAATTACCCTCTCCGTCAACAACGTTGTTTAGATGAGCTATATAGTACAAGTAGTTACTATAATTCATTACGTCTTTGTAGTCAGGTGCGAATAATTGCAAGTTTTCATACGACAATGTTTCAATATAGTCTTGTGACGGGTCGAAAGCTTTAACCGTTAGTTTGATACTTGATATTCTAAGTGGTAGATCAACACTTTCATCAGTTCCATCTATAAGACCTGAGTCAACACCGTGAGTCTTACCAAGTTGTATTGTATCAGCATTTCCATCCTTAACAATATAGTAATCATACTTGATTGTATGAGTTGTATCATCATAAATTTCAGCTGTACCTGTACCGCCACCTCTTTTCTGAGTATCAAACTGAGAATATGTCCAGTTGAAGGTATCATCAAACGTTGTCCAAGGAGTTAGACCTGCGTGTATACAAGCCTTTCTAATTGTATCAACATTTACAGACATCTGATCAACATATAAGTCTTTTAGATCTTCGCTTATTGTGTCATTTGGATATGAAACCCTATCAAGAGCAACATATTGAATTCTGTCATCTGCGTTTTGAATAACTGTTAGTAATTCGTTGTAATCAAGCTCGTAACCAAAGTCAATTTGTCGAGCTTCAAAATTTTGATAAAGAGCAGATTTTATCTTACCTAAGATTGTTGTCGCAATTGATTGCGTAACAGTACTTGATAAGTAGATTATTGCACTAACACCGCACAATACAACTAATGGTCTAGCCGGTGTTAGAATATCATGATTGATTGTCTTAACTGTTTGAATACTTGATGCAATTTTTGATGACGGGTTGAATATATAACTTGTATTGTTAACAGTTTTAATAGCGTTATTGTCAAGCTCAAACGTATTGTTGTAAGCAGCTAGTGTATCCGTAGCGTCTTGATATTTTAAGGGATAGAATCTTAATGAATATGCCGTTAAAGGATCTGCTCCGTTCACCTGACGTTGTTTTGTAATTCTACGTTCCTGACCATCAACGTCTAAAGTTTGAACTTGATAACTATAATATAGGTCGTTTGTTCTATCACTTGCTCTTATATTTGAAACAATGTAATCATTATCTTCATCACGTGCATCAAATATATAGTTTTCATAGTCAAGTAATGTAACTAACGTATCAAATGTATTTTGTACTTTCTTGTAATTTGAATACATCTCATCGATAGTAGCAGGATCAGCGCCGCTGGTAACAGCTACTTCGTTTGTTACCGCAATAAAATCTTGTAAGGATTTTATTTCACTTCCTCCTGTACTTGTGTACTTGATGAATGACACACCGTCAGTGTCAAGTACCATCGGATATGTTGTATTCAAGAATTTCTTCATTGTGTAAGCTTTAACGTTACCAGCTGCACCATCACTTAAGATATATTTTATGTACAGACCGTCACCAATCAAGTTACCAATTGATTGAGGAAATTCAATATAGCAAGCACCGGTAACAGGGTCAATACCAAATTCGTATTTACGTTCACCGAGTGCTGCTTGATATATATTATCAACTCTAGTCCATTCGTCAAGTCTTGTAAATGCACTTGAACTAGATATATAAATGTTGTATTCTGAAATGTTACGTTCGTTAAAATACAATCTATTTTGACTATCTAGATTGTTAAGTTTAACAACACGAACACCATCGAGTTCATAGTCATGAACTGTACCTTGAACAGCATCAACTCTTGAAGGAGTAACTGTTCTTTTTGTACCTGTTTGATTTTGTGTTACATGTACATCCTCTAATGTTGTATAAACAATTGTTGATTCGCTATCACAAAATTGAGTAAACTTTGGAATCCAGAATTCATCAACTACTACTTGAGTTGCATCTTCTCCTTCGCCTTCACTTACTGTGTAGGCGGTGTTCATTCGCAATGTCAATGTTGTTGTAGCAGAACGATAATATGGAGCTTTATAACCAAGAATATCATACACGTTGTAAGCGGAACGTTCTTGTGTCAATGTTTGAGGGAACGCTTCAAGAATACCTTTATCAAAGTTGTAATTTGCCTTGTCACTAAATAAAGCAAGCAACTTAATCAATACTGCAAGTGGGTCTGACTCGTTTGCATCTGAAGGAGCCCATTTATTTGTTAGCTTTGGAATCAACTCAAGAAGTTCTGACCATAAAGATTGGAAATCCTTATTGATGTATGACACGTTCTTAACTTGTTCAATATTTTTATACTTCATCGGTTATTATAACTCCTCCACATTAAGTAGATTGATTGTATACGTTTCCATATCATAGTTTAACATATTTTTACCTGTAATTGTTACATTAACAACAGTACCGTCTGATTGTACATCAATATCACTGCGACGAACGTACAATTGTGGTATAAATGTATTCAACGCTGTAACTATTTCATCTACTACAAGATCACGTAATATTAGATTGTTACGTTCAAACAATAGTTTTTGTAAATTAACACCGAAGTATGGATCGCCTAGAAGTGTTTTCTTCGCCGATAACAACAGTGTTCTTACATTCTGACCTGTAGCATCTTTATCATATACAATTTTTGTTTGATTGTTTGAACCAATCATATCTGGGAACTTAACTGCGTTCATTTAACTACTCATTTATATATTTATACAAAATTATGTTGTAGATGTTGGTGGAATTGTTGGACTAAAACCATTCATCAATGTTCTCAAAGCAGCCAACTCTGTTTCTAGTGTAGCAACTTTATTCTGTAAGGCTACAATATCGACTGTTGTGTTTGTTACACCTTGAGTAACCTTTATATCACCATTTATATTGAGCCCGTCTGTGGATGTAACCTCAACATTGTTTACGGATAACTTTCCATCTACAATTAGCTCTTTTGCTATGTAACTTGGAAAATTGTCAACAGTATGTCGACCTGCTGAGCTTGTCTCTACATCGTCGATCATATTAAGTTTAGCGCAAACATATTTACCGATGGGTGATGCAAGATGGCCTAAAACTAGTAATTTGTCTGAGCTGTAATCCTCGTACGTAACTAAAACAATATCACCTTTCTCATAATTGACAACTGTACCAGGTGTGCATAGAACTGCTGCCCATGTTTGTAATTCGTTGTCTGTTGGAGATAAAGGTGACTCAGCTAGTCCATGTATCAATGGAAGACGCACTTTAACTTTTGTTCCTGCATCTTTTGAATCAAGTACAATACCTCTAGTTATCATACAGTGCCGTCTCCTTTAACACGAGTCAAGTTGAAGGTTGTTTTATAACCGCTTTCTGATATTTCATCAACTTGCTTTGTTACTATATAGATACCACTTGCGTTGTATTTACGTCCAAAGTAATATATATTTATTTTTATATAGGACATCAAGATAATTGCTCTTAAAAGTCCTCTAATACTCATAGCAGCTGTTATCGGGAATTCAACAATCTTTGACCACCAGTTACGAGATGCTTCAGTTGCAGCTAACAACTCTTTTGATCTACCATAGTTTGGTGACCCGATAGCTTTTATTTCACCTTCGTCATCAATTCTATACACATATTGATCAGCTGCAACTTTCTCACTGTAATCATACAAAATTGAATATGCCTGATTATTATTGATTGTAAAGCTTGATATGTAATCTTTATCTGGATAGCCAATAGTCACTTCGTAGTAATCAAGACCATTTTTTGATGTGTCTACAACTGAGGAACTAACTTTAGATATACTGAAATATGGTCCTGGGAATTCTTCAGACACATCGTCATGTAGTACTAGTACATAAACAGCATTTTTTATAGCTGATTGAGTAGCAAGAAGATTATCATCTGGTACCATTATATCTACCAAGTATCTTAAGTATTCAAGAACAGTAATACCAGTTTTAGCAGGTATGTCTATTGCTCTGTCATCTCCAGGTATAACCTTTGATTGCTTAACGTGAGCGAGGTTATTCATTCCGTAGAATATTTCTTGCAAGCCCCAATTCTTATCAGCTAACAATTCCATAATAATTGTACTTGGTTTTGTTGCGGGCCTTGCAGGAAAATTATGAATACTTGCAGAAAGACCAATAGCAGTACTAACAGCTTTCAGTGTGTAACTAATCTTAGCGTCATTAGTACTAACATCTTGAGAAACTTCAGTTATGATAGCAACTTCATTTCTATACATATATTGTGGCAACATTGCGTCACCATAAGTAAACTCAATCCTTCTTGTTGAAGATACTGTACTAAGTAACTTATCAATCAAGTTTGGATCTGAGTGTTGTGTTATCTGATATTCAATTTTTAACGTATAAGTATTGAGTGTTCCGTTTAATTTTACAACTTCTAAACTAGTTAGATAGTTTGGATAAAGAACTTTATGTGCTTTATAAAAACGATTGAATACTTCAACATCTACGTTTGACTTCTTATTATATAAGCCGAAACTAGCGTCACCAATCTTTGCGATGATAACTGGAGCTGATACTCTGCTAGTCGTTGATAGCAATTGACGAGCCATCAATCATTACTCCTTAAACAAGATTGAATTTAGTGGAGGCAACTTTAACTGTGTTCCAACTTCCGGTTGTTCAAGAGCATCATGAATACGGTTGAAGTCACATATAATCCAGAAAAACAAACTGCTTCCATAATAATTATACGCGATACTGTCGTATGTATCACCGGGCTCAACAGTATACAAAGCATACGACATATTAGTATCAAGATTACCTTGTAGACCTTGGTAATATCTATTATTGTAAGCATCATAGAAGTATGGAAATGCTTCATATCTACTAATATATGAATATTGCTTACGATTTGGAACTGCGTTTGGTTTGAAATCAATCATTTTATATCTTTGCTCCACCTGTTAAGTTTGAGGTTAGTGCTTTCTCGAGCCCACGGAAGCTACCCCACTTAGCAATTGTTTCTGCATCCTGTGGATCAACTTCTTGGATGCTAAAAGTTAGATCCAATAATTGATACTTTCCGTCTTTTGTAATTGGACCGGAATAAGTAACAGATATTTCACTGTTGATAATTCCCTTAATGAATATCTGACTTCCGAATCTAACTGCAACTTGAGGCGGATTTACCATTTTATCTTTAGCGTCGCCATAACTTGGTAACGCACTTGCTTGTAAATATTTAACAAGAACATCAATGTAGTCATCACCTATACTAACAACAGGTGCTCCATCTAAAAAGGTTAGATTGGTTTTGTTTACTTGGTCAACCATGTCTCTATGTAATGTTAAGTTAAAACTAAGCGTTCTTGGACCTGAGTATGAATATGACACAATCGGAGCTGTTCTTGCTAAGATTGTTGTGCTTGCAAATGTTGACCCAAGGGCATCTGTTATTGACTCAGGATATGAAGGCAATATGAGATATTTATCAAGATGATACAAATAGATGTAGTTATCAATCATTTTATACTTGTATGCCATTTATAACCCTCTTATATCAAGCCAAGATCTTCTTCGATGTCTCTATCCACAAATCCTGTATAATCTGAGACATTTGCAAACCTGAATTTATTGTAAAGTTTTTGTTTTGTGTCTTCATCAAATATGCCGGTAGGCATATTATCAACAGCTGCTTGTACTTTAGCAATGTTTTGATGTATTGTATCTAGCGGAGTTATTACGTGTCCACATAGATAACTGAAAAACTTGTCGCTGTATACTTTTTGATGTGAGTCAACAGTTGTCTCTAGTAATGAGTTATTTGCAACCAAAGTCCCATCACGTTCTACAACAACAATCGGATATATATTATCAACATCAATGCTAATGAACATGTAGAAGCAGTCTCTAAATTGAGATATTTCTGGTTCAAGCTCAGGTGTTTTATAAACAAACGGAACAGCATATGTTAATGTTGCACCTATCGGAGTTGAATCTACCCATCCTGCTTGAACTAGATTACGACCATCATATAATCCGCACTGTATTGTTGATGTATTAGCGCCTTGTAAACAGATATAGTATTCAGTGTTGGGTTGAACTTTAACTGCTACAATTTTTTTATTAACTATTGTTTTAGCAGATACGACTGTCTGAACTGTTTTATATTCTTTTGATTCAACTAACTTTGTTTCGCTGTTGATTTCTTGATATTTATAACTTGTAGTCTCCACGATTTCTTCCACAGTTGTTAGTGGTAACGCAACATTATCAACATAACGATTGGAGTAACAGTTGTATAATCCCATTAACGGAAGATTATTATACTTGCAATAGAAACGCCAGTAATCACCCAAACGCTCATGTAACTCGCTAGAGTAGTAATTTGTTGGAGATACATAATTTCTAGTAATGCCGTTGTAGTATTTACCAAATATGTAAGAACCAATACGAACTGAATTACCATCCTCAATTCTATATCTTGAATCTGGTGTTATGAATATATCATTATCAAGAAGCATACCTGAAGCTATCGCTTCTTGCTCAGTTTTATAAAATGGAACGGTGGGGATATAGAAGTTATACAATAAATTTTGTATGTAAGAACATTCATAACCTGATGTATTAAACTGTAACATCCATTAGCCTCCAAATGATTGAGTAGGTTGATAAATCGGATTTGTACCACCACTCGATATACTAACTGCTATAGGGCTGTGCTTATTTTGTAATATTTCAAGTATAAGTTCAAGCTTTTTCATTTCAGTGTCAGCGTCTTGTTTACTATCACCAGTAATGTCTTCGCCTGATTTAGTTTGTTGGTCAACTAGAGATTGTGAAGAGCCTGTCTCGTTTGTATTACTTACATAGGACATACTTGAAGTTGTAGTTTCAAGTTGACCTGCGGATTTATAGCCGCTAAGATTTTTACCTTTTGTTGAACGAACATTCCAAGCATCAACGTTCCACATTCCGCCTTTGAATAAAGCACCAATACCACTAATGAAGTTACCCAACATTCCAAGACCACCAACTGCCATCTTACCGATTTCAGTTAACTTCATATTTAAGTCAAGACCAAAGCCCATTACGTTCACGAAAGGTATTTCAATACCACCAGTGATACCTTCAATCATATCAAGTGCATTGTAGGTCATGTATAAAACAGGATTGTTAGCGATACTTGCACCAGTTGTAGCAATAATATTATCTAACATATTGTTTAGCTTTTCGCCAATAGACATACGTCCACTAACTTTACTAAACTGACGATTCAACTCAGTTAACGTATCATCATAAGACATAGCAGATTGATACAACTCACTAATCATTTGATCAGTCAAGTTAGCCATCGCTCTCATATCAGTAATAGTAATGCCAAACAATTCAGCATACTGACTTCTAATAACGTTTGAGTCAGTACTTCCATATAAATATTGAATATAGTTGATTACTGCCTTCATCAACTCGTTTGTTTGTTGACTATTGATACCCCTTGTTAATAAGTCCGCATAGTTAAGACCTGCTCTATTCATGGCCATAACCATAAGGTTCTGCATCTGCTCATTACTACTCATTTTGGTAATATTACCAGTACCAATAGCGCCAAGTGCTTCTGCAATTGATGTTAATGTATTGTCAACAGCACCAACTGAACCCATTGCGCCTAACCATTTTTGAGCTTGATATTCAAACTCAACACCTGCGGCAGCATTTGGCATCTGAGCAGAAACTTCCATCAAACTAGCAGCTACACCGTCAAATGATTTAACTAGATAGCTGTGGTCATTAAAGTAGAAGTTGAACATTCTCGTTAAGTATGCTTCCATACCCATACGAGATGCAGTAGTATCGACTTGTTGTACACGGATTAAGTTCATCATGTTCTCATCAAGAGCATTGAACGTTTGTACAACTTTATCAGTAACTGTCATCAAGAACGCACGTTGTGATGCACTTTCAGTACGTCCTGTTTCAACAGCTGATTGTAAATTTTTAAGTAAATCTTCGTATCTAAAATAAGGACTTGATAAAGCTTGTCCTTGGAATAGATTATTTATTCTATCAAATGTTAGACCGGAGTCTTCTAAATGAACTGCAATAGTTGACTCATAATCAGCAAGACTGAATGACGCTTCTAACTTTTGTAACGTGTCTGTTATAGCTGCGTTAACTGTAGCATTTGCATTTGCTACGGCGTCTCCTAGAGCTGTAGCAATTCCGTCACCTAAAGGACTATCACCTAATTTCGCTGATAGGTTAGCAGTTACCTTGTCTCCAGTCTCACGATTAGCAACATCAGTGTGTTCAAGAGCTTTCTTATGACGTTCACTAACTTGTTGTCCTTTTGCCATAAGAAGACGGTCTGCATACATCTTCTTATCTGCTTCTGACATCTTCTCAAGATATTCTTGAACAAGCTCATCTTGACCAGCTAACTGTAACTGAGCAAGACTATCCATCTGCTCTTTCTTGAGGTTATATTCATCGACAGCATTTTGTTTGGCAATATCAGCCATTTGACGCAACAAGTCATTTTCTTGTTGCATCCTGTATGCACTTTCGTTGAATAAACGATTTTGGAACGCCGCAAGTCGTAGATTATTCTCTTCTTGAACTGAATTCTTGATTGAATCAATACGAGCTTTAGCTTCTTCTTGAATAAGTATCTCGGTCGCTTTACCTGTAAGTTCAGATTTCTTAGCTGCTATATCAGCCTCAACCTTGATACGTTCAGATTTTTCCCAATCTGTTAGCTCTTCACTTCTACGTCTATAATCAGCATCAGATATCTTACCAGCACGTTTCATATCCTCCAACTTTTTACGTTGAAGCATAGTTTGATTTTTTAGAGATGCTTTACGTAGCTTTTCTTCTGCTTGTAGTTTGATTTTTAATTCAGACTTAACCTGTTTAGCTTCATTACGAAGTTCATCGCGACTACGGTCTACACCTGCATTGTAATCTTTAGCAGGTTTATCGACGTTAGTAGCCGCTTTATTCTCTACAGTGTCTTTGAATCCAGCCACTTAAGTATACTCCAAAAATTTATCTACGTGCTCTTGATAGAGCTTCATCCATTGCTTCTTTACGAGCTTTTAGTTCTTCACTAATAAGAGTGATTATCTCTAATCGTTCAGTTGGTGACATTTTTAGAACATCATCATAACTTGTATGAATATGATTACTAATATACCAACATTCACGAACTAATTGTTTATATCTTCTAGGTGCCCAAGGATTACCTTGTTCATCAAATTGTGGGTCCAAAAAATTCAGATGTGATGCGAAAGGTGGCGACATAGTCATTACCACATTCAGGGTTTCTGCATTTGCCGGCAACTAGATTACTTACCCCTACCTTATTATTGATTGCAATAATACGTTTTTGTAAAACGTTCGTATCCATCATTGGTAATTTTTTAAGGAACGAAATGAACTGCATTGTATCCATCATCTTTCCTTCAACTGCTGTAATACAATTCTTCAATGTAAATACAAGAGTCATGTCCTCAGTGTTTTCAGGAAATTGAGTTTGATATGCTTTTAAGTCTCTTTCCATCTGGTCAAGCGTTCTTGGTGTTTGATATTTCAATTTTAACTTTGCTTGACTTCTTGGTAGTTCAATTTCAAATAAGTTGTCCCACTCTTCTTTCATCTTATCTTCGAAAGACTTAACTACTAGCTCATCTAAGTTGATAAGTTCAGCATTCATTCTTCCGCAGAACGGACATGTACTACCATTTAAGTATTGAGACCCATAAGTAACAGTTCTTAATTTGTACAATAAAAACTGATAGTCACCTATACACATGTCGTAAGAAGAGATACCTATATCTTCAACCATACAAGCATCAATTATACTACATAGCGTTTTATAAGGTGACTCTGTATGTGACAATCTACGCATTTCCTCTTCAGTAGTCATACTACGTAAAGTCACAGTATCTGAGACATTTTTACCCGTGTAAATCTTACCTCTTGAAGGCAGAGTAAATGTCTCCGCTATTGTCATTGCTACGTTATTTATCATTTATTATTTGCCTCCGAACAAATCATAATAACAGTGCTATTTTCTTTACATTTATAAAAAGTTTAGCACAAGTTCACGATTCATTGTAATTACTATATTATACTGATTTATAAATTAAAAAGAGTTAGCCAGTAAAGTGGCTAACTCTTTGATTATTTCAATCGTGTAAATTATGCTTCAACGTCAGGAAGAGCAATTTCTGACCAGTCATATACCATTGTTGCACTAATGCTAACAACGCCATCATCTTCTGAGCTGAAACCATCAATGTTTACTTCACTTAACCAAGCACCTTTGATGTCCCAGTGGCGAACTTCTTTACCTGCTGGAGTGTATTCATATAATGTACAATCAAGTTTGTAAGTTGATTTTTCACCAATGAAGTCACCTTGGCTGTTGTATGATAATTGTTGCCAAGCAAGAAGAGCATCTTTTGTATTGCTACCCATGAAGTCATAAGCACTTAAGTTGATGTCTTTGAATTCAGGTTTGCCAGGGAACTTGATAGTTGAGTTACCACGCTTGATTTCAATCTTTGATTGACTGAAACCAGGTACATCACATTCTTTTAATGCAATGATAATTTCATTTTGCCAGTTACTGATAACGTTAGTTGTATCAGCTTCGTTTGAACCAACTCTTGGAATGTTACCTTTACCATATTTTTGCTCTAATGCAGTAGGTAAACCACTAATGATTAAGGTAAAGTTGGATTTACGTTGAGGATTGTACTCAATCGTGTTATTTGATATATGATAAGCACCTAAAGATTTACTAGATGCGAATTTATTGTTTGCCATTTTCTTATAACCTCACTCTCTTAATTCATTTCGATTGTAGCATCAGCATTTTCAAGAATGACAGTTATGTCAAAATCTTCTACTGGCTCAATAGGAATGATATGAATCTTACAAGCAATAGTTGCTCTTGCATCAGTTGGAACACGCTTAATTGAGTAAGCAGCTACTTTATATGCACCAACCATTTCATCTAATAAAGTTGAAATTCTTGATTTATAATTTGTCCAAGTAACATCGCTGTTAGATTCAAATGTGTTCTCAATAGAAGCTGCGTAGCATCTCTTACTAATGTCAGTTACCATATTCATGATACTAAAGAAAGAGCTTGCTTTTAATCCAGAGTTCTTGAATAAAGTTCTGTCACCCCAGATAGTTGGACCATAAGGTCTAACATCACATACAGCATTGAATGATATACCGCTTGTAGTTTGAACATTTGTATCAACAATGTATTTAGAAACTACTGCATCGTCAGGAATTGAAACTGTGCCTCTTGCAACACCCGCAATTGATTCCCATTGCTTACCAATCTTGTATTGTTTACCATAACCTTGTAAGAATGCTAAATCACCAAGTTTTGCAATATCAGCTGCGCCGTTAGTATATGCACTTTGAGTGTAATATAAAGCTGCCCATCTTAAGTTGTCCATTGTTAAATCTTTGAAAGTGTTTGATTCATTTAGTGCATCATAAACTTCTTTAACTGTTGCTGTACCTGCATCGATATCTGCAACAACTGTGCAGTCTCTACGTGAAGCAGCAATTCCAAGTAATTTCTTAAATGTAGCAGTTGTAACAGTTTCACCATCAACTTTGATAGTTCCTTTTGTACCACTAGTTAAGAATTTAATATTGTACTCATTCTTGTCAAGTAATAGATTCTCATCAACACTTTCAACTGAAGGTCCAATGAGAGCTTGAAGACCAGAATCAACAATTGCTTTTGCGTATAAATAGGTTTTATTTGATTTTGCTGTAGCACTAAATGAGCCGAGTTTGTTAGAATCGGTTAAAAGAACAAAATCATTTTTGTCTTTTAAGTCAGTAGGTAAAACTAATGAATCTTCATTTGGAACAAATACAACAATCTCTCTACCGCTATAAGATACCGTTGTGTTATCAACAACGTTTATGTTAATATTTGGCATCTATAATGTCTCCAAAATAATTATCTAATTAAAAATATATATATATTAAACTAATTGTTATCAAATGTTGCAATTAGTTCACATTCGTCTTTGTCACCATTACAAACTGTATTATCTTCATTTAGATATAATTCAGTTGTTGTAATCTTGGTATTATATGTTTTCTTGTATGAGAACAAGTATGCATCTTTAAGATGTACCACTATACTCATTCTTGTAAATTGTCCGGATACTAATCTTTCAGGAATATCTGAATTGTCAGTAATTGTCGGATCTATTTCCATATATGAAGTATACTCTAGATTACAGTCATTATATGGAATCTCGATTGTTATCTTTGGTGTATTGATAAGTTTGAAGACAAAATTTCTAACAAACTCATCGGACTCAGCACGAAAACGTGTATAGATATCAATCATATAATCTAACGTTATCGGTATTCCATTTAGATGATCTGATTGTTTACCATCATTAACAAATGTCTTACCACTAAACGTCAATGGTCTTCTTGATATATTATTAAGTTGTATATTAGGGTCACGACTAACTGCAATCAGAGGCAAGTCAAGAGGCTTATCGTTCTTCATATCAGCTTGTTGTTGAAACAATCTTGATACTTCATCCGGATAAAGTACGTTGATATTTGCATCTACGACCCATTTTTTAATCTTGTCTGTGACTGCTTTATCGTATAATCCAATCGACATACTATATTATATCCTCTGGATAATCAATAATTTTAGCACATTCTACTAATTGATACTATTTAGTTTCAGTTGATGTATCAACGCTATCAATGTCTTGCTCTTCGCCTGCTACGCCATCACGAACAAATGAAATTGCTAATCCATTTAATAGAGCAGATTGTATTTCTAACTTCGGAAAGCTTGTTGCTATCTTTGGTTGATATTTAGCAAGAAGTTTTACTAAAGGAACAATTTTTGGCTCAACTTTTATGTTTCTTAAATCACGTTGTGTTTTGTTGATAACATTGGTAAATAGTTTTTGTAGCTCTGCATCTTGAATATTATTCTTAGCAAGAGCATTCTTGATAGCTTCAGGCTTAACAGTAGTTGCACCTTTACCCTTACTATCAGTGTCATTAACAGTTACTTTGTTATCAGCATATTCATAGGAGCCATCACGTACTTGCCACCCATCCATTGCATCCATAATCTGCTTGTCTTTCTTCATAGATAAGATAGCATCACGCATCATTGTAGGCTCGTCACCGTATCTTGCGGCGTCATCTCTACTTAAGAATGCAAGAGTTTTTAATTTATAGATACCACCTGTCTCACCATCATATGCTCTTGGATCATATAACCAATCGTCTGTATTTGAAATATCTTGTTCATTTAATACTTTAGCAAGATATTGTGCAGTGGCTTTTTGATGTATAGGAGGATATGTTCTATTATTTCTACGATAATATTCAATTAAGAATTGAAGAAAATTATTCTTACTTTCCCAACCATAAGTAACAACCGAGTCAACAAATGAATCACCTAATACACCTAACTGATCATAGAAGTTCTTTCCAGCTGGATCTTTTGCTGATTTGATAAATCTTCTCTTTTCCTTATCACTTGTTAAGGAATACCATTTGTCCATATCACTGTCAGGAGTTTTACCATCACTACGAACTTTGCTGATTGCTTGTTGATAATTCTTATCTTCAAATAGCTTATTCATCTGGCTCCTCGTCGTCAGTTAATAACGTAAAGTCTCTTCCTTTGAAGTCTGTTACAAGTGACACTGGTAATTCTGTTGGATATTCTGGCACTAATTCGCAGGTAATTGATGCTGGATACACCATTATTGTGGACATTTTTGTTACACGAAATAATCTTGGAGGAGCATTATCTAAACCACTTGGTAAATAGAATAATGAACCTTGTTGTAAATCATGTAAATCGTATGGAACACTAACTATAGAAGCGCCTTCTTGTAATTCTGCAACCCAACCTAATCTCTTCAACGTTTGTTGATCAGGATGTTCGTCAAAAATACAACCAACTGCTTCTGGTTCCTGATAGTTTGAATCTATCTCACCGTAGAATGTATATGTCTTGTTAGGCTTTGGTGCTCTATAATAAAGAGTGATTCCAATAAGCCCAACAAGTTCATCAAAGTATTTACGATGTAATTTTATATCTGGAGTTAGTAAAACGCCATATTTGTTTTGATAAAGAATAGTGTCGTTCATATAACTCTCTCAATCAATTATAAATCTAAGTAAGCTGCAAGACTACTTATATCGTCGTCTACATAACCAGCAGACTCAGCTTCTACTTTATCGACGAATAAAGATTCTTCTAATGACTCGTCCTCGTCATCATCCTCTTCATCATCTTCGTCTTTAAGTTCACCGAACTCATCTTTCAATGAGTTTTCTATATCTTCCCAGAAAGTTTCAAACTTAGAATAAGGTTCAACCCACTCTTGAATTGTAACAAACCCGTCATAAGTTAAATTGCTTAATTCAACACCTGTATTAAATACGTTGATTTCAGCATCTTCAAACGAGTTGTCCCAACCTTCAAAGTCTAAATAACCTTCAACATCACTAGTTGTGCAGTCAGTTTCTTCTAAATAACGCTCAACTTTATCACTAAGTGCAAAACTGTAATCAAATCTTGGTTGATTTTCTTTTATCCATTTATAATTTGTATTATGACAACTCTCAGTGTTCTTTGTTAAGTATAACTCATCACTGTTTAGAATATCTGTTGTAATAAGTTCAGCTAATTTTTCAAGCTCTTTTGTATAGAACTCATCATTGATATCATCATCATAACGGAAATTATCAATCATTGAGCTGATGGATTCTTCATATCCATGATCAGCAAGGAATGCAGCTGCAGATCCACATGACTCAAGTCCATATCCCATGTAGAATTTATCACCGTCATTACTATCACGATGTAAAAGCCACATAATTGCTCTTAAAAGCTCACCTGCTAATGTTTCAGCTTCACCTTCAACAGGAATCAACTCATTAACAAGGTACTGGAACTTATCGTCTTCATATTGAATGTCTTCAATGATTTGACCCCACTTCTCAAGTGCAGCAGCTCTGCGCTCTTCATCTTCAGCTGCGAGTCTTTTTGCCTCTTTAGCCTCAGCATTCTTTTTAACAAGATCTTTAAGGTCAACTGATTTTGGATCCATCAAATATTCATCAGGAATAGTAAATTCGTCTGCTTCCTCAAGTAACATTTGATTTTTAACAGCTTTGATCAATCTATAAGTGCTTGCATATTCATCACGCTCAATCTTGAGTGTGTCAACTGCATGTTGAAAAGATTCAACAGTTGCACCATGCGTTAACTGCTCAGTGAAACCAAGTAAGTCTTTATCTGCAACGTGCTGTGCATATTGCTCTTTCAAATCTGCAAGTTGTGTATTACATTTATCGTAGCCAGCTTTTGCTTCAACTAGTCTACGTTCAACGTCTTTTAATGTAAGAATCATAGTGTAATAATTCCACCTAATATATTCTTTAATCTACTTCAATATCAAACAAGCTTGTATCTTTTGGATTCTTACGAGCAAATCTAATACCTTGTTTATTACCAGGTTTGAATTTGTTTTTGTCTCGTGCATATTTGTTTGAAGCATCAATTGTATCAGAATCAGTGTCAAGATCATCTTTATCAAATACAGATAATTGAACTGGCTCTTCATATTTTTTACCATAAACAGCTGGGTATATAACATCAGCATACAACTTTTTATAATGTTTCTCAATATAGTTGATATAGTTGTATACTACGGATGCTAATTTAACAACCCACTTACTATTTGATAATACAAGCATTATGTGCTTACAAGCAGGTCCCATACTGTTATCAGGATTTGTCTCGTCTGATGGTCTTAACTCTTTATCACCGACAATAAGATTATTTTTTGATGCCCAATAGCTGTGTCGATATTGAAAATCGGCACAAGTACATCTGAAATAAATGTTGTCTTTGTTGAAACAATTTACAAGAGCTTTAACAACTGTTCGTAAATCTAACTTTTGATCAGGATTACGACTTAACAAGTCTTGTAATTCATCAAGTAAACCACCAAAACTCATTGTAACTAAGTAATCGTCAGTTTCACCTTGTACCTCAATTCCAACAGTTAGTATGTTGTCCTTGAATAATAAGTTGAAATCAATCTTGTTTAGTTCACGAACATTTGATCTTAACTTGCTTTTTGTTCTTTTCTGATAACGAGTCTTTCCGTCACCTTTTTCGGCAGCTCCACGTCTGCCTTGTGCTAGTAAACTGTTACGGCTGTCTTCAAGCATTATATTTCTATTCAAAACAGTTTACCTCCGCACTTAATAATATTATATACAAGTTATTACTTACGGATAGTTCCGTAAAGTCTCTTGTTACTGTTATCTTCTAATTTTACGCAGTAATTGTAATTGAATGATTCAGTTACAAATTCTTTGTTTTCGTTTACAGTACCGCAGATAGTAAACGCTTTCTTGCTTGTAGTAAGATTTTCATTCATACCAACAAATCTATGTTTACCACTTCTGGTTATATCTTTTGATTCAAATATAAATGATGTTTGACCTTTCTTACCAGATTCAAACTCAATTATACCCTCAAGTTTAATATGTTTATCATCAAGTTCTTCAACAGAAGTAGTTTTGTATGATTTAACATTTTCATAAACTTTGGTTAAGTATGATTCACCAAGAGCATCAAAAGAAGTTTCGTCAAAACCTTCAATTGAATCTTCAGCCTCTTCAACTTCTTCAACAGGCTCAACTTCCGCTACTACTTCTTCTACTGTCTCTTCTTCAACAGGTTCTTCAGCTATAAGTTCGTCAACAACTACATCTTCTTGAGCAGCCTCAATTTCTTCTTCGCTGATAGGTTGAATTGATTCAGTGTCAACGCGTTCTTCACTTGTTACAGTGATAACTTCGTCTTCAGTAGTAATCTTGATGTCTTCCATTGCTTCTTTAAGAGGTTCTTCCTCTTTGAAATTTGCAAGAGCACCATCAGGACCATAAATTTTGTCATATAAAGAAACAGCTTCTTCAAGCTTCTCTTCAAGTTTAACAATGATCATGTCGATACTATCATCGGTTTCGCTTACCATTTTATAATCAAATACTTCATCACCACCAACGAATTGAATTCTTACAATTTTGTCAAATTCGTAGTCGTTAAAAATATCTTTGTCAACAGTAATCTTGCCACCTTCAACATCGTTAACTATTAGGTCAGCTGGATCAAGGGTAATAACTTCTTGAGCTTCTAGAGATTCTTCAAGCTTGTCATCAACCGCAATTTCTGGGAACACATATTTTAATAAGTCTTCAGCTTCAGCTTCGTTGTTAACATGCGTATCTTCTAACGCCATTGTTCCTTCTAATGCTTTGCCCTCATATTCTGCAGTAAAGATAGCGTCTTCTCTTGGTGCAGTTCCGTGAGCGTTAACTTCGAACTTATCTAATCCAAGCTTCTTCGCAGCATCAGTTAAGAATTTGATTGCATTTTTACTCCAAGCTTCCACGCCGTTATCATTAGTGAACGCTTCTTCAAGCTCTTCAGTCTCTTCAGCTTCAACAACTTCAACTTCTTCACCGTCAACTACAACAGCTTCAACACCAGTATCTTCAACGTTGGTTTCAGCTACAACTTCTTCCATTGGAGCTACTTTACCAATAACTTTGAAACCTTCTATATTAAAGCAATAAGGACATACTTCGTCAATATTTGCAAGGGCAGTGTCTTCATCGATAGTAACTTGGTCTAGTGGTTTATAAAGCATCGAGTTACAAACAGTGCAGCAAAGGATAGCATCACCAAGATAAGAATCTTTTACTTCTTCCTCTGTTGTTGCTTCAGGGTCAATAACAACCTCTACTTCAGGAGCAAGTTCGTCTTCCTCAATAAAATCATTTAATTTTTGTGCACCATCTGCACTACTTAAATTAAATGTCTCGTTCTCAAGCAATTCCATCTTTTTGAACGCTTCAGTTAAATAATTAGACATTACGTATTATCTCCCTGCTGCTCACATAAAGTATATTTGTAAGCAACAAAATTGTTTTCCATTTATATTTTTAGTCAATTCCATATGTTAATTGACTTGCTAATCTTAATTGTTCTTGAAGTTCTTTTTCTTCATCAATGCCTTCTTGAAGAATATCTATATCTAATTCCCATAAAGCATTTGTTTGAGTGAACTTCTTTCTTATTCTACCAATAACTTGTTTACATATAGCAACTGATAATCTTGCAACAATGTCAATCCAGTAATCAGAAACTATTTCCTCAACGTTGTCAAGTTTTGGAACATATTCAACCGTTATATACTTTGGAAAATCAAACGCACAGTTGATGTACAACTTGTTATCTGATTTATCGTAACGGTGTGCTAAGTCGGTGCTCATCGTATTACGTATTTGTAAAGCTGTATTGTATGCAGCATAATTCTGTGACCAAGTATTCATTTGACTGAATCCTGCTCCAGTACCACTCATCATCTGCCAGCTTGCCATATACATTGGGTCAGCTTGTGGTCCTTGTACTTGTCCATTAGAAAACAAATATCCTTGCGCTCTAAAAACTCGTGACACAGAACTTACTTTATATTGAGTCATATCAATACATCTGCTGTATGGAATTGTAACAATTTTAGTGCTGTCCATGTAGCGTTGAACTTGTCTAAAAGCACTATTTATACAACCATCAATAGCAGAATCTTCAATTTCAATATTGAGAAGATTACCTGATAGACGTAATTTTATTTCATCTCTATAAGCTTGAATATCCACTAAAATTCCAACCCAGTGTATGTAATGCGCGGATGGTTCAACGGAGGCTACTAAACCACCCGCAGCACCATTTGTTAAAAGATAAACAAAACATAATTATATTATTGTTTAGTTATCAATTATTTTAGCACATACTTAAAAACAATTTATAACTACGAAAATCTGTAGTACTTCAGTTTAGCGCCAACAATCTTCAACAGCTCACTTAATGTTGGAAAATGCACTAAGATTGAACATTCAAACTTAACTTCTTTACTGTCGTCAAATTGCCCTTTAGTATATCTAATAAAATCTTCCTTAGTAATAAAATCAACAGTTATAAAACTATCAATTGACTCTTTACAAAAAATACATTTATCGGGTTGATTAGTATAACCACACTTCGAACATTGCTCATATAAATAATTATGAGGACTATTTATAACGATAGCACTGCCTCTAGATACATTCACCTCAGAGCCGTAGAAGTCAACATTTTTAACTTGTTTTGTTGTCTGTAGTTGTAAAATTTTCATAGTAGTCTCCTATATTATTATATACAAAAACACCTCTACGCTTGTCCTATTGTGCGTAGAGGCTTGTTTATTGTGAATAGTAAGTTAATCTTCAGATACGTCAATACCTTTTGACTCAAAGTATTTAGTAAGTATCATTCTTAGTTCGTCGGTTGCACTTCTGAACTCGTCTTTGCAGTCTTGCTCAAATGCTTCAAGTAGTTTACCCGTTAAAATAAAATTGATTGTTTTCTTAGCCATGTTATAATCTCCTTATAGTAATATATACATGAGTAATTTGTGGAATTTTATAAATAATATAAATATTATAAAACATTAAGATACAAGTGCTAAACTATGTATAAAAATATATAAAGGATAAAGTATGAAAATTAAACCAAATCATCCAACTAGAGAACAACTATATCAAGCCTACATTGTTGAGCGTAAAAGTATTCCATTGTTAGTAGGTGAATTTCATCTCGCACCTGAGACACTTAAAGCACTGATAGAGCACTACGGTATTTTGAAAACACCTGAACAAACTAAAGCTGATGCAAATTATCGTAGACTACTAGCGTTCAAAGAAAATAAAAGGTCTTATGCATATCAATGTTCTGTTGTAACAAAAGAAATTCTTTACAAATATTATATCGAAGAAGACCATGGTTACTATGAAACACTGGAACATTTTGATATAACTGAAGACACTTTTAGAAGAATGCTAAAAGATTACGGAATTCCACAAAAAGACAAATCAAAAACTTGTCAAAAGGGTGTTGCTACGAAGTATGAGAAAGCTGGTGGGAAAGAAGCATATTACAAGCAATTGAAAGAAACAACTGATGAGCGAGTGATTGAAAAGTATGGTTCACTTGAAGCGTATGGTAAGATTGTGAGTGATAGTGTTAAAAAAGCGTTTCAAGAAAACAACTCAATTGCAAAGCGATATGAAACGCTAAAGAAAACAAAAAGATTTACTAAATCAAAACAAGAGGATGATACATATGATTACTTGTTGCAGTTCTATAATGCAGAAGATGTTATTCGTAATTATAAATGTGACAAGTATCCGTTCATGTGTGATTTCTATATAAAGTCATTAGATTTGTATATTGAATGTAACTATCACTGGTCTCATGGTAACGAACCGTTTGTTGGAAAAGAATCACAACTAAAAGTATTAGAAGATTGGAAGAGTAAGAATTACGTTCAACATAAACACGCATATAAGATATGGAGTGAAGTTGACCCATCAAAGATTGAATGTGCTAAAAACAATAACTTAACGTATCTGATGTTATATGATATAAGAGATATCAAAATCCTTGAAGAGTTGAATAAACTTCAAAAAGGATGTCAATATGTTGGCATCAATGAGAAACTTTACACGTTTGAAGATTTTGTAAGGCTATAAAATAGAGTAATACAAGACATAAAAAAGAGCTAATCGTTATGATTAGCTCTTTTAGTTTTATTTAATCTAGTACGCTCTTAATCTGGAATTAAGCAACAACTTTACCTTTAACAAGTAAGTTCTTGTTAAGAATTTCGAGACCGTAAAGAGTTGAAAATCCTTGAGAAAGAGATCCGTCAGCATATCCAAGTAATTGAGTAGGAACGATAGCCATGTAAGGAGCATATACAGCTGCACTTGACATTAAGTCGTTACCGTTAACACCAACTACGTAGCTGCCTTGTTCAATTGCAGGAGATACATAAACTTTAACGCCATTGATAGTACCAGCAAGGTAAGGACCGTTCATGTCTTTAACTGGAGCTGCTTCGAAACCTTTAACGAATGTTAAGATAGGAAGAATGTCACTAGCGATAATCATGTAGTTAGGAACAAATCTCTTAGTTGCATCATATACGATTTTCTTAGCTTTTTCAATTTCAGCTGCGAAAGATTCGTAATGTTGAGACATAGAGATGTATTGAGGAATAGCTTTAGACCAGCTTAATTCAGCTGCTGCAGCTGCATTGTCAGCAAGAAGTTTAACTACTTCAGTATCAATTTCGTAAGCAAGTTGGCCAACAGCTTTTTCAGCAAGTTGATCACCAAGGTCGAAACCGTAGTCTTGTTTAGCTTGGAAAGCAGCCATTTGACTGTAGTATACAGCAACTCTACGAGGTTTAGCAAATACTGCAATGTGGTCTACTTCTGCATTGATAAGAGGAAGATCGTTTTGAGGAATAACTACGTTGTCGTAAGTATAACGAACTCTAGCGCCTTCTTCAACAGTATAAGCACCATCTTCGCCAGCTTCTACAACAGTCCAACCATCAGCACCTTCAACTTCAACTGCACCGATAACAGGAGTCCAAGCAGGTTTGAAAGAAGTACCAGTAGCAATTTCAACTACTTTAGCACCAGTATAGTTACCTTCACCTAAATCACCAAGACCGAATGGGCTGTTGAAAACATGACCACGTTTAATGTCGCCTTTGTTGCTACCAGCTGTGTACTTGATGTAAGTAATGTAACCGCTCATAGAGCTAATAGGTTGAACCATTACAAGGTCAAATGCGATAAGTGATGGAACAGCAACAGTAGTTAAGTTGAGACAGAATTTTCTCCACATACCCATGTCGGCTCTTTGAGTACCAACGCTGTTTTCAAAACTTTCGTTTAAGTATTTTTGTGTGTTGTCGAGCAATCTAGCTACAGCCATTTTCTTTTGGTTGTCAAGCTTAGCACCACCGTTGTTTTTAGCATAGAAGCTTTCAGCAACTGCGATTCTGCTCTTATAAGATTCTAATAAAGATACTTTACTCATATATCTAATATCCTATAAAATGGAATTCTAATTTTTTATTTTTATTTTTGGATTAATCAAGTAATCCTGCGATTCTTAATAAAGAATCATCGACTTCATCGTCGTATCTATTTTTGCCTTTAATAGGCTCAATTGATTCAGTAACCTTAACGCGTGTTGTATTACTAAAAGGAAGTTTACTTGCAGTTACATTGTAGCATTGAATACCTTCACAAGCAGCATCTACATCTTCGAATGTATAATCTTCATTGAGTCTTGCCTTAACTGCTTCAGGTTTGAGACCAAGAGTCATTGCTTTTAACTCAACATATCTGCTCTTTGATTCTTTTGCTTCATTTTTATAATGTTCAATGATGCCTACAAATTTCTTTGTTTTAGTATTGAACTCGTTTGCTTTGATCTGTGAATCTTTCTTGAGTGTTTCTAATTTTTCAAGCAATTCACTCTTTTGCTTGTCTGCGTCAACTTTATATGCTTCAAAAGATTCTTCTAACTTCTTAACTTCACTATCTTTTGTTGATAATGATTCAGTAAGTTGTTTTGAATTTTCTTTCTTACTTTCAACAAGTTGTTCAGCTAATGATGCAACTTTACTTCTTAATCTTGCGACTAATTTTTTAGTTGAATCTAATTCCTCAGTTAAAGTACAAATAACATCACTTTGTTCTTTAGCTTCAGCTAATCTCTCATTTAATCCGGTAACTTCATTGCGTAAAGCACTAAGTTCTTCTTCGTAGTCAGCTTCCTTTGCATTGCAAACTGATAACTGTTCCTGCACGGTTTTGAGGTCTTCAGTTAAAGTTTTATTTGATTTAATTTGTTCTTGTAACTCATCAAGTATTGCAGTCAATCCGTCATCTACGGCTTCTTCTACTTTTTCCTCTGAGCTAACTGATTCTATATTCACATCATCTTCTTTGAAATCTATATCAAGTTTAGACAATGTTTCTAACATAAGTTGTTTATCTTCTTCAGTTGACTTACTTAATAGTTGATTCAATGTTTCATTAAGAGTTTTACCGCAACGTTTTGATTCTTGTAATTGTAATCTTGCATCTGCACACGCTGGAAGTAAAACTAAGTCAAATGCTTTGAAATCGTAAGAGTCTGGATCAACTGACTCATTACCATCGTAATCAGTTTCAATTTCACCATCACCTCTACTGCTGATACCAAATTTGAATCCATATCTTGCAAGTGCATAAGCAATCTTGCCACATGGAGTATCTATAATATCAAACTTTGCAATAAGATGTCCATCTTTGTCTTTCTTTGGAACATCAGGCATCATGATTGCAATTCTGTCTGAAGAAGTTTCTAATCTATCTGCTGGATGATCAAGTTCACCAGGACATCCACCGTTCTTAATCATCTCAAGTACAAGTGGATTAGTAAATACTTTATCCCATAACTTTTCACTGTATTTACGACCATTTCTAGTTGGTTGTACTACAGATGCTATAGGACCATAAAGTGTACCAAGTATACCACGATTTAATTTTTCTTCAGCTGATATCTGATTAAAAGCTAAAGTCTCTTGTAATGTACCTAATTGCACAATAATCCCTCTTGTAATAACTAGACCTGTTTTATTATCGTGATCTAATTACATATATTTTAGCGCATAACTGTTTTTAATCTTTTTGAATTATTTTTAGTTTTGCACTTGAAAACCTTTGAATTCTCGAAAGTTTTCTTGTATTCATTTACATACATTGAACGAAGTTAATGTTAATGAACGAATAAATGGAATGTTGAGTGAATGAACTTTAACGCAGTTCTGTATTTTAACTCACATAGCACAATGATTGATCATGATTGTTATTCAATCAGTCACAATCATTGTTTAGTATAAAGAAATAATTGATTTATTCATTCACTTGAATGTATGTAATATGAATAAGGCCATACTATATCTTGTACATTATTATACAAGATTTTTAGAAGCTTGAATCGTTGTTAGCGTTGTTCATCAGCGCCCGACTTGATTCAAGCTTTTTATTTTAATATTCAGTGCTGTCTCTTCTACCACTTAGATATTCAAATGTTGCTATATCTGCCTTGATCAATTTCATCAATCTGATGCAGTTTGTTAAATCATAATTTTTGTAGTATAGAGTTAAGCACTCATTTATTTCCTGCGCTCTAGTGTGTTGAAAAAACATTTGTTTGTTATCAACATCTTTACTAAATAGTAATATTTGTAAGTTAAGTGCTGACAATGTTGTTAAAACATCATGTACATCTTCAATACCGCGCATAATGTTTATGTATAGTTTTGACTTACCTTTGTTGTAATTTTTACGAATATGAGTGTAAAAATTAGCAGCATCAAAACCTCTGTGGTCATTTATAAACTTTACTATATCAAGTGGTATATCTTTACTAATAACAAGCTTTTTCATCTGCTCATTTATAGGAATACCTTGATCTTTAAGTTCGGTTAAAAGTAGTAATAAATCGTTTTTTGTAATCATATATAAATCCTTCGGTATCACCAAGTGGATACTTTTTTATTAGTCTATTCTAGTTAAATCAATTCCAAGCTCATCTGCGGATGGAAGTAAACTTGAACTGCTATCAGATTCAACAGGTTCAATAACTTCAGCTTCAATTTCTGTAGAAGTTTCACCGCTCTCTTCACTAGGCTCTTCAAATTCGTCAAACGCTGCTAAGTCGTCACTGAAGTCAGATTCGCTGAATTGAGTCTCAGTGTCTTCCTCAGTAGGAGTTTCTTCAACAATTGATGTCTCTGTTTCAGTCTCTTTTGGTTTATTAGCTTCTTCAATTTCAGCTTCAAGTTTATCAATATAGTCTTGTATCAAGCTTGTAACTTCGTTGTTACTGATAACGTTAGTTAACATTGAGTTAAGTATTTTTAACTTAGTTGGAACGTCTTCAATATCAGTTAACATATTCATAATGTCACTAGTAAGTTGTACTTTACTTGCAAGAGCAGCTTGACGGTCAATTTCTTCTTGAGTAGAAGGAGCAAGCATACGAATTTGGAATTCGTTAACGTATGTTGTAAGTCCTCTGTCAATTAGAATTATGTGAATTATATCAGTTATTGCTTGAGTAAGAGCATCTTGAATTCTCTTAACAGATTTTGCATAACGAGAACTAATGATTGCTAAAGAGCTACCACCACTAAATCCAGCGGCATCATCAGTAAGACCAAAATATTGTTTTGGAACTTTTAAGCTACCATATAACATATTTTGATAATATTCTAAGTCCGCTAATGATTTAACGTCTACATCACCTCCAATTGTGTCAGTTGTAATATTACCAACACCACCATGAGTCGGAATGTAGATATTATTTTCAACAGGACCCGGATTAGTATACTCTGCTAATGACTCTCCAGCAGCTAATGCTGATTTTTGTTCAATTAGCGCTTTAACACCTTGTAAGTGTGGTCCTACCATTTCTTTCGGCATATCGCCAACTTCAACTGATATAATTCTTATAATTGAAGATTTAGTAACACGGTTAAGTAGAACAGAATTTTCTAATAATGATAATTGACGCCACGCTTTGAAAGCATCATAGAATATTGATTTACCACGTCTAACTGTATATGTTCCGTTACTTGTCTCTTGACCATTAACATCTTGGGTGTAAAGTTGAACTTCTTCAGGAACACGGCTTGAAGTATCATCGATAGCTGCGTGAACATAACTTGTTGCAGGATAGATATCAACGTCGTTCTTTCTAAATCTAAATTTCATTAAACCGGAAGAATATAAGTCGTTACCTGTATTGGTCATCGAGGTCATCGTATTGATGTCTGTTTTCACATACGCATATGATTTGCTGAACTTTGTTAATTCAAATACTGTTGCTGGGTTGGGTTCCATCTCAACATATTCAACAAAGTGGTCGTTCTTCTTATATGCTTTAACACGAACGTCTTCCGTTAGTCTCTTGCGAGCTGCTGCTTTCGCTGCCTTTGCATCAAAAAGTATATCAGCTTCGTCAAAGTCTGATTCGTGAAATAATTTTAGATACAAATCACCATACTTTATCAAACAATTTGCCCATTTGTGAATGTGCTTATCAACATTCAATGTATCAAGTAAGTATGTAACCATAGCTTGTATTTTTGAATCTGATGCTTCACACCATACAATCTGGCCTTGTTCATTACGTTCTGTTGTATCTTCAACATATGTTTCTAATACTGCTGATATCTTTGAATCTTCAGTCATACTATCAAGTAGATTATAAACATTGTTACGACCTTCAGACACTCTTGTAAATGCATCTAACTGAGTTGTATCAAGAGTTCTATGTATACCAGAATTAGCAATATTAACAAGCGCTTGACCAGTAGTATCAATACCAATACTACGTTCAGGTGCTGGAATAGTTTTTATTTCATTGTTGTAAACGCTTTGTGCATCAACAACTGCTGATTGATCATCAGCTGCCAAAACTTTTGGATCTGCAGGCATTGTATGTTGATTCCTCCACTATCTATATAAGAATGCCCTGACTCATATATGCATATTTTTGGGCATTAGCTTGTTCTTGTTGTTTTCTTATTAGAGCTTCATTATTAACTTTAGCACTAGTTTCAGGTGTAGAGCTAGTAGGAGCTTCTTTATTTTGTATTCTTTTTATTGGGTCAAACATATTTTGTAATTGTTCGACAAATGCTTTATTTATTTCTGCTGTATCAGCTGCTTGGTTGTTGGTTACACTAACACTACGCATCGTGTCAAGGTCTTCACCATAATCATATGCGTATTCTTCTGCGTGCTTACTTGCTTCAAAAATAGCTCCGCAAACTGCGTCTGATATATCCTTTGAGTTTATACCATTTGTTGTGTGGTCAATATGTCCATCAGACAATCTTTCAAGTCCGATAACTTCTTCCATCAACAATCTGGTTTTATAAACTTCAATTCGTCCATCATATATAGCAGTCTTGAAGTAATGATATGGTTCACATATCTTATTCTTTCCTTCACCTGTTAATCGGTCTACAGATTGAACATCAGCTGGAACATTATGTGCTCTAAGATCTTGTAGTACAGGAGCGGATTGATATGTATCGCTTGTTACTTTCTTTACGTTGAATCCTTGTTCTTTCAACCAGTAAATAAAACGCTTGTTTTTCTCAAATGATATTTGACTACCACGAGGTGCTTCAATTGCGCATGAGAACGCTACCCTAAAATAGAGTGATTTTGAAGGTTCTTCACCTTCTTCCGCAACACGCTTACGTTTTATCCAAACACCAGCAATACCGGTCTTGTCACCACTAACAGACATGTCTAAATGTATATACAAAGGTCTGCTCTTCAAGTCGCTCGGAATCTGAGCTAAGTCAAAGAATTCATAATACTGTGTTCTATCTTCCTTTGAATCACCTACAGTTAAAACTTCTTTTGTAAATGGATTTTTAATTTCTTCATTTACGCATTGATTCCAACGCTTACCTGATATATATTTCAGAGCAGAGGCAGTAGCGATACCTGCAATATCTTGTAATGCTCCATCAAGATTTTCAACAAAGTTTTCTCTATATCCGATAGGAACATGTAACATTCTATAGCCTTTCGCTCTATACTCGTCAACAAGAACTTCAGGAGCGTCAAGCGGTAATACTTCGTTTGCTAAAACTTTATTACCAACTGCAACCCAGAACTTTTCAGGAGAATCTTTACGAGAGTCAACTACCCATTGATGTTCATCAACGATGAGTGTATTCTTTGACTCATTTTTTCTTTTTGACTCAATGAAATCTTCTAAGAAAGATTGTTCGCTATTTTTTGAAGATGCAATAATGTTCAACGTAGGAAGATATGTACCGCGCAAGAATCTTGACTTCATACGAGCATCAACTTGAGATATCAACATCTTTTGTTTTTTCTTCAATTTTTCTACATCGTTAGTTAAACCAAAGTTTACTTCGTCAGTGAAGTTTGCAAATAGCGCACGACCTATTACTTGGTTATTGCTTGAAGCTGTTATCAATTCAATGTGCTTGTTCGGAATGTAATTAAGATTAGATACACCACTCATTGTTCCATGAGACATAAACCACGTGCTTGATAATATCATCTGATTCATCTTATCCAACGCAACACCCTTTGCGTTTTCTAAAGTTATGTTCATCAACGAGATTGTAATCTTGTCAATAGGTTGTAACCCATAATATAAATATGGATCTTTCAAGCAGAGCAGTCTATATAGCATATATAGAAGACATATAACTGCAATTGTTGATTTACCTAAACCGATAGCTCCTGTAAATACTATCGTATTGTAACGTGTTTCCGTAGGTGATGGAAATATTTCTTCCAGCTTGCGTTCCCAGTAAGGAAACAACGTGAATCTACCATCTTGGTCGTACAACGCATTACCTAAGTATTGTTTATCGTGTAAAAAAGTGTGTATATCTACGGGCACTTCTTCGAAATCTGCATAGATAAGTTTGTTATACAAATCAGATGACCCCTCATGAGAGAAGTCATCTAAAATTTGAAGAGCTATCTTACGTTCGTCTTCAGTTAAAGTTTCTAAAAACTTGTTATATTCAGTTGTAGTTGGTAAATTGTTAGTCATCAACTAGTCAACTTCCTATTAAAAATCGAGGATGCTCACTGTAAAATGAGCTATAATTTCCACGCATTTATATTTTATTAAGAATGAAATTTACGGTGTCAGACTCAATGATGCACACTGTAGTTTGAACCAAAAACACCTATTTAATCGAGATCATCAAGAGTAAAGTTTGCTAAGAAATCATCTTCTTTTTCATCAAGTAGTAGCTCTGAGATATCATATTCAGCTTCAGCAACTACATCATCAGTTGTCTTGATTTTTATCTTTTTTGTTTCATGATTTGGTACTATTTCAAGAGCTTCTTCATCAACTGAATTGTAGCCTCTTGTTAGATACCACTTCAAATCATCGACAATATCATCAATATGATTGTACTCAGTTAACATACAACGTTCGATTGCGTCATCAAACAGCTTAAGTCGTTTTTCAACTTGCTCAGCTTTCTTAGCTTCCTGTTCTTTTTGATGACGTTCTTCATCAGCAACAGTTACAATGAGGCATGGTATTGGATAATTCCAACCAAAATTTTGTCCTATATAGTAAACGCGATGTCTACCTTCCTGCCCATTGTTTTTATAGTTCAAGAATGGTAATGGAAATGTTCTTTTCCATTCTTTTATAACCTGATCAAGATGCTCATATGTACCAGTGTCTTTAGCAATCTGAGATTTTTGACGGTCAACGGTGCTATTAAAAAATTTTGCTACTTCTTCGAAATAATACTCAGGTGTAATAGTTTTTACAACACCTTTAACATTATCTTTCTTTTCGAGATACTCTCTTCCACTTGGAGTCAAGAAGTCTTCATAGTATGATACACCAACTTTTGTAGTGTCAATAGGATTCTTACCATCAAACTGTTTAGTTTTATAGTCCCAGAATCGTTCTTCTTTGTCTAAGTAGTCTTCCTCAAACTTAATCATTGAGTAGCAAACTCCTTTACATTATAATATACAAAGTGCTGCAATCAGAACTCACAACGTTTACATTGCGACTGGATTGCAGCACCGATTGTTTTCATATTTAATATTTTATTACTTTTTCATGTTATTAACAAAAGTAATAGTTTGGTCTATGTATAGATTTAATTGATTTGCAAATAAACTTATATCTATACCTGCAGCTGCACAACTTGCTGAAACAGAGTCAATAACAATCTTTTTCTTGTCTTCACCAGACTTACCAGATTTTTCTGCCTCTACCATTCCTGCATCAGCCATCTCCATAATCAACTTCCATACTTCGTTGAAAGATTTTCCTTTCATGTTTGCTATGAATTGTTTGATTGCAAAGAAAGCGCCAACACCAGCTGAGATAAGACCTACAAGACCAGTTATCAATGCAATAACACCTTGAGCGGTACTTAAAAAGTCCATTAGCTACACCTCCACTATATTATATATTGTGACGACTATTAAATAATCTTTCTAATTCGTCAACGTCATTCATTGGAATAACGCGTAATCTATTCATATCAGGAAGAACAACGCTGTGAACGTAGTCGTTTCCACCTAATTCTTCATAATCGTGAACAAGCTCAAAGAATGAATGATGTTCCATTTCAGACCACGCTTTGAGAGGATTCTTGTTGATATCCGCAAAAAGCCTGTGCTCGTTGAGTATCTTTGCTCTTAGAGCATTGCGTTCGCGTTTCTCAAGCCTGTCTAATCTGGCATTCAATATATCTTGATTTCGGTCAACACCCTGTTGTATTCTTTCACATGTTTCAAGTATTGCTTTATCCACCTCTTGTAATTGAAGTTGAATAGCTTTACTTTGTTCACGATACTTCGGGTATTCTCTTACACCGTTTAGAGCTTCGTCCACTTTATCTTCTAACTCTTGTTCTTTAGTTTCAATCGCACATATACGATTTTCTTCTTCGGTCTCTTTTTGCTTCTTTCTTTTTGGTCTTTGAATGAAGTAATTGTAGAGTGATGACACCACTAGCGTTACTAAACATGTTAGTGCAGAGCTAATGATGATTGTCCATATTGGTTCCATAATTGATTCAACTTGCCTCGAGGTTCAATATTTGATGTTGAGGATATTTAACTTTTACTAGAGCCCTCAGGTATCAAATGCCTCTCGATCTAAGGGTCAAGCTGGATAATTATTTGTTAAATATTTTTGTGCCTAATTCTGTAGCTTGGCCTTCAAACCAGACACTGTCATAAGGTTTTCTAATATTGTTACGTTCTATGTAATGTAACCATCCTATTACTACATAACAATATGCAGTAAGTATAATACTAACAACTAATAACCATACAATATTGAATACTGCAGTAATAGTTATGAGTATTCCAAATATAATTGTGGTAATCGCAAAAAGTAGTCCAACATATAAGTCAATGTTTTTAACTTCACGAATCCAATAACGTGCTGCACTTGGTAAGCATACGATAAAAGGCATCAATGGCCCAAACCAAATGTTTTGAATACCATGGCCAGCTTCGTGCCACTTTGTGTGATTTCCTGAGTCTTTGGAGCAAACAAAGAAACAACCTAGTTCAACTCCGCCCCAGCCTTCACCTACTTGCCAGTAGATAACATGACCTAAACGTTGTGGTTTATGTCCAGCAATAGTTAGTACCAAACCAACAATACCACCTATCACAGACATTATTGCACCCCACGTAAAAGATAATATATAGAACAGTACAATTTGTAATTTGTTCAATGGTCTATACCTCTTTCATGTTGTTCATTAAGTTTAGCTCATACAAAAGAAGAATTATAAAAGCAGTTATAGAGCCTTTATAATTCTTCAATGTTGTTTTTAATTTTATGTTATGCTAATTCACCATCATCTAAGATGTTAGGGAATGCAAAGCTGAATGTTGCTTTGTTACCAACTTGATTAACTGTAACACTGATTGTCTTGTCAGTCATATTTGCCATTGTTGCAGTTGCACCAACAATTTTTATTGGACTATCAAGAGCAACTTTTATTTCTGGTCTGCCATCAGCGTCAGATTGTACTGTAACACTAGTAGATGCATCATCTCCGTTGTAAGTAACCGGAATATTATTAACACCTCTTGGAACTGGTATGTTCATACTGATGTCATATTCGTTAGTAGTTGCTCTCTTTTCAACACTAACAGCGGCTTTACCACCTACAACGTAGTTAACACCATTCTCTTTTACAAACATCTTAGGAGCAATATCTTTCAACACCATTGTGTATTGAGGCTTGAAGTAAGGTGCGTCGTTTTGATTTTCGCCGAGTTCAATAGTTGATGTTGGGTCAATTTCAACAGTTGGAATTGACGCATCTGTTGAAACTACGCTGATATTCTCTTTTTTGAATTCTGGCTCAATTATAACACTTACTTCAGAGTATTTTGTTTCAGTGTTAGTATTAGTCCATTTAAGTTCACCAAAGTGATTCTTACCATTAGCATCAAGCTCAGTTGGAGATGTCTCAATTGTTACAGTGCTAATTGATGCACCAGATGGACCACTACCACCCTCAAGACCTTGTGGACCTGTTGGACCTGGGTCACCTTTATCACCTTTGTCACCCTTGTCACCTTTTGGTCCTTTGATGTTAACAGTTTCAGGATTAGCAAGTCCGCCATTGTTTGTCCAACTTAAATCACCTTCATCACTAACTTCAGGTGTATAAACAGTGAGTTGAATATTATCAACTGCTTCTTCTAAATTATCAACACGTCCGTCAAGTTCGCTAAGCTCAGTTGTATGTTTACTTTGAAGAGCATTTATACTTGCAAGGTTTGTATTTACTTGAGCTTCATACTCATTGATATGTTGCTCAACTATTTCCTTATCAGCAAATTTATTATCAGCTTCGCTCTTGTTGTAGTAATTACTTAAATCTACTTCACCACCAGCAATAGCTTCATCAATTTTAGTATCAACTTCTGATTTTGTATAGAAGTTATCAAGATCAGTCTTAGCTGCGTATTTTGCGTCTAATTCAGCTTTAAGAATATTAAGTTGAGCTTCAATTAAGTCATTAACTGCATCTTCGTCAACACCACCACTTGCACCTTCAAGCGCTTCAACTTTACCTTCAAGCGTTGCAACTCTACTAGCAATTGCTTCTGCGGTTGCTTTGATATTGTCTAGATCTGATACTTCTGCTACTTTGTGCCAGCTTGAAGCTAATTTGTAGTTAGGAGCGTCATCTGCACCTGGATTATTCGCATCGAATAGTCTGTAAATACCATTTTTATCAGCGTCATCTGATCCAACTACAACAAACATACCGTTGTATGTATAATCTAAACCTTCCACTGTCCATGTTTCAGCTAGTAGTAAATCGTCATACGTAGGAACTAGTTGTCTAGTGTCTAGTGGAGTATAATTTGTTACATTGTAGGTAGCACCTAATCTACCTGTTCCAGTATCTCTCATATATAATATAAACCTTTATTCTATAATAAATCTAACACTTAAACCAGTGCCTTTTGCATTTATTTCATAATTAGTATAACTTACACCATCAATAGTTGTTGTTCCAGATACAGTCCACTTTGGATTAGCATCAGGTAACCAAGCTTCCCAAGCTGATGTTAAAGGATTGTAATATTCTAGTCCAACAAGTTGTACAGAGCTTGGTATGCTAATTCCAAGTTGTGCTCTTCCAGTTGATGGTTGTATTACTTGATAGCCTGATCTATCGTCAAATTCAAAGAATCCTTGATTAGCTGGATCAGCAGCCTCTTCTGCAGTTAGTAGCTTAAATTCGCTTGCAGATTCACTTCCACTTGTTCCTATTTGAATTGCTAATTCGTTTTCTTTGATGTCAGTAATAGGATCTATTTCCACTGCTACAGTAACGGAACAACTTGCTGTAATTGAAGTATTTTCTGCAGATTTTGCAAGAATTGTAGCGCTTGCAGCGCTAGCACCTGCAGTAACTGTAATAGTAGATCCACTAGTTGCTGATAGTGTTATTCCATCGCCTGATACAATCTCCCAAACAACATCTTTGTTTGTTGCATCACTTGGTTGAATAGTAGCAGATAATTGAGCTGTCTTACCAGCTTGTAGATTAAGCGAAGTTGTACTTAATAATATTCCTGTAACAGCAATGTTCGCAGATAAAATAGTACGTAAGATGTCAGATATAGTCATTCCTTTTAAGTTTGTGCCAACATCTAAACCACCTAATGAAGTAGACACAATTGTGTCTGATGTAAATACTACTGTATCTTGTTTTGAAATTAAACTAGTTACTGTTGCATAGTTTGATAATTCACTCTTATCAGCTTTCAATTCAATTGCTTCAGAATTTGCACTGATAAGTGGTTTTAATTCTTTTTTAGCATTATTAACTGCATTTGTTTGTGCAGTATCTTGAGCAGTCTTTATCTTGTTATCAATTGTTGTTAAAGCATCTTCATATGTTGATGTTTCAACTTTCTGACTTAATGCACTCTCAAGCTCTGCTACGTCTGATTCGAGTTCATCTTTTGTTGCAAGATTGTCAACTGATGGAATTTCATTCTTTAGAGCAAACTCTGTTTTTTCATTTTCATATGTAGACTTATCAAGCTTGCCTTCAAGAGCAGCGTCAACTGCTTCTTTGTTTCCAGTTACAACATTTGACAATTCTTCTACATCTGAAACAACTCCAGCTAAAACATCAGCTACAGATTCGTCAATCTTACCTTCAACTGTCGCAATAGCTGCTTGAAGTTCTGCTTTATCACTTGCTTTCAAATAGTCTTGAGCAATACCATTAACAGTTTGTTGTAATGAACTTACTGTGTTATTGGTTTCGTTTAACTCGCTATCAGCTTCACTTTTGTAAGCATCAAATGTAACTTCATCGAGCTTGTTATCTAATTTACCTTGGAACTCATTCTTGACACCATCTACTTCTGCTATTGTTGCATAAGTACTTGGAATTGCAGTTAGTTTGTTGTTGATAGTTCTGATTGATTCATTAGTAGCAGCTTTATCATTATTGTATGCCTCAGTTCCAACTTTATTGTTAAGTTGTGCTTGTAAGTTACTATCTGCGACTGATCTTGCACTTGCTTCGTTTGAAATAGCTTGTTGTCTTGCTAATTCTTCAGCCGTAACCTTACTATCTGCATAATTTTTAGATTCAACTTTTACTGATTCAATCTTATTGTCAATACCACTAGTATTTTCAGTGATAGTTTCAAGTTGTCTGTTGATTTTTACAAATTCATTATTTACTGCATGACCAAAACTTATTCTATCAGTGACTTCTTGATCAACTTTGCCATCAACCGTTGCAATAGTTATCTCTACAGTGTCCACTCTACTATTTACTACGTTTGCAGTATTTTCAATTTTACTATCTAATCGTGCTGATTCTGCATCAATCTTTTGATTATCTAATGCAAATTGATTGTCAATTGCATTTAACTTAGCGTCTAACCTTTGATCTTGAGCAGTTTCAACATGATGTGATTTTAGTATCGGAAAGTCAGAGTCTTCACCCTTTGGTTCGATACCACTTGTTATTTTTATATCAAAATAAGATTCACTCATTGTTGTTACCCTTATTCTTATTATACGACTCTAATCTTACATTCACCTAAACCTGGATAACTTGAACGGTATACATAATATTTATCTACTATGTATGCAGGTCTCATACCAAACATACCAAGTTCACCTGCGATATTTGCATCATAGAATTGACAAGTTCCTAATTCAATAGGTAAGCAGTAGTAGATATACTCACCGGATTTAGCATCTACATCAATGATTCTAGATTTAATATCAGTTGCAACTTGATTTTGTAATGCTTGAATGTCACCAAGTTCAGAAATGCTTGAATTTGTTGATGTTCCAAAATATACATAGGTTTTTGGTGCATCTTCGCTAACCCAACTAAAAGTAGTTATTCCATTAACCACTTTTGCTTTTAGAAGATAATTACCATTAGAGCTTGGTGCTTCAGGTAGTATCATTTCCATAGGTAGCGGCTTAACATCAACTTTTATTGTTCTTTTTACGTTATCAACGGCAACTTTAGCTGTTGACGTCTCCTCTGCGGTATAGTCAATCGGTTGCACATTTGCACATAAATCACCATATAAGTAATTCATATTTTACTCCAATATAAAAAATTGTGTTAGAGGAATCACTGTTGTTACGCAACCGTTTTTAGACTCCACTTTAACTTGGTAGTAATACCTACCAGTTGATAAAAATTCTGTATCAGTAGGTGTGAGTCTAACCACAATGTCGCCGTACTCGTTAACTTCTGCATCAGCGCTGTCGTACATTTTACGAATATTTGCTTCTTCAAATGCAACGCCTGGTTCCATCACACCTAGATACACTTTACATCCTGGATTACGTCTTATGTAAAAACGAATCGGATTATACTCTGTACCAATATTTATAAAAAGTGGAACACAGAGACAATCACCTCTATGCATTTGTATTATTCCATTTTTTGCTATATTGTACATTTAATTAGTCTCTTATATTTTATTAAACTAGCTCACCGTCGTCAATTGAAGTAACTTCAGGAGCATATATGTCGTAGTTGGTTCCGTTTACAGTTATTGTACAAACTTTAGTGCCACTTGTTACTGCTCTAGTAACACTTACAGCATCAGCTCCAGATTGGATACCGTCAAGTTTGCTCTTATCAGATGCTGACATCAAACCACTTGAGCTAGTTGTTGCAGCACTGTATGTAGTATTACTATCAGTAAGAGCGATAGTAGCAGCTTGACCATTCAAGCTAAAACGACCTTTCTCAACTCCATTCTGAGTGATAGTAATAACAGCATCACTGACGTTAGAAGCTTCGATATCGTAAAGAACACCACCAACGTTTATTTTATCAATTTTATTTGCCATAGTTTTATAATCTAACCCTATGTGATATTTTAATTCTTTATATCATTTATTTTAGCACTTGTCTTAAAGATAAGTAGTTATGCGTTTTTATTAAATGATAATGTACTGTCTTGTACTGTTGCTCCAGTTAGTTCATTGAACGTAATCGTGCTATCAACAACAGAAGCAGCGCCATCAGCAAATGATAATTCACTGCCAACAACTGCAGGTTCATATGCATCAGCAAGCATTTGTTCCACTATCTGTTCGCAAGTACTTCTAATAAGCGCAAAGATTGGACCGTAGTTCATGAAATTAAGTTGACTAAATGTTTTCACACCATCACCAACCTTAACGGATGGTCCAACAACTATATTTTCATTAGTAGGGTCTCTGTCATCGACACAGTAAACTAGCTCACCCTTGAGAGGCACATAGTCTTTTACTGCTTCGTATGCTCCACGCTTTATTTGAATTTTTTCAACGTTCAAATTCATTTATATACTTCCTTGTTATAAACAATATTTGTTGTAATAGCTACAAGATATACTCATAGCTATTACAACTATTTATACAAGTTATTTATTATTCAACTTCACCTGCGTCAATTGTGAATGTTAATTGATCAAGTAATGATTCAAGAGTAGCAAATTCACCAGAAACAACGTGACCGTTCTCAACAACAAGTTTATTAAGAACTGAAGGTTGACTTGCAGGATTTGAAATAGCGCCATTTGCATTATGTGCTGATTCAATAGCGTCTAATCTACCGTTGATAGTTTTACCAGTTGCTACAGTGCCAATTTGTGCTTGAATTTCACCAACTTTACCATCAGCATAGCTCTTTGCGTTAGCTTCAGCAGTACTTGCAGCACCAGCAGCATCATAGTTATCTGCTAAGTCATCTGCATAATCTTTAGCTTGTTTTAAGATACCAGTGTCAACATTATTGATTGCAGCAATTGCATCAGCATTGTCGCTGATTAAACCACGAACAGCAGCATCGTCATAGTTGTTAACTCCAGCTAATCTTGCAATCTCAGTGTCAGAAACTAAAGAGTAACCAGTAACTTTGTCTACCTTCTTACCGAGCTCAGTAGTCATTGTAGCAGCATCAGCTTTCTTAGCAATGTCAGCTTTTACAGTAGTATCATCGTAGTTGTCAACATTTGCTAATCTTGCGATTTCAGCATCAGAAATTAAAGACTTACCTTCAACTTTATCAACTTTCTTATCAATTTCACTCTCAAGTTGAGTCTTAAGAGCAGCATCAGCACCAGCAAAATCGTGGTTAGTTGCAACGTGGTCATCAATTGCCTTCTTGTTAGCAGCAATGTCGAGAACCATTTGATCTGCTGCAGCACCTTCATCAGTGATATACTTTTGAATTTCAACTAATGTATCTAAAGCTTGATCTAAGGTTTCACCTTCAGTAGTTTTGAAGAATGTTTCAACTTCAACTAAACGATTATTTAACTTACCTTCTTCTTCTCTAGCTTTTGCAGCTTCACTGATTACTAAACCTTCAATGCGAGCTTCTTCGTCTGTTGCACGTTTAGCTTCAGCTTCAAGAGCAGTAACATCAGCTTTACCTGAAATGTCCGCAGCTTTTAAGTAACCTTCTTGACTATGATCACCCCAGCTATAGGCAGTTGCACCATTACCTACTTTACCTGCTAATTCAGTTTCTAAATTAGCTTCAGCTACTTTATCCTTTCCAGCAAGGTCACCAAGATCAGCCGTATTTGCTTTCTCTGTGATGTCTTGTTCTAAATTAGTAACTCTAGTTCCAATTTCTCCAAGAGCAGTGCTTGTTGCAATAGAACCTAAGTCAACAGTTTTATCAACAACTGAAATTTCTGCGCCATTTAACTTAATCTTTTCAATTACGTTAACTTGTGCACCAGTAGCAATTCCTGCTAATTTAGTACGTTCGTCTGCTGTAATATGTGCATCACCATCGTTGATGTGAGCTAATAAATCAGCATTAACAGCAATTTCAGTATTGCTTGTTCCGTTACCTAAATAAAGTTTGCCAGCAAGTACGTCATAACCAAATTCACCAGCTGCAAGAATGGTATCTTTAATACCAGATTTGAATCTTTTAATCTGAATCTTATCAATTTTTAAGCTTGCCATAAAATTAAATTTTACCTTTATAAATTTATTAAGAGAGGCAGGGCCTTAGTTTAACTCTGCCTCATATTTTGCCAATTACTCAGCAGCTTCTTCGCCACCGTCAATTACTAATGTACCAACTAATCTTGATACGTTAACTTCACCGCTTGTCCATAAAGTACGTTCATCAGCAGTAATGTGAATGTTGTTATTCTCAGTGTGAGTAGTTAAATCAGTTGCTTTTGCGTGAAGCTTAGATTCTTCTTCTAATGCATCAACTCTATCAACTATATCATCAACACTACCAATGGTTGCATAATTGTTAGCTAAATCAAGAGCTTCAATTTTTGCATCAATTGCACTTTCTACTTGAGCAGCAGTTTGAGCAGCTTCAGCTATTGTTTTAATATCGCTGATCAAGCCAGCAACAGTCTTGCCTTCTTCAATCGTACCAATGTCAGTAATAACTTTGTTCCATTTAGTACGTTCATCAGCAGTAATATGTGCTACACTGTCATTGATGTGAGTGCTTACAGTGGTGTCATTTTCAATTGCACTGATTCTAGCAATTATACCACCTTCGCCATTGATTGCAGTTTCAATTCCAGTAACCTTAGTATCAAGACCTTCGATAGCTGTAGCATTTTCAGCAATATCATTTTTGATACCAGTAACTTCTGCACCGTGCTCTTCTACATAAGCAATTAAATCTTTAACACTATCAACTTTATCAGGATCAGCGCCGTTAGTAAGAAGTGTTATTGCATTTGCGTTAGTAGTAATTTGAGATTGAAGTGCTTCTTTATCTTCAGCTTTGAGATAATCATTTTCAATAGCTACTATACGACTTGTTAATCCATCAGTAACAGTTTTAACTGCAGCTGCTGTATCTTCAAATCCTTGTAATTGAGCTTGAATAAGATCAATGTCACCTTCTGCTGCACCAACACGTTGAGTAAGACCAGATTCGCTATCACCAATAGCATCTTCAACTAGTTTAACTCTAGCGTCATTTTCAGTCTTGTAGGTGTCTAATGCTGCTTTAACAGCGGCAGCTGATTCTGAAGATCCACCAGTTGCGCTTTCTAATACTTCTTGTGCCTTTTCGTTGATGTATCCAACAACTGTAGTTGCATCATAGCCTGCAGGAATATCACCAATAAAAGACTTGTCCGCTTTCTTTGCTAATTCAGCATTGATATCAGCAACTGCAGCTGCGATATCAGCGGTCCAAGAGTCTTTGTTTGCTACTGGTAATTGAGCAAATGAACTAACACCATCACCAATTTTAAGAACTTTGGTGTCAATTGCATACGCTGGTTCACCAGCACCAAGAATCTTACCTGCGAGAACATTTGCTAACCCACGTCTAAGTTGGATAGTCATTTTTAATTCTGCCATTATAAAAACCTCTTTTTATAATTGTTTAATAAAATCTTTATTATTCTATATCTACACCACCCACAAGCGTCAAGTCAGTTAAAGACTCAATTATTGCCGATTGGCAACATTCAGTGGTAATAGCTTCAGCTATTGCCTCATGCGCTTCAGGAGTAGCGAGTGTATCAACAACTGCGTCTGTATCAGCAATAGGTAACTCAATAGATTGTCCATAATTCAATGGCATTCCGTTGATTGTACCAAGTAATGAATCTGCAGTTAATTTATCTTGTTTTGATTCAGTAAGTGTATCCACTTCAGCATCAACACTTTGAATCATATTGTCTAAACTAGTAATTGAACTACTTAATTCGTCCACCTTGTTATCTACTAGATTTTCAACTTCTTGTTTTGTGTAATATTCAGTTAGATCACCTTTTCCAGCACACTTCCAACCTTTCTCAACATCCCATCTATAAGTACTGTTATTTTCTTTAACAAATGCTATGTGATGTTCTTCACCGTCAGTTGCAAGTAATTCTCTTAGAGTATCAAACTGAATAGCTCCGATCTTAACGTCACCTTGGCCAAAGATTGATTGACCGTTAACTGTTCTAAATTCAGCTCCAGTTAAGATATCTTGCTTCTTATCTAATTCTCGTTGTATTGTTGATTGGAACTCTGCCTCAATAACTGAAGTAAATAATTTCCAACTTGCATCTTTATAAATGTAGAGTGTGCTATTGTTTGCTACATATACTAAAGAACCTTCAACAATAACTTCATGTTCTCTGAACATTCCAGTTTTTGATAAAAGTGCATCACGCTCTTCAATAGTATTAACAGCTACATATGTACCTTTTACATATTGTGACTCTACTATATAACCACTTGTATTTGAGGGCTTGAACGCTCCTCTAAACGCTGTAGGTGTTACTGCCATTATTCAACTTCCTCTAAGGTAATCATGAAGTCCATTGGTACACCTGCGAATGCTGCAGAACCGAAATTATAACAATTGAATACAACTTCTTGATCATCAACAATAACTGTTTTTGTACCACAATCGTTGAATTCAACCGGTACTGGAGCATCAGGATAACTAATATCTTTTATATTAGCAATCTTCATTGTTGAGCAGAACCATAACCATACAAAATCATCTCTGTCGCTAGTAATTGATAATCTGTATTCATATACACCATTATCAAGTTCACAACGAGCTAGTGAGTTGAATTCTTCTTCTGTTAAAGTCATTGGATCTGCATCTTCAGTCTCATAAAAATAGCCGTAGCATATAGCACCCTCAACTGGTTTTTTGATTTCTGATACAGGAACCCAAGCACCATTGCAACGACCATAGATGATACCTTCCACAGGATTATCAACTTCTTTTATAAACTTACTAATTGCGTTAGTAAATTCTGATTTTGTTAAGTACATATCAAGTTCACTTTTTGTTGCAAAATTACCAATCATTGAAGATGATAATCTTGGATATGCTCTTAATGTTGTTTTTAAGTTACTTATCATAGACTAAATCCTTCAATAATATTATTTAACAAAAAGTACACAGTCTTCAAAATTCACTAGAGACAACACCGATTCAGTGTCAACTAGTTCTAGTGAACATCTGTAAGTACCACCTACAAGCTTACCTGATTCAATTACAAATTGATTTATTAGAGCTGCAGGTTGTTCTTCTTTATGTACAACTTCATAGCGCATATTAACAATTTGTAGTTTAACTTTCTTTCCTTGTAAGTATTCAGCGGCATCAACTGTGTGACCAAGACCTGGAGTTGTAAAATCAGAATCTTCATAAACAACGTTACCGTCAGTTACAAATTCCAATACAACAGCGTCTTGTGCACTCCACGAATATCCAACTAACTCTCTAAGAGCATTATACTCTTCCATCGGAGTTTTAGGTTGTGGTCTATCCATTAAAACTGCACTCTTGTTGCGAGGAATATATGAAGATAAGTTTAATTTATAATTATCAAACATGTTTTACTTCTCGTTTTATAATGAATATCTACATTTAATTTAGCGCTAATCTTAGATTGAAGAGGAAGCGCTTTTCATTAAATTATTTTGTAAAATTGAATTCGTGCTCAATATCAGATATAATAAACTCGTAACTGTTATGTCTGAATGGACCTCTATTATTTAATTTATACTGATATTTGGTAACTTGAGGTTCATCACTAAATTCAATTACAACTTCTTTGTTTTGAGTGTTTACAACTTTGTAGATGCCTGAGCCAAGCTTTATAAATCTATATTCATACAACTTCATAGTTGGAATAACAAATTCGTTCATTACATATGTCGCAAGAGCAATGTCCGCATCAATATGTGGCTTTGACTCAGCAATTGTATCAACATCCAGCATGTCGTCCTCGTTGTTTACATTTGCTTTTAGAGCATTTTTACAGTCATTGTATTCATTCAATGATATCAGCTCTAGAATTATATCTTCTAATTTATAAACTGTATCATCAATACAGATGTGCGTTGCGCTGTCTTTGTCGCAACGCACACCTTTATTTATTTTATTGTATTTAACAAAGATTAGTTCTTTATCTGTTTTACATGATATAATCTTGTTGTCTTTTATTATCTTATAATACATATTTTACACCACTCTTTGTTCTTATATATTTATGATAGGTACAATATAGTAACCATTATTAGTAGCTATAACGTCCACATCATTTATATTAGTTGATGACGGAGTAATTATTGAACCCATATTACTTACACCTACAAATGAATTAACTGAATATGCGGACGCAGAACGAGTCCAATATTGAACACCTGTCGTACTAGTTACCGCAGCTAATCTCTTGCGATTATCATTTATTATGATTGTCCTGAATGGCTCATTACAACCTGTCTCGCTAATATAGTATTTACTTGTATTGAAAGCAAGATCTGATGCAGATGGAAGTACCATCTTAACGTCTTTATATTCAACTTGTGGAGATAAACCACCTATCGTTACACCAACGTGAGCATAACTAATAACATTTTGTAATTCAACAGGCAATGTTGGATAAATATTATCTTCAATATATTTATGAACATTACTTGCAAAATAACCACCGTAGTTAGTTATAGGTCTAAGTTGAATTGCAATCTTGTCACCAGGTTGTAAGTCATCAATTATAAATTTAACACCTGCTTCAAATCTTATTGCTCTTGAACCACTACTCCAACCTAATTCAGGAATGAATGCATCGTAGAATGTGAAACTAGTATTACTACTATCTATGATTAACTTCTTGTTTTCATATGTTGTAGAACCATATACTTCAGTTGGAATCCACTCTTTTATAGTATCATATACAACAAGCTCATTTAGAACAGCATCGTTGAAATCTTCTTGGCTCAACGCTGCGAAGTTACGAATGTTTCCTCTACGTCCATCTAGATACCAAGTAAAATGTTCATCATCACGTTCACTACGAACCCAACTAATTGACTCAATGTAAGTAATATCAGTTGTAGTAAATGTAACTACGTTTTCATCTTCAACGTTGAATTCATATTTACCTTGAGAACTAAACTCCACGTCTTGGTCATTTACGGCTACATTCTTGCAAAGATGTGCAGCATCAAACATCTTAACAGTCTTATTACCTAACAATGATGTAAACCATAATGTTAACGGTAACTTTTTGTTTGCAGGACTACTATAACGCCACATATCCGCTATCTCAAGCATGTAAGTAGTGTTATTTATTCTAACTTGTTTTGTATCGCCACATTCAAACCAATCTTCAATGTTTGTAGTGCCTTGTTGAGCTGCCCTACAAATTGATTTGATTTCAAACCATGAATATTCTTCAAATGAATTACGTTTTTCAGGTAAGCTGAATTGTAGGTTTGGATAGCGTGCCATTATTGTTGTCAACGCTTCAATTGTCGCTGCATCTGGTTGATAAGACCCAATGTTAAAAATACCACTTATTTCAGGATACTCTATTGAGCTGTCGAATTGTCCGTCAGCGTCAATATAAGTATTCATCATCTTGTTGCTAGCAAATATATTGATTAAGTTAGTAACATCATCTCTAGCCCAATCCGCAACGTCAATATTCACATTGTACAATCTTAGATACTTAATACTTGGACTATCTTTACTGAATACATTATATATGATATCCGCAACTGGGATATTTGTATCAAGTCCTTCTATATACAATGTATTAAGATTACTATAATTATCAGTAGTTGAATCAATAGAATCAGTAATACTAAATTCTCTGATTCTATTATGATTACGAACAGTTAAGTTTTTAACTGAGCTTGGTAATTTTAATGACTCAATGTAACCACCTACTGGTAATGTAATACTATTTAATGCAGTAGCACCACGAGCATCAATATTACTGATTAATCCATTATTTGATAAATCTAAAGCAGTTAGACCTGTACAATTAACAATATTGATATCTTCAAGCATTGAGTTACCACCGATATCAAGCGCCGCTAGAGCGTTGTTTACATGATCTTCAGACCCAATTACAAGAGCTTTTAACTTCTTAGCATTACTCAGACCTGGAATTTGTTTAACTGCAAATGTGTCTAAACCAGTAAGTTCACTAACATTTGCTGCACCTAATACAGCCATTTCAAAGTCATTATCAGCACCAGTTGCTTGATATCTGAATGTTGCTACCTGTCCTGGTTCAATGATATCTTGAGATACAACAGCTGCACCTTGTGAACGGAATTTAACACCACAGTGCATTGCTTGATATGGAGAAACAGCTAAGTAAGCATTATCAGGGTCAATTACAGTGCTACATTGAATTTTTATGTCATCATTAACAAATGCGTTAGTTTGATATTTCGAGAAGAATATATTCAAACGTTGTTTCATGAAATCAATGTCTTGTAAACGCTTGTTAGCTTGAATTAAATACAAGAATTGATTATCCTGAGAATATGTCTTCATGCCTGTAACTTTGTTTGATTCATCAATTTCTTTTTGATAACCATAGAGCCAAGGCATTTCATATTTGTATATCAAATCTTCTGTTGAAATACGAACAGGAACTGTGTCAATATTTTTGGTGACCATGTTGTCGAACCAGTTATTGTAAGACAACACATTTGCTGTAGAACCATCACTTAATTCTACTTTTGTACTGTCATCATCAGCAAGTCTTGTAAATACTTTCTTGATTGAGTTTCCACCATCAAATTGATCAAATGCTTCGACAAACATGTGCCAGAATGGAGACTCACTACCATTGAATAATCTGTAAGAATCAGCTCCAGTACTACGTTCAATATTCCAGTCTGCGTAGTATGGAATAAATCTATGACCCTTGTTATCCACACCATAACAGCTATCTAAATCATATAATGTTGGATACCAGATACAGAATTCAGAACCTTCCCAATCAATGAAGCTCTCAGGAATTTCACCTTCATGTGCTTTTGCATAATCAATCATTGTCTTCAATGATATAACACCAGCAGATTGTGCTTCATCAGTAAATACAATTTTATCTGCTAACGTGTCATATGTAGACATGAACATGTTTTTAGCTAAGTTATCGACAAGAGCTGTCATCATTACTGCTAAGTAATAAGTTGCAGTATGGTCGAAGTTGAAATGCTTGCTAAATTCATTTCTGAATATTTCAAGCTTACTATTATACTCTTCAGTGCCTTTTTCATATTGCCAGAAATTTGCTCTTTTTAATACCCACAAGTACATTATTTGCATGTGTGAGTAATCAGGCTCTAATCCCCAGTCTTCAAGATCACCTTGATCAGGATATGTACACTCTAACGCTGCAGTAACTGCTTTGTACGAGCTTGTAATTTTACCATCAGCATCATATTCGTATTTAGTTTCGAAGAATCTGTCTGACTTGAAGTTATCAATATCAGGAGGGTTATCTAAATATTCCCACTTCTGACATCTTGATTGAACAACTCCGTCGCTATTTACAACGGCTACTACTTCAGTATCACCATCATCGGTAAATTCGTAGTTAGTAACAGGATTACCAATCCAGTAGGAATCACTTGCATTTGTATCACAGTCGTTAGCAAGACCTAAAGTATCACTGTTTCCTTTATCGTTATTGAGACATCCATCACCCATAAAGTAGATTGGAGTGTCTTCATTTATTGCTGGATCTTCTGCTGCGTTGAATAATAAACAACGGAAACCATACATTGTTGGATGAATAGTTGGTTTACTCATTCCTTCGTCGCGTTGTGCTTGAGCAGGAGGAATATAAGTACCAGTACCATCTAAAAGTTCTTGGAACCATTTAGCGTTAACTGTATTAGCATGGTCAGAAGACATCATGTCTGCTTTCCAGCAGAATTCTTTCTCACCAATCTCACCAAATGTGTCAGTTTCAGATTGTTGAGATAGATATAACTTTTTAGTAGCTTTCAACTTGTAGTTATATCTTGGATATAATTGTGACGAAGTAGTGCCTTGAACATTACTTTGACATTGATATTTACCGTCAACTAATTCAGTGTTACTATACCAAGTTTCAAATCCTGCTTCATTATCAGCAGGTTTAGTATAGATAAGACCTATTTTAGTCTTATCGCCTTTTTCACGTGACATTTTACCAATAGTTAATGCACAAGGAACACGCTTACGACACTCATAATAATCAAGCATCGTGTCGTCATTTATATTTGGAGTACCACGTTTACCATAGTCATTTTTAACGTCATTTGCAATAAATAGTGCAATACGCTCTTCAATATCTGATGTATCAGCTATGTAATTTTGAATTATGTCATGCTCACTAAGAGCTTTATCATAGAACACTGCGCTGTATAAATCAAGTTCACAACCACTCGAACCTAATTCAATATAGTTACCTGCGTCAAACGACGTAGTTGTGTATTGTAGAACTCTAGTTAATTCACCATTTGTAAATATTTTAATACATCTGTTGTTAGTACTTTGTTCTCTTGGTTCAATTACAAATGTTAATCTGATTGTTGAATTCTCAGCGAAGTTTATAACGGCTGCTGTGTCAGGAGTCATAACAAATCGTTTACTATCATACTCAACAGTATTGTTTGCTAAGAAATATGCGTGTTTAGGGAATACTCTAAAACCAGTTCCACTCACGCTATTAGCGCTGTATTCAGTGCCATTAAAATATTGAATAAAAGGTATATCAGGATCAGTAACATTGTGAGCATTAAATCTAAATTCAACAGTACGTCCTGTAGCAGTTGCCTCTTGATTCAATGTTAGTGTCTTTCCGTCAACACCTGTAAATTGTTTGTTGAAAATCGGAAGGTGTATTCTTAATTTTGAATCACCATTCATTCTGATAACTTTTGTACTATTGTTATCACTCAAGAAACCATTACTTGAATAGTTGAAATCAATCATTTCAACTTTAATCTTATCAACTACATCATTCAAGTCTTTATAGTTGACACACAATGAATCTTTGTTAGTAATGGAGTTTTGTTGACCGCTTGGAGCAATGTAAGCTACTAAACGGTCAGAGGTCATTTCCACATTGTAGTCTGATGCAAATGGTAATACTTCAACAACGTCAGTGATTGTGTTACCACCCTGAACGCTAAGTTCAATGTACACATTACCTGATTTAGGAAAGTTAACACCTGATAAATCAATTAACCATTCTTGTTGACTACTTGGTGTACTTATTTCAAAATTTGATTGAATATCACTTCTAATACCTGCGGTATCTAAAACGTAAAGAGTTCTAGTAACGTTTTCAGTGATATCATTGTTTGGTGTATGTGCAATATATTTGTATGAAACAGTGTCACCATATGTTGCTGTAGCTTTGTCGCAATAGCCAGTAACTAATGGAGTGTAAACACCTTTAACACTATATATGATGTCATATATGATATGTTCTGATTCATATCCTTCTGCAGTTGTTAACCACATATCAATACGATGTACATCGTGAGACCAATTTGTAGTATTGATAGTTGCAGTGTATTTAGTACCACTTGAATCAGAATCTGTTATATTTTGTACTACTAATTCTTTATTTGAACCTGCTTTGATATGAGCAGTTTTATTTAATCCAGAACCTACGCAAGAATATGAGATTATAAAGTTCCCGTTTCTAACTACAAGCGGGTTGAATGTTGAAACAAATCTAAGATCAATCAATTCGGCTTTATATATTAAAACACCCTCTGCGTCAAACGCAGTTTTAACAACAATCTTGATTGTCTTCATCGTTCCTACAACAAGATATCTTGTAACATCAAACTTGTTTGTAGTACCATGAGGAATTGTTTTTGTTTCAACTAATACATTGTCTACATAGATATATGCAGTTCCTGCATAACCAGTAGATCCACCTAACGTTGCTTCTTCAAAGCTAAATAAGATGTCCGAATTGTAACCACTAACTGGATTCCAGTTATAAGTTTTAGTATTCGTTTCACTATCAACAACTTCATTTGAGGTGTTTAGAGTAGCACTGGTAATATTACATTTTACGCTAGTTGGACCACCGCCACCACCGCCACCTGATACTTTGAATGAACAAGAGCTGATATCGTTGTTGTCACAATCTTGCAATGTTAACTCAACATTAGTACTACCATCAACCATATTAGGACTAGTAATAGCACTAATCTTATGAGCTCCAGTTAACTTAACGCCGTTACCAATTTTGTTACCCTCAATGTCGAGTATTGATAATGTATTAGTATCATCAATCATTAAATCTGAAACGGATTGAGATGGAGTGTCTCCACCACCAGTGCCCTCAATAACAATATTACCTTGACCAAGAATACTTTTACCGTTGATAGTTTTGATATTGTAACCACTAACTAAAGTGTCTTGTTTAGCAGCAACATCCGCTTGTGTTGCAAGATGACTGATGTCTTGATGTTCAGTCAAGTAACCTTTGTCATGTAATTCTGTTTCAGTAACATACTCGGAAGGAATTTCAGATATGTAACCTGCGTCATTTTGAAGTTCAGTTACTCTTCTTGGTATGTCTTCTTTCTTTGCATAATCACTAAGATCAATAGTGCCACCTGATATAGCATCAGTAATAGCTTGACGAACATAATCTCTTGTTGCAAAATCAAGCTCAGACCATGTACCATCTTCACGGTATCTGAAGCACTTGTCTTCTTCAATTGTATAAACTACAGAACCTGTTGTTATAACAGCATTTTGTGGATACATTTCTGTTGATTTAGCAAGAGTATCTCTAGCGCTAATGTTTGTAACAACAGTATATCCACCACGAACATCACTACTTTTTACAATATAACCAAAGTCGTTGTTCGGATATAAAACACCGTTAACAGGTATTCTCTTTATTTTGTCTGCCATAGATTGCTCCAAAATATTTATTGCTGAACTGTGACTAAGAACTTGAAGTCAATTACTGGATCTTCAATCTCATCTGGTTCAGGTATAACTTGAGGTCCGATGTTATAACAATACAATGTTTGTAACTTACCGTCCTCAAATCTTTCTATCGTGTTGTACTGAGTTAAAGTAATATTGTCATCAAGTAAAGGCTCAGTTTGTTTAACAGATACAAGTGGTTTAGTACAGCACAACCAGAATATTGGTCTACCTACTCTACTCTCCGATGTTAAGATACTATAATCAGTAATTCCTTCTTGTAACTGAACACTAGTTAAGTACTTTTCAAATTCTTCAACAGTTAACTCGTCCGGATTAGAATCCTCTTCTAAGTAAACAAAACCGTAAGCAAGAATTCCAACACCTTGATCAGGAAGTTGTCCAATGATAACCCACTCGCCATCAATCCAACCGTAAACCATATCTGGTTCTGGACGTTGAACATCAACTGCATATTTTGCTAGTTCAATGTCTGCAACTGCCTTTTTCATATATTTGCTTGAAACATAACTTGTTGTTTCAAATTGTTCTAAAAGTCTTTTTTGATTATCTGTCATTTTTATGCACTCAATACATTATAATTATACATAGTAATCGTATCTATCTTATCATTTATTTTAGCGCATGAGCAAGATATAAAAGAAGCACACAGTCAACATTTAATCTTGAGACTGTGTGCTTTTTATTATTTTGTTTATTAAATTACTTAATGAAAGTCTTAACTTTTTGTAATTGAGTTTCTATACATTCAACTATTGCTGCAAGATCTTCCTTAGCTTCTTGTTCACCATCAGCAATAACTTCTGCATTAGGAGAAACAATTTTTAACAACTCTTGAAGTTGTCCAATGTGTAAATTCTCTTCTGCGAGAATATCTTCAAACACAACTTTACATTTTGCTTTAAGATCTTCATCAAAGCCATCGTCACCCATAACGGTTGCAAGAGCTGAATTGTAACCATCAATTGCTTGCCATTCGTCTTGAATCAATGCATTTAACATTCCAGCAAGACCGAAATCTTCGTCAGTAACAGGAACTTGTGATTGCTCTTCGATAGCAACTTCACCAAGCATTCTAGCTTTTATTTGTTCTTTTTGTTCTGGAGTTAACATTGTCTTATGCCTCAATTGCTGTGTCAGTTACTTCAATTTGTTCAACTGGGTTTGTAATGTTGAGCATATCAAGTAACCATTCATTATCTTCTTCAAGAATGTCATTTAATTCTTTTGAACCAACACCGTTAGGGAATGTGCCCTCAAGCATAAACTCTAAAGTATCAATCTTGTCAGCTGCAACAATCTTTTCCCAAACAGCTGCTGCTTCTGGAGTTGCTGGAACAAAGTTTCTCAAACCATCAGTTGTAATTCTAACTTCTTCGATTTTTGCTTCTTCTAAAACTTCAGCTTCTGGTTCTTGCTCAACTGATTCCATGTATGGGTCACCAAATTTATTATGGAAGTCGTCCCATAATTGGTCGTGTTCAAATATCCAATCAACTAAATCTTCAACTGGAACATCAGCAAGGATTAAATTTTGAGCACTGAAGAACATCTCTGCATCTTTGTATGCTTGTTCGTGCTCTGATAACCAATCAAGTATTTCATAGTGGTCAATAGGAGCTTTACCATCTTCTAATGGATCTGGTTGAGCTTCTTTTGCCATCTCACCTTTTAATGAAAGTTCTTCGTCTTCTACTTCTTCGATTGGGTCGATGTTATCAATGCGTTCTTCAACAACTTCCTCAACTAGTGGAGCAGTCTCATCATCTTCTGCGCTAGGTTCAACAGCTTCTTCTATTTTATCTCCAGCAAGTGCTTTTTCATAGTATTCGTCACAAAGTTTGAAGATAAGTTTTTTAGCTTCTTTAATATCAGCGTCAGTAATATATGGCGGTTCAGTTCTAGCTGCGTTGTTTTGAATATGATAAATATCAGTATGAACACCAACTATGATGTCTGATGCTTCTAACACTGCATCTTCAAATTCATCCCAAAGACCAGCTTCAAAAATAGCATCGATTTTTGGTTGTCTTGCTTTACTCCAAGCGTAGTTATTTTCTGCCCAGCTTGATTCGTTGATAACAACATCTTCATCAACGTCGTCTTCTACATCAACTTCTGCCTCAGCTTTGAGCTTTTTAGCATCAGCTCTTGTAATAGCACCTTTTGGTAAAGGTAAGTGGTCAGGATTTTTATAACCTGTAGTCTCATCCCAATCTTCGTCATACATGAATATGTAAAGGTCCCAACCATCAGTGGTCTTTTCATATGCATAGTCGTCATCAGTCTTACCATAGAATTTAATAAGTTCTACTGCAGGGGCTAATGAGTCTTTGTCTGTACCGTGAACGATTATGTCGTTAGTATCTTTGTCAATTGAATATTCATACTTATCTGGGAATTCAGGTAACTTAAGATTTGATGGAGTGTATGAATTATCACTTGGAGTGTATAAGTATACTACTTCGCCTTCACCTTCAAGAGCAGACATTAAAATCATTCCGAGGTTAGGTCTTTTATGTTGGAATCTATATTCAGCATCTTCAGGTTTCTTGTATTCAGTAACAAGTTCTTCTTCTAAAGATTCTTCATAGATTTTGTTGTCAGGATTTTCTTCTATTCTTTTTGCAATAAGTGCTTCAGTAATTTCACTGATAAGTGCTCTTGCTTCTGCATATGTAACTGTTTCATCAATTATCTTATCAATAACAGTTGCTAATTCTTTTCCAGAATCAGTTAAGTTTTGAAGAAACTCTACATACTTACTGCCTGAAAGAGCTTCGTCGAGCTCTTCTTTTTGCCAAGAATCAAGCTCTTCACATTCCTCATTTTTTAAGTCAGGAGTGAGAGTCCATTTACGGAGCCATACACCGTTGTTCATTTTTGAAGCAACTTCAGTGTCATAATACTTTCTTGCTGACTCTTCGTTGTCAAATTCCTCAACTTTTTCATCATCAAGATTGTCAACAACTACAACGTCATATGTAACTGTCTCTTTAGTTTCTTCAACTACTTCCGTAAATAAAGATTCTTGTAAATGAAGTTTCTTTAAGCCTTCATTTTTTGGAAGTTCTTTAGGCTCACGCTCTGAGAACGCTGCTTCTGCACGTTCCATCAATTCATCTGCTACAGCTTCTGCTTTAGCAACATTGTCTTTGATGGTTCTAACAGCACTAGCATGAGCTGAACTACATACACCAGTGTCTGTTGCGCTTACATCCACTAGTCTGTCTTCTAAGCCTTTAATTTTCATAATTACTAGTAACCTTAAAAATTATAATTTTCTATCTAATCAAAGTCTTAACATAATCCATCTTGGCTGTTAAGTCTTGTAATTCTTTTTGTGTTTCTTCGATGGCTTCTTCAATCTCTTCTGCAGAGTCAAAGTTACCACCACGATTTATATCACGATAAGCAGTAGTATTTAGATAATTCAAGTATTGTTTAAGACTATTGATTTTGTCTTGACATACTTTAACGTATTCTTCGTTACTACCAGCATTCTTGATTTCAATGTCAAGCTCTTTCATTTTGCCTTCCATAAGAGCACCAGTAATAGGTTCCTTTACTTCGGTTACAAAATAATTATATAGAGCTAAAAATAAACTGTCGTCTTCTTTTACATCATGTCTTTTAGCAAAATCTTCTAAATCACCTAATGTTCTTAATCCACAGTCTTGAGCAAGTTTGAAAAAGTCCTGAATGTCAACGTAGTTTGAATTTATTGACATAGCTTCGTCAAGTAATTCATGTTCATTCACAAAACGATGAACACCTAATCTTACGCTATCATCAATCAAGTCAAATGGTACATCAACGATTTCAAAACTGTCAAATTTTTCCTCAGTTGAATTACTCTTGATGTCACAAACAATTTTGTCTCCATCTAAAGTACATTCAGCAATTAAATCGTCATCTTCAAACGGTACTACAACACATAACACGTTGTCTTCTGTTTTACCAATTCTTGCATTCTTAATCAACTTTTTTAATGCAGTTATTGATAATGTGGTATAGTCAGGACGTTCTTCATTTAACTTTTCATTAACATAATCTCTTAATGAATTGAATGAAGGAAATTCAATATTATCAGCAACAACTTTGCCGTCTGATTCTAAATATAAAATATACTTACCATCTTCAACTTCGATATCAACATCGTCATATTTTGTACCTAAGAAGTTGAGATAAAGTAATTCTGCTGTATTCAAGTCTTTCATAATGTCTCCATCGTTTAGAGCTTCTGTGTATGGATGTTCAGGTTCACGATTAGAGGGATGAACTGACACAGCGCAAATAACACCTTCGTCAGTTAAATCCAACTTAATGTATAAAACAACTTCGTGCAATAAACGATTGTTTGTTATATAAAAATCTTTACCACTTATAAATACATCAAGTGTATGCCCAATGTGGTAAATATTTGATGATGGCATACTATATGAATAATCAGATACTTTCAACTGTTTAACAATAAGTTGAACGTCTTCGTCAGTTAATTCATAATCACGCTGAAACTGTCTTGTTTTATGATAAGCTTTAACGTTGATGTAATCTGTATCACATATCTTTTCAATTATAGTAGCAACTGCGTCTCTTGTGAGAACGTACTTGTCATTCAAGCCTTCATCGAGTGGTTCACCACAAGGCTCTTCATCTTCGTGATCTTTTGCAAATTCAGCCGCTATATCTGCAATATCAACTTCTCTAGCATCAGGCACAATAACCACTGTTGCTTTTTTCAACAACTCTAAAAAGTTTTCTTGCGTGATAATTTCAGACATGTTGTACACTCCTTTATATTTTAATCAATTATATTATAATATACTGATTATGAAAAGTCAACTAATTCTAACTGTGGGTTAGTATTTCATAACCCACAGTAGATAGTGTCTATATTATTTATTGAGGAATGTAAATACGTCAGAAAGAGTAGACATTGAATCGTCACGATAACAATCGTCACATTCAACTTCTTCAACTTCTGGGTCTAATATGATTACTACTAGTTCGTCTAAATCAAGAGTGCAAGGATCTTCAACATCTAAGAATTTAAGTATTCTAGCAACCTTGTCTTCTGAACACTTTTCACAACTATATTTGTTGAGTAAGTCGTATTCATTACCATTACTTCTGTCGATGAAGTTTAACTTTTCTTCAATTTGTTCAAGTTCACCGTAGTCAGCATCTTCATCGCCAAGTTCAGTAATGTAGTCATCACCATAGTTGTCATCAAATACGTGGTCTAAGCTCTTGATCAACTTGTTCATGTCTTTTGCATCTGCAACGTAGTAGAATACATTACCATTTACATCTTCTTGAACAGCTTTTAATTCAGGAACCACTTTAACTTTAACTGCATTACCACCGATAATAATACCGGGTAGATCAACAGTGTCATAGAAGATACCTGCATCATACATATTTTCTGCACTAAGAACGATTAGTTTATCGTAGTTGTCTTCAGAACCTGTTAAAGTTTTAGAGTATTTTTGAAGTGCATTGATTGTATCATCAATAACGCTTTCTTCAACATTGTCAACCATTGAAGCTAAAATTTCGTCAACAGTTGTAACTTCAGCGTCAAAATTTTCAACATCTTGATTAACACCTTCGATACCATAAGCTTCTGAAAGTTCAGCAATATCAATCTCAGTTTCAACATCTGCGTCAGTAATGAATTCTTCAAATGCTGCTAAATCTTCTACTTGTTCTTTGATACCTAGCTCATCACACCAAGCAATAGCACCCTCGATATCTTTGTCAGTAATCTTATCGCTAAGCTTAGCTGCTTCTTTTATTTTATCTATAGTTTCACCAAACGAGATTAAATCTGCAATGCATTCTGATAAAGTGCCTTCTTCAAAAGCAACTTCTAATTCATTTTTAAGATCATCACGTCTGTCTTCTGGATTAAACATCATAGTTCTATGTTATCCTCAATTATTATCTATCTTTATAAATATTTTAGCACTTGATCATAGACACAAAGAATACTAATCAAGTGCTTTTGTTTTAATTATTCGCCGCCACCAGCGCCGCCGTCTCCACCAACAGCACCTGCGTCACCACCAAAGTCACCACCATCAGCACCAGTCATGTGGTTAAACATGTCTACATTATATTCAACATCACCTGCGTCTGGATTTAATGATACACCGTCTTTGTCTTCGTCACCGCCAGTTAACCAACTCCACCAGCCCATACCGTACATTGATGATTTACGTCTTTTCTTACTTTTCTTTTTAGCTTCTACAAGTGGAGGGTTATCAAGTAAGAAGTCAATCTTTACTCTAGCTGTTTTAGTTAAATCTTCGAAGCTTACATCGTCGTCTTCTGGAATATCTATCAAGTATGATTTATGTACTTCAACATAAACATCTTTTTCATCACCTTCAAATACTATTTCTAACCTGTTGTTATCAATATTAGTAATAGTAGCTGATGATTCAAATTTTGCTTTTATTCTTTCAATGAGCTTTTTAACGTCCTCATAGTCGTTGAATAATTGTGCTTTAACAACTTTATCACTATCTATTTCAGTAATAGAAACTTCATATAAGAACATGTCTCTATCGTCGCCGAGACTTTCGTCAAGTCCATATTCTAACTGTTCATCACGCCAACGTTCGTAAGCTTCATCTGGATCAGGACCTGGATCATACTCTTCATCGTTGTTTTCTTGAGCATCTTCTTCCGCATCTGATTCAAAATAATCTTTGATGTCACCGTAGTATTTATCAAATAGTTCGTCGCGATGCTCGTTGATGTATTTTTCTAGCTCTTCATCTGTACCGTCAAATTGTTCGCTTATTTTACCAGTTAACCATTCGTCTAATTCTGATTGAGTGATAGTATACGTCCATTCAATATATCTATCATCTTCGTCCCAATCGTCAGCATCACGTTGTTCACCATAAACCACTACGTGCATATCATCATATACTAAATCGTAAGTAGGTTCTTCTTTTATAGCTTCTTCAACAAACTCTTCATTGAGTAAACCTAATCTAGCAGGAACAACAACTTCAATGTTGCATTTGTCACAACATCTACCATCTTTTACAGGAGCAGCATTGTTACCGTAACCCTCAATGTCACAACCACAGATGCAACAAACGTCTTTTTTATTGTCCACATCTAGTGCTTCAAAATAAGGCTCTTCATATTCAATATCGTAGATATTACTTAAGATAACATCGTCAGCATCACTAAAAACATAATTGTTATCTGCAACATATTGATTTAACCAAGCAGTTGCTAAGTCAACGCTACGAGCTGATTCATCTGCATAATCTTTATAGTAGTAATAACCTTCACTGTCGTCCTTACGAGCGCATCTCGCTGCTTGTTTATAGAATCGTGAGGCTTCTTTTTTATCTTGTTTGATTTGACGTAGAGTTTTACGAACTTCTTTTGCAACGTCGTTCACATCTTCTACAAGACCTTCGAGACTTAATTCTTTTGATAAGAGCTCATCACGAATATCTCTAATCTTTTTAATCTCTCCATCATTACGGAATTGCTTAAAGATTAGATTACCGATACCAAACTCGCCTGAAGTTTTTAATGACTCTCTGCGTAAAAGAGCAAGCTCATCTAAGAAATTATTTATATCGTCCACAGTGTGTGGTACATTATTTAGTTTATTCAACCATTCTTTATAAAGGTCATGATTTAGAACGTCAAGATTATCAACTTGTTCAGGAGTTAAAACATCTTCTTTACGTTCGGGCATCTTTAACCATTCATCTCTTAGTAATGAATAAATACCATCACTTGCATTAGGCTCATCAGCTGCTTGAATATATACTTCAACAGGACAACCTTTTACTGTGATATTATATTTATCATTAAATCGTGATTTTAATAAATCATATGCTACTTTAAGAGTAGTATCATCGCAGTGTTCAACAATAATATGTAAGTCAATGTCACTTGCATCACCATAATTGAAACCTGCGTTAGAACCTAAAACAAAATAATCAACTACGGAAAGTTCAATTCCTTTTTCTTTTACACTATCAACAAATTGATCTGCAATCTTGATAAGTGCATTTTTGATTTTAGGTCTCATTTGATTTTGTTCATCAAATAATTTACTATTTAATGTATTATGTACTTCAAATACTTCGTTCATATTTTATTCACCTAAACTTTCTCTTAAGCACTCAATAAATGTATTTACGAATGCTGTATTGCTAAATTCCCACCAATCATTGTAAGGTGGAATTAAACAATATTGATCTACAAGTAATTGAGCTACAACATTATACTGAGAAGAGCCTCCAATGTCGTATTCAATTTCATTGTTCACATATTCATCGACAAATGTAGATACAGGAGCTGTAATCATAATACTGTCGTCTAAGAAATCTATTGTCCACTTAGAGTCAAAACAATCTAAGAATTCTTGTTGTGCGTCTTTTTGCGCATCTTCCATTGAACCAACAAGATATCCGTCATAAGTTGCTCTATTAACTGCATCACGTAATATTTCATGTAGGTCATCATTTTCATCAACACTACTCTTTGAAACAAAGTCCTCAAGAGCTTCCATTGACTCAAATTTTGTTAATGATAATATTTCAGCTACTTCTTCAGGACTAAAACGAGTATATTCTGATAAGTCGTAATTTGCTTCAACTACGCTATTGTCAACCCATTCCTGAACTTCATCAAACGGATTAAGTATAAGAGCAGCTGCAGTTTGACCATTAACTTTATCTCTTGAATAACCAGTAGTTGAATTCAATATGCTAACTAAATCGTCATCATATAATCTTACAGTTAATGATTCAGATGGGTCAGCTTGAAATTCTTCTTTAGCAATTACACCTCTATAAAATTCAGCGAGGTCTGGATTTGACTTGAAGAAGTCTTTGAGGTCTATTGAACGGTCATCAATGTCCATGAATGATCTTGATGGAAAGTGGAATTGATATTTAACTGCATCAGGTTCGTGATTACTTATGTTGATGTACAAAGGACCATCTTTTGCATACATATTGTAATAGTAGTCATTTTCAGTTGTTGCTGTACACCAAGTACTATTTCTACCTAACTTACAAGATGCTTCATAGTTATGTGGTACATAAACTGTCCAGTCACTATCTTTGTACACAACGTCTGCGTCTACGTCGGTTTCACGAACGGCATCTTGAGTTTGTCTTAATTTCTGACGAGCAGTTAACTCTAGATAGCTGTCTTCATCATTTAACATGTCTTCAAGTTCAACCATTGACTTGTGGCGCATTATATCTTTTTCTTTTAAGTTATGTTTAGCATCATCAAATCTAACTAATAAATCAAATATATGATTGTTGTCTTTATCAACTAATCCTTTGTTAGCTAGTGCAAGAATCCACTTTGCATATTTACCAGCAGTATTTGAACCTTTCTTGTATGTTGGATCTTTGGCAATAAATAGTAAGAAATCCTCTTCAGGAATATTCTTGTAATATTTACGCATAGAATCAATATCTTCAACAAGAACTTGTTTAGAGTTCAAGAATTGTTCTGCTTCGCTTTTTAATAGTTCACTAATTCGTAACATTAGATATTTCCAAGTTATAATAATGACACTATCAATTCATAGTAGTAGTGTCTATCTGTATCAATTATTTTAGCTCAATTTACAGATTTATCTAGTTATGTTGATTATAACTTATTTTATTATACTTAGGTCTTGTATAAAAATGTAATAAGAAACTGGAAGTGATAATATGAAGAAGTATTTTGTTTGTTCTGATATTCACTCTTTTTATTATGAGTGGCGTGATGCATTAGATAAACAAGGATTTGAAATAGATAACAACGACCACATTGTTTGTATATGTGGTGACCTTTTTGACCGTGGACCTCAATCTAAAGAGTGTTTACAATTTGCTAAAGATATGAAAGCTCAAGGTAGATTGATTTATGTAAGAGGTAATCACGAAGACCTTTTATTTGATTGTTATTATCAAATAATTCAAGGTAAAAATATTGATAGTCATCATAACTCAAACGGAACTATCGATACGATTTGTCAATTAAGTGATACTAACAAATATGATGTATATCTTGGTATTGATAAAACTAATAATATTGTAAAAGTGAAAGAAGCACTTGAACCTGTACTAGATTTTATAACTGATACTTGCGTTGACTATTATGAGTTTGAAAAGTATATCTTAGTACACGGATATATTCCAACAATCTCTGAACGTGGTATTCCTGCTCATTGGAGAAAGGGCAGAGGCTATGCTTACAAAGTAGATTGGAGAAACGGCGACTTATATGATTGGGAACTTGCTCGTTGGGTAAACGGCGTTGAGTTAGCTGAGAAGTATAAAATATATGAACCTGACAAACAAATTGTTGTTGGTCACTGGCATTGTTCATATGGCTGGTCTTGGATTAAACAAGAGCGTAAAGAATTCCCAGAAAAGAATAGACGAGACTGGCAAAAGTCGTTTGAAATATTTGAGACTGAGAGAGTTATAGCAATTGATTCTTGTTGTGCTTATACTGGATTTATCAACTGTTATGTAATTGAAGAATAGTCACATATCATAGAAAAATAAAAACACGCTTCATTGATTTGAAGCGTGTTATTTTTATGTTTAAGGTTCAAATTGCAGATGCGCAACTAGTAATTGACACCGTAAATTCTGCACTTAATAATTTACCTTAGAGAAGAACTACGGGTACAAACTACAATGTGCATCGCCTAATTTTGTTGCTCTTTAACTGGTAATTTTATACCTAACAGCATACATAACTGAGCTCTATGTCTTCCATCAGCTGGAATGAACTCTCCATTGTAGGTTGTGTATTCTGCAGGTTGTAACTTTTTGTAGTTACCTTTACCATCTATATCGTCTAAGAATGCTAAAAGTACCTGGTAATATAAACTACTTGTACCATTTAACATGATTCTTTTCTTTGGATTTTCTTTGTAAGATTGTTGTGTGCCTTCTGTTATCTTATTGAAGAACATTTTAGGGTCAACAAACTTACAACCTTTTGTGTCAAAGATATCTTCAGGCTTAACTTCTCTTTCAATACAAGCATCAATTAGTGCTGGCATTTTTAAGTAGTCAGGTAAGTCTTCGTGTAAGTCGTGAGCAATATGAATATCTTGTGGTCTTAACATTATGATATTTTCATAATCATATATGTAATAGTTGAATCCAGTTAGATCATACAATTTTTGAACAAAGTCAGCATATTCTACTCTACTATTTCTTGGACAGATAGTATTTATAATATCATAATCTGAAGTAAAATGTGGTAAAGCATCTTCACATTGTTGAACACTATATCCTGATAATTCTGCAATTAGTTCAGGTGCTAATGTAACTTTGTCTTGATGTATTTCGTTGTTTAAGTCAAGTTTACATTTATATCTGTAATCACCATATTGACCTAAATCTTTATCAGCATAAGTTGCAAAGAAGAAGCCTGGTAATTTTGCATTATCTAAATCAACATATTTGTGACTAAATCTATCAAACTTTTTGTCGCTAACGTGATATACAATCGGAGTAGTTTCAAATGATTCAGTTTTGAAATTGCCTCTTGCAGATTTACCTCTAAGCTTTGTTCCATTTCCAAACCAGTTCATGTTCTTTTTGATGAGTGCAAGAGCATCATCAGTAGACATTGTTCTTGATTTACCTGGGTCCATATTATCAAATGCATCTGGGTCAATAAATCTACCATCTGGTCCAATCAAAGAAATGTCCTCTGCTTTTTTGAGAGCATCTTGTTTAAGTGAGTTGAATGTTAACTCAACTTGTTTTTCGTTCACTGGTTTAACAACTATGCTGTTGCCATTACGCCACAATTCATAGTCACCATCTTTATTTTTAACAAATTTGTATTTACGAAGTTCAAGTAAGAACTTGTTCATATCTTTACCAAATCTGTCATCTATAATTTCAACTTCTTGCTCACTACCATTTATAGCATATTGAATTTTTGATACTATTGCGTAATCAACAACACGTCCTTCTGCAGTTGTGTCAATAACTAAGTTAGCTGAACAGTTTGCAAAAGCACCTGCCTCAATCTCGCAGTCTGGATTATCAATGATAACTTTTTCAAGTATTTTACAGTTACGGAACGCATCACTACCGATTGATGTAACTGAGTTTTCAAACTGTATATTTGATAATGATTCACAATTTCTGCACATTTGAGCTGGAATAGTTGAGCAAGTAAATACAGGCATATTTTGTATTCTTTTACAACCATCAAAACAACCTGTCTTATATGTAGCTGCTGGATTTAAGTTTCTAACATCACGTAATGAGCTACATTCAGCAAATGCTAAATCTTCAACTAATGTAACGGTATCAGGTAACATAACTTCTTTTAAGTTTGTTAATTGATAGAAGCATTGTTTTGGAATTTCTTTTAATTTTGATTCTGAAAGGTCTGCTATTGTAAGATGTGGCATACTTGCAAAGCAAGCATTGTCAATAAGATTTAGTCCTTTTATTTGAATAAATCCAAGACCTGAAATAGCAGTCTTTCTAAGATATTTGCTACCACCGTCAATTACAACTGTACGGAAAATACCACTTGGTAAACTACCACTGAAACCATCTACAAGTTGATTGAATACATCGCTTGAACAATACAATGTTTGAATATATTCTAATGGTTCAAGACTGCCTTTACCAATCTTTACTTTTGGATTTTCAAACTTAAGACCATTTATCTTAAACTTCTTACCTTTAGTACCAGGTAGATGAGGACGTTTCCATTCCTCTGTGCTTAAAAATGTATCAGCATCAATAGCATCAACTTCGATAGGAGCAAAAATAGTATCAATCTTTTCTCCAACATATATCCAAGCACCATCTGGTTTTTGTTGCCAGTTCTCAACCCACTTTGATTTCTTTTTACGGTCCCCACCGCCACCACCAGTATGACCTGTGCTAGATGGTTTATAATCAAATGTAAAGAAAGCATCTGTTGGAGCTATTTTTGGACCGTCATCATTTGTATTGTTTGGGTCATAGAGTCTGTTAGAACTCTCAGATGCCTCAGCATCATCATCTGCTTCTAACAAAATATCTTTATATTCATCAAACACTTGAAGGTCGTGTTCAAACAATGACCTTTCGTAGTGATAAGAATTTCTAATACTCATTATTCTTCCTCTGGTTCAATATCGTAGTCAATGCAATGTACAGTATATGGAAATTTGTCAAGACGAACTATCTTTTTCCAATCCGCCTCTGTTCCACGATAATGAACATCTACATTTTCGTAGACTCCCTTGAACGCATTTTCTCCTAATTTTTTAAGTGACTTTGGTAAGACAACTCTTTCAAGTAAGCACTCAACAAATACACTGCCACCGATAGTTTCACAACCCTCTTCAAATATAACTTCTTTAACAGTTGAGTTTCTAAATGCTCTTTGTTCAATAAGTCTAACATTACTTGGAATAACGATAGTTGTTTCTGGTAATATGATATTTTGTGCATACCTACTTGGAATAACAGTTAAATATTCTAATGGATTGACACCACACTCATATAATTTGTTAGTTAATTCGCTAATATACATAAATTGACAACTATCATACAAAGAAGTAAGATCTTCATTTCTTACATAATGTTGTGCTTCTGACGTTGCAAGATAATCATCAATTACTTGTCGTGCTACTTTCTTATTCATGATACAAAATAATTTCCTTGTCCACCACTCTCATAATAAAATACACCATCAGAACAAACTACGCGTATTTCATTTTTACAGTTATCTAACCAGCTCTTATCTAACTTAACTTGTTTACTCCAATCAAGCATCGTTCCATTGTACTTGATGATTTCAATTGGAGTTCCGTCAAACACACTTTTCTTGAAAGACACGCTCTTTGACTCAAGCTCAACAACTTTTAGATATAGGCATTCAGCAAACGCATAGTCATTTAGTTGTTTTATGTTAGCAGGGACAGTTATATGTGGTATAACGATGTATCTAAAACAAAACTTTGGAACTGATAAACCAAGATTTTCTAATATCTCTTCTGCAGTAAGTCCTGATACTTGCATAAGGTAATTGGTTAATTGCCAGGTGTTTACAATCTCGTTTCTATTCATATAGAAATAAACAGTCCTGAGAAGTCCAGCTTTCATGTATTTTACTACTTCGTCTTCACGTAGTGCTTTTTCAATTGTTTGTCTTAATTCTCTACTAATCATCAAGTTGTTTGGATAGGATAATGTAACATCCTACCATCTCCTTTACAGAAGACTCTGAGTGGACCTGAACCTTCCCACCATGTACTGTCTTTATGTATTTTGTACCACTCATCGCTTGTGCCATCATAATCAATTTCGGTTAGGTTTGGACATTTTGCAAATGCTCGTTTATAGATATCTTTACAAGCTCTGTGTATAACAACGGTCTCAACTTGTGAATGAGTGAATGCATATGAACGGATTGTTCTACAATTTTCACCAATATCAACAAATTTTATTTCAGCTCCGTTGAACGCATTTACTCCAATTGAACCAATTCTTGGACCGCATTCAAGATGTTGTATATTCTTACCGCCGTGATAATACATTGAAGGAATGTCATCAAGATATTCCAACGGATCAACTCCGATACTCATTAGATAGTCTGTTATGTCAGGAGTGTTTATACTCGGATCGTTCACAGCTACATTGTAAACTTTATCAAGATCTTCATCTTTGATAGCTTCTCTTACGTAAGGTTGTATCAAAAAATCTTGAGGTGTAATATCATGCATTGATTTGAATTTCTCCATCTACGCAATGTATTATACATTTTTTGACTTCTTCAAATGCATCTTCTGCAATACCTATTCGTGACCAGTCTTCCATACTACCAGGATAATAAATGTGGCGAAGATCAAAACAGTAACTGAAAGCACTGCCATCTATTCTTCTTATACTTCTAGGAATTGTACATTCACTGATACCAGATGCCCCAAAAGCATTGGTTGCTATTTGTGTAAAGCCATCAGGTATTTTAACACTATAGTCGTATTCATAACCAGCCATGTAGTCTGCAGGCACATGTTCTAAATAGTTGAGTGGTTCTATATTCATTTTCCAGAATGCAGTTGTTAAATCTTTACGACTAATACTAGAACTAAATTTATTACTGAGAACTAATGTTTGAAATAAGCTATATACACCTTCAAGATCTTCGCTCATAATCATTCCTTCTACATCTTTTCTTATAAAGAAGTATTGTATTTGATCATTTATTTTCATAGTCCAACAACTCCATCAACACATCTTACAACAACACCAGCGTCAAATGATGTACTGTAAAGTAAAATGTTATCCCAATCAACAATAGTACCGTGATAGATAATGTCTTTCAACTTAGGACATCTACTAAACGCTCTTTTACCAATTATTTTTATGTCACTTGGTAATTCAACTCTGCTCAACTGGTCACAACCGTAGAATGCATTTTGTCTTATTTCACGAACACTTGGAATTACGACTGATGTTAATCTTTCACAACGAAGGAACGCATCAATATCAATTGTATTTAAGTGTATATTTGAATCCAGTTTGAGTTCAGATATAAGTGAGCCTGCAAATGCTCTTTTTGCAATCATTCTAACAGATGCAGGAATAGTAGCGCTACGCATAACTAAATCTTCAAACGAACTTGGTCCGATAATCTCTACACCTTGTGGTATATTATAATCAAGAGTGTATTCGTCTTGCACCCAAACTTTGTTGATAGCAGTAGTAGCATATTCAAACAAGTTCACACCGCATTCATGAAGATAATTAGCTAAAGCTCTACTTCCGGGTTCACCCGCAATACTAGCATATTTTGCCCATTCCATCATAACTTCTCTGATGTTATTGTCAAGAATGAGGTTTTTGATATTATCCTTTAACAAAAAGTTTTCAACAATTTCGTTCATTACATAGCTCTATTATTGTGTATTCATTTAATTTAGCGCAAGATTGATAATTATACAAAACAAAAGCTCAGCTTATTTACCAAGCTGAGCCTTATTTTTGATTTACTGATTAACCATTGTAACCGTAGTAAGCTTCCCAAGCAATCTTTTCACCGTTTGGAGTTACATACTCGCCACTATCGTGTTCATACTCGTCGCCCCAAGAAGAATACATATAGATGCAGTTATCATAGATGATATCATCAATATCTTCTGAGTCAGTGTCTTCTGTAATCTCACCACACGCTTTTAGTGCTTCGATGATATTTTCTCTACTATCAAGTGGTCTTTGTACATTTACTCTGCTGTAAGCATCGTCTGTGTAATAAAGATTACCTGAACGCCAAGCTTCCATCTCTTCTGCAGTACAAATTACAAGCGAGTGAGTACTTGAGCTGTTTGTTTCAAATGTATTTAATCTAACTTGTTTCATATCTTTTAACCTCTAACCTGAATATCTTAATAATATGTTATCAAATTCACGTAATTTTAATTCTACATCGCTGTAGTAGAATGACCTGTCAAGTGAACAATGGTCTCTACTGCCCCAGATAACAACACCTTCTTTCAAGAATTTAATCAAAGTGTCTTTATCTTCTAGCTTTTGTCCTGGGTATTCATTGTCCCATTCTTCCCACAGAATATCTATATCTTCTAATACATAATAGAATTCTTCTTCTCTGAATACTAGATTAGCGTTAGGTAATACGTCTACTAGTAAACCAGTTATTGGTAAGAATTCTGGCTCATCAGAATGTTGGGCAATTGAAGATAACAACCATCTAACTTTATCTTCTAATGTGTCATATACATATAAATATTTTGGTACCTCGTCTCTTGTAAAAGGTTTGAATGTACCTCTTAGATTTAGTAAATCTTTATCAGTATACTTTCTGTACTTGTCGCTGAAAGCTATTGCGTGAGTTGAGCTTGAATTAGTTTCAAACGTATTCTTTCTAATCTGTCTCATATTACCACCTTAACCACAGAATTCATAATGAAGACAAACATCTTCACCAAAGACAAATTCATTTATTGTTAACTTATGATAATTTAGAAAGTCCCACATACTATCATAATCTTCGGTTACGTGGTCAATATAGCCCTCAGTTGATGGAATAATACCCACAACTCCGTCACCGTGATGTGAAGCTATTTCAGCACACAATTCTTGATACTCTTCATCTTGAAATAATTTTTCTAGCACTTCTTGTTTAGTATCATTATTACAGCACCAGAGTTCATTACCGTCAAATAATTTACCAATTATAAGTAGTACAAGATAACTTAATCTGTCTTCTTGCGAAGTATGGTCACACCAAGAACAAAACTCGCCCATAGGAACTTGAATCAATGGCCCATTCATATATCTATAAGACCAATCATAGTATGAATTCAATTGACTTGAAACTAGTAAATTACTTCTAACAGTTAAACTGTGAGTACTGGAACTATTTGTTTCAAAAGTATTTCTTCTAATTTGTTTCATAAGTACCTCTCTTTAATATGTTATACAAAATGTGATTAGTATTTTCAAAAAGTTGCGAAAGTTATTAGATCAATAAAATAGAAGGATTTTATATGGCAATACAGATTAAAAGGAAACTAGGCCAACCTACAGCTGAAGATCTTGAGGGATTATTAGAAGGTCAACCTTTAATTGAGTTATCAAGCGGTGATTTATACATTGGTGGCTCGGAGAAAAGAGTTGGAGAAAGTCTTGTCGACAAGGAAGCTGTGAAGCGTGAGTCATTTGATAATAAACATAACAATATAGAAAACGGTACAGGTGATAAATCAACTAGATCGCTTGGTACAGATAAAGATAATAAAAAAGTTCGCAAAATCAGCTTTTCTTACAATGAAATAGGCTACACTATCTATACAGTAGACCCTGATTTCATAATTTATAAAAATAACGGTGTTACAGAAAAGAAATATTCATCAAATAAAACATTCACATTAGCTGATGGTTCTTCCGTAAAGTATTCTTCTAACAGCGATGGTGTAGTTGAAGTTAAAATTGGTAGTAATGATATTACAAATGATTGCACTATCACTTGGGGAGATAACAATATAACTGGAGATGGCGCTATAGGTGTTGGTAGAATTTTAACCGTTAGTGGTAGAGCTGCTCAAGGCTTTGGTGGATACAACGAAGTAAACGGTGAGTATGGTGTTGCATTTGGTTATAATGGTAAGAATTACAGTAAACAAAGTATTGCAAGTGGTAATGCATTCTATGTTACATCAAAATATAGTTCAAGTAATAACATATGGGCTTCTGAACCAAGTTACAACACAGACGCTGAATCAAGCACTAACCTTGTAACAGGCTCACAATTAGTTGTTGGAGGTAAAGGTAATTTTGTTTCAGGTCGTGGTATTATTGAAACAGGGATTGATAAAGGTTTTGATAAGGTTGTAGAATCGATAATAGATGATGAAACTGCAACTATAACAGGATACAAATTAAGAACTGCAAATGTTAAAAATTTGATTCAAACTGATTCAACTATTCAAGGTACCATTTCAGGTGATTATAATATCGTTGCTGGTTATGGACATATTAGTTTGGGTAATTCTAATGCAGTTTTTGGAGCAAGCCATAAAATTATTGGTAATTATCATAATGTTAATGGATGGGATAATATATCTTTTGGTTCAGCCAACACTGTATCAGGTGAACACAACAGAGTATCAGGTGAAAGTATTACAGCAATAGGTAGAAATTTAGCTGTAAATGAAAGTTACAACGGTACTATAAAACCAAAAGGTACTACTGTAGTTGGTCAGTTTAATAAAGCATATAAAAACACTGAAGAATCTCCTATATTTGCTGTAGGTAGTGGTACTGATGAAAACAATCGTAAGAATGCTATGGAAGTGTGGGAAACAGATGGCTTGCACGCTGATTCTATTACTACTAGATATATTAAAGCCGCTGAACATATAGATACTTATTCTATTGGTGCTAACTCTCTTATTATCACTAATTCTGTCGTTGTTAAAAGTACAGATAATACTGGTCTTATTACTACTAATCATATCGATACTGATTCCATCAGTACAACTTTTATATCAAATAGAAAAATTTCTAATATTTTTGAAGAGAACAATAGCACAACTGTTAAAAATGCTACAAATGCTACTACATTAAATTCTCATAATTCAGATTACTATTTGGATTACAATAATTTTACTAACAAGCCTCTTATCGCAACAACAATTGAAAAAAACTCAGACGCATTAGTTACCAGTAACCTCATGTATGATAAACTTATAGACCCAAAAAATAATTCACTTTTAGTAGTTGCTCAAGTATTAGAAGATTCTCCTTATTACGAATTAGGATTTTATATTGATGGTCTTGAAATATCAGAGTCTAATTTTGCACATACAATTAGTGTTCCTGAGCCAAAAAATTTGATAGATAGGTTTATATGGGATCTATATGGCCTTGAAACTGTCTATATTACTATTCCGAATCTTGGATATGATCTAGGAACTCCCGTTAATATGACGACAGGTAATAATAAAACAGTGTTCGGTTTTATACATAGTAGCGGCATCTACAGTACGCGTAGCGCATTCTTTCCTCTTTCTCAAAGAGAACACTTTTAATCAATCATAATAAAAAGCACTCGACATTGATGATGTGTCAAGTGCTTTTTTGTTATCGTATTACTACTATATGCTTACAATCAAGAAAGTAACTTTTGGGCGATAATCCACTGTTGTTTGATAACTATCAGAAGGACCTTTAACTGTTATCATGTTATTACTTCGTTGAAGAGTTATATTCCTATTTTTAATTGTAAAAGTTGTACTACCACCATCGGTGATGTCCGTTTTAGTGTATATCTGATATTTCACTGTATCAACCTCAGAATAGAAACCTTCTTGGTTTTTAGCGATTAACATAAATACACCGGATGTCGGAACAAAGAAAGTAGCTGTAGAATAAACTGAGGATCCGCTACCTTCAACTGTGCTATAAAGATATCTATCCTTCAAATCAGATTGAGCAATATCTGAAAGTCTGGAATCTATTGTGTTTTGAATACTGTTTTTAAGAAGGTATGCTCCACCCGAAGTAAAACAATCAGTAGAATTGTATCTAGCATCGTCTCTCTTCGGAATAGTGACATCACCTGTCATTCCATCAACTGAAGTAACTGGAAAGCTTATACCTGAATATGTTGCTGAAATTTTACCATTAGCCTCAGAGATACTTGTAATAGTCTGCGTAGTAGATCCTGTTATAGCAGATACATCGAGAGCTGCAATCTCAGCATCTGTATACGATTTAGCAGAATTTAATGTAGTGGTGTCTTTACTGTCAATACTTGATTTACTGTACGTATTGATGGGTTGTTTTGTTACAGATATCTTGCCATCAGTTTCAGAAATACTACTAATGGTTTCAAGCGATGTTAGTGTTGTAGCAGATACATTAAGATCTGCAATTTTAGTGTCTGTATAAGACTTAGCAGAATCAAGAGTTGTAGCGTCTTTATCATCAATCTCTGTAGTTATATCTTGTTTGTTTTCCCAAGTTAGAATATCGTGCTCTTCTTCAGCTTTCTTATATGCTTTAGATCTTCCATCCCATAATACTTCGAAAGCATTACTTCTATTTTGATCATGTACGCCATTACCAACAACAAGGAGTGCCTTATGCTCTCCGTCAAGGTCTACTGCATTATATGACCCAAATGTTGCTGTTGGGATTGATAAAGTTATATCTGTAGCCTTTCCATCAACAAATATATTCTTAGTAATACTTCTAGCTGGTACCGTTAAGTGCAAACCATAAGCAATACTATCTGGAGCGTAAATACTAGCAACACATCCTCCAGCAAAAGAGCCAGATGCAGATTGTTGTATAGTGTTTCCTTGACCTACAGTTGTAGAATGTTTTGCATATAATTTATGGTTATAACCAGCTACTAAACATTGAGGTTCTAAAACATAGTGTCCATTACCAAAGATGGCACATGCTGAAGCACCTTCTTTTGATGTATATCCATTGTATGTTTCTCCAGGTGCATAACCTGTAATTGTTTGACCAAGGGCAATAGTTGTATTACCTCGTGATTGAACTCCGTTACCACCTGCCCAAGCTCTTTTACCTGACGCCGTACAATTTTTACCAAACGCGAAAGACATTAAGCCGGACGCCGTACAATTTTCACCATACGCAAAAGTACCTTCTGCACTAGCGCTAGAAGTAACATTTTTTGTAGAGCCATCATCAATGTATGAAAATTCACAAGATTGGACAGAGCCTTCCGTTGCTCCATTCCTTAAGTTTAACCCTATAACAGTTCCTTTCAAATCTTTAACCGGAGTGATTCCGTCGCTTATGAATAACTCATTACTATCTGTTGTATATAGAGGTTGACCTTCTTCTAGAACAACATTAGAATTCTTGCGAATGTCTTCTGTTGACCTCTTAACTTGAATAGCCATCAAAGTAATTTCCTTTTTCTAAAATTTCTTATTTCTAAAAAATTTCGCAACATTACAAAACATGTAAAAGACAATAAAAAAGACAGGCGCTGCTGAACAACGTCTGTTAAGAAAATTGTACTAAGAAATCAAGTATATATAATTAGAAATAGTTTGGGCTTTGTTACATTCTGTAGTAGATAAATGAGCAAATTCTAACAACTTATTCTTTTAACAACACTTTCTTGAATGAAGTATAAATTCATTCAACTTGTAAAAGCCTAAACATATTAAAAATGCCTCACATTTGTTTCACTTACATTCAAGTAACTTAACAGTTACTTCATTTAGTATAACAAATGTTCGTTCTACTAACAGAATGTTATACAAGAAAATTTTCCGAAATCTTAAGGTGATTTTCCTTGCAGTATTAAAAAAGACTTGCTAATTAAAGCAAGTCTTTTATTTTTATCTATTCATATATTCTTTTATCTGTTGAACATAGAAATTATCTTGTGGCTTGTTTAATGTACCTTTTTGTCTTCTTTCAAGATAATCAGCTAAATGTTGTCTCAAGTAAGCTTCTTGTCCAGGTTTTATATTTAGTCTATCTTTTATAGGTCTTTCTCCCCAATGTTTAACTTTTGATTTTAGTGACTGGATATAACTTCTTACATTTTTGTAAGCATAGTCTCCAAGCTCAAATAGTTTCTCAAGCTTGACAGCTGAAAGTGCTAAAGATAAACAATCCTCATCATAATCTTTTTCATAAGTTAAGCATTCTTCATATAAGTCAAGATCAATATCTTCTACTTCATCAATCTTTTTATCAGCTTCAGCTAAAAATTTATCTAATGTCTTAACATATTCAGGAAGGTCTATTTCTTCTGGTTTAACACCGTTGTAAATATATAGTTTAGAATAACTTGGTAAGTTGTAAACTTCTCTAAAGTTAAGTGGTATATCATCAAGATGTACGCTTATATAGATATAACCAGTTCTTAAAGTATCATTTAGATAAGTAATCTGTATTCTATCTTTATAGCTGTAAGTTGCAAATCTGTTACCATCGTCACTGAAATCATGTTCTGGTGTTCTTACAAAACCGTATTTCTTAAAGTCTCTTGCATTAAACATATTTTATATCACTCTCATATTCACCATCATGGCATATTACTTGTTTTGCATATCGTGCAAGTATTTTCAAGTCTTCATGTACAGATAAATCAGCACAAGTAAAATTAGGTAGTACTAATACTTCGATATTGCATCCTTTATATGAAGCAGTACCTGAAGCTGTGATTCTATCAGCTTTTATCTCTAATTCTTTAACAGTCATTTGTCTTAAAGAATCAAATTGAAGATGTAGGATCTTAGAATTAAAAGTTAATCTACCATCTAATGTGCAATGTAAGAATTGTCCATTAGTTACAACCGATTGTTCACTTTCAATGAAACCTCTTTTAATTGTAGAATAAGAAAATGCTTCATTACCAACATACAGATGTGGTGCAAGATGTAATTCCATATTATCAACTGTACAATTCTGGAATGCACCTTTACCAATATCAATGGGGCTACCAGTTACACTTTTAATATGTGAATTAACAAAACAGTATCTACCAACACTTTTACCATCAAGGAATACATGTTGTATGTTACCATGATGTGCAGTATCTCTAAAACAGTAATCAGGAATTGAATCAGTAAAATAATCAAACGGATTTATACCGTGATTCATCAACCACATTGTAAACCCTTCTGGTGGATCACAATAGTAAACTGATGCAAGATCATCTTGTGATAGATATTCTTTTACATTTGGTTGTTGTAAAAATTCTTCAACAGTCATCTTTTTATTCCTACATATATTTTAGCTCATGTTTAGAGGATAATAAAAGTTTGCTACATCTACATTTTTAAGATATTCAGCACTACAAAAAATATGCGAAACTTTTTAGAACAATTAAAAAATCAAAGGAATTTCTATACATGGCAATTCAAATCTTAAGATGCGATGAAGCTAGTTTTAATCAGAACAAGTCAAAAGTTCTGTTGGACGGTCAGCCATTGTTCAACAAGGATTCTGGAATACTTTACATAGGTGATGGAAATACAGCGCTAAGTGAGTTACCATCATTAAAGTTTGAGAAACCAAATGTTGGAACAATAACTCAACCAAGCATTACACTCACGCTTAGTCCAAGTTCAAGAAGTGGTGAGATTGGCTCACCTTGGCCTACTATTTCAAAGTCAGTAATTACTAATACAGGTAACTATACATTTGGACCTAACCCAACAGGTGTTAGTTTTACCGGTAGCCCTATTTATAGTCCAGATAGTATAAGTGGTGTTTTTGGTGATAGTGCATTAACAATGACTGTGAGTCAGTCATATACAGCAGGTAACTATGCAAATAATGACAGAGGAACAGCAAGTACACAAAGAATTGAAGCAGGAACAGCAACAGATACTGCAACCTTTACAGGCACAGCTCAATACAGAGCATTCTTTGGTTCTAGCACTAGCACTGATGTAGATACCTTGTTAGCTTCATTAAAAACAGTTACAAGTAATACAGATGGATTTAATACCTCTCTTATTACATCAAATCCAAACACTGCTACCTTACCTATTGTCGCAGGTAGTTATCTATATATTATATCACATTATAGTGTTGATACAAGTAAGATAAAAGATGATAATACTGGATTTGAAGTTGCATTTGAATCACTTGGTACAAAAACATTTACAAATAGTTATGATGCTGAATATAGTGTTTATGTTTATCGTTCATTAAATACATTTAATGCAGGTTCAGTTACATTAAGATTGAGGTAATTAGATTATGGGATATAAAGAAAGTGATATAAAAGTTTATGGACGTTTTTGGTCCGAAACTACAGATGGTAAGATTATTGATGCAAATCAGATAGACGGTGTAGATCTGAACGCAACTCTCACCGAAGAAGAATGGATTAAGAATTATACTGTTAATGTTACAATAGGCGACATCGACGTTGAGATTCCTCGTTGTTATAAATCCTCAGATGCTGATCCAACAACGCTAGGCTACAAAATCTATCGATATCTAAAACACGATGATCAATATATAACATACAAGTATGTTCTTGGAAATTCTACTAAAAAGTTAACAGTTGATAATGTTAAAAATCTTGATATAATAAACGAATATGGTCAACTATATGCGGATGCTGTTTTTGCATCAATTAGTGGTGGTAATAAGTCACAATCACAATCGTTAGCAACAATTTCCTACGGTAGTTACGCAACAGCAAGTGGTTTTGGAGCAAAATCATTTGGTATATTTAGTGAGGCATCAGGAGACAACTCGTTTGCTATTGGACTAAGCACAAGAGCTAACACTGATAATTCATTTGCAGGAGGTTTCGAATCTGAAGCAAATGGAAGATATAGTTTTGCTTTTGGTCAACAAGTTAAAACTGAAGCTAATTATTCGGCCGCTTTTGGTGCAAAGACGCGTGCTTGTGCTACAAATTCATTCGTTGTTGGACAAAATACTGTTGCCGGAGAAGGTGCTACTGCAAGTTTTGTTGCAGGAACTGGTACTAGATCTTCTATTACAGCTCAAGCTGTTGTTGGTAGATACAACGCACAGAACGATAATGCATTATTCATTGTTGGTTCAGGTTCATCAGATACAGCACGAGCTAATGCTTTTGAGGTTCTATCTAATGGTATTAAAACAGATAGCATTCAGCCTCTAACTGCTGGTAATGAACTATATCTAAACGGTGCAGTTAGAACTAATATAATTACACCTATCACTGATGGTGCTGCTCTGTATCTCAATGCTGAAGTGAATACTAATAATAACACAATTTATGCTTCAGATATAAGATTACCTTTTAGTGGTGCTTCTAAAACAAGTACTGTTACTGAAGTTAACAGTAAACTTAATAAGTCTGCAATTTCATATGACAGAGAAACAGGTGTTCTAACAATTGACGTTCGTTAAGTAAGGGTATAATATGAATACATTATATTTAGTTGAAAAACACAATGATCAAGAATTTCCAATAAACTCTGTTAATTTTTTACAAGACGCTGATATTACTTATATAGATGTAAACGCAATCGTGTTAAAAACCAATTCTGGCACACAGCAAGTGTATGGAAAACCTTGTAGTGTTAAGATTGAAAATTCAGGTGTAATCAATGGAACAGACATATCAGGGTTTTGGGGAGATAACATCACATTTTCATATACTATTGATGTTCCTTCTGCTTATACAGATATTGATTACAGTGATGTAGCATGGGATACGCCTGTTTACTTGAGTTCAAGGCCTACTTATATGGCTCCATGGGCAACATGGCAAGGTCCAGGGATGTATTCATCAGGATATACTTATGCAACTAGTTATGAGTATTCGGTAGTTGTAACACAGAATGGAGAGTACTATGATGAATACTATCAAAGTGGTTTTTATCAAGGTAGTATAACGCTATCAGAACGTGAGAATGTAATTTCAGCTACCTCTTGTCGGTCCGTATCTATCCATGAGGCAGTTACTGTATATGGCGAACGAGCTGACGGAGTATTGTATATAAATACAATTTCAGGTCTTGGTGGATGGAGTCTTTCTTTAATAAATCCTTCTTCTGGGGAATGCGTTCCTGAGGGAACAACCTATATATATTATGGTCTAGAAGCTGAGAATGACCCAGTAGGAATATATGATGTATCAAGCGTGAGAGTGGTTTTACTTGATGAAAGTGGAAGTGAAGTAGCTAGAAGTAGAATATATTATCGTCCTGACGGCGGTGGATCCGTGGCAGAGATGGCATCTTTACAGTTTGAAATGCCTCAACGCACAACTACTGTGACGCTGAAAGTTGTAAGCGCTTGATCCTAAATAAGAATATAAATACAAATAAAAGCACTGAGAAAGCCCTAAACCAGCTCTCAGTGCTTTTTTTATTTATGTTTAGTTAAACCAAAAATATGCGAAATTAAGTGAATTTCAATATAAAAAGGAAATACATTTAATTTTATGGCTATACAAATTTTAAGAGGATTAGAAAATCTTGATCCTTCAACTTCTGATGTTGTCCTAAAAGATGGACAACTATTCTATAGTAAATATAACAAACAGCTAATCATCGGAGACGGCTCAAGTCCGTTGAAAGATCTTAAAGGTGTTAATAAACTAAACTTGATGATTGAGCCTGGTAACGTTGCTCAAACAATCTCTACCTTTCCTGATGACGGAGATACAATCACACGAGAAGATGACGGAACAATAACTTCCACGGGAGCAAATCTCAATGATAACGCCTACGGCGCAAATATTGGTAGATACTTATACAGCTATGGTCCTTATTCAATAATGGGTGGTTATGATAGTATCAACGGCGGTGGTAGGAATCTAGTGCTTGGTGATAAACTAACTGTAGGAAGAACACCTGACTTCACTAAATTGACAACAGCTGGTAAAACTACATATGAAGCTAATGGTGGCTGGACTAGAGAGATTGCAGTCTATGGCCTTAATTCTGACGGAATGTCAGGAAGAAAGGGTAATAAAGACATGGCTTGCTGGGATCCAAATAAATGGGGATATAATGCAATTTTCGGCAGACAAAACGTTGTAGAAACTCATGAAAGTCTTATAGCTGGGGGATCGCACATTGTAAAATCTGGTGCGTCAGGTGGAAGCAACAGAGGACTACTTGTTACTGGATACAACAACACTGTCTATACATCAGTAGGATCTTCAATAGGGTCTAACAATTATATTGGTGGCACTAGTGCTAACTGTCATGCGATAGGTGCGTATCTTGACATCAACCGTAACAAGAGTTTAGATGACACTCGTTCATTGATTGCTGTTGGTAAAGCAAATGTAGACAGAAATGGCACGGTGTTTGAAGTAGGTGCAGGTACCGTTGTTTTTCCAGAGGGAGCAACAAGTGTTAATGACGCTACTATAACAAGACGTAATGCGTTTGAAGTTTACTACGATGGAACTATAAAAAGTTACAAGAGAGATGGATCCGTAATTGAATACCCTACAAAAGAAGAGCTTGGTGATGCCGCTGGATATGATTTTTTATTTGAGGGTGACACATTAGTAATCAGATTGAAGGAAATCTAATATGAGTATTCAATTCATGTCTCACAATGTCTCCTCAGTGCACTATGAGGATGGATATGTGTATAAAGAAGTACCTATAGTAAAGTATGATGATAAAGAGATATATAGAGCAGATCAGCGTGTTTATTTAACTATCAACTATATAAATCCGTTTGGTGAGAATATCAACGGATTTGTAGAGACTTATACACCAAGCTTCATATTTTCATACAGACCTCCAAATTCGTCCTCTGTGGAGAATATATCATTTGATGGGTGGGCTTCATACGAATTCATGGTTCCTTACGGATCTACAGCGTTTAGCATTGATGTTGAGGAAGGCCTTGTTCGAAACATTGTTAATGTGGAAATACAGCATGAAGATTATTCTACACATTCCAATGACTACTATGTGAGTATCCCTGAGATCAACATAACAATGACAGTGATTATGGATTACAACGTGCCTCTTAGTCTTGACGCATTCGTTGGAGGAGATTTCTATCAAGGTCAAAGCCCTTATGTAGACCTTGAAGTAGATAACGAGTATGCATGGCCTGGAGAATACATACAAGTATCCGCCACCATTTCAAATCTGTATTATGGTGTTGATCATTACACAGTGGTAGGTGTTCCGTATCAGGACGTTTACTCTGTTGATGTTATGGGAGTAGTCGGAGGATATTTTGAAAGTGAATTATCAGTCCGTGCGTATGAAGAATTCTTGAGTGGTGACATTGAACTAGACGAGTCTAGATCTGTGATTGTATTGATTAACGGCATAGCTGATATAGGCTTTAATCACTAACACAGTAAAATACAAAACATTAAAAAGCACTAGTCAATTACGACTAGTGCTTTTTTGATTCTAACAAGCTTACTTATTCAATGTCTTTTTAGGAATTGAAATAGAAACTCCAAAACCTTCTTTTTTACATTCAGTAATAAGATTTCTTATCTTACTAAATCTTTCGTTACCAAGTGCTTCTTGTAAAGATTCAACATCATAATTTTCTCGATAATCAGAGTCTTTACGTCGTACATCAAATCCAGCATTTTTTAGTGCTACGAATGCTCCCTCATCATATAAATCGTCACAAAAATCTAAGATGTCCTTTTCAGTGAGATTTAGTTGTAGATAGTTAGTTACTCTAAGATCTTTATCATAGAACGCTCTGTTAGGGCTAATCCATAAATTCCAATGGTTACCATCATTATAGTTATCATACTGACCAATTGTGAATACTATTCCAGTAACTTCATCTTCAATCGTAAAGTCACCGCCATCACCTGCTTCTTCTAAATTTTTAGCTGGTTTAAGTCCTTCTAGATCTATAAGTTTGTTATATAATTTGTGTGATGTTTCATGTGCATCTTTTCTAATGCTTTCTAAAAATTTACTTTTTCTCATAGTTTATATTTATCTACCTATTTACTGTATTTTACATGTGTATGTTATTTGAGGTATATTACCGTTGTAACCTGTAACAGTACCACTAAATTCTTGATTTTTACTATTTTTTAATATAACTGTAGAACCTACTGATGTTCCTGAGATTGATTTTATTGTTAAAGAACCATTCGGAACTATAAGTTTCCAGAATGCAACATCAACAGGATTGTAATAGGGTTCATCTACTGTAAACGAAGTATTAGCAGTAAATGTTTGAGCATCTACCTTGAATGCTAATTTACCATCAGATATCGTTAAAAAGTCAAAGCTTTCTGAGAAGTCATTGTTATTAGCTTTCTTGTTAAGCTCAACATTAACTTCAGTTTTAGTATAAGCATCAGTAATTCCATATCCACTTAGAGTAGTTGCTTTATCAGCTTTTTTTGATAACTCTGTATAAACATCTCCACCAGTTACAAATCCGCTATTTCCTGAAGCTATCGAACCTGTAAAGTTTACTTTCTTTGTTGCGTCCGATGTGTTATCTACGTTACCTAAGCCTACTTGGCCTTTTGTAACAGCATGTGGATTTGATTTATTATTAACGTGAGTGGTTAATTCTGTTTTGGTTGCATAAGTATTAACAATATCATTACCGTTTTTATCTGCTGTTGCTTTACTTGCGAGACCTGTTAAATTACCAACTACTAACGAAGTTGTTATTTGTTTTCTAGTGATGGTAGTTAAATCACTATCACCAACAGTAGCATCAGCATATACTTTTATTAAACCATCTTCAATATCTATTTTATGGGAATAAGTGCCGTGGTTTTTCATTACATATAACTTATTACCTTGTACCGTAAGTTGACCTGATGTCTTAAAAGTATTATTTATTTCTAATGGAAGTGTACTAATTATTTTTGTACCGTCACTTCTGAAACTTGAGTTATTAAAACTAAAATTACCACTAGCTGTGACTGTTGTACTGTTAACAGAATTTGTTATCAAGGCATTTGAAATAGTTAGATTAGGAATAACTGTGTGCCCGTTTATTTTTATCTTTTGTGCTCCACTATCTAAATCTTGATAGTTTGGAATCTCAATAGCATTATGCCTTTGTGAATTAGACATACCATTACCAATAACAATAGGATGTGTGCTAGATTGTTCATTATATACACCTAATGACATAGGGTTTGCTTTATTAAGAGAAGGAAGTAATCCTACACCAACAAGAGTAGAATTGCTAACATTTGATTTATTTAACGAACCAAATATATTAACCATATTAACATTTTGAATCACGTTCTCGGAACCAACAATGTTATTAGCATAATGACTTGTTGTATTTTCAAATCTATTCTTATAACCTAATACAGTTGAGTATTTTAAGTTATCAAGTTCGTTTTGTTCACCTGCTACAAAAGATCTTTGTGTGTTACTAATTTTATTTTTATAACCAAAACCTGAAGTAGAATTGGTTTTATCAGCAACATCTTCGGCATCTTGAATTGAGTTACCATAACCTGAAATGAATGAATAAGAACTTCCATCCACTAAGTTACAAGCACCAAATACAGCACCTTCAGATGCTTTAATATAGTTACCTTGTCCTGCTGCAAAATCTCCCCAACCACCTGCAAAGTTTCTAGCGCCGAAGACAGTTGAACGATGTCCTGAAGCCTCAAGACCTTTACCTATTGCAATTGATTCAGTACCTGTTGCACCAGCACTAGGATTTAATCTACCCTTTGTTACCCAACTAATATCAAAAGTTTCTGAACTTGGATCATATACTGGATCAAGTGGGTCATAGTCAGTAATAGTATCAGGTTGATTTTTCTTTATTGTAGTATTTATAGATTGTATTGAATTTTCACCTGATGCTTGTAAGTTGGCAGCACCCACGGGGTTCATTTCATTTACACCGCTTTCTCCGTCACCAACATATAACTGTTTAGTATCAGTTACGTATAATGGTTGACCAGAAGCAAGAATGACATCAGATTCTTTTCTGATATCTTCAGTTGTTCTTTTAATTTGTATAGCCATAAATTAAATCATATTCCTTATTTTATCTTGAATATCATTTAATTTCGCATATTTTTTATTTAGTTAACAATAAAAAAGAGCTAGTCCTTTTAGTAGAACTAGCTCATTGATTTGATTTTTTACTTGAACACTAGATAGCTGTTATTGTTGCACCGCTCGTGTAGCTCTCAACAACACTACCGTCTGAACAGTATATTTTTATTCCTACGGATGCACTTAAACTATTATCAAATATCTTTATAGCACCTACAACTTTTCCATTGTATGAACCAAATACAGGTAACCAATATTTTGTAGCATTGATTGCACTAGTACGACTACTTGTTAAGTTTGATCCAACAAAGCTTCCATCAAGTCCTTTACCAATAATAATCAAGGACTTTCCATCAACAGTGAATGTAAATTTATAATTACTGTAGGAAGAGTTGTAGGCAGTCGCTGAAGCTATGTGTTCATCCACATATTCCTGTGTCGCTAGTGGATCACTTGATACTATATTATCAAACCCTTCAATTCGTTTACCATTTATAACAATGTTAGAAGCATTCAGATTCAAAGTTGTAGATGGGCTTAAAGTAAGCGTATCACCCGCTGTGTTCAAACTGAATGCTGAGGCTGAAGTATTGCCTCTGTACATAGTAACTGCTCTTTTAGTAGTAACGTTACCACCTGAATGATCTAAGTTACCTGTTATTTTTGTGGATTGTTTTACATCAAACGTTCCAGCTTCTGTTGTTAGTATGACACTACCACTTGTATTAAGGAGTTTTAATGCACTATTAGCACCGCCAATTGTAACAAGTCCCCCTGTAAAACTTGCTCCTTTGTTGCAAGTTAAGGTTCCATTAGTTGTAACAGACCCACTAGTTGTAATAGATCCGTAGGCATGATTTATATCACCACCAAGTTTCATCGCTCCATATATTGGAGACGTGAATCTAATGTATCCGTTATTTCCTTCTACATCACCATGACCAATAGTAAGCTGATTAGCTGCACTTGAAGTATTATTCTTACCAATAACTATAACATTATCATGTTTTATAGTATTGTTATCACCAAGTATCCAGTACTTAAATCTACCAGTTCTAGTATTAGCAGTATCATTATTGTTTGAACCAAGTACATAAACAGGAGCTACAGCAGTTAGTGCAACGTTGCTCTCTGACACATCAGTACTTCTTGTTATAGTATTTGATTTACCAACTACCAAAGAGCTATCTACATATCTTACGTCATTTGCATTACCACTAACAATACTGTCAAGTAAGTAATATCCTTTGTTATATTCACCACTCAATATAGATTTGTTTGAAGCAGCTGCATAAGAATATTCATAATCGTCAAGTTTAGTTTTTAATTTATTTCCGTGTCCTGAAACAATGTTATATGAACCTTGGTCAATTATATTTGTATAACCACCGATTATATTAGCGGAAGTTGTTCCATTTATTCCTACTTTGTTAATCTGTCCCGATACTAAGTTTGAGTTAACTTGTAAGTAAGTACCATCAACACCTAATTCATTTTGAGTACCACTTACAAAATTCTTTTTAGTACCAGTTTTACCTGAAGCATTGAGTGTATCATAAATCTTATTACCGTCACCAACAGCAAAGTTAGCTGGTCCTTGAGCAATATTGACGTAATCTACTTCTGGGTCATTTCCAGTTTTCATAACAACAGATGCAACACCGTCACCACTACTTAAGTTTGCAGTACCAATCGGCTGTAAATCTTTAACACTAGTAACACCGTCACCAATATATAAAACTCTAAGATCAGTATCATACAGAGGCTGACCATTAGCAAGTACTACAGTTGATGCTAAACGTTCTTCTGTAGTACATCTTTTTAGTTGTATAGCCATAAAAATTACATATTTCCTTTTTATTGATAAACTAGTAATTTTCGCAGCATGTTATTGATACTAAAATAAAAAGACCCAAACTCGTTTACTGAGCTTGAGTCTTTTGTTGTTACATATTGTTAAATATTGATAGCTTTGATATACAAAGATGTGCTGGACACTTTTGAATTGATGTTACTCTTGTACAGTATAGCAGATGAAAAATAAGAGTAAGTAGATTCTGGTTGAAGTAACAAGTAGTAGTCATCACCAAGATATAATGTATTGTAAGTAGTGTTACCTAGATAGACAGCGCTGTAGACCTTACCAGAAATAAGTGCTTGTACTGCAATCGTCAAGTCGCATTCAAACGATGATCCAAGTGCTAGATTCCCTGAGGCATCTGTCTTACCGGTCTTGATGTTAGTAAGATTATTTATTTGATGAGGTTGAATATATATACTACTATATGTAGCTGATATCTTACCGTCAACTTGCTCTATAGAAGTTATAGTTTTCGATTCTGATCCGCTTGCAGAATAATCTAGAGCTTGTAGAGTAGTTTTATCAACCTTTTTATTCAACTCAGTATAGGCACCACCCGCAGTAAAATATAAGTTAGAACCAGAAGTAGGTGTAGCAGTTTGACCATAGTTAGCAACATTTCCTAAACCAACATCAGATTTACTTAAACTAATGGCGCCGGTCCTTCCTGCTACCGATGTTACTGGGAATGCAATATTGCTATAAGTTGCACTAACCTTACCATCAGTCTGTGATAAACTTGTAATAGTCTTTGTTGTAGAACCAGTTATTGCTGCTACGTCAAGGGCATTTATTTTGTTAGTTATCTTAGTATCAACTTCTTTATTTGATGGTAACAAATTATCAGAGCTTTGAGTTTGATCAGTTTCAGTAAATTTATAAAACAACGGAGCTGCAATAGCAACACCTTTGTATAGACCATCACCATTTTTAACCTGAACCCAACCACCACTTGTAGTTAGACTATTAACAGTTATAGAAGAGGTTTTCATAGCTTGCATAACTTCATCGGCTGTTGCTAATTCACCAGAACTTTTCCAAGTACCACCTGTCCAGGTACCTTTATAAATATGTGGCGCTCTAACAACTGCAGTTGAGTTAACTTCAGAGCAGTAAATCTTACCACTATTAAGTTGACCAGTACCAAGATCAAAACGAGTAACATTAGAGGTAATTAAATCTTTTCCTACACTGAAAACATTTTTTCTTGCCTCTGCTTCGCCGCCACCAACTACAAATAAACTGGTACCTGCATCAGCATTGTAAACACCAACAATTGTTTGATAGTTAGTCGATGCTATCAAACTTTTACCAAACAAACTTGAACCAGTAAATCCTTCAATCGTATTATCTTCACCCGTTAAGATGTTAGCACTACCACCTTGTATCTTGTTACGATAACCGCCAATCATGTTACCAACATTAGCTGTTGCAGTTTTATCAGGATTTGAAGAATCATAACCACCAGGAACAAGAACGTTCGCAGCACCAACTACAAGTGAGTTATTAGAATAACCTTTTGCAGTTTTATAAGTAACAGTGTAACCACGATATAAAATAGAGCCATCAGCAACAGCAACATCAGATCCAATCTTATTACTTGCACCAATAGTTCCACCTGATATTTGATGGCAAGTATTATTTGCACCAACTACAATGTTGTTAGCATACTCTGCAGTAGTGGTTATGTTATTACCATGTCCTACTACGATTGATCTGTCGCCCTTACTATTATTTGCAGTTCCAAGTAGAGCAGTATATGCACCATCACTTGCAGTAAACGGTGTAACTGTTTTCAAATCTTTAGATTGAGTTTGACCATCTCCGATAAACAACTCACTTGTATCTGGATTATACAAAGGTTGTCCTGATTCTAGTACTGTTGTTGATGCATTTTTAATAGCATCAGTACATCTCATAAATCTAATTGCCATATATTAAACATCCTTTCAAATTTATTTTCATTGATCGGTTATTTTCGCAACAGATTGCCTCTACTAAAAATGTTAGTAAACTAAAAATAATGCGAAACTATATGAAAAATTCAAATAAAAAGGAATATTTTAACATATGGCTTTACAAGTCAAACGTTGTACAGAGGAAGTACGTAAAATTTCTGAAATAGTTTTAGAAGATGGACAACCTCTTTATACAACTGATACTCATAAACTATTTATAGGTGACGGTACTACATTTGCTAAAGATCTTGAAGGTACTGATATTGGACTTAGTATAGAAAATGGAACTGGAAAACACTCACTAGTTCAAATTCCATTACAGTATGGAACTAATGAAGATGGTAGTCTCAAATATGGTAACATTGCGACTGGTTCAGATGCAATAGCACTAGGAATATCATCTCAAGCTTTGAACTCAAGGGCAGTTGCTATTGGTAATGGTTGTATATCTGGTGCAAATACAGCTTTTACAATCGGTCAAACAAACAAGAACTATGCAAATGGCTCATTTACATTTGGTAATGGTAACATAGCTGGTACAATTAGTTATGATGCTGATGGAACAACTCTAATAGCAGGTAATGACTCTGGTTCTCAATACAGTATAGTCGGAGGCCTTAAAAATAATCACAGAGGTCAACATTGTATTACAGTCGGTGAAGAAAATACTGTTGAAAGTAACTCAACTGGTAGCACTACATCAACTATAACTGCGGGTCTTAAAAATATAGTAAAAGATGCAATAGCATCGGCAATATTCGGTGGCAGTAATACTGTTGATGGATCCTCTCTAGAATATGGTGCAAATTACAATATTGTAGCAGGTACTCAAAATATTCTTAAATCTAATTATTCAGTTATATTTGGTTTAAGAAATAAAATAAATCATCCTGACGGTTCAGGTCATAGTTTTGTTGTAGGTGTTGATAACTATACTCAAGCTGATGCAACATTTTTGTTAGGTCGTGGTCTATACTCAACTAATGGTAATCAAGTAGTTATTGGTAAATACAATGATTACTATAACAATAATTCATTATTTATTGTTGGTAATGGTTCTGATAGTAGTAATAGATCAAATGCGTTTGAAGTTAGAAATAGCGGAGAGATAAAATCAAGTGGTGTTGTAACATCAAAAGGTATCAGAACGGTTGATGGTGGAATATTTGTTGGAGCCACAATTGATGAAGATAATTCAACTACAAATTCAACTATTGCATTGAATAAAGATGGTTCAGCACGATTCAGTGGAGAGATTACTTCACCAACTATTACGAACATAACATCAACTATTCAGTCTCTAGGTCAAACTAAGGCAGATAAAGCTACCACTTTATCAGGTTATGGAATTACTGATGCTTATACAAAGACTGAAGTTGATAACAAAGATACCGCTACATTGAATTCCGCTAAGAGCTATACTGATACTACAGTAGGTGCACTGGATGGAACATATAAAAACCATAGCGCTTATAGAACTGTTGATACTATCTCTCAAACTGATGGTAAGGTAAATGTAAGTTACAAAGATATTGAAATAACAAAGAATCACATTACAGACTTAGTTGTTTATGGTGAAGTTGAAGGAAATAGCAATCTTGCTAAAGAAGTTATAACATTGTGGTATCCTGAACCTCAAGCTGTATACATACTTGTTGCAACAAAATTTGTTAATCCTATTACTAGTAGTGAAGTTGAAAAAGTATCACATAAAGTATTTACACTATCAGATGTAACATCATTAACAAGTGTTGACGGTAATAGTATTCAATATATAAAGGGTGAGAATAAACTTGAGATTATTGGAAATCCTGGTGCAGGTATAGATATGGGTGGTCAATGGGTCACAAATACACAATTAAAATTGATTACGTTGTAAAATTTACATAAAACAAAAGACTTGAGCAAATAAAACCGCTCAAGTCTTTTTATTTTGTAATAAAAAATATTTATTGTATCTTGCACACATCGTTTATTTTGTTCTATTTTTTATTGTCATTGTAACACCTACTTCACCACCGTTCTCTGGAACTCCATACTCATATATAATATCAACATCATCTTTTATGTCTATGGTTATTCCTATTATCTTACTATTTGCATTTGTCGGATTTTCATAATCAAATATAAGTTGACTTGCGGTTTCATTAACAAAGTTATAGTTACTAACATAGACCTCATTTCCATAATATTCACTTGTCATATATCTGAGACCTATATAACATGCTTGTGAATAGGGAACAACGTCAGATTCCGAAATTTTTTGTTTGTTGTTATCACTATCAACAGTGTAAATGTCATTAGCTAAATTCAACCCAAAAAATCCTGATTGATCAAAAGAGTCAATTGAAAAATATTTTGCATAAACAAGAACATTTTCTTTCCCGTTGTAATATTCAACTCTATTAAAATCACTAAAATCAAACCTAAGTATTTTATCAAACTCATCTTTGTTGATAAGTGACTTGAACTCTCTCCATTCCTGTAATCTTATAACATCATAATCATACACGGGTTCATCATAAACTATCAATCTATCAGTTTCATTTGAATAGGTAGCTGAAACTATACCATCGGTTTGTTTAATTGATTTTATGAAGCCACTTTCAGCAACAATATCTGGTGTTTTCAACTGTTCAATGTTAATATCAGTGTAGCTTTCAGCTGTTGAAATTGCAACCTCTCTTTGAGTGTCTGTATATGTTTTTGAACTTTGTAAGATGTTATCGTCTTTCTCTTCTATTTCTGATTTTATAAGAATATCATTACTTGATATGTAGTTGTTAGCAATTGAGCTTCTATTTAGTACTGCTCTACCATTTGAAAATATAGCTAGTGCATTTTTTCTTGCTGTATTACTTGAGCCTGCACCCACAGAGAATAACAACTGATTGTAACCTGCATCAGCTCCACTCTCATTAGGATTGTTAAATCTGCCAACAGCTACCTGCCATCTTGCATTACATCTAAGATTGTCACCGAGAGCATAACATCTATCAGCATTTTCTATTATGTTATTAGAACCAAGATTTATAGATTTTTCACAATTGATAGTCTGGTTACTATAACCACCACTGATAGTATTTTTTGAGTTTACAACTTTCTGCCATGCTCCAAATAAAGCCGAACCTCTGCTATCTGTAAAATGTTTGTATCCAACAGTTATGGTGCCCTCGTCTGCATCAAGTGGTTGCGTGGTACTGGTTGTTATAACATTTAGATTACCAACATTTATAGATTGGGGTCTACTAACATGTCCTTTGCCTGATAAATTTATACTTTCAACTTGATAAGCACCATTAGCGTAGTCATTGTTATCTTGAGGAGAAGTGAAGTTTGTATTATTTGCTTTTAGTTGTATAGAATTCAATGATGAACCATTTGTTGTATAAAGTCCTATCTTAGTACCTTCAAGCTCATTTATAGCAGTTTCTCCATCACCTATATATAAAATATGTTTATCAATATCATAAAGTGGTTGTCCTGCTAGTGATGTATTACTATTACTAGCAATTTGAGCAGTAGTACCTCTTAAAAGTTGAATTGCCATATATGTTTTAACCTCTTACATTTTATTTTCTTCATATAATTTCGCATGTTATTGTTGAGGCTAAAAATAAAAGACCCTGTCGATAAAAGATTGACAAGGTCTTTTGTAAGGTAAAATCTACTTCTATGCAGTTCTTTTCCACATATAGCAAGTAATGTAAGGTTGTAAGTTACCGTTAGTAGAAGTTGTACCTGCGGATCCAGTATTACCTTGGTAAGTAGAATTTGTTATTGTATGAGAGTGAGATTGGTTTCCACCTGCAGTCTCAGTATACGAAGACGTGTAGTCCGTACTACTAGCTTCAGTCCACGAAAATGAGCCTGCGTTAGCAAGACCGGTTTCCGTCCTAAAGATATATCTGTGTTGATGTTCTGGCATTTCACTTGTAGTTAATGTATGACCATCAGTACTTGTAGCATACTTGTAAGTATAACTATGGCTATGTCCCGGTAGACCACATTGTTTACTACCGCCTGTATATTCTACAGTGTTAAAGTCGGCATCTTCAACGCTAACACCAACAGGAACTCTACCAGCGCCCCAAGCTTCCCAAGTACCACCAAAAAGTGTGCTAGGGTTAGTATCTAATACTGACATATAAATAGAGCCTACAGGATATACTGTTTGTAAATAAGTTTCCAGAAATCCTATGTAGTCGTTATTGTGTTGTTCAACTTTGCTAACTACTTCCTCAATTTCCTCTTGAAGAGTTGTGTCAGCATTTTCTCTTGCAGTTTTTTCTTCTTGTAATTGTTCAGATAAATTCTCTTCCAATTCATCAACTTTAGTATCAACACGACTTATTGCTGTATCCATAGTGCTTTTCTTGATAACTGAATTAGGTGTGTTACCTTGTATGGTGATTTCCATGTATCCACCATAGGAGTACCTACCTTCAGAATCTCTAACTCTCTTTAAGACAGTTACAAGATTGAATTTCTCATCTTTAGTTCCGGCAGCACCACTACCCCAACCATCACCTATCTGAAAAATATCATGTCCGTTGTTGTGAGAACTATCATTGTTACTACCTATTACAAAATTATTACCCGTGGTTGCAGTTAATCCACTACCAAATAGATAACAACCATTAGCGTTATTTATATCATTAAAAGCCCCAATGATATAGTTATCCTTGCCTTTGTTAGTATTAAATTTACCAATTACAACAGAGTTACTACCCTCAGAATAGTTACCACGACCAATAACAGTACCATACTCACTTTTGTTAACCGATGTATAACCTAATGTTATTGCATTTCTTACATCACTGTGAACATATTTACCAAGTGCTATTGCATATGTTCCTGTGGCTGTATTTCCAACTCTGCCTACTGCCGGGCTTCCTGCTGATGCGGCTTTGTCCCCACCGTATTGGAGTAATCCACCGTTTGGATTGTTTGCAGTGTCCGTTGCATTTAACAAGTTAGGAGCATTTACGGGTCTTCCATCACAACAACCACCTACATAAATGTCACCTGTTTCTAGATTAACAAGTGGCTGACCAATCAGTAGTGAACTTAGTTGCTCATCGGAAGGAGTTGTGCTAGTTCTTTTTAGTTGAATAGCCATAAACTATTTCCTTATAATTTCATTTGATATACTAACTTTCGCAACAGTTCTCATTAACTAACAATAAAAAAGACCTTACTCAAAAGAGCAAGGTCATAATTATTTTATGTATAATCTAACTTATTGTAATAAATCCATCAGTACATTCTATCTTATCCAAACAATATGCAGCTAACTGATTTGCAGAAGAATAATTAAAAGTCTCTTTAGTCCCATTATATACAACACGTCTTACCATAAAAGCACTGTCATATACAACTTTTATGTATGGATTAAGCAACCATAATGTTCCTATCGAAGCTCCATCAAGATGTGCACCGATACTAACTTTTTCTATTTGTGGATAAAGAGCAATTGTTGTCTCTTTAGCAATAAGACCGTCAAATACCATATCAGGTAAGTCATGTGTCTTAACAGCAATAAGACCTTCGTCCATAATAGTTGCATTTGCAAACAATCCATCAGCGTTATAGATATCACATTCGAGATTGATAGAGGCTTTACCGATATGAGCATCTTTGAATGCAGATTTACCAATACTAGTTATACTATTGTGTTCAGGAATGATAAGTGATGTAATTCTACTTTTCTCAAAACAAGATTCATACAAGTGCTTTACATCAAGATAAACAGTTCCTAGATCTGTATAACGTCCGGAGTCCTTAAAACATCCATACGGAATAGAATCTCTGAAATACTCAAGTGGGTTAAACAATCTTTCAGTTATAAAGTATTCTGTTAGACAAGATCTATGTACATATGGAGTCAAATAACTGTATATTGCTTCAATGTTGTTTTGAGCAGCATAATCTCTAACTTGTTGACTTTGAAATAACTTATCTATTCTTTCAACTGTTTCTTTGTTAAGCATTAGATACCTCTCACGTTTCTTAACCACATGCCCCAATTCTCAATCGTAGTGTCTCTACATGTAATTAGAGCGTCTTCACTAAATAAATCGTATGCAGTTCTTGAGTGCTGATGTTCAAACAATTTCATAAAATCAATTACATCGCCATCATACATTACAATAGCTTTGACACCGTCAAATGCTTTGTTGTCAATTCTTTTCAATGTGCTTGGTAAACTGATAGCTTGTATTTTTGAACAACCTGCAAATGCATCATGTTCGATTACTTCAACACCTTTTTGTAGTTCAAGAGCAAGTAGATTATCATTAAAACTGAAACTGTCTTTACCGACAATTTTGATACTGCCTTTTATAATTAACTTGTCATCAGGAAAACAACCACTGAAAGACCAATCAGGTATTTTATATTCAAAATAATCTAATGGATTGAAATTACATTCATTTAATAAGTATTCCGTAAAGTGATAAGAAGGTCTAACATTGAATGTATGTAATAACTTGTATACACCGTTCAAGTCGTTGTCTTCAATCAACTTTTTTATTTCTTCATTATTAAGAGCATCAAATATACCTTTGTAGCTCTTTACAGCAAAGTTTGAAATTGTAGTATAACTAGCGTGTGCCATTTATCTATTTCCTTAAAATACCATCAATACAATCTATATAGTTACATACTGCAAACAAGTTGCCTGCAGTTGGATTATTTTTGAATTGAGCAACAGTCCCGTTATAGAATACTTTTGTTGCATTGAACTCACCATCACGATAACATTCTATATCAGGATTCATTATGATAAGATAGTTAAATCTTGCATTTGCAAAATCTTTGAACATTAAGTGCTTGAAATTATCTTCTAATTTAATATCTGTTAGTGGCCCATTGAAATTGTAAAACACATCTTCAACTTTTTCTGTACCGAGAAAGATATCACCTTTACGTGTCACTTGACAATCAGCAAATGCTCTATGCCCTAGTGTCATATCTTTACCAAATTCAAGAAATATATTTTTGAACTTTGAACCAGCAAATGAGTTTGCCATCAATACCTTGATATTGTAATCATCTTTTAATCTTAAACTTTCAAAACTGCACTCTCTGAAAGCATTCTCACCTATGTGACTTAAATTAGATAAGAACATTTCAGGAAATGTATAATACTGACCCGAGTGCCAAAATGTATCACTTGGTATGAATTGAGTGAAATATGTAAGCGGATTGAACTCACATTGCTTCATGAAGTATTCAGTCAACTTACTCCTATCACCATAATTGTTATATACTTCTTCAAGCTCACTTTCTTGAATAGCACGTCTTGTTTCAGATTTATCAAGAAATAATAGTATCTTGTTTATATCTACCTGACTTAGCACTAAACCACCTTCTTATATACACCGTCAGTACATAATACATTGTAAGAGCAATGTACTAGTTTTTGAATAGTTATGTTGTTTCTAAGTTGTTCTTTTGTACCGTTGTAATCTACTGTAACTACTCTTGAACCGACAACTGCATTTTGATGTAATTTTATATATGGATTGTCAATCTTGATAACACCTATTTCAGCATCACGGAAAGCTCCGTCATGTATGTAAGAGACATTGTTAGTAAGTTCAACAGTTGTTAATTTACCCTTAAATCCATTCAATAAACTTTGAGGTACATCATAGATATCAACAACAATTCTGCTATCTTCACTTACTTTTGTTTCAGCAAATAAATCTTTATCATACTTACACTGAGAGCCAAGATAAACATCTAAAGTATCAATCTCACAATCTGAAAATGCTGCTTCACCTAGATTATGTAAAATGTTATCTTTTCTAATAATTAGTTTAAGTAAATTAGATCCGTAAAAACCACCGTTAGCAACATACATCATCTCACTAAGATCAACTATACCTAGTTTGTATGGATAATGCATGAATAAATCTGGAGCTATTTCATGTATGTAATTCAATGATTGTATACCAAGCTGAGCACCAAGATATCTGTTTAGGATAGAAGGATATTCAACAAGTCTGAAAACTTTATCAAGATTATCATCTTCAATAGCTTTTTTAATTTCAGGTCTTCCAAGAACCTCTTCTACATACTCTAAATCTTTTAATGACATCGGAATGTATTTCATATTTTGTACGCTCCATCAGAACAAGCAACTGTCTTACAGAAGTTGTTAGCTACTTCAACTAATTCTTTGTTACTCTCAAGTTCTTTTTTACTACCACTATAAAGTAGTAAGTTTATACATGTGTCTGAATTATTTACATTACCAAGATGGAATGCATTCTTATGTACTTTTATTTGAGGATTGTATATAACTAACTTACTTAACTGGCAGTTAGCAAATGCTCCTTCATCGATGTGGTTAACATGTTTAGTTAAGCACACTTCTGTTTCAAGTCCTTCAAACTTTCCAAATGTATAAGATGAAATGTAAGGGGTTTTGAATCCAATAAAACCCATCTGTACACATTTAGAACCTTGAAACAATTCAACATCAAACGTGGCAGTTTCTGGTATCCACATGTAAAGATTAGTAATAGTACTTCTAGCAAAAGCTTTTGATTGTATTCTTTTTAACTTGGTGCTGTCTTTTGCTCTAATATAAAGTATGTCATTATCAGCAAAAGCAGATTCTTCAACATACTCAACATTAGTTAAATCAACTACTAGATCGAGATTTGGTATAGACTTTGAAACACCTCTATAACATTCTTTTGGAATAGTACCTTTAAGATAATCTAGAACATGAATACCTTTTGATTCAAGGTATGTAGTTAATACATCAGGACAGCCGAATAAACTAATTGCATACTCAAGATCTTCTTCAAAAATAGCATCTTTAACGTGAGACTGTTTCAAATATTGTTCAACAATTTGTATGTTTGTATCTGATAAAATCATTCCTACAACCTCACATATCCGTCATCACAATATACAGTGACTTCGTAAGAAAATGCTTTTGGTTCAACAAATACTTTGTCATTGAAATCTTTAGTAGTTCCGTTATAAACAATTTTTAATTCTTTATAACAATTCTTAAAAGCATCTCTTCTTATTTTAATATACTTACGCTTTTCAATTTCTATTCTTTGTAGACTAGTACAATTGACAAACGCTTCAACATCAATAATAAGTTGATCATCTGCTCCATCAATTGATAGAGTGTGCATCTTCTTACAATTAGCAAATGATTTATATTGTATAAAGTTGATATTTTCTGGAATAGTCATAAAGGGTGTTTCACAGTTACTGCTATTCATAAAATTGATTGGAGTAGCATTTCCAAAATACTCCATCGGATCAACTTTACAGTCTTTTATAAGATATCTTGTTAACTCAATAATCTGATCAAGATTTGAATCACCGAGCTGATAATACAACCCACTAAGATTGTTTTCTCGTATTAGTTGTTGAGAAAATTCTTGTTGTAAGAACTTTTTAAGCTCAGATGAAAGGTTTGTATGCATAAGTTATATCTCCATCAAGACAATGTACTGTAACATTCGTTCCAGCGTTCCACTTAAAACCTTTTGGTATCCGTTTGAACGTAGCCATCGTATCAGGCCATACAATGTTAAGTTTCTTATCGAGTCCTGAAATATTTTGAAAACAATAATCAGGAATATTATCTATTGTAGAATCTTCAAATATTATTGACTCAAGATTTGACATTCCAGTAAAGGGTCCATCTTTTGTGTGAGACTCAAGTGTTTGAATACTTGAGGGAATAACAATCTGATTTATCTCAGTACAACAGTAATGGCTATTTCTTAAAATAGTAGGGTCAAGTGTGTGCATAAACGCAAGAGGATTGATGTCTTTGTCAATGAAGTATTTGAATAGGTCACTACGACCAAATCCAACTGCTCCATTCCAGAGGAAGAATACTAAATTCAAATCTTCATTTTCAATAGCTCTGCGAACTGCAGTTTTTTGTAGAAATTGTTCAATACCGTAAATACTCATACTGTAGCTTTATACTCCAACATTCCATCTGTACATTCAACATGTACTTCAGTTCCACTGTGCCAATTAGGACCCTTGTAGATCTTTCTAAAACTTTGTTTAGTTCCAGGCCAGTAAATAGTTACAAAACAACCTTTACCAATGTTGAGATGATCTAACATTCTTTCTGGTATTGAAATGAGTCTTGTAAACCTGATAGCTTTTAACTCAATACATCTAGAGAATGCATAAGGCCCAAGCTCTCTCACATTTGAAGGAATAGTAAGCTCTTCAGCTGTACGTAGATAAGGACTGTAATGTATTACGTGAGACCATATTGTATTCATGTACTCAAAAGAGTCAATGTCTCGTTCTTTTAGATATGCATACAAGTCGTCGTTTGGTGGACCTTGACTTGCCCAAATCTCAAACACTCGTTCAAGATTACCTTCTGATATTGCATACTTAACATTGTCTCTATTCAAGAATGATTCTATTAAACTGTCATCTTGAGCAACTACAAGTCTCATTACAACCTCTTACTTTTATTTTAGCACTTGATTTATTTTACACTTATATTATAATATATTGTTTAGAAAAAGTCAACTAAAAACCCACGCTGTTTATAACAACGTGGGCATCATTTTACCTACCAAGTAATTTATTAAACTTCTCTAACATCTTTTGTTGTGTCTTGTTGCCTTCTTTCTTTATTCGAATGTCAAGATGTTTATCAATTATGTTATTTAGTTCTTTACTGAGTTGTTGTTTACCAACTTTAACACCTTTACGATATGTACCAGGTTCTTTACGGTTACCATTATCTAGATCAACTGCTTTACTTCTTTGCCCGCCGCCTGTTACATTTAGTAATTGAAAACCTGCATTAGCAAATTTAACAATGTATTCAATCTCTAATCTATCTAACTCTTCTTGTAGTGCTATCTCAAATGATTCATCGCTAGTAGAATTATCAAACAATTGCTTTACTTTATCATTAGTTAAAGTCTCAGCAATTTCAACTTGCCAACCACTTGGATTAGTCTCTGAGTCATACAAGCCTCTTTTCTTGATACTACAGTCAATATGTTGAGTATAACCATCAACGTGTTCTAGAACTCGTTGTAGTAAAGATTTAGCTTGACCTACATAAGCATACTTAATTGTGGTTCGTGGATCAACTCTAAAGAATACATATATACCAGGACTATCTGGTACAGAGGTAAAAATAAAGTTCATTGTGTTCATATACCATCCTCATAATATATTATACAATGAACTTGAATTGTTTTAATTTAGTTGACCGTCGGAACAGATAATTTTAATTCTTTTTAGACCCTGTAAATTAAATCTTAATCTGAAATCTTCTTTTGTGCCTGCGTATTCAATCTTACCATCTTCTTGACTCATTGAACCAATAGAAAAATCAATTATGGATTTCGGCAATCTTAATAGTCTGATTGTAGCCATGTAGAAAGCTCCAGGTTTGAGTGTCTCAACACCCTCTTCCACATTAACTACTCCGAGATTATAACAATGATTAAAAGCATTATGTTCAACTGTCTTTACATTACCAGGAATTGTTAAAGTTCCTAAGCTCATTTCTTGTTGCATGTAGTAAGGAGGAACTACTGTTAAATGTTCAAGCGGATTAAATCCGATATCATTTACAAAGTAGGAAGTTAACTGCCAAGACAAGTTACTACCTGCTAATCTGTAAACTTCTTCAATGTCCATATTTTGAATAGCTTCTTTAACCGCTACGTCTTCTAGAAATAATTTTATAGCATCATTTAACATATTATTACCACTTCTTAAAGTGTAGAATAGTTGAGGTACCCATTCCAAATCGTCCGTAACTAAATGAGTTGTCCACCCAAACAAGTTTTGGATCAACTTTCAAGTCTTTCAATATCAAATCGATTGTGTTTACTTTGTCACCGTACCACTTGTAAGTATTTGATTGTTTATAACTATTACTAAAGTTAGCTGGTCCAATCATATCTTTTACTGCTTTGTAAATTTCTTTACGGAACTTGTCGTAATCAGATAATTTTTTAACAGGTTTATCTTTCAATACATATATTGGACTGTCACCATCTAAGCAGTGAACTGTTTTACCACGACCCATACTATTACGAAATGCTTTTTGATGAATATCAACATTCTTTGCCCACTCTTCTACTGTACCTTTGTAGTAAACATTTTCGAGTGAAGAGCAATTTGCAAAAGCATCTTCAGAAATATAGCTAAGCTTTCTAGGTAATGTAGCACTTTTTATTCCAGTTCCGATAAAAGCACGTTTACCAATAATTTCAATATTGTCGTTTAGCAATACGTCTTTATCTATGTCTGTGTACTCAGCAAAGCTATCTGGTAATCTTGTGCCCTTATACAAAGGTGTTGGATCAACTCCAAATACTTTTATATATTCATCAGTTACAACTGAGTTATTATACATCTGTGCGTCATTATAGAGTTGTTCAATCTTTCCAAGACTGTGCAGATCTTTTGCGTGATTACTACGCATGTAATGAGCAGTGTTAGAATTTGTTGACTCAAACTCAATAGTACCATCTGCACATTGAATAACATTATTTTTTACAGTAACTCCACTAAGAGCTCGGTCTGATATTTCAACTGTGTTGAACCAGTCTTCAACTGTGCCTTCATATTCAAACGAGTCAATAACCGCATTCGTGAGTGAACAATAACTTAATGAAGTACAGTCTCTTTTAACTAGTAATTTTTCAATTTTGCAGCTATTAAAACTGCAGCTATTATGATTTCCAGTTGTAGTTTCAATAACTAGTTCTTTTATATTAGCTTCAGGTAGCCAAAATGTGTCAGCTGAACGGAATATAACATCACCGAATTGATAGCTTGGAGTTGATATCCTACCATAGCAGTTGAATTCAGAATTGTCAACCATTAAAGTTTTACTGATTGCTTTAACTGGATACTTTACATCAAAAATAAGAGTTTTTGGATCAATCAAGTTATCTATAACATCAATACCACACTCATCATATAGATATTGTGTTAACTCTCCTGCAACTTCCTTAATAGAAGATTTTGATAACAACACATAAAGTTCATTTATGTCTGTGTTCTTTACAGCTTGTTTAGCTTCATCCGTCCACAAAAATCTTATTAGTTCATTTGTCATTATACAATACCATCCTTACAATGAACTGTGCCAGTTCTTAGAATATCAATACCAAATGATTTCCACTGATCCATTGTACCAGCATAATCAATTCTCTGAATACTACTAACATTATAAAAAGTTTGTGGTTTTAGTTGACATTGAGTTGAATCAATCCTAACATAAGTTAGATTATTACAACTAGTGAAACAAAAATTTCCAACTACCTTTACAGACTCAGGAATAGTAATTTGTTTCAATTGTGTACAACTAGTAAAACATTGTGCACCAATAGCTTGAACTGATTTTGGAATAATAATCTGTTTCAAACTATCGCATTGTCCAAAAGCACTACCGTCAAATGATATACATCTACTATCATCTTCAAATACAATTGATTCTAAAAATTCACAATTGTAGAAAGCGTGATGTTCAATCGCACTGATGTGATTTGGAATTACTATGAAACTTGGTGTAACTGCAGTGTCAAACATTTTAGAATAAACTTTCTCAACATACTCTAAAGGAAGTATTCTATGTTCATACAACCACTCAGTTAACTCAGTTCTATCTCCTACGTCAATAAATGTGTAAGCAAGATCAAGATTGCCTTGTTCAATTGATTCTTTTATTTCTGGCTTGTCTAAGAACTGCTCTATATTCATTATAAATCTATCACTCCATCAGTACATATACATTGGTTAATAAATGAATCACGAAGCCACATGCGGTCAGCCATAAAAATAGAAAGATAAAATTCTTCTTTAGTTCCGTTAAATCTAACTTTCGTCAATGAACCACATCTATGAAAAATACAATTGCCTAAAAGATGAACATGTTTAGGTAGTAAAACATCTTCAAGAGCTTCACACTCTCTAAAAGCATATGAACCTATTCTTGTAACTGTATCAGGAATAACTATATCTTGTAATACATTACAATATGCAAAACCATCAGTGTCAATTGCTTCAACATTATCATGTAATCTAATACTGGTTGCATCATTGTGTGAACACATAAATTGATACACAACACTAACATAGTCAATTGGAGCTATACCTCTGGATTCAAAGAATTTAGTTAGCTCACTTAAATCCATTTCTTTCTGTATAGCTTGATTGTAAACAACATCAAGATCATCTTTTTGAATAGCTCTACGAACATCCTCTTGTTCTAATAATTCAAATATCTTAGAAAGTGACATCTATACTACCATCCACACAAACAATTTTTTTAACTGAGCTATGCATAAAAGCAGTAATTTGAACTGTAACTTGACTCTTGAATTCATCAACAGTACCAAGATAAATAAGCTCACTTAAATTAGTACAACCATCAAAAGTACTACCACCAATACTTTCAAGACCTTTTTCAATAACTACTTTGTCAAGATTAAAACAATCTTGAAATGCACACTTCTTTATTTGAGTAACATGAGCAGGAATAGTAACTTCTTTTATATTAGTACTATAGTACATATTCTCATAAACACAACTAACATACTCAAGTGGATTGATATTACGAGCAAGTAACTTATTAGTTAATACCGCAGTCATAAACTTTTCATCAACACAAAGTTGATAAACATAGTCTAAATTATCACCTTGTATAGCTGCCTTAACATCATTACGTTCAAGTAGCTCTCTAACACTATATATCATTCTAATTCAAGCTCACCATCAGTACAAACAATCTTTTTAATAGTAGAATATGAACGCCATTTACTATCAGAATATAAACAAGATTGTTTACATTGTTCAACAGTACCTTTATACTTAAATGTATGTACTGTGCATAAGTAAAAAATTCTATTACCAACTTTTTTAATAGTATTAGGCATACTTACTTCAACTAAACTAACACAATTACTAAAAGCACTGTCTCCAAGCTCTACTAAACTGTCACCAAGATCAACAGTAACTAAATCTTCATTGTCACTAAAAGCATCATGTCCTATATAAGTACAATGTTTAGGTATTTTTAATTCAGTGATTGTTGTATTGTAACAAGCAAGTGGAGATACACTAATAATATTGTTTGGAAGGTCTAGTTTAGTTATGCCTTGATTACTAAATATCTCTTCTGGTAATATAGTTAAATAGTTCAGTGCATCTATGCCTAACCACTTTAATATTTCAGTTAGTCTATGCGCTGAACTATATTCATCATATACATAGTCAAGTTGTTCAAGTGCTATTGCATCTTTTATGTCTTGTCTATCAAAAAATTTTATATCTTCATTGTCTAACATAAATCAGTAATCCAATTTATTCACAAGTTTTAGCGCTAGGTTTTTATAAATGTTTTATAACTGCTTTGAGCTTAGTATTTTTCTATCGGTACTATACCATCTATGCATACAACTCTTTCTATCTCACTGTCTTTATTCCAATGTGGTGCTAGTGATATTTGATTGAATGCTGCTATAGTACCTTCATATTTTAATTCTTTTAACTTAATACAACTTCCAAAAGCTTGATAGTCGATATTTTTTAGTCCACTTGGTAGTACTAATTCTTCTAGTGACTCGCAATGATTGAATGCATATTCACCAATACTTGTTGTATAAGTACCAAGTTTAATTTCTTTTAATTCATTGCACATTTCAAAAGCTGAATATCCGATAGTGTCGCAATTGTTTCCAACATCAATTGACTCTAAATGTGAACAACCACTGAAGGCAGCTGCGTTTATTTTCAATACTGTGCTTGGTAACTTTACTTTTTTCAAACTAGCATTACTTTCAAATGCACTAGAACCTATAATTTGTATCATTGTGTCTTCAAGGTTTATATCTTCTAAATTGATACAATCTTTGAATACGCAATCAGCAAGTCTGTAAATTGATGCAGGTAACTTAACACTCTTTAGTTTTGTGCATCTGTTGAACGCATATGAGTCTATGTGTGTTAAACCTTCACTAAGTACTACTTTTTCAAGATCTTCACACTGAGAAAATGCGGACTTGTCGATGTGTCTAATACCTGATGGGAGTTCTATTTCAACAATTGATAGTCCTCTGTACATTGATTCACAACAATATCCCACATACTTTAATGGGTCAATGTGATGATCTAGTAGATAATGAGTTAGTGCAGCACGATCTATTCTATCTAGTTCATGATATACATACTCAAGATCCTCCTCTGCAACTGCATTAACAATTTCAGGACGATTAAGATATTTTTCAATCTCAGCAACAGTTAACATTTTATACCTCTTAGTTTATCAAATTGATAGAGAGCATCTGTCCAAACTTTCTTTTTATTTGCGTCTACTTCTAAATCATATTTGTGTATTATCTTTAATGTTATGCACAACATGTATCTATAACGGAGCATGAAAATAAGTCCATAAGTAGATACATCTGTTGTTTCTATCTTATCAAACAATTGAACATCTTCATCAAGTGTTTTTGCAAAAACTAGATAATCATCTATCAATTGATTGCTCTTTGTATTATACAAGAATGTAAAAGCATCATTTACATCTTTTTGGATTATGTTACTAAATATATCAGCAATATCAACTAGTGCATCAACTAATCCAGCACATTCCTCAAACTTCTGTTGAGCTATTTTTCTGACTTTACTCTTACTATGTAAAAAGAGAATAGTGTCTACAACAATTACTACAAATATAAATACAGTTAAAATAAAATTTAATACTTCCATGTTAATTTTAGCACAATAAACAAAAGTGACCCAACACTGAAATAGGTGCTGGATCACTTTTGAAGGAGGTATTTGTATGAAAAATGAGGAAAATGCTTTATCAAGATTGATATCTGAACCTACCTAAATTTCTGATAAATTCAGATATCTGTATTTCAAGAATTTCGTCTGAAAATAACTTTTTGTATTTTCTACTAAAATTCCTAAAAACATTTGTAACCTAAATGTGCTATAAGTTGTTTTTCATGATTTCAACCTGAAATCCGGCCCACTGCCTCACTAACAATCTATAGTTTGAGCATTTAGTATTATTAACGTTATAGTAACTAAGTACTAACTAAGTTACTTAAAAGTAACTAACAAGTACTTAAACTGTAAAAGTTTACTAACTACGTTAGCAACTATATAGTTGCTTTTGCACAAGGAGTTGACGAATCTGATAAAGAATTTACAGGTTTTTTTGACATTTTTAGAATTTTAGTACAATTAACAACGGTGTTGTTCAGACGCGCCAAACAAAAATAAAACGCTAGTAGGTAAACCTGCTAGCGCCTTGTTTAAGCCCTGAAAACCAATGATGCACACTGAGAATTTGACCCGTAACATCAAAGATGGATAAAATGGTAATGAGCAACCTGAACCATTAAAAATCCGGGTTGCTCACTGTAAATTGAACTATATTAGATTATTTTGAAACTTCTTCCGTTGCAGGGTCAGGTTCACCAACAGCAGCTTGTTGTTCATTAACTTGTTTAGTTAATTGTTGGTCAACAAAGAGCTCAATGTGGGTAACCTTGTCTCTATTGATAATAACAGGACCGCCATCAGCATTTTGTGCAAGTTGTACAAACGGTACAATACTTTGCGTAACTGAGCTGATAATGTTTAATAACGTGTCTGCATTGTCACCAGAAACTGTTACAGGTTTCTCACTACCTTCAACAAAGAAAGCAGCTGTGCAAATAACAACAGGTTTAGTTTCTTGTTCAGCAACTGCTTGAGTCTTAACTTCTTCGTTCATCTTATACTCCTTCAGCACTTAACTATGTAGTGCTTGTTTATTTTTAGGTTTTTGTTCTGGCACATATTCAATTTCAGCGACATCTACAACTTGAATAGCTCCGCCATCAACAGGTGCTATAATTGATTTTATACCGATGTTAGAGACATCACCACAATTGATGAATAATGTGTCAATATATTTATACAAACTGTCTTTATACTTTACTAAGGTCATTTACGTTTTACCCTTTGAGATTGTTTTCTTTTTTCTTGCTCTTGAGCATAGTTGAGTTGAATCTGAGCAGCAGTTAGATCACCTCGCCCTAATATCTTACCTGTATAGCTTCTTGTAAATCCATCTTTAGGATTATATCGTGCAAGGATTCTACCAGTAAAAGATAAAGCATAAATTTGACCATCAGCTCTAGGTTCTAACCATCCCATGATATGACCTTCAAACGTCTTAATAGGTGTCCTCATTTCTTACCTCACTAAAATGCGTTGTCGTCTGCCATATACTCTGCAATATTTCTAACAACACCATATACTTCAGACTCATCAACTACCATTGCTTGAGTTATTTTTCTTGCAAAGCTATTTAGATAGCTTTGAACTATTTTTTGTATTTTACCTTCGTTGTAATCTAAACGCTCAAATCTAACATCAACTGTTTTTGGAAGCTCAGTGAAGTCAGGAGCGGCAGGTCCATATTGAAATACACGAGTCATACCAAGATTAGTTTTAACAACAATTCCGTAAAACAATCCGTTGTCATCATTTGCAAGTATCGCAAAGTTACCAACATCTTCAACTTCTAGCTCACCCATTGCTGTTTGAGTGTAAAAGTATTCAAATACGCAAGCTGACATTCTAGTTGTCCTTTCTGATTACAATGTAGTTATCAGGGTCATAATGTGGATTCTTGTATTTACCAAACTTAACATAATCACCCTTCTTATTCTTGCCCCAAACTTCAATGACTGGTTCATCGCAGTAAGCACCTGGTTGTTCAAATTCATAAACATTATCACAACCAGTGAACACTTTTCCATATCTCAAGAAGTTTATAAGTTCTAACTTGTGTTCTGGATTTAATATGTATGAAAAGAATTCGGCAAGTTGGTCACTATGTTCTATGCTATAACGAGGTCTATAAGGTTTATACTCTTCAAGTTTGAAAGTGTCGGGGTATTCTTGACACATTTCCACATAGTATTCATAGTCGCCTTTTTTATTTGGTTTGAATAGCTCGTTCATTTTTGGAACTCTGCAGAATTCAAAGTCTTCATTTGTCTTTGCATATTCTTTTGCGCATTCCATAATATATTTGCGAATTTCATCAAACTTTTCTTTGTCGTTATAAAAATAATTTGTTACAGCAACCCAGAAATAATCAGCTCCACCAACCTCATCATAATCAGTACTATAGTTTTCATAGTCCCAAGGGCTGATATGCCAAGTACACGCATTGGGGTTACCATCATACGCACTATGGTAAAGTTCATCGCTGGTTTTTATATCTTTAGTTGGAATACATATTGCGTGAGTTGAACTACTATTAGTTTCAAATGTTCCTCTACGAACTTGTTTCATTTTAACACCTCTATAATAATGTATACTGAATTAGTCTTCGTATTTTAGATGACAGTCAATATGTTTGAACTCATTGTCTGTCCACCATTCATCAAAGAAATCGTTATCATTTGTTACAGTTAGAACAATATTAGGATTGAATATAAAGTCACTAAGGTCCATACCTTCATACATGTATTTGATGTCAGCTAAGCACATATCGTGGTCTTCACAGTAGTAGTCATCTGTTTTTGCAATTCTTAACTGTGCACCATCAAAATGATCTTCTATAATTTTGTTTAGCTCTTCAAACTCGTGACCGTTGTAGATATCTTCCATATCTTCTTCATTATCTAAATCATAATAACCTGCAACTTTTGTTAGCAGATAACTAAGTTTAGTATAAGCGTCGTTGTAAACTGCCGGGCCCCATCCAAATGTCCCAAGCTCAACAAAGACTGTTGGAACATCTTCAAAATCAACCACTTCAAGTTCTTTTTCTGCAGCCACATACAATGTGTCAGTTTCTAATTTTTTAACTGCCTCATCATTGATAAAACTGATGCTATGAGATGAACTTGAGTTAGTTTCAAATGTCTGTCTTCTTATTTGTTTCATACACGTAGACCTACTCTTGAGTCAACAAGCTCTTTTGCAAGCTTTTTAAGCTCTAGATTGTTCATAGTTATTAACATAGGCCAGTCTTCCGACGCACTCTGGCAGTAGTCACTTCTTTCTATAGCTGCTACAAGAGCTTCAATTCCAGCTTGATAGCCGTTGTTAAACGATAATTCAGTTGCAGTAAATTCGTCCATTATTTTACCTCACCTTTCATATTCTTTTTGTATTGTTCAACCGCTAATTCATCACAACGGTTGTTATACTTATTTGAGGCATGACCTTTGATCCAGTTCCAGCTAACTCTATGATTAGCTATAACGTTATCAAGAACATTCCACAAATCTATATTCTTTTTCTTTTGCCAGTTCTTTGTCATAGTATCAATAACATATTTGCTATCTGAATACACTTTAACAAAGCACGGATATTTTAATCTACTGAATCCTTCAATAACAGATGCAATTTCCATTCTGTTATTTGTCGTATCAGCACAAAAACCACTGAACTCACTTTCGTGTCCAGTAGCAGTATCTCTTAGAATGCATGCCCAACCACCAGGACCTGGATTACCTGAACAAGCTCCGTCAGCATATAGTTCAACAACTCTTAAATTATTCGTCATCTTTTTTATCCTCCGTTGGAACTGAATTTGCGTTCATGTAGTTCTGAAATAACTGCCCAATTGACGCCATTGATGGTAGTGGAGTTCCCTCTTCATATCCAAAGCATAGAACCTTGACTCCGTCAACTGCATTCATATCAATATTTTTAGTACAATGCGATACGCCGTGGATTAAATCTACTTCGCAGTTTGAACATTTACTACAGGGTTTATTGATTGGGTTGTCAGCACAAACTTCTTCGTGCTCCTCACATTCAATCTTGTCTGTAAATTCCTTACCACAAAATTCACATCTGAAAATTGTTCTTACTTCAACTTCCATACTATTCTCCTATGCTAACAATGTTGTCTATCGATAATGTGAAAACATCAAGTGCTTCTGCATCATTTGGAGTCATTTCACTCTTATTGATGTACCCAAGATCAAACAATTGTGCTTTAGTATATTCAACATCACGGATTGTAATACAAGTCTTAACTTGTTTACCAACAGCTGGAAATACTTGGAGATATTTTTTATTCGGATCTGATTTAGATTGAACAATGCCTCTTCTTATTCCGCTGTATTCAAACCATACAGGTCTCTTTGGAGCAGCCTCTTCCTCTTGCCACTCAATATCTTCTGGTTGAGTAGCTGCCTTTCTTCTGATAACTGCGTTAAGATTACTATACTTGCAATCTAATCTAACAATAGCAGTAGACTCTTTGATAATGCTAATATTCTCTTTACGTGCTTTTGCATTTTCAATATTCTTTTTCCATACGATACGAATAAAAGTACCTGGTTTATAAGATTCTAATCTGTTCAATAATGCTGATAATTCCATAAATGGCTCCTTAATAATTTATTTACAATTATATTATATACGATTCTCGACGATAAGTCAACTATTTTTACCTGTTTTGAGGATATTTTTATTGTCTTCCACAAACTTATTTAACGAGTGCATCAACATATGCTCATTACGTCTAAATATCTGCTCATTCGTCTCTTCGCAATAGAATGAATAACAACCACCTTGATGTTTAACTGCTAAGCTGTTGTAATATTTTCTATATTCAACAGTCACATCATCATACTTAACTGATGTTAAAGATTCATATCTTCCATATTTGTCTCTGAGAATATCAACCATTTAACTACCTCCGCTCTATACATATATTATATAATAAAAGACGTAAGAAGTCAACTAAACTTTGTCTTACGTCTTACAATTTTATGCACTTAGGCGCTAGGGGTCAAATCACAGTGAGCATACTGCAGTTTGCAACCGTAAATTATGTTCTAGTAACAATTATTAAGAACAACTTCTCACCTTGAAAAACGGGGATGCACACTATGCCTCAAGACCGTCTTCATAGCCTTTTTCATAACCTGTTTGATATGCATCACTTTTTAGTTCATCGAGCATATTTTTCAAGTCATACGCTTTAAGATGATAATTATAATTCTTAGGTGTTGCTTCTTTTTCAAAATACTCAATTATTTTGTCTGCAACTGTACGTGTATCCATCATACCTCGTTTCCTTTCAATGTTAACTTTTTCATACTTTCTGGCATATTGTTTAGATATACCGCGTCAATGTATCTGCTCCATCCTTCATATAGAGCTGGGTCATTCTCTTCCCATATTTCATAGCCTCCATGATAGTAGTATGAATTACTACTTCTACTATCAGAGAAGAATCTATTTTTATCATAGTCGTTTATACAAATTGAATTTGCATAATTCTTGATGTCATTGCTATTCTTACGTCTAACAATTTTAATAATGCCTGATTTTGGCATACGGATTAACTTAGCTGTACCTTCAACAAATGACACATAGCCCTTAGGAACTTTTGGAGGTTTTATATCTTCAATCTTCAACTGCTCAATCTTACGTTTAGGTAACTTAACATTCTTACAATGAGATATGATAGCAAATACTTTACTCGATTCATTTTTGTAAGTAATGGTAATATTGTCACCATCTGTTGTATAAGAACGAGCTGCTTTCATTAAAATAATGAATTCATTCAAGCTTAAAGTGTTCTTTACACCTCTTGACTTCTTTGTTGAAACTACAATTTTGTTGTTGTCTCTATCAATTGTTACTTTCATTTATTACCTCCGTTAGTTAAACATCTTGCAAGATATACACCCATAACAGATGCCATCATTAAACCTCTTGTCCAACCTGAGCTGTCACCTAAGCAATAAAGCCCTTTAATGTTAGTTTCAAGAGTGTTACTATTCATCATAATCTTATTTGAATAAAACTTTAATTCTGGTGAATATAGTAAAGTCTCATCAGCTGCAAAACCTGGTACAACTTTATCAACCATTTTTATAAAGTTTATAATTGAAGTCATTGCTCTGTAAGGCATAGCCGCTGTAATGTCACCTGCTACAGCATCCGGTAATGTTGGTCTAACATTACTCTTATCAAGTTCTTCTTGCCACGTTCTTTTACCGTCCATGATGTCACCAAATCTTTGTACTAAAATATGACCATCTGCTAACATGTTAGTTAGTTGACCCACCATCGTAGCATATTTGATAGGTTCATTGAATGGATGTGTAAAATTATGACTACATAGAATACTTAGATTGGTATTATTTGATTTAGTGTCTTTATAACTATGTCCATTAACAACAGCAAGATTGTTATCATAATTTTCTTGACTAACAAATCCACCTGGGTTTTGACAGAATGTTCTAACTTTATTCTTGAATGGTTTAGGATAACCAACTAATTTGCCTTCATATAAGCACTGATTAATTTTATCCATAATTTCATTTCTACATTCAACACGAACACCGATATCAACAGTACCCGGAATATGTTTAACGTCATATTTGTTGCACATGTCTTCTAACCAAGCAGCACCACGACGTCCAGTACAAACAATGATATTATCTGCACAGTAAAGTTCACAATCAACCCAAACACCTGTACACTTACCATCTTCAATGTTCAACGATGTAACTTCTTTATCAAAGAATATTGTAACACCCGCTTCAAGTAAGGTGTCTTCTAGTTTTTGATATATTATCTGAGCTTTCTCAGTTCCAAGATGTCTTATAGGACAATCAACAAGTCGTAAACCTGCTGCAATTGCCTCTTTACGAATTTGTTTTATTTCCTGTTCTCTATGAACACCTTCTAAATTAGTATCTGCACCATATTCAAGATAAATCTTATCAATATAGTCGATTATTTCCTCTACAGTATTATATCCAACTAACTCTGGGAAGTCACCACCTACATCAGGACTCAATGATAATTTTCCATCACTAAATGCACCTGCTCCACTAAAGCCAGTAGTGATATTGCAAGGTTGACAGTTAACACACTTTTTTGTTTTATGTTTTGGACACACTCTTCTCGACATCATGTGTCCTTTTTCAAATATAGTTATGTGACTGCCTTCAACGCCTTGTTTAAGTAATTCAAGTGCAGTAAATATTCCAGCAGGACCTGCTCCAATAATAATATTGTACACGTTTTACCTCAATTATAAATTGTTATAAATTTATTATAAATGTTTTTAACTAGAAAGTCAACTAAATTTTCTTTATGTAGTTGAAATATAAGTCAGTTGCCATATCACCTAAATGAACAATATCTTTATCATTTGGAATAGTAATATCAGTAATAAAGTCATCTAGTGCTATTTCTGAAGCGTGTTGTTGTTGCTCTGCAGTTAACTGCATATTTTTATCAACGTTTGGTCTAGTAACTCTAACAGTTCTGAATTCAAACTCAGTGTCTGACCAATCAGTTTCATTAGGAAATCTTGTATCAGGAATTAGAACGTAATCGTATTCTGTATGAACACCTTTTACTAATTCTTTTATAATGTTTACCCAGCAGTTTTCGCTGTTATTACGAACTACTTCAGTTCCAAAGTGCTGTAATAATGTACGACCAGCCTCGTCTTTTTCACCATTCCATCCAAGATATTGTTTACAAAAATATTTTAATATATCTGCATAATGGAGTATTAAAGGTCTTTGACCATCATTTATCATCTCACTCCACAAACATTGTGCAAATAAATCTTTACCACTTCTTGCTTTTCCACAAATCAAGATAATTGCTTTCATAACAGTATTTACCTCATTATTAGATTCTGTACATATGTTTATACATGTTAATGAAAACAAAACTAAAAGACGCAGTAAAAATACTGCGTCTTGATTTATTATGTAATGTATTATCTAAAATGTAAGCGTAGCTCTACTTCAGAATTCCAACCCTCACGAAGTTGAATCTTTGAGAAGTCTTCTTTTGTGCCTTGGTAGTATACATCAATTGAGTCTTTACCTCCGCTTTCTGCAAAGGCTCGTGGACCTATATATGTAAGTGTTCTAGGAAGATAAATAGTTCGTAGATTAGGCACACCCATCAAACAACAAGACCTTAGCATTTTAACACCGCTGTCAAATTGTACGGTATGCAACTTAGAGCACCAAGCAAATGCGTCAGGTAATACGTCTTCTATGTTACCCGGAACTCTGACTTCCACAAGCTCTTGATTGCCGTAGAATGATCCTTCTGGAATAAATTTATCAAATTTTTCTAGTGGATCAACTCCAAGAATATGAAGATAAGAAGTTAACCTATTTCTTATTGTTGTTGGAGCTTTACAATATACTTCCGTTAAGTTGTCGTCCTGAATAAGTTGTTTTATCTCAGGTTTATTCAAAAATGCATTAAGCGCCTTCATTTACTACAATGTCACCGTCCTTACAATGAATAGTACATTCAGTTGTTAACCAACGTGGTCCAAAGTTGATTGAACTCCACTCTTCTTTAGTACCATCAAAATGTATATCTTTCAAGTTGTCACAAAGATAGAATGCCCAGCCATCAATAGTTCTGATTGAGTTTGCTAATTCAACACTCTTCAGTGATGTACATCTTTGAAATGCTTTAACTTCAATCATATCAACACCTTTCAAGTTGATACTTTCAAGTCTTGTACATCCATAGCAGAAATGCGGCGGAACTGTGCCTATCCAAGTAGGAAGCACAATCTTTTTAGCACCACAGTTATTAAATGCACCGTATTCAAATGTTGTTATTCCTGAAGCATCTATTGTGTCAACTTTGTCACATTTATTGAATGCATTAGTACCAATCATATAACAGTCTGAGTGTATAGTATATTCATGTTTATCTTTGTCTACTGTACTAGATAACATATAATATGGATTGTTGTACATATTAGTATATAAACAACCATCAGCTTCAACTTGTAATTTTGTACAACCACTGAAAGCTGTTGGTTTTACAACTGTGTCAGGAGATATGTCAACTCTAGTTAAAGAAGTACAGTTTTTGAACGCTGTATGTTCAATCACTTCACATGATTCAGGAATTTCAATTGTTTCCAATGATTTACAACCCATGAACACATCATTTGCAATTGACTCAAGTCCTTTTGGTAATATAACCCCAGATAAACTCGAGCAATGTGCAAATGCAGCTGTGCTGATATGCTTTACTCCACCACTTGCAATGAATACACGTTTTAACTTCTCACAACCATCAAACGCATGAACTCCGATACTTGTAATACGCTCTGAAATGTATACATCTTCAATATCAAGATATGATGCGTATAAATCAGGAATAGCTGTTAGATAATCAAGAGGGTCAACATCACATTCAGATATTAAAAAGTCTGTTAGCTCTGTTGTACTTATTTTGTTTTCACTTGCTCTTTTGTAAAGTGCATCAAAATCTTCTGATTGAACTAACTCTTTGATATCATCACGCATCAAAAAGTTTTGTAAAATTGATGAAGCCATTATATAACAATCTCGTAACTTCTAGTTAATCTTTTACCTTTAAGATGTGCTTGTAAATTTGAAGACACACCATTTACAAATAAGAACCAAACAGCGCCAGGAACTTCAACAGTTGTTCTACAGTCAGTAATGTCACTATCTGTTATTATAACAACATTATCAGGTTTGGTTTCCATAATGTGGTCAAGTATAGGTTGTCCAGCAGTACCACCGCCTAAACCAACGTCGCTTGTATAAACGTCAGTGTCAAAATAATATGTTTCTACTTTTAATTGTCCTTCTTGAACATATTTTTGAAGAGTAGCAACACCACGTTTACCAACTTCTTGTTTTCTTGCGTCGTCCCAAGAACCACTTCTGTCATAATAGAATTGAACTAGTGGAACTCTACTATGAGCATTTTGAGATTTGCCTTGTCGTATAAAATCTGTATCCGCATATCTCGGATCAGGTTTCTTCCAAGTCTTGTCTCTATTATATTCAATCTCGTTTTCAATAAATCCATTCAACGATGTAATGAACTTGTTAAGAGGATTACGTTTGTATCTTTGTAATTCCATCTCTTTATGAGCGTCATTGCGCATACGTTGAACTGTTTTATGGTCACGATCTAATTTCTTTTCAATGTCAGGGTCATCAAGTATCTTTCTAATCTCAGCGAGTTGAGCATTGATGTCTTTTATATCCGCTTCAGTTAAGTCGTAGCCGTCAAATGGTGATTCATTGTGCTCGTTGACTTTATCAATGATGTCTTGAGCCATTTTGCCACCTTTCTTAGCATCACTTGAGGAAACGCTATCTCCAACATTTCGGCGTTCCGGTTGTTTACCAGAGTCCTTTCCGTCTCCTGTGCCCTCGCCGTCTTTCTTGTCACCGTCGCCCTCAGTTCCTTCACTGTCACCGCTTTCTCCATTTTCACCTTGAGAACCAGCAGGTTGACCAGCACCTTTTTGACCTGAACCCTTTTGACCACTTTGTTCTTCTTTTATCTTTGCAATACGAGCTAAACGTTCAGCTTCTTGTTTAGCTTGATTACCTTGACTACCAATACGAACAGAGTTTTTAGAATTTTGACCTTGTCCGCCGTTAGGGTTATTTTTCATTTCTTCGAACAACTTTTCAAGCATTTCTTCGTATGTTAGATCAACCCAGTCTGGATGATCATCCTCAGTTACTAATGCTTTTAATAGTTGTCCATTCAACTTGATACCACGAGCTACTTTCTTATCAAAATCAGTGTAGCCTTTGTTACTAATTTCATAGTCAGCGGCTATGTTTGATAGTTCATGAATAGCTTGATCAATAGTAATCTTGTTAGCTTCTGAGTCACTTAATCCAAGTAGTTGTTTAACTTTCGCTAATTCACGCTTACCATGATTCAAGTATTGATGTAGTATTTCGTGTCTTATTATAGTAGAAACTTGTTCAGGTTTCAAATTTCTATTTAAGCAAATAATACCTTTATCAGGTACCATAAAGCCGATTGTTTCTGGATCTTCAGTTAGATGTAATGCAAACTTACTAAATAAGTGAGCATACGTCTTATATCCATTTTGACCAAGTAAGTCACAAAGCTGCTCTTTTGTAGCTTGTTCCTCTCTGGTCATTACTTTACTCATTATGTCTGCCATTATGTGCACCTCTATCTTTTATACAATAATATTATATAGTATATGTAACAAAAAGTCAACTAAATAATAAAAGAGGCACAGGCACAATCCGTGCAACTATGCCTCTTTACAAGTTTTAGTTCTTACCTAAGTTACCGTAAATCTTGCTGTATAAATCACCTTTACCAGCAAATGCACTCTTTGGCTTTTCTTCTTCACCAGCACCAATTGCTGCGTTAGCTTTATCAGCTACGTCTGTGTAGTCTTTCAAAATAGCAACAACGTCAGGATATTTTTGGTCATTACAGAAGTTCTTCCAGATACTTAAGAAGTCTGCTTTAGTACCATCAGAAGCTTCAAGACACTTCATAAATGAACGAAGGTTCAATGGTTTTTGGTTACCATTTTGCATTACTTCTTCTTCGTCTTTTTCATCGTCGAATGTGAAGTTAGGGTCATCAAGAAGTTTATTCATGATAGCCTTACGACCTTCATCTTCTAATACAGCTTGATCATCACCAGCTTTCTTACCTGCTTCAATAGCTGCATCATAATACTTATTGTAATATGCTTTTGCAACTTTGATTTCATTTGGAACTGGGATAGTCATATATCTTGACTGTTCAGCAGCGTCAAGTGGTTTAGTACCATAACTTGAGCTATATGGGTTGATAGCTGCAATTGTGAATAAGTAGTTTTCAAAATATTTACTACCACCGTTTTTAGTATCTTCAATTTCGTGGTTGTTAACTAAAGTAAGTAGAGTAGCACGAATATTTTGATTTGCTCTATTTAATTCGTCCAAGAATAATACTGAACGAGGTTTATCTAAATTATCGAACTGAGTGGTTCTAACTTTATCAGCATAACCTGTCTCTTTGTTGTAGTTAAGAACACCGAAGTCACCTTCGTCAAGTTTCTTAGCATCAACTTTAACAAGATTTATGCTGTTCTTTTTAGCCCATTCTTCAATACGAGCAGTCTTACCAGTACCAGCAGCACCTTCAAATAATACGTTGATGAATTCCTTTCCACCACGGCTATTGATACGAAGATTTGCTTTAAGAATTCTATCAAGTGTTTTTTCAATTATACCTTGACTATCATCTTCGCTAATTGTTTCGTCTGGGTTTGCGTTAACCATATCACCAATAGTCTCAGCTTGGCCTTCAGTCATAACTGATTCTTTTAACCATTCAACTAATCTATCAGTGTCAGTTCTGCTTAACATTGCAACTCTTGCAATTACATCTTTGTCAAGATTGTCGATATCAATTTGAGCATCGTCCTCTAATTGAGCAAACTTTCTGTAATTCTTGATTGCACGTTGTTTGTGTTCTTCAAACTTTGTTGGCTTTGAATCTATCTTTTCTACAACCGGTTCTTCAACTGGTTCTACAACAACTGCTTCTTTAATAGGTTCGTCAACCTTTGCAGTTTCAACAACAGATTCAACAATTCTGTTTTTGAATTTCATAGCTATGTCTCTTCTTAAAATATTTTATATGATATTGATTGTGCCATCACTGCAGATAATTTCACAATCTTCACTTATACCTGCTTTATAAAGTCCGTCAATTCCATACCACTCTTGTTTAGTACCTGGGTATTCAATTTTTTCTAACGGACAACCCATAAATGCACTATCACCAATGATTGCTAATCTATTATCTAAGAATTTGATTGATTTTAGATTCTCACAATCATAAAATGCTGCAGCTCGTATCTCAATCACACTTGGTATTACAATGTCTGTCAACGTAGCATCACCGCAAAAGCATTTGATAGGTATCTGTCTTAAATAGTTAAGTACATCGATGTTGAAGTTACGAAACATTTCAGTTAGTTCTTGTGGGTGGTCAAAATATTTTTGATATACATCATATACACCTAAAATATTTTCATCCTCGATTAGACCTTTAACAATATCGAGGTCAAAGAATTCTACCCATTCACTGATAGTTGGCATCTTACATAGCACTCCACTATTTTAACATTGATTTTAGCACAAGATTTAGTTTCATCTTAATATATTATACAAGATTTGTCAATATAAAAGCTCTTACCAATCTGATAAGAGCTTTCATTAAAAATGTTTTATTTATCTTCACGTTGTATTCTGATAATTCTTTGATTAGAACTGCCTCTGAATGGTAAACTAATGTCTCGTAATTCCTCAACAAATTTACCATCAACCAGAACATCAACGTAAGTATCAATTATATGTTTACATTGCTCTTCTAATGTGTCGCTATATGTATAACCTGTATAGAGCCAAATCTCTTTAGTGTCTCCATATCTAGCTCTTACATTTTTGAGCAATGTTTCAACACCTTCACGATTACATTTCATAAGTGGATGTCCACCAGTTATTGTTAATCGTTTGATGTAAGGTTTATCAAGCTCATTAAAAATCAATTGTTCTGATTCTTTACTAAAGAGCTTACCATAATCAGGGGACCAAGTATGTTGACCATGACACCCTTTACAATGAATGTCGCAACCTGAGACCCATAAGCAAACACCTATGCCCTCACCATTACAAACATCACAAGTAGTTATGTCAAAATAATTCATATCTCAGCCTCCACTAATTATTTATACAATTACTGTCAACTGAAACACCACTATGTTTAACTCTTTGTTCAGTTTCTTTTTGTTTTGCATAGTTGAAACTGCTCTTGTAATCACCTGATAAGTAACCCGTAACTCTTCTTAATCTAGTAATATTATTTCCACCACATACTGGACAACAATCCATTGGAATTTCTTCTTCATAGCCACAATCTTTACAGCTATCTACTGGAACATTTATTGCACCATACGGGATATCTTTATCCATCATATAGTTAACAATATCTTCAATAGCTTGTGGATTGTTTTTAACTGAACCGTCTAATTCAACGTATGTAATACAACCAGCGCTTGAATAACCAGTTAATTTTGATTCTATGTTGATTTTAGTAAATGCATCAACATTGTGCCAAACAGGAACATGAATACTATTTGTAAAATAATCATGATCCGAAACTTTGTCAATAGTACCAAATTCTTTTCTGAACTTTTCCATTGCAGTGCCACAAAGACCTTCTGCAGGAGTGAAATATACACCAAAGTTCATTTTATATTTTGATTTGAATGCAGCACATTTATCTTTATATAATTGACAAATGCGTCTAGCAAGTTCCATACCGGTGTCACTAGTTTGGTCACAGCCTACTAATAGTTGTAAACATTCCGCCATACCAAGCATACCGATAACTAACGTTCCGTGCTTTAATGCATTGCGAATATTACCGTCATGTTTGTATCCTACCATAGTTCGGTTCTGATACATATACTTAGCGCTGTCTGCAGATTGACTGCACATCCACTCAAATCTGTCCATCAAAGATTCACGTGCTTGGTCAATCTTCTTTTCAAGTAATTTCATGAATGCTTCAACATCACGACCTGCTCTCATTGCAATCGTTGGTAATATTATTGTTGTAGGACAAATATTACCTCTGCCTTGTTTTTGAGCTGCAGATAAAAAGTCTGCGTGTGGTAAAGGTTTACCCTCTATAACAGCTTTGATATTTTCTGAGAATATTTCATCGTAGTTTATATCAGCACCGTTCCATGTACGACATCCCATCGTCGAGTTGATTTCATATTCACGCTCATCTTCCTCAACAATGATGTTGCCATCAATACCTGAACGTAGTCCAAGTAAATCAGCAAGAACAAGATCTGAATCTAATTTTTGTATCAATGTCGCTCTGTCTTTCATTGATAAGCTTTCAAGAACTTTCTTTTTTAGAGCAACGTCAAATTTTTTAGCAGCTTGTTGAACTGACCAGTCACAGTTTGCATAATTAGGATAGAGTCTAGCTGCAGTACATTTACAAGCAAGTTGGAATAAATCATAATTCTTGTCACCAGGTTTACGATTTAGACCTTTCTTACATTGGAATATAACGCAGGGGAATATACTTGTTTTATGATATTTACCAAGACCTTCGAGACAAACACTGAGCAATTCTTTACTCATAAGTCTACCCTCAGGTAATGTGCAAGTACCCAAGTTTATACTTGAGAAAGGTAGCTGGTTACCACTCCTGCTTTGGAGAGTATTAAGGTTGTGATACAACGCTTCTGTTGCTTGATGAGCCTCTCTTTCAATCTGCTCAATAGCATATTTATAAACTTGTTTGAATCTGCCTTTCTTACAAAGCTTATTTTCAAATTCAAGTTCTTTTTTACCATCTGTATACTTATAAACTAATTTAGTAGCTTTTTCTTCGCTGAATTTCTTTAAGTATTTAAGGCCGTCAATAAAGTGTTTACGGAAAGATTTTCTAACATATGGAACTAATGTCCAGTCAATATGCGTAGCTGCAACACCACCAAATTGTTGTAAGCTTTGCAATTGAATTATAACTGCAACTAATTGCATTGCAGTATTAAGTGAACCTGCTGTTCTTACATCAGTCTGTCTTGTATCAAATCCTTCTTTTAACAATTTATCAAATGGAATTGATAAACAGTTGTGACTACCTACCGCATAAGCATCTAAGTCATGAATATAAACTTCATTGTTTAGATGGTTGTCACGTGTTTGTTTACTCACACAAAAATCTAATGCATATTGTTTCATAACTAAAGAAGAAGTTTCACCAATTCTTCCGCCAAATGAATGTTCGTCAATATTTGCATTTTGATTGACAATATTCTTACAAGCTACTTTGTTGCCGATGGTTTCCATTAGCTCGCTATATTTGTCTCGTGCAAGTTGTTTAATATGTCTATATTTGATATAACTTTTTGCTAACTGGTATTTATTGATATTGATTAAGTAATCTTCGATAGCAGTTTCAATCTGATCAACATTGAACATTGTTGAAGAAACTTCTGCTAATGACTCAATCTTATCAACGATGTTTCCAATTATTGTTTTAGAAACACGGTCTTCAGGACCAACACTTAAGTTAGCTTTTTCAATAGCGCATCTTATCTTATCGCCGTCGAACTTTTCGCGTCTGCCGCTTCGTTTGAGTATATACATTCGCTATTTACCTCTTTTACAATTTTTAGGTGGATATAGTTTAGCGCTTTCTGTTCGTTAGACTATTCAGATACTCAACAGGAGCTTGACATAAAGAACTATAATACTTCAATAGTTGTTGATAGTCTTTATAATTGTCCTGAATACTATCTTTTGTGGCTTGTAACCACTTCATTTTACTAAAATAGTATGTATTGTAAATATCATTTATTTGTGGAATCATAAATTGTTCCACACCGTCTATGAAAGCATAACCAACTGCTTGTAGTCTTAGCTCATATATTTTAATATGTATAAGAAGATGTTCAAGCATATTACAATATGTTAAATTGTAAGGTTGTTGATAATCAAAACTATATTTCAAAGCTTCTTCCGGAGCACACAATGATCTGCATTCTATGCAATCCGGATTCCACTCTTTATCATGATGAATAAATATGCCTTCATTAGCCCTAGATAAATTCTTATCAACATATTTACAAGTCTCATTTGTAAAATATGAACCAGCAACCATACCATACTTTTGCTTTAGATATAAAAGTAGAGTAGCATAATCAAGTTCAAATTCTTCCCAGAGCTCTTTTGAATCCATTTAACTCACCACCACATCTTATAATTTTGATAACGAGATTGCTGATTGTTTGATAACAATATCTCTTTCGTCCACCACTACATAGCACACTAACCAGTCTAGTGCTTGTAATGAATACATTATATCTGATATGTACCAAATCTCGTTACCACGTTTATACTTTTCTCCGATTTTAACGGGAATGTTATCTGGCATTGTAACAGCTGCCATATTATTTACCTTCTTCGTCAGCTTTTTGAGCAGCTTTGATTTTTGCATCAATTATTGCTGCTTCCTCATCGCTTACCTTTTCATACTGAAGTTCAACTTTACCATCTTTAACTGCAGTGAGAAGTTCAACTGCTTGTAACATTGATTTAGCTTCAGGGTCTTCTTCTAATTCTTTGTTCATCTTTTTACGTTTAAGGTCAAGTGACTCACAATACATTTCAAGAACTTCATCACGTTCTTCCTCAGTTGCTTTGTCCCAATTTTCGTCTAATTCAAGACCAACTGCATTTAACAAAATACCGTCAAGCATATCAAGACCATATTGAACAGCACCAGCAGCTAAACCAGCAAAGGTTCTAGTTTCAACAGCTCCAAGCGGAGTTTGATATGTCATCATTACTTTGTTATAACGTGGATGAATATATTCTTTTCCTAAACTACCACACTTTTCTCTGTCAAGCATCATGCCTTCTACGCTACCTACAACAGGGTTAACAAAGGTTCTGATATCACCCTTGAAGTTAATGCACATGATTCTTGCATTATACCCGATCTGTGGAGCAGTAAGACAAACTAGATTATTTTCTTTTATAGTATGCTTGAGGTTTACAATATGTTCTCTAGCTTCTGCGTTGTCTTTACGAATATCAATTTCGTCAGCTCTTTCAAGAAGCTTATCGACATCTTTTACAATTTCAATTACTGCCATTTTATATTACCTCTATTTTTAGTACATATTTATTTTTCTCGAAGTCACCAACTAATCGCATTGACAACTTGTCTTCGTATGTATAATTGTATACAAAGTTCATGTCTCTGCTACTAGTAGTTAGTGGGTTTTTGCCTTCTACATCTGTAGGTTCATCTTCAGCATCAAGTTTGTCACAATCATCAAGCATTTGCATTACTCGATAAAAGTTTTCGTCTGAGCTAATTTTGAACTCAATTTTATCTTCTGACTCGCTTTTTATATCACCATAACGATTAAGTTCTAAATCAAATAACTTTAATTCGTCACTAAATAACTCTTTAATCATTGTTATTTAACTCCTTGATTAGATTTTTAAGTTTATCAATGGAAACCTGGTTTTCTGCAAATACATCTTTATCAGTAATTGAATTTTTTACTCTGTTGATGTATTGACGTTTATACCATTTTTGTTTACTTTTCTTTTTAGGCATATTTAACAAATATACAATGAAACTCAATTTCTTTGCACTGACTTCCATTCCTTTCGTCAACATTTTAATCTGTTCAACACTAGAAGGGTCTTTGCCTTCTTCTTTAACAGCTCGTTCCATCTCAAGAATACAAGCGCACATTTGTACTAGATTGTTTGACTCATCAATGTGCATCTTAACAACTTCGTTTACACTTTTGTGCTCGATTGTCCATACAATATAATCAAGCTTTTTACGATTGTTTTCTAGCACACTACGCCAATTCTTTGTAACATCTTCAAGCACGTTATCATCAATCATGTTTGTTTGAGTAAGAACGGAAAATTCTTTTATTAGATTATTGTATTCGATGAATTGGTCGTATATTTTTTGATAAAATTCTTTTATGTGTTTTTTAGCCATTTACTTTTACACCTGTGTCTGTGTTTCTAATTATCATATCTGCAATCGTAACCAGTGCTCTAAGCTCATCAACTCCGTTACTATTGCATACTGCGTCAACTAGTCTTGTACCAACGGATCTGATATCACCACTTTTATCTATACTTGCTATAACTTGCTTTGTGTGACCATCTATCTGCTCAACAAGTACCAAATCCTTTGTTGTGATATCATTGTCGCTTACAAGTTGATTGTATTGAAGATAGAATCTTCCTGCTTTTGCAATTATCATATCGCACACCTCATGTTCAATGTTGAGTAAAAACTAGCCTCTTGAAATTCTACTTTACTATAATCTTTAATGCGTAGTTCTTTTAGATTGAATTCTTCAAAGGGTTCTTCGATGTTAGAAATAAAATTCGTTCTAATCATCAAATCTCTTGCTCGTTTAACAAGTTTATTGAATCTATGCTTTGTTATTTTCTTTACTTTAAGATGCCCTAGCTCAAATCTTAAACTTAAATCAACAAGCCCAACAACGTATTTCATATTAGGGTCACTTAAACTAATCTTGAATACAGCGCCTGTAAAGTCTGTACCCGAAACAAATCTTGCGTTATCTTCAACCCATTCAACAGCTTGATTTGTCAACTTAAAATCACTACTTTGCATTATAAATCATAGTCTCATAATTGTAATCATATTATATTATTATATACATAAAAACAGTCACAACTTTTATGCTGTGACTGTTCTTTTTATATCTTAACGTAAGTTCAAACGTGTTGTTTTAATTAGAGCAATCTGAATATATCAAGGATTTTATCAAATGGATTGTTCATATCAAACATATCCATAATACGGTCAAACTCTCTTTTAGCTGCATCACCAGTTAATGAAGTTCTATAAGGACCATACATTCTATTAAATTCAGCAATTGCTTCCATTCTTGCACTAGAAGCTTTCTCAACTTCTTTTGCAGCCTCACGAATGGTTTTATTTGCTTCTGCTCTAGCTTGTTTAACAGCGTCTTCCGCGTCTTGTTTAACTCTTAGATAGTAGTCTAACGCTTCGTTGTAGAATTGTTGAGCGTTATCAATTTTTTCTGCAAGTTCTTTCTTTTGCTTACTTGCTAACGCTTTTTCGTTTTCTGCTTCTTTTTCTTCTGCTACTTTACGTGCTGCTTCAAATTCGATATCTGCAGCTTCGCATTGTTCTACTGTTTGGTATTCTTTACCATCTAAACCAATAATCTTCATTGTAATTATCCTCTTAATCAATATTTTATTTTCAATACTTTTGTATCAGGCTTAACAAAATGTACTTACTGATACAGCTTATATCTAAAACTTTCACTCTAGATATTGATAATTGTTGTTTGAACTTACGAAGATTATCTTACAACATTATTTTATCAACTTTGAATGCTTTTTCAATTCTTGAACCTTGTCTTGAGCTAACAGCTCTAATGTTTAAGTACATAGGGTCATCATTACAAGGTTTGTAACCTTTTTCAAACGCATAAGAACTTCTATTATTAGTAGTATATCTTAGCACTGACGGGCTGTTGTAATAATATTTTATTTTACACTCCATGTTACCATATTCGTTAACAAAGAAAACTTTACGGCTACCCTGGACAGCATTATGTGTATGAGCCCTCAGGTAGAGGTCTGCATTACCAACTATACCATCCATATCTTCAATAGCGTTCATTGCAGAACCCAGTTTCCTACCACCACCATAAGCACCATGTTGGCCAAAGATGTTAAATCTATAAGGTTTGCCATTTATATCTTTACCAAACTGTATAGTTAGCACTAATCCGTCATTACGATAAACTGATTCAAGTCCTAACTTTTCAGCTAACCATAATGTAATATCAACACCAACTTCACGCCAAACTCTATTTTCGTGATTACCAGGTGTTATTGCTAAGATTTTATCTTTTATTGGTGATAACAATTGAAGCGCTTTTTGTTGAGCTTGAGCTACATTCATTGTTTCTGTGTATATATCACTCTTACTTGTTTTAAGAGCGGTATTCATAATATCGCCAAGTAAAACGCAATACATTGTTGGAGTATTCTTGATTGTATCAACAATCTTTGTAAGAACTTCCATATCACAATTTGCATCACCAATATGACAGTCAGATAATACATATAACTGGAAGTTATTTTTAACTGACTCCGGTAATGTGCATTTAATTGGCACTAATTCTTGTACATTTGCCATATTTTACTCCGTATCATGTTGTTCGTCGATTGAGTCTATTATGTCAACCGACTCATCATCACTATTATATACAGTGGTCTCTTCAGAAACGTCAAGTTCTTCGGAAATTTCTTTTTGCTGTTGAGCTTGGAAATAAGCTAACATAGATTGAACTGCATTTCCAATCTTTTCTCTTGACTCACGGCTTAATTTATCTGCCGGTCCTTCGTTATTGATAACAACTGTATTATTTTGTTGATTAAAGTTGATTACAGGTTCTGCATTAACTGCAGTAATGTTCTTTTGTGCTTTATCCATAGCACCTGTAACAGCATTCATATAGTCGAGAATGTCTTTGTTACTGAACATGTTTGCATTTTTAAGTATACGCTGTTTCATCTGATCTGTAATACCGTCAAGTAAATCATCCATTGTAGACATTCTAATAACTGATTTTTTAACTTGAGCTAAGTTAAACATGTCTACAAGACTCTTGATAGCTTTTGGATCTTCTGTGTCAATGATGTCAAGAACAAGACTGTCACGTCTTCCTTGGAATTCAGCGATAGCATCTTCTTTTGTTCTTACTGCAGGAACTGATGCTTGCTCATCTAATTGAGCCTCTTCCTCTTGCTCCGCTTCAATTGCTGCGAGTTCTTGAGCTTCGATGTCTTCTTCAACATAGTCCTCTTCTTCATCGTAGTACTCAACGGCTTCTTCTACGATTTCTTCTACTGGAGGATTGTCCCATTCGCCATCATCTTCAACAGCTGGATCAGCACCGTCAACTATATATTCAATTGTCTCTGGTTTTTTAATTTGTTCGTCCATACTGATTAAAACATATCTTTATATGTATTTGTAATTCTGCTTGCAATGCTCTTCTCGATAGTTTTAACGAGAGGATTCTTGCCATCTACTATTGCGCCAATTAGTGCTTTCTCAAATTTAGCACAAGGCTTAAAAGTATAGTGCAATCCGCCATTTTCTATACTAAAAATAAGATTTCCAATGCCGATATCCACATTCATTGCATCAGTGTGGTCTTCTTTATGCTGAATCTTTAGTTGCTCAGCATAATCACACATACAGCACATTGCAATATGAACTAATTTGTTTAATGCCCCTGGTGCAATTGTGGTAATTTTTGACACATCTTCAACAACGTTAAATTCAATTGAATTATTTTCTTTGTTTATATTCATTTACCTATCCTCTTCAAAACTTTAAGATTGTTGAATGTCTGTAATGCTTCTGCACTCTGTAGTAACTCTTCATAATAAGTACTAACTTGTTTTTCGAGTCTAGTTTGAACATAATGCTGTAACAATGTATTTTTTGGTCTTTGATGTGCTTTTATGTCATGTAACATATTTTTTATGATAGCTTCAGACATTATTTCTTTTGAACTCCAGTTTGTGGCTTGAATGAATATTTTTCAAGAATATCACAAATAGTTCTATAACCCTTTTTAGCTTGACGTAATTCACAAGAATCGTGACCTACTAGATTACATGCCTCAGTATAGTCCATTCCATCAATCTTTACATATTGATAAAGTAATAGAGAATATGTTAAAGATTCAAGCTCTTTAGTTGTGGGTATTCTGATTGTGACACCTCCAAAATATTCACATAAGTTAAGTAGATTATCTTTATCTAAAACAAATGATAACTGACTTAATGCAGAATATTCAGGTACATTATTCAACTTGTATAATGCGAAAAGTAACAACGAATAAAAGTCTTGTTGTTTTAAGTTTTCAATATTATTCTGAATCATTTGATACTATTCCTTCATATGATGAACTCATTATAGCTTGTACAACGCTATCTGGTGTGTCATGTGCAGAAATCAATTCTTTCATATCTTTGCACACAAGTCGTTTAATACGATTGACACATACTTTTATATAGCCTTCCATCGAAGAGTCGAGATTGTAACAAACTACTGAACGTTCAACCTCCTCTGAATAAACATTGTCTAAAAATCCATCAACGTTATATCCAGTCTTCATTCTGCACTCTAAACGTCTTTTACTAACATTTGATAATGTGAACTGATTACACAATGTCATTAAACAACTAACATACAAGTTATGTTTTAACAACGGAACTGAGGCATAAGGAGTGGTTTCAACAAACTGTTTAACAGTGTTCTTGATGTTTTCTCCAAAGGCTCCAAATTCAATCTGTAGAAACAGTTTACTTTGAGTCATTGCTGATGTTCTTAGTGTGTGTTCCATCGCATCAGCAATCTTCTCAGGACCTTCAACACAATAATTCTCTGCAAAGTAAGCGTGCTGATAGTCAACTCTCATAAAATCCATCGTCTTGTTTACATAATTGAGTACAGACTTGATTTTCTCTAATCTACGAGGATTTCCTTCCTCTAAAAATTGTCTTTTATTTGTATAACGGAAGTAAACACGACCTGCAGCATATATTGCATACGGTTCATAATCTTCCCAATTTTGAAATATCCTGTGTTTTAACGCAATTGCCAATACTATATTGTAAATAGCATCAAAGATAGCATTGTGGTCAACATCCGGATTATCATAAACATTTTTGTCTACGAAAATACATAAGTCAGTAACACGAATACGTTTACCATCTTTATCATATTTTTGTGCTTTGCTGTATAAACTCATTATTCTAGATAACTCACACCATTTTCTTGTTTATTTATTGTTATCACGTCATCACTCGGAATACTTATATCGGTGTGATGCGTAATGATAAAGATAGAATCAACATCAGTTAATTTTGTTGTAATTAAATCAACTATTTTGTCACAACCAACAGAGTCAAGAGAGTCAAATATTTCGTCACAAGCTATAATATTACAACTATAACCTAAGAATTGACACAACATATCACGCAACGTAAATTGAATGATAATGTCTAATTTTTGTCTCTCACCGCCTGACAATGACTCAACTTGTTTACCACAGTAACATACATCAATATTGTTACCATCTAAACTGAAATCTAATTTATCAGTTTCAAATACAAGTTGTGAATATTCTTTGGCTCTTTTATCAATATATTCAATTACATTCTTTAGTAGATAACCTCGGAAGTCTCTTGTAACAATCGTATTAAATTTATTGATTGCATCTTGTCTTAATTTAAGCGTTTCTTTATCATCAATATAATATACTAGATCTGCTTCAAGTTGTTTCATTGTTTCAAGGTTATTAGAAATATTCTTATTTAGCGTTTCAACAGTCGCTACATAATTTGCTTTCTTATTTTCATAACCTTGTAATACAACTCTTTCAGAGCTTATTCTTGTTTCTAAGTCTCTTGATTGAGTATTTAACTTACGCAATTCTTCGCTTACTATATTTAATCTATCTTGTATAGGCCTGATAGCGCCTTGTTTCTTTTGGCTAAACGTGGAGCTAATTGAAGACTCTTCAGCACGAAGACTATCAATATCTGTTTGTAATTGGCCTACCTTTGTTTTCAAGATTGATATTTCTGTTTCCTGAACTGATGTATCAGGTATTACGACATTTACAATTTTTTGACCACAAGTAGGACAAACGTCTTTAATACTTCTAGCTCTCATAACCTCAGTTTCAAGCCCACTAATCTTTGTTCTTGATACACTAAGCTCAATATTCATTTCGTTCTTTTTAGTAGTTATATCACGTAATGCAATATTCAACTCTTGTTCAATCTGCAAATTTATCTGATGGATCTTATCACTTAAAGTACTAGACTCTAAGTTCAAAGTTGATTTATTCTCATTACACACTTGTAAATCGTTAGTAAGTTGATTTATATACAAAGTTGATTTATTGATTAAATCTTCATACACATCAACGGACTCTAACGCAGCAAGTTGTGCATTATAACTGATGTTCTGAGATTCAAGAGTCTTTTTACTAGTTTCAGCTGTTAATATTTTATCTTCCACTTCACGTATTTGAGCACTTAAAGTAGCTTTACGAGTTGAAATTCTTTGTTTAAGATCTTCAATCATAAAGTCTGATTTAGATAAACGTTCAAGAACTTCTTTACGACCTGATGGAGTGTTATTTGTAAATCGTTGAGGTAAACCTTGACCAAGAAGTATAACTGAACCTACCAATGAAGATGTGAGGTCAGGTAGATATTCTTGTAATAATTTTTGACTATCACGAATTCCTTTACCGCTTCTGTCTTCATTATTTATAAAGATTTTAAGATCAGTTTTCAACGTCTTATGGTCTTTACTTCTCATAAGCTTGTAGTTTTGACCGTCAACATCAAAGTCAAGCTCAACTAAACAACCACCTGGATTAAACATATTTACAACATCTTTGATACCACGAATCGTTTCACCTGTCAAGCACCAAGCAATTGCCTCAAATATACTTGATTTACCGGAACCATTTGACTTGGCCATATCATCTTTATTGTTATTGACACCACGAACTAGTGTGAAGCCTCTATTATCAAGTTTAAGTTCACATTCACCTAAACTAAGAAAATTCTCAATCTTTATATGCTTAAAAACTAATTTCATCTGCACACCTCATTTAGTTCGTCAACAATAATATCAGATAATTCAAGATTATCTTTTACATAGGTTACAAATTGTTCAAGATGGTTTATAGAATTCAATTCGTTTGATTCTAGACTCTCGTTCAACGCAGTTGTATTTATGTCTTTATTAGGTATACTGATAATACGGTACTCAACAATCCTGTTTTTTACTTGCGGTGTTAATTCAATATACTCTCTAAGTTCAGATACAATATTTTCATACGCTTTAACAGTCATTACGATGTTGTTCTTCATTTTACTAAAATAAGAATCAAACTTGTCAATTGAGTCAATTTCGTCAAGCTTGTAAAAATTAAGTGCTTGAGAGTTTTCAAACCATTGAATATCAAGTGTCTCAGTATCAACGATACAAAACATATGTGGATACTTGAATGCATCTTCACTGAAATTTTGTCCAGTTAGGTTGCCAACATTGTAACCATTTTTACAAATTTTACATCCGTTATGTAAATGACCATTCAAGAATAAGTCACAACTTGATTCAATATCTTCAATACTGTAACCTGCTTTTGATTCAAAAGCTCCGTATTGTAAACCCTTGATGTCATTATGACTAACAATCAACTTGTTACCAGTTAATTTATCATAATCAGTAAAAGTTTCTTTTATAGGTTTGCGCTCTGGTTCTAAACAATAAGGCAAGAACATTAGATTACAATTTCCAATCTTCATTACCTCAGGTTCTGATACAATCTTGAAGTTAGGAATTGAGCTGAATAAATGAGTTGAGCTAGTTGATAAATCATTTAGCATTGCCTCGTGATTACCAATTAAAAATATATGTGGTATTTTAGACCATTCTATTTTTTGTACGGCTGTAATTTCTGCAGCTGTTAGCTCTGATCTGTTGAATGTATCACCACCGAATACAATGTAATCAACACCTTCTCTTTCACAAACATCTTCAAATTCATGAACACTATTTATACCGTTTTCTAAACTAACTGTTGAGACAGTCCCAAAACGTCTTACAATAGATCTTCGTTCATCAAAATGAATGTCAAATGCAAAACCTATCTTCAAACTAATACCTCCGTTGTATCACAAAATAAAAGTCCTATGATACATTATTATATACAATAATGTTGATCATAAGACCTAGAAAATTATAAAGAATATATAATTGTTTTTAAGCAGCCAACATATTTAGAACCATGTATTCAACTAACTTATCGTTAGATAAATCACCATTTTTCATCATGTAATCAGCTGAACTAACTATATCAAATATTTTTAGAAGTTGTTCTTTGTTATAGTATCCACAAGACTTACTTATTGCATAGAATTGTCCAGATTTCATTCCTAAACGTTCAGCAGTTGCTGTTCTATCAAGTTGAATACTTATTATGTTTTTAATGTTGTTTGTTAACAGCACTTGTAAACCTAGTGGTTCAAGATCAAAGTGTTCAGCGTCTTCAAGAATTGAACATACAGTTTTCAAATCTTTTTTAAGTAGAGCTGTTGTTAAGTCAAATATAACATATGTACTTAAATCGTCAAACGTATGTTCTTCAACTAACATATCGAAGATTAAGTCTCTTTCGTGTTCATTGAATAACATCAACTTTGATAATTCATTATGAATACGATAGATATCCTCATGGCACATTTCAATGAGCCAATCAAGTTTCTTTGTCTTAACACCCTCAGCCATACTGTATGCATAATCTTTGATCTGCCACTCTAACAACTTTGGCATCTTAATAATGAAGTCCTTGAATAACTCTTCATTGGTAACTTTATTACAAATTACAACTAAATTTGTTATTCCTTTCAAAGCTTCGTCGTTAGAATCAAACTCATTACAATGATATACATATAATGCTTTTGTATCTAATGCTACTTCACAACCAAAGATATCATTCTTATCAGGTATCAATGATGTATAATCTTCAATATAAGTAATCTTTAATTCTTTAACAGAAGATATAGCATCAACATATTGATTTGCTAAAAATGTATTTCCTTCATTATTAACAAAAATGATAAAACTAGTTGTTACATTATTATCTTTTATGTTAGTTTGTAATGTTTCAAGATTCATACAACTAGCTCCTCATCAGATTATGTAATTTAACAAGATAGTTTTCAAGTAAGAATTTTTGACTTATCGTCGGAGCTTTACGCTTAACATTCCACTCTTTAACCAAACAATAGTAATCAAAGTATTTTGGACTACAATCAGGTTCATTCTCTATCTTGGTTTTTAAGATGTAATTCCAGATTCTTGCAAATACTTTAAGGTCAAATTTATCTTTTTCCTTTTTGTAAGCAAACTTGTCACTTATTGTTAAAACATTTGCAATATTTGCCTCTGCTAACTTGTTTACCATTTTACCTGCTAATAACAACATACCCTCAAAGTCATTATCCAACATTGTTTGAATTTGACCTGGAGTTTCTGCAATTGTTAAAACAAGTTCATTATCAGTGAATTGTTTTAACTCCTCATCTGTATAAGGTAAGAACGTTAACTTTTGACATCTATTGTAAACAGTTTCTAATAATTGATTTGCTGTCTCTGCAATTACAATAATAAACGCATTTTTTAGAGGCTCTTCGATGAACTTTAATATCATATTCTGATTCTTAATAGTTAACTTATCTGCCTCTAATATATAAATACTAGGTTCAGGTCTTTCTTGAAGTTGTAAAATGAATTCAAAAGATAACTGTTCACTTATATCAACTACTGGTAGCTGAAACTTCTCACCAATCATACTAACAACTGAGTGTTTACCGCAACCATCTGGACCTAGTAGAATTAAAGAACGAGGAAACGTATCTCTTTTCTTTCTTTGAATATATTCAATTATGTGTTGTTGTCCAATGAATTTGTCCATTCTTATAGATACCTACACATCTTCATAAACATAACTTCAATTGTATCTTTAACTGCTGTATCATTCTTTAACATCTGTTTTAGTTCAAGAATTCTATTAACAAGATACATGTAATATTGAGACGCGTTTTCAATCGCTGTTGCATTTTTAAGATCAGGTTCCATACTACTCGGAATCTTAATCAATTTACAATTTTTGAAAATTGCATACTTTGCAACATCTAATGTAAAGTTTAAGAATTGTTCAACAAAGAGTTTCAAGTCAGAACCACTGTTGTATACATCTTCAATAATTGATAATACATCAGCATCAATTCCGTCAATAATACTATTAACTAATTTGAAGAACATTGAGTGAGAATATGAACCTAAACAAGTTAATGTATTTTCAATATTTATCTCACCATAGTCAGCAACCTTTTCAAGATTAGCAATGGCGTCGCGCATTCCTCCGTCACTCATCTTGCTGATGAACTCAACAGCCTCATCAGTAAAGTTAAATTGCTCAACTCTACAAATATATTTCAAACGTTCACAAATTATTTCGGTTGGAATCTTAGTTACAGTAAACCTCATAACTCTGTTGAGAATTGTCGCAGGAATCTTTTGTGGGTCTGTAGTACAGAACATAAAGATTGTATACTTTGGAGGTTCTTCGATACATTTTAAGAATGCTTGCCAAGCTGCGTTACTAAGTGCGTGACATTCGTCGATGATGTAAATTTTATATTTACTTTCAATAGAACGTTCTTGAGCTTCTTTTATAATCTTCCTGACATTTTCAACACCACTATTTGATGCACCGTCAATTTCAATTATACCGCCCTTGTTATCATTTATAAGATTAGCAAAAGCTCTCGCTGTAGTAGTTTTACCACAACCTGAACAACCAGAAAATAAGTAACAATTCTTTATCTGATTTAGTTCATGTTGTTTTCTTAATATTTTGATAATACTACCTTGTGAGCAAATCTCGTCTAATGTTTTAGGACGATGTTTTACTGCTAATGACTCTGCCATATTATTCTAACTCCTCCAAGATTTTCATACTTTCGTTTGGAATCCAACCTTCCCAAGTCATTGGAAGTGTCAAACGATTTTCGATACTCTCAACTGCTACTCCACACACTTTTATCATTTTGCCCATAACCATGATTACTTCAACATTCATATATTTATGAGGAGGATGGGTTCCGTTATTCCAATTTGAAGAAAGACTGTTTCCTTCTTGTGGATTAACTACGTCATCCTTTATTTCAATAAAATAATATTTATGTGCTTCAAATGTAAGATCTTTTTTGATATTCCCTTTCGGAATAAATATATGAGTTGTATTACTATCAAACTCAGGTATATGTGCTCTCTTACACTGTTTTAGTTGCTGTTCAATAAACTTATTCATATATAATTATACAAATTTGTTCAGATTATTTCTTAATTTGATCTGCTTCAGTATAGAATGTACTTAAGAAGTCACTCATATACAAGAATTGAGCAAGTGGGTATCTTCTATAGATTGCAGTTATATCAAACGGTTTATATTCGTCATACGCATTACCCATATGATTTACAATTGCAATTGACTCTTCTAACTTGAGAGGGATATAACCTTGAATAATGTATTCAGAGTTTTGACCATGATGTCCTAGAACGAAACGGTCGTCAGTATCCTTAATGATAAATCCGGTTTCCGCTATCCAATCAAACTTACCTTTTTCGTCTGACTTTTTACCACATTCATGATACAACTTTTTGTTGAATGTTGTTTCTTCATATTTATTCATTTTATCTAAATCGTGAAGAAGTGCTACAATAATCATTGACTCTTCATCAAATCCACAGTTGAATTCGTGATTGAGTTTAACAAGATTATCGTATACATTCAAACTATGTTGACACAATCCACCATGAACATTTAAGTGGAATTTAGTTGAACATGGTGCAAAGTAGAAGTCTGATTGTTCTAATTTGTACAACAAAGAAGGAATTGCTGCGCCCTCTCTAGTTATGCGACGCAACAATTCTTCAAATCTAAATTTATTTTCAGTTATGTTAATTTGAATATTACTCATACTAGTCTACTAATATTCCTGCACATTTGATTTGTTTGGTTTTAACTAGCTCACGCTTGTAAGCTACCCTGTTTTCAAAATCCATTACACCGATTGGGTGAGTACCTTTTGCTCTCTTTGCATTATAAAGTGCTCTGTAGTCATCGTCTACGTTGTATTTAACAGTAGCGACATTCATTTTATATCTTTTTGCAATGTCGTTAACGTCAAATCCACGTTGATATTCAGACCTCATATCTGCAAAGAATTCGAGTTTGTACTTACGTTTACGGTCAAAGTTAGTGCCCTGAATCTTTACCTTGCTGTCGATGGTTTGATCGTCCATCTTCATTACGTTCTTTCTTGCCTTCTTTTCAACAAAAAATTCTTTGATTGCTTTACACATTTTATATATCCTCCGTTTTATTTATCTTATTGAGTTTACTACAAGCATCATGCTGTCCCAATCTTTTACATTGATGTAGAAGTTAGGTGCATAAATGTTTACGCAGTCTTTCATATCAGTAATGGTAAAAGTACCCATACTAATATATTTGTGGTTGTAGTTATCAGTTGACACTGTAACCGTGTGTTTCTTTTTAGCTAATTCAACAATTAGCTTTTCAAATAATTCGTTCATTTAGATGACCTCCTATATATTATAGTACTATTATAATATATTTGTCACAAGAAGTCAACTAAAATTCCTCCCACGGAAAAACTATCCACTCATCACCTTTGAGACTAAAGTAGTATTCCGGTACAACGCTTGTTCTTGGGTCGCAATATATTGTTGAAATATGATATTGATTAAACTGTGTATCATTTTCAGTGAAGTGAATGAGTGACCTGCCACTATCTGATATGTCATCGACAATCAAGCAACCAGGAGCAGGTGCCATTAACATTGGAATATTCATTCTGTGTGAAATCATTGTAGCAAGAACTAATCCGCCTCTTGGTAACCCGTAAACTCCGGTAAGGCAGGCACAACTATATCTTTCTGATACTTCTTTCACATAATCTTGAACATCACGCCAAGTTACATACCATTTCTTTTTATCTTCCATACAAACCTCTATTAAATGTAGTCATAATATTATACAAGGCAGTTATAAACAATTCAAAGAATCTTATAAAAAAACACGCCTCAACATTTTACTGCTGAGGCGTGAAAAGGAGGGAAAAATGAAAAAACATTTAACGTGTGAGCTATTTAATATACTTAACAATTTCTTTCTTTAACTGTTTGTATTTCTTTAGTAAGAATTCAAACACGTCGTTATGATCATTCTCAAGCTCTTTTATTTTATCTTCTAGCTCAAGAATTTCACTCATGTGTTCTTTTGTTAAGTATGATAATGGTTTTTGCATTGCTTTGGTTGCAATATCAATTGTTGTTTTATATTTTTGAGCAATGTACTCACAAGCTTCAACATAAGACATGTCTACAAGCTTTTTGATATCATTACCTTTCTTGAGTTGTTCGATTAAAAGTAATACTGCTAACTTATTCTTTAAGTCACTGATTTGACACTGCATTCTATTTGCGTGTGTTTCCATCAAATACTTAAGATTTGCTTTTACTACTTTATCAAACCCACAAGGTACATATATTTTATCTTGATCAAAGAACGCCATATTACATGCCTCATTAGCCTGTAATTTACTATATAATCTTTTGTAAAGTTCATTCATATCACATTGTTTATGTGGAACTTTTTCAATTACAATACAAGTGTCTGCAGTAGATTCATCACGAGCATCAACCTTGTCTTGTAATATTTCTTTTTCAATTATTTTCTTTACGTTTTCAAAGTTCTTTGATAATGGTAATTCAGTAATTGTAATAACACCTGCTTTATCAATTGACATAATAGGGGCTAATTTGATTGACCCTTTACCAGTCTTCATTACTGTGTTCCAATCAGCATCTGACGATATAACTGCACAATTATAATTTGGTTTAGGGAACTTCTTTGGTTGATAGTCTAACTTTTTATGTTGTAAGATATCAATATAGTAGTCTATCATTCCAAGAATATCAATGGTTGGAATATTTAATGTAGGAAGACCTGATGGAATACCTTTTGCACCATTCACAAAACACAACGGTAACATTGCAGGTAGTGCTTCTGGTTCATCTTTTTCAATTTCACCTTTTATGAAATTGCAGTACTCAACAGAATCACATAACAACGATTCTGCAAACGTAGTAAGATAACCACCAATATATCTATCAGCTGAAGGCATTACTCTTTTTGTGCTATCACCCCAGTTACCTTGAGTTTCAATGAGTTTAAGATTATTACCTCTATCACCTAATTGAATGATAACACCACTAACAGATGTTGGATGCGGATGGAAAGGTAATGCGTGAGACGCTAATTCGGCAACCTTAACAATCTTCTTTTTATTATTAAGATACATTCCATAAATAGCTCTTTTATAGGCTGTCTTGAGCCCGTCAGTAATACAAGGATAACTTCTTCCTTGAGCTACATACTTTGAATAATCAGTGTAGTTCTCTTTTGCTAATTCAGTTGCATCCTTTACTAACAACGCTTCTTTAACGTCAGAAGTCTTATCAATTTTCTTCGCAACGGGTTCTTCACTAAATAAATCAACTTTTGAATTCATTTCAATCTCCTTCTAACTTATACATATATTATAATGAAAATAAATGTATAAGTCAACTAATTTTAGTCAGATACGATGATACCGAGCTCTTTCATCAGGTCGTTTGTTTGTTTCACAACTAAACGTCTGATGTAATCCGACACTTTTCTATCATCTTTCTTTGCTAGAGTACATAGATTATCATACACGCTCTTTGGTAGATATAAACTGATAGCTTTTACTGCTTCTTTATTTTCCATAATATACTTCCTTGTTATTAGTCCAACGATATTTTTTGCTTCCTGCTCCCCAGATAATACCGTCAGCTGTTTTCTTGTATTCTTGATAACGAGAGGGATTTCTTTTAATACCCTTGTTACCAAATACCCAGGTCTTGTCCGGTCCGGTCATACCTTCAAAGCTCATTCCAAGAGCTTCATAGCTTCTTCCATCAAATTTATTATAATCACAATAACTAAACACTGAAGATGGGTTATGATGTGCTACAAAATATTTGAATAATTTTGATACACCTCCAACTACAATGTTGTTTGATCCAGGACAGCCTCTGATAATCTCCCAATCGTCAGTAGTTTTAAGATTTCGATTGTATCTAGTTCGACTAAAGCTCATCAGCTGCACAAGTTCCTCTTTATAAAACAACCCATATGTAACTTCTGCATTACGATGCCCTTGTATATGGTTTTTCTCGTTGAATAACTTAGCATCCTTGTTACTTATCTCACGAATTGTACATTGACGAGCGTAGATCTTTCTATCCACGTATCCAAGCGCAAGTCTTATCATTGATATGATAATAGGCCTGATACGTTCATCATTCCACTCGTATTCATATATATGTATAAGACGTATGCCTTGATTCTCTGCTACTTTTGACTTGTCAAGATGGTATGTTTTAGGAATATCCACCATCGTACTGTGCCAGTATGTTCCATTAAATTCAAGGGCTAGATGGTGCTCCGGTGAGTAGAAGTCAAGCTCTAATCCGTTTGATAAAACTGCTCGTGTATTACAAACAAACTCAGGAAACATGTTTTTTATATCAACTTCATAGTGGCTTCTTCCTACTCTTATGAGATCTTTAAGGTCATTTCTAGCTATCCACCCTTCAATTGTTGAGAGTGTTACGTCGAAGTACACGTGCAGATCATGTATCGTCCACTCTTTACTTTCTAAAAATTTTCTGCTAGCTTCTGCGTCGTAAAATAGCTGTTTGAATTCTTCATTTTCAACTCTTGACACACAGAACCCTTTCTGAGAGGACTTAAATTGTTCACTTCTTGAATAGTTGTCTACTCCATACTTTTCAATGCACGTTGTTCTATAGTTCTCTTTGAATACGTCAAGTTTCATTGGGTGATCAACACCATATCTTGCGTTGTTAGTAGCTTTTGTTCGTACTTCGAGCTCTGGTGAAAGTGCAAAATTTCTTACTCCATATCGCTCGATACATGTCTTTTCTGCTCGTGCTTTAATACTTGGGTCTTGTAAGGCATGTTCGACACCATACTTTTCGAGGTTTGTTTTTTTACGCTTTTCAGCACTTTTTGCAACTTCCTCGGGGTCTCTCGTTTTGATGTGATTACTAAATGCTTTTGACATCGTGTAGTTAGGAACACCATACTTTTCTAAGCATGTAAGTTTAATATTTTCACTTTTAGTGTGTTCTTTAACTGTGTTTTCTTGCAAGATGATTCGCAATAAATCATTTGTTATATCAAATTTAGTACATGTACTAATATTTGAATGCTCTTTGTACCAATCAAGAATATCAACTAATTCATGTTGTTGTAATTGAGATATACGTTTGCGCACAATTACTATGCTCCATATAAATTAAATTAAATTATTTTGTTTACAAGTAATTTAGCGCTAACAATCAACAATTATTCCTAATTTTTTCATCAATTCATTTTTACCTTCTGACGAGCCTAGTATATAGTTGAATTCGTCAATATCACTTGGGTATTCAATCTGCATAACGTTACGTGTTTTTGGATTAACCAAGAAATAATCCAACTGATTGTCATTCATTTCACCCAATCCTTTGAACCTATGATAATTTTTAACATTTTCGGGAATATCTTTAGCATCATTACAGTATCCAAAATTCTTTGGATTGTCTCCCCAACAGTAAAGAGGAGGCATCGACACATATACCATACCTGATTTAACTAGATCAGGGAACATGTTGATAAATACGCTCAATACAAGACAGTTTATTTGAAGTCCATCAGGGTCCGCATCGGCACTAATTATTATTCTTGAGTATCGTGACTTCTTAGCGTCACAAGCTCCACCAATACCACAACCTATGCTGTTTGCAATGTCACATATCTCACTATTCTTTATAGCATCTTTTACTGACTTGTAGGTAACATTTAGTATCTTACCTCTAAGTGGTAATACTGCTTGAGTTTCTTTATTTCTAACAAACTTGTAAGGACCAAGTGCTGAATCACCTTCTACGATGAATAATTCAGTACCGTCTTTTTTACGTGAAGTACATTCAACAAGTTTACTAACAACTGATCTTCTTCTAATGTTATCACCATCATCAGTATTTACTTTGATTAAAGAACTGATTTCTTTTCTGTTTAGTAAGTTGTTTTGTGCAATTCTATACTCTTCAAATCTTTTTAATAATTGTTGAGCAACAGTAATATTTTTATCTAACCACTTGTAAAGTTGTTTACTAAACAAGCTCATTAGCTCTTCAAAATATTTTTTATTCACAACTAGCTTTTCTTTAGTTTGTGAACTGAACTCTGGTTTACTAATAAATACTGCAACTACACCTCTTAACCCAATTAGATAATCTGTTGGTTTTAATTCTGTTGCAGGTTGAATATTTTTATGCTTATCAACAAAGGTTGCCCAAGTACTCGAAATTGTTTTAGCAAGTTCAGTAACGTGCGTACCACCTAAGCTGTTTGTAAGTAAGTTAGTATAACCAGAATATCTATCATTAGTTTCGTTGGTGTATTTCAACGCAACTTTCATTCTCTCACCTACGCTCGAAGTTACATCAAATACATCAGTCTTGCTATAAGTAACAGTCTTTTTACCCTCATCTTTAACAAGGTCAAACATGTTAGCATCTGTGTTTAATTCTTTTCCGTCAACAATCAATCTTGCTCTAAATCCAAGTGCAGATGCTACTCTACATTTATCAAGCATGAAGTCAGTTGGAATGACTTCGCTAATGAACATTGTCTTATCAGGTTTGAATACAACTAATGTACCATCGTGCTCTTTCTTTGCATCACCATAAGTTAATTCAACCTCTGTACTATGATGTGCTATACATCTAACAAACTTACCACTTCTATATGAAGTAATGTCAAGTGTATCTGATAGTGCATTAGTAACAGTCATACCAACACCGTTCAAACCTGAACTATAGTTGTAAGAATTATTATCAAATTTACCACCAGAGTTAGATACTGTCATTAACACTTCAAGAACTTCTTTTTCTTCACCACTTGCAAGAATTTTCTTACCATGTGGAATACCTCTACCAAAGTCTCTAACACTGTAAGTATTTGTTTTAGTGTCAACGTTGATTATCAACTCTTTACTAAATCCAGCTTGAACTTCGTCGATTGCATTGTCAGTAATTTCACTAAGTAATGCGTGAGGATTGTCTGCTTCGCCAATATACATTCCTGAACGTTCACGTATATGTTGTAGATCGGACAACACCTTTATGTTATCAGCTGTGTAATTGTTTGTACTCATTTTGTACCTCTCTCCTTAATTATTCTATCAAGTGCTTGATTGCACTCGTTACTTAAGTTTATACATTGATGTATTTTGAATTCATTAGGAAGATTATTATTTGTATTGAAATGTACAAGATAACAATTTCCTATCTTTATACCATACTTACGCTCTAACACACATTTATAGAAAGATAACTGCATTGAATAGTGAGTCAATGTTGTATCTTGGTATAATGCAAATTCACGTTTAGCATAGTTATTATATTGATTATAATCTGTAAAGTTTTTTAGATTCTTGTAATCCCAGATCTGCAACTCACCAGCATATTTATTGTAGCACAAAAGGTCAATATTGCCTGCAATAATGTCTTCTAGTCCAACAGTAAATTCCATCTGAAGTGGAATAAGTTTATTGTAACAATCTTCATAAAAAGCATCTGCTTGAGGCTGTAATTTTTGCACTAGTTCGAACACTTCTTTATATATGCCAAGTTCACGTGCTTTACTAAAATCATGTTTTAGTAATTTACCACGCATTCTATTTTCCATATAACTATGAATTATAGTACCCGCTGTTGAGGATATTTCACCATTTCTTTGCCACATTGACAATACATCGATAACATTCATTCCATGCTTTTTTGCATAGTTTTCTGCTGTCTTTTCAAGATCAAATTCTTCAAAAAATTCACCTACAAAACCAGTGACTGATCTTTTAACTTGATGTTCACCTTTATACAAATACTTATGAGTATCTTCAATGAAAGTATATTCATTATCTGATAACATTATTTTTGTTATGTAGTTTTGTAATTCAATTTCATTGAGCATTTAATGTTTAACCTTCAAATCGCAGTGAGCATCATTGATTTTACAACCGTAAATTCTTCTCTTAATAAAATACCTTAGAGTAGAATATTACCTGTAAAACACAATGAGCATCGGACTTTTTATACTTATATTATAATAAAAATTAAAGTGGAAGTCAACTAAAACTCCCACTTTTCAATTATTGTTGTCTATGTGAATAGATTATGTCATATTCTTCCGCATCTAACCACTGTAATGAAACTCGATTCAGTTCATCATCATAGTAATCAGACTCAACAGCAATAGATAAATCTTCTTCACCAGATAGTCTATAAATACGACACTGATGTCCTGCTGTAGTAAGTGTGATTATGTAATCAACAAGTTTTTGTTCTAGTTCATTTCCGAAATCATCTCTACTAAAACAAACACTCTGTGGTGCGTGTATATTATTCATAAGTTACTTCTTGAATGCAGTTTCAGGGTCGTAATACATTTTGCAAGGACCACGACTAGTACATTCTTTGTTAACCCAGAGTTTACAATTTTCACACACGTCAACATGTCGGTCAAACTGCTCAATTGCTTGAATAGAGAACTCGATTGCTAATTTATTTTCAAACGTTAGATTATCTGAGTTTTCATATATCTCAGTTAATTGTTCAATGATTTCATTATTAGTCATTTACATCACCTCTTATTTTGATTCTAGATAAGTCTTCAACTCAATAAATAGATCTTCATCGATTATATAGTAATTAGGTTCGTCGGGTCCAAAGTTGAATGCAACCGCAGAATAAGGTTTACCATCAAAGATACTCTCTTCTTTATTCTTTGTTATCCAGTTCTTTTGAATACTTATTGAATCAGAAGCTTTTGTCTTTGTTTTGCATTCAATTGACCATTGATCTGCCTGAACATCACTTTTACCACCAAACATTGTAGCACCAGAATTAGCAGTTCTTTTACCACCAAGAGCTTTTGCAACTGCCTGTTCTTGTTTGGTGCTATAATATCTTGTAGGTTTAGCAGGTGAGCCTTCTTTATTACGTTGTGGAACACCCAGTATCATATTAGTTGTTTTCTACTTCTTCATCACTTTTAGCAATGTCAGGAGCACCTGGTTTTTCAATTGCTCTATCTTCGGCTTCAATTTCAGCTAATTCGTCTTTGCTAAGTAATGAACGGTCATTTGAAGCAGAAATGTGTCTTCTTAACATATCAACATAGTTCTTACGGAACTCTTCGTGTTCCCATAAGTAGTCGATAAGATATTGTTTCTTATTCTTCAACTCAACGCCATTTTCATCTTTCAATACTTCACCAGTTTCAAGATTAACTAGCGCATAAGTAATATTGTTTATTCTTTGAATAAATCCAAATCCAAGAGCAATTTCTAACAAGTCGTGCATATAATCTGCACCAGTTTCATATCTATAAGTCATGAAACCACCACCTCGATTACATGATGCAGTTTTGTTTTTAGTAATCTTGAATTTTAATCTAAATCCATCAGCACCATCACCGTCAGAGCAATCAATCTTATCACCTTTAGTAAATGTTCTAGTACCAAAACGAACTTTAACTGATGCATAGAATTTAGGTGCATCCCCACCCGGCTCTTTGTAAATCGGTGCTCCAGTGAATGTCATACCTGCAACACGAACTTGGTTAATCATTAACAATATATTTTGTTTTTGACTTAACAAGCCAGTAATCTCAGTACAGAATTTATGTAAATTCTTTGCAATGGTTCCACGCATACCCATATCTTTCTCGAATTCGTTTTCAAGAACATTACCAGGTACAAGTGCAGGAATACTATCAAGTACAATCATTCCAATGTCATCTGCATTCTTTTGCATTTCAAGAATTGCAGCAAGTACTTGTTCACCTGACATTACTTCTGGGTTGAAGTAGTATAATTTATCTAAATCAAGTCCATTCATCATTGCTTGGAATTGTAAGTCAAGAGAGTGTTCAACGTCAACATATACACACATCTTATCTGGATTCTCTCTTTGATAAGCTGCAAGTGCCATACAAGCTGCAGTTGATTTACCACTGTGTTCTTGACCAGCAAATACCATGATACGTCCATAAGGAATACCACCATACAATGGATAGTCCATACCCATCATACCAGTAGATAATCTTTTATAGCTTGGTACCACGTTTGATTTGATGAATAGATTGTTGTTATCATATTCTTTATTTAACTTTTTTGCAATAGCTGCTACATCCATCTATCTAAATACCTCTAAATATTGTTTACGCTTCAATTGTACTCATTTTTGCCTCACTGATACGAGACATAAGCACAGTTTTTAATGTATCTACTACTCTATAGATACTGTCTAATTTTGTTTTGAATAGAGCAGATACAAGTGTATAGATTTCTTCTGCTAATGTTTCTTCAGCAGTATTGATAATTGCTGTATTCTCTCTATTACCAGCAGTTCCCTCAGTTGTGTTGAAAATCTTTGCGTGTGATTCTTTACGTAAGATTTCTGCAAGTGAAGCTTTGAATGCTGATTTTTCTTTTATTTCACAGAATGAATATGCTCTAAGTGATAATGTTAACATATACTGTCTCAATTCATCATTTGTGAGATTATTAACATTATTGTAAGCAGATTGAATCAATACATTTATATCGCTTGTAACTTCTTCGATTATATCATTAGCAATACCTACAAGTTGGTCATAAGTCATATCAACTTGGTCTAATGCTTTGTTTACACCTTGTGTCATTATCTATCACCTCTTACATATGTATACTGAATTAGTTTTTGGTTTCATTATCTGTTGAACCAAATCCGCCGTTTCTAGTAAGTTTAACAAAATCACCATCATCTTCACAGACAAAGTATGGCATTATAACACCTTGCATAAATGCCTCACCTTGTTTGATATCATGATGTAAAACAGCAGTCATTCTAGCTTTGATATGACCTTCATTATCAGATTTGCTATAATCGCAATCTATAACTCCAGTACTATTGTTCAATCTCATCAAATGCTTGAAGCCTAATCCACTTCTTGGATAAAGCATTAGCACTAATCCGTCACAATCGCTAACCCATCTAATACCAGTATTGATTGTATTATCAAGTCTCATATTATCAACAGTAAAGTCATAAGGTGCAAAGAAATCATATCCTGCACTACCACTAGTAGCTCGTTGTGGTAATTTGATTGCTTCCCACTCTTCTCTATACCTTTCAGCTTGTTCTGGTGAAACATCAGCTCCATTAGTTCTTGACGTTATATATTCTCCAAAACTAACTTTCTCGAAGTGACACTTTACAAAATTCATATTATTATTGTCTCCTTGTTATAATCTTCATAATATTTTACATCTTTGAATAAAACAGAATAATCAGAGTCCATGAATACACGCTTTTTAACTGACGGAATATGTAGTATTGGATACTTATTTCTATCTGTCTTTACCACATGTATTGATTTATAGCCTGCTTTTTTAACTAGTTCAAATGTCTCTATTGGTACATAGATAACTTCATCTCTATCTACAAACCATATAACAACACCCGCTCTAACACCCTTGATACCTTTCTTTTGTATCAACTTATCATACTGAGTTAGATTGATAAGTGGAAATGTATTGCCGTGGATACTTTTTAGTTCCATGTAAAAAATTTCAGGAAACTTGTAAAACACTGTATCTGATATGTTTGAAATTGTCTTGTAACCACTTACTTGGTCATACAATCTGTCAAATGATACACCAGGTATCTTTAAGATGTCTTCTTTGAACTTTGCTTCAAATTGTTTTCCTCTATTCGTTGCCAATGTTCAATCCACACAATTCATCTTTGATTTTATTGAACTCTTCTATCGTATTGAACCATAGTGCTGAATAGTTACCAACATCTACAATTTTACTTTTCAAGAATGAACACATATCAAGAAAATTAAATTCATTTCCGTGTTCATTTATATAGTTACCATTAGAAGATATACTTATAGCATATTCAAGCATTTTTTCATACACTGACTCGGGTGTATTTAGTAAGAATATAGATTGATCATGATATCCTGTAATACCATCAGGTACTTCTCCATATTTAGAAAAACGAATACTAACTGTAGTACTTGATTCCTGTGCAAGCATTACATACGGATTACGTTCAATTTTACAAGGTAGAACTAATTCTATATAGTTTGTGCTACCTGCAAACATCTTTGTAATAACTTCAGGAAACTGAATTGAGTCTCCCCATTGTAAAACAACTTGATCGTCATCGTTGAGATTGTAATTAACACGTAACCACGCTAATGCTTGCATTACTGCGTCACCACAACCTTTACCACTGTCAATGATAATGCTATTGTACTGAGCAAAGTATTTTGAATTGTGTTTTCCACAAACAACAAATGATTTATCACATTTAGTGCTTAATGTAGCAAGATTTATATCAAGTATTGTCTTTTGTTCATTGATAGGCATAACTGCTTTTGGAATGTCAGAGTCAAATCTAGATTGTTTACCTGCAGCTATTACAAGTCCATATATCATATATTATTCTTACCTTTCAAGAAGTATTCTTAATACTGCGTTAGTTTCATTCACATCTTTTGTCTTGATAGCATGGCCAACCTTTTCAGCAATTTCACGGTCATTACCAGAATCAATTTCATCACCAATGTAAAGAATCTTGTCAGCAGAAATATTGTATTGTTCTAATACATTTGTTTTACAGTTATCAAGAGTCACAACGTCTACTGTTGATCTTCCTGTTGTCTTTGCAATACAGCCTTTTAATCCACAAGAGTCAAGAAGTGACTCAGTTAGATAGTCTGCAAGAACTCTTTGTAATATACCAGTATAAGGTTTCATTTTCAAACATGTATACTGTGGATTTGGATAGCACATAATACCATAATTACTATAGAGCTTTTTCATCAGTGTATCGGCTTTTTCAGAATCAATAACACTTGATTTGATAGTATATCTAGCCTCACCGTCTTTGTAAAGAACAGCATTAGCATCAGCCCATATATCAAGTTTGAACTCATTACTAAAATTAGAACCATAAATGAGTCTTAACTTTTTAGCAATACTTTCAAACGAATTACCTGAGATAATACTACAATTTACAACTCTATTTAGTTGAACAAGTAGTCTAGTATTCATACCAGACATTTCATACGCTTCTTTATCGGTGTTGTAATCTCTTGACCATATAGTATCGTCAAAGTCAAACATTACGTGGTTGAATTCAAAATTTGATAGTCCGTAGTAGTATTCTAAAACAGCTTGAGCGTAGAGTCCACCGTCATGTTTACCATCATGGTTGCCCATTGACTTAACAATAAACTTGTGCTCTTCATCTGTCTCTTGTAATCCTTCCTCAGCATCACTATTGATTAAGATGTTGAAGTCTGATAGATTTAGACCTAGATTCTCAACATAACGAATAAAGTCTGTACTTGTTACTGCGTAAGCATCTTTATCTTCGTTGTTATTTATACACCACAACTTCTTACATTTAGCGTTGTTGATGTGTTTGTATAAATCTAGATAATCTAACGTTGGGAATATTGAACTCCAGAACGTACCTGTTGAAATTACAATCATATCAGCATTATCAATTGCTCTGATTGCTTCAGGATTAAGTTGATGTCTAACTACACCGCCTTGAGCATACCTGATACCAACAATTCTGTCCCAAGGGCATTGATGTTCAACAATATCTCCCTCGTCTTCAAGAATGTTACCTCTTTCAGTTAGTGCTTCAATATAAACATTATCAAATGAGTTTAGAATAACAAAATCGTCAATACCAAGTAGTTCAGTAAAATATTTATTAGTATATTCGTATCCGTGTTCTGCATACATTTCAGCATATATAATGTTTGAAATAGCAAAATCATTGAATGTCTTCTCTTCGGCTTGTGGACGATTAAAGAATGCTATAGCATACGCAGATAGTTGAGTTAAGCCCCAAGTGTCAAGAAGTTGAATAACCTCGTCAGCTTCTTTTCCTTTCGTTAAATCATATCTTTTATCGTAAAACTCAAGTAAACATTTATTTTGTAGATGTACTGGAGTCATTGCTTTGTACATACGAGTATGATTTTTACGGATATCTGACACACCAAGAGTGTCTGTAACATAACGACAAACGCCAGTGGATTTACCATTGTCGTATGCGTTAACTAAAACTTTTACATCGAGTTCTGGATAGAATGATTTAAGCCCTTTGATAAGAGCGTCATTCCCTGAACCACCACTAATAACTAAAATGTTCATAAATACCTCAGTGTTAGAATAAATCTACTTTATCGCTTGCAATATCCTCAGCGATTTTCATTGCCTTTGACTTATACGGTTTTATCAACTCTTTTTTATAGTCTACACGCTTGAGCGTGATGTCATCAAGAATTGTATTAGGTTTACAATGTACCCAGTTATGTTTAACTTGATTATCATAGATGTAGCTATCAACAATATCAAACAACACTGGTGGATAATCATAAGTACCTTTTTCATTGGCCCAAGTACAACTCATTTTACTACTTGGTTTATTATATACAACTGTGGGAGCTACATAAGCATTACTAAAACGTCTTAGCACACGAGCAAAGTAAACATCGTCAGGAGTTCCTTGTCTTGTGTCACAACGTTCGTCGATGTAAAACTCTTGACCATAGTATTTTTTGTAGTTTTTATGAATCAAGCCGTGCATCCAGTTGTATGATTTGTTTAATTTAACAGGAATTAGATGCACTGCGTCTAAGTAGTCTTCCTGCTTTTTCATTTGAATTCTGTCACTTGATACCCACATACCTAAAGTAGCAAATATCGCGTCACATTGTTCAAGGTTTCCTGCTTTTACATTGTCGATGATGGTTCGTGCATCATTTAGAGTAGTACCGGAAACAGTTGAGTTAGCATCAATCCATAATGCATAGTCGTAATCGGAATTGTAGAAATATTCTAATAATTTATTACGAGGTTCAACCCAACCCATTCTTTTATCTGCATTTCCAATATATGTATAATCAGGATTTTTATCTTCCTCATTAAACATCTGGTCGTAACAAACAAGTTCATCGCAGTTAAGTTGTTCCCAGTTCTGTTTCATTGATTTACGATTTATGTCCCTGTTGTTTTCAAGCATTAAACAAGGAATAAGTAACATAATCTTCTTACTCATCAGTATCAGTCTCCTCTATGCACGCTAGATAAGAAGTAACCATCATACGTAGTTCAGCTGATAATGTTCTAAAATTACTTTTTGCAATATCAGCTAACTTATTATATTGATCTTCAGGTAGCTCAAAAGCTACCATTTTCTTTTTTGTTTTATTTTCCATATTAGTCGTTCCAACCTGGATACGGAATAAATTTCCAAGCTCCAGTTAACTCTCCATCTATGTCGATGATTTGACCTGTAACACAAGTATTGATTACAGTTATGAAATAAATCCATTCTGCTATTTCTTCAACAGTAGTTAATCTTTTAAGTGAACTAAGATTAGCTATCTGTTCCATCAACTCAGGATGTTCATATAATGCAGGTTCAAGACATGTTCCTTGAATACCTTTTGATGGATCAGCTGCTACAATACCGTCAAGTCTTAATCCATTACAAAGTACATGACGCTCATCATTACTGAAGTTAGTTGCACACCATTGAACTAGTGCATCACGTCCACCTTGGCTTACATTATAGTTTACATTGTCATATCCTTTCTTACTGGCAGTGCTACCAATTACTAGTAATGACTTTAACTCAGGGTCATATCCGTATTTTTCAACACAGTTAACATAACCTTCAAGATTAACTGCAATAGCATCAGCTCTCGGAGTTACAATGCCTGCGTTATTAACTAATACATTTATTCCAGTTACATCAGGTAATGTATTTTTGTTAGCTATATCACATATATGATGTGCGTATCTATCATGAGTTATTGTTGACTCTTTAATATCAAGTCCAACAACCTCATGTCCCATTTCTAAATATTTAACTGCTGCAGCTCTACCTACGCCACAACTTGTACCACTGATTAAAATCTTCATCTATATCACCACAATTCAACTTTATTAGGTAAGATTTGAGCTTTAGTTACTCTTTGTTTTTCCATCCAACGTTCTGTATCAAGAATATTGAATCTAGCTCTTGCATAACAGTTAGTACTAATACATAAACCATTATCATAGATAACTTTACCTGGATTTTTAACTGAATCAATTTCAAATGTATACATGTTTGACTTCCAATATCCGTCATACCATTTACCACCTGCAGTTACAACAGTTGCATCTGGTATTGCTACATCAGCGCCTTCGTCTTCTGTCATTCTACCAAGTTCATTTGCAATTGACTTCTCTTCCGCAAGTTTATCAGTTAATCTATCATACTTGCGACCATCCATCATAACAATACCTTCAGTAACTTTACTTACTTGATGTACGTTACCTTTTGAGTCAGTAAATCTAATATTATTATCATCTACTTCTTCAATATTACAAACATCTGGATCAAATGTAAATCCTCTGCCAAATACAGCATCTTCTACCGCTCTTGCGTAAGCAGCTGACTTTTGTGAATAGTGAGTTCCGTCATTCTTGTCACGTTGTGCATAACTAACATATATAGTTTGGTCATCGATACTTATCATACCATAAGCAGCTCTCTTTAACCAAGAAGTTGCGTCTGTACTATATACATTGATATGGTCAAGAACTGATTTAACACCTACACCAAATGCGTGAGTTTTAACATCAGGATTACTTGATTTTGCTATTATTGACATTGCCTCTTGACCCCAAGAAATTCTTACTTTCTTAGTTCCTTCCAACGAAATAGCAAGACCAATATAATCAACCTTACTACCATCCGGATGTACATGTTCTAAAAATCTTTCTAAATGTTTCCAATCTTCACCATAGTGGAATACTGGAATCAACTTATGTCTAATTTCAGGTTTGAGTCTTTCCCACATATACAAGTAGTTAGCCCAAGTTTTATCAGCGAAAGATTGGTCAACATCGTCAGGATTTGGAACTGAGTCAACACCTACGAAACAATCCATACCCCAGCCCCATTCATTTAAGAAAGCTAAGTAATCATCAGTGTAATCATAGATATCTTTATCAGTTAAGATTATACCTTTCTTTTTTGCATTTTGATAATGACTGAAGGCTCCTGAATCTACCATAATCTTTGCAGTATATTCTGGATGTTCTTTTTTATATGTAATAACCTTTTGAATCAGTTTCTTTTCATGATAAACTGAAAACAATTGGTCACAATTTAATTCTTGTTTAAGCTCTTGGTTGTAGGCACCAGAGTAATAGTACACTTGACAGCCCATATCTAATAACCTCCGATTTAATTAACAATATATTATACAAGTTTATTTTACAATATTTTATAAAAGTTTATAAAAATCTTTCAATAATGCTCAAAAAAGTTTATAACTTTTACATCTATAAAATAAGGACAACAACTTTTATTGTTGTCCTTACTGTGTTTTTTCAATTATTTATTCTTAATTGGTCTTAACTTCAGGAATTACGTTGAATACATGACCTCTTGATAATACGAACGCTTGTCCATTACCAAAACTTAAGGTCAATGTATCTTCTGTACAAGATTCAACTGTAGTCTTTAAGTCAACAAGGTCAAGAATTGCTTCATAACCATTACCAACATCAATACTATTACCAACATAATTGATAACTTCTTGATTGTCTTTTAATGTATCCCATACAATAACTGAATCATTTTTGAATTCAAAAGTACTGTAAGGTTTAACAACAGTCTTACCATCAGTGAAAAGCATAAGTCTGCTAATAGTTTGAAGAAGTGCATCTTTATTAAGATTTACTGAATAACTATATTCAGCCATCGCTCTTCCTCTAACACCACTTACTGGGAAAGATTGAAGTAAAGTATCATCACAACTTAAGATTGCAGTAATACTAATATCGTCAGTTTCAAATCTTACTTTAGTTTGAATTGTATCGTCACTGATAGCATCATAACCAAGAGTGAACTTAACAGCCCCTGATTTGAATAACTTGAATAATTTAACAACTCTATTATTAAGAAGAACTTTAACAGGTTTTTCAAGTGTGAAGTTGTTTACGCAAGCACCAGTTGTAAATGTAACAGCACCTTTTTCATCTACATAGTATAAGTTTTGAATAGGTCTAGCAATAGTACCTTTAGATAATTCTTTACTATTGTATTGAAGAATGCTAACTAATGTTTCACTTGGAACATTCATTTCAACTGTTGGATTATTGATTACGATTGGAGGAAGTTCTAACATGTTGTCACCATCAAAGATCATAGGTAACTTGTAAGTACCATTACCTTTAACAATGAGTGTATTGCCTTCAGTTTTTAATTCAATAGTCTCAGTTGTAACTTGAGCAATAAGTTTTAAGAACAAGTTAGCATTTACTGATGCGTGAAATGCTTCATCGGTGATTGTACTAAATTTAACTTGTGCATAATACTCTTTATTAGTTACGTTCAAAAGAAGTTGACCATCAACTGTTTTTAATTCTAATGTTTCAGTAACTAATGATAAAGAGTTGCTATCAACAGCTGCAAGAATATTCTTACAAGCATCTTGGAATGCATCTACTCTAATAATCATTTTATATAATACCTCTTTGTTTATTTTCCGTTAAGATGTAAACTTTCTTTGTCTACATATTTATATACAGTAACGAACCTATTTATCTTTAGGTTCGTTTTTCTTTTTTGAATTTTTTATAAATTCTTTGATCATGTGATAAGTATTTATAATAAGTAACAATGCGTTAAGAATAATCATACTCCAAGCACTTAACATTGCACCATAGTAGATGCTAGTTATACTACCTGCAAGATTGAATCCTCGTAGTAGCATTGTTCCTTTGAATGTGTCAGTTTTGAAACACATACTTATCAATATTAGAATGAGGCTAATAGTACCCCAAATTTCTGCGTAAGTTATTATCATGTTAATATATACAATAAATGTTTCTAAAACATTGATATTTCTGTTTTATCATCTCTTACATGTTTGAATACAGGGAAGCGCAATGAATAAGTACCAGACTCATTGCTACTAATTTCAAAATACTGTACTTCAATTATTTTACCTACAAGCTCATCAGGATTTTGCCAGAAGTAGTCTCTTTGTTCAAGCGTAAATCCACCACCCACTCTAACTGTGTATATCTTTTTATCAGGTCCGATAAAGTTACAAACAGCTGCACCAAGTCTTCCAACATTAAGACCTGAACCTTCCTCAAGCTCAATCACTTTGATGTCGCAGGTTTGCATTTTCTTAACTTTTAATAAGCCTCTACTTCTTTTGCATTCATAAGGTGAACTACTGATGTTAATCATCACACCCTCACCATCTTCAGCAATTATTTTATCTAACCAGTAAGTAATTTGAGATTGATCTGTTCCTTCATAAAGAACAGGAACCTCTTGAATCCACTCACTTTCACACTTTTCCATCAAGCTGTGAAGATATGCTTTACGGCTTGTTGCTGGTTCAGCACAGAAACCTTTTTCAAAATCTTCAACCGGTAACAAATCAAAACAATTGAAAATAATGTCTTTCTTAGCTGCGTCAGCTGCTGTAATTTTCATTGTAGCCCTGTATAGGTCTTTACTACTTAGATTATCAACATTCTTCTTTAATAACTCTCCATCAAATACATAACCTGACGGTAAGTACAATCTAGCTGCCTCTTCAATGTCAGGATAGCCCTCAACCACTTGACCTTGTCTACTAAATAGTTTGATATCATCGTCAGCTCTCTTGATAATAACGCAACGAGTACCATCAAGTTTTTGAGTCAGCAAGAATTTAGTTCCCTCAGGTAAATATTTAGTAGGATTGTCAAAGTATTTGTCACCTAGCATGATTTCAAATGTTCTGATAGTACCTTTACCAAATATTTTGTTGATAGTTGCAGATTGAACACCCAACTTCAAGCTCTTTGTAATGACTTCACATAGAATTGACTCTTCTAGTAAATCTTCAACAAATAAATCAATGTAAGTTTTGATTATTTGTAAGTCGCAGTCACGACCGGATGGATGTGCTGCAATGTAGTCAAGCAACGCAAGAGGGTCGTTAGGTTTAAGTCCTGTAACTTCTTCATATCGTTCAACATCATCCGTCAAAGCCGGAAGTTGTTGCATTCTTTGTATTTTCTTTTTGCTGATGCCAGATAAGATGAATGGGTCAAATATGAATTGTAATATTTTAATTATCTCTGGTCTATCAATTGCTTGTTTTAACAATTCGTCTTTTTCAAGTCTACCTGATGTGGCTTGTAATCTATTCGCTAAGAATATAAAATCGTCAAAGTATTGTGTCACTTCTTCACCTCGTTATTTTTGTCGAACTTCTCAAATAGAAATTCTAGATTATTTATTTTGTCTTCATTTATAGTTATCATACCATAGTCTCGTGCTAATCTGAATATGAAAGAGTCACGTTCTAATCTACTAACAAGTAATTTTAATTGCTCTCTAAATACAGTTAAAGTATATGTACTCTTGTAAAAATTGCAACTACGACATGACGGCATAAGATTCTCAATGTCTTGATTATCACCGTATATGAAGAACGGAGCAAAATGATCAACTTGCATATCTTTATAAGCTATTTTCTTACCACAGTATGCACAGTGTCCATCATACTTGCTATACACTTTTATTCGTGTTTCTTTTGGTATCGGTTTGCGTACTAATTTCTTCGCCATTGATTAACTAACAAGCTCCGGTTTCTTTTTCTCAAGTCGAGCTTCCATCAACGCCTTTGAAATTTCAAATACTTCGTCAATAGCTGCATCACATGTTAACTGACTTGGAAATTCTGATTCTTGAACTTCTACAAATGACGCGTTTATTTTGGGTGAATAGAAAATAAGACAGGTTGTCGGAGCTGTATTCATTTCATCGCATAAACAATTGATAAACGCTGCACAATTTGGATATTTATCAAGATTATCAAGTACTTCTGAAACAACAGGACCTTCTAAAAATTCAGGCATTTCAAGACTGTCGCATAAACCGTACATAGCAGTTTCCGCATCAGGTAACGGTTCAACAACGTAGTCAACATAGATTGTTTGACCCATGCACATTGCAAAGAACGCATCTGCATCATTGAACTTCATTGGTACTTTTGATACTTCTATGTTGAGAGCATCGTCCCATCTGAGACATATATCACGACAGTGGGTATATTCACGATACTTTTCAATCAAATTTTCAATACATTTGCACTTATCAATAACCATCTTATTCACCTCTATATAAAAAGTTATACATATCTTCTATAGTATCCATCAAGTCGTATCTTTCTAAGTCACAACTGTTTTTAGAAAACTTATGCTCTACTAGGTCGATAAACATTGAAGCTGATGTGCCTTTACCGTCAAGACCGTCATCGCCCATATAGAATTCTTGCCATTGTTCTTCAGACATCAAACGCTTAACATCAAGTTGTTTTATTGACAAGTTATCAAATGATACAACTTTGAACCAATTCTTACTAGTAATTTCAGGTAACTTTTGATACAACTCACTTTTAGCAAAATCAATTGTTTCTCTAGCCTCTTGATTACTATACAAGTCCTTGCCTCTTCTTACTTCTTTGTAACCAAGAATGAGCAACTTGAGACCGTTGTCTTTGAGAGCTTGTAACTGACTTATTTTAACGATACCATTTATAACGTGAACAACAGCAGTTGGAATCTGTTTAATTTTTTCAATAAATTGTGGAGTTGCTGATACTAAAGAAACTCCTAAACCATATATCAATTTCTGGTCACATAATGACTTGATATATTCGAAGTTCTTTTCAAAGTGAACTTGATGTACAGTTATTGAGGGAATAAACTTACGTTCTTTGCACTGTATTAAAAACTTTTCAAGCTGTGGATGTGATAGAGGATTTCCTCCTCCAATAGCTAATTCTGCATACGGATGCAAGTGTTTTAAGAATTCAACATCAAGTAAATCAGAACAATGTTTACCATCAGGTGTACTATTTTCATGACACATAGGACAACCCATATCACAGCAGTTAGTTATTTTTACGTCCGCAGCCTCAACAGTGCCACATTCAAAGAAGTCTAAATCATTTTCACGAATCTTGGTTCCGTCTTGCAAATTGATATGAACTGTATAGTTACCGTTTTTATAACTACCCCAACGTTGTTTCATCTTTCACCTCTTTATTCTTACTACTCAAACTGATAATCAAATCTACGTGGTCAAGCGTATCATGTGGAAAACTTAAAACTCTAAATACACCCCAACCAGCGTACGGACACGGAGGGATACAATGTCTTTCCATATGTTTAACAGAGTCGTCATCTTTCAAACATTGCCAAGACATACCTGACCAGCGTTCTTTATACTCTGTATAGTTACCATCCACTACAGGGTCAAATACTGTAATTTCTTCAAGTAGATGAACAATGCTATTTGGTCTTACAAACTTTTCAATGAACTCAGAAACAGACATGTAATATGTATTTTCAGGTTCTTCGTCCGCATATGTATTTACAAACGACTCAAGTGAGTCAACAGCCTCTACAACAGCATCACCAAGAGTGTTACCAACACCTATGATAGGTTTACAGTCAACAACAGATGCTACCCAATACTTTGTTCCATCTTCTTTTTTGTATGGTCTAACTTCTAATCCGTTAGGCATAAATTCTTCAAGTCTATTATGAAAGTTCTCAACCATTTGTATTTGCTCCTCCCTTGAATACGCTAATACCTGCTAGTATAATTGTTTCTCCATCTTTCTCTCCAAGTGAATACTGTACTTTACAGTAGTTACCTTTTTTTGATTCATCATATATAAATTTATTAACTGATGCATCTAACGAAGTACATTGACTATTTATTAGCGTTTTAGTTTTTACTAGTATCATCTTTATTCTCCTCTTCTATATATGTAAAAATTATACGATAATATAATCTACCGTCTAATAGTTCTTGATGGACTGATACAATCTCAAACCCAGGTTTGTTCTTACTTAAGTTCCGAATTGTTGCACAGAGATGAGTGCTTGGACACACTTCAACATCATACATTTTCATCTTTTTTGATTTCCTCCACTTTTGCTTCGGTAGCTACGCATACTTCAAAGACATCACGTGGATATTGTTGACGCAATGCATTAAGAGTTCTTTCAACTGCGTCTTCTTCGCTTGATGCTTCAATATCAAGCAAATCTAATTTCTTTATGATTACTTTGTATGTCATAGTTATTTACCTCATTGTCTTTACATATATTATAATATGAACTTATTAAAAAGTCAACTAAAAAATTACCCAAGTTATTAAAACCTGGGTAATTTACTTTTACTTATATTGAATTGGTGGATTTACCTCATCATAATTTACACAATAGATTGTATGAGGATCATTCGGATCATCTTCAAACTTTAATTGTGCATCAGGATTGATAGTCATTACCAATTCGTCTGTTTCTAAAATGTAAGTCATATCTAGTTACCCAACTCAAACAACTCTTTACAGATATTAGCAAGATATTGTGCTTCAGGATGAGCATCTTTTGCACATCTTAGATCAAAGAAATGTTTCCAATCTGACTCAAATCCTGTTAGTACTAAATCGGTTTTAGTATCATTTGGTAGAACACCTCTTGCAAGTTGTGGAGTATGTCCACCGGTTAGTAAATCGAAGTAAGTACTCTCACACTTGCTCATCGCATCTTTCCAGATTTCAACAAGTTTTTCATCATGGTCATCATTTTGCCAGATGGGTTGAATAAACGTGATTTGATTACCATACTTATCTTTACTATAGTTGCAATATCTTTGAGATTCTTGAGCAGGACTCATGACTCTATGTCTTACAAATTCATGACTAACACCACGGTTACAGATAAATTCAAAACATCTTCTTCTTTCGTGATCTTCGCTAGGCTCAGTAACAAAGTCTTGCCACATGTCTTGAATGTATTGTGGAGCTTCACAAATAACTCTATAGTTGGTAGTAATTACATCAATTCTAGTGTTATTTCTAACTACTTGCTTATATTTTGAATATGGATTAGTTTCAAAATAATGGCACATATCAAACATCTGGATTGTGAAGAACGGTCCTACTGTCAAATAGATAGTACCGTGTTCAAGCATCGCTCCATGAGCATGGGATTTTAACATATCGACAAACTTGTAACAGCTGTCATCAGTAATCCTATCTTCTGATTTGTAACATATTCTACCTACTCTTTCAATCTGCCTTAACATTGCATAATACTTATCTTCGGCAAATACATTTTGTTTTAATTCTTCAACATTAGGTTTAAGAACAATCATTTAACACCTCTTAGTTGTTATTATCTTCAGCTGATAAAACAGCTCCAGATAATCTAATATCATTATTACCAGTGATTTGAGACAGCATAATGTTGAATGCTTTATCGATATCATCAACAAGAATGTCACCTTTGTATTCTTTTGCTGACTCTAAATCAAGTACAGTAACAATCTTATCGTAGTAAGCTAATGACTTCTCGATAAGCGACGCTTCTTTTTGTTTAGTTAGTGCAAGTATTGGAAGGTTTTCTTGTAACGCATAACCAATCAATTCTTTCGTCTTACCTGAACCAACTTTACCAACAATTATTTTCATAGTGTCACCTCAAATATGTAGTTTTAATTATATACTATCAAAGATAGCTGTATCTAAAGAAACTAAACAAGATATCAGTCATGTTTTGACTCAAAATAGTCATAAACGTATTGACGAACATCACTATTAAATTTACAGAAGCAAGCAGGACAAAGATGCTTAGCTGGGATACCAAGGTAGTTATCTATTACTGACCAGTCGTCAGGAATAACCCAGTCAAATCTGAGATTGTATTTTCCGATGTCTTCAGTTACAGATTTTTGTACTAACTCTGTAGTTTTACCACAAATATCACAAGTTACGGTTCTTGAAATCATGTCTAAACCTCCTGTTCCGTTCCACAAGCATTTCTATCAAAGCTGTTAATCATCTTCAACTTTCCCTTTATCTCGTCTTGATATTGAGACTGAATGTATTTTATATTCTTTTCATAATTCATATTATGCCCTACCATGTGCATATTGATATAGAAAAGTATATCATGTACAAAAACATCAGTTGGGTCTCCAAGAACATCAGCAAGATTTAATATTTTAAGATCAGTTATCAGTTTATACACACCAACATTAGCGTGGTCGTAGTAATGAGCTTCACCTTTATCATCAAATGTTTGAGTGTAAAGTTTACCTATGTCGTGCCATAAAGCAATCTCAGCCATCTTTGCTCTTTCATTCAAATCAGGTACATTGCATAAAACTTGTGACAAGAACCTATTAGTATGTCCTCCAACAGTGTACAAGTGATGATGATTATGTTGGTCAAAACTATTCATAACATCAAAGAGTGCATAACGTGCTCCTGTACGTTCCCACATATTGGTATTATAAATATTTTCAGTGAAACAAACAGCGTCAAAGCCTTCATACTTTGTAGGTATTTCAAATCTATGAATCATTTTGTTGATAACATCAGCTCCAACGGTACGTTCACGATTAGCATCTTGTAAAATACATCTTGTTACACTTACGTTGAATACCATAGCAATAATTTCTGCTCCGTAATGCTTTGCAAGTTGTATTGCTCTAGCTCTTGATTTACGAGTTATGTTTGTAGCATCAATTATTATATGTTCTACTTCACCTTTTAGTAATGCTGATTCAACGTCCGCATAAAGTGCGTTAAAAACTTCAGTATTGTGTTCTTGGTCATTAACGTCACCAAATAAGTGCTCTCTATACCAATCGGAACTAAACACAACAGCATTTGGTAATGCTAACAAACTGTGATAACTTTTTCCTGAACCTGGTACACCCACATTAACAGTAATTCTCATTTAGCCCTCCTGGCCGTATTTAATGCAATCGAGTACATCTTGAATACATTCGTCATGTAAATATGTGTCTCGACTGACAAGTTCTCCATCGGCAACGCATTTGACAACGTAATCAACATATTGTCTATCATTACAACTATTTAACAGTTGAATCAATTCGTTTGCTTTTGTTTCAATATTCATAAATCAAATCCTCTATTCGCGTTCGCCTACAAGTTCCATCAGGAAAAGTCCTATAACAAGCGTGAACCAGACAATATATGCTTCGTAGAATTCTTTGAAGAAAGGACTCATCAAAGTTATTCCAACAATTGCTACAGGTGTAAGTGCAATTGAAATAAGTCCTAAAAGAATAGATGCTATAACTTGAACTATTGTTAAAAGAATGCGTGAAAATTTATTCATTACCATTTTCCTCCATATCTAATATATCTTGATAATCGTCGTGAAATTTATCTAAAATATCATCGACATACAACGCAATTGAATCAGAATCAAAATTCTTGATATTTTCATATCCGTCAACTCTGTAGTAAGGTTCACCAAAATCATAAACACCACCTAAGTAGCATTTTAGACAAGATATGAAAGAGTCTAAATCGTCTGCCTCTTCAGCTTTTCGTTTTACAGCGTACAATACTTCATCGTTTCTGATTACTTCATCATGCTGTATCCACAAGTCTTCTGATAGACAGAATTCATAGAATTCAGCAAATGTATAGTTTTCTGAATTGTATTTGAAGTCTAATAATTTATTTTTGATATCGGTAGTATTCATTTAATTATCTCCTTGTTTGAGTCTCAAAGTGCAGTTGCGCAACTGCACTTTGAGACTCAAACAAGGAGATAATTAAATGAATACTACCGATATCAAAAATAAATTATTA
>JAEIGA010000011.1_pt1 | contig 237614 bp, 177 predicted proteins | sample 9270691 | NCBI WGS metagenome assembly JAEIGA01 (sample SAMN17057246, study PRJNA624740) | gut metagenome | biome: biome; isolation source: fecal sample | host: Bos grunniens | place: China: Xizang | collected 2019 | reverse complement strand
TCGCTATCGCCGATGGTACTGAATTTCGGGAGAGTAGGTAGCCGCCGCTTTCAGGAGTCAATCTCAACGAGGTTGGCTCCTTTTTTTGTGTTTGGGCGATGCCCGCCGTAGAGACGTTGCGCGCAACGTCTCTACCAGTTGCCGTCGGCTGGGGCCGATAACGTCGCCTGCTGCGACGTCTGTTTGCCAACCGCCATCGTGAGACAGTGCGTCTGGAAGACGCCACAGAGCGAAGCGGGAGTAACCCGGGATGAAGTCCCGGGGTATGAGAACCACAACACTCACGCTTTGCCTGGAAGGCAATACAAATCGTTCCTCTTCCATCATCCTCCATCAATCATCAATCCTCCATCCTCCACCATCAATCTTTAATCCTCCACCTTCCATCTTTCCATTTTATTTCCTACTTTTGTGACAATATAATTATAATTAAGTCGCTATGTTGAAGAAACTACTTGTGTCGCTGTTGTCGGCATTGTTGTGCATGTCTGTTGTCGCAGAGCCTGAAACCCAATCTGATGGAAATCAGAATATGAACAATATTACAATTGATGAGAATGGAGACGTGTTTGTCGCTCCACTGTGGTATCATATCTCTGATGGAAAAGCAGAAGTGAAACGTGATAAGTCTTATAGAGAATTAGAATCCGTCATTGTCCCTTCTGAAATACGAATTGGTGAGCATGTTTATCCTGTAACGAGCATAGGGGAAACGGGATTTTCTTGGTGTTGTGAATTAAGAGATATAGAGATACCATCGAGTGTGACAAGCATAGGCGACAGTGCGTTTAGTGATTGCATCAGCTTGACGAGCATAAATATTCCAACGAGTGTGACAAGCATAGGCGACAGTGCGTTTTGTGGTTGCATTTATTTGTCAAGCGTAAATATTCCATCGAGTGTGACAAGCATAGGAAAAAGTGCATTTAATAGTTGCCTCAGTTTGACGAACATAAACATTCCATCGAGTGTCACAAGCATAGGGAAAAGCACGTTTAATAGTTGCATCAGCTTAACGAGCATAAATATTCCATCGAGTGTGACAAGCATAGGCGACAGTGCGTTTTGTGGTTGCAGTGATTTGTCAAGCATAAATATTCCATCGAGTGTGACAAGCATAGGCAATAATGCATTTCGTGGTTGCTATGGCTTGTCAAGCATAAATATTCCATCGAGTGTGACAAGCATAGGGGAAGGTGCGTTTAGTGATTGCATCAGCTTGACGAGCATAAATATTCCAACGAGTGTGACAAGCATAGGCGACAGTGCGTTTTGTGGTTGCATTTATTTGTCAAGCATAAATATTCCATCGAGTGTGACAAGCATAGGGGAAGGTGCGTTTAGTGATTGCATCAGCTTGACGAGCATAAATATTCCAACGAGTGTGATAAGCATTGGTGAATCTGCGTTTGCGTTTTGCCGCGATTTGACAAGCATCAATGTTTCGCAAGATAATCTGATCTATTCATCAAAAGATGGCATATTATATGATAAAAATAAGACGGTTCTTATTTACTCCCCAATGGGGAAGAAGGGAACTGTAAAAATACCAAAGAGTGTGACAAGCATCGGAAATAGAGTGTTTAGTGGTTGCACTGGCTTGACAAGCATAAAGATACCAAAGAGTGTGACAAGTATCGGAGATTATGCGTTTGATGATTGCACTGGCTTGACAAGTATAGAGATACCAAAGAGTGTTACAAGCATAGGAATCTTAGCGTTTGCAGATTGTGAAAATCTTGAAATCGTTATAGATAATTCTAAAGAGAATGTCTCAGTTTGGGAAGATGCTTTTTATAGATGTAAATCAGTGAAATTTCTGAAATAATATTTTAGCATCAACTCGGTATGGCTTGATTACCGTCGACTGCCATCCGCTATTAGCCATCAGCCAATAGCCAACCGCTATCGTCCATCGTTTATCGTCCATCGTCCATCGTCAACAAAAAATAACGCCGCATGTTCTTATGAACTTACGGCGTTTCTGGAATGTTTTCTATATAAATTCGGAATCTTATTTCACCCTTAGTCTTCTTCCAATCTTCAATTTTGTATTCGGACGAATCCTGTTGAGCGCACATAATCGTTTGACTGACGTGCGGTATCTTCTGGCGATCCTGCCTAATGTGTCGCCCTTACGCACTTTATGATACTTCGCAGGTGAATGTAGGTATTCGTTGTAGGTATCGAACGTAGATTTGTTGATTTCAAGTTTTGGATTTAATACTTGTCCTGTCTCAAAATCAACGATTTTTCTTGCGTTGATAGGTAACCCTTTGTATCTGAATTCCAAATGTAGATGAGGACCAGTGCTTCTTCCTGTATTGCCTCCCAATCCAATTGGCTCTCCTGATTTAACCTCCTGGTTTACTTTTACCAGTGGCTTATACAAATGTCCGTATAATGTCTCTAGTCCATTAGGGTGTCGTAGCATCACAAAATGTCCATAGCCCTTTTTGCGGAATTTCTTATTGTAACGCATGATTCGCACCTTCCCGTCGAATGCGGCTCTGATCGTGTCACCCACTCGCAGACGCATGTCTGTGCCGGCATGGAATCGTCCCCATCTCTCTCCGCATTCGCTTGTCACTACATTGAAATTAGGATGCGAATAGGTGCTGACATTTATGACAGTATCTACAATACTGTCGATGGTGATGTTGAATGGATTCACTTTTGTGGCGTCCCAACTGCTTCCTGTTGTGTCGCCCTCCTCAAACATGTCTTCCTCATCTTCGTCAAGCTCCAAACTGAGTGAGTCTAGTTCGGCTATTGAAAATTCAAGGTCATCACCAAATGTGTAAATCAGTGAATCCTTTTCTATCAGATGTGGTGAAAGCGGAGTCTTGTGAAAATTGCTGATCGCCACTGTTTTCTTTTCATCTCTAGATGGCTTGCCCATCATAGATAGTGTTGACATTATACAAATAATGCCGACACCTAATAGTTTAGTCGTAGTCCCTTTTGTCACTTTTCTTTATTTTATTGTTACTTGTGTGGCACCGAACCCGTAGTCAAGGAACGATGCATCCTGTACATAGCATTTTTTGTATTGTGATTTTAATAGCTTTAGCACTTCGTTTCTTAGTACGCCTTCTCCTTTTCCATGGATGAACACAATCTTTTGTCCTACTCTGCGGAGGTTCGCGTCCATCACTTCACGGACTTTCTTCATTTGAAAATCAAGCATATCTTTATTGCTTAGTCCCGACGTGTTGTCTACCAAATTGTTGATATGCAAGTCCACTTCTATGATTTCTGGTACGACGTTGCTTTTTACAGACTGCTTTGCCGATTCAGAAGCTTCTTTGCCTAGAATCGCTGATTTCAAATCGTCTGCCGACGGAAGTTTGAATCCTGCTGCAATGTCTTTCTCCACAAGCGGCACAATAATCGCGTCTTCATCAAAATAATCATTTTCCACATAGCTGTGAAGCTTGTAGAATTTTACTGTGTTGATTTTGATTTTCAGATCATAAACTGGTTTGCGAGAGTAGGCTTTGTCTTTCTTCATTGCGATGATCTGTGCACCAAGGTTCTCAAACTCATTCAGCTGAGTCTTCTTCATCGTCTCCAACAGAATTTTTGTGTTGGGATTGATAATGCCAGCGTAACGAGAATATACGCTTTTCTCTCCACCGTTGAAAATGTTATATGCAAGATAATAGTTGCTGTCGTTGATCAGGTATATCTCGCAATCTGTCTGGGAAATCATATTCGGGTTGACGGGTACAAAACCTAAGGCGGCGTTGATTAGCTCACCTTCCTTAGTCTCGGCATATGTCTCGTCTGCATCGTCTTCCTCTTCTTGGATAAGAACCTGTTTTGGCTTTTGTGTGTTTGTCTTCTGCTGTTGGCGTTCTGCGATTTTTTCAGCCGCCCCTTTAGATTCCACAATCACACATTCGCTGATCAGAGTAGGAATGTCGAAACCATCCTCGTCTTCAACTTCCACCATTTCTTTGCTGACGATCTTCTTTACTATACCGCCACCAATACTATTCAAAAAACGAACTCTATCGCCTACTTTTATTCCCATTTTGTGTTTTCTTTTTTTTAATTCTGCAAAAATCGGTATTTTTGCCGTACTTTACAAAGTAAATGCAATTAAATTCATTTTCTGATGCATCCGAAAGAGCTAAAAATAGAAGATTTCACATACAATTTGCCTGATGAGCGAATAGCAAAATTTCCGTTGAACGATCGCGCGTCGTCGAAACTTCTCACATACAAGGGAGGCAAAATTGCTCATACAATATTCAGAAATATCGGCGACGAACTGCCGGCAAATACAATGCTGGTGTTTAATAACACTCGCGTCATCCAGGCACGCATCGTTTTTCATAAATCTTCGGGTGCAAGAATTGAAGTCTTTCTTCTTGAGCCTCACGCGCCTCGTGATTATGCCTCTAATTTCGCTGCAGAAGACGAGGTCGTTTGGCAATGTATGGTCGGTAATGCGGCGAAATGGAAAGAAGGATCTCTTGAGCAGACGGTGCAGATTTCAGGTGATTCAGTGACTCTCAAAGCCGAGTGTATCGATAAAAGTGGCAAGGCAAGGTTGATCAGACTGTCGTGGAGTGGGGCGGAGAGGCATACTTTCGCCGATATTGTCGACGCTGCTGGCGAACTTCCGATTCCTCCGTATCTTAACCGAAAAACAGAGGAGAGCGACAAGACCACATATCAGACTGTGTATTCAAAAATCAAGGGTTCGGTGGCAGCTCCTACAGCCGGACTTCATTTCACGTCTGATCTGATTGAGAGTCTTCAAAAGAGAGGTATCCGTCGTGCTGAACTCACTCTTCATGTCGGAGCCGGCACGTTCCAGCCAGTGAAGTCTGAGACGATGGATGGCCATGAAATGCATAGTGAGGTGATTAGTGTGCGACGTGAGACTATTGAGTCGGTTAAGTCGGCTCTCGGCAATATTATCGCCGTCGGCACAACCTCAGTGCGTACACTTGAGTCGTTATATTATATAGGTGTGGCTATAGCGGAAGCCAGAGCCAAAGGCGTTGCGATCGACAGCGACTATCTGCATGTGGAGCAGTGGACACCGTATGATACCAACCCAACGTTGACCGCCGAAGAAAGTCTACAGGCGATACTTGATTATTTGGAAGGTGAGGGCAAGGAGACGCTGGTGACATCCACACAGATTATAATTGCACCGTCTTACCGATTTAAAATCATCAGAGGAATTATCACGAATTTCCATCAGCCGCAAAGCACACTTCTGCTATTGGTTTCGGCTCTTGTCGGGGATGATTGGCATAGAATTTATAAATATGCTTTCGACAACGGATTCCGTTTTCTAAGTTATGGAGACAGCAGTTTGTTGCTGCCGTAAATATATCCCACGATTTTCTTTTCCAAGAAGAAAATATCATATTTGATTATGTCTCATATCATTGTGTGAGGCATATAGAATTGTGTGTGATTTCGACATGAATGTTGTCAAATTAAAGATTTCAAATTAATGCTGAAATGGGATTATTTATGGTTGTTTTGTGGATAGAAATAGAGTCTAAAGTATTTCTTCTTTATTTTCTGATAATTTTTAAGAAATGTTAATGTTTATTAATAAAAAAATGTATATTTGTTTGATAGAATATAAGTTAACGTGGGTTTATTATATCTGTATGCTTGATTTACAGCAGATTAGATATAGTTATTGTGTGTAAGAACTATTTAATACGATAGAATATGAAAAACATAATACTAAATAATAATTATATGAACCGATTATCAAAACTGCTGAATCCAGTTTTGAAAAACGTTGTCGCTTCCGTATTCTTATTCGGAAGTTGGGTCAATGCGAATGCATTGGTGATAACTGCAGAAAATGAGACGGTATGTCCTAATGAAGGTGTGATTTTGAACTCGTCATTGGCATCAACAAGTTCTGTGACATGGCAGAAGAAGGAGAATGGAACTTGGGTGAATGCCAGTACAGAAGGATCTCAGCTTAAGGTTGGCGTCCCTTTTATTTATGAGATGGACGACCATGATGTTGAGTTCCGTGCTGTGGAGAAAAGTGGAACGAATATTATAGCGGAGTCTAATGTTGTAAAAATCACTAAGGGTACTGATTGTGTGCCAGAATGTCATTCTTCAGCAACAGGAGATTTTATCACAGGTACAGATTTTGATCCGACTGGTAGTAATACAGGAAAACTAGAAAATGATGTAGAAAACTTCTTTGGTGAATATACTCTAGAGTTTTCAAAGAATGATTGTCCTTATTCGATTGGTGGTTTACAGAGTAGTTTCGGAAGCTATACTCCAAGTATAGACGATAGTGTAAGAAAGAAAACAGAGGGAAAATATGAAAATTATTTTATGAACCTTACCAATCCTAACTGTAAGGTTGTGACTATCAGTTTCCCTGCAAATCCAAATGTATGTGGAAATGGATACAATCATCATGGTTTGTCCTATAGAAATCAACATTATAGATTTGTCATGAGAGCATATGTAAAGCCTACTTGTAAATTGGATGGCAATGCTGCTTTCCGTGCAAGAACAGGACATGGAACCGTGACAGAAGACCGAATGGATGTTGAACTTTATGATGATGTGACAGGAGCTCTTTTGGGAAGCATGAGAGATTTGCAATCAAAAAATGATGTGGCTGAGGTTAAGTTTAGCAGTTTGACTAATGTTGGAAATCTACCGATGTCAGGTGGCGATTATCATATGTTGCGTTTTGAAATGACATTCTATGGATTTATGCCATATGTGAATGAGGGTTTGAAACATTATGAGTTTACTCCCGAATTTGCTCAGTTGAGTTGTGCAAAAGTTTCCATTGACTATATCTCAGCGGAGGTAGAAAAGGTATGTCTTTCTCCAAAACTTGTATGTAAAGGAGAAATAGTTAGAGCTACAGCTACAGGTTTCCCAAAGAATGCCACATACAATTGGTATGAAAGATCAGGCAATGGTTGGGCAAAAGTTTTTGGAGCGTCAGGAAAAGGAGATGAATATCGTACAGCAAATATATATGTTGATTTTGTAGGTGCAAAGGAATATAAAGTAGAGGTAAATAAAGGAGATGGATCTGCGACTGTTTCAAAAGAATTCACTGTTTATGGAAAAGAGTGTGATCCTATATGGCCAAATGAAATCATCGGAGATGCGATGGTATGTGCTCCGAAGAGTGACAATATTTATTATGTAGACCCTGTATCTGAAGACGAGACAGTTTTCTATCGCTGGAAGTTGATTACTCCAAGCAAAAAGGAGGTATACAATAATACGGTGTATGAAGGAGCAGGACTCCAAGAAGATTCGAAAACGAAGGGTGCAAGTGTAAGGGTTATTTTCCCGACTGTTGCTGAACATGGCAAATACACTCTTGAAGCTCAAGTCGTTCGTCGTACAGTAGTGGACGGAGCAACTGTAGAGAATCCTATAGGAACTCCAATTCAGAAAATAATTGATGTCCACAACACACCTTTGTTAAAATTAAGTTTGTCTAGTGATCGTTTTGCTTCTGGCACAGAAGAGCAAGACAAAACGCTTTGTCCTGCTGATGTCACGAACAAGATCATGGCAAATATAGATGTCACAAATAAAGAGAGTGAACACAGATATGTTTATACATGGACAGGAGCGACATCTTCTACTAAATCGTCATCATCTGCGGAAGTGACTTGGAATCGTGTTGCTGCATGTGATGGTACATTGAAGTCTCATGATGTGTCTGCGACTGTTGAGATTGATGGTGTTGGCTGTCCCGCTACTATCAAACAATCATATAAATTTGAAAAACCAGAAGATCCTACTATAGACTGTAGTAAGATTAATGGACTTGAAATTCCACTTGGAGAAACAGAGAAGACAACCACAATCGATTTGCCTTTGCCAGAATATACGGCGAGCTGTGATCCAGACCCAAAGATGACAATTGATATTGTCGTTAAGGATGTAAAAGGAAATGTGTTGAAAGCAACAAATCAGACTCGTACTGTTGGACCGTTCTCTACTTTGTCGCAATCTTCGACTATCAACAAGAAGGTTGTCGCTCCAGCAGGAACAATAGAGTTGAAATATACAATCACTGACGGATGTGAAAAGTCTGTGTCTTGTGAAGCTGTTATTACGGTTGTGGATATAACTCCTCCGAATGTTGATTGTGAAAAAATTAAAAACTATACAGCCCACTTGAAAAACCAGAAGGGTTGTGTGGCTGTACCTGGTGATTTTCCATCGGAATTGCCTAAATTATCTCAGCCAGTATTGCAGGATTTGAACGGTGTGGATGGCTCAATTCCAGGAGAGTATCTAGGTAGACGAGAGTCTGAGGGCAGACCTTCTGAGATTCCATCAATTTTCAATAAATCTGTAGATCTTAACGATCCTTATAAAGTGGGTGTCACTTGGATCCTTTGGGCGTTCTCTGATGATTCTGGAAACACAAAGTTCTGTTTGCAGAAAATTACTGTGGAGAACGATAAGAAGCCTGAGGTGACATGTCCAAATGTGGATTTAGGTACACTTGATGTCGATACTTTGACATGTAGCTTGAAGCCATCTACCGTCATAGCTAAGCTAAAAGAAGTGGCCAAACTGCCATACGGATTTGACGAGTGTTCTGCTCATCCTACAGACAGTCTTGTGCCAACTCTTTATTATCGCATTCCAAAAGAAAGTGATGAGTTGCATGAGATAGCAGATTCTCTAATGGATGATCCTATTTTTGAGACTGGAATCAAATATGAGATGGTGTGGGTTTTCAAAAAACTTCCAGGCTCACATGTGGATGAGAGTGTTACTGTAGAGTGTGCTGTTCCATTCATGGCGGAAGATAAGGATGCACCAGAGTTTGATTGTTCATCGTTGATCAACATAATGGTATTCCCTAACTATCTTCTGGATAATGGAGAAGTGAAGTATGATACGTATGCGTCAGGAGCGGGCTCGAATGGAAATAATCCGAACAAGGTATATACTCTTGAAAGATATTTTGATGAAGGCTATTTGTCAATGCATGAAGATGTAATAGATATTTGTGGTGGCAAAGTGACTGTTGATGTTACTATTACAGATAATCAAAGTGGAAATGTAAAGAAGATTAAAGATATTAAAGAGTTTAAGAGGTTCCAATTTGGAGGAGGTTCTGAATCTCGTTCTTATACTATTACTTACACGTTCACAGACCAAAGGTTTAATTCAAAGACATGTGAGCAAACTGTGACTGTGGTTCGTAATGCACCTCCTGTACCTAATTGTCCTACATCACCTATTGTGTTGTATACAGATGAAAAATGCAATGCCATATATAATTTGACATTGTCAGACATACCTACGGCTGAAGTGAAGTATTACTATGCGTTAAAGTATGGAGACTGTGAAAATGCAGGTCCAGGTGCAGGTCCAGGAGCAGCTAATGGCTGTGCTAATATGAAGCCTGTCACAAAAAGACCTGGCCCTGGTGGAGCAGAGTTGACTTTCCGGGATTTTACAATTTTGAGTGCTTCAAAGTCAGGTTTTGAAACTGTATCTGTTTATCCGGATTCGGTAAGATTGTATGATGCAAATGGAAATGTCACTACAGTTGAGAATCCAATGGATGCAACGAAGGATCGCGTGGTTACAAAGGAGGTTACATTCCGAGCATTTTTCGCAGGAGGTGAGTCTTGTAATTGTGAAGAGGAAGTGCCTTATGGATATGCCACAGCAAATTTGACGAACTTCACAACCGTTCCTTCTATTGTTAAAAATTATAATTTGCCGGTTGGTAAGAACAAATATGTATGGTATTTCTCAAATACGTATGAAAAGGAGGAACCATCGTCGAAGGTTTTGGTTGACAGTTGTGTAGTTGAAATTGAAGTCATTGATAACATTGCCCCTTCATTGGTATGTGGACCATGGGAAGGCACTACTAAGTTTGAAGCAGGTGAGTCGTGCGAACTAAGTCAGGCAGATGTAAAGGTAAAAGTTCCAAGTCTTGACGATTTGAAAGCAAAAGACAACTGTACACCAACAAGTGAGTTGAAACTTTCGTGGGTTCGTACATTTAAGTCGAAGAAGTCTACAGATTTGACAGCTCCTTATAAAGTAGGCTTGACTACTATCGACTGGATTGTCACAGATAAGTCAGGTAACAGCGATACTTGTACACAGTATATCGAGGTACTTGATGTTACTGGTCCTCCAGTAAACTGTGATGTAGTTACACCTCCGTTGACTGCTTATGTAGACGCAAATTGTTTGGCAGAGGCAGATGTGGTCAAAAAAGCAGGTTTGCATACACCAGAGATAGATGATGATCCTTGTTCTCCTACAGGAAGTAAAATCAAGGGAGAGGGAGTCAGAAGTGATGGTAAGGATGTGATGAATGATCCTTATCCTAAGGGAAAGACAATTATCACATGGACATTCAAAGATGCAGCGGGAAATGCGACTATCTGTGAACAAACAATCACAGTGCTTGATACAATCAAGCCAGTATTCGATTGCCGTGATATTCAGGATACTACATTAGCACTTGCCGCTGATAAGTGTGAGTTTACACTTGATGAGGTGCTTGCTGCTCTTGGTGGCCATACTGCTGTGGATAATTGTGATGGAGATATCAAAGGAAAGCCAATGCTTCGTGACAAGGATGATAAAAAGGACGTAGCTCTTCCTGCGACATTCTACAAGGATACAACTTATCATATAATCTGGCATTTTGTAGACAAGTCGAAGAATGATAAGACATGTGACCAGTATTTGACTATAGCTGACACAACTCCGCCTGATGCTTCAGATGCATGTAAGAAGTTGACTGATAAGGAAGTTGTTGCTCAGAACACTTGTGAACTTCCATTCTCTAGTCTTGATGTCAATCTTAACAGCTCTATTTCAGACAAGTGTGATGGTGTAATCAAGGCTAAGGTTCAGGCATTTGTGACACAGTTTGATGGAACTGTGAAGAGATATGAGGATGATGAGATCAAGGATGTCATTTATCCAGTCGGAACACATAAGTTCTTGTACATCTACACGGATAAGGCTAATTTGTCTGACACATGTATAATGTACCGCACAGTTAAAGATGGCACTAAGCCTGTTGTTCTTGACTGTTTCGACGGAAAAGATACAGTAATGGGTAATGTTTCATCTGATGTCTGTGGTTTGACATACGATGACTTGAAAGATTTGATTATCATTCCAAAGGCATACGATGAGTGTGATAACCTTGCGAATGGAGGTTCTGTTCTATTTATTGAGCCAGTAGTAAAGAGATATTTCTGGAACATATCAACTAACGTGTTTGAACTTGTTGTCGATGGAGTTGATAATGAAGAGTGGAAGGTTGATCCATTCCCTGTAGGTCTGTCGAAACTTAATTTCATATTCGTAGATAAGTCAGGAAATGTTGATTCATGTATCAAGTATGTAAATGTAGTTGATGCACGTGGACCAAGTTTCGATTGTTCTAAGATTGATCCAAATCCATATTATCCTGTGGCTAAACCAGGTGAATGTGAGGTTGTGATTGGTGATATTTGGGATATTTTGAATGGAGACTATGTGGCTACACGTTCTTGTACGGATGAGAAGATACCAGGTGTACTTACTCTTTATGGTACAGATAAGAGAGTGCCTTCAGATTATGTGTTGGAGGTAGGACGCGATTATCATTTGTTGTGGGTATTCCGTTCACAGATAGATGGTAAGGTAGCTACATGTGATCAGATCATTCGTCCAAACCATCAGAACAAATTAGAGCCTAATTGTGATAATGCCGCTGATATTGATAGTATAAAGGCGACAGAGGGACGATGTGATGTGCCAGGAGACAGTGTTATCACAAAAATGCCATTCGCATTGGATGCATGTACTGCTGATACAGTTTGGGGTGTTCCTCACAGAAGTGATTCATTGGAAATCTCTGATCCGTTCCCAACAGGTCATACGCATATCACATGGATTATGGTCAGCCCATATAATGTTGAGGATACGGCAAAATGTGAGCAGGACATCAATATCAAGGGAAATAAGAAGTTTGAAATCAATTGTGATGAGTTGACTCCTACAATGCATAAGGTTGTCGAGGATTGTGATCCTGCAGATTTGAGAGACACTTTGAAAACTCCAGAAGTTGAAGATCCATGTGCTCATCCTGATTCATCTTACTACATGCGTCCTGGTGTGGGAGAGCGTAGTGATTCTTTGAAACTAGAAGACACATATCCTCTTGGTCAGACTTGGATCAAATGGATATTCACTGATTTTACAGGATCTGTAAAAGATACTTGCGATCAGTTGGTCGATGTCCGTACAACCAAAACATTGGTGATTAATTGTGACTCAATTAATAAGGATACGTTAAATATTCCAGTAGAGACAGGTGAGTGTTCTGTTCCTGCGTCTCAAGTTTTGGATTCATTGAACAAACGTGGTTATCCGGTAGCTAAGCATCCATGTGGACTTGGTGAGTTTGTCGGAATTCCAACACGACCAAACGGATTGACAATGAATGATCCATTCTATGTCGGACCAAATGAAGTGATTTGGGTATTCATTGACTCTACTACACATACATTGGTAGATTCAGTAGTTACTTGTACTCAGATAGTAAGAGTCGGAGACATAAATGTTCCGCCTGTTGACTGTAGTCAGATGCCGGATACTTTGATTGTATTGGATCCATTCGATTGTGATATAGAATTCAGTGAATTAGGATTCGATATCAAGGCTGTTTACGATTTGTGTTCAGGAGCTCATATTGATTCAGTTGTCACAAGAGCATCGTTGCCAGGCTTGAGCTCAGAATCAGGAGATGATATCTTCAGCTATCCTTTCAATGTAGGTGTTGATACGGTTTATTGGAAGTACAACTTTGGTTCCTACAATTTCTTGTGTACTCAGGTTGTCACTGTTAAGGATTCTATGGAGCCAGTGATAGACTGTGACACAATTCCTGATGAGACAATTGTTTTGCCAGAAGGACTTTGTGAGATTGTCAGGGAGCAGGTTCTTGATTCAATCAAGCAACCATACGCTTACGAATATTGTTCAAGTGAAGAAATTAAGGGAGAGGCTCAATTGATGACAATCTCGTCGACGGGAGACACAACTTACTCTGAGTTGCCTGTTAAGTTTGTGGTCGGAGAACCATATACAATATCATGGTTGTTTGCAAACGACTCTTTGACAGTCATGACTAAGAGATGTGAAATTGAACTGATCATAAAGTCGTCGAACAAGCCAATATTTGACTGCACCGTCTTTGATGACACTATAAAGAAATCGGCAAGTGGTGAGTGCGACGTGACTCTTGACGAGCAGATTCTTCCTATACCTGAGGGTAAGGATGCGTGTGTTGATGGTTACGTAATCTATGGTAAGGGTTATATGATTGACACTGTAGACAGTAAACCTACTTATACTTTATTAGCTGAGATGAATGAAGGTACTCCTTCGTATAAGTTAGGCAGACTTGGCGTTGGTGTTTATAATATAGCTTGGGTGTTTGAAAGCAAATATTCTACAGCTAAGGACACATGTGTTGAAACATTGAATATCCTGACAGACAAGAGAATGGATATTGCATGTGTCGAGTTGCAACCGTTCGCTCCAACAAGTGAAGATTCTTGTAGCATATCTGTCAGCCTAGTAGCTCCTGAGTCAAAGAATCCATGTACAAATGCTTTGATTCTTCCTGATACAGTTATCCGCTCTGACAAGAAATTGTTTAAGGGTGTGGATGACACATTCTATGTGGGAAGAACCACAGTCTACTGGATTTACGTTGACCATTCAAAGACATTGAAGGACAGCATTGACACATGTGCTCAGATTGTTCAGGTAGGAGATGTCAAGGAGGATCCAATCCAGTGTCCTAAGGATACACTTGTCACACTGCCTATAGGTGTTTGTCAGTTGGATCCAGCAGACATTAATTTGAGTGAGACAGAGCCACATTTCATGGATTTCTGTGCTGACACTGTTGTGCCACTATTGAAAGTATGGCGTGCTTCTGGAAAGGCAATTACTGAGAAATTTGATCTTGGTATAGACACTGTATTCAGAAGATACATTTATCATGGAGAAGAGTTTATATGTGAGCAAGTAATAAAGGTACGTAATGCTGGAATAGACAGTTTCAACTGTGGCTTGTTAGGTGAGAAAGACACTATCACAATTGAGTTGAAGACTGCTGTCGATTCTGTGCCATTCTCTGAGGTTCTAAAGCATGGATTCAAGATTCCAGAGCTACATAATGAGTGTGGACAATTGGATTCTGTATACATTCGTTCTGATGGCTTGAAGTTGAGGGATCCATATCCACTTGGTTTGACAACAATCACTTTGGTTGTTAGAGACAACACTCCTGGATTGGAAGAGGAAAAGCCATGCCATAGAGTTGTTAATGTAATCAATACAGGAGCTCCAGGAATGAATTGTCCTCCATTGGATGATACTAAGTATATTTGTCATAATGATATTCCTGCTTCTTATAAGACGTTTGATGAGTTCCTTGCTGCAGGAGGTCTGTTCTTAGCACAGGACGGAACTTCAGCACCTGAGTTGGTTGATCCTGCTACGTTCAAGGTAGACTCTGTGATTTTGGATGTGACTAATACTAAGGTGTCAACAGTAAATCTATGTGAGTTCACATTGATCAGAACATATTCCGCTATTGACGTGAGAAAACAGAATGTGTCACCATGTTCGGATACGTTCCGAGTAAAGGATACTGTACCTCCAGTTTGGTTAGAGGATGCGGTTTCTACATTAGATACCTTTGTTTGTACACCGACAGAACCGTTTGTCAATTCAGCAATGAAGGCAAAGGATAATTGTTGGGATGTGGTTTATGAGAATGCTGTAGAAAGATCAAAGGATGTTCCTCTAAAGAGTGGAATATTCTTCTCTGACTCGACAAACAGATCTTCTGATCCAAGCAAGTGTGAGTATTACAATTATGATGTTGTAAGACGTTTTGTCGCATATGACGCATGTGATAATCATTCTGATACAATAGAATATCGTCGTGTAGTTAGGGATACTGTTCCGCCAATTGTTACAATTCCTAAATGGTTCGAGGATACGATTATTCAAGCTGATTACGGCAGACCATGTGTGTTCCTTGTTCCAGATGTTGATGGCTTGCTTCCACCTGATATTGCAACTGATAATTGTGATCCAGAGGCAGTGAAACATTATAAGCATATTCAGATTCCTCCAATGGGAGATACATTATTTACTGAGAGTGGCTTTGTTGATGTCAAGATAATTATTGAGGATCCTTGTGGATTGAAAGATTCTTTGGTTAAGAGAGTCATCGTTCCTACAAGAAAGTCTGTTGTGTCGTTGACAATGAATGATGTTACTATATGTGCTAATCAGGATCTACTTCTGAAAAGCCCTATGATATCATCTTACACAGGTCAAATTTGGGGATACAATAGATATACACATCAATATGAATATCAACAAACAAAATCAGTAGTCTTCGATTATTATCGTGATACTTTGCTTCTTGATAGCTTGATGTTCTCAAATGACTTGGCAACTAACGGATGGAAATTTGACCAAAATAAGGAGAGTGAAATTCTTGCATTAAACTCATACGATAAGAGTGGCAGGTATTATATTGTGATTACAGATACTGTCAGACTATGTAGAGATACTGCAAGTGCTTATATCAATATACATGATGCACCATATGTTTCTATGTCTTCTGAATACTATACTATTTGTGAGAATGACTCACTTCATTTGGTATCAGGTGATGAGACTCTTTACGATAGATTCAAGGTGTATACGTTTGATAGAGGAGAGGAAATTACGGAAGAGGGTTGGATGATTGATGGCGTATTGTATTCGCCTAATACAAAACTTCCTTATTCGAACATTCCTCGTACATTGAGGTATTATGCTACAAATGCCTGTGGAACGAATACTTCTATTGACGGAGTCAGCATACATACACATGAGAGAATGAGACCTGAGAATTTCATGCTTGTGACAAAGCCTCAGAATAAACCTCGTGTATTCAGAAATGAAAGCGCTGAATTGAAACTTGTCACTAAGTATCGTCCATTCGAGTATCATTGGTATAAAGTCAACGGAGTGTTTGATGGAAGATTTGAGGAGGCATTTGATAAAGAAGGACAGATTAAGGAGGAATATAAAGACTTGATTTCAGAACCTGACTCATTGCTTGATGTTAAGCTTAAAAATGATGAGGCTTGCAATATGTATGAGTTGATAGGCCTTCAGGATACAGCTTCTTACTACGTGTTGATGCTTGACAGTGTTTGTCCTGCTGTTCCATCAAACGTTGTGTCTATCAATGTTATCAAGGATCTTCCAACTGCATTTACTCCTATGAATTCAATTGGATTGAATGATAAGTTTATGGATGGCTATCCTGTTGTGATCTTCAACCGTTATGGCCAGAAGATGGTTGAAAGCAATAATGGCTGGGATGGAAAGTGCAGAGGTGAATATGTCGACGCTGGTGTTTATTTCTATGAAATCGTTTTGAAGGATGGATCTAAACACAAGGGTAGTATCGAGGTCGTTTACTTTAAGTAGCAACTGATTGAATATAGTTTAATAAGGAGACGTGAGTGTTCACGTCTCCTTTTTTCTTTGTATTGAATCTTTCTACTACATTTAATGATTCATTTTCATGTCTTATGTTAAAAAATGTAAAGTGCGTTTTCTTTATATTAATTCTATATTTGGAATTATGTATTGAAAGAAAAATGGAGTATATTTGCATTACAAATTGAAAGAACTTAAATGCAACAGGACAATTTTTTTAATAATAAGGTTACAAAACGAGTTAAAGACGTTATAATATATAGTAAGGAAGAGGCTGCCCGTTTAGGAAACGACAGTATCGCTCCTGAACATGTGCTGTTGGGTATATTTCGCGACGGAGAAGGTCCAGCTATGGCTGCTTTCAAAGAGTTGAATGTTGATCCGCGAGTTATCCGTCAGAAGATAGAGGATGTTATTCGTAAGGAAAACAATAATCCTTTCTTGGATGAAGATATACCTATGCTGAAGTCTACCGAGCGTCTGCTTTTCCTTATGGAAATTGAACGTCGTCAGTTCCGTACTATTGAACAATCGGATACTGATATACTTCTTTTGGCTATTCTTCGAGAGGATTCCAACCTTGCCTCGGAAGTCCTTATTTCAGAAGGAGTCACATATGATAAGATGCTTGCGATCTCACACAAAATGTGGGATAAGGATGAACAATATGCTGAAGAAGAGGAGGGCGGTCTTGATACTATTGAACCTATTGATTTGAATATCAATGATGGGGTACAGGAAGACGAGGATGAAGAAGATGATGACATGGACAATGATGCTGATGCCAACTCAATAATGTCAAAACAATCTACTGCTTCAAAACAATCAGCAACGTCTAATTCTGCTATGCCTTATCTTGAGAAGTATGCTCGTAATCTTTCTCGTGAGGCTGCAAACGGAAATGTTGCTGAGATTGTCGGCAGAAGACGTGAGATTGAACGTCTGTCGCAGATCCTTAGTCGTAAGAAAAAAAACAATGCTGTTCTGATAGGCCAGCCAGGTGTCGGCAAAACGTCTATTGTGGATGGTCTTGCTTTGGATATAGTCAACAAACGCGCTCCACACATCCTTCTTGACAAGGTTATTTATGCACTTGATATGGGTGCTCTTGTCGCCGGCACAAAATACCGCGGACAGTTTGAGGAACGTTTGAAGGCTATCTTGTCTGAGGTTGCTGGTAATAAGAATGTCATCGTTTTTATTGATGAGATTCACACAATGATCGGAGCAGGTTCTGCTCCCGGAACATTGGATGCGGCAAATATGTTGAAGCCTGCTCTGGCTCGTGGAGAATTCCAATGTATCGGCACAACAACAATTAAGGAGTATCGTCAGTATTTTGAGAAAGACGGGGCTTTGGATCGCCGTTTCCAACGTGTGTTGGTGGATCCGACAACGGAAGCTGAAACTCTTGAAATCCTTAACAACAGCAAGGCTGCTTACGAGGAGCACCACATGGTGAAGTATACTGATGATGCAATCAATGCTTGTGTCAAACTTACAGGCAGATACATCGGCGACCGTATGTTCCCGGATAAGGCTATCGACGCTATGGATGAGGCAGGTGCTGCCACTCACATCATAGATGTGGAGATTCCGTCTATAGTCGTGGAGATTGAGACTGAGTTGAAGTCTCTTGAAGATGATAAAATGAACGCAGTAAAGAAGCAGAACTATGAGTTGGCTACAGAATTGCGTGACAAGATAAAGGCTCTGACTGTACAGTTGAACGCGGAAAAAAAGAAGTGGACGGAGGAGATGAAGTCCAACCGTCGTGTGGTGACTGAAGATGATGTGATGCGTGTCGTCGCCACAATGACTGGAATTCCGATCACTCGTATAGCTAAAGATGAAAGCCAACGTTTGGTGGAGATGCCTAATATACTTAAGGGCAAGGTGATTGGTCAGGACGATGCTGTTGCAAAAGTGGTGAAGGCTATCCGTCGCAACAAAATCGGACTTGGTGATCCTAACCGTCCTATCGGCACATTCTTGTTCCTTGGTCCGACTGGTGTCGGCAAGACTTATCTTGCAAAAATGCTGGCGAAAGAGATGTTCGACGGTGATGAGTCTTTGATCCGTATCGATATGAGTGAGTATATGGAGAAGCATGCTGTCTCACGTCTTATTGGAGCCCCTCCAGGATATGTAGGCCATGAAGACGGAGGTCAGCTGACTGAAAAAGTCCGTACAAAACCATATTCCATTGTCCTTCTTGATGAGATTGAGAAGGCTCACGCTGATGTCTACAACATCCTTCTTCAGGTTATGGATGAGGGTTGTCTGACTGATAGCCAAGGACGTAAGGTCGACTTCAAGAACACTGTCATAATTATGACCAGCAACGTCGGCTCTCGTCAATTGAAAGATTTTGGCCGTGGTATAGGATTCTCTATGCAGACGGAGGTGAGCAAGTCTGTCGCTGATGATGTTGTCCGTAAACAACTTAATAAGACATTCACTCCTGAGTTCTTGAACCGTATTGATGAGATAGTAAGTTTTTCTCCACTTGAGAAGGATTCAATCACTAAGATTATCGAACTTGAGATTAATCCTATACGTGAGAGAATCGGCAAACTTGGAATGAAGCTGACTATCACGGATGATGCTATGGACTACATGGTGTCTAAGAGTTATGATCCAGTGTATGGTGCGAGACCATTGCGTCGCACATTGCAGACATGTGTTGAGGATGCTGTGGCAGAGGTGATACTGGAGAATGGTATAGATAATAAGTATGAGATTATAATCGAGGCTAATGAAGATAAAACTTCTACTAAGCCTTCGTTTAAGCTGATAGAGGACTAACTAAAATTTTATAATTATGGGTAAACAATTGAGACTTTCAAGCAATAAAATGCTTACAGGAACTGCAGCTGGTTTGGCTGAGTTTATTGGAATAGATGCAACAATGATGCGTGTTATTTTTGCAGTATGTGCTCTGGCTTTTGGATTTGGTTTGGGTATTTACGTTATCGCATGGATCATCATGTTGTTGTCTGAAAAGTAAATAGATTTTGAATTTATTATGTGGATCTATTTTTTATGATATCTGCATAAAACAAATGGGTTATGTCGGTTTCGGCGTAACCCAAATTTTGAATATTAGTATATAAGTAATAATTCAGCAATGGATTTCAAACTGACATCACAATATAAGCCTACAGGCGACCAGCCGGAAGCAATCCGCCAATTGGTGGAGGGTGTTAATGATGGTGTCAAATATCAGACACTGCTTGGCGTGACTGGTTCTGGAAAGACCTTCACTATCGCGAACGTTATCGAAAAAGTGCAGCGTCCTACACTTATCCTTAGCCATAACAAAACACTTGCCGCCCAATTATATGGTGAGTTCAAGAGTTTTTTCCCTGAGAATGCTGTGGAGTATTTCGTCTCATATTATGATTATTATCAGCCGGAAGCATATTTGCCAAATTCCGACACTTATATCGAGAAGGATTTGGCGATTAATGATGAGATAGAAAAACTACGTCTTGCCACAACTACAGCATTACTTTCCGGTCGACGTGACGTCGTTGTGGTTTCGTCTGTATCGTGCCTGTATGGTATGGGAAATCCTGAGGATTTTTATGCTAATACTATTACAATACAAGTCGGTCAGCAGCTTGATTTACATGTTTTCTTGAGAATGTTGAGCGACAACCTGTATCAGCGTAATGAGATTTCACTTGAGCGAGGAAACTTCCGTGTAAAAGGTGATACTGTGGATGTCTTTATGGCAGATACTGATTTTATCTTGCGTGTCAGTTTCTGGGGCGACGAGATTGAAGAAATCACCAGTATTGACCCATTGTCAAACATGCCGATAGAGTCGTTCGAACAAACCAGAATTTATCCCGCTAACCTTTTTGTCACCACAAAGGAGCGTATCTCTCGTTCGCTGATAGAAATCGGTGACGACTTGACTAAGCAGATTGAGTTTTTTGAACTTCAGGGAAGAAGTGTCGAGGCTAAAAGAATAAGTGAACGTGTGAACTACGATATGGAGATGATCCGTGAATTGGGTCATTGCTCTGGAATAGAAAACTATTCACGTTATTTTGACGGAAGAAAACCAGGCACTCGCCCATTCTGTCTGTTGGATTTCTTTCCTAAAGATATGCTTCTTGTGATTGATGAGAGTCATGTGACGATCCCGCAGATCCGGGCAATGTATGGAGGAGACAGTGCAAGAAAAAAGAATTTGGTGGAATACGGCTTCCGTCTTCCTGCCGCAATGGACAACCGTCCGCTTAAATTTGAGGAGTTTGAAGAACTGACTGATCAGACTATATATGTGTCCGCCACTCCAGCTGAGTTTGAACTGGAGAAGAGCGAGGGTGTCGTTGTGGAACAGGTGATCAGACCTACAGGATTGTTGGATCCTGTTATTGATGTACGTCCAAGTCTAAATCAGATTGACGACTTGATTGAGGAAATCATAGTGCGTGCGGAAAAAGATGAGCGTGTCTTAGTCACAACACTTACCAAACGAATGGCGGAGGAACTCCAGGAGTATTTGCAAAAGTCAGGAATTAGAAGCCGTTATGTCCATTCTGATGTCGACACTCTTGAACGTGTACGTATTATGGAGGACTTACGCAACGGCTTGTTTGATGTGCTTGTAGGAGTCAATCTTCTTCGTGAAGGATTGGATTTACCGGAAGTGTCGCTTGTCGCTATTCTCGACGCTGATAAAGAAGGATTCCTTCGTTCTCACCGTTCGCTCACACAGACTGCGGGTCGTGCCGCACGTAATCTGAATGGCCTTGTGATAATGTATGCCGACAAGATTACAGAAAGTATGCAGCAGACGATTGATGAGACAAACCGTCGTCGCGAGAAACAGATGGCATACAATGAGGCTAACCATATCGTCCCTAAGGCATTGAACAAAGAGAAGAAGACGATTCTTAAGGAACGTGATGATAATGAGCCGAAATATTATGTTGAGCCAGAGGTTTATGCTGAGCGTCATTACAAACCGTCTATGGTGGCTGAGACTATGTCCACTTATAATACGCCTGCTGAACTGGAAAAACTTATTGCCCAAACAAAACAGGCTATGCTTGATGCCGCTAAGGACCTCGAATTCTTGGAGGCTGCCCGTCTGCGTGATGAAATGATCAAACTGCAGAATGAGCTTTTAAAAATGAAGAAATAGGATTAATAATATATGACAATGGAGTATTTGAATTCCCTTAATGAGCCGCAACGTCAGGCTGTAACTTATAGTGATGGTCCATCTTTGGTGATTGCCGGTGCTGGCTCAGGTAAGACGCGAGTGCTTACTTATAAAATAGCATATCTTTTGCAGTCTGGACTTAAGCCTCAGTCGATTCTGGCTTTGACATTTACCAAGAAGGCTGCGACAGAAATGAAAGACCGTATCGCAAAAGTGGTGGGAACGGAGGCCGCAAGTAAACTTTGGATGGGTACTTTCCATTCTATCTTCGCTCGTATTCTGAGAGCAGAAGCCGAAAAACTTGGATTGGACAAGGATTTTACCATATATGACGGTACTGATTCTCAAAATCTTTTGGCTACAATCATAAAGGAAAAAAGACTTGATGACAAGACTTACAATCCGAAGAAGATGCATGCCAAGATATCACGTTTTAAGAATGATCTCATCACTCCTCAGATGTATCGTGATATTCCAGAACTTCATCAAAAGGATGTAGAGGATCACTTGTATGCGTTCGGTGATTTGTATGCGGCATACGCCGCACGTTGCAAAAATGCCAATGCACTCGACTTTGATGATATATTGCTGTTTACCAATATATTGCTTCGTGATGATCCACAAGTGGCTTTCAAGTATCAGAATAAATTCAGATTTATTCTCGTCGATGAGTATCAGGATACAAACGCATCACAGTACCGTATCATTCGCAAACTTTGTCAGCAGCATCATAAACTATGTGTAGTGGGGGATGATGCACAGTCTATCTACGGTTTCCGTGGCGCCGATGTGCGTAATATACTTTCATTCACCAACGACTATCCGGAGTCTAAGGTATTCCGTCTTGAGCAAAACTACCGCTCTACACAAACAATTGTGAATGTAGCCAACAGCTTGATCGCCAAGAATTCACAACAACTTGAAAAACATGCTTTTTCAGAGCAGGAAGTTGGAAATAAAGTGCGTGTGTTTGGAGCGTATACAGAAGGGGAAGAGGCTCAGGTTGTGGCAAATTCAATTGATCGACTTGTGAAGGAGGCAGATTGCAAATATTCAGATTTTGCAGTGCTTTACCGTGTCAACACACAGTCCCGTCTTATTGAAAAAGCCCTCAGAGATAAAAATATTCCGTCGCGAGTGTGGGGAGGAAAAACTTTCTACCAGCGAGCTGATATAAAGAATATTGTTTCTTACTGTCGTCTGGCAATCAACCATCATGATGAAGAGGCATTCAAACGTATAGTAAATGATCCGCCACGAGGTATTGGCGACGTGACTGTCGGAAAAATCTTTGAACAGTCTGCTGCGAATAATGTTTCTTTCTGGGAAGTTGTGGATAATATCCGTGATTATGATTTCCTAAACGAAGGAACGAAAAATAAAGTGGCTGCGTTTGCTGAGATGATTAATGATTTTGGTAAAAAAGCATCTGAATCAGATGCCTATGAGGTGGTGGATTCCGTGATCAAACGATCTGGAATCTGGGCGGACGCATATAAAGATAATGAATTGGAGAACAAAAACCGTCAGCAGAATATTAATGAGATGCTCCGTTCTGTGTTTGAATTTAAGACGAGAGTGTCTGAAGAAGACGGTCCAGAGGCAGATTTGTCTTTGAATCATTTTCTTACGGATATCGCATTGTTGACAAGTGTGGATGAGGGAGACGACAATAATAAAGTGACATTAATGACGGTGCACGCCAGCAAGGGGCTTGAGTTTAAGGAAGTGTTCATTATTGGTGTTGAGGAGGGAATGTTCCCGTCGAAACGAAGCGCGAGTGAAGAATCTGTGGAAGAAGAGCGCCGACTCATGTATGTGGCAATAACAAGAGCAGAGAAAAACTGCTACATCACTTATTGCAAACAACGAATGGAAGGCCAGACGCCAAAGGTGGCAAATCCAAGCCGTTTCATCAAAGAGATAGATCCTAACTTATTGATTTTGCCGAAAGAGTGGAGAGATACAGCGTCTGTTTCATCAGAAAGAGGTGAGGCACGTTGGAAAAATGGACAGCAGTTCAATCTCCGCAGACCGTCCTCACCGTCGCAACAATCAACTCCATCTGCCACAACTTCACGTCCAGCTCAAAATGTCCATCCGTTGGCGACTGGACGATTCAAACCAGCCAGTGTGTTGTCTGGAAGGGTAGGACCGGTCAATATTTCACATTTTAAGGTCGGAACATTCGTCAAACATAAAGATTACGGAATCGGGCAGATTGTCAAACTGGAAGGTGAAGGAAAAGAGACAAAAGCATTTATCGAGTTCAACCATTTTGGAGTGAAACGCATCTTTTTGGCATTTGCGGCAGCAAATATGCAGGTTATAAATGCATAAAGATAAAAAACTTTTTAATATGTATTTGCAATTATTGTAAAAGACTTTTATCTTTGTAAAAAGGGGAAAACCTCTAGTCTATGTTATTAATTTTGATTTTGAATTATGAATAAAGAAATATCTACAAATAATGCGCCGTCGGCTGTCGGACCATATAGCCAGGCTGTTGAGGCTGGTGATTTCGTTTATGTTTCAGGTCAGTTGGGTTTGAATCCCGCAGACGGATCTTTGGCACCAGATGTCGTGGAGCAGGCGAGACAATCATTGAAGAATATCGGTGAGATTTTGAAGGCTTCTGGATGCGATTATTCAAATGTTGTAAAGACGTCGGTGTTCATTACAGATTTGAGTGCTTTTGCCGCAGTTAACGAAGTTTATGCCACATTCTTTAGTAAGCCTTATCCTGCTCGTTCTTGCGTAGAAGTCTCTAAATTGCCAAAGGGCGGATTGGTGGAAATTGAGTGTATCGCAAAAAAGTAAGTTTTTATGCTAAATATTGCATATAAATAATATGTTGTTTGGCATTTTCTTGTTTTTTATAGCCGTTTTATTGTGAATATTATTATTTTTGCATAAGAACTACATAATAAAATAAAAGGATTATGGATAAGGACAACTATGTGATAGAAACAAGTTGGGAAGTCTGCAATAAGAATGGCGGTATTTACACGGTCTTATCCACACACGCAAAAGCGTTGGGGGATATACTAGGAGACCATTTGATTTTTATTGGACCTGATTTCGGAAACGAAGACAACATATATTTTAAGGAAAACAAGTCAGCTCTTAAATCTTGGAAGGCGGCTGCCGCTAAAGAGGGGTTGGCAGTGCGTGTTGGCACTTGGAATGTGCCTGGAAATCCTTTGGTTATTTTAGTTGACTACAAACCTTTCTTCTCAAAAAGAGATGCTTTCTACGGTGAGATGTGGGAAAAGTTCGGCGTCAATTCTCTTGGCGCTGTTGGCGACTACCACGATTGTGCTGTGTTTGGCATGGCAGCTGGAAAAGTTGTTGAAAGTTTTGTGAATTTTAATAAATGTGTTGACGCTGGTGTCATCGCACATTTCCATGAATGGCAGGTTGCATCCGGTCTTTTGTATGTAAAGAGCCGTTGCCCACAGGTCAAGACAGTGTTCACTACACATGCTACAACAACAGGTCGTTCGATCTGTTTTAACAACAAGCAACTTTACGCATATTTCACAGCCTATAATGGAGACCAGATGGCTGGTGAACTGGGTGTCGCAAATAAACATTCTATTGAGAAGGCTGCAGCCCACAATGCGGATTGCTTCACTACAGTTTCTAATCTTACTGCTGATGAGTGCAAGCAGTTGCTTGATATTCCTGCATTTGTCACACCAAATGGTTTTGAGTCTGATTTCGTGCCAACAGGAGACAAGTTGGAAAAAGCACGCAAGAATGCCCGCAGCAAGATGACTAAAGTCGCTGAGGCTTTGTTGGGTTATAAATTGCAGAAAAATGCAATTTTCGTCGCAACAAGTGGCAGATTCGAGTGGCGCAACAAGGGCTTGGATGTCTTTGTGAAGTCGTTGAAACAATTGGATGAAAATCCAAATCTTGATAGAGAGGTCGTCGCATTTATTATGGTGCCTTCTTGGGTTAAATGTCCACGCAAGGATTTGCAGGAAAAACTTGAATCAAAAGGCAAGAACCAATTGGATTGGAAAGTTCCTACTCATGAGGTGAATGAACCATGGAATAATGAAATCCTAAATGCAATTGGTTATTATGGCCTTGATAATCAGGAATATCATAAAGTAAAAGTGATATATGTGCCTTGTTTGCTCGACGGCAATGACGGCATATTCAATATGAGTTACTATGATCTGTTGCCAGGTCTTGATCTGACAGTGTTTGCGTCATATTATGAGCCATGGGGTTATACTCCGCTTGAAAGTGTGGCGTTTGGAGTTCCGACAATCACTACAGATAAGGCAGGATTCGGATTGTGGGTAAAGAAAGAATCGAAAAAGTCAGATTCAATCAGCAATGGTGTGGCTGTTGTCAACCGTACTGATTTCAATTTTGACGAAGTCGCTTCCCGTATTGAAAATGAGGTTGTCTCATTCTCCAAGATGAAAGACGCGGATGTCGCCAAAATATCGGAGAAGGCAAAAACGTTTGCTGATAAGGCATCGTGGGACAAATTCATCGCATCATATGTTGAGGCTTACGACAAGGCTTTGGCCAAGGGTGCAAAGAAGAGCGTGGCAAAGAAAGCACCGTCTGCAAAACAGACAACTGAGACTGCGGAGAAACCGAAGCGTCGCAGCTGTGCAAAGAAAAAATGAGAGTTAATAAAAAGAATAAAGTATACTAAAAATAAGTGTTATGAAAGTTAAGACTAGCAACACAAATCAGTCTGCTTGGAGAGAACTTACTACTACAGCTAAGATTCCTGCAAAGCTAGAGAAACTACAGACTTTGGCAAAGAACCTGTGGTGGGTATGGAATGAGGAGGCTACAGACCTTTTCGAGAAGATTGACCCAGCTACATGGGAGGCTTCAGGCAAGAATCCAGTTCTTTTCCTTTCAAAAGTAAACATCAAGCGCCTTAACGAGGTGGCAAAGGATGCTGATTTCGCAAAAGAGATTGATTCGGTGTTCAAGAACTTCAAGGCATACATGGACAAGAAGAACGAGGCTAGCAAGCCATCGGTTGCTTACTTCTCTATGGAGTATGGTTTGACTGACATTCTAAAAATCTACTCTGGTGGTCTAGGAGTGTTGGCTGGAGACTACTTGAAGGAGGCTTCTGACTCTAACATCAACATGTGTGCAGTCGGATTCCTTTACAGATATGGATATTTCACACAGTCTATTTCAATGGACGGTGATCAGATAGCTGTTTACGAGCCACAGAATTTCTCAACTCTTCCATTGGAGCAGGTTAAGGACAAGGACGGTAACCCAATCATTCTTGAGGTGCCTTACTACGACCGTACAATCTACTCTAACATCTGGAAAGTGGCTGTAGGACGTGTTGATCTATACTTGCTTGATACAGATATTGAGCAGAATCCAGATTACGACCGTTCAATCACTCACCAGCTATATGGTGGAGATTGGGAGAACCGTTTGAAGCAGGAGTACTTGCTTGGTATCGGTGGTGTGTTGATGCTACAGAAACTTGGCATCAAGAAGGACATTTACCACTGCAACGAGGGTCACGCTGCACTTCTTAATCTTCAGCGTTTGGTTGACTATATTGAGAAGGAAGGTATGACATTTGAGCAGGCTAAGGAAGTCGTTCACGCATCTGCTCTTTACACTGTTCATACTCCAGTTCCTGCAGGTCACGATAAGTTCGATGAGAGCTTGTTCGGAAGATATATGTACAAGTTCGCTGAGCGTCTAGGCATCTCTTGGGACGACTTGATGGATCTAGGACGTGAGAACCCAGGTGACAAGGGAGAGAAATTCTCTATGTCTGTGTTCGCATGTAATCTATGTCAGGAGTCTAACGGTGTGTCTTGGTTGCACGGTGAGGTATCTAAGAAGATGTTCGCTCCAATCTGGAAGGGTTACTTCCCAGAGGAGTTGCATGTCGGATACGTTACAAACGGTGTTCACATGCCAACATGGGCTGACCGTTCTTGGAAGAAATTGTTTGAGTCTACATTCGGTGCTGATTATATTGCAAAACAGTCTAAGGAATCTACTTGGGCTCCAATCAATAAGGTCGACGACGCTAAAATTTGGGAGACTAAGTTGGCTCTGAAGAACCGTTTGATTGATTTCATCAAGGTTCAGTATAAGGCTACATGGTTGAAGAATCAGGGAGATCCAACACAGGTGTTGGCAATCACTGAGAAAATCAATCCAAATGCGTTGACAATCGGTTTCGGTCGTCGTTTCGCAACATACAAGCGTGCACATTTGTTGTTCTCTGATTTGAAGCGTTTGTCTCAGATCGTCAACAACGACAAGGCACCGGTTCAGTTCTTCTTCACTGGTAAGGCTCACCCAGCCGACGGTGGTGGTCAGGGCTTGATCAAGAGAATCATCGAGATTTCTCGTATGCCAGAGTTCCAGGGTAAGGTTATCTTCTTGGAGAACTACGATATGGCTCTAGCTAAGAAGCTTATCTCAGGTGTTGATATTTGGTTGAACACACCAACTCGTCCGCTTGAGGCATCTGGAACATCAGGTGAGAAGGCTTTGATGAACGGTACAATCAACTTCTCCGTTAAGGATGGTTGGTGGTATGAAGGCTATCGTGAGGGTGCAGGTTGGGCATTGACTGAGCACAGAACTTACGATTATCAGCCATACCAGGATCAGCTTGATGCTGCTACTATCTACAACCTACTTGAGAAAGAGATCATCCCTAAATATTATGCAACTAATTCAAAGGGTTACTCTCCTGAGTGGGTACAGACAATCAAGAACTCATTCATGCAGATCACTCCTAACTACACTATGAAGCGTCAGTTGGACGACTATGTAGATCGTTTCTACAACAAGCTTCAGAAGTCATACGATGAGGTTTCTGCTAATGGTTATGCTAAGGCCAAGGAAATCGCTGCTTGGAAGGAGAAGATTGCTGCAGGTTGGGATAACATTACAATTGAGCAGGCTAATATTCCTGAGAAGTTGTTGACTAATCCAGAGGTTGGCGACAAGAACCAGTTTGATGTTATTCTTAACGTCAATGGTCTTGGTGACAATGGAATCGGTGTTGATATCGTAATCTCAAACAAGAATGAGAAGGGTCACGACAAGATCTACAAGGTAGTAGAGATGGAGATGTACAAGCAGGAGGGCACAAGATTGTTCTACAAGGCTAACATCGTTATCGAGGAGGCTGATACTTACAAGTACGCATTCCGTATGTTCCCTAAGAGCAGTTTGCTAGCTCACAAGATGGACTTCTGCTACACTCGTTGGTTCTAATCGACGTCGTTACAGACAGTTATATAGAGAGGTTGGAGAAATCCAACCTCTTTTTTTTCACGTTTTAATTCAAAAAAATGACTGTCGAGTTTGTGGATTTTTAAGAATTCAAGTTTGATAGATATTGTCCCTAACTTCTTTTATTGCCGTATGGGTAGGATTCAAACATGCCCGCTGAGTTATGAATATATCGTGTAACTGTTTTGTGTATTTATATGTTAGTTTGCTTGAGAAAAAAAATATTTGTAATTTTGCCCCGTGTTAGAATTATAATTATTCATTTTTCCAATCTGAAAAAGTAGAGGATATGCAGAAAATCATCAAAAGTTCTATTCTTGCTGGTATATTTATTGCAGTTGCAGGTTATATTTATTTGACTGTAAGTGGTATTGTAGGCGCGTGTATGTTCGCATTCGGTCTTCTTGGGGTGTGCTATATAGGATTGCATCTATACACTGGTAAGGCTGGTTCCGTTTCTCTCAACAAGTCTGATGACATTTATTATCCTATCCTTGGCTGGATATTGTTGTTTAATGTTGTTGGCACTACAATTGTCGCTCTAATGTTGTCGGTGACTGCTGGCGACGGAGTGATTTCCAATCTTCAGACTATAATAAACAACAGATTGAATGCCACTGCTTTAGAAGCTATAATAAAAGCTATATTCTGTGGATTCATTATGGAGATGGCTGTTTTCATGTATAAGAAAAACACTCCACTGGGTATTTTGTTTGGTGTGCCTCTATTCATATTGTGTGGATTCTATCATAGTATCGCGGATAGTTTTTATTATGCTTTGTATCTGTTTCATGGTGGCAAATTTGAATCTGCATTGCTTGTCACATACTTGTTAAGCATTTTCGGTAATTTGCTCGGATGCAATGTCAGAAGAATTTTTGTGAAAGCATAAAATACAATTACTCTTAAATTTATGATTTATGAGAAAGTTTTGTTTTTTGTTTTTTGCTATTTTGTTTTTTTTGAACAGCTATGCTCAGGAGTCATCATTGGATCAGAACGGTTCATCTGTCGGTGATACTGTCCGTCAGAATAGCCCAAGATACGTACAGGTTTATCATGATAACATAGGTTGCCCGGATTACAAAGTATTTGCTGAATATACTAGTTCAGACAGCAAGTCGGTTTCTGCTTTGTTGAAATACAATGAACAAGTATCAGAACCTGTTGATTTTAGCAAACCAATACATCTATCTGCGGTGGATAAACAAAATAATCCTATGCAAGTTATGTATCATCGTATTTGGGAATCAGATGGTCCAATGGGTAATTCAATTGTCTTCTGTGAAGGAGATATACTGGATGCCACATCATTCACTTTGAAGAGAATTAATAATCGTTATAATGGATATCTTTGGGGATTGATATTGTTGGTTGAAGATCCAACAGAAGGTTTGTGTAAAGTTGTCGTCAACCAAAATGGACCTTGGCCTATTCTTAGAAAATAACCGAATGAAGGAAAGTAAATGTACTGCACATCATTAAAAACGATCATATATGGAAAATAAGATAAATGGATATGAATATGTTGATTTAGGATTGCCTTCTGGTACTCTATGGGCATCATACGATATTGGAGCAACCAAGGTTGACGAATTTGGTGATTTTTTCATGTGGGGTGAGGTTGTGCCTCGAGATCCAAACAAGACATGGGAGGAAAAGGATTACAAATATTTCTCTGATTCCGGCTTTGTCAAGTATAATGAACATGATAAAAAGTCAGTTCTTGATTCCGAAGATGATGCTGCAATATCTTTGTGGGGAAACGATTGGAAAATTCCATCAGTTACTGATTGGAAAGAGCTCAAGATGTATTGTGATCTTGAATTAAGAGATGATTCTATTGTACTCATCGGTCCAAATGGCAATGAACTACATTTTCCCAAGTATGTGTCTTGTTATTATGAAGGTGAAGATGTTGAGTTTGGATGTGATTGGTGGTCCTCTGATATAGATACATCTGATGAATATTATTCAATATTTTTAGCTAATTTTTATAAATTAAAAGAATGGGATGACACTGATATCGATTTTGAAATTGGTGCTGATGAACGTGCCTATTTAGGAGTTGTTCGTCCTGTTTCCAAAATTAGAGCAAATCTAGATTTTGTTTTGCCTGAGGAAGATGAGGATGAAGAAACTTATGAAGAGCCGTCTTCATCTTCGATTGATAATGATAAAGTAGAATATGGCACTTCGAAAGAAGATGTTTCTGATAGTTCATCGACATCAAGAAAGAATACATATATAAAAGATGGCTATGAAAAGGAGAAAACAAGTACCCTTTCATACATTTTGTTTGCAATTGCAATATTGATGTTGATGTTTGCCATATTTAATCTATAATATTCTTGACTTGAATAGATTTCCATATTATAAATAAAATAGCTCGTTCTTACTTGCAGATTTTGTGGGATTTGATCCAATATCAGTCAAGCATGGATCCTTAAGCTGCTGAATGAGCCTTATAGTAAAATATATAAAACGAATTTATCCGCTGATTTGTAATTAAACCAAACACTATATAATGTCTGTTATAGAAATATTCAAAAGAATTTCAGTTTATGTCAAGCCGTATAAGTGGCTTGTGTTTGCGACGTTGCTGCTGACGCTTATAGGTTCATTCATGGCCCAGGTCAACGCGATTGTGCTAAACTATACTGTCGATTCCATCAATGCACTTGTCACTGCTGGAAAAGGTCTGACGGAAGGTCTTGACATCCTTATTCTGATTTCATCTGTTTTGCTTGGAAAGGAACTGATGATTATCCTTGTGCAGTTTGGCCAAAAATTTTTCGGGCAAAAACTGAAGATTTGTATTTCTCAGGATTTAGCACAGGATGTGATAGAAAGAGTCCTTACATACCGTCTTGCCTTTTTCACAAAGTCTGGCAATGAGCCGGGCAAACTGCAGACACGTATTGATAGGGGAGTGGAGAGCCTGACTCGTATAGTCCAGAACTTCTTCATAGATATCCTGCCACTGTTCTGCAGCGCTATTCTTGCGTTGGTGTTGATGTTCAAACAGAATGTCTATGTCGGCACCGTCGCACTTGTGATTGTGCCTATCTATTTCTATATCACATATTTGCAGGCAAGCAAACTGAAGGGATGGCGAACTCAGCATAAAGATTTCCGTGAGGCTAAGAGCCACGGTATCATGACGATACTTGAAAGCATCACCGTCATCAAATCTTTTAATCGTGAGCAGATAGAAGGAAAGAAACAACTTGAACTTCAGAAGAATATCACAGAAAATCAGCTGAAGACACGTCAGACAAGTTTTGCTTTTGAAGGCTTGAAGACGTTTGTTGAGCAGATTGGAGTGGTGCTTATCATTATCCTTACCGCTTTCCTTGTCCTCAACGGCGATATGACTATCGGTGCGATCATGTACCACATCATGCTGTTTGGCAATGTGACGTCGCCGACACGTCAGCTTCATCGAATTTATGATGATTTCAACGACGCTTTGATTTATGCAAACGGATTCTTTGAAATTATTGATTCTGGTGCGGAAGAGACAGAGAAGAGTGGCAAGCATCGTCCGGAAAAGATCAAGGGTGAGTTTGAATTGCGACACGTCGACTTCACTTATCCTAATGGCACAAAGGCTCTCCATGACATAAATATGAAGATTGAGAGTGGTAAAATCACAGCTTTGGTTGGACTTTCTGGTGCTGGAAAGAGTACGATAATCAACCTTTTGGATAAATTTTATGAGCAGGATTGTGGCGACGTGCTTCTTGATGGTGTTAGCCTTAAAGACTGGGATACGCAATATCTTCGCGACAATATCGGACTTGTGCTTCAGAAGAATCATATTTTCGACGGTACGATAGAGGAAAATATCCGTTATGGAAATGTCGACGCTACTGATGAGGAGGTGATGGAGGCAGCTAAGAAGGCATTCCTATATGATCAGGTGATAGCTTTGCCGAATGGTTTCAAGAGCAAGGCGACGGAATTGTCAGGCGGACAGCAGCAGCGAGTGGCTATTGCCAGAATGTTTATTAAAAATCCACCTATCATATTCCTTGATGAACCGACAGCCAGCCTCGACGCTATCGCCACTGAGCAGATCAAGAATAGTATAGACGCGATAAAGCAGAACCGCACCGTCATCATTATTTCGCATAGTTTGTCGCAGATTATCGATTCAGAGATGATTTATTCTCTGGAAAAGGGTAGGGTGATGGAGCATGGCACGCATGAAGAGTGTTACGCTAAGAATGGTGTCTACCGAAGAATTTTTGATGCGTCCGCAAGAAGCTTGAATATTGAAAAGATCGCGAAGACGCAGAGAGGCGAATGAATTTCCCCGTCGACTATATTTAGAACGATATATAAAAAAGGCTGAATCCGATTTTGGAATTCAGCCTTTTGGTTATTTATTCAAAATCCCGTAAATGGAGAGACTCAAAATATAAATGTCTTCTCTGCCCAATAGCACAGTATGCCTGCCAGATATCCGAGAAGAACGATCCATGATATGTGTTTCATATACCATCCGAATGTGATTCTTTCAAGTCCCATTACCACAACTCCAGCGGCAGAACCGATGATAAGCATTGATCCACCTACACCTGCACAATATGCCAGCAACTGCCAGAAAATGCCGTCAACCGCCATGTCGCCTGTCGATGCTACTGGATACATTCCCATACATCCTGCAACCAATGGCACATTGTCGACGATAGAAGACAGAACGCCGATGATGCCTGTTATCAGATAGTGATTGCTGTCGAATACAGAGTTTAATCCATCACCTAACATTGTCAGAACTCCGATAGTCTCCAGACATGCCACTGCCATCAGAATACCTAGGAAGAAAAGAATCGTTGACATGTCGATCTTTGTGAGAATTTGAGATACACGTTTCTGCATCGCATTCTTCTCTTCTGCTGCTTTCAAATGAGCGTAGAATATTTCCGTGACTGTCCATAATAAGCTTAATACCAATAAGATTCCCACAAACGGAGGCAGGTGAGTGATGCTCTTGAATATTGGCACAAAAATGAGTCCGCCTACACCCAAGAAGAATATTGTTTTGCGTTGGGTGGCAGTCAGTTCATTCACTTGATTCGTCTGCATTTGCACGGTAGCAGAGGAAAGTGTGCCTTTTAATGATAAGGAGAGCACGTATGCCGGAATAACCATGGACACAAGTGAAGGCAATATAAGTTCGCTGATGACTCCGGATGCGGTTACTACTCCTTTATTCCACAGCATGATGGTCGTGACATCGCCGATAGGTGAGAACGCACCGCCACTATTGGCGGCAATGATCACCAGAGAAGCATATATGATACGGTCTTTCTGTTCGCTGACCAATTTACGAAGAATCATAATCATCACGATTGATGTTGTCAGATTGTCGAGGATCGCAGATAGAAAGAATGTCATAAAGGCTATACGCCACAGCAGAACACGTTTGCTTTGTGTTTGCATGACATCGCGGACGAAGTTGAAGCCGCCGTTCTGGTCTACAAGCTCAACGATGGTCATTGCTCCCATCAAGAAGAACAAGGTTGTCGCGGTCGAACCCAAGTGGCGTTCGATTGTCTCACCGACTACTGACGCTATTTGTCCGTCTACTGCGGAAGGCAGATAGTCGGATGGGTTTATCATAAACAGTGTCCATGTGGCCACAAGCATCAATAAGGCAATGGCTGCCTTGTTTATTTTGGTTACGCTCTCAATGGCTATAAAGAAATAGCCTATGCAGAATACGATAACTATCGCTAATGTTAATGTTGTCATTGCTTGAATGTATTAAGTGAAAATTTTGCAACGTCGCCTTCATTAAAATCGTGCTTTGAAGTGTTTTTGTCGACAATATGATATGCCGAAACTACAACCATCTTCAACCTTTTAATGTTTGGCGTAGTTGTCTGTTTGATTTTTATGTGAGCTTGTTATGTGCTCAGATCAGTGGAAAAGCAATGCTAGCGAATGATGCGTCTCAATGCAATGACATAGTAGTCACATGAGACGTGCAGACAGAATGGTGACGATTTCAAACGCCATCTGCTGTCGTGAAAGGAATAGAGTAGGTTGATAATATGTCGACGGGAGGATCCATAGAATGAAGCCCATACCCTGTCGTGTCTGAATTCTTGAGACGGAAGAATACGCTGAGGCCGTGAGCTACAGATGCGATAGATCTGTGCGGCATCTGTCAGTGTCGCCTCATGGTGCTGTTGTTGATTGGGAATCTGAAAAGAAAACTCTGTGTGTTGTTGGATGTCCTGTAAATTGTATACGTCACTCTTCTGCCAGCTTGTTATGACTGTCAGCCATACGGTCAGGAGAACCGTTAAAAAACATATGACTCTGCACACTCGTTTCATCCTTTTGCAAAGTTAGATTTTTTTCTAAAAAAATAGTGGCTGTTTAAAATTATTTAACGTGAGTTCGGGTATCATAATATTATATGGACATTTCCGCGAGCCCAAAGGGCGAGCGGTAAAATGCTTTTAATTATATAGTGCTCTCTTTATGGCTCACATTTTTGGGAGAAGTTATGGCGTTCGTTCTTAACAATTCTCGACTCTATAGCCAAGTATCTAAATCAGATTTGAACAGATTCTTATAATTTTGTCTCTGTGCGGAGGTTTTATGAATTGTAATCTTTATGAGACGGTTATGTGATGGCAATTTATTAATTTTGTGTCGCAAAATATATTTGAATAATGAGGCAGACGATAACATTTAAGGAAATCCTTCAGGAAGAAGAAATCAAAACATATATCAGACGTGCGGATCTATCCCTCGAACGTATGGGATTTACAGAGCACAGTTTTGCACATGTGATGCGTGTGTCAAAGTGTGCTGGGGATATGTTGCAGCAGTTAGGCTACGACGAACATGATGTGGAATTGGCTCGTATAGCGGGCTATATGCATGATATCGGCAATGTCATAAACAGGATCGACCATGCACAGTCTGGAGCGATAATGGCTTTTCGTATCCTCGACAAAATGGGTATGCAATACGAAGACATTGCGAAGATAATAGCCGCTATCGGCAACCATGATGAAAGCACAGCTTTTCCTGTCAGCGACGTCGCGGCTGCCCTTATTATTGCGGATAAAAGTGATGTGCGACGTTCACGTGTGAGAAATGCAGACAAAAGTTCGTTTGACATCCATGACAGAGTGAATTATGCGGTGACGGAAAACCATGTAAGTTTGTCGGACGACCACACGTCCCTGATCCTATCCCTCACGCTTGACACAGAAATAAGTCCAGTCATCGAGTATTTTGAGATATTCCTTAGCCGTATGAAGCTGTGTCAGAAAGCAGCGTCGTATTTGAATCTAAAATTCAAACTTGAGATCAACGGTGCGGAAATATGCTAATTTTTGAATAGATTTATTGTAGGGTCAGGTTGGAAACCTGCCCTAAATATATGGGAAAATAGGTTGAAAAAATGTGCGGATTTTTGGAAATACTTGGAATTCGCACTATCGTAACAGCTGTTACCCCAAGCCTCTCATGAATGTTCAAATCGGGGATCGTTTTATTTTTATAATATTATGAGTGTAAAGTACAAAAAACATTTCTCTTGCACATCTGATATTGTCTCTCTACCTAGAGTCAAGAAGCAAGTGCAATGTTTGTTAAAAGAATTGAAGAAACGCAATTTAGGGGAATCAAAGTGAAGTTTCTCTTTTTCTCATAAAAAGGCATAGCCTTTCTCTGTAAACTTTGTGCCTCTGTGTTTTTATTTTTTTATGTGCTCGCCTACGGCTCGCACTATAGGATGTGGTTAGGGCATTCCACCCTTAACAATCCTCAACTCTGTAACAAAACATTCTAATAAAATTGCAGTTTCTCGTGAAAAGTGAAAAAACTTTCTAAAAAGTTGTTCATTTGAAAATAAGTTCATATTTTTGCAGTACCAGAACCCCCAAGCCTCTCGTGGATGCTCAAATCGGGGGTCGTTTTATTTTTATAATATTATGAGTGTACAGTACAAAAAACATTTCTCTTGCACATCCGACATAGTCTCTCTTTTATTGGATAGAGGCCTTATTATAGAGGATGTAGATTTTGCACAAAGGTATATTAATAGGGTTGGATATTATTGTTTAAGTGGTTATTTGTATCCAATGCTGCGATTCCCAAAAGAAAATCATTCTTTATACAAAAGCTATGGACTTTCCAAAAAAATTGGGAGGGTGAACTGCTTTGGATGTGAAATCAAAAATGCGTGACCAATTTCTGAATCACGCATATTTTGGTAGTTTAATTTTGTGCTGATTTTTTTAAGGTGGCGAAATAATCTGATAGTTCTTCTATTGTATTGCATTTGATTATTTCTGATGTCGAATTTGTTCTTTCCCTTGGCGAAAATCTGGATATTGTAACTATATCAAACATCTTTCGTACAAAAGGTGACATATTGACAACTTTTATAGATGGATGATCGTTGATAATATTATACAATTCGTCAGCTGCTGATCTCGAAATTTGCTCAATTCCTTCGAAGTCAAGAAGATATGAATTATCAAAAGAAAGAGAGTTTGCAAAATCTTCCATCATGCGTCTTGTTTTGATTTCTAAACCATATATGTCTTTGATTTTTAAAGTTATGTTGCTCATGATTGATCATTTTATATAATCGTAAAAACTGAAAGTAGAAGGAATGTCGGTTGGAATTATTGCCAAAACTAGTGTGCCTTTCCAATCTAGTTGTTCAGGCAACTCTATTAGTTTGTCTATCGAGGAAATGTACAAGGCATTTCCTGACATAATAGCAAAATCACCATTTAGTCCTTTGTTTATCATTTTAATATTAGAAGAAAGCCCATATCCACGATTTTCGGCTTCTGGTCTATCTTTTGTTGAATAACCATCTTTGGCAATTCCGACCGCCAAAATATCACTGTTTTCTATATTCTCAATGAATTTGTTGGCTTTTATATAACTGCCATATATCGACATTCCTCCGTCTGCTAATATAATTTCAATTTGATTGTCAATGTCGTTGTGTTTTGTATAGATATAACCAAAATCGGTATCGGCATGTTGCTGCATATTATCTGTAATTTCGCTAAGGAAATATGAAATAGATTGTTTGATTTTTTTTATATTATCATTTAGCGAACACAGTGATGCAATATTTTCATCTATTTTTCTATTTATTTCATTGGAATCATTAAGATTGATTTTTGAGACAAGGTTAACTGTGATGCTTTTTTCTATAGAGTTGTGAATTTCGATTATTGCATTAACGGTAGAAGATGTTGTTTTGATATCAGATCTTCCAACGTAAAGAAAATAATCCTCTAGTATATTAAAGATATTACTTTTTGTCATTGTCTTTTTGACTTGCAGTTTGATACAAAATTATGTAAATAACATTATATATCCAAAAAAAATATCTTTCCTTATATTGCGGTATGTCAGATCCTTTTTATAAAGAATGCCCCCCCAAAAAAAAAATAAATGCGTGACCCATTTCTGAATCACGCATTCTTAATTCTTGATTTTTAATTCTTAAATCTCTGTAGAAAGGTAGCCCTTTGGAAGATCACGAAGGTTGTAGCGGCTTGCCATGATCTCTCCGTAAGCTCCTGCTGAACGTAATGCTAACAGATCGCCTCTCTCTGCTCCCGCAATCGAACAGTCTTTCTGGAAGACGTCGCTCGACTCGCAAATTGGTCCAACTACGTCGTACTTCTCAGCTGGCTTTGATGAGGTGATGTTCTCGATCTTGTGGTATGCCTGGTAGAGAGCTGGACGGATCAAGTCGGTCATTCCCGCGTCGACAATGGCAAACTGCTTTTCCTTGCCTTTCTTCACGTATGTCACCTTTGTGATGAGGCTTCCACACTGTGCCACCACGCTTCTTCCCGGCTCACAATGTAGCTTCTGTCCGGCACGTAGCTTCAATCCTTTGGCGTAAATCTCGAAATATTTCTTGAAGTTTGGAATTGGATTGCCGTCTGGATTCTCATAGTCGATTCCCAATCCGCCTCCCACATTGATATTCTTCAATTTCACGCCTTTTGCCTCAAGCTGATCCTGCAATGCGTTGATTCTCTCACACAATGGCTCGAAGCATCCGAGGTCTGTGATCTGGCTTCCGATATGGAAATGGAGTCCTATCAGTTCGACGTTGCTCATCTTGGCAATCATGTCGACTACATTTTCAAGATCATCCATGCTGAATCCGAACTTGTTTTCATTCAGACCGGTTGTGATATAGCTGTGTGTATGAGCGTCAACGTTTGGATTGACACGTAGCTCAATATTCGCAACTTTACCTTTTTTTGCCGCCAATTCGTTGATCACCTCAAGCTCCGGAATACTCTCTGCGTTGAAGCAGAAAATGTTGGCATCGAGGGCTGCGTTGATTTCTTTGTCGGTCTTGCCAACTCCTGCGAAGACGATTTTGTCGGCAGGGAAACCAGCCTTGACACATGCCAACACCTCATTTCCACTCACACAGTCGGCACCGATGCCTGTGGCTGCTACAATCGCCAACACTTTCTCGTTGGCGTTGGCTTTCACCGCATAGTGGGGAAGGAAACCGTATTTGTCGGCTTCTGATTTCAATTCGTTCAATGTCGCTTTCAAAAGTTCTACATCATAATAGTAGAACGGTGTCTCTATTTTTTTTAGTTTCTCAATTGGAAAATTTGCCATTTCTTATTTAATGTGATTTTTACAATTCTACTTTCAAACTGTTGTATGCTGTGAAAGTCTTTTCTTTTGCCTCTTCGATATTCTCGCCACGTGCCAAGATGACAGCCATACGACGCTTGCCGTGAACTTCTGGCTTGCCGAAAATACGGATCTGTGTGTCTGGCAAAGAAAGTACGTTTTCAATTCCAGAGAATGTGACGTGGTTGCTGTCGCCTCTCACCACCACTGCCTTAGACGCAGACGGACCATGGAATGCGATGTTCGGAATTGGCAAACCAAGGATAGCTCTTACGTGTAGTGCGAACTCCGACAAATCCTGAGAGATCATTGTCACCATTCCAGTGTCGTGTGGACGAGGGGATACTTCGCTGAAGATAACGTCGTCGCCTTTCACGAAAAGCTCAACGCCGAAGATTCCATATCCGCCAAGCGCGGTAGTCACTTTCTCTGCGATATTCTTTGCTTTTGACAGTGCAGCACCTGTCATGGCCTGTGGCTGCCAGCTCTCCTGATAGTCGCCATCCACCTGATGGTGTCCGATTGGCTTCAAGAAACTTGTGCCGCCGATGTGCCTTACTGTAAGAAGTGTGATCTCATAGTCGAAATCGATGAATCCTTCCACGATGACTTTTCCAGCTCCTGCACGTCCTCCCTCCTGAGAAATTTTCCATGCAGTCTCCACGTCGGCCTCACATTTGATAACGCTCTGACCGTGGCCTGAACTACTCATGATAGGCTTTACGACGCAAGGGATGCCGATTTCTGCGACAGCTTTGTGAAACTCCTCTTTTGTCTCTGCAAATTTGTATCTTGAAGTAGGAACACCAAGTTCTTCAGCTGCCAAACGACGGATGCCCTCTCTGTTCATTGTCAAATATGTGGCACGAGCTGTCGGCACCACGTTGAAACCCTCTTTCTCAAGTTCCAAAAGAGTCTTAGTGGCGATGCTCTCCACCTCTGGAATGATATAGTCTGGCTGCTCTTTTTCAATCACTTCTCTAAGTTTAGCACCGTCGAGCATAGAAATTGTGTATGAGCGGTGAGCCACCTGCATGGCTGGTGCGTTGTCGTATCTGTCGACAGCAACCACCTCTACTCCTAAACGTTGAAGCTCAATTACGACTTCTTTGCCTAATTCACCTGCGCCGCAGATAAGAGCTTTCTTGCGGACTCCAGACTTTGATGTTCCAATTGTTGTCATAAGCGATAATAAATTTGTTTTTTGCAAAATTACAAAATTCATAACACCTGCAGAAATGAAAGTCTAAATTTAATGTTGATTGTTGATATGTTTGCTTACGGATTGAAAGAAAACGTGGGTGAAAAAAATAAATTGTTCATTGCATAAGCTTCGATTGCTAATATTTAGAAGGTGTTTGTAATTATGAATTAATTGGCTATTGGCTTTTGAGGATTGTTAATGGAAGAAACGCAATTGCCTCATAATCGTTGTGAACCCGTAAAGAACGGACCATACAAGATTGTAGGGATAGGTTTCAAACCTGCCCGCAATAGAATACAGAGTCTGTAATATCTTATCATTTGTAAAACTCACAAACAAATATGTGTGTAAAACTCCCCAACGAAGAAACCAGAAATCTGGGAAGTGAGCCGATGGCGAGCACATAATATGCTCGATCTTAATAGTGGTAAAGTGGTTTATAATCAAAGGATTATTAGTCCTGAATGTGGCCAAACATTTTTGTGGATTTGTTTTGTAAAAAAATAAAAGATTGTTTATCTTTGTTGGAATGATTACGATAACGGAAGAAAACTATTATTGATAGATTTAGTTTTTTGAATGTGGCGTATGTTTGGTTTATAATGTTTAATGCATAAATTTATTGGATATTATGTATGGATATAAGACAGTGTTACAAATAGGCGGTTCCGCCAAAGCATACGAATTAGGAAACTTTTCTTTTTCGTTCTCTCAGCCCGTTGATCGCAGAGGAAAAGCACAAAACGAAGTTCAGGCAGGTGTTTTAGAGATGATGTTTGAAAATTTGCCTACGAGTGAAATGTCCCAATGGATGTTGAACTCAAGATGTTTCAAAGACGGAAGTGTAAAAATCTATGGCGAAAATGGAAGTATGATTCAGGAAGTTGTCTTTAAGAAGGCCACTTGTATAGGAATGGATGTCAGATATGTGGAATCAGGCACAGGGTACTGTATGACACATTTAGTTGTTCAAGCATATTCCATTTCTGTGGATAGTATATTAGTCGAAAACAATTGGAAAAATATAATGCCATGAGTTCAACAGTAGATATGATTTTAGATTTGCTGGTTGGAAGACCAGATGGAAACGTTTCGGCAGAGTTGCGTTTAGCTGGTACTGTTTATTCTATATCTCAGTTCAATGTGTCTTTTTGTCAAAACGTTGATCAATTTGGAGAACCGCAGTCAGAATGTTTTGGAGGACAAATGTTAGTTGCCATTCCACAATTGCCAGATAAAACAATATTGTCGTGGGCGGCAGGATCAAGGATGTTGAAAAGTGGAGAAATAGTATTTAAGAACGAAACAGAGTCGACTACGTTGATGGTTTTGTTTGAGAATGCGTATTGCACATGTTTGAGACAAGAGGTGAATGGCGGATCATCTTGTTCATTTACGATATCTCCACAAAAGATATCTATGAATGGAGAATTGTTGGATAATAATTGGGAGTGATTATGACGGAAAAAATAAGTCAATCGCAGTATCAATTCTATATAGAATCAAACATCCCGTATCGTGGATATGTTGAAGGATTGGGCTTTGTAGACAATATGTATAAAAGCTATATGACATTTTCGTCGTTTGACTTGAATGGAGGATCCAGACCTTCCATTGGCTATATACCGACAATTGATTTTATTCCGTCGAAGGTGATAAGAAGCTATGGCGATGCTGTCGCAAATATGATAGCTGATCGCCTTTTGATTTTTAAAGGTGGTAATGTAGATGTAAATTTGGGTAACTACAAACATTTGAGATTGTCTGCGAAAAACAAATACCAAATTAATTATAAGGTTGAGAATCTATATCAAAATAATGCTTTGTTCAAGATGTCATTTTCTTATGTTGATGACAAAGGAAAGGTACAATTTCAAGAAAATAGCTATGATTTGGATGGATTGCTTGCTTTTTTCCCTGATGCAGATTTGATGGACTTGTATGTTCCAAAGCCAGAAAATGATAACATCTTAGAACTTTTAGAAAAAATATTTGATGTGAGCAGTAAAGTCTCCGGAGCATCTTCACTTTTGGCATCAAGCATGGAAATCCGTCTGAAAAAAACTTTGCCTCGTGATGTAGAGAAATTTATAATGTCTGATAGATCTCATATCATAGCTCAATCTCAACCAAGAATTCTAAATGATCTTCAAGCTAAATATCAAGCGGATTTTAAGTCGAATGTTAAATTCTATTTCAATGAGAACGGACAGAAAATAAACTATTTTAATAAAAAGGGTACTTTCAGGAATGACTTGATGAGGCAACGCTTCTACAATAATCTGGATAATGCAAGCCGCAAAATTTACCCTCAGTTGAGTATAGAGGCTAACCTTCAGGCACACAGAAATGCATATATAGAAACAGAACCTATCTTAAGAGATTTGCAAAATGGTCAGGATCCAAGGACTCATATGAAACATAAAACTATTGGAGTTCTTGGAAAGGTCAACAAGGGACTTAATTGGTTCGGATTGGGCATTTCTATTATAAATTTCAGTGATTACTGTTACAAATATGACGGTGACATTTGGAATAATGGAAAAACATATCGAATGATGGCAGATATGGCGTTTGCGGGTGTTGCTTTTATTCCTGGTTGGGGATGGATAGCGTCAGGCAGTTATTTTCTAATAACTACTTTTTATGATGTCTTTTTGGCTCCTCCTGCTCATTCATTTCATAATCCAATGAGAAATATTGATATTGAATCTGGAATGCCTCGAGATAAAACGCGTGTTAATTTAGATAATACAATCATGGAAGTCGAAATGAAAATACGACAAAGGGAACAGGAAATGCAAGACAGAAAGACGCCAATGGTTATAAATGGTGTTAAACTAAATATGTCAAGATATGATTGGAAAATGTTGCATAATCGTAATTTACAATTTATAGGTCCAAAAAAATGAAGATGTTAATAAAAATAAAACATATATTTCCATATCTGTATTATCGTTCATATCAATTTTATGAAAAAAACGACAAAGGAAAAGACTCTAAGGATTCTGCACATTGGTGGGTGTCTGTAATTGAAATGTTTTATTTCATTACGTTTGCTTTGTTCCCATTGGATATTTTAATTTTTGATGGCTTATTTATCGGCATTTTGCATGATGCAATAGAAAAATATTCAAGGGGTGTTGTTATGTTGATGGGGTTGCCATTCGTTTTTTTAATTCATTATTTTGAAAAACCGCGAATGCACAGATATTATGAGATGATGCCAATATGGAAAAATGAGACAGAATCCCAGAGAAGAAAGAAATGGTGGATATTGTTATTTGTTTGTGTCTTTCCTTTAATTTCATTATATCCGATTATCCGATTGGCGAATCATTTTCACCCTAATTCCCGACATGAAACAAAAATTGAGCATATGCAAATAGAGAAAGTGTCAAGGAAACCTTTGATTTTGGAAGAAATTGACGATTCGCAATTATGGGGAATAAAAAGAGGAGAGAAAGAAATACAAGTGGTGGAGGACGGAGAACAATAAATGTCTCATTATGTTGTCTGATATGAAATGTGATTTCAAACACCAATATGTATGATCGATAAAATATTATAAGCCAGTGTAAATAGAAGAAACAGAAATTCCTCATACAGCGGGCAGGTTTGAAACCAGCCCATACGACCGTGGTAAATTTATGGCTTCTGAGTATTGAATGTTTTGCCTTTGATTTTCTGCTGTATCCTACACCTCTGTTTTATTCACATGACGTGTGTTTTTACGGTATTCCGTCCGAAAAAATAAATATTCGATTGTTAAAAAAGTATAAATTCCGAGGAAAACTGTATTTTTGTAATTTGTATATTCAAATTTGCACGAAAATGGGCGGACGTATCGTAAAATTGAAATCTGCTGGCGTTGAGGCTTTGATTAATGTCAACGTCGGTGGACGTCTTGTGTTCTTTGGACGCGAGGGTGGAGAGAATATGATCAAATCTGATAAGTTTCTTCTGAAGGAGACGGTGGAGTCTGAGATTATTCCTGACGCTTTCACTGATTTTGTCCAGTTCTATGGTCAGGAGGTGTGGATCGGCCCGCAGACTCAATGGTGGAAACATCAGACGATAAATATGGAGCGACGCAATTCTCCCATCAATTGGCCGCCGGATCCGTATGTGTCGTTCGGCAGATTTGAAGTCGTGGAGAAATCAGACACTAAACTTGTCATTCAGGGCTGTGTGAGTGAGGTCAGCAATATAAGTCTGAGGAAAATCTTCACGTTGAATGATAAAGGTCTTTTGGATTGTGCTGTTGAGGCTACATACCATGGGGATGGCGAAACTACCATAGACTTGTGGAATATCGTCAGAGTGTCTGGCGAGAATGTTGTCAGAATTTGTGGCGACCTTAAGGAGATAGATGGCCCCACTCATCCGTTTGAGAAAAAAGCTATCGGAAAAAAAGTGGGTATTGTTTATACATTTTGTCCTGATGAAATGTCGGAAGACTCAGTGCCGCCAGAAATAGGGTGGGGTGAGGATGGCCAGGTACATTCTGGCAAATTCCACATGAATATGTGGGCTGGAATCATTGAAAGCTATAATGAACGACTTGGAGATGTGCTGGTAATGTGTTTCCCGATAAGTGAGAATCTAGACAACGAAACAAATGTCAGTATATATCCTACAGAGGGTCATTCATTAGGAGAGGTGTATTGCTACCACACTTTGGATAAAGAAAAATCTATGTATGAGCTGGAGTGTCATGGAAAAGCTGTCACGTTAAAGAAGGGTGATACGGCGTCTACATCCATATCATTGATCCTTCATCATTCCAGTTCGTTTGTCGTAAATAACGATTGATTATGCGTTCAATAAAGGATAAAATAGATGGCGTTACGAGAAACCAGCGTTTTGTGGTGGCTGGTCTGTTTCTCATTGTCGGAGTGATAATCATTTCGATCTTCCCGACTGCCGCCAAATTTGAATATAAGTTTGAGAAAGACGGAATATGGCAGAAGGATGCTCTCACAGCGCCGTTCCCATTCACTGTATATAAGCTCGACAGTGAAATCAAGGAGGAGAGTGACAGCCTTGTGAAGCGTCAGTTCCAACCATATTTCACAATATCTGATACGGAGAGAGAAAAAGCGATTTCCAAACTGAACCAGAAGACAAGAAGCGAGGATGTGGCGGACTCATATACTAAATATATCAAGAGCCAGTTCTTCAACATCTATCAGAAGGGTATTATGGATGCTGACGATTTCGACAGATTCAAGGATAGCTTCAAGACAATCCGAATAAAGGGAGACGACGCGAATGCTTTCGTGGAGATGCCTTTGAATTCCGTCTACACTCCAAAAACGGCATACGAGCATATCTTGAATAAGGCTCCTGCGACGCTAGATAAGGAGATTCTTAGTCGTTATGATATCGACAGAATGCTTTTTGTGAATCTTATTTATGACGAGAAAATCAGCGAGTTGGCCCGTCAGGATATTATAAAGAGTATAATCACAACGATAGGAACTGTCAAGGAAGGCGAGAAAATCGTTGACAAGGGAGACAAAATCACAGATAAGGTTTTTTGTAAACTGACAAGTCTTGAGCGAGCGATCGAGAATGGTGAGGGCGATTCCTCCAACCGTTATCTGGTGAAAATAGGCCAGGTGATCATTGTGTCGATATGTCTTTTGACTTTCTATTTCTACTTGACACTGTTCCGTACCCGTTTCATCCAGGAGCGCCGCAATGTTGTGTTTATGCTTCTGATGATTCTTTCCCTTTGTGGCTTGACATCATTTGTCGTCCGCTACTCTCCGGATTGGGTGCATGCTATCCCGTATGCGATTCTGCCGATAGTAATAGCGACATTCTTCGATACCCGAACGGCGTTGTTCATGCACAACACGACGGTGCTGATCTGTTCGTTCATAGTGCACGAGGGAGTGGAGTTTTTGCTGATGCAGGTGGTGATAGGTATGCTGACGATTTGTATTTTGAAGGATATGTACGAGCGTTCACAGCTTGTGAAGACGGTGATTATAATATTTGCGGCATACATATTCCTGTATTTCGGATCCACACTGATTTACACATCCAAGTGGGTGCGAATAGATGCTGTCGAGTTTATCAATGAGCTGGGCCCATTTGTGATGAACGCATTGCTATTGCTGTTTGCGTATCCGCTCATATATATTATAGAGAAGACATTCAATTATGTTTCCGATGTGACGCTGGTGGAGCTCGCCAACACGAATAATCCTCTGTTGCTACAATTTTCAGAGGTTGCACCGGGAAGTTTCCAGCATTCGATGCAGGTAGCCAATCTTGCCGACGCTGCTGCTCGAGAGATCGGCGCGAAACCCATGTTGGTGAGGACGGGAGCTTTGTATCACGACATAGGCAAAATGGAAAATCCCGTCTTCTTCACAGAGAATCAGAGCGGTGTGAATCCTCATGACGCTTTGAACGACGAGGAGAGCAGCGCACGTATCATTATCGACCATGTCGCAAATGGATTGCGTATTGCCAAAGCGAACGGACTGCCTGAGAAAATACAGGATTTCATTCGTACGCATCATGGCACGAGTCAGGCTAAGTATTTCTATATCAAGGCTTGCAACAAGAATCCAGACACTCCCGTCGACATCAGCAAATTCACATATCCGGGCCCTCGACCTTTCTCCAGAGAGATGGCTATCCTTATGATGTGTGACGCTGTGGAGGCGGCTTCAAGAAGTATGAAGGAATACACGGATGAAAGCATCACAAACCTTGTGTCAAAGATCATTGATTCTCAGATCGCCGAAGGAGCGTTCAAGGATGCTCCGCTCACATTTAGAAATATTGAGCAGATCAAGGCAAAATTGATTGAGAAACTAAAGACAATCTATCATACAAGAGTCAGTTATCCGGAATTAAAAAAGTAGAGAGATGAAGACAGAATTTGAATATACATTAGAAGAGATTGATTCAGCAGCGTCTGAAATACTCAAAGCTTTCGACGGCAGAAAAATCATTCGTTTCATTGGAGAAATGGGAGCCGGAAAGACGACGATGATCAAATCGTTGTGCAAATTGCTTGGTGTCGACGAGGAGGTGACCAGCCCTACATTCGCCATCGTGAATGAATATGACGGCAACGGCTGCAGAGTGTTCCATTTTGATTTCTACCGTGTCAAGAACCAGCAGGAGGCAATCGACCTTGGTCTGGCCGACTATTTCTACTCTGGCGAATATGTGTTCATGGAGTGGCCGCAACTAGTGGATGATTTTATGCCGGACGATGTTGTTACGTTGACAATCAAGGAGATTGATCCGACAAAACGTCATGCGACGGTAGAATTTGCCTAATGATAGAGATCGCTTAGATTATGGGAAGAAGAAGGAGAAACCAAGATACTATACAGGCATCGAATGCTGATCAGACGGTTGGATCTCAGAATGGTCAGCTGCAGGTGACGCAGACACCGGCTGAGTCTGTAAATCAGACGGAGCCGAAAGTCGTCACACAAACGGCGGAGGAGATTCCTTATGAAGATCGTCCAATTCCAGAGGCCTATTTTCCGCCGGAAGAGGAAGAAACTGTGCAGGAGTTTATGCCTGAACCTAATATCCAGAAAACTGTTATTCCGACAGAAGCAAAGATTAAGGTTGTTTTTTTAAAAAAAGATTTGGACGCGCTGAAATTTGAAGTCAAATCAGCCGAACAAAAGACAATAAATTCAAAACCCTCTGAGGTTGGACAAGAAGCAAAAGATGCATCTGCCAAAATTAATAGCGTAGATCTTGACGCATTGCAGTTTGCTCCAAGACCGACGGAATCAAAGACAGTTGATTCCGGTCAGACTGCGGAAGCAAAGGCTCCCGTCGCATCTGCAAATAAAGAAGAAACAGCCAAACAGACGGAGGCAACTGTCAATGTGGCGAAGGCAGAATTGTCTAGGTCGGATGTCAAAACAGATTCTTTGGCTTCGAAACCAGTCGTTGCAGACAGCCTGACAGCGAAGAGTGATTCTATAGCGAATGATTCGTTGGCAAAAGACAGTGTCGTTTTTATTCCCGTCGAAGAGCCAGAACCAAAAAGAGAAATCATCTCGATTGATGGCAAGGAGATGCCGCAGACAATCAATAATATGTGGTGGTATCCGTTGTCGCTGCTTGTGATTTTCATTGCGTATGTCATAATCATACGAGACAGGAAAAAGGCGATATTGTCAGAATTGATATCCTTTGTGAAACCAAACACAGACGGAAGTATTTTTGGTTTTCAGTGGCTGCAGAACTCAAAATATAAATTTTTCCTTTCCACATTAGGTGTGATAACAGCATCATTGTATCTGTTTTTGGCAAATAGGGTAGCGATATCCGCGATTTGGATATTCTTTTTGGCAGTCACAGTTTTTGTTGTTGGAAAGAAGGTCATGCTCGCATTGCTGGAGTATATCTATTTTGAGGGAGCTGATGTGGCAAGTATGTCAGGAGCATTTATGGTGATGGTAAGGCAGGCAGGTTTGGCACTTATTCCAGCGGTTTTAGGACTAAGTTTTGCTCCAGAAGAATATCGTTCATTTTTCATTTATTTTGGCATAATTGTCATAGCAATTGCAATTTTAGCTTTCAATTTGAAGGTAATTGTCAATTTTTTGAGGGGAATTACGTCGATTTTTTATTTGATTTTGTATCTTTGCACGCTTGAAGTAATACCCGTTGCGATATTCTTCGTATTGGGACTATTACCGAGATTGTAAAAACGAGTTGTAATTTAATAGTTGCACTTATAGAAAATTTTTATTTGACATGAAGGTGAAGAAGATTTTGGTATCTCAACCAAAACCAGCAACTGAGAAGTCGCCGTATTTTGATCTTGAGTCAAAGTATGGAGTACAAATTGACTTTAGACCTTTTATTAGGGTCGAGGGTGTTACGACGAAAGAGTTTCGTGCACAGAAAGTAGATATTCTCGACCACACTGCTATTGTTTTTACTGCGCGTACTGCAGTAGATAATTTCTTCAGAATCTGTGGAGAAATGAAGATTACTATTCCTGAGACAATGAAGTATTTCTTCACTTCTGAGAATCTATCACAGTATATCCAGAAGTATGTCGCTTACAGAAAGCGTAAGATATTCTTCTCTGAGGATGGGTCAGTTCAAGGTCTTGTAGAGGCAATTAAGAAACATCAGTCTGAAAAGTATTTGGTTGTAGTATCTGATGTGTATGATGAGAACAAGTCAATTCAGAAAGACCACAAGGATGATATTGTCTCTATCATGGATGAAAACAATATTCCTCATACAAAGGCTGTCATGTACCGTACGGTAAGTACAGACTTCACACAGGATCCAGACTTCAAGTATGATATGTTTGTTTTCTTCAGTCCGTCTGGAATCACTTCATTGTTCAAGAATTTCCCTAATTTTGTGCAGGGAGATATCAAGATCGGATGCTTCGGACCAACCGCTGTCAAGGCTGCTGAAGAGGCTGGACTTACAGTGAACATTGCTGCTCCTAACGAGAAGTCAAAGTCTATGGCTGAGGCAATGGATTTGTATTTCAAGGAGAACGCTGACAAATAATTGTAGCGTCACAAATAACATAAGCCATACTTTCCATCAGTGTGAGTATGGCTTTTTAATTTATAATAAAATAAGAATGGAGAACGACATGAACATATTCGCTGACCGCAACACATTCCGTAAGGCAGAGCATCTTTGCCTTAAACGTGATTTGGACACTTTGTTTGCGGAAGGCAAATCATTTGTCTGCTTCCCGTTCAGAATCACATACAGGTTTTGCGAAAGAGACGGTGCTCCAGCTAAGATTGTTGTCATCGCCCAGAAAAAACGATTCAAAAGAGCATACCAGAGAGTGGAACTGCGCAGATTGATGCGTGAGTCTTACAGAGTGAACAAGCATCCTTTGGTGTCGGAATTGATAAATAAGAATGTTGGTATGCATATCGCATTCGTGTATGTGGATCAGAAGATCGAGCCGTTTGCTTTCTTCGACAAGAAGATGAAGCTTGCGATCAATAAGTTGAATGCTATTGTGGCAGAAAAAGAGTCGTTATGATCTGGGTTAGACGCATTTTCCTCCTGCCTGTCTTTTTCTACAAGAGTTTCATATCACCTCTTTTCCCGCCAGTATGCCGTTTCACTCCGACATGTTCGCAATATGCTGTTGAGGCAGTCATGAAACATGGAATATTCAAAGGCAGTTGGCTGGCAATAAAGCGAATCTGCAGATGTCGTCCAGGTGGAGGCAGCGGATATGATCCGGTACCGTGAGAAAATTAAAAATGCTGAATAACTGTCTTCCTCCATTTAGATAGATTCTAATTTCCGAGGATTGTTAAGGGCGGAACGCCCTAATCTCTCCTCAAATGCGAGCCGTAAGGCGAGCACATAAAATAATAGAAGCATAATGAAATGCATTTTTACCGCTCGCCCTTTGGGCTCGCGGAAGAGAATGGGTTAGGGCGTTCCGCCCTTAACAATCCTCAAAATTTAAAACCTTTGATTCTACCAATTTCTTCTGTCATTTGTGATTGTTCGGTTTGCGAAACTTGAAATCTCTATTTTTTTTGATTTGTCAATCTGTTTTCTTAATTTTGCGCTCGTATTTTAGAATAATATTGCATATATGGAATTAGCAAGCAAATATAATCCAGCTGACGTAGAACAGAAGTGGTATCAGTATTGGATGGAAAATGGCTTCTTCAGCAGCAAGCCAGATGGAAGAGAACCTTATACAATCGTTATTCCTCCACCAAATGTGACTGGTGTGCTCCACATGGGACACATGCTCAACAATACTATCCAGGATATTCTCGTGCGCCGTGCAAGAATGATGGGCAAGAACGCTCTTTGGGTTCCGGGCACTGACCACGCTTCTATCGCAACTGAGGCTAAGGTTGTGAACAAACTTGCTAGCGAAGGCATTAAGAAGAAGGACCTTACTCGTGAGCAGTTCCTTGAGCATGCTTGGGATTGGACTAGAAAACATGGTGGCATCATCCTTGAGCAGTTGAAGAAACTGGGTGCTTCTTGCGACTGGAACCGTACAGCGTTCACTATGGATGAGAAACGTTCGGAGTCTGTGCTTAAGGTTTTTGTCGACCTTTACGATAAGGGATTGATCTACCGTGGACTCCGTATGGTGAACTGGGATCCAAAGGCTCAGACTGTGCTTTCCACTGAGGAGGTGATCTACCGTGAGGAGAAAAGCAAACTATTCTATTTAAAATACTACGTGCAGGATAGCGCGGCTGTTAAACCGACTGGTGAGGAGGGAGAAGTGCTTCACAAAGATGAAAAAGGTTATTACGCAGTTGTCGCTACTACTCGTCCTGAGACTATCATGGGTGATACAGCAATGTGTATCAACCCTAAGGACCCTAAAAACCAGTGGTTGAAGGGACACAAGGTGATCGTTCCGTTGGTAAACAGAGTGATCCCAGTTATTGAGGATAGATACGTAGACGTGGAGTTTGGAACAGGATGTTTGAAAGTCACTCCAGCTCACGACGTCAATGACTATGCTCTTGGTAAGACTCATAATCTAGAGACAATTGACATCTTCAACCCAGACGCAACAATTTCTGAAGCTGCTGGAATGTATGTTGGTCAGGATCGATTTGCTGTACGTAAGCAGATCGCCGTCGACCTTGATAAGGCTGGCTTGCTTGAGAAGGTTGAGGATTACGACAATAAGGTCGGCTACTCAGAGCGTAATCAGGATACCGCTGTTGAGCCACGCCTTTGCAAGCAGTGGTTCCTTTCAATGCAACACTTTGCGGATATAGCTCTTCCTCCTGTTGTCAACGGTGAGTTGAAGTTCTATCCGTCTAAATATGTCACAACATATAAGAACTGGTTGGAGAATATCCAGGATTGGTGTATCTCGCGTCAGTTGTGGTGGGGTCATAGAATACCTGCTTACTTCCTTCCAACTGCTGAGGGAGAAGAGGAGAAGTTCGTCGTCGCCCTTACTGTAGAGGACGCTTTGGCAAAGGCAAAGAAGATAGCAGGATATGAAAATATCACTGCAGATCAGCTTGTCCGCGACGAGGATGCTCTCGACACATGGTTCTCATCTTGGTTGTGGCCAATCTCTTTGTTCGACGGAATCAATAATCCAGGTAACGAGGAAATCAAGTACTACTATCCAACATCAGATCTTGTGACTGGTCCGGATATCATCTTCTTCTGGGTGGCGCGTATGATCATGGCTGGCTATGAGTATGAAGGAAAGATGCCATTCAAGAATGTTTATTTCACAGGTATCGTACGTGACAAGATCGGACGTAAGATGTCGAAATCTCTTGGTAACTCTCCTGATCCGCTAGGCTTGATCGATAAGTTTGGAGCCGACGGTGTACGTATGGGAATGATGCTTTCCGCTCCTGCTGGAAATGATATTTTGTTCGACGAAGCACTTTGCGAGCAGGGTAGAAACTTCAACAACAAAATCTGGAATGCATTCCGTCTTGTACAGGGATGGAGCGTTGACGCATCAGCTGAGCAGCCAGAGAGCGCTAAGATGGCAATCAAGTGGTTCGGCCACAAGTTGAACCAGACTATCGCAGAGGTTAACGACCACTTCGAGAAGTACCGTATCTCTGATGCTTTGATGACTGTCTACAAACTATTCTGGGATGAGTTCTCATCATGGTATCTAGAGATGGTTAAACCAGCATACCAGCAGCCAGTCGACAAGGCTACTCTTGATGCGACATTGTCATATTTTGAGACATTGCTTAAACTTCTACATCCATTCATGCCATTTATCACAGAGGAGCTTTATCAGGCACTCAAGACACGTGATGCTAAAGACAGCATCATGGTTAGCCAGCTTCCAAAGGCTGAGGATTACTGTGAGAAGTGCTTGAAGAGAATGGAGCAGACGAAGGAGATTATTGCTGGAGTCCGCAATATCCGTGCAGAGAAGGGAATCAGTCCACGTGAGGCATTCACTCTATATTATAAAGGAGAGGAATTCAACAGCAAGAATAATTCTATCATAGAGAAACTTGCAAATATAGAGTCGATAGCCGAGACTCCAGCTGCCGGTGTGGATGGAGCAAGCCAGACATTCATGGTAGGAACAGTTGAGATCACGATTCCTCTTGCAGGCAATGTGAATGTTGAGGAGGAGATCAAGAAGATGGAAGATGAAATCAAATACCTTGAGGGATTCTTGATCAGCGTCAACAAGAAGTTGAGCAACGAGAAGTTTGTCGCTAACGCCAAACCAGAGGTTGTGGCAAACGAGCGTAAGAAGCAGGCTGATGCAGAAAGCAAAATAGCCGCTTTGAAAGCAAACATTGCAAAAATGAAGTGATTTTGATACTTTATATGGCGACGGGATGGAAATTCCGTCGCTTTTTTTATATCAACATTTGAATTGTTGAAAAAAAGTATTACTTTTGTGCAGTTAAAAATTTAAAATCATCAAAAAATGGCAACTAAGATTAGATTGCAAAGACACGGACGTAAGGGGTACGCGTTTTACCACATTGTCGTAGCTGATAGCAGAGCACCACGCGATGGTAAGTTTATTGAAAAGTTGGGAACATACAATCCTAACACAAATCCTGCTACTATTGATTTGAATTTTGAGCAGGCTTTGAAGTGGGTTCTTAACGGAGCTCAGCCTACAGATACTGCAAGAAACATCTTGAGCGATAAGGGTGTTTACATGAAGAAACACTTGCTAGGTGGTGTTGCTAAGGGAGCTTTCTCTGAGGCAGTTGCAGATCAGAAGTTCAACGAATGGATGAACGCAAAGAACAGCAAGCTTGAGGCAGTTAAGAACAAGTTGGTGGCTGACAAGGCTGCTAACGCTAAGACTCGTCTTGATGCTGAGCAGGCTGTTAACAAGGCAAAAGCAGAGGCTGTTGCTAAGAAGAAGGCAGAGGCACTTGCTGCAAAGCAGGAGGCTGAGGCTGCTGCAAAAGCAGAGGCTGCTGCTGAGAATTCTGACGACGCTCAGGGTTAATAAATCCTTTGTTCAGAAACGTATGAGTGCATTTCAATTCGAAGTGCACTCTTTTTATTAAATCAAATCAAGTCCGTCTCTTATTTCTGATGATTAAAACAACGAACTTATGTATTTAAAACAGTTATCTTTATCTATTTTATTCTTCTCGTGTACATCTCTGTCGGTAGCACAACGTAACTATGTCAAACCACTTGAAGAGGTTAACACGTTGAGCGGTAGCTATTTGGAGCTGAGACGCAACCATTTCCATGGCGGCCTTGATTTCCGCACAAACAGTGATGTCAATAAGAAAATTTTTGCTGTAGAGAGCGGTTGGGTGTCTCGTATTACTGTTGAGCCTCGTAGCTATGGAAAGAGAGTGGAGATCACTCACGCTGATGGCCGTGTTTCGCTTTATGCCCATTGTAACGGATTCCTTAACGCTATAGGCAAACGTGTGCGTGAAGAGCAGGAAAAGAATCAGTCGTTTGAAGTGGATATTTTCCCAGCTAAGAATGAGATAAAGGTAGAGAGGGGTGAGCAGATTGCTTGGTCGGGCAACACTGGTTCGAGCGGTGGACCTCATCTTCATTTTGAATTCCGTTCGCCGGAAGGTGAACTTGAAAATCCATTCGACCATAATGATGTGTGGGGATTGCAGGACAACCGTCGCCCTCAAATCAACGCCACAAAAATCTATGCGATGGATAATAACAGCAAAGTAAACGGGAAATCTTCTGTCAAATATAATACACGTGTTATCGCTGGTGGAGAGAGACGATTGAACGGAGTGGCTACTATCAGTGCTTGGGGAAACATCGCTTTTGCGTTGAAATCGTACGATTTTATGTCGGGAACTGGTTTCCACCATACTCCTCGTACTCTATTTATGTATGTCGACGGTAATTTATACAGCAAAGTTGACATCCGTAATGTGAAGTTTGTCGACTCACGTGCTCTCAACAGTTTCATCGACTACCGTCAACAGCAACGTACAGGTGAATTTTTTATGAAGATGTTCCCTGAAAAAAATACTCCGTTGAAGATATTCCATGATTTGAAGAATAATGGAGTGCTGAATATCAATGAAGAGCGTACCTACGAAGTGAAATTTGAGGTGGTGGATGATTTTGGAAACAAAGATGTATTGGTTGTCAACGTCGTTGGTAAGAAGGTTGAGACTACAACTCCGGAAGTCAAGCCGACAGGTGAAAAACTGACTGCCGGTGTCGCAACTTTGTTTGATAAAAAAGACATCGTTCTCCTTGTTCCTGAAAATGCATTGTATGAAGATGAGGAGGTTGATTTTCAGACAATTCCGTCGAATACATTTTATTCAAATATTTATAATATCGGAGATCCTCTGACTCCTGTGCATACGTTTATGGATCTTTCTATCAAGATTTCCAAAGATGAGTTGCAGGATAAAGACAAATATGTGGTTGTGTCGCTTAACAATAAGAATCTGATAAACAGAGTGTCGTTGTGCAAGTATGTCGACGGTTTTGCGGTGGCAAAAGTGCGTGAACTTGGAAAATTTGCAGTTTTCAAAGATGTCACACCACCGTATGTGGGTCCGCTTCAGACTAAAAACCTGCGTCAGACTAATAGAATCGTGATGAAGATGGGCGACGGAATGTCTGGCATCAAATCTTATAAGGGTTATATAGACGGCAAGTGGGTTCTTTTTGAGTATGACCAGAAGTCGGGAACAGCATTCTGCAATTTGTCTGTGGAGAATGTTGAGAAAGACAATACATTAAAGACATTCAAGTTTGTTGTTACAGACAACTGTAATAATGAGCGAGTTTACGAAAAGAAAATTTTGTACTAAATGAAGCGGATAGTATCAATAGTTTCTGCATTGCTGAGTGCTTTCACTTCTTTTGCGGGAACAAATATTTTGGTAGGCAAGCAATGTTCCACTGACGGGTCGACACTATGTACCTATTCAGCGGATTCATACTATTTGTATGGTGAATTGACACATTATCCCAAAGCCCAACACTCTAAGTATGAGAAGATTGACATCTATGGATGGGACACTCACGGATATCAGGGTAAAGTGGAGCAAGTGCCATTCACCAATGATGTGCTTGGAAATATGAATGAGCATCAGGTATGTATCACGGAATCCACGTGGGGAGGACGACCAGAGTTGGTGGATACAAGTGGAGTGCTCGACTATGGTAATCTGATTACTTTGACGTTGCAGCGTTGTAAGACTGCGACGGATGCCATACAGATCATGACTGATTTGGTGAATGAGTATGGCTATCGCAGTTCTGGGGAAACATTTACAATCGCTGATCCTAACGAGTTGTGGATTATGGAGATGATTGGAAAAGGTCCGGATATCAAAGGAGCGGTGTGGGTGGCAATGCGTCTGCCTGACGATTGCGTGAGCGCGCATGCCAATCACTCAAGAATCACGACATTCCCGTTGAACGACAGAGCGAATTGCAGATATTCGAAAGATGTTATATCGTTTGCGAGAGAGAAAGGTTATTTTGAGGGAAAGAACAAAGAATTCAGTTTTTCCGACGCTTACGACCCAATGAGTTTCTCAGCGAGACGTTTTTGTGATGCTCGTGTATGGTCAGTCTTCACGAAGCTTTCTCCGCAAATGGCTAAGTATCAGGATTATATTCTTGGAAAAAGTGATGAGAGACTTCCACTTTGGATAAAGCCGGATAAAAAGATCTCATTGAAAGAGTTGAAAAACCTGATGCGTGATCATTTCGAAGGCACTCCGCTTGCGATAGATTCAGGAGTGGGAAGTGAGCCGTTTGGAGCCTCATATCGTTATGCACCGCGTGAATGGGAGGTGGATGGCACAAAGTATTTCAATGAAAATCCTATAGCCGGTCCACACAATGCTTTCAGTTTCATCGCTCAGATGCGCAGCTGGTTGCCCAACATGGTAGGCGGAGTGTTGTGGTATGGAGTTGACGATGCTACTTTCACCGTCTACATACCTATTTATATAGCCACTACCGAAGTGCCTGAGTGTTTCAGAAAAGGCAATGGCAGTTTGTTGGAATTTTCGTGGACATCTGCTTATTGGGTGTTTAATTGGGTTGCCAACCTGACCTATTCTCGTTATGAATATATGTCGAAAGACGTGTTGAAGATACAAGATGAGCTGGAACGCAAGTTTGAGGATAATTTGGAAGTGGTGGAGGAGGCGGCAAAGTCGTTATATACCAAGAGCCCTGATTTTGCGGCCCGATTCTTGACGGAATATTCTCAAAACCAGTCTTATATCACCATGGAAAGATGGAAGAAGTTAGGTGAGTTTCTGATGGTCAAGTATTGCGACGGAAATATCAAGCGAGAGCGAGGAGGCGTGTTTATCGACAACGGATGGGGAGTGCCGGCAGGAATCTCATCACCTGGATATTCCGATTGGTTCTACAAACAGATTATAGAGACGACAGGCGACAAATATAAATTGCCGAAATAAGGTAAGGATATAGTAGGAGACGTGAGTAATCGCGTCTCCTTCTTTTTATCGTGGTAATCCAACATGATCGGTATGCCGGATAGAAAAAAAGTTTGTTTTTGAACCATTTGTTGTGTAAATTTGCGGCCGTGTTATAATTATGAAAATTCGTTGATATTTATAAATTGGAAAATAATAACGTGAGATTTATGAAAAGATTTAGTTTAATTGTCCTTCTTTTTATAGGATTTTCATTCAGTTGTTTAGCTCAACCGGAGCATCGGATTTCATTCGGTTTAGGCTGGTTTAATAATGAATATATCAAAGAGATAATAAGAGAGAAAGAGGACGTAGAATATGATTTTCCAGAACCTTTTGATAAGGGCGATTTCAAGTATACGGATAAAAATATGAAATCTTTGCCTATCAATTTAAATTTCCATTATGAATGTAGTATCGGTCAACGTTGGGGATTTGGATTTTGTTTGGGATATGATCGTATCAGATATCATCAAGAATCAGACTATTTCACTTCCATAGGAGAGCAGACAAGTCCGCATGGGATAACATACACATTATGGGATAATCATCATACATGGGAACGATTTTATAGACATTTTCTTTATATAATGCCAGAGGCGACATTCTATTGGTTTAAGAATAAATATATCTCATTGTATAGTAAAGCAGGAATATGTGTAGGTTGGGAAATCCAGAAAACAGAGGTTACAGTTCCTGATTCAGGAACGACGGTAAATAGCGATTCCAAATTTTATTATCACGTTTCACTGGTAAGTTTAGAGTCTGGTGGACGCTATTTGCGAGGTTTTGTTGAATTGGGTTATGGAGTGCAAGGAGTTTTGCAGTATGGAGTAAAGTATATACCCAAAGGAAGTAATATGTTTATAAAAGAATAGTTGATGTCATGACAAACATGAAATATTTATTTGGAAGAATTATCGTGACAGTCGTCACAGTTTTCGTATTGGCTAGTTGTGAGCCTACTTATGTCGACGTCTATATAAAGAATGCAACTTCACAAAACATTATATTTAAAGGAAGTGTAGGAGAATGTTATAATCTTGAAGGTGTTTTACTTTTTACTGAGGATTCCATAATGGTGAAAAGTGGAGAGAAGGCTTTGGTGATTCAATATAAAGATTATGAAGGATTCAGTGGAGACTATGGAATGCCGTGGTTGATGGGGTGTACATATCCAAACGGAATAACAATAGAGTTTGAAGATGGCGAATCATTTGAATATAAGCCAGATTCTTCTGGATTACTTTTTAATTCTCCTTATGATAAAAAATCCTTTTTCTTTCATGAGCTGGATTATGAAGTAGAGGCAACGTATATGGTGTTGTACTGATTTTTGTGTGAATTACATATTTCAGTCATATTATTTTCTTTATGATTGTGAATTGTCAAAAAAAATATGTATATTCGCAACAATTTTGGTGTTATGACGGAGAATCAGCAAGATAAATTTGTATCCTTGGAGGCCAAAGTGAAAGTCTTGATAGAAAGATTTGAGGCGGAGGTCGAAAAAAACAAGGAATTGAATGCAAAAATTAGCGAAATCGAAATGAAATTGCGTGATTTGACAGTTGAAAAAGACAGGTTGCAATCCCAATACGACAACTTGAAATTGGTCAAGTCATTGAATCTCAACGAAGAACAAGCTAAAGCTGAAAGAGATCGTTTAAGGCTAATGGTAAAAAAAATAGATAAATGTATTTCCTTGATTAAGTAATGGATAAAATTGAAATTACTTTACATGTTGCAAACGGAACAATAAAGCTTAAAGTAGATCCTAGGAATGAGCATTATTTTCGTGAGGCTGCAGAGGAAATAGAAAAAAAATTGATTGCATATCAGTCCAAAAGTAAGAATATGACTATTGAGACTGCTATGAGATTTGCTTTGATTGATGCTACTGTGTCGAAGTTGATGAAGATTGGCGCAGATAGAGAATTGGAGGAAAATTTGGATAAACTACACTCTGATTTAGATGTTGTGTTATTGAAACACAGCTGATTACCAAACCCTTAAAGATCATTTCGTCGCAACTCAAAATGAGAATTTTGGTTTAGAGAAATGAATTTAATTAAGAATAATGGATAATATATTGATTATTGTAATTGTGGCGATTGTGGCTTTGGCAATAGGTGCTGCCATAGCTTTTGTAATCAACAATACGCTTTTAAAATCCCGTGCAGAGGATATCGTCAAAAAGGCTGAGGACGAGGCTAAAGTGATTTTTGAAAAGAAGAATCTAGAGGCTCGTGAAAAGTACAACAAGTACAAGAGTGAGTTTGAAACTCAGGTCAATCAGCGAAATCAAAAGTTAGTTCAGGCTGAGCAGCGCGCAAAACAACGTGAGGAGCAGTTGGCTCGTCAGCAGAGTGAGTTGCAGCGTGCAAAGCAGAGTGCCGACCAATCACGTGAGGCTTTGGACAAGCAGAAACAGGTGGTTGAGGATCAGCGTCGTGAGTTGGACAAGGTCATCTTACGTCAGCAGGAGCAGTTGGAGACAATCTCTGGCTTGTCTGCCGCAGAAGCTAAGGAGCAGCTGATCAATTCGTTAAAGGATGAGGCTCGTACAAATGCGATGAGCTACGTCAACGACATCATGGAAGAGGCTAAGATGAACGCCAATAAGGAGGCTAAGAAGATTGTTATCCAGACAATCCAGAGAGTCGCTTCTGAGGCTGCAATCGAAAATTCAGTGACTGTTTTCAATATCGACAGTGACGAGGTGAAGGGTAGAATCATCGGTCGTGAGGGTAGAAATATCCGTGCTTTGGAGGCTGCTACAGGTGTGGAAATCATTGTTGATGACACTCCAGAGGCAATCGTCCTTTCTTCTTTCGATCCGGTAAGACGTGAGATCGCCCGTCTTGCGTTGCATCAATTGGTGACTGACGGTCGTATCCACCCAGCTCGTATCGAGGAGGTCGTTGCTAAGGTGAAGAAGCAGGTAGAGGAGGAGATCGTTGAGACTGGTCGCCGTACGACTATCGATCTTGGTGTCCATGGCCTACATGCTGATTTGATCCGTTTGATCGGTAAAATGAAATATCGTTCATCATACGGACAGAATTTGTTGCAGCACGCACGTGAGACTGCTAATCTTTGTGCTGTGATGGCATCCGAACTTGGTTTGAATTCAAAGAAGGCTAAACGTGCAGGTTTGCTTCACGATATTGGTAAGGTTTCGGATGAGGAGCCAGAATTGCCACACGCAATCCTTGGTATGAAGATAGCTGAGAAGTATAAGGAAAAACCAGAAATCTGCAATGCTATCGGAGCACACCACGATGAGATAGAGATGGAGACGTTGCTTGCTCCAATCGTACAGGCTTGTGACGCAATCAGTGGAGCTCGTCCAGGTGCACGTCGTGAGATCGTCGAGGCTTACATCAAGAGATTGAATGATTTGGAGAAACTTCCATTGTCTTACCCTGGAGTTATCAAGACATACGCTATCCAGGCTGGTCGTGAGTTGCGTGTAATCGTAGGTGCTGATAAGATCGACGACAAGCAGACTGAAACATTGTCGGCAGAAATCGCTAAGAAGATCCAGGATGAGATGACTTATCCAGGTCAGGTTAAGATCACTGTCATCAGAGAGACACGCGCGGTAAGTTTTGCTAAGTAATCAAACGGAAATCAAGTAAACTGAATACATATTATGTTCGAAAGTTTAGGTGAAAGACTCGAAAGGTCGTTCAAGATATTAAAGGGTGAGGGTAAAATCACCGAGATCAATGTTGCTGAGACTCTGAAGGATGTCCGCAAGGCATTGTTGGAGGCCGATGTAAACTATAAAATCGCAAAGACTTTCACAGACACAGTGAAGGAGAAAGCTCTTGGTCAGAACGTGCTTACAGCCGTTAAACCGGGAGAGATGATGGTCAAGATTGTCCACGACGAGTTGGTGGAGTTGATGGGTAGCGTCGCTACTGATATCAACATCAAGGGTAATCCCGCTATCATTTTGATGTCTGGTTTGCAGGGTTCAGGTAAGACAACATTCTCAGGAAAACTTGCCAACATGCTTAAGAAAGAGAAGAACAAGCGTCCTCTTCTTGCAGCATGTGATATCTACCGTCCTGCCGCTATCGACCAGTTGAAGGTGCTTGGTGAGCAGATCGGTGTGCCTGTATATAGTGAGCCAGACAATAAAAACGCTGTTGAAATCGCAATACATGCGGTTGCTGAGGCAAAAGCAAACAGCTGTGATGTTGTCATCGTCGATACAGCCGGACGTTTGGCTATCGATGAGCAGATGATGACGGAGATCGCCGCTATCAAAGATGCAATCAAACCGCAGGAGACACTGTTCGTTGTCGATTCAATGACAGGTCAGGATGCTGTCAACACAGCTAAAGAGTTCAACGACCGTTTGGATTTCGACGGAGTTGTGCTTACAAAGTTGGATGGTGATACTCGTGGTGGTGCCGCATTGTCTATCCGCCAGGTTGTCGACAAACCAATCAAGTTTATTGGTACAGGTGAGAAACTTGATGCGATCGACGTGTTCCATCCAAACCGTATGGCCGGACGTATCTTGGGTATGGGTGATATCGTTTCCCTCGTCGACAGAGCACAGAAAGCGATTGACGAGAAGGAGGCACTCAAACTTCAGGAGAAGATCAAGAAGAATAATTTCGATTTCAACGATTTCTTGAGCCAGATCAATCAGATCAAGAAGATGGGTAACTTGAAGGAGTTGGCATCTATGATCCCAGGAGTAGGCAAGGCAATCAAGGATATCGACATCAAGGATGACGCATTCAAGGGTATTGAGGCAATCATCTATTCAATGACTCCGAAAGAACGTTCCAACCCAAGCATCATCGACGGTTCACGTCGCCAGAGAATAGCAAAGGGTAGTGGCTCATCGTTGCAGGATGTCAACAGATTGCTAAAGCAGTTTGAGGACACTAAGAAAATGATGAGAATGGTGACTCAGCATAAGGGCAAATTGCCATTCGGAAGATAAATTTGTAGATAATTAGACACATATATACTATGCAGTTAATTGACGGAAAAGCAGTCGCTGACCAGATTAAACAAGAAATTGCAGCGGAGGTCGCAGAGATCAAGAAAAATGGAGGAAAGACTCCTCATTTGGCTGTGATTATTGTTGGTCACGACGGTGGTAGTGAGACTTATGTTGCAAGCAAGGTGAAGGCTTGTGAGCAGTGTGGTTTCAAGTCTACAAGACTAAGTTTTGAAAGTGATATTACAGAGGAGCAGCTTCTAGAGCAGATCAAGATGCTCAACGAAGATCCTGATGTAGACGGATTTATTGTCCAGCTTCCATTGCCAAAGCACATTTCAGAGCAGAAGGTGATCGAGGCTATCGACTATCATAAGGATGTGGATGGATTCCACCCAATCAATGTGGGACGTACAAGCATCGGTTTGCCTGCATTCGTTTCTGCCACTCCTGCAGGAATCATGGAGCTTTTGAAACGCTACAATATCGAGACAAGCGGAAAGCATTGTGTGGTGATCGGACGTAGTAATATCGTGGGTAAGCCAGTAGCGTCTTTGATGATGCAGAAGGCATTCCCTGGCGACGCTACTGTGACAGTTTGCCACAGCCGTACTAAGAATCTAAAGGAGATTACTCTTCAGGCTGATATCATCATTGCAGCTTTGGGTTCACCAAAGTTCTTGACTGCTGATATGGTGAAAGACGGTGCTGTGATCATCGACGTCGGCACAACTCGTGTGCCAAGCACTCAGACTAAGTCTGGATTCAAGTTGACGGGAGACGTTGATTTTGAGAACGTTGCTCCTAAGTGCAGCTTCATCACTCCAGTGCCAGGCGGTGTCGGACCGATGACTATCTGCTCTTTGATGAAGAACACTCTTCTTGCAGGAAAGAAAGCAATTTACAAGTAATTGTAATTAATCTATAACATCTATGGCTTTATTTTACGCACCCGATATTCTTTCGACACTTAAGCTTGATGAGGAGGAATCCAATCATGCCATCAAAGTGTTGAGAATGAAAGCTGGAGACTCATTGCAGATTGTCGACGGCAAGGGAGGGTATTATGAAGCGAGAATTTCTGATCCCAATCATAAGCGTTGCGGGGTGGAGATAGTAGAGTCTTTTTCAGAATTTGAGAAACGTCCCTACCGTCTGCATATTGCGATCGCTCCCACGAAGAATATCGAGAGATTGGAGTGGTTTGTAGAGAAAGCCACAGAGATCGGCATAGATGAGATAACTCCGATTATATGCGAGCATTCCGAACGAAAAATCGTGAAGAAGGATCGCTTGGATAAGATCGCTGTTTCGGCGATGAAACAATCTAAAAAAGCATACTTGCCGGTCGTCAACGAACCGGTGAGTATGCTTTCTTTTGTCTCTAAATGCAAGGAGACGCAGAAATTCATAGCTCATTGTATGTCTGATTCAGAACGGACGAATTTGTCTTCGTCGTACAAACCTGGTTCCGACGTTGTTGTGCTAATCGGACCAGAAGGAGATTTCAGTCCGGCTGAGCTGAAAGAATCATTGAAATATGGATTTGAGCCAGTGTTGATGGGGCAGAGCAGACTTCGCACAGAGACTGCAGGTGTTGTTGCAGTGCACACCGTCGTCTTATTAAACGATATGGCTAAATAAATCATATATAGAAACTGTATAAATATATTTGAGGATTGTTAAGGACGGAACGTTCTAACCCCATTATCTTCTGCAAGTTCGCATGAACGAGCATTATAAATTAAGTTCTCTTATTTTTGATTATTAAATTTAGAGAACAAAATCAAACAGTTTCTAGGAATTGAAATACTAACTACTAATCAGAGGGAAATGGTTTTGGATACTAAGGATGTATTGATAGATGTGGCTCGTACGTTGTTTGCGACCAAAGGTTATGCAAACACATCGATGAACGACATTGCCAATGCGGCAAACAAAGGTCGTCGTACACTTTACACTTATTTCAAGAATAAGGACGAGGTGTTCTACGCAGTGATCCGTGCCGAGACCCTTGCCCTACGTGATTATTTGAAGCAATTGCTGACAAATCCTGCGAAATCGCCGATGGAGAGACTGACGGATTATATCTACGTCCGTCTAGATGCTGTGCGGGATATTGTGATTAGAAATGGAGGCCTGACTGCAGAGTTTTTCCAGAATCAGAATTTGGTGGAGCGAGTGAGAAGACGTTTGGATTTCAGTGAGCGAAACTATCTACGATTGTTGTTGGAGGAGGGGAAGGCAGCCGGGACGATGGACGTGCCAGATCCGGCATTTGCGGCATTGGTGTTGCAAAGTGCGTTGAAGGGAATGGAATTGCCATATATCCGTGGTGAATTTGCGTTGGAGATAGCGAAAAAGAAGAATCTGCTTTTGGATTTCCTTAGAAAAGGGTTTGAGAGCAAATGAAATTGATAAAAGATTAAAATCTATTGATAATGAAAAAGACGGAGGAATCTCCGTCTTTTTTGCGTTAATGTGAGTTCGAAGATCAATGATGATACCCCAATTACGCCGTTAGGCGTTTTATATCGGTAGAGGCGTTTTATATCGGTAGATATAATGACGGGACGGAAATTCCCCGTTAGGGGATATATAGTAATATTCAATTCATCAAATCCCCAAAGTTAATTCAATTTCATGATTGTAGGGGCAGGTTTCAAACCTGCCCGCAATAGTATTATATTAATCAAAGTAGAATTTATGAGATTATCAGATATTTCAATTTATTATTTATCAGCAACACCATGGTGACATTTGTCAGTTTTGTTTATCTTTGTAATCGACTAACATACAACTGATGATGAAAATGACCGTATCCTCATTTCGTGATTTTTTTGAAGTGAATGAGAACGACGGTTTTTTGAATACCATAAAACCCTTCGCCTATGAGTATAGCGAACAAAAAGGATTTAAAAGAGCAAGAAATACGAACACTATACATTTCTCCAGCATTAAAAAACAAGGGCTGGGAAACTGGACAGAACATGCGTGAGGAATACTACTTCACGGATGGCCGTGTTGTTATTGCTGGTAGCCAACATTCCACTGCGGAAGGTAAAAAGGCTGATTATTTGCTTTATCATAACAATAGGCCTATCGCTGTTGTTGAGGCGAAAGATAATAAGCATTCGGTAGGTGCTGGAATACAACAGGCTATCGACTATGCTCTGATTCTTGATCTTCAATTTGCATATTCTTCAAATGGTGACGCTTTTTGGGAACACGATTTCACTACTGGTAAGGAACGTGAACTTAAATTGGATGAGTTCCCAACTGAAGAAGAACTTTACAACAGATACCTCACTTTTAAAAACTATACTCCTGAAGAGCAGAAAATTGTAGAGACTCCATTCTATTACGATGCATATAGCCATGAGCCTCGATACTACCAACGTATTGCTGTAGACCGTACTGTTGAGGCTATTGCAAAAGGCCAACAACGTGTGCTTGTGGTGATGGCAACAGGAACAGGAAAAACATTCACTGCATTCCAAATTATTCACAGACTTCGCCAGAGTGGTGCCAAGAGAAAGATTCTTTATCTCGCAGATCGTAACATTCTAATCGATCAGACAATGGCTCAGGATTTCAAACCATTCAAGAAGGTGATGACAAAAGTAAAGAGCGTAGGAGAAGGGGTGGATAAGATAGATTCTTCTTACGAAATTTATATGGCTCTATACCATCAACTGGTAGGAAAAGAAGGTGAGCCTGATCCATTTCTTGAAGTAAAACCTGATTTCTTCGACCTTATCATTGTGGATGAGTGTCATAGAGGAAGTGCAAAAGAGGATTCCGCGTGGAGAAAAATCCTTGAATATTTTGAGAGCGCAACACAGATTGGACTGACAGCTACACCAAAAGTCGACAGTGATGCTAATAATCTCGAATACTTTGGTGAACCTGTCTACACTTATTCTCTATTACAAGGAATCAACGATGGTTTCTTGGCTCCGTATAGAGTGACCAACGATTTCATTAATGTCGACTTGCAAGGTTGGGCTCCTGAGGAGGGTGAGGTGGATTTATTTGGAAAAGAGATTACTCAGAAACTTTTCCAACGTCAAAACTTTGGAAGAGACTTGGCTATCAAACTACGTAGGCAAGTCGTGGCAAGACGAATTACTAAGATGCTTTGCGATATAGGCAGGATGACAAAGACAATTGTGTTTTGCTCTGATATTGAGGAGGCTGCAGAAATGCGTTCGTTGCTTGTCGACTTGAATGCAGACATGTGTAAGAAGAATCCTTACTATGTGACTCGCATTGTGGGAGAAGATAAAGAGGGGAAAAAACAGTTGGATAATTTTATCAGTGTGGATGAGCCATATCCGGTTGTCGTCACCACTTCTGAAATGTTGTCGACTGGAGTCGATTGCAAAACTTGCGGACTCATTGTCATAGATAAGGAGATCGGATCGATGACGGAATTCAAGCAGATTATCGGTCGTGGCACTCGTCTTAGAAAAGATAAAGGCAAATGGCATTTGGAAATCCTAGACTTCCGTAACGCGACTTCTAAATTCAAGGATCCTGATTTTGACGGAGATCCAGAACCTCCTATGAAACGCGACTGTAAAGAATACAAATTTCATGATGATTCGGATGATGAGCCAAGTATGGTGAGGGAAGAGAAAATAAAATATCTCGTCGAAGGAAAAGAAATAAATATCGAGCATGAGTTTGTAAGCGTGCTTGGAGAGGATGGCAAGACGATGAAGACGGAATCCGTCAGAACTTTTGCCAGAAACAAATTGAGAGGTCGATTTGAAAACTTGGATTCTTTCATCAAAATATGGTCTGAGGCTGAACGCAAGCAGGCAGTGCTTGACGAGTTGAAAGAGTATGCCATACTTATTGATGCGGTAAGGGAGAAGAATGAGGCGTTGAAGGATGCAGATATTTTTGATATCATCTGCCATGTGGCGTTCGATCAGAAACCACTCACTCGCAAAGAGAGAGCCAACAATGTAAAGAAGAGAAACTATTTTGGCAAGTATGAGGGCAAGGCAAGGGAAGTGCTTGAATGTCTTCTTGACAAGTATGCTCAGAATGGAATTCTCGATTTTGAGAGAGCGGATATTCTTGAAATTCCGCCATTCAATGAGATTGGTAAGCCGACGAAAATCGTCAAATTGTTTGGCGGTCCGGCAGGATTCGAGAAAGCGATTAAAGAATTGGAGGAACAAATTTATACAACAGCATAAATGGCAGTAAACAATATAATCAAACGAATTCAGAATATAATGCGTTCAGACGCGGGTATCAATGGCGATGCACAGCGTATTGAGCAGATGACGTGGATGTTTTTCTTGAAAGTGTATGACACTCAGGAGGAGACATGGGAGTGGAAGGATAAGGGATATGTTTCCATCATTCCAGAACCTCTGCGTTGGAGAAACTGGGCTATCGACGAGAAGGATGGTAAGGCTATGACTGGCGATGAACTTCTTTCTTTCGTCAACAATGCTCTGTTTCCTGTCTTGAAAGGTAATGATATTGTTTACAAGAATGAGGATATAAAGGGAATCCGTGTGGATGCCTTTACTCCAAGATCGAAGTCGGTGGTGTCGGAGACGTTCGCTGATTTGAACCAGTATATGAAGGATGGCACTCTTTTGCGTCAAGTCGTAAATATCATAAATGAAATTGAGTTTGATGACGCTGACGACCGCCATACTTTTGGTGACATCTATGAGGGTATATTGAAAGATCTTCAATCTGCAGGTAATGCGGGAGAGTTCTACACTCCAAGAGCCTTGACTGATTTTATCGTGAAGATGCTTGATCCGAAGTTGGGTGAGACATTCGGTGATTTTACGTCGGGAACGGGAGGTTTCCTTACGTCGGCACTAAACTATCTGGCTCCACAGGTGAAGTCGGCTTCTGACAACGGAAAACTTCAGAATGCTGTGGTGGGACAGGAATGGAAACCATTGCCTTATCTTTTGAGCATCACTAATCTGTTGCTTCACGATATTGAGTCGCCCAATATCCGTCATTGCGATTCTTTGGGCACGAATGTGAGCGATTTCAAGGAGAGCGATAAAGTGGACGTGATTGGAATGAATCCGCCATACGGAGGAAGCACAGGAACGTCTGTGCAGAGCAATTTTCCAAGTGCCTACAGATCAAGCGAGACGGCAGACCTTTTCATCGCCCTTATCATGTACAGATTGAAAGCTGGCGGACGATGCGGCGTCATCATTCCTGATGGATTCCTCTTTGGAACGGATGGAGCGAAAAAGTCGATTAAGGAGAATCTGTTGAGAAAATTCAATCTTCATACTATTATCCGTCTGCCAGGATCGATCTTCTCTCCATACACAAGCATCAACACTAACATCCTGTTTTTCAATAATGAGAAAGCCGACGGTGCGACGGAAGGGTTCAACACCAAAGATGTGTGGTTCTACCGTCTCGACATGCCTGAAGGATACAAACATTTCAGCAAGACAAAGCCGATGAAATTGGATCATACCCAGCCAATTCAGGATTGGTGGACAGATCGCAAGGAGATCATTGGCGACGAGATAGGAGAGAAGTCTAAAGTGTTCTCCGCGCAGCAGTTGCTTGATTTGGATTGCAATTTCGATCAGTGTAAATTCCCGAAAGAAGACGAGGAGATTCTGCCACCTGCTGAATTGCTACGTGAGTATCATGAGAAGAGAAACGCTCTTGATGCTAAGATAGACAATACGTTGTCAAAAATTCAAGATATTTTGGGGATTTCCATTGACTAAGACTGATTGGCATGACAGGACAGCAACTAAAAAACTCAATGCTACAGCTTGCGATACAAGGCAAACTTGTTCCGCAGATTGAGTCAGAAGGTACGGCAGAGGATCTTTTGAAGGAGATTCGTGCCGAGAAAGAAAAGTTGGTGAAAGAAGGCAAACTGAAAAAGAAAGATTTGGAAGTTAAGCCTATTGAAGACGACGAGATTCCATTTGAGATTCCTGATGGGTGGAAGTGGTGTAGATTGAATGATGTTATTACATACGAGACAAATTTGGTGTCGCCAGATAATTATTTATCATTAAACCATATTGCACCAGATAATATTCAAAAAGGAACTGGAAAATTGTTAGAATATAGAACAGTTAAAGAAGATGTTGTAAAAAGCAATAATCATCTTTTTTACAAAGGTCAGATTATTTATTCTAAAATACGTCCATTGTTAAGAAAAGCAATAATTGCTCCATTTGATGGATTATGTAGTGCTGATATGTATCCGTTAAGAAGTTTTATAGAAGTTAAATATGTGTTATATATACTTTTGTCTGATTTCTTAAATAGTCAAATTGCTGAAATTTGTTCAAGTCGAGTAAAAATGCCCAAAATTAATCAGGTTGAGATGAGCAAATTATCTATACCTCTTCCCCCTCTATCCGAGCAAAAGCGAATTGTGTCGAAGATAGAAGAGTTGATGCCGTTAGTGGAAGAGTATGGCAAAGCTCAGGAGAGATTAGAGACGTTGAATAGAGAGTTGCCGGAGAAACTAAAAAAGAGTGTTCTTCAAGAGGCAATCATGGGCAAGTTGGTGCCACAGGATCCGACAGAAGGAACTGCGGAGGAACTGCTGGAAGAAATCCGTAAGGAGAAGGAAAAACTTGTGAAGGAAGGTAAACTGAAGAAGAAAGATTTGGAGGTGAAACCTATTGAAGATGATGAAATTCCGTTTGAGATACCGAAGAGTTGGAAGTGGGTGAGACTTAAGGAGATTTGTACAAAAATAGTAGATGGAGATCATAATCCACCTGTTGGTATTGCATCTAAATCAGAATATATGATGTTGTCATCTAAAAATATTAATTATGACAAAATAGTTGATTTAGATAGTGTCAGGTATCTTGAAAAGGAGATTTTTGATATCGAAAATCAGCGAACACAAGTGACGTGTGGGGATATTTTATTTACATCTGTAGGAACATTGGGGAGAAGTTGTGTTTTTAATGATGAATCTCTTAATATATGCTTTCAACGAAGTGTTTCTGTCCTAAGTACATTGATTTATAATCAATATCTTAAAAGATATTTAGATAGTCCATTTGTCCAATCTTATGTGATTGATAATGCAACAGGAACTGCACAAAAGGGATTTTACTTAAATCAATTAGAAAAAATAGTTGTACCTTTGCCTCCAATTCTTGAACAAATACGTATTGTTGTGAAGGTTGAGGAAGTGATGAAGAAGATAGAGGGAATGAAGATATGAAAAGTGAATATTGGGTTACACTTGTTTGGATTGTCGCATATATAATTATAGTAACGTGTGCTACATTAGTTCCGTTAGTCATAATAATATTGTTCTTGATTTCAGTGTATGGTTGCAGTATAATGAAAAACATAGGTATGAGTATTAAAAGTTGGTTGGATAAATTGAAAAAGTCAGATTCATCAGTGTCTGAAGATTATCAGACAACGTTGTCTCCGCTTCTTATTACAGAAGATAAACCTCAATATAAAACTGTTAGAAATATTGCTAATAGACTTAAAGAGGGCGATGCCTTGAATATTGCTCTTACTGGTCCATATGGATCAGGAAAGAGTTCTATTCTTCGTACATTGGAAAAAGATTTTTGTGATTATAAGTATTTATCTATATCTCTTGCAACATTAAAATCTTCTGTAGATAAAGAGCCTAGTGACGAAGATATTGCGGTACTTAATACTCGTATCGAATATAGCATACTGCAACAGTTAGAATATAAAGAGGACCAGGATAATTTATGCAATTCTCGATTTAAAAGAATTTACTATAAGCCTTGGTGGAATCATTTATTGAAGGCTATTGGTGTTGTCTTATATGTTATTAGTATAGCTGTGGTTTTTGAACCTTCTTTTATATGGATTGAAAGGATAATTAAATTGTTAAATAATATAACAATTTGTGAATGTGTAAATGGCGTTTTGCTGATTTATATATTCTTTTGGATCGTATCCATTTGGGGCGTTTACAAGATTATTAGATCTTTGTGTAATAGCAAACTAAACAGGTTTAACCTGATGAATGGAGAAATCGAATTAAAAGAAGAAACCTCTGTTTTTAACAAACATTTGGATGAAATTATTTATTTCTTTCAAGCAACCGATTATAATGTTGTGATTATTGAAGATCTTGATAGATTCAATAATACAGATATTTTCCTTAAATTGAGAGAAATAAATTATCTTCTAAATCAGTCGAAAGCAATAGGAAGGAAGATTTTCTTTATTTATGCGGTTCGAGATGATTTGTTTATCAATGAAGATCGAGCTAAATTTTTTGATTATATAACAGCTGTTATACCAATCATCAATTCTTCTAACTCTGTAGATAAATTGAAAGAGGAATTAGAATACAAGAAACTAACTGGTCTTTCTGATGATGTGATTGAGAATGTTGCATTCTTTATAGATGATATGCGATTGTTAAAGAATATCGTAAATGAGTATGCACAATACAAAGAGAAACTTGATGCAAAACTTAATCAGGATTATCTTTTTGCGATGATTGTTTATAAAAACTATTATCCTAAGGATTTTGCAGATCTTCATAAAGGGGAGGGAATTATATATAAATGCTTGCATATGAAGGATTTTCTCCAAAGAGAAAGAAACCAAGAACTTGACAGAGAAATCGAGGAAATCAAGAAAAAGATAAAATGTGCGGAAGAAACGCATGTGTTGCAAGAGAAAGAACTTCGTCTTGTTTATGTAGAAGCATATAGACAATATCTTCGTGATTTTTTTAATATTAGAAATATAGAGTTATTTAAAGTAGGAGGAACTACGTATAAAGACGAAGAAATAGCAGGAAATGAATCAGTTTTTAATACATTTATTGAGCAGCCGATAGCCATTTATAACCAATTTGATCCGAGAGGAGTTTTTTTCGTTTTAGAGAGCAAAAAAATTAATATTAATTTTAGTCAAATAGAAAATAGAGTAAGTCAGGAGTTTACTTATGTAGAACGTTTAGATTCCATACGAAAAGGAGAAAATAAATATAGAGAGAAAATTAGGGAACTTGAATTGCTTCGAAATAATTATTACATGACGCCGATAAAACAGCTTTTAGAAGGTGTTGATATGCAAACTCATGAACTCTTCAAGGACGTAAAAGTACCTAAAATGCTTGAATCATTTTTGAAGGATGGACTTATTAATGAAGATTATTTTGATTATATTTCATTTTTCTTTGGAAATTCAATCAACAAGTCGGATCATGATTTCATTTTAGAGTTGAAATTAGGTCATTCAATGTCGTACGATTATCAGATTGAAAAAGTAGATCAGTGTGTAAAAAATATTCCTCTAAACTATTACGATAAGGAGTGTATATTGAATATTCAAATAGTCGACTATATCTGCCAGAATTTCAATGAAAATGATAATTTATTAAAGTTGATGGCAATATCTAAAATTATTGTCAATAAAGAGAAATGGGATTTCATGCTTGAATTTTATAGGAAAGTTGAGAATTCTAATTTATTATTTCAGAAAGTTGCAGACAAACAAGAAAATGATGTTGAACTTTGGAAAATAATGGAAGATAAAAAAGAAGATGATCTATTTGAGGCATGGATTCGTTTTATTGAATTAGAACATCCGTCAAGAAAAAGTAAAGCATGGATAGAAAATAATTATTCTTTTATTTCAAAACGTGTGGACAAAATAGGGATTGATACAATCAAAAGAATCATTGAGAAAGATGGTATTGCGTTCTCATCTATAGATTCTGCATCAAATGAACTCCTGAATTTTGTCACGACTGCTCATGCTTATGCTCCAACACATGATAATTTTTCTTGTGCATTTGCTAATTGTCGTAATGAACGTGTAGATGAATATAAAGATTATCCTCTGAATCTGTCTATTATTAAGAATTGTAAAGAAGCTAGTCCAATATGTGATTATATTTATGAAAATTTAGGGCATGCATTAGTTAATGTTTTTACAACGAAAACATCGAAGGAAGAAAGTCCAGAAGTTATAATTGAATTACTTCAATCTGAGATAAATGAGGATACAAAGAGAATTTATCTAAAAGGACAAGTGAACAAGATTTCTTTGGATGATCTTGATAAAGGAAAATGGGATACAGCAATAGAATTAGATTTATTTAATCCAGATTGGAGAAATATCTATTTATATTTAATGCAAAACGACAAAAAAATTAATGAGAATCTTAAAAATTTTATTGAAAATCATATTGAAGAATTAGAAAACAAAGTTGAATTATCTCAAGAAGAGAAAAACAGCTTATCTAATAGCTTATTATCGTCATCATGTTTTGATATTGATACTAAAAATAAAATAAAAAAAGCGTTTGATTTCTCCATTACAAACGAATAAATACGACAGAATTTCCCCTGCTCCTACGAATCTCTCCGTCTGAAAGACGTTAGCGAGCAAGGCGAGAGAAACCCGTGACGGAGTCACGGGAATCATGATATATATAAAAGACTTTGTCTGGAAGACAATACCCCAAGTACTGCCCTACAGGCAGAGCTTCTCATGTGTGCATTCCTCCGGACACTTTGTGCCCGGTTACGCTCGTTTCACTCGGTATTGCTTTCCAGACATAAAAATGCGGGCAGGTTTCAAACCTGCCCCTACGATGGAATCTTTCAATTATTTAATCCAAACTGGCAATTTTTCCCAATTGTTAGGAAATCCCATTTCTTTAAGTGAAAGTAATTTGTTATGTTGTGCTAGTAATTTGAATAAATTTGGTTTGAATGAATTGTTTGGACTGATTATGTCTACAATATATTTTATTGCAGACAATAAAGCAAAGATCTTGTTGTCGCGTATTTTCTTGATTTCTTTACGTGGAATAAAAGGAGACGTTGTATTGTATGGCAATTTAAGGTGGATAAGAAATCGTCTGTTCCAAATACGACTATGATGAGCACAGCAGTTTCGAAGATTACAAAATGCGTGTAACCAATTAGCGAATATATCTTCATTATGAATGCCGAACAGTTCTGCTATTTTACGTTTTTCGCTATAGCTGGAGTCTAAATTCTTATATAATCTACTTAATGTGCCAAAAGAAACAACTTCTAATGTCATCCATGATGGTGGCATGGATGGTGTGTCGTACTTTTGCTTGTAATGTTTTATAAAATCTTCATTGCTTCTGTCAATGTCTGATTTTATATCGTCTAATATTTTTTGAATATGTGCTTTATGATTATATATTTTTTCATTTTCATACCATAACGCATTCTTAGTAGATAGCGAGTATAGAAGTGATAGTTTTGTTCGTACTGCTATTTCAATTTTTTCTATCTCATTAAAAACTAAAGAACGTAATCGTTTGTCAAATACGTATAAATCAATAATGTCCATGAAATCAATATCGTCTCTTATGAATTCATGATTGGCATCTTCTCTGTTGTCTTGATATGGATAAGTAAAAGCTCGAAGTCGATAGTAGCTGATGTTTTGTAAATATTGAGCAGCCTGTTTTTTGTTGGAGAATATTAATCCACGATTTTCGAGTTTTGATATTTGCTCATCGATGCTTAATGGCTTTTTTTTGTACTGCATATATTGTAAACAATTTGTTATAATACTCGAAGACCGCTCTGGTGCGCTGTTCAATGGGAAGCGTGAGCGGTCATATCGATTACAAAAATAATTGTTTTTTTATTTATGACAAAGAAATGGTGGATTTTTTGTTGAGAGTCATTATTTTCCATCGTAAATCTCCTCCCTACAAAACTCCGTCTGAAAGACGCTACCGAGCGAAGCGAGAGAAAACCGTGACGGAGTCTCGGGGGATCATGATATGTACAATAAACTTTGTCTGGAAGACAATACCCCTAGTACTGCCCTACAGGCAGAGCTTCTTATGTTTGCATTCCTCCAGACTCTTCGTGCCCGGTTACGCTCGTTTCACTCGGTATTGCCTTCCAGGCATAAAAATGCGGGCAGGTTTGAAACCTGCCCCTACGATGGAATCATTTAATCCAAAGAGGTTCCATCTCCCAATTTTTAGGGAATCCCATGGCTCGTGGGTCGATTGAAGGAAAATCAATGAAAAGCCAGCGTAATTTTGCAAGTAAGTCGTTGTTTTCGGATATGATGTCAAGAAAATACTTAATTATGCATATGTTGTAGTAAATTTTTCTTTTGTCGGCAACCTGAGATATCCAAGGACGAGACATGTTTTTCATATCATTAGGTATGATTTTATTAATCTTGTTCCATACACGTGAATGATGACAACATGCGTTTCTTGTCAGACAAAGCACTGATATCCAGGATTCAAATACAGGAGCATGTAGAAAGAAGCGTTTGGCGATTTGTTTCTTCAAGCTTTTGTCTTTGAGGTTACGATAATAAATATTCACATTCCCCATAGGCAATAATTCTCCAAGTATCCACACAGGAGGATATGGTTCAATATATGATTGCTTGAAATGTTCGATGAAATCTTCAGTAGAGTGATTGTATTCTTTATTCAATAAAGATAAACTATTGGCAAATATGTTCTGATCATGAAAATGTATTGGATTTGTCAACCAATAAATATCACCAGTCTTTTCTGCAGTGATATTCATAATGGATTCTCGTATGGCGACTTCAATTTTTTCAATCTCATTAAATAACAATACTCTTAATTTTTTATCAAATCTATATAACGTCAAAACCTTATCAAAAGTAGCATCTCGTTTGAATTGATGTAATGTTTTAGGATTCTTCAGAAAAGGATGCAAATAAGCAGAAAGACGATAATAACCAATGCTTTGAATATAATGTTCTGCTCGACTTGGATTTTGAATAAATAAACCTCTAGATTGTAGAAGACGTACTAATTCTTTATGATTCTTGAATGTTTTGTAAAAGTGTATTTTTGTCATTTTTTTGTACTTTACTAAACATATATAAACAAAAAGCCCGACCTATTTAAGCATTACTAAGAGGCTCGGTCGGAACTAACGATGCAAATATAGGAGGATTTTTTAATATGACCAAGGATTATTGGAAAAAAATGATGATGTCTTACAAAAAAATGTTTTTTCACTTATTTCACCATCTGACTTTGTGTTTTTTTTGATTCATTCGAGAAAAATGCGTATATACGCAAAAATATCGAATGGAAAATGGCAGAATTGGATGGATCCCCAGCTGTTTACTCGAGAAAAATGCGTATATACGCAAAAATATCGAATTATGATTTGTAAGGTGTTGTAAAAATGCTACTTTTACACTCGGAATACTTGCGTATATACGCAAAAATATCGAATGAAAATGGAGATTCAACGAGATTTATATCTGAACAAACTGCTTTCAAGACGACATAATGGTATGATTAAGGTCATTACAGGCATGCGTCGATGTGGTAAATCATACTTGTTATTTAATTTGTTTTCCGATGCATTACGTAAAGATGGTGTGGATGACAAACATATTATACAGATAAATCTGGAAGATAGAAGACATAGTGAATTACGTGATCCTGACAAACTTTTACAACACATCGATTCGTTAATCACTGACAAACAAATGCATTATATTATGCTTGATGAAGTGCAGATGGTACGTGAATTTGAAGATGTGTTAAATAGTTATTTGCATGTAAATAATGCAGATGTTTATGTTACGGGTAGTAATGCTCGTTTTCTATCTAAAGATGTTATAACAGAGTTTCGTGGACGAGGAGATGAAGTCCGTATTCATCCTCTTTCGTTCGGAGAGTTTATGTCTGTTTGGCAAGGTGGACAATTTATAGAACAAGCACTAAATGTGTATTTGGAATTTGGCGGATTGCCAAAAGTTGTTGCTATAGAACAAATTGTGGACAAAAAAGAATACCTTCATAATTTATTTACACATACTTACCTTAAGGATATAAAGGAGCGTTATTCTATACAATTAGATGCGGATTTAGAGGAATTAATCGATGTGATTGCTAGTAATATTGGTGGCCTCACAAATCCGTTGAAATTGCATAATACATTTAAAACACAGAAAAAAAGTCCTATTTCCCAAGATACAATAAAAAAATATCTTGAATATATGCAAGATGCTTTTTTGATTGACCGTGCTGTGCGTTATGATATTAAAGGAAGAAAATATATAGATACACCATGTAAATATTATTTTGAAGATCTCGGACTTCGTAATGCCAGATTGAATTTTCGTCAGACTGAGCAAACTCATTTGATGGAAAATCTTATTTATAATGAATTGCGACTTCGTGGTTATTCAATAGATGTTGGTCAGGTGACACTCAATACTCGTAATGTACGTGGTGTAAGTGAGCGTGTAAATTTAGAAGTCGATTTTGTATGTAATAAGGGATATGACCGTGTTTATATTCAATCTGCATTTGCTTTGCCAAATCTTGAAAAGCAAGAGCAAGAATTTAATTCACTAAAACATATTGATGATAGTTTTCAAAAGGTTGTTATTGTTGGTGGAATGCAACCTACATATCGTAATGATAATGGAATATTAATTCTTAATATATTTGATTTCCTTTTAAACAAGGTTACAATTTAATTTGCTACCTTCACTCCACCACTGCATACGCTTGGAAAACTGTCTTTTCTTCAATTGGGGTGAGTGAGACGAATCCTTGGAAGATTCTGCCGTCGGATATGGTAGACGGGAATGCTTGCGTCTGCTCTGCATTCCATTTTCTCAAATCGTCTGTGGAGTTCTGCCTGATGATCGCATAATAGCCAGTTTTGCCTGGCTCTATATACTTGTCATAAAGTCTTCTGGCAACAATTCCCATTGTATGCCTGACGTTGATCTCCACACACGGATGGATGCGTCCGTTGCCAGCCATCATGTCTACTCCGATTATCTTATTGCCTCTTAATTCGCTGTTTTTTTCCTGAAAATATTGACAATAGAATTCCACAATCTTATCGAGTCTGTCCGCATCCGCATGTCGGCAGATCTCATGTTTCAAGAATTCGTCGGATGCCAAAAGATTCTGTTTGTAGGCTCCATGCTCGTCGGTGGAGAATAGGGAATAGCCTGCAAACTGCCATCTCCCATCCGTCTCTTCAAATTCAATGGCGAAATCTATCTCTTTCTCAAAAAACGACTCTGCCATCACAAATCCTTGGCTTTCAATGATCTTTTCTATTCGTCTTGCCTCTTTGTCGTCAAGATTATCAATGAACAGCACGCCTCTGCCTGAACTTGACCATGGGGCTTTCACAACGATTTTCCCAAACTCTTTGTGGATATTTCGTAATTTGTCGACGGTGTCGATTTTCTGCGACACAAATCCGTCAAACAATCCTTTTTCTTTAAGACGTGTGAGAGCGTCTTGTGTCTGCTCTCTGCTCGACAATATTTTGGTTCTTTTTATCACGTCGTCTGCATTCTCGCCGTCTATTTGAGTGGTGTTTGTTAGCCGGCAGACGGTGTTGTCTATACCCCATGGCATCAGCCGTTTGGGGGCTTGGAAATGTTTATATTCATCAGTCGACGCGATTTTATCCTTTATGTTTGGAATGATATTGCCGACGGAATTGAGCCATTCTTGGTTGGAAATCTCTGGTAGGATCACTTTGTCTTCCTCGTCGGAATACCATAGAGGCAAAGTGCTGAGGTCTTTAGCAAACTGCTGGATCTGTGGTTTAGGAGTGTAGATTCCACTTTCCAAAGCAAGTGCGGAATCGTGTTCCGGATTGAAAATATGGAATTTAGTTGTCATATTGATGATCATCTTGGCAACCACACGGAATTGCACCTACAGCCCAAACCATTACGAAATCGTCGAACACTTTGTAAGCCATCTTAATATTTCTCACTGTGTTGTCTTTGATGACGTTGCAGTGCATGATTCCGTTTTTATCCAATTTAAATGGCAACACATGCAGATGCTCCTCGAAGTAGATTCCTTTTTCATCAAGAAGCTTGTATGCGGTCTCTTTGGCTGACCATATAAGATGCAGCTGCAGCGAACGGATATCGTCGTCTTCCGACAGATATTCCAGCTCCTGCTGTGTGCAGAACCTGTTTTTCACCTTCTCCACCGTCTTCCCGAACACTTCAATATCGATTGCCACACGCTTGTCGTCGTCGGCAATGACGGCAACATAATTTTTAGTGTGGGAAATGCTGATCTCTTTATGGCAGTCTGTAAGATATGGTCTGCCACTCTCCAGATATTCCACCCGTTGGCCTTCTCCTGCGATTATATCTATAAGCAGACGAGCGCACAGGTATTCCTTACGACGCTTCTCGTATTTGATAGACTCAAGTTTTTCTCTGTGCACCTCCTGTATCTCGGGAGCAAAGAAAAGAAGAGTCTCATCAACACTCTCATCCGTCTTCCAAATTATGATTTCAACATCGTCGTCGAATCGCCAGAATATCATTACTTCTTTTTGCTTAGGATTAGTTTTGTCAGGTAGACGAACGCTGCGTCCACCAAAATGAAGTATAGAAGGTCACGGCTGTCGATCACTCCACGGCTCATTCCGTCGTAGTGTGAACTGATTCCGAGTGAACTTACAAGTGTCTGCTCCTCACCGCTGATGAGCAGTGAAGAGATCAGATCAAATCCGTAGAAGAATGCGAACGACAGTAGTGCCGCGCAGATGAATGCGACAATTTGGTTGTCTGTCAATGAAGATGTGAACAATCCGATTGCGACATAGATGGTGGCAAGAAAGAATAGTCCGATGAACGATCCCCAGATGCCTCCAGTGTCAATGTTTCCGATTGGATCCGCCATCGCCCATACAGAGAAGAAATATACCAGCGTCGGCACAAGCGAGAATAATACCAGCAATACGCCTGCAAAATATTTAGACAATACAATCTCAAGTTTACTTACCGGATGTGTCATCAGCAGCTCTATAGTGCCAGTGCGTTTCTCGTCGGAAAACAGACGCATCGTCACCGCTGGCACGAGAAACAGGTATAGCCATGGAGCCATCACAAACAAACCGTCGATGTTGGCATATCCACTGTCAAGAACGTTGTATTCTCCTGGAAACACCCACAAGAACAATCCCGTCATCAGCAAGAAGACTCCGATTACGATATAGCCTGTGGCTGATGCGAAAAAGCAAGAAAACTCTTTTTTTAATAATACCGATATTGCCATTATTTATTTGTTGTTGGTATCAAGTTTAGCTGCCTGAGTTTTGGCGTTGTTGACTATTTTGTCTCCGTTTGTTGTCGCCTCCTGCACAAGTTGAGCCGACTTCTCTTTTGCTTTCTTCACCAATAGGTCGCCGGATTTCTTGGCTGCGGCTTTTTGTATAGGATTCTTTGCGTCTTTCTGTAGTTTAGCCGACTGCTCTTCTGCCTCCTGCACCAATTTGTCTCCGCTCTTCTGTGCGGTCTCGATCAGTTTGGCACGCTGGTTTTCAGCCTCTGCGATAAGTTTTGCCTTCTGCTTCTCGATCTCCTCATTGACTTTAGCTTTGGCTTCCTCAACCTTTTCAGTCACTTTTTCAGTGACTTTTTCTTTTACATTGTTGATCATGCTGGCTGTAGAGATCTTGATTTCTGGCTTTTCAAATGTTCCGCCGACATTTACGTCGAAACCAACTTTGTCGATCACTTTTCCTGCCTTGCCTGGCACTTCCTGAGGAAGGACAATCTTTGCGACATAACCTAATGTTCTGTCCAAACCAGACCATCCAGACACGTTCAAAGTGGCATTGTTGATGAATGTCTCAAATGGGTCAATTTCAAGTTTTCCATCTTTGATCACAAATGATATGTTCAAATCCTTCACCTGTGGATTCTTCAAAGCAGAAAGGCCGACTTTGTCTGCCACTTTTGTGAATGCTGGCACATTTGTCAAGCCCATGTTGGCAGTCTTGAACGATCCCTTGGCGTTGATTGTCTGCATGATAGGTGAAAGGTCTTTTCCGTTGATAGCGGATGAGAATTGGCCAGACATGCTGAATTTTCCAGTCGCGTCGGAGAATAGAGGCACAAGACGATGGGCTGTTCTGACTTTTGTGAACACTTCGCTTAGGTTCATCTCTTTGACGTTTACATCTGCAGCTGCAAACGGTTTCAAAGAATCTCTACCGTCGAATTCTCCACTTGCTGTGAATGATCCGCCCATTGTGTTGGCAGACAGAGAATTAAGTTTTGCCACAGCATTCTTCAAAGAGATGTTACCTTTGAAGTTGTCGATCTCGATTTTATCGTAGATGATTTTGTTCATTCCCACATTCATCTTGAAGTCGATATTGTTAGGAATTACGAGTGGGCTTTCTGACTCTGTGACAGGGGCCTCTTCAAGTTCCTTCTCTTCAGGAGCACCCATAAGTTCATTTACGTTCATGTAAGACGAGTTGACTGCCAACTCTCCCTGAATCTCTTCGTTACGAAGCACATACTGTAGGAAGTGAGTCAGTTTACCGGTCACAGCCAAATCACTCTTGCCGAGTTTCAGGTTGGCGTCAAGTCCGACATTCTGAGTCGTGAAGTCAAGGTTAGCTTTTCCGATCTCGACATTGTATTCCAAATCCTTCATTGTCAATACAAAATCGCTTAATCCAAGAGCACCGTCCACTTTGAATTTGTCGAACTGCTCTTTCTCCACGTACGACATCAGTCCGGCTGCGTCTAAGTCTGCTGAAAGTTTTCCCTGGAGTTTAGCGTCGTCGATATGCACCACTTCGCTGATTTTCTGGAAATCGATCAATCCCTTTGCAGAGAATGCGAAGTCAGGATCTGAGATAAGTCTCTTAAGTTTTGCTGTTATATTGAATGGGTTTCCAGCAAGGTTGAATCCGAGTTTGTTGATGTCGACGGTGATGTTGTCGGCTGTTCCGCCGTCGTTCTTAGCATTGATAGCCACATTGATGTCTTTCAATGCACTTGGAAGATCAGGATATTTGAACATTGCATCTTCGATTCCCAAATTCACGTCGAAGGCAGGCAACACGTCGCCATACATCTTTCCTTTAGCCTCTGCTGCAAGATTTACTTTTCCAGAAGTCTGGATGCTTTCAAAATCTTTAGCGTAGATGGCTGGTATAAGAGAAAGGATATGTTTGAACTCAATATTAGGAGTCGCCAGTTTGATATCCATGTCGATGACTGTGTCGATTAGCTGGACGAAACCATCAAATGAGGCACTGATTTCGTTAAGGGAGATGTTGTTTTGTCCGAATGTGTATTTGTTGTTGTCGAGGTCAGCCTCTACGTTGATGTCGGCTTTTACGTTAGCCTCCGACAAGTAAGGGATTCCGCTCTGGCGTACAGAGACTTTTTCAATTCCAAGTTCGGATTTTATTTTAGATACAGCGTCGCTTAGCTTTCCGCTCATCTCGATGTTGAAGTTCTCCACGTTAGCTGCAAGTTTAGAAGAGTCGGCATAACCGATTTTTCCAGCTTTCACAGTCAATTCGTCGATGTTGGCAAGGGTAGTGAGACTAAGGTCGAGATCACCCTTCATGTTGAGATCAACTCTTTCAAGAGCTGCCACCATACGTGAAGGCATATCGTTGTATTTCACGTTAAGATTCTCGACAGAGATTTTTTCAAGGGCAAGCTTGACTGCAGATGAAGATGTGTCTTCCTCAGCCACTTCAGTAGAGTCTGATGCCATGATGTCCCAGTTGGCACGTCCGAGAGTGTCGACTACAGCGTTGAGATATGCGTCTTTTATCTGTACTTTGTTGATCTGGTAACTGTCTGACAGCAAACTAGATAGGTTTACCACAACAGTAAGTTCACCCACGTCGGCTAAAGTATCTCCGGAAAAATTGTCTTTTCCTATGATTCCGAATTTCTCGGCTGTCACACTCGCGTTAGGAAAATTCTTGAAGAAACTGATGGAGACATCGTCGAGATATACCTCCGCGTTCAACATTCCATTGATGGTTTCCAAAGCTATGTCTTTCGCTTTGTCTTTCAATAAAATAGGAGATACAAGCATTAGGCCAACCAATGCCGCCACAACTCCTCCGAAAATTTTTAGTGCCTTCTTCATTGCTTTTGATTTTTATCAATGCAAAAATAATAAATTTTGGTTTATAGTGCTTTCTTATAATGGAATAAATATGTGTTAAATAGTGTAGACGTTGGGGATTTATTTGAATTTAGATTTTTCTGACAATTGGAGTGTTCTTTAAGTTCGTAAAAAAAGGGATGAGCAGTCCACTCATCCCTTCATTGATTTATCTAAATAAGAAAATATGTTTGTCAATAGGACGTTTTATTTGATGATTATTTTTGTGCCGCCAATCAAGTAAACGCCACTAGATAATCCTGAAACGGTAGTCAATCCTTCGTCATAGATGATGCTTCCTATAGACTTTCCACTTATGTCGAAGATTGTGGCATGTCCTTTCTCAGAAGATTGGATATACAAATCTTTTCCGACAGCATAGATTGTCAATTCATTTTGTGTTGACTGAATCTTGTCGTTGGCATCAGTCACATCACCCTTCTTAAATTTAGGATAACCATCATTCGAATCTATTTCCCATTTGTAGTAGACGATTTCAGACTTAGCGGCATTCATAGAGTCGACCCATTGGTTCAATTTGTTTACGAATTTTTCAGATTTTAGCTCGTCGTCGGAAATTCCAATTACAGGAGCCTTTACCACAACCGCAGGTGACGAGTCTACATCCACGTAGCAGTGTGATATGTTTACGATGTCATCGCTGCAGAATAGGATTGGGTATTCTTCTTTGGTGTTGTTAGAGGTCATGATAGAATATCCGTTCTGCACAATTGTATGGTTTTCTTTTGCTCCTTTGACACCTCCGACAAATGCATAATTAGGGTATTCTCTTCTATCATCCATGATATTTCCGATATTGTAGCAGTTTTCAATTTTGCAATTCCATGCAGAACCACATATTGCTGCGATATCACTATTTGTTATAGCTATAAAATTAGCCTCAGTTCCGCAGTTGACGATGGTTGAGTTCTCAGCATGTCCGATTAAAGCGGTCTCTTTTTCAGAACCGAGATATGAATTCTTCAATACCAGATTTTTTACAGTGGCGTTCTTTATAGAAAGGAACAACACTGCATTTTTATAGTTACATGGATTTGAGCTTATATATAAATTGCTGATTGTATGTCCTGCACCATCAAAGATTCCTTCGTAAGATGCCGTGTCTGAGAAAACCTCATCCATGCCGTGATGAGTGGAATGAGTAGAGTACGAGCCGATAGGGTTCCAATTGTTAAAATCATCCAATTCGTATTCCAAATCAATGTCGTTGGTCATACGAGCGTTAAGTTTTGTCGCACCGTTATTGACTGCTGCACTGAAGTAAAGAAGATCATTCTTATTGTTGATAAGGTAGAACCCGTCAGCGTCTTTGGCAAGTTTAAAAGAGTCGTTTGTTACGGCATATACTCTGACAATGGTATCTGATGTGATATTTTTACCGTCAAAACTATTCTCCATTACATAATCAATGCCTTCAATGTCTGGCTTTGGCAGTTCTACAATTCCGTCAAAAGAAATCACTTTTGCGTTGTATGCACCGATGAAATTTATTATGTAGACATTTGTAGGCTTGAGATCTACATTTTTGAAACGAGGAAAACCATCTTCACCTTGTACCCATGAGAGTAATTCAATTTTAGGCATATCTTCTATGTCTCTCGAATTTCTATCCTCAAAAAAATTCAATTCGTATTTATTTTGAGATACATAGTCGTTTAGAGAGTCGGTTACTGCTCCACTTGTGAATGAAGATAAATCCAAATTTGTAGCTATCGAGTCTTTGTAGATGTCACCTTTTCTTTTCAGATTGTAACAGTTGGACGTTGAAAATCCGCCTGTCGAGCCTTCTTCTGCCATAAGTACATTGATTGTATCTTTCAGTATTCCTGCATTATAAAAATTGACTGAATGGATAGTAGATGTTTCATAATAGCAAACAGAAGAAACTCCATTAGAAACGATTTTTCCACGGTTATAGCAATTTATTACATGACGTGCATTCCATGCTGATGCATTTTTATCACAATCACAGTCTGAATAATATGAGCTCTCTGTCATGCAAAAACCATAATTGCTACAATTCACAATTTCATGACAGTATGAGGTTAATGCACTTGCTTCGTCTTGTCCTATGACTATACCCTCAAAATGACAATTGTACATTAGAGTACAATATGCTGCGATTCCAGCCGCTGGGGATGTGCTATAATAATCTGACACTTTTACGTATGCGTTTTTCAAAGTTGTGTTTTTGATAACTTCAATTTCGGCAAATAGAGCAATCCCAAATGGACTATGATCTCCATATGTTGATATATATAGATTTGAGATTGTATGTCCGGCACCGTCAAAAATTTGACGACCAGCATAGATTGGTTTCCAACTGCCTTTCTTTTCACCGCAAACAGTGCTGAGGTCGATGTCGGCTGCAAGTCTGCCATCCATTGGTAAATCTTTATTCACAAACTCCCTATATGTGATTAGGTCTTGGGCATCCTTGATAAGGTAGAATCCGTCAGTATCTTTCTTCAATGTTGTGTTAAAAGAATAATAAACGTCAATGATAGTGTCTTTATCTAATCCTGTGCCATCAAAAGTCTCAAAATCATACTCATACATAGGATCTGTTGATTTTGGTAGTGTGATAGATCCATTCTGTATTCTCTCAAAACCGTTGTATGCACCTGTGAATTCTACCACGTGATTTTCAGTTGGCTGTAAGTCAACATGTTCGAAATGAGGAAATCCGTCTTTACCCTGACCCCATGATAGAAGTTGACAATTGTTGTCTGATTTTGGATGAACGGTCACATATTTGTTGAGGGAATCAGCCACGCTACCATCATTAAATTTTGATAAAGGGAAAATGTAAAAACTTTCACTTTTGTTTTTATTTCTATCGAAAGGAGTAGAGAATGTATCTAACACATAACAATTTGAAATACTGCTGCTGTTTGATATACCATCTTCTTCTATGTCAGATCTTATTTTTCCGACATTATAAAGATTACGTTGATCTCCTAGATATTCACTTCTAAATGCAGCGGTTTTCTTAGTTCCGTATATGTCGCCTCTATTGTAGCAATTTTCAACATATTTGTTGGCAATCATTCCGAAAACATTTTCGTTGCCAAAACAGCATCCATAATTGCTACTGTTGGTTAGGGTGTCGCATGTCATGACGCTTATGTTATCACCTCCCTCAACAATTCCTTCGAAATGGCAGTTGTTAATTTTTTTCGCTTTAGCAAATCCTGTGATTTTTTCTTTTCCTTTCACATAGGCATTCTTTAAGATCAGGTTGCTCACTTGGTTTATTTCTTTGAAGAATCCTACATTGCTAGAATCTGGAGAGTTGTAGTAAAAATTAGAAATCGTGTGGTTAGCACCGTCGAATGAACTTTTGGGGGAATTTATAGGTTCCCAATTGATCGTGTCTCCATTGATGATTCCGCATATAGTGCTGAGGTCAATATCTGCGGCAAGTCGGCCATTTATTCCAGATTTCTTTTCGCTGGCTTCTCTGTATTGCACCAATTCATCCGCATTGTGAATCAGATAATACCCATCCTTGTCAAGTTCCAACGCCGAAAGGGTAGACGGTAGAGCTAAAACCATCATTAATAATGATGTAGTAATTTTTTTCATGTTATTTCGCATAATGTATTAGTTATTAAAATATGTTTTAAGTTTAAATGTCGCATGTCAGCAGACTTTTTCGCTATTTTTATGCTTGTGACTGTTTTCCAGAGGTTTCTTTATCATGAATAAGGTGATATCAAAGCTTCTCAACAGGTTTCACAAAATCTATTTGCAAAGATAGAAATTTTGATTTGAAAATTGTCGGTTTTGTTTTTATTTTTGTCAGAAAATACAGAATTCCAGTGTGCGGAGAATCAGATTTGAAGCGTGATTTGGATGCCATGAAATCGACTGCGAAAAAATTAATGGGACGCTATTTAGTGAAAATAGTAAATAAATGATTATCTTTGTGTTTTAAAATAGGAAAACTTGGTTAATGAAAATTAATAAAAAGATATAAATCAGTAATGGAAAAAAGACTTTTACTTGGTGATGAAGCAATTGCGTTGGGCGCGATACATGCTGGGTTAAGTGGCGTTTATGCTTATCCTGGTACTCCATCCACTGAAATCACGGAGTTCATCCAAACTAATAAGGAGGCTATAGAGCGAGGCGTTCGTAGCCGTTGGTGTACTAATGAGAAGACTGCAATGGAGGCGGCGTTGGGAATGAGCTATTGTGGCAAGAGAGCGTTGGTATGCATGAAACATGTAGGAATGAACGTATGTGCTGATGCTTTTGTGAACAGTGCTATTACTGGTGTCAATGGAGGTGTGGTCGTTCTTGCGGCTGACGATCCGTCGATGCACTCGAGCCAAAATGAGCAAGATAGCCGTTTCTATGGTAAATTTGCCATGATTCCTATTTTCGAGCCAAGTAACCAGCAGGAGGCTTACGACATGATGAGCAGTGCTTTCGAACTTTCAGAAAGACTTAAGGAGCCTGTGTTGCTTCGTGTTGTTACTCGTTTGGCACATAGCCGTGCAGCTGTAGAAGTTAAGAAGGCTGCCGACCAAAACAAATTGAATCCAGCTACAGACAATGCTCATTGGGTGCTTTTGCCTGGCAATGCTCGTCGCAACTATTTGGATTTGATCGACAAGCAGAACGATATGATGAAGGCAAGTTGTGAGTCTTCAACAAACGACATTATTACTATTAATAATAGTGATAAGGGAAAATGGATCGGTATCGTCGCTTGCGGAATCGGTTACAACTATGTCCGCGAGGCCTTGAATGGCATTAAGGACAACGAGGACAATTATATGATCATGAAGCTCACTCAGTATCCAATGCCTGTTGAGGGTATCAAACAGATGGCTGAGGTATGCTCTGAGATTTTGGTTGTTGAGGATGGCCAGCCTGTTGTAGAGGAAGAGGTCAAGAAATTGGTCGACACTTCATACAAGGTTGAGGGTCGTTTGACAGGTCGACTTCCTCGCACTGGAGAGTTGAATCCAGATAATGTTTCTTTAGGATTAGGAAAAGAGAACAATCCACTATTCAAGCCAGCTAAAAATTTGGCAGGTCGTCCACCTCAGTTGTGTCAGGGCTGTGGACACCGTGATGTCTATACTGCATTGGGTGAAGTTGTTAAGGAATATGAGAACGCACGTGTGTTCGGTGATATCGGATGCTATACATTGGGAGCTTTGCCTCCATTCAAGGCATTGGCAAGTTGTGTCGACATGGGAGCCAGCATCACAATGGCAAAGGGAGCCGCAGATGCAGGACTTTGGCCAGCAATCGCAGTGATTGGCGACTCTACATTTACACATAGCGGTATGACAGGATTGTTGGATGCCGTCAACGACAACAGCAACGTCACTATTATCATCAGCGACAATTTGACTACTGGTATGACTGGAGGACAGGATAGCGCTGGATTGAACAAGTATGAGGCTATTTGCCTTGGCTTGGGTGTAGATCCTGATCATGTGCGTGTGGTCGTGCCATTGCCAAAGAATATGCCAGAGATCACGCAAATCCTACGTGAGGAGATTAATTATAAGGGAGTGAGTGTAATCATTCCTCGTCGCGAATGTATTCAGGTTGCAGCACGCCATGCCCGTGAACGTGCAAAGCAAAATAATAAATAAGAGTAAGAAATGAAAAAAGATATTATACTTTGCGGAGTGGGAGGTCAGGGAATCCTTTCTATCGCAACTATCATAGGAGAAGCTGCTACTGAGGCTGGCATCTATTTGAAGCAGGCGGAGGTTCACGGAATGAGCCAACGTGGAGGTGACGTTCAGAGTAATCTAAGATTGTCGACAGACCCTATCTGGAGCGACCAGATCCCTACAGGAGAGGCGGATGTCATTATCAGTATGGAGCCTATGGAAGCTCTCCGTTACATCTCTTATTTGAGACACGACGGAATCATTGTAACAAGCAATAAGCCTTTCGTCAACATTCCAAATTATCCAGATGAGGCTGCTTTAAAAAGTGAACTTGACACGTTGCCTAACGTTCAGCTTGACATTGAGGCTATCGCCGCTGAGTTGAAGAGTGCGAAGAGCGCTAACATGGTGCTTTTGGGAATGGCTGCACCTTATATTGGCGTCTTGACTGTGGAACAGTTGCGTAAGGCTGTCAGTGTAATTTTCGCTCGTAAGGGAGATGCTGTTGTAGAGGCTAACTTGAGAGCTTTCGACCGTGGTGTGGAAGCGTCTAAGAAATAACAAATAAAATCATCATAAAACAAAAATGATACATAATCCGGAAATTGAGTGCATGAGTCGTGAAGACATGCGCAAATTACAGAGTGAGCGTCTTGTTAAGATTGTTAAGACTTGTTACGAGAAGGTGCCATTCTATAGGAGAAAAATGGATGAACTTGGTGTTAAGCCAAGCGATATCAAGAGTATAGATGACATTAGCAAGTTGCCTTTCACGACAAAGCATGATCTTCGCGATGAATATCCTTTCGGATTGCAGGCTGTTCCAATGACTGACGTACGCCGTATCCATGCTTCTTCCGGTACGACTGGAAAACCGGTTGTGGATACATATACAGACAATGATATCGCAAATTGGTCGGAAGGTGTGGCTCGTGTGTTGGCGGCTGGAAATGTAGGTAAGGGTGATGTTGTCCAGGTTGCTTACGGTTATGGATTGTTCACTGGTGGTTTGGGAGCTCATGATGGAGCTAACAAGCGCGGAGCTATTCAGTTGCCAATCTCTGCAGGAAACTCAGAGAAGCAGATCATGTTGATGAAGGATTTTGGCACGTCGGCATTATGCTGTACTCCTTCATACGCTTTGCACTTGGCTGAGTGCATCGAGAAAAGTGACAAGGTTAGCATTGACGAGTTGAAACTACGTGTCGGCTTCTTCGGAGCTGAGCCTTGGACTGAAGGTATGCGTAAGGAATTGGAGGAAAAACTTCGTATCAAAGCAATCGATATATATGGTTTGACGGAAATGTCTGGTCCTGGAGTCGGAGGCGAATGTGAATATCAGAATGGCACGCACCTTTGGGAGGATATGTTCTATCCTGAAATCATCAATCCTGACACTTTGGAGCCTGTTGCTCCTGGAGAGTTCGGAGAGTTGGTTTTCACATCGTTGTGCAAGGAGGCTATGCCAATCCTTCGCTACCGTACTCGCGATTTGACTCGTTTGATCTATGAGCCATGTAAGTGTGGCCGTACAGCTGTCCGCATGGACCGTATTTTGGGACGTTCAGATGATATGATGATTATTCGTGGTGTAAATGTTTTCCCTTCTCAGATTGAGACTGTCTTGACTGAGTTCCCTACATACACACCATACTATTTCATCACAGTCGACCGTAAGAATAATGAGGATACTTTCGATTTGGATGTTGAGCTTCGTGAGGAATTCTATTCTCCAAACCCAGCAAAACAGATGCCTTATATCAAGCCACTTTACGACCGTATCGTGAGTCTTGTGGGTATCAAACCGAATATTCATATTCTAGCTCCAGGAGCTATTGAGCGCTCAACTGGTAAGGCTAAGCATGTGAATGATAAGCGTAATTTCAAAGGCTGATAATTATAGGGGGGCTTTATAGCTCCCCTTTAGTTCTTATGGAAATCCTTCTTTAGGATTTCCCTTTTTATGTTATACTAAACAAATTTATTAAAATTGACTACACCATTAGATTATCAAATAGTCACTGATGCCATCAATTCTATGGCGTTGGGTGATTTCTCTCATGCGACGATCCGTGACATACAGGCATTGTCTCGTTTGTTGGAGGAGAAGACAGGTCAGCAGATTATTCATCTTGAGATGGGCGTTCCGGGTCTTAAACCATCGGAAATTGCACTGAAGGCTGAGCAGGAGGCTTTGGCCAATGGTTGCGCCACTATTTATCCACCTAATGGCGGTATACCACGTATCAAAAATGCTGCGTCTCAGTTTGTGAAGGCTTTCATAGGGGTCGATATAGATCCTCTTTGCTGTATTCCTACAACAGGTAGTATGCAGGGCACATTCGCGTCATTTATGGCAATTCACCATGCTTGTGCAGGTACAAAGAAAGATACGGTTCTGTTTATTCAGCCTGGTTTCCCAGTGCAGACGACTCAATGTGACGTTATTGGCTTGAATCATATCGGTTTGGACATCCATGATTTCCGTGGCGACGCGTTGATCCAAAAGTTGGAGGAGATTCTTTCTGTTGGAAACATTAATTCGATTGTCTATTCTAATCCTAACAATCCATCTTGGGTTTGTTTCACAGAGGAGGAGTTGAAGGGAATCGCTGGTTTGGCAGACAAGTACGACGTGATTGTTTTGGAGGATTTGGCTTATTTTGCTATGGATTTCCGTCGTGATTTGTCTCATCCATATGAGGCTCCTTATCAGGCTACTGTTGCTAAGTATACAGACAATTATGTTTTGTGGATTTCTGGATCTAAGGCATTCTCTTATGCAGGTCAGAGAATCGGAGTCACTTGTATCAGCAATAAGTTGTACAAACGTGTATACAAGCCTTTGGCAGACAAATTTGGAGTCGGAGAGTTCGGTAACTTCTTTTGCAACCGTTTGATGTATACATTATCAAGTGGCACGACTCATAGTGTTCAGCATGCGATGTCTGCTTTGATGGAGGCTGCTTGTGAAGGACGCTACAATTTCTTGGACGATGTGAAGGAGTATGGACGTCGTGCCAAATTCATGAAGGATGTGCTTCTTGCTAATGGCTTCTATTTGGTTTATGACAATGATATGGGAGCACCATTGGCTGACGGTTTCTATTTCACTGTGCAGTATCCGGGCATGAATGATTTGGAATTGACTCGTGAACTTATGTATTATGGAATAGCAGTATTCCCGCTGGATACAATGGGTTCTAATGAGCAGGGTGTCCGTGTCTGCACATCTTTCTTCAAGAAGGAGCAGGAGCCGTTGTTTAAAGAGCGTATAGAATCCTTTAAGAAGAATCATTAATGGCGACGTTACTTGAACGGCTAAACAGTAGCGACAAATTCGCTCAGAGTATAGGTGCTCAACTGACGGAAGTGCGTGAAGGTTTTGCTCGTGCAGAGCTGGTAGTGAAAGAAAATCATTTGAATGCTGCAGGCGTTTGTCAGGGTGGGGTGATGTATACTTTGGCAGATCTTGCTTTTGCTGCTGTCTCTAATTGCCATGGCATATTGTCGTTGGGTATTTCCAATACCATAACGTTCATCAAGTCTGCTCAGTTGGGAGACCATCTTTATGCTGAGTGTACGGAGGTGGTGAACCATTATAAATTGCCATATTGCGACATTAAGGTGATGAACCAGAATGGGGAAGTCCTTGCGGTAGTCACAGGATTGGCTTATCGCATGAAGAAGGACTATGAATTTGACTCATTTATGTAATGGAGTAATCTTTCTTACTTAGAAATGTGATATAAAAAAACGAGTGTCTAGATAATCTGGACACTCGTTTTTTGTGTGTAATTCCTTTGCTATTTCTGTGTTATCATATCCAAAACTTTTGAGCAGTTGATCGTCAACGAATGAGGAACGACGCTGCTTTCTTTTTTGCCATCACGAATGCATTTCATCACTTCCTGGATTTCTCCGACGAACCCATTTTGTGTCTCATTGTCGGAGAAAATTATTTTTGTTCCGTCTATGCTTTCAAAAATGCATTCGTCAGCCCACTGGGAATGAGGTAATGTGATTTTTCCTTTCTCTCCGTAGACGATGAGGTTCTCGTCTATTTTTGTCTCAATAGTGGCTGTGATGTCTATCAGGCAGTTGTCTACTCGCATGGAGATATGATCTGTTGTGTCGACACCAGTGTGTGAATATCTTGCCTGACAATTGACGTCCTTCACCTCCTCACCTACAAGGAATGTGGTGATCTGGTAGCCGTAGACTCCAAGGTCGAGCGCGGCTCCTCCACCTAACTCTTTGCTGAAGAAACGGTTGTCGGCTGCAAACTGGTATCTGTTTCCAATCTGAAGTTGAGCCATGACCGGGTTGCCGATTTTACCTTCTGCAATCCATTCTTTTGCCTTTTTCACGGCAGGAAGGAATCGACTCCACATCGCTTCCATAAGAAATGTGTTCTTTTCCTTTGCTAGAGAACAAACTTCCTCCGCCTCTTTTGCGTTCATGCACATTGTCTTCTCGCAGATTACAGGAATGTTTTTACCGATACAAAGTTTGATCAGCTTGGCATGTGTGTTGTGTGTCGTCGCAATATAGGCAGCGTCTGGACGGATGGAGTCTAGCATCTCCTCATAATTGCCGAATGAAGCTTCTATATTAAATTTCTTCGCGAAAGCTTCCGCTCTTTCTGCGCTTCGGCTTCCTATTGCCGCAACTTCGCAATCATTGATAAGGCTTACTGCATTGGCGAATTTCTCGGCTATGTTTCCTGCTCCGAGAATGACGAATCTGAACTTTTTCATTTTTCTATGATTTTTAGTGTCCGTAGAATATCTTTTTCTTCTTTAGAAGTGCGAAGCGACTCGCATATTTTCTGTATTGCTTTGTTTTGCACCTCTTTAGCTAAAATTTTCTTTTCTAAGACTGCTTTTGTCTTTTCTGGGAATTTTGAGTGGCATCCTTGGATTGCCCACGCTATTCCCATCTCAGCGTAATATCCGGATGACGACATGGACGACAGCCTCTCCAATACTCTGTCGATATATTCCTCATTGATAAAGTGGCTTAGCATCATCACTGCCGCAAAACGACGGTTCCATACATCTGTGTCTTTTGCATAGAATTCGAGAAAATCCCACGTCTTCTGCATCTCTTTTCGTACGAATTTGAATGTCGCGACGGTGGTGTCGCATACACTCCATACTTTGATTTTCTTCACAAAATTCTCGACATATTTGATTAAAGTGTCGTAGTCGCTTTTTGCAAAACCGATGATGTAGCCTTGGATCATCAGTTCTTCGATGCTGTTGTCGGTGGCTTCTTTTAGCGTCGTTTCCCAATCTCCTTTGCAGACATCTTTGGCTATCTGTTTGAGAATGGGCAATCTTACGCCATACATGGCTGTCACTCCGGGACTCAGTTTGATCGAGAAATCCCGATAATCATCATCTGCGTTTGCCTGCAGTAAAACTATGACGTCATTCCAATTCATATTCCTGTCAATTTCAGAGAATTAATCCGTTTGTGTCCGACTTATTTCTCCCACCTCAGTCTATAAATATAGCCTGGCTCTGGATTTGTTTTTGTGTGATAATATAGCTTATGATCTTTGTCAAATTCCACGGATTCAACGAACTCGAAATCCCCATCTATTTGAGACACGATCTTTTTCCTTTCGAAATATGCTGGCTTTGCGTATTCTTTGCTTTTGTAAGACAATAAAACTCTAAAAACAAGCATTTCTATAGGAGTGTCGAGACGTGAACTTATCCATGGCTTGGCTGTGTTGTCTGTGTCTTCATTGGTCGTTTTTATACTGATTACTGTGCATTCGTTGTATTTTAATGGGTGATTGAATGTTATTTTCGCCGTATCCCATTCATTTTTGTTTTCGTTGTGGATCAGAGGACTAATCTTTTGTGATACTGATTCGATTTTGGGTGGAATTGCACCTGTCCATTTGAAATTATATGGTATTTCTGTGAGAAACAACCTTTTGCATTGTATTGTGCGGTAAACTTCAAATGTAGATTTCACTCCATCGTTGGATTTGAAGATTAGAAAGGTGGATATTCGCTTGTAATCTTCAGAGGAATTCTCATCAATAAACTTGTTGATTACTCTTATTATCTGAAAAACAATGATAAGTAGACATATAATAACAATCGATAACGCAATTATTATGGCTGTTTTGTTGTTACTAAAACACATTACTAACCCTGCAATAGAACATATTGATCCTGTAGTACCCAAACAACTACCTAAATATATTCTAGTGAAGTTGAATACTTTTTTGATATTATGCATCTGTTCCCATATTTTATTTAATTTTTGTGTTAATTATTTCTTTTGTTGGCTACAAAATTATTAAATATATTGGAGATTTCCATATTTCTCTCCAAAAAAAATATTTAATTTTTGTTAAAATGTTTTTCTCTATATTAGTCCAAAAAAATGGTGATATATGAGTGGAATGTTTTTTCGGACTGCATTAATAAACAGAGACGTGGATATGCCTCCACGTCTCTACTATGTTTGATTAGTAACGGAATTCTCCGAACTCACTCTTGATAATCAGCTCCTTCTTTGATGACTCCTCACAGTGTCCGATGATCTTTGCGTCGATTCCGAACGATTTTGAAATCTCAATTACCTTGTCTGCGTTCTTCTTGTCAAGATAGATCTCCATACGGTGTCCCATATTAAACACCTTGTACATCTCAGCCCACTCAGTGTTGCTCTGCTGCTGTATTGTCTTGAACAATGGCGGAACATCAAACATGTTGTCTTTGACTACTTTCAAATTGTTGATGAAATGAAGAATCTTAGTTTGGGCACCTCCTGAACAGTGTACCATTCCGTGAATCTCGTTACGCAATTCGTCGAGCACTTTTTTGATTACAGGCGCGTATGTGCGTGTTGGCGACAAAACCAACTTGCCTGCGTCGATTGGAGATCCTTCCACTGAATCTGTCAATTTCAAACCTCCTGAGTATACCAACTCTTCTGGTACTGCTTTGTCGTAGCTCTCTGGATATTTCTCTGCAAGATATTTTGAGAAGACGTCGTGGCGCGCTGATGTCAAACCGTTGCTTCCCATTCCTCCGTTGTATCCTTTCTCGTATGTCGCCTGACCATAGCTTGCCAAACCTACAATTACGTCGCCTGGTCTGATATTTGCGTTGTTCACAACATCACTACGCTTCATTCTGCAAGTGACGGTGCTGTCCACGATGATTGTGCGAACCAAGTCGCCAACATCAGCTGTCTCTCCACCTGTGGCGTAAACACCTACTCCCATCTCACGTAGCTCAGCAAGAAGCTCGTCTGTGCCGTTGATGATGGCGCTGATCACTTCTCCTGGCACCAAAAGCTTGTTTCTTCCAATTGTAGATGAAACCAAGATGTTGTCTGTTGCTCCAACGCAAAGTAGGTCGTCGATGTTCATGATCAACGCATCCTGTGCAATGCCTTTCCACACTGACAAATCTCCCGTCTCCTTCCAATACATATATGCTAACGATGACTTCGTTCCAGCACCGTCGGCGTGCATAATGTTGCAATATTCTGCGTCTCCACCTAAAATATCTGGGATGATTTTGCAGAATGCTTTAGGGAAAATTCCTTTGTCGATGTTTTTGATTGCGTTGTGTACGTCTTCCTTTCCGGCAGACACTCCACGCATAGCATATCTCTTGTCGCTCATCTTAAATTGTTTTATTTTGCTGCAAAATTACTCAATTTTTTTAGAATCTGTTCAAAATTATTTAATATTTGGTTGTAGTGTCGAGGATTGTTAAGGGCGGAACGTCCTAACTTTACAATGCGATGATAAGAAGTAGAATGTTGATGACGCATATCACACCAAATCCAATGCAAAGATCTTTCATCAATTTGTTGCCGGAAAAGAACATTCCATAGAACATCTTTACGACGTTGTTGCTGATGATCGCTTGGAATGCGGCCAGAATTATAAGCGATTCCGATACATTGTGTTGCGCCTGGAACAAGTTGATGATAAATGGATTGATATCTGTCACACCCACTATGATTGATAGAATCCGCAAACCGCTGTCTCCGAAATAGACAAGAGCGTAGTTTGTCACTAATGTGAATGCGATAAACAGAATAGCAAAAAGAATTGCGACTTTGAATTCCAATGGATTCTTTTCTTCCTCATCTTCAATTTTTACTTCTGCACCAACTTCTCCTGCCTTGGGCTTTTGACGATAGAAGAAGAATGCAACCACAGCTGATGCGACAATCATAATGGCAAACAAATACCAGTATTGAATCATCAGACCATAGTTGAAGATTCCAAGGAGAATAAAGATCTTGAAATACATCATCGTGATGGCACAAAAGATTGCCGCCACGTATTCCTTCAAGTCATCTGTGCGGTCTTTTGCTTTTTTCGCCAAAATTATGCATGTGGCTGTACTGCTGTAGATTCCGCCAAGTATACCTGTGATGATGACGCCTCCGTTTGGAAACAGATACTTCTTCACCAGATAGCTTATGTAGGAAATTCCTGATATGACGACGGTGGCTAGCCAGATAGAGTAGGGGGTCAGACCTGTGCCTTCAACCAATTCATTTTTAGGCAGGATTGGAAGGATTACGCCGGCGATAATCAGAAATTTAGCAAGATTGATAAATTCCTCGTCGTTCATCTTCTTTGTGAACTCTGTGAATTTGTCTTTCATTTCCGCCAAAACGAGCACCGTCACCACCATGAGAATGGCAATAGTCATGGATGTCTTATATATAATGGGTGCGATGCAATATGTGAGCAAGGCAATCATTATCGACGTGATTCCTGTCCGTTGGCGTATGAACAGTTTGTGGGCATACGTGATGCATAGAAGCAATGTCAATGTCGCTCCTCCATAAAGAAAAGGAGTGAGACTACCACTTCCGACAACAAAAAGCACATAACCTAATATGCCGATCAGCGTGAATGTTCTGTCGGAACCAAATGTGTGCAATATGTCGCTGTTTTTTTCATATAATTTTCTCTGTGACAACCCGATCACCAATGACATCAATGCAACAACAGCAAAATTGATGATGTCGGCTGAGAATATATTTGATATTGATTCCATGATTCAAAAAATTAATGTTCGAAACCTTCTTTAACAAATATAATGTATTTTTCCATTAATGTCAAGTAATGCAGTATAAATTTATTTAAGACTCTGTTCTAGTTTATGGCTTATTCTTACGAGGATTGTTAAGGACGGAACGTCCTAACTTCCACAGTGCCCGCGAGTCCGTAAGAACGAGCGGTCAATAAAAGATATTATTCCCTATAGAGATTGATTTCAATCTCTTTTCCTTATAAAAAAGACATTCTTTTACAACGCCATCTATCTATATGTGCTCGCCTCCGGCTCGCACGTGAGGAGGGGTTAGGGCGTTCCGCCCTTAACAATCCTCACATACAATTACCTATTTATCAGTCATAAATATAAAAAGCATCCAAAAATATATGATTTTATCAGATGTATTATTTTGTTGATTCTTAATGTGTTGTAATAAAATGAATGTTTGCGGCTTAAATTATCTCGAAAAAATATTTAATTTTATTTGGAATTTATTGAGTGTTTGTGTAATTTTGACACAAAATAAAAAACAGAACCAAAAACAATATAGTTATGAATACGATTATCAAATCTTTATTGGAGACTGATCTTTACAAGTTCTCTATGGGTCAGGCGATATTCCACCAGTTCCCCGGTTATAAAACAACCTGGACTTTCAAATGCCGTAACAAGGATGTGAAATTCACTCCTGAGATGGTGGAGGAAATCAAACGTCAGTTGCAGGAATACTGTAAACTTACTTTTACGGAAGATGAGTTGAGCTATCTGAGAAATATCGGAGCTAGAAAAGACGAGAATGGAAATATCGTCAAGAAGGGATGGATTAAGGGTTCTTATATTGATTTCCTTCGTATTTGGCGTCCTAGATTCGAGGATTTCCATATCGACGACAATGCTGAATGCGGTTTGAATATCGAGGCGACAGGAACATGGTTGAACACCAGCATGTATGAAATCCCTACTTTGGCTATCGTCAACGAGGTATATTTCCGTATGGCTTACAACTATGATGAGTTGAAGAAACAATTCCGTCGCAAACTGGATGAGAAAGTGAATCTTTTGGAGCAGGATATCTATGAGCTTGGCGCGTTCTCTGAATTCGGTCTACGCCGCAGATTGTCTGCTGAATGTCAGGAGATGGCGGTGATGGCTTTGAAAAACGCAAAGATGAACAATAAGTCTATCTTTGTTGGTACAAGCAACGTCTTCCTCGCTCGCAAATATAATCTTATCCCTGTGGGCACTATGGCTCACGAATGGATTATGTGCGTCGGACAAGGAAACAGATCAATCAATCCTGCCTACTCTAATCTTTATTCTCTACGTGCTTGGGTGAATGAGTATAAGGTGCAGAACGGTACGGCTCTTACTGATGCGATCACTACCGACTGCTTCCTTCGTGATTTCGACGAGGAGTTCGCTACTGTGTTCAGCGGTGTCCGCCACGATTCAGGCGATCCGTTCGAGTGGGGTGATAAGATAATCGCTCACTACAAGAAACTTGGCATCGATCCGAAGACTAAGACTCTTCTCTTCAGCGACAGCTTGAATTTCGAGAAAGCCACTAAGCTGAAGAAATATTTCGAGGGAAGAGCGAAGACGGCATTCGGTATCGGCACATTCATCGCCAACGACACTGATGTGCCACCGCTTAATATCGTGATGAAGACGACGCTTTGTAATGGTGGCGACGTCGCAAAGATTTCTGACACTCCTGGCAAGGGTATGTGCAAGAATCCAGATTATGTCGACTACTTGCAAAGAGCCATCGACTGGAGAATGAACCACGCTGAAATGTGATTGAAAACCAATTAATTTGAATGGTATGAACAATTGGCAGATAAAGGAGAGAGAGGTTGTGATGAAAACACCGATCGGAAGCTTTGTGACAACGAAGAAAATCGATCCGAAGGGTGTGGAACGCAAATATATATCTATGCAGGCCCCTGATTGGGTGTGTGCTGTCGTCCGACTTGGTGCTGATTCTGATAATTTCATGATGGTCAAGCAGTTCCGTCACGGCATCAACAGGGAGATCACGGAATTCCCTTCTGGAATGGTGGACGCCGGAGAAAAGGCTATTGATGCTCTCTACCGTGAATTGGACGAGGAGCTTGGCATCAAAAAAGAGAATGTCATCAAACTGGAGCAACTTTATACGGGCAGCCCGAACCCTGCTTTCATGGAGAATCGAATGACTTGCTACTATGTGGTCGTGGACGGTTATAGTGAGAATAATCCTGATGATGATGAGTTTCTTGAGACGGTGATTGTCAAGAGAAGTGAGATGGCTGAAATAGTCGGACAGGAGGATTATGGACTTATGATGAGGCTTGCTTGGGAGATGTTTGAGAAGAAAATTAAGAATTAAGAGTTAAAAATTAAGAATTAGGATTAAATAAAAAGTTCATCTTTCATCTATAAATGAGGATTGTTAAGGGCGGAACGCCCTAACTCCTTCTCTTCTGCGAGTTCGCAAGAACGAGCAGTTAAAAATGTGATAAGTAACCACATGGTAAATTGAATACCAAAAATTTAAGCCGTTTCTTAAATTAAATATAGGAGGAAAAAGATTATGAGAACACTAAAAGAACAGATGGTAGCCTGGATTAAGGACTACTTCGCAAAAAATGGTGACGAGAATACAAAAGCACTTATAGGTATCAGTGGGGGAAAGGATAGTACGGTCGTGGCTGCTGCTTGTGTGGCTGCTTTGGGCAAGGATCGTGTTGTGGGTGTGATGATGCCTAACGGTGTTCAGACTGACATTAATGATTCAAAGAGAGTGTGTGAGTTTTTGGGCATCAAAAACTATGAGGTGAATATCAAAGGTGCATACGATGCTCTTACTCAGGAGATCACTGCCAAGACAGCTGGTGAGGCAACTCCACAGTTCAAAACCAACACTCCTTCTCGATTGAGAATGGCTACTCTATACGGTGTGGCGGCTATTATCGGTAACTGCAGAATCAGCAACAACGGTAATAAAAGTGAGCGTCTGATGGGATATTTCACTATCTGGGGCGACGGTGCCGGTGATTTTGCTCCGTTGGCTAATCTATATGTTAGCGACGTGGTAAGATTGGGAATCGAATTGGGCTTGCCAGAGGATTTGGTCAAGAAGGCTCCGAGCGACGGTATGTGTGGCAAGACTGACGAAGATAATCTAGGTTTCACCTATGCTGAAGTGGAGAAGGTGGCAAGAGGATTCTTCGACGACGTGAATCCTGAGACAGCTCAGAAAATCCAGAAGAAGATCAACGGTATGAGCTGGAAGTGCAAACTGCTCAACCTCCCTTGCTTTGTGCCAGACCAGAAGGTGTTGGCTATCGTCGACGCACAGAAAGATTTCATCGATGGCAGTATGGGAGTGGGAATGGAGAAGTGGAAAAAAGCCAAAGCAGCGATCATTGATTTGATGAAGAAAGAAAAATACGACAGCATCGTCTACACTAAGGACTGGCATCCGGCAAACCATTGCAGCTTCAAACCTCAGGGTGGACCATGGCCAAACCATTGCGTCGCCGGAGAGAAAGGTGCGGAGATAGATGCAGAACTGCTTGCTGTAAATATTCCAAGTGTCACATTAAACAAGGGATGTGATCCTAATGTGGAGGAGTATGGAATAGATGTGTTGCCAAATGTCGACAATGTGAAAGAACTTCATCTTGTCGGTCTGTGCTTCGACTATTGCGTGCAGAGTTGCGCTAAAGAGACGGCCAAAACACATCCGAACACAAAGATTGTGGTGAAGAAGGCAGGCACCGTCGCAATCGATGAGAATGCTAAAATTGATTGGGAAGGCTTGAATGTAAAAGTGGAATGATGATTCCTAAATGGTGAATGATAAAGGGTGGGTTGCAAAACCTGCCCTTTGTTGAAAATCAATGAATTTCGACCTTAGAAAATGATTTCGCTCCGTCGGCCTCAACCATTTGGAAATCGACTACCATCGCAAGCGATAAAGTGTCTACGACCATTGGAGAAATGTTCCCTGAGTGTCGTCAGGTACATAGAACCTGTATTGACGAAGTCAACGCCATATTTGATTTTTTGGCGATTCCAACGAAGTTGATGTCGGAATCGGGGATTAAACGGATTCACAATTCATAATCAATCGAAAATCATTATATTTGCAGAGTAATTTGAATAAGAGAGAATTATGATAAAACCATATCCGATAGGACGACAGGATTTCAAGGCCATCATTGAGGATGGTTATGCATACGTCGACAAGATAGAACGGATGTATGAGATGGTGAGAAACAGAAGTATCAGTACAATTGATGGCTGGAAGGTTGAGAATGAAAGTATCTGAAATTTTTTCTATATATTTCCTTCAAAAATATCAATTTGTTGGCTACTATTTTTTATTTTTGTAGCAACAAAGATTTAGATGAACTTAAAATTTTCAATGATGAGAAAGATTTTGTATTTTTTTCTATCCGCTTCTCTTTTTTGCTCTTGTGTGCCAAAAAAGAAATTCGTTGAATTAAGCGAGGAACTTGATGATTGTTATAAGGCTAAACAGGCCGGTGTGAAAACAATGGCTGAAAACAAGCAGACTATTGCTGACTTGGAATCCAATAAAAAGTATTTGCAGGATGCAATCGACGCTTTGGCTAAGGATACTTTGGCTAAGGGTAAACTTTTGTCGCAGAACAAGTCTGATCTTGAAAGCCTAAGAAATCTTAACAAGAAACTTGCTGACCAGCTTAAGAATTCACGTAGCGAGAGTGAGGTTAAGGCTTTGTTGAGCCAGCTCCAGTCTATGCAGAATAAACTTGCTTCCCGTGAGGACAGCCTTTCCGCTAAGGAGAAGGAGATGCAGAAACTTACTGCTATGGTCAACCGTCAGGATTCTCTAATGAAGAACTTGAAGAAGAAGGTGAGCGACGCGTTGACTAATTTCGAAGGCAAGGGATTGTCTGTCGTAAACAAGAATGGCCGCGTCTATGTGTCTATGGATGAGAAGTTGCTTTTCAAGTCAGGTAGCTATGATGTTGATTCTAAGGGTATTCAGGCGTTGAACAGCATTGGTGATTTCCTTGTTGAGAATAAGGATATCCACGTTGTGATCGAAGGTCACACTGATAATGTACCTTACACAGGTAACGGATATTTGCTCGACAACTGGGATTTGTCTGTGAAGCGTGCCACTGCTATTGTGCGTGCTTTGATCGGCAACAAGAATATCGACCCTGCCCGTATCACAGCAAGCGGTCGCGCTGAGTATGTTCCTCTTGACCCTGCCGACACTAAGGAGGCTCGTCAGAAGAATCGTCGTACAGAGATCATCCTGAGTCCGAATATGGACGAGTTGATGAAGGCTTTGTCTGGTGAATAATAGAAGATTTATCTAATTATAAAAGCAGGGAGTGTCTTTTGCTCCCTGCATTTTTTGCATATATGGAATTTCGTACTTTGATGAATATCAAGCCGTTTGCTAAAAAGATGACCTATGATAGTAAGGTTGTCTCTCTCGGTTCTTGCTTTTCCACTGAGATGGGCAATCGTCTGCTTGACCGCAAATACGATGTGTTGCTGAATCCGCTTGGCATCGCTTTTAATCCAATGTCGATAGCTATGCAGATTGAAAAATCTCTTGATTTGGATTTCTTCAAAGAAGATGATTTCTTCTGTCGCGACGGAATTTGGCGCAGCTTTCTCCTTCATAGTGATTTTTCGGGTGATTTGCAGAAAACAATTCAAATAGCTAACAATGCAATCCATGATGCAAATGAATATCTGAAAAAGACAGATTTTTTGCTCCTCACTTTTGGATCTGCTTTCGTCTACAGGCATAAAGAGAAAAAAGTTGTTGTGGCTAATTGCCATAAGGAAGACGCGAATGTTTTCAGTCGTGAGCTGGTTACTGTTGATGAGATTATTTCCGTCTACAATAGCTTGATTGATAGGATTATCAGTGTTAATCCGAATGTCTGTATAGTGTTGACGGTGAGTCCGATCAGACATTTGCGTGATGGCCTTGATGAGAATTGTCTTAGCAAGGCGACGTTGCGGTTGGCAGTCAATTCACTTGTTAAGCGATATGCGGGCAATGTGGTGTACTTCCCGTCTTACGAGATCATGATGGATGATTTGCGAGACTATCGCTTCTATGCTGAAGATATGACGCATCCGTCGTCTGTGGCTGTGGATTACATATTTGAAAAGTTTTCAGACGCGGTGATGTCTGCCGACCAAATAGCAGTGATGAGACGAGTGGAAAAGATAGTTGAAGGTCTCAACCATCGTATGTCTGATCCTAAAAGCGCAAGCTCAAAACAATTTGCGGCTAAACTAATTATGAATATGAATGAGTTGACGGGCAAATATCACGTCGACTTCAAAAGAGAAAAAATGGATTTAATTAACAGATGTGGACTTGAAATGGTATGAAAATGAATTTTGAATCAATAAAAAATAAATATGTCTCGCTCTACCGTGAGTGTTACGATTTTATCGTTGATCCTAATATAGTATGGGAAAAGGTTGTGACGGAGCGACGTAGCTGGACAGACACGCAGACGCGATTGCTTTATCCTTTGCTTGGACTTATATGTCTGCTAGGGTTGGTGAGAGTTGTTGTGCAAAATTTCTATATCTCTGGATACAACTTGCTCGAAGAAACTTTGATTGCGTTGGCTTGGCCTGTGATTCTAGCAATTTCACTTATGATCTCGGCTCTTGTCGTCCGCTTGTACATCAAGATTTTTTTGAAAAAGCAGGTTGATTTCGAGCGTATAGTGATTTTTATGACGTATGCGGAAATACCGGTTTTTCTATCTTTTGCGATAATGGCTGTACTGCCATTCATGTTTCCGGTGCTGATATTTGTAAATTTTTACTCCGCATACATCATTATGTCGGGATATAATGTTTATTTTGCCGACATAATGGGTGAAGATAGGAAATATCATTTCCCTTCGACTCTTATTACATTTATTATTATTTATGCTCTTACGTATTTGGCATGGGGAGCATTGGCTAAAATTTAGACTGAAAGGTTAGTATAAATATGGGAAGCAACAAATTAGGAAAGTTGATGAAGAAGGATGTGCTTATCAAAAATAAGCGCGCGACTTTCGATTACGAATTGGTTGACAAATTCACAGCTGGAATTGTGCTTGTCGGGACGGAGATAAAATCCATCCGTTTGGGCAAGGCAAGTCTGGTGGACACATTCTGCTTCTTTGCCGGCAACAATGAGTTGTGGGTGAAGAACATGAACATTTCAGAATATTCGTTCGGATCCTACAATAATCATCTTCCACGTCGCGACAGAAAACTTCTTCTTAATCGCAAGGAGCTTATCAAGTTGCAGCGTGAGGTGAAAGACAATGGAATGACTATTGTTCCTACGAAGTTGTTTATCAATGACAAAGGACTTTGTAAGGTGGAAATAGCGTTGGCACGTGGTAAGAAGGAATACGACAAACGTGAGAGCATCAAAGAGAAGGATGCAAAGAGGGATATCGATCGTTACATGAAGAGATAAAATGGATTTTGTACTAAGGATGAAGGATGTTGCTCCTCGTATTTGGGGTGTCGACTTTCCTGAAAATATAAATTTTGAAGTTAAGCCTGGTGAGGTCTGGTGTATTCTTGGCGAGAATGGTTCTGGCAAAACAATGCTTTTGGATTTGATCTCAGGAAAAAGTGGAATACGAGGCGGAGAGTTGAAATATGGATTTTTTGATCCGAACAACCGTCCTGAAGGAATCAAGTATGCCAGCGACATGATCCGAACAATGTGTTTTGAGAGTGCGTACAAACTAGCCGACTATAATAATATGTATTATCAGCAGCGATTCAATTCGCAAGATAACGAGTTGGCTCCTACAGTGGGTGAACTGCTGAAACTGAGTGTAGAAAAGAAGAAGGGAACTCGTACACTTGATGCTGATCTGCTGAAATCGTTGATGGAGAAAATGAAAATCAACGATATAATTCATAAGCATATCATCATGTTGAGTAGCGGTGAACTACGTCGTTTCCTTATTGCTGAGGCTTTGATTTCGGTCCCACAATTGCTTCTTGTCGACAATCCGTTTATCGGACTTGATCCGTCGATGATGAAAGAGCTTAATGATTTCTTCACATTGCTTGCTAAGAATGGTCAGATGATGATTTTCTCTTGTCCGAGTGAGGAGGAGATTCCTGATTGTGCCACACATATCCTTCCTGTTAAAGATAAAAGATATCTTCCTGGAATTGAAAAGGATAAATATCTTGCCGATTCGGCTCTTAGGTCGACGGTGTTCGCTCCACGTAAATTCAAAACAGATGAGCTACAAGCCACAGTATTGTCGAAACCTGATTTTGATGAAGTGTTCTGTATGACCAATGTAAACGTGTCATATCCAGGCAGAACACTGTTCAAGGATTTGAACTGGCGGATTATGAAGGGAGAGAAATGGAGTTTGTCCGGACAAAACGGTTCAGGCAAAAGTACTCTTCTTTCGCTATTGTCTGCGGATAATCCGAAAGCGTATTCGTTGGATATCAGACTCTTTGGCCGTCAGCGTGGCACAGGAGAGAGTATTTGGGATATCAAACGTCATATAGGATATATCTCAAGTGAGATGCATCTCTATTTCCGTCAGGACCAGCCATGCAAGAAAATTGTGGCGTCTGGGTTCTTCGACACCATCGGACTTTTCCGTACACCTACGGATGCCCAGTATGAGTTGGCATTGCAGTGGATGAAACTTTTAGGTATAGATCATCTTGCAGAACAGTCGTTTTTGAAAGTGTCAGGAGGAGAGCAGCGACTTGTGCTAATCTGCAGAACAATGGTTAAAAATCCGGATCTGCTTATTCTCGATGAGCCACTTCACGGATTGGATCTTGCTAACAAGCGTCGTGTGCGTGAAATCGTGGAGAAATATGCTGCTCAGGATGAGAAGACGTTGATTTATGTCACTCACCGTAAAGCTGAAATTCCGTCTTGCGTCACCAAACATTTTGAGATTCAGAAATTGGGATAGGTTAAAATAGAGATGTCTATGAAGAAACTGCTGTATTTCATAATTGCGATATTTGTGCTGATTGCGTTGGCAGTCGGTGCGGTTTTCATTTTCTCCGACACCATCATGAAGAAGGTGTTGGACAAGGAACTTGAAGATGTCAGTGATAAATACGGAGTTTTTGTCAAGTATGAAGGATTGAAATTCAATGATCTTTCTTCAATGACGTTCAATGGAATCTCCTTGTATAAAGTAGACGCAGATAAAAACATCACTGATACCATCGTTACCGTCGACAGCCTCACTGCGACAGCCCAGCTACGCAGTTTGATGAAGAAAAAACTCAAATTGGTGAGTTTGAGAATTGCTGGAGTGGATGTTGTGTATAAGATGAAATCGCACAGAAGTGATGCGGATAGTTTGGAGGTTGAGACTGAAAATGTTGAGCATGGAAAAAAGAAAAGCATTTACGAAAAATTCAATCAGGCTACTGGATTGTTTTTCAGAATGATGCCAGAGCAGTTTTCACTTTCTGATCTGAATGTTTCGGTGGAGTCAGACTCTTTTTATGCCAAGATTGCCGTGCCTCGATTCCAGATTAAAGACGACAAGTTTGAGTCGGATATCATTTGTCAGGAGATGACGCATGAGATACAGAACATTTCACTTACTGGAACATATCAACGTAAGAATCAGACTGTCACTGCTGATATTCAATCAAATATAGATACGGCTAAGGTTATAGTTCCGTTGGTTGAGTATAAGTATGGAGCGAAAATCAGTGCGAATTTATTCTCTTTAAAAGTGTCTGTTGATGCTGATGAGAATGCGGAATTGTTTAAGATTAGAGGAAATGCGTCGGCAGAATATTTGTCTATATATCACGAGAGGCTTTCTGCCCAGACATTGAATTGTGGGGCTCCGTCTGCAGATTTTCTTTTGAATATTGATAGGAATAGTGTCGAGGTAGATAGTTCGACGGTGGTGCGTTTGGAAAAATTTGAGTTTTCTCCATATATCAAGTTGGAAAAAGGTGATAATTTCGGTTTGACAATCAAATTGGATAAAGACAGATTTCCTGCAGACGATTTGTTTTCATCTATACCTAGAGGATTGATGCCGAGTCTTGAAGGAATAAAGGTAGACGGAGATATTGATTATCATTTGTTGTTCAGTTTTGACATGGACAATATTGATTCCCTGCAGTTTACCTCTTCAATGAAAAAATATCCAGGATTCAAGATTACAAAGTTTGGCAACGTCGACTTACGCAAGATGCAGGACACGTTTACCTATTTGGCCTACGATCAGAATGTGTTACAGCGAAGGATTCTGTTGAGTGAACATAATCCAAACTACCGAAAGCTGGATGACATCTCCGTCTACTTGAAAAATGCCGTGCTATTCAGCGAGGATCCAAGTTTCTTCCGTCATCATGGATTTTTGGAGAGTGCCTTGCGAGAGAGCATGGTGAAGAACATCAAGGAGAAGAGATTTGCGAGAGGAGGCAGCACAATCTCCATGCAGCTTGTCAAAAATGTGTTTCTCAACAGGGAGAAGAAACTGCAGCGTAAGGCAGAGGAAGCAATGATTGTGTGGCTGATTGAAAACAATGCACTTACGTCAAAAGAGAGAATGTATGAGGTTTATCTCAATGTGATAGAGTGGGGACCAAACGTATATGGAGCTGCTGAGGCCGCTAAATTCTATTTTGACAAAGAACCGTCAAAACTGAGTATAGAAGAGGCCATATACCTTGCGATGATCATTCCACGTCCGAAGAAATTCAAGTGGTGTTTTGATGATGAAGGCAAACTACGTGATTCCTACGAACAGTATTTCTCGACAATATCGGGCAGAATGCTTAATGCTGAACTTATTTCAGAGAAAGAGAAAGATAAAATTTCTTGCAAAAATGTCGTGCTTACAGGCGACGCCGCAAATATGTTGAAAAAAGGATCTTCAGCTCCTGTCGAGGAAGAAGATGTGGATGAGACAGAAGAGAAACCAAGTCTGTTAAAAAAACTCTTCAAGTTTAGAAAAAAGGAAAAATGATGGATGGCACGAGTGGGTTCACTAAGAAACGCCATGAAAAAATATTGTCGGTATTTGACCAGACGTATATTCAGGATGGAGACCCACAGTTTGTATCTATGTCAGGTAGGGATATTTCAGAAGATAAAGATATGGAAAGAATCATCAATCGTCTTGCAAAAGCAGCTACAATCTCAGATATTCGTATGACGATGAATATTGAGGATGAAATTTATTCTGAGTTGGAAAACTTAGACACAAAGATTCTTTCTCAAAAAAAAGCCTTGGGTCAAAAAGATAAACAGTTGGCTCATCAGGAAGAGCAGTTGGCTCATCAAGAAAAGCAGTTGACCCAACAAAAAGAATTACTTCGAAATACCATCAAAATGCTTCTTGAAACTGGCAAAACACCGTCTGAAATAGCTGATAATCTACATCTCGATATTGATGATGTTAATGAGCTAATTTGATATTAAGGATAATTATATTAAGCAAAAGAATGTACCGAAGATGTCATAGAAATTTTTTCTTGTTTTAAGGTGGATATTTTTTTATTAAAAATCAATTGTTTGACGGATATAATGTTTTTTTTCTGCAATATCCGTCAAATTTTATTTGATTTTCCTACATCGTTTGCTTCCATATATTTTCCTTTTTTAAATTATTTTTTATTATTTCCCGTATTCCGCTATTTTTCCCATTGATTTTTATATTTTTGCTATCACGAAATGTATTGTTTCGTAATTTACGTGCGGAATATGATTTTGAGATTATTTACAATACTTTATCTAACATTGGCATTCTGCAGCTTTACGTCGGCTGTGAAGTATGTTGATTTGAGCCATAATGTCAGGAATGTGCGGTATAGCATCGCACAATACACTACTCTTGACGGAATGGGAAGCGACAAAGTCTTCGCTTTGATGCAGGATTCCCACAAGAATGTCTGGATAGCGACAGATTTTTCACTAGACCGTTTTGATGGAAAAACATTCCACCACTATACGAAAGACAAATACAAAGAGATGCAGCGTAATGATCTGCGTCTTGTGAGAAAATGTGTGGTGAATGGAAAAGAGGAAATTTTTATCGGTTCGTACAACGGACTTTGTATGAAATATGACGAGGCATATGACAAATTTGTTGATGTCAAACCGCTTGAATACGAGAAGAATATCTATAAAGAACCACATCAGTTTAAGGTATGCAAGGATGGCAACTGCTATATGTCGACAGTTGATGGCTTCTATAAATATGACGGTGAGCGTTTCACCCATGACTTTAATCTTTTCGTTCCGACGCAGAAAATGTTCATCTCTGATTTCCACGTCGACAGCCATAACCGTTTTTATTTTGGAGGAATCCAGAATTTCACAGTTATGGATAAAAATGGAAATGTCATAAAAAAATATCAGGAGTCTGACGGATGTTCAGGTATAATCGTAAAATTTGTGGAACTGTCTGATTCACGTCTTGCTGTTATTGGCAGTGGCTCATTGATTCAGGTTCTCAACGTAGGAGGAGACAGTGTTGTAGTCGAATCTATTGTTAAACTACCGTTTTTTTCCACTTATGATGTCTTACTCGCATCGGATGGCAAACTATATATGGCAACAGACGGAGATGGACTTTGGCGCGTCGACACAGATCTGAGTGAAAAATCTGAGTTTGAACATATTCTTTCTTATGGAGAGCAACCCAAAGAACTGAATAAAATTTATACCATGATGCAGAGTGCCGACAATGATATTTGGCTTGGCACACAGATGGGAGGCGTCTTTCGTCTTTCGTTAGACAGAGAGAAAGGTGTGAACTATTCCACGGATTTCGGATTGGAGAATATGGTAGTCTCAGATTTCCTGGAATTGCCAAACGGAGATCTTTTCATTGCGACTGATGGTCAGGGTGTCTATATCCTCGACAATAAATTTCAGGTCAAGAAAAAAATACCGCTCACATCAAACAATATTTTAAGGGCAGACTGGAACATGCGTGGCAATATCTGGCTTTCCACTTGGGGCGACGGTATAATTGAGATGGATCCTAACACGTTCAAGACAAAGAATCTGGATTTTGAAAATTCTGAATTTGCCCGCCCTACATGTGTTTTTTCAGTGACAGAACTTAATAATGGGGAGGTATATCTTTGCACTGCAGGTGTGGGGTTGTGGATTAGACGGACAAATGGAAAATGGGAACAGTTTGATCTACGGGAAGAAGATTATACAATAGAAGACAATTGGGTGTTTCGAGCATTGGAAACACCTAATCATAATGTGTGGGTCGTCACATCAAATTCGATCGCGTTGGTAAAAGATGGTGTGGTTAAACATGCGTTGCCTTGTGTGGTGTTGGAAAAAACACATAATCCGCTTATGTTTGCAGATTCACAAATCGATGGCTATGGCAACCTGTATGTCGCAACATCACGTGGCATTATGGTGATAATGGAGTCGACACTTGAATATAAAATGTTGGATTATCTCCCGTATAATATAGATTACAGATCCATAGAAAAGAAGAAAGACGGTACTTTTGTCTGTACAACATCAGACGGTATTCTGAGCTTTAATCCAACTACTCAGAAACATTCATTTATTCCTACGAATTCTATGAAGACACAAAAGAAATTTTTTACAAATTCGTCACTTCTTTTGCGTAAGAATGGTCAAATACTGGCAGGTACTTCAAGTGGATTCTATATTGTTTCTGGCTCGCTCAAACAGCAGGTTAACAAAATTGGCGACCTTAATTGGGGTGCTGTTTATGTTGACGGAACTCGTATTCATCCTGATGACGTATTGTCGATTGAGGCTTCGCATAATAAAAATGTGAATATAGAGGTGAGGGTCGCGGATTTCCGTGAAAATGTACAGGACAGACTTTATTATAAATTGGAAGGCAAGGATGATAATTGGAGCGAAGTGCCAGAAGACAAGGTGATCAGATTCACCTATCTTCCGAGCGGTAACTTTAAGTTGAAGGTGGCTTATTTTCAAGACGCTGACAAAATAGATACCAGCAAATATTTGGAAATGCGACTTGCTGTATCTCCAGTATGGTATCAGTCGTGGTGGTTTTATTTAGCAATGTTGGCTTTCATTGGTTTAGGATTCAAATTGATGTACCAATACCGTCTGCGCAAACACATGATTCAGGAGAAAATCTTGAAAGAAAAAGTTGCGGAGCGAACAGAAGAACTCCGTACTGCTCTTGATATGAAGGAGAACATTATATCTGTGATTGCTCATGACCTGAAAAACTCAATGTTTGGAATCGTTGGCGCTTTATCCCCTTATAACGACGAGAATGCTCCAAAGAATCCGGAAACGGAAAAACTCAAGAAGGCTTATGAACAGGCAAGTACTTTGCAGAACACGATGCTTTCTCTTGTAAATTGGGCTATTGCTAAACGAGAGACAACAAAACCAGTGCTTGTTGAAACAGATGTTGTGGCAATATTGGAAGAGGTGGTTAATTTGAATTGTGCTGTGATTGAGGATAAGCAGATATCTATAGTTCGTAAATTTAAGACCACAGATTATGCTACGTCGGACGAAAGAATGCTCTCTACGATTCTTCGTAATCTAATGAACAATAGTATAAAATACACTCCTGAAAATGGAGAGATTGTATTGTCTACATATTCTAGGGACGGAATTTTCTTTGTCGAATTCTCCGACAATGGAAAGGGTATGACGGAAGATCAATTGGCTGTGTTGAGATCTTCTTCTGGTGTGATTAAGAATGGAGAGACCGGTTTTAGTGGTGAAGTCTCTACAGGTTTGGGCTTCTCTCTAATCTACAGTTATCTTGATATTCTTGGAGCGACGATGCAAATAGAGAGTGAAGTGGGAAAAGGCACTCGAATCACTGTCGGAATTCCAGCCGCAGAACAAAAGAATGCCGTAAAAAAACTTGATGTTAACGAGAAGATATCCCTTGATTTTTCATTCATGCAGAATAAACGAATCCTTATAGTGGAAGACGACGAGTTGATTCTCGACAACCTCAAGAATCTTCTGTCTGGTTATTCTAAAGTCGACACGGCAAACAATGGTCAGGTGGCTTACACAAAAGCATTACAGACTATTCCAGACTTGATTGTCAGTGATTTGCAGATGCCTATAGTGAATGGTTTTGAACTTTGTAAGATGCTACGTTCTCAGGAAAAAACAAAGAATATTCCATTTGTGATAATGTCTGCTTCCGGAAGTGAGAGAGCAAAACTTTCCACTTTGAAGGTCGGTGCACTCGACTATATCAACAAACCGTTTAAGAATGAGGAGATGTTGCTCAAGATATACAATATCTTGAAACTGAAAAATGAGTCTCCGGAATTTTTTGGCAATACTCAGGATGAGTCTTTGGAAATCGGTTTCGTGAAAGATTTCAATGCAATGATAGAACAGCATTATACTGAAAGCGACTTGACAATCGGAAAGATGGCGTCGCTCCTTTGTATGAGTACAGCTACGCTAGGACGTCGTTGCTCCACTCATTTTGACAAGACTCCGATTCAGTTGCTTCTCGACTATCGTATGAATCTGTCCCATACAATGCTTACGATGCCAAATCAGTCGTTGTCAATCAGTGATATAGCGTATAAAGTTGGATTCTCAGATCCTGCTTACTTTTCGAAAAAATTCAAGGAATATTTTGGCGTCGCACCGTCGCAAGTGATCGGATAACAACAATGAAGTAGTAAAGTGTTGATTTTGCGTAACTGAAAGTTTTTTATATCTTTGCCGATACTACTATAATATTGTACGAAATTTTAGTCTTATATGACAAGTCAAAGTCATCCTAAAGGTTTGTATCTGCTTTTTTCCACTGAGATGTGGGAGAGATTCAGCTATTATGGAATGCGCGCTATTTTCACGCTTTTCCTTATCGGTGCGATGTGCTATGATAAAGAGACAGCGTCTGAAATGTATGGAAATTATACAGGGTTAGTTTATCTCACTCCATTGATTGGTGGCTATATGGCGGACAATTACTGGGGCAATAAGCGATCTATTATTGTAGGTGGCACACTTATGGCGTTAGGTCAGTTTTTCCTTTTTCTTTGTGCTTCATTTTTGGGGCAAGGAATGCTTACTCATTCGCTTCTTATTGTAGGACTTGGACTTTTGGTGCTTGGCAATGGTTTCTTCAAACCGAATATCTCAAGCATGGTGGGAACATTGTATCCCGACAATGATCCTCGTAAGGATTCCGCATACACTATTTTCTACATGGGTATCAATTTCGGAGCATTCTTCTCTCCGCTTGTTTGTGGATTCTTTGGAGTCACAGGAAATCCTGAAGATTTTAGATATGGATTCTTGGCGGCTTGTGTAGGAATGATTATTGGAGTTGTTTCTTTTTGGCTCGGAAAAGAGAGATATCTGGTTACTCCTGATGGTGAAGAAATAGGAGGAGTGCCTCATATTGCAGTTTCAACATCGATGTCGGAATCCCCAGAAACAACTTTAATGCTTGACTCTCATGAAGACACGTCGTCTGCTCATATATATAATGATAAATCAAAAATTGGTTTGTTTGTACTTTTGGAAGTGGCTGTGTTCGGATTGTTGTATTGGCTTTTCGACGGTGATTATATCGGAGCGTTGATTTATAGTTTGAGCTGTGTTGTTCCAGTCTATATCATAACAGACAAAACATTAGTCAAAGAAGAGAGACGAAATATTTTGGTCATCTATATTCTTGCGTTCTTTGTTGTGTTCTTTTGGGCTGCGTTCGAACAAGCCGGAGCATCACTGACATATTTTGCAGAGGAGCAGACCGATAGGATTCTGCCAAATTTTTTTGATCTCAATTTGACGTTGACGAGTAAAGTCGTTTCAATAGTTTTATTCACAGCTTTGGCAGTTTGTTTGACATATTTGATTGGCAAGAAAATTAAGAATAGTTTTGATTTGCCAACATATTTGTCCGTGATAATTTTTGCTGTGACAATTTCATTCATATTTTTCAGCTCAGGCGATGAGGTCAACACCAGCTATTTTGGAAGTCTGAATCCGATTTTCATTATCATACTGGCTCCCGTAATGTCATCGATGTGGATGACGTTGGAAAGTAAGAACATACATATCGCGTCGCCTACAAAACAAGCGATAGGATTGGCGTTACTTTCATTTGGATATTTTTTCATAGCATATGGAGTTGATGATGTTCCAGTAGGAGAGAAAGTGTCGATGATGTGGATCACAACCTTGTATTTGGTGCTGAGTGTCGGAGAGTTGAGTTTGTCACCAATCGGATTGTCGATGGTCAACAAGTTGTCGCCAGCAAGGTTTGCGTCATTATTGATGAGTGTGTGGCTTTTGTCTTCGGCGACAGCCAATAAATTTGCGGGTGTATTATCAGCATTATATCCAGAGGCTAATGCAGATGGAATAGTCGTAGCCAAATCGTTTATGGGTTATGAAATTGAGAATTTGCATGATTTCTTTATGGTGTTTGCTGTAATGTCAGGTGTGGCGTCAGTATTATTGTTCTTGATTTGCAGATGGATCAATAAGAATGTGAAATGCTAATTCCGTCTTCCTGATTTTTAAAGAAGATTATTATGGAATTTGTTTTTAAGCGATATTATGAATTAAGTAAAGCCGTTATATCAGTAATGGCTATGATTCTTATGTCTGTTACATCAATATATGCGGAAAAATTCAATGCATGTGGCGACACATCAATTTGGAGTGCCTATCTGAAAGATGTAGCCACAGATGAGATATTGGAGACATATTATCCAGAAGAGTTTTTTACTGACAGTGGTGGATGTCTTCCTGGCTACAATTCAAATAGAAATCCGTATTTAGTTCCTGAGTTTGTATATTCAATGCCAAGTTGTGATATAGATTCATTTGAAATACATTTTAGATATAAGTTAGCGGATCGATATATACTGAATTATATAACAATTATTTCTGGTATATGGTTTTATGTAGAAGAAGATTTTCAGTTGGATTTTAATGAAATATTGAAAAGTAAGGATAATAGAAAACGAATCTATTTTTCAGTCTCAGATACGATAAATCAGAAATCTGGTTTGAGATATTCTCAAATAGAAGATGATATGTGGTTCAAATATAAAGATGGTGTGATTACTAATAGTAATGGTGGTGTTAGTTATTGGAATATCTGTATGATTGAGAAATTGTCTTTAACGTGGGATCTTTTGGGAGGAATGATTACTTATATGTCAGTTAAAATCAATGAAGATTTTTATGAGGAGGATTTCACAGACTGTAGTAACGCTATGAGATATAATGAGTGTCCTCCTAAAGAGCCTGATTTTATCAAAGTGATTTGTGAACAGATTCCGGATTGCAAAAATGATATTTACAAATTCTATACAGAGAGTAACCTGGAAGATATTCATTGGGTGAGTTTGGACGGGCTGTCACACGATGGCAAAGATCTTACTATGATGCTGGATGAATTTAATGGCGGATGTGTGGCCGTGTGGGCTCAAAAAGATCCGTGTACTCCTCCTGTCTACGATACAATTTGTCCGCCTAAACCAGATTTTGTTGTGAAAGAAACAGAGGTAAAAGACACTATTTGTTGGAGTGACCCGTTTGTTGTGGACGGAAATAAAATCACGGAAAGTGGAATCTATGAGGAGGTATTCACAGCGGCGAACGGATGTGATAGTATTGTACGTTATAAAGTCACTGTAAATACTGCAGACACTACTTTTTCGGATACCGTTTACAGATGTGGAATAAAGAGTATTTCCAATACAACATACATTAAAGATACAATCGAAATAGAAGGGGCTTGTCCTGGTTTGCAGATGTCTCCGCTCGGACAAGCCAGTGGACGTAATCATGTCACGATTGGTACAGTTAAGGAAGAACAGAATGAGGTTTCTATTGATGTGTTTAACAATATAGGAAATATCACATACACTACAGTGTGGATGGGAAATGTTGAAGAAGAGAAGGTCTCCGGAACTTTGGAGTTTGACAAAGCTGGAATGTATAAGATTGTCGCATACGACGAAGAGACAGGGTGTAAAGATAGTATACGCTTTTATTATATGACCCCGATTAAACCAGATGTTTATTTTAATCCAGATAATTCGGAAGACAATAAATGGGATGTGATAGGTATAGAGAAATATACTAATTATAGAATATTCATTTATGACCGATTTGGAAAAATGTTGATGTCGTATGAAAATGAGTTCGACGGTTGGGATGGCGTCTACAAAGGAAGAACTATGCCGTCGACTGATTATTGGTATTCGATTGAGGTTGATGAGGCTGATATAAGTATGCGTGGTCATTTTACGTTGGTCAGAACACCGTAAAAAATTGCTTTTATCAATCCTATTGGTTTTGAATTTTAATTCAAAAAAATTATTTAATTTTGCGAAAAATTTTTTGATATGTTTTCAGGTATTGTTGAAGGAATGGGCACTGTCCGTAAATTGGTGCAGGATGGAACAAACTTACATCTGACGCTTTCGTGTCCGTTCACATCGGAATTAAAGATAGATCAAAGTGTGGCTCACAACGGTGTCTGTCTTACAGTGGTAGACATCAATGGAGATGAGTATACAGTCACGGCTATCAAAGAGACTCTTGACAAATCCAATCTTGGCAAACTTTCTGTAGGCTCGAAGGTAAATCTGGAGAGAAGCATGATGATGAATGGTCGACTTGATGGCCATATTGTCCAGGGACATGTTGATCAGACTGCAACTTGTATTGACCGTAAAGTGGAGCAGGGCAGCCATTATTTCACATTTAAGTATGAAGCCGATGACTCTATGATTTCGGCTGGCTATTTCACAGTGGAGAAAGGGTCTGTGACGGTTAACGGTACAAGTTTGACTGTTTGCCGTTCAAAAAGAGACCAGTTTACTGTGGCAATTATCCCATACACATTGGAACATACAAATTTCTGCGACATCCAGGTAGGGTCGGTGGTGAATATAGAGTTTGACATCATCGGCAAGTACATCGCACGTCTGCAGGGATTGCAAAAATAGAAACATTGATATTAAGATATAATTAGGATGAAAAGACAATTATTCGTATCTCTTTTTGTTGCATCTGCTGCGGTGACAGGCGTCGCGCAGGAGGTGAAGGTTGACGAAAACAATGAGGTTAAGTCAGTGGTTACAAGTTTGGCAGTTGCCAACAAGGATGTTATCAATACAGGTGTTGCGGCGGACACTGCATCGTGGAAGTTTCCAGGGACTCTCTCTTTGAGTGCTGTCCAGACATCTCACAACCCTTATTCTGTAGAAGGTAACGGAACGGTCGTAGGCGCAAACTTCTCGGCGACGTTGAATGCCAACTATATTCGTGCCAAACATAAGTGGGATTCTAAACTTGAGGTCGCTTATGGAACGAACTTCTCTAAGGACTATGAGGGAGAACCGTATTGGAGAAAGCAAAATGATGAGTTGAAAGTGTCTACTAAGTACGGTTATATGGCAGACAAAAACGTCTACTATACAGCCAAAGCATCTTTTGAGACACAGTTCACTCCAACATACAGATATGACGACATCGATGCAATGACAGAGGAAGGCTTTGAGTTTGATAATACTAGCCGTGAAGAGAGAATCGACACAGGTGTTGTCAAGAATATGTTCGTCAATCCGGCATATTTGAAGTTGTCTTTAGGATTGGATATGAAAATGTCTGACAAAGAGGATCTTTTCTTCTACGTCTCTCCTCTTTCTGCTCGTTGGACATTCTGTGAGAATGATGTGATTGCGTCAAGTTATTCGATGGAGAAGAATAAGGACGACGTCGATAATCTATATAAGAATACCCGTTTTGAGGCCGGTGTTCTTTTCAATTTGAACTATTCGAAGTCTTTCAATGACGTATTTTCGTTGAATACATCTCTTGAGGCATTCTTCGCCGCATACGGAAAGGCTCGCGTCTATCAGCTTTCTGATGATGCGATCAGAAACAATATGCTTCTTGATTTGAATAATATCAAGGAAGACTGGAATGATGATGACTATGTCGCAAGACATGGACGTTATGTTATCTGGAAAACAGAATTTATCCTCAAGGCTACTAAGTATTTGACATTCAACTTGCGTACTCAGTTGAAGTATGATAATTCTGAGGTCGATTACCACAAGGATCTTATCCGTGCTGACAAAGGAGACTGTGATGACACTCGTGTTAGTTTGTTGAGCAAAGACGCTCGCTACTATAACTACGGTTATAAGAAGGCATTCTGGCAATTCTGGGAATCATCATCACTTGGTATCTCATACTCATTTTAATTAAGGGAAATAATTCTTTAATGTATTGACGATAATGAAAACAAAATATAATTTGCTTGCATCTGTAGTTGTTGTTATGGGAGTTTCGGCAGTAGCTGCTCAGGAGGATGTAAATGAAGGATTGAAGATAATCAAGGAGACTCAAAGCACAGTGTCTGAACTTGCTACGTCTATTAAGGATGACGCGAATGCTGATTGGGCTTCGGATACTGCTTCGTGGAAATTCCCGGGTATGGTCGGAATGAATGCCGCTCAGACTTTCCATAATATCTATTCTCACGACGGAGTTGGTTCCACTTTTGCTGTGGACGGTTATTTGAACTTGAATGCCAACTATACTCATGCTCGTCATAAGTGGGATAACAGTTTCTCTGTAAAGTATGGTGTCAACCTTTCTTCTGAATATGAGCATAATCCAAAGGTTCATAAGGCAATTGATGAGTTGAACTTGTCTACTAAGTATGGCTTCAAGGCGACAAAGAGCATTTTCTATAGTGCGATGGCTTCGTTTGAATCACGTATCACTCCTACTTATAATTACAAAAATGTAGACTCATGGTTCTCCGACAGAATTGATGAGGTTAAGGCAGAGGGTGGCTTGCAAGCCAATGAGACTCCAATCGGACATGTGAACAAGATGTTCGACGAGTTGGATAGAGACAGTATCAAATCATTGGGTATGATGCAGAACAAGTTCGGAAATCCTAATATTGTTAAGGCATCTCTTGGTGTGGACTTTGTTCCATGTTGTTTTAAGGGTGATTTGTCGATGTATGTTTCTCCTATCACAGGTAAGTTCACATTCTGTAAGGATGATGATATCGCGCCTAACTATTCGATGAAGCGTAACGTTGACGGATCTTATGAAGATGTACGTACTGAAGTCGGTGCATTGTTCAATATCAATTACACTAAGTCGTTCAACAAAGTGTTCACTTTGATTTCTAAACTTGAAGGTTTCTACGCTTACAACAAGGAAACTTATGGATTCAGTGATGCTTTCATGAAGAAATACCATCAGGTAAACAAGGGTATGATTGAAGTTGGTTCGGACGTGGTTGATTTGAAAGAGTATGTCGATGGACTTATCTCTTCTACTCAGTCGTTGCAGTTCGACAATGATGGTGTGATGACAGATATCTACGACAAAACAAATGGATGGGCGTTGAAGTTTAATCTGGATTTATTGTTCAAACTGACTAAGCATATTGATCTTTCTATCAAGACACAGTTGAAGTATGACAAGGCGGAAATCAACTATCATAAGGATATTCAGAAAGTTGACGAGGATGTACTCGACAAGAAGGTTGACAGACGTGATGCCAAGTATTTCGACAGCGACTACAACTATGGCTATCGTAAGGCATATTTGCAGTTCTGGGAGAGCACAACTCTAGGATTATCATACACATGGTAATATAGAAGTGACGTAGACGTGAAAAATGCGTCTGCTGAATCAAAATGAAATGGGACGGATTTATTCCGTCTCATTTTGTTTTTGTGAAATTATAAATCGAAAAAACGACACAAAAAAATGAATGATGTCGACATCGTGAATCGAATAAACCGACACCAAAATGTACGATGTTTGCCGACATCATACATTTTGGTGTCGGCTACCGTCGCAAGCGATAAAGGGTCTACGACCCTTGGGGTGAGGTGTTTGGCGTGTGTCGTCAGGTTCGTAGAACCTGTATTGACGAAGTCAACGGTAGCCGATACCAACAAAGTTGGTGTCGGGGTCGGAATCGGGGAATGGTTTATGATATGATGATTGATGATTTTATTTTCAAAATCAATTATTAAGCATTATATTTGCAGTGTGACAAAAAAAGCATACCGTTATAACGCATGTCATATCAAAATTTATCATGAATTATAGAAACAACGAATACCGAGCTTTAGCCGAGTGGGAACGTCAAAGTTTCGTACAGCTTACATGGCCACACGAGAATACCGACTGGAACTATATTCTTGGTGATGCTGTTCGTACATTCTGCGATATTGCTAAGGCTATCATCCGTTTTGAAAAACTTGTTATTGTGTGTCAGGATGAGGCAGAAGTCCGTCGTCACCTTGGGAATGTGGACTATTCGCAGATTGTCTTCACTCAGATTCCAAGCAACGACACATGGGCTCGTGACCATGGCGGAATAACTATGGTGAAAGACGGACGAATGAAGGTTTGCAACTTCATTTTTAATGGCTGGGGGCAGAAATTCGCGTCGGATAAAGATAATCAGATCACTTCGGAGATGCGAAAGAAAGGGCTTTTTTCATCTGATGTTGACGTTGTGGATATTCCTTTTGTCCTTGAAGGAGGAAGTGTGGAATTCAATACCCGTGGCGAACTATTGTCGACATATAATTGCTTGAATGCTCCAAACCGCAACAACCATTATTCTGGCAAACAGGTGGAGGAGATTCTTACGAAGATTTTCAATCTGAAGAAAGTGCACTGGCTTTATAATGGCGATTTGATCGGCGACGATACAGATGGACATATTGATACACTTGCTCGTTTTTGTGATGATACCACGATAGCTTATGTGAAGTGTGACGACGTGAATGATGACCATTATCAGTGGCTGAAGGCTATGGAGGATGACTTGAAAGCGTTGAGAGATGTGGATGGGAAACCGTTTAATCTTGTCCCACTACCGATGCCCGATGCAGTGTTTGATGAGAATGACGAACGTATTCCAGCGACATACGCCAATTTTTTGATCCTCAATGGGGCTGTGCTGGTGCCAACATATAATCAGAAACATGATGCGGATGCTATCGCAATTTTGCAGAAGGTGTTTAAAGATAGAGAGGTTATCGGAATTGACTGCCAAACTTTGATCCGCCAGCATGGTTCGCTACACTGTGTGACTATGCAGTATCCTGAAGGTGTATTAAACGAAAGTGGAAAGACAATCCCGTCTTCAGCAATTAAGAAAGAGTGGAATAGTGAGGAAATTTTCCCTCAATTCGATATGTGTGGTATTTGATAAGTGTGACTTGACTACAAATAAATAATTTAAAAGATGTAATTATGGTGGAAAAAACAGAAATGCCTGAAAAAAAGAGATTTTTTGCAGAAGGATTGTCAAATGTATTTAAGATAAATACAAAGAGAATCGTGTTGGCAATAGTTTGTGTAGTATTGCTGATTTTAGGAATGTTTTCTTATGATATCATAGAGCCAGATGAACGTGGCGTTTCTGTGACATTAGGAGAAATCTCTTGTGATGAACCACTGGAGCCGGGAATCGTGACTCATCTTCCTTTTGTCACAAAGATAGAGCGTTTCAGCGTTGTGCCTATGACATACGAGGTTACATTCTCTGTGGGTGATGACGGTGCTATCACAAAAGATATGCAGACTGTTGGATCGACTGTGGTTGTACGATATAATTATGATGAGAAACGTATTTTGGAAATCGTGAAGAAATACCGCAAGTCTTCAATTATAGAGGATGCGATGAGAGACTGTATAAAGGCGTCTCTAAAGGAGATTACAGGTAAATACAGCATTTATGACCTTATTGCAAACCAGCAGGATATCACTCAACAACTAAGTAATGTGGTGTTGAGAAGAATGCAGGATAATTATCCGATTCTAATCAATTCGACAACAATCACAAATTTTGATTGGGCAGACGATTTCGACAGAATGATCAAAGAGACTGCCAACCGTACACAGCAGGTAAAGCAGGCTGAGCAGGAGGCTAATGTGGCAGCCGCACAAGCACAGAAGAAAGTGCGTGAGGCTGAGGCAGAGCGTCAGGCAGCTGAGGAGTTTGCCAAGGCTGAAGTGTTGAGAGCTCAGGGAGAGGCGGACGCTCAGAAGATCAGAGCCGACGCTCAGGCTTACGAGGCACAGAAGATTATGGCAAATATGAATGCCATGAGAGCTCAGTGGGAATACAATGTTAATTTGGAGAGAGCAAAGCGTTGGGATGGTAAAGAAGTTCCGGATGCTGCTTATGTAGTGCCAGGTACTGGTGCTGTTGTCCCATTGACTACTAAATAAAGATAGACAATTGTCTCTATTTATTGTATAGATAGAGATTTATTCAAACGGTGATATATTGCTGATTTTGCGGTATGTCACCATAATATTTGATACTTATGGAATTGATTAACAGAGATATGACGTTCTTCGCCAATGTCGGTGCGGATAAGAACGAAAGAGGCATCACCTCTACAGCTGCGACTCATTTGTCGGAACTTGCCACTGAGATAATTGCCGGTTGCAAGGCAAAACTTGAGTCTGCGTCTTTTGTTAATGGATTTGTTGACATTGTAGGCTCAGCCAACGACAAAGGAAAACAGGTGGAGATCGGATACGCCACCCATCAGCTTGCCGAGTTCAACACAATGGTGGCAAGAGTGGGAGAGATGCATTCTTTTTGCGCGTGGATGCGTGAGGCGGTGAAGACGAAGGAGAGGATGATGGAAGAGGTTTCCGACGTCACTCTTGATGATTGGGCTGAGGCAAATAATATTGTCCTGCCGAAGATGCCTGTGCGTGAGGATGAACTGACCGAGCAAAATATCATCCAAACACTATCTGTGGCTGAGAGATGTGAGTATTATTCTTTGGAAGCTAAGGCGGCTGCGTATGGTAAGTTCATTCATCCTGACGAACCGTTCTCTATCGCACGACGTCGTTTGCAGGAAATAATGTCAAAGCCGATCACTACGCAGGGAGAGGGAAGCTCATTGCTTATCTACCGTTATGAAAATTCCGTGGATGAGGAAGATGTGGAGAAGGTGTATCTGCAGTTGCAGAGCGAACACCGTGATGCTGAGAAACGTCTGAATCAGATCAAGACGTCGATCAAGAAAAAACTTAATATCGCCAAGGCTGAGCAGACTGAGGCTTATAAGAACAAACTTGATTCATATCAGTCGGAATCACAAAAAATCAATGCGGATTTCAGTTCTTGGCAGCGACGTGAGATTGAGCAGATTTCAAGTTTGAAGATTATCGTGCCAAACGATTTGCAATCCACATTCGATTATCTTTCTGCTTTAGACGAGAAAAAAACACAAACAGAATAATCGGTGAGTGATGCGTGTGGCCGCAAAGGATCCACACCGTCACTCTTTATGACGCTATAGCTGACACTTCAGTTTGGCTATGCAAGGCATAACCTAGTAGAATACCGCAAGGTAAAAATGCTTAAAGTTTTCTATTGGCGGCGTCTCTCATAAAAATCTGAAGACCTTGTCTTCGTGGGATGCCGGTCCTTGTCTTTGCCTTCGTCTTTGTCTCAAGTCGGCTATGGCGTCGACGATTTTTATTGCCTACTATGTTACGTCAGACGGATTTGATTTCGTCTCATACAATTATCCAATCATGTATAAAAAACTATTTATAGATTTCGACGATACATTATACGACACAAGAGGTAATGCTGAAATATCTCTTCGTGAGATGTTCGACCATTTCCAATTGAATCAGTATTTTCATGATTTTGAAACGTTTTCTCACTCATACTGGAAAACAAATGTTGAGTTGTGGGCACAATATTCAAATGGGGAAATAGAACGTGACTATCTTATTATAGAGCGATTCCGTCGACCATTATCTGAAGGTGTTGACGCTAATGGGAATCATTTCAATCCTACAGAGGAATTTTGTTTGAAAGTGAGTGATGTCTTCCTCGATTTCTGTGCTGTTAAGCCAGGTGTGGTGGATGGAGCTCATGAACTGATGGAATATTTGAAGAAGAAAGGATACCGACTCATCATGTGCAGTAATGGTTTTCATGAAATACAGTATCGCAAGCTAAAATCATGTGGACTTTTGGATGCATTCGATCAGATTATTCTTTCTGAAGACGCGGGAGCAAACAAGCCGAGTCCTGTTTTTTTCGACTATGCATTTGAAGCCACAGGAGCGACACCTTCAGACACGTTGATGATTGGAGACAATTTTTCTACAGATATTTTGGGAGCAAAGAAAGCAGGTTTGGCTACAATGTTCTTCAACCGTCATCCTGAATCATTCAAAGCCACGGAATCTGTGGATTATGAGATTCATTCATTAAAAGAGGCGATGGAATTGTTATGATTTGCGAAAAATAAGGCGATGTCCTATTTTAACGTCAATTCGGAGTTATAGAAGAATGTTATAGTTGGAGAAAACTGACAGTTGGAGTGTCATAAATGAGGATTGTTAAGGGCGGAACGCCCTAACCCTCCCCATCAGTGCGAAGCCGTAGGCGAGCACATATAAAAACACAGAGGATAGAAATCCATGAGAAAAGACTACGGCTTTTTATGAGAAAAAAGAGTTGAAAAATCTATCATAAAATAAGATAGTGCCAAAAAATTTTGTTTTGTATTTAATTTTTCTAATTTTGTCATCGTTTTAACGCTGTTTATAGAAAAATGCGAAGCAATAGGGTATTTATAAGCGTTAAAGCAATAGTTAGTTTTATATTAAAAGTAGTTTTTATGAAGAATTTATTCAAGTTTGCTGCAATGATGGCAGCGGTTGTTTCTGTGTCATCGTTTGTTTCTTGTGATGACGATGAAAAGTTTGAAAGCAAGACTTTTACGGTTGAATTGCCAGCCCCAGTACCACCTATGATGATCGATGATGCTACTCATAAAAGAGGTTGGGAGTGGATAAACCAATCAGAAGCTGCTGTTGATGCGGTTTCGTTTAAGTATGTTCGTGATTCTGCAGACCTTTTGGGAAACTCACGTAAAGAGGTTTGGACATTTTCGACTAAAGAAAATGGGGTAGAGGAGCTAAAGTTTAGCTTTTACAGACTCGATAAATCTATAATTCCTTCATTTAATGATTCTATCGTTCCTTCATTTAATGATTCTATTATATATCTTCCAATTGATACAACTGCTTATTATGATGGTTCTGTTTCGGAAGAGTTTTTTAAGGATCGATTGTTAGGAAACCATTTTAGTAATGATCCTGCATCTCGAGTTGTAAAAGATACAGTGATCACATTCAAGAAATAATTTGATGAATTTCCAATTCCGATAAAATCCAGTTTTGAAAAAAACTATGGTTGTGGATTTGTTATGTGGCAGATTCCAGCCGTATTTTTTTCGATAATGCGTAATTGTAGGGGCGATCCATTGTGGTCGCCCCTTTTACATTTACAAAAAAATTGGTTCTCACCAAATACGTCGCTAGACGTTTTATATTGGTGGCAAATATATAGATGGATTCCCATCCTTACCCCGTTTAGGGGTATTGGTGATGAAAAACCTATGCATTTATAGTTTTTCGCAGAAAACATACGCGTCGCCAAACAGTCCTTCCAAGTTCGGCTTCTCCTCAAAGAATCCGAAAAGAGATGATCCTGAACCAGACATTGATGCGTAGACAGCTCCTAATTCGTATAGTTTTTCTTTGATTGCCGCCACAGACGGGTGTAGCGCGAATATAGTTTTCTCAAAATCGTTTTCCAACTTGCCTTTCCACTCTTTCATCGGCAATGACACAATATCCCTGCAATTGATTTTGGCTGGAGCAGGTGTGATTCCACGGAACGCATCGGCTGTGGACACATGCACGTTTGGCTTGACCAAGACGAAATAGTAGCCGCTAAGATTCACGTCGATATCGGAAAGAATCTCTCCTTTCCCTTCAGCATACATCGGACGGTTGTAGATGAATATCGGACAGTCCGCGCCGATTGTGATGGCTATCTCTGCCATTTTCTCGTCGCTCCATCCGAGATGATAATGCTCGTTCATCATACGGATCATAAACGAAGCATCCGCGCTTCCTCCACCGATGCCTGCTCCAAACGGAATGCTTTTCTGCAAATGTACTTCAGCGTCAAAAGTACGGCCTGCAGCTTTCTCAACCGCGCGGAAAGCCCTCACCACAAGGTTTTTCTCAACATCACCGTCTACCTCCAATCCCGTCTGCACAAATTTCAATCCTTTTTCGTCGGAATCGAGAAGTTCAAGAGCATCACAGACAGGAATCGGATAGAACACTGTCTCCAAATTAGAATATCCGTCGGGGCGGCGACTAACTACATTGAGACCTAAATTTATTTTAGCATTTGGAAATGTTATCATCATTCACGCTTTTTAATAACTTTTTTGCAAAAATACGCTTAATTTCAACTATTTTTGCATTAAAGTAGCAATTTATGGTTAAAACAAATAGGTTCACACTTGATAATGGCCTTCATGTGGTGCATCTGGAAGACAAAACATCCCAGACGGTGACGCTTAACACTGTTTTTGATGTGGGGTCGAAGGATGAGGATCCGGAGCACACTGGATTCGCTCATCTGTTTGAGCATCTGATGTTTTCAGGCTCTGTCAATGTGGATGATTATGATGGAGTGCTTCAGAAAGCCGGCGCCTACAACAACGCTTACACTACGCAGGATCTGACCAATTATTATGTTGTCCTTCCTGCTGTCAACGCAGAGGTCGGCTTTTGGGTTGAGTCGGACAGAATGATGTCTTTGGCATTCAATGAGAAGGGCCTTGAGGTGCAGCGTGAAGTGGTGAGTGAGGAGTTTAAGGAACGAACATCCAACAAGCCATACGGTGATGCTTACCATTATCTTTTTGCAATGATGTATCCTGCCGACCATACCTACTCATGGCCGACTATCGGCAAGGAAATCAAACACATTCAGGACGCGACGATGCAGGATGTGAAGGATTTTTTCTTCTCTCATTATGCTCCTAACAATGCTTATCTTGCGGTCGTGGGTAATATTTCACTTGATGAGGTGAAACGTTTGGTGGAGAAATATTACGGTGATATCCCGTCGCGCGATGTGAAAAAACGCAAGATGGTGGAAATCCCAGAGCAAACAGCTGAACGCAGAAAGGTGGTCAGCGGTGATGTTCCGAATGATAAACTGTATATGGTGTTCCGTTCTCCTTCCCGTCTCGACGACGATTATTATGCTTCGGATATTCTTTCCGATGTGTTGTCGAATGGTATGTCTTCACGAATGTATAAGAGATTGGTCGTTGAGAAGAAGATGTTTTCTTCCATAGATGCGTGTATTCGTGGAAGCCTGGAAGACGGTGCTTTTTATGTGATTGGAGTTCCAAATGATGGATTCACACGTGATGAGGTTGAGAACGCTATTTGGGATGAGCTGGAGATGCTGAAGAAGGAGAGTGTTGAGAGTCTGGAATTGGAGAAGGTCGTGAATAAGTATGAGGCGACGCAGATCCTTTCCGACCTTTCAGAAGCAGCTAAGGCGGAACGTCTCGGCTATTACGAGATGATCGATGCTCCCGATCTGGTCAATACGGATTTCGACAATTATGCCAAGGTGACGCCAGCAGAATTGCGTGACACGGCAACAAAAATCTTCAGACATGAAAACTGTTGCTTGCTTTGGTATATGAAGAACGACAGTGATCGTGGCTGACAAAATAGAAATCTTTCAGAGAAAAATATGAGAAACTGTTTAAACTTTGGTTCTTAAATTTGCTATGTGAGTGATTTGTAAAAATTAAAAGAGATGTTTTGATTTTTATCACTGCTTGTTCTTGCGAACTCGCAGATACGTGTGGGTGATGGTATTCTGCCATTAACAATCCTCTATTTGATTTATAGCCAAATATTTAATTTAAGCGGTTTCTGAATAATAAAATAAATGAATAGAATTTTTAATATAATCCTTTCTCTATTTGCGGCAAGCACCACAGTGTTTGCCAACACTTCCTTATCTGTGGAGACGGAGAAAAAGGATTCTGTTGATATTGTGGCATCTGATTCTGTAGTGTCGAATCAGAATTCCGCAATCATTTCAAAAATTGATACAGTGGCAAAAGCGACGGTGGATTCCGCACCTGCTTTTCAATATCAGACGGAGGTGTCTCCGTCAAAACGTGGTCCGAAAGATTCCATGATGTATTTCTCATGGAGAGCCGACGGACCTCTTGGACTGCCCGTCCGTGAGTATGCCGACTCTACTCTCGACAAACTCTATATTGCCAATATGGCCGACAAAAACACCCTGCGTTATGCTGATCATTCATCTTTAGGGTCTCCGGGAATATCGTTGATCTATGCGGACAGAATCAAGAAATCAGACTTCTTTTTCTTCACTCCGTATGAGGCAAACTATACGTCGCCTGATGATATCCTTTATTATAACACTCGTAAGCCTTATTCTAAATTTTGGTTTATAGGCGCAGGTCCGAGCAACCGAAGCGACCAGTGTGTGGGTGGCTTGTTCACTGTCAACGCAGGATCAAAGTTTAATTTCGGTATGTACGGAGATTGGGTCAATTCGTATGGCGCGTATGAATCTTCGTCTACACGAAATTGCAACGCCGGATTTTTCGGAAGCTATATGGGTTTGCGTTCCAATCTGATGATGAGTATCGGTTTTGCGAAATTTGAAAATTATGAGAGTGGTGGATTTTTGGATGAATCATATATCACTTCGCCAGAAAGATATGGAAATCCTGCAGATGAGTCTATCCCCGTCTATTTTACAGGAAACACATTTTCCAAATTGCATGGATATAATATGCATCTCAACTATAAATATCATCTAGGTTTTGAGAAAGAGTATGAGGTGAGTAAAGATTCTGTAATCGTTGATTATGTGCCTGTTACGTCTTTTATAGCTGACATGAGATATGAGTCGGATTGGAAGAGATATACAGAGAAATCATCAAATTCATTCCACGACACATTTTATAATGCAACTGCAGAAACACGTAAGTTTATGCCTAAATCCACAATGGATAGTGTCTTGTTCCGTCAGTTTAAGGGCAATTTTGGAGTGACTTTGAACGAGGAGTTCAACAAATTGATGAAGTTTGGATTGGGTGGATATTTTACTGTAAGCTCAAAAACTTATCATTATGCCGACGGGTTACAGTTCGACTACCGTGATACTGATAATGAATTCATAGCGGAAAATGAGTTGAAGGAGGTCGAGTTGGAAGATGGAATAGCTTACATCGACTCTGTCGGATATCGTGGACGTCCGAATTGGAATAAAAACAAAAACACTAAGATGGGAGTCGGAGCGGTATTGTCAAAGCATTCCGGCAAACATCTGTTCTTCAATGTGATAGGAGAATATTATTTTGTGGATGAGAAACAGACGGGAACAAGCTATCTGTTGAAAGGAGACGTGAATACAAAGTTTGACATTGGCAGACAACCTGTTTCTCTTGGAGGTAATGTTGAGTTGAAGAATGAGTGTCCGGATTATTTTGAGGACCATTACTATTCTAATTACTTCAATTGGGACAACGATTTCGATAATAAACGCAGTTTGTCAATTGAAGGTCTGTTTGAGATGCCAAAGATTGGCTTCTCTGCTAAAGTCGGATATTACAACATCGACAACCACATATATTTCAACGAGCAGGCGATGCCAGTCCAGACTTCGGATGCGGTTAATGTGTTCTATTTAGGAGCCGAGGAAAAACTAAAATTCGGAATTTTCCACTGGGATAATGGAATTGCCTACCAGACAACATCAGACCAGTATATAATGCCGTTGCCGACATTTGTGTGGAATAGCAACGTCTACTTGAGGACTCCTCCGATTTTCAAAAAGAGTCTTACTTTTCAAGTCGGAGCTGAATTGAATTACCATACAAGTTTTTACGCTCAGAAATATAATCCTGCGACGGGAATGCTTTATGTTCAGCGAGAGAAGGAGTATGGCGATTATCCTTTGCTGAATGTATACGGACAGGCACAACTGAAGGTGTTGAAAATGTTTATGGTTTGGAATCACGTCAACCAGAAGATGGGAAACAATTCCAACTATATGATCAGTCCGGGTTATGCTATGAGTCCGTCGTTTTTACGTGTTGGAATCTCAGTTACATTTGATGATTAAAAATGTTTGCTCATGAACGGAAGTAAGTATTTCAATTTTATCATTATCGCTTTTGTGGTGCTTGCGGCAATAGCTTTCATTATAAGCCGTTGTGTCTCAAAAGTGCCCGACAATGATGATATTGCTCACATCCGTGAGAATGGAGCGTTGAGAGTGGTGATCGATTCGTCGACGGATGGAATGCAGATCACAGCGGATGGCGACACTGTGGGAGAGCAGTTTGAACTTATCCGTGAGTTTTGCCGTCAGCAGAATTTGCCTGTCGAGTATAAGCTTGAAAGCAATCTCAACAACGCTATTGAGGATTTGCAGGATGGGGAGTGCGACGTGATTGTCCGCTATATTCCGGTGACATCATCGTTGCGCGACACTCTGCTGTTTACAGAGAGTCTGATTCACGACAAACAGGTGTTGGTGCAGAGAAAGAAGGTGATAGATAAAGTGGTGAACGACAGTTTTGTGCATAATCAGCTGGAACTTGCGGAGAAGACTGTGACGTTGGCTGAGGAATCCCCGTCTATAATACGAATAAATAATCTATCGAAAGAGATAGGAGATACCATATATATCAACACTATTCCCAATTACGACAATGAGGCAATTGCTATTATGGTGTCGAAGGGTGAATTTCAGTACACTGTGTTAGGACTTCATGCTGCCACACGTCTTCAAAAAGAGTACAAAAACCTTGATATTCATTTGTCTATCGGTTTTTCACAACTACATTCGTGGGCAGTACGAAAGACGAGTACAGAGTTGTGTGATTCACTCAATTCATTTATTAAGAACTGTAATATAGGAAAATGAATTTTCTTGCGCACATATATCTTTCTGGTGACGACGATGAAGGTCTCATGATAGGAAACTATATCGGCGACAGTGTGAAGGGACGACGACTCTCTGATTATCCGTTCTCGATACAGTGTGGAATACTTTTACATCGAGAGATAGATTCGTTTACAGACAGCCACCCAGTTTACCGGCAGAGTAAAGATAGGTTTGTGCCTGTGGCAGGAAGATATGCTGGTGTGGTTTGTGATGTCGTTTACGACCATTTTCTGGCGAAAAACTGGGGTGGGTACCATTCTTTGCCACTGAAAAAATATGCTTGGAGAGCGTATGGGCGAATATTGAAAAATTGGTTTCGTTTGCCTGGAGAAATGCAGCGTTTTTCAGTAAATTTTATTTCCAGACAGCGACTCACAGCGTATGCGACAATAGATGGTATCCGCGACACTTTGGATTTGATGTCTAATGGAACATCGTTGCCTAATTGTTCGGATGATGTGGTCAATGTGATGATACGCGACTACTATGACCTTGAAAATGAATTTTTACAATTCTTTTTTGAAATCAGACGACATATTGATGATTTTAAAATGAATTTCTGAAATCGAATAAACCGACACCATAATGATATCGGTCTGCGACCTCAATCATTATGGAATCGGCTACCGTCGCAAGCGATAAAGGGTCTACGACCCTTGGGGTGATGGTCTCAGCGTGTGTCGTCAGTGCTTATATAAAACAATATCTACGTCAAAATGCAGTATTCTCATATAGATTCACTATCCATTCCAGAAAAAGTTGTGCTTGCCGTCTATGCCTATTGCGGAAACATAATCGATTGCACTTCTGCGATGACTGGATTGGCTGTACGTTATCTTTGCGACAAAGATACTGCAGATGTGGATGTGCAGAGCGTAGCTAAATCACTGTACGATAAACGGTTGCTGGATATGCTCACTCGTTCCGGAGTGTTTGCAAAATATGTCGTGGCTCCACATTGTGAACTTCCCGTCGTCGCAGATATTTATAAAAATCATAAGGAGGATTGGCTTGGAATAATAGAATCGGTGTGTGAAATGCCGGATGATGGCAGGAATACATCGTTGATTTTCAGAAACTGGTGGTTGGAGAAAATGAAGTTTGTGGATGCTGATTCCGTCGAACTTTATTCTTTGGGAATCCGCCAAAGAGAAATGCTTCTTTCTGTAGTAGACGATGCGGAATGGCGAACTGTCTTTATTTCTTTGCCGTCAAAAATTTGGAACGATTTTTGTAAAATTTTGCTTGATGGAGTTTATGACCGTGAACAGTTTAATTGGGAAAATGTCAGACCTATTATTGAATTTCGCTATGACCTTGAAAATGTCGGTGATGATCCAGAGTTAGAAATTCGTGATCGTTTTTTCCTTTATCGCTATTTGGCGACGGGAGTGGACGATTTCAAGTATTATGGAGTCAATGGATGGGGCTGTCTTTATGATGCTGTCAGACTTCTACAACGTGAATGTTATGGGGAATCTGCGGTTGCTTTTCAAAAATCATTAGCGACGTTTGGCGGATTTTTGAAGGAGCGTGGAGTGTTTGACCAATATATATTCAACTATCTGTATGTCATTGCTTTGATTCTCGATAGCCCACTTAAAAATGAAAGTAAACTTCATGCACTTCTAAACAAACGTTCAATTGCAGAGGATGGACTTTATAAAATATCAATCATTCCGTTGATTAAGAGTAAAGTCGACGGTGATGAATTTGTCGTTAATGCCAAACGTTTTGTGGCTGACTTATATAAGTTAAACGATGTCCGTTTGGCTACATATTTGTGTCTGCAATTTAATGTCGATATTTCAAGATACACAGAAAATGATTCCCGACCATCCAATTGGATTTTTATAGAGAATGAGAAGAATCTGGATTCATCGATTGTGGCACGTCTGAATAAGATTAAACCATGGATGTATATGCTTGATTCTCTTGAAAATGTGAAGATTCCAAAGATAGAAGATCAGGAAGAGAGACTTATTTATGTGCTTGAACCGAATGAGATGCGAGTCGCTCCGTTCATTCAGAAGAGAAATGATAAAGGTGAGTGGAACGGAAGTATCAGACGTCTTTGGAAGGGCAAGAGCAGAGATATACCGGAATGTGCTACTGATGAAGATATCCGTATCCTTAAAACGTTGCCTGCAGGACAAGTCTCATTCAAAAATGGAGACGGATTGCTTTCTTTTGTAGGATGTGATCACATCTACTTAATGCCAAAATGGGGAAAGCAGTTGCGTCAAGTTGTGGTCGGGATGGAGCATCCGTATTTGATAGTCGACAGAGAAGAAGACAATTTGTTTCATGTTTATTCCAATTTGAAATTGTCGGATATTGATGATCAGACCAGTTCATTTGTACGTATTATAGACGATACCCATTATGGTGTGATCCATTTGCGTGATCACGAAAGAGACATATATAAGTTGATGCTCCAGATGGAGACAATCCCTTCTGAGGCAGAGACTCGTCTTCGTCAGTCTCTACAACGTTTGGATGGAATGACAAAGATATATTCCACGCTTATTCATGCTGATGATGCGTTTGAAGAGGCTGATTCACGCATTGTGATACGATTGTTCCCCAACACGAATGTTGGTGCGACGTGGAGGGTGGAGATGGTTGTCATTCCGTTTGCTGGTTCTCCATATACCACCATTCCTGCGGAGGGGCAATCTCTTAGTATTCTTGATGATGGAGGGACCCTTCGTCTTATCAAGAGAAATTTTGAAATGGAGAAGAGACATTTGTTTGCTTTCGAACGTTTTTGTCAGCTAAACGCAATCATATACGAAGATGAGGATGCCGGCGACGTCGCTTCCGCCCTGCTCAACCTTGAGAATGTGCTGGATATCATCACGTGGGCGAAAGAGAATGACGACAAGGCTGTGGTGGAACTTATGGAGGGATGCCGTTTCAATGTTAAAGAAAAGCTAACACCTAAGAATCTACAGCAGGATACATTGCAAAGCGTCCGTGGTTGGGTAGATATGAATGGAGCTTTAGTTTCTTCAGATACAAAAATCGGACTGTTGGAATTGATGCGTAGGCTTCATAATGGAATTGGCAAATATATCCGTATCGACGGTGATAACTACGTTGAAGTGAGTCAGTCGTTGCGTCAACTTATCAGCCGATTGTGTCTTTATAACGATGATTTAGAAAACCGAATTGCCATACCTGAACTAGCTTTGGCATCTTTAGATAATGAGTTTGATGATGCTTTTGCCAGTTCAAATGGAGATTTGTTAGCAATACGGGAAAGGATAACAAAATCTCAGACTGCAGAATTTCTAATCCCGTCTACTTTGAATGGAGAGTTGAAAAACTATCAGATAGATGGTTATAAATGGATGATGCGTACATTATCGTGGAGTGGAGGAGTGTGTCTTGCCGATGACATGGGACTTGGAAAAACAATTCAGACTATTGCTGTGATGCTTCAGAAGAGAGACGACGGACCGATTTTGGTTGTCGCACCAACATCTGTTGTGCTCAATTGGCAAAACGAGTTGGTAAGATTTGCACCGTCGCTCAACACAAAGATTTTGAATCAGTGTGCACATAAGACGAAGACGATAGAAGAGATTTCATCTGGAGACGTGTTGGTCGCAAGTTACGGAATGATGCTCACACAGATTGCCAATCTTGAAAAGAAAGAGTGGGGAATAATCGTGCTCGACGAAGCCCACGCAATCAAGAACTACAACACAAAAGCGTTCAAATCAGTGATTAGGCTAAGTGGCAAAAATCGTATCGTCTTAACTGGAACACCAATTCAAAACCATTTTTCTGAGATTTGGAGCCTGTTCCATTTTTCTAATCCGGGTCTGCTTGGAAGTCAAAAATCATTTTCAGAGAAAGTAAAATATAATCGAGAGCGAGATGAAGATTGGGCGGACGACGTTGCAAAAGAGATCAATTCCATTGTTCGTCCGTTTATTTTGCGACGTACGAAGAAAGAGGTGCTTGACGAGTTGCCAGGAATAGAGGAAGTAGTGCTTGATGTGATGTTGACAAAAGAGGAATATGCCGTGTATGATTCCACACGTCTTGCCGTGAGAAAAGCATTTCAGGAGGATGACAAATATTCATTGGACCGTGATCTAAGTGCTGTCGGACCACATAAGATAGCAGTGTTTGCAATGCTTACGAAACTGAGGGAGTTGACATGCTCGCCAGCTTTGCTTGTCCAGGGGTGGAAAGATAGAAGCAGCAAAGAAATAGCATTTCTGGATTTGTTGCAGGAAATTGATTTAGAAGAAAACAGAGTGTTGGTTTTCAGCCAATTCACAGGTTTTTTGGAAAGAATAAAGATTCTTTTGCAAGAGGAAGGAATCGAGTGTCTTTATTTAGACGGATCCACACCGATGAAAGAGAGAGCAAAGTTGATCGACAAATTTCAGGCAGGGATGACGCCTGTCTTTCTAGTCAGTTTGAAAGCCGGAGGAGTCGGTCTCAACCTTACAGCAGCCAATTACGTGATACATCTTGATCCGTGGTGGAATCCGGCGATAGAGCAGCAAGCCACAGACAGAGCCTATCGAATAGGTCAGGATCAGAAAGTCACTGTTTTCCATTTCATAGCCAAAGGCACAATAGAGGAGAAAATGTTGGAATTGCAGCGTCGCAAACAGACAGTCTCGGATGTGGTGTTAAGAGGTACGGATAAATCTACATTGATGACAAAAGAAGATGTGATGGATATTTTGGAAGGAAGAATTTGAACTGGAAATTTCCAAAACAACAGGAGCGAGAATATAAAGATTCTCGCTCCTATATTTCTAGAAACAATTAGACTAATCTCTAATAAGGGTGAAGTGACCTACTATTATTTCATCTGTTTCTTTTATGTTTATCTCATACCAGTAGTCGTCAGAAGGCATTCGTATGCCATTGTAGTTGCCATTCCACCCCCTGCTTTCATTTACTTTATACTCTACAAGTTTTCTTCCTTTGCCATCATAGATTGATATCGTTGCTTGCGGATATTTGTCAATGTCTTTTATTTCAAAAATATCGTTTACACCGTCTCCATTAGGCGATATCAATGTTGGGATCTTCAATCCATGAGTAGGGGCTTTTATAGTAGTGTCGACGACACACCCTTCGTCATCTCTAATTTGAATGTTGTAGAATTGTCCTTCCAAATAGTTGTGGATAATGTTATCGGAGATTCTGTTCCCACCAATTTTGTATTCGTACGAACCCGATCCTCCGTTTGTGATTAATTCAAGATCATTTTCACCAATAATGGCAACACCTTCAATATATGGCTTGTCGTTTACCTCCACTACCGTAGTAAGTTGTTTAGAACATTTCTCATTACTAGCTACAACATAGTATGTTGTGGTTTTGCTAGGCTTTACAACAAGTGATTGTTCTTTGCTGGCAATGGCGTTATGATCAGGAGTATAATACCATGTGTAGTTATATTTTTCAGTAGCATGGATTTTTAATGTGGCTATGTCTCCAATGCAGATTGATGTGTCGTTGATGCTTGCGTCGATATTGATCACATCGACAATATGATTGATGATGCTTGGACAACCAGATTCTTCCATTATGCTCGTTTCAGATATGATTGTGTCGTTAAACAAAACCTGTTCATGATACTCAGATCCCTCACATATCTCAGCATTTATATTTAGTGTCTTAGACGGATGTTCTATTTTGAATATTACTGAAGCAGTGTCAGAAAAATCACCTAATGTCACAGAATATAAAATAGTGTCAGCGGTAGTTTCTAGGTCGACGAGACTATAAGCCAACATGTTGCCAACAACTTTTGTGTATGCGGGAGCATTGATCAATGATACGATAACATTGTCTCTGTCTGAAATAGTATCATTATCCAAAATGTTTATTAATGTATCTATTTTCATACATGTTGCCAATTTTATAGTGTCCGTGTTGCATACTGGCGGTGTACATCTTTTTGCGTTTACTTCTATCAGGTCTGATGCAGGTGAACAATTGTTGATGTTATTATGTGATCCAGAATTTCCAACAAACACACGATAAAATCCATTGTTGCTTTCAGTTAAATTTGGAATCTCTAAGTTTTTCTCATTTCCGACTAAAGTCCAGTCGTCTGATTGTATTTGTGGATTTTGAGAGTAATACCATTCGTATACGACAGGCTCAGTGTATGTTCCGTCGTTATGAAAATCAGCTTCAAGAGACAGATTTGATCCGATACAAGAGTTGTTTTCTTGGCTTGTCACGTCAATAGATGGCTTGCATATACGAACTTCTATATCGTCAATGGCAAAGTCGTTTCCATAGTTGACGGTGCTGTTGTTTAATATTTTGAATATTGCAGAAGTTTTACCATCTGGCATCTGATATGGTATTCCGTAGAGTCCCCATTTCTCTTTGCCATTAAACATTACAATGTTTTTGGATCTCAATACATTGCCATCAGTATCTTCAATGACAAGTTTCAAATTTGCGTCAGCATATGTAGAGTCGGCTCCTTCTTTAATCATACTCAATCCCCAAAATGAAAAATATAGAGGAACATCGCTGCATAAATTATCTATTTGCACGGAATATATTGTTCCGGGGGTTTCGTTGGATGCGTTTGCTGCATCACACTGCATGAAATATCCTCTGTCTTTTCTATCAGGGAATGTGTGGTCGGAAATGTTAATCCATGATTTGTCAGGATAAGATATCTTACGTATCGAATATACACCTTTCAAATACAAATCTACAGGTTTCGCATTTAATTCGTAGGTACATTGAGGTATCTTTTGATAACTTACTGTTGGATCTGCATTATAGTTGCCTCCAAAATCCTCTTTGAATATTAATGTTCCATCAGGGCAAGGTTGGTGTTCTACTACCAATTCAAGATGAGAGTAGTGTGGGCATTCTCCGATTATTTTTTCATAAATGCCTGGTAGTGGGGTATTGAGAACGAATCCATTTTTATTATATGATTCACCAGCTTTTATTGTGTCTGAATAAAACACCGTGTCAGACGGTAGTACGTTCAAAGTCATAAAGACCAGACTGTCGCAGCCTTCTTTGTTTGTCAATGTGTCGATATAAAATCCTGCTTCTGTGATTTTTCTTTCACCAAAATGAAGAGTGTCTCCCAAACAAATTGTGTCCTCTATATTTGATTTTGTGTTGAGGTCATATGTGTTTGATCCTGCGCAATATGCGTAAGAGACTCCGTTTCCCATACCATACACGTTAGCTATAAATCCAGATTTGGATTCGAGTATGTGTTGTCCTTTGCTGATGATTACATATCCAGTTGAGTAAGTGTCGTCTATTGGAGTGAATTTAGCAAAGTTTGTCTGACCATCTAGTTTGATGCTTGAGGCATCTTTTGTTCTGATAACTAAATTGATGAAATGGTTTGTTATATCTTTGTTGTTGGACGTACACAAAGAAATTTTATTGATAGCTTGTTCGACAGGAATTATATATTGGTAGGATGGTCCTCCATTTGCTCTTTGGTAGACGTATTTGTTGCCTGTCATATATTGATATACAGAGACTGGTTGGGATGTTTCTATTTTGAATGCCCCTTTTGATTCTTCGGCAAAAAACTCGTATGATTCAAATGCGTTAATTGTTGTCAATAGTGTTCCATTCCTATAAATTTTTGTGTCATTTTTGCTGGCAGTGATCTTTATCATGTCGATCACACCTGTTTTGAATGGTTGAATTATGAATTTTTTGCCCCAAGATGAGACTGGAAACGACACGTCAAACAGCATGTTTGAATTTCCGGCTGTATTGGAATATGGCACATTACACATTCTGTTTCCTGAATATACAGCGATTTTTTTCCCATTTGCCGCCAATATTTGTGTCCCTGAAAATCCTGAGCCTAAGTCTGTCGGTGAACTTTCAACTTGATAAACCTGTCCCTTGTGTAATGTTATAGAGAAAGGAGTATTAGCTGCGTGTCCGTCGTTGGTCTTTATCGTAGGTGTTATTTGAACAGTGGTGTTATTCTCAGTTGCAACAATAGAGAAAATCGAAGGCATGAAAACATTATAATTTGATTCTATGCCTCCAGCTGCATTTTGAATTATATAATACGATCCACATGCAGATGTAGGTAATGCCAAAGTTGCGTCTTCTGACATCTTCTGGCGATTGTCCATATATACTGATATTGGCTCTGTACTGGTAATGTTTAGTGTCTTGTATACACATTCTCCATATTCTAGTACACTAAACAATTGGCATGGTACTGTTATGACTTTTGTGGAATTTTCTTCCATTGAAAATTTCCAGTGGTGTTGGTAATATTGTAGATTGTCGTCATGGATAGGTATGATGTCATCGTCTAATTCCAAAATGTCATTTTGTATTGTGACATCTGTGGCTTTTTCTGCTGAAATTATTAAGTCCAAACCATGAGGAATTATTAGCTCTTGGTCATTATTTTGTAGAAATGCAATCCAGAATTCAGTTCCTTGCGTAGACGTCTCGTTTTTGCAGACGTCTGCGTTAAGATTATAGATTGGCAATATTGTCAGCAGAATTATGCAAATGTGTCTTGTTAATATATTTCGACAAATACCCTTCATAATTACTTAATTAATCTTCAATAAATATGTTCGTCCTTATAATAGTTGTTTGTGACCTTATGTCGCTTATTATTAAAGTTGTATGACTACAAAACTAATATAAAAATTTTATTTATAGGGTTAAAATGACTAAAATCAAACAGATTTCTTATTTTTGCATTATCTCTTGGTTTAATTTGGGAGATTTTAAAATCAGATGAAAATATGAGTGATAAGATAAAAGACGAATTTTTGGAATTTCTTCGTAGCACTGAACGTGACGGAGTGGAGGATATGATTGAGGAGTTGCAGTCTAACGGTTTTATGGATGCTCCTGCGTCTGCCGGACATCATTTGAATGTGGCTGGCGGTTTGGTGGAACACTCGTTGAACACATGCAAGAGTGCGTTGGCTATATGGGAAGGTATGAAGACTTTGAACCCATCTTTGGAGAAGTCTACTCCTAAGGATAGTGTGATCATCGCGTCTCTCCTTCATGATGTCTGCAAAAGTGACGTCTATTTCCGCACTGTGAAAAAGAAAAAGACTGCTCTTGGCACTTGGGAAGACGCGGAAGGATATAAAGTGTCGTATAAAAATTTTCCAATGGGACATGGAGAGAAATCCGTGATTATGATTCTTCCATTCTTGGAACTTACTGATGCTGAGATGCTCGCTATCCGTTGGCACATGGGTGCTTGGGCAATCGACAAGACTAATTATGAGGAGGTGAAAAATTATGATACTGCCTGCAAACTGAATCCGTTAGTGTCTATTATCCATGCTGCAGATATGCTTTCATCACATATCTTGGAGACAGGTGGTGATGAGGAGGATTTATAATGTTAAAGTGAAGAATTAAGAGTGAAGAGTTAAGAATTCTTCACTCTTAAATTTTAATTCTTAATTTCCCTTGTGCCGTTCCTCTTTCTTCAAAGATCTTATTTAGTCTATCTGTAAACTCATAGTTTTTCAATCCCCAATCTGGAGCGACAAGAATGCTTTTCGGCGTCTGTGACACAAACCTTTCTATGCAGATGTCAGCACGCAAATGTTCCACAAACTCTGCCAACAGCTGTTGGTAGGCCTCGATTGAGAAGAGCTTGAATTCATCTGGATTCTTGGCATATTCCTCCGCCATAGGAGTGTCTCTTACTATCTGAAGCTGATGCAGTTTGATGATGTCAATCGGAAGCTCCGACATTCTGTCAGCCCCTTTCAGAATCATTTCTGGAGTCTCACCGGGCAGACCCAATATTAGGTGAGCACCAGTCTGGATGCCACGGCTGGCTGTGTCGCGTATAGCTTTGCATGCACATGCAAAGTCATGTCCACGGTTGATTCGCTTCAATGTGTTGTCGTCGGTGCTCTCCACACCGTATTCAATCATCACATATTTCTCTTTTGACAGCTCCTGGAAATAGTCGAGCAGTCTGTCGTCCACACAATCAGGACGGGTGCCGATGACTAATCCCACCACGTCTTCACAAGCTAAAGCCTCTTCATAAAGAGATTTGAGACGTGAGAATTCACCGTATGTATTTGTGTAGGCCTGGAAGTAGGCAAGAAATTTCAATCCTGCGTATTTTGCCTTGCGACGGAAGAATATTTTCCCTTCTTCAAGTTGTTTGGTCACGGATGTCGTGGAGACGCAATAGTCAGGATTGAAGGAGCGGTTGTTGCAGTAGGTGCATCCGCCCACACCGATGTTTCCATCACGGTTGGGACAGGTGAATCCTGCGTTGATGGATATCTTCTGCACTTTGTAATCGAAGTGCTCTTTTATATAGTCGGAATAGTTTTTATAATGATTCATAATGAGTTGTCAGCCGTGGAAACCTTTTAAAAAGTCACTTTCAATAATATAAATGATTAAAATGACTAATGCTGTGAAAAATGTTATGAATATTAAAGCAACTATTTTAAATAATAGCTTTAGATATCCCCAAATGTTTTGTTGATTCCTAAAATTATGATACCCAAATAGAATTATCTCGAATATCGGATATATGATTGTGACAAGTATGTTTGTGGCCAAAAGAATTTGAGTGGTATCATTACTATAATTATTTTCAATCCTACTCATAATCCAAATCCAGATTGAGCCAATTATCAATAAGAAAATGAGCCTAAAACATGTATTTTTGAAATCATATTCGAAAAATACCATTTCGTTTATTTTGACATTATGCATTATAAATACGCATTATGCATTACGAATTGTTGTTAGTCCACCACAAACTGGCTGTTGTAGATTTCAAAGTATCTGCCTTTCTTTGCCAACAACTCTTCATGCTTGCCTTGCTCTGCGATTCTTCCCTCATGCATCACCAAAATCTTGTCGGCATTCTTGATTGTGCTCAATCTGTGGGCGATCACGAATGATGTGCGTCCTTTGGTAAGGTTGTTGATGGCTTTTTGAATGAGGATCTCAGTGCGTGTGTCGATGTTGCTTGTGGCTTCATCAAACACAAGAATTGGAGTCTCGACGAGAATGGCTCTTGCAATTGTCAGCAACTGCTTCTGGCCGTTGCTGATGTTTTCTCCACCATGTAGGATCTCGCTGTCGTAGCCTTGTGGAAGTCTCTCGATGAAGTTGTGGGCATTGGCTGCCTTTGATGCGTTGATGATCTCTTCCTGTGTGGCTGCCGGCCATCCGTACGACACGTTGTAGTTCACTGTATCGGAGAATAGGAACGGCACCTGCAATACGATACCCATCTGGTCGCGTAAACTCTCTTTTGTGATGTCACGGATATCTATTCCGTCTACTTTGATCGAACCTGAATTGATGTCGTAGAAACGAGTGAGCAGATTGATGATTGTGGTCTTTCCAGCTCCCGTTGTGCCGACAATTGCAATCACCTCATCTTGCTTGGCTGTGAATGATATGTCTTTCAATATCAATTTGCCTGGCTCATATCCGAAAGATACGTGGTCGAACACGATATCTCCTTTTACGGTCTCTTCTTTCAATGTGACAGCGTCTGGTTTGTTGGTGATCGTTGGCTTGGTGTCGAGAATCGTGAAGATTCGCTCCGCTCCTGCGATTGCCGACTGCACTGCGTTGAATTGAGATGCCACTTGGTTGATTGGTCGTAGGAATTGCTTCGTGTAAAGAAGGAACGACTGGATTGTGCCGACGGTAATGGTCGCGATTCCGATTCCAAACACAGTCATGTCAGTGGATGTCGCCATGATTCCTCCAAGCACTGCCACTATGATGTATATGATGTTTTCAAGCACTCGCATCAGTGGCATCAGCAATCCACTGTAAATCTGTGCTTTCACTCCAGACTTGCGAAGCTCCTCGTTGATGGAGTTAAACTTGTCGATCTGCTGTTGCTCGATGCCGAAGCTGCGTACCATCTTGATTCCGCTCACACTCTCTTCCACAAGGCCGTTAAGTTGTCCGAGCGAGACCTGCTGTGATGAGAAGAATTTTCTCGTTTGCTTGGAGATGATGTTTGTCATCATAAACACCACAGGTATGGACATACAGCAAACGACAGTCAGTGATGGACTCAATGCCACCATGGCAACGACTGTACCTGCAAGTGTGAAGATTGTGTTGAATAGTTGGATGAAAGAGTCTCCCAATCCCGATTTCATCAGCTCGACATCGTTAGTGAAACGGCTCATCAGATCGCCACGCGTGTGCACATCGTAGAAATGGATATCCTGCTCAAGCATCTTATCCATCATCTGTGTGCGGATCTTTTTTGCAATCTTCAGGGAGACGTTGGTCATTCCATACTGCTGTACCCAAGAAAACCATGAGCTGGAGATGTATAGCATCAGCAACATGATGACGATGACATTCAGCTTTGTGAAATCCACCGTCATATTCGACAAATCTATACAATTATCTATCGCTTTGCCGATAAGAATTGGTGCCATCAATGTGCAGAACACTTCACATAGTGAACTGACAAGCATAATTACAAGCCAGCTCCAATGCTCTTTCCAATATGAGAATATTCGTGCAATTGTCTTGCCTGTATCTTGTGGACGTTCGTGCTTGGCTGTAATGTCTCTCAATCGGCTTCCTGGTCCACCTCTACCGTCTGCCATCATAGGTCCTTTCATAATTTGCCCTCCTCTGCACTTTGCACTTGTGAATCATACACTTCTTTATATTCAGCCGAAGTTTTGTATAGTTCATCGTGTGAACCATAGCATAGCATCTTCCCGTCTTCAATCATCAGAATCTTGTTTGCATCTTTTATTGAGCTGATTCTTTGAGCGATGATGATTTTAGTCATCTTTAATTTGTTTAACGCCTTACGTATTTTTGATTCTGTTATCAAATCCACCGCACTCAGACTGTCGTCAAGAATCAGAATGTCAGGCTCTGAAATCAATGTGCGTGCGATGCTTATGCGTTGACGTTGACCGCCTGATATGTTTGTCGCATCTTGCTCAATCTTGTGGTTCAGACCGTCTGGCAGTGACAATACGAAATCTGCGATGTCTGCTTTTTTCAATGCGTCGATCATCTCTTCTTCTGTCGCATCCTCTTTGCCCATACGCATGTTGTCTGCAATTGAGCCAGAGAATAACACTGTGTTTTGCATCACTATTCCGACACTGTTCTGCAATGATTTCCTGTCGATCTCACGAATGTCTTTGCCTCCTATTTTTATAGATCCTTCTGTCACGTCGTAGAAACGTGGAATCAGATTCACCAACGTCGACTTGCCTGAACCTGTGCTGCCAAGGATGGCCAGTGTCTCTCCTTTTTTGATATTGAATGATATGTTGGAAAGCTGGTCTTTGTTGGATCCTTCATAGCGGAATGATACATTGTTGAATTCCAGATCTCCCTCTTCTGGAACGCTCACACCTGTCGACTGAAGATCAAGCTCACATTCCGTCTCCAACACTTCATTGATTCTCACCATCGAAGCTTCTGCTTGTGTGATTGACATTATGACTCGCTGTGCCATCATCAGCGACATCAGAATCTGTGTCATATAGTTGGTGCATGCCATGATGTCTCCGACGTTCAATCGTCCGTCTGCCACTTCATATTCTCCAAACCAAAGTACTCCGACTACTCCGAGATTCATGATAAATGACATGGCTGGCATCATTATAATTATAAGTTTGCTTACCTTGAGCGACGACGCTATATAATCCTCGTTTGAGGCTTCAAACCTTTCTCTCTCTCCTTGCTCCCTTACATATGCTTTGACGACGCGGATTCCGGAAAGCAATTCCTGCACCACTGTGTTGAACTTGTCCATTTTTTGTTGCACAATGGTGAAGAGAGGGAATGTCTTCTTTAATATGTAGATGATTGTGAAAAGCAGGATGGGCAGGATGATGATAAGGATGTATGCCATTTTCAGATCAAGCATAAACACCATCACAATAGCTCCGATAAACATGAATGGGGCACGGAAAAGCAGTCGCATTGAAGCCTGTATCACGTTTTGCACTTGGGTCACATCGCTTGTGATACGAGTGATCAAAGATCCGGTCTGCAATCTGTCGATGTTTGAGAATGAAAATTTTTGGATGCGTGTGAACATCTTTGTACGCATATCTGCTCCGAACGCATACGAAACTTGTCCTGCCGCATAGATTGAAAATACACCCGCACAAACTCCGACAAGTGTTATGATAAGCATTTTTAATCCTAATGCTGTGATTATATCTGTCTCTCCTCCTATGACACCGCGGTTTACAATCTCCGACATGATCTTAGGCTGTACAAGTTCCGCTGTGACTTCTATGATTACGCATAACGGAGCCAAGAGTGTCAGCGTAAGATGCTTTTTCAAAAATTGCAATATTATTCTAATGCTTTTCATTTATTATGTTTATCAATTTTGTTTTTGAGTGGCACATCCCATCCATACAACATTTTGAAAAATGTAGGGGTAGGTTTGAAACCTACCCGTATTTTTAAATCTATTAATAATGTTCAATCAGCAGAACATTTCGCTGATTGTTGACGGAAATGTTGCCGAATTTAGCAATGTCATTTTTAGAGAGTTGAAGTTTGGCGTTTTTGTCGTTGATCACTTTCATCACCAACCCTTTGACTTTGATTCCTTCGATGTCCAATTCTCTGATTGTCACAACAGTAGCCTCATTAAGATCTTTGTATGGATCCTGACTCCATTCGTGAGTCTGGATGAATCCATATTTAGTTAGGAATAGAGCGTCAGCAAAGCTAATACATCCGGTTGTGGCAGCTGTGTCGAGTTGACATGAGATGTCGATATTGTTGAGTTTGCAGCCGAATGAGAATTTCTGTTGCTCACGTTTGAATTTGACTTCGGTAGTTTGCAACGATTTTTGGGAATCTGTCTTATTGGAATTTGTGAAGTTGGACGACACACCACATGTCTTCTTCCATTTGTCGACTAATGCGATGTAGGATGCTTTTGTCCTTAAACTATCGAGATTTGAGTCAGAATCCACTTGCGTGAAATTGCGGTAGCCAAGCTCAAAACTTTTTTCAAGTGAAGACAACGCATTGGTCGTGTCGTTGATTGCCGCATAAAAAGAGGCGGCAGTGTAGTAGTTGTCTGCGTTAGGGTAAGCTTTCAGAATCTCTTTGATTGATTTCTTGCCATCATTCTGTTTGCCGAGATATAGGTAGGCGAAGGGTTTGAAATTTTCTGTAGCAGACGGAGTTGTCTCCAATCTTATAACCCTTTCAAAATCCTTTTTTGACTTTTTAATTACACCTCTGCGATAATAGAGTGGGGCATAATTTGAGTTTATCTGCATTCCCACTTCGTAGTCAGAAACGGCTTCTCCGGTCATCTTACGCATTTCTTGGACTCTTCCACGCAAATAGTAATATTCATAATTCATTGGGTCGAGTGAAACGGCTTTGTTTGCATAGACAAGTGCTTCTGTTGATTCGTTTTGTAAAAGCAAGATTCTTGCAATACCTGCGTTTGCAGCTGCTGTCTCCTCCAGTTCATTAGCCTCTTTGTACATTGCAAGGGCAGTGTTGTAGTCTCCTTTTTGAAAATAACAGTCACCTTTTCCTGAAGAAGTGATGGCATATTTTTCACCAAGGAATTCCTCAAGCTTGGTATAATCCTCAATTGCGGCTTCGAATTTTCCGATCTTATTGTCAACTGTGGCACGACATTGCATCCAAAGTACCTTGTTTTCGTCGACCTTTATTTTCTGGTCGATTTTTGGCATTGAATATGTCACACATTTTGATGCGGCGTTAGTCAGATCTGCCAGGTATGGTGTGTAATCTTCATTGTTTGAAGCCACGTATGAGATATCGTCGAACGCTCTTTCATAATTGTGGAGCCCGACGTTAGCTTTATATCGGAGCAGGTAAGGCTCGATTTTCTCACCGTCGACAGAAATGGCTTGGTCGAGTTTTGATATGGCTTCTCTTTCTTTTTCGTTGTTAAGATAATTTTTTGCCAAACCAATCAAAGCGTCATAGTTTTTGCTGTCGTAACGAAGGGCTTTGGCAAAAGTCGTGTCCGACCCTTTGAAGTCGTTTCTAGAAGCGTAAATCTCGCCCATTTCGACGTAGATGTCGGCCAACGTGTTGTCAGCTAGGGCGGCTTTGTTCAATTCTTCCATAGCACCATCGGTGTTCCCCAAAGCACGGTAGCATTTGGCACGTTGGAGAAGCAAGTCAGCTTGCTTGATTTTACTGCTTTTGTATAATTTTTTTATTTGGAATTTCTTGTCGAGTTGGATGGCTAGATCCACGTCTTTCAAAGCAAGGTCATTCTCTCCGATTCCAAGTTCGGCTACAGAACGATAGTAATATGCCTGAGGATCCATATCATGGTTAGATATATATGATGTCATCAGGTTGATTGCCGCAGTAAAGTTCGACTTTGAAATCTCAGCTGCGGCAGTTGCTAAATCATCAGTTTTGGGTTTCGCATTTATGTTCGACGCGAATGCAAAAAGCAATGCGGAATATGCGATTTTGTGTAGTGTCTTCATAATATTCTATCCTTAGATATTAAGAATTGGTTTTTCAGACGCAATTTAATGCGTCAACATGCCAATGTTTATTGGATGTTGATCAGTTTATGTGTTTGCAGACTCATTCTCCACTGTGGATGTTTAAGAATATAATCCACCACTTCTGTGGTGTTGCCACAAGAAAGAGGCTGTAGAAAACGATGCTGACTATTGAAATTTGTGAATTTCTCCACAAAAGATTGGCTTGTGAACACCACTTTCAATTCATTAGCTTTGTTGATAGCCAACGGTGCGTCTTTTGGGCTACATGTTATCCAGTCCACATTTTGGGGGATTGGATGAGTTCCGTTAGTCTCAATCTGTACGTAGTATCCGGCCGCTTTTAGTTTGCCTACAAACTCTTCGTCGATCCACAATGAAGGTTCTCCTCCCGTCAACACGATATGCTTAGATTGGAAGGAGGAAATTCTTTGTAGTATCTCTTCGTCGGAAAGAAATTCACCGGATTCATGGAGAGTGTCGCAAAAATCGCATTTCAGGTTGCATCCTGAAAAACGGATGAATATTGCGGCTGTTCCGGTATGGAATCCTTCACCTTGAAGTGAATAGAAGATTTCGTTAATCTTCTTCATAGTCAGAATATTGTGGATTAGTCTTCCTCGTAGATTGCTGTGTTGTTCTCACTTTCAGTCACTTCCACTCTGAAAGCAGTAGGAATCTGGTCGCAGATCCATTTGGCGATATTTTCAGCAGTAGGATTGAATGGCAGCACATCATTTAAATATGTGTGGTCTAAAGTACGGTGAAGCATACTTTTGATGGCTGTGAAATCCTCCACCATACCATTCTCGTTAAGCTCCTTGCTTCTGCAGCTTATAGTAATGATCCAATTGTGACCATGAAGTTTGTTGCATTGGCTTTCATATGTTGTCTTCAGACTGTGAGCTGCAGATATTTCTATTCTTTTTCGTATTGTATACATAATTATATGATGTTTTTGATTTATGCAAATTTGCGAAAAAAAAATGATTTTTCTAACGGATTTGTTAGAAAAGAAACAATATTCCTCCATTTCTCTTTAGTAAATTATAAAGTACATATTCTTCGTTGTCTTCAATTATATTATTTTTGTGGACAGGAAACGAATAATTTTTTGTTGTGACAAAAAAAATAAGTTAATGATAAACAAAGTTGCTATTATACTATCAGGTCTATTGACTGTTTTGTTTTTGACTTCGATTTCATTTGACGAAAGTAAAATCGAAAAGAAAAATGATTGGGAAAAATGTGAAATTAAAGGTGAGGTGAAGGAAAGAAGAGTTTATAGATATTGTTGTTTTGATGCTAAGACAGAAGAATTTTTTTTAAGGAAGTTTGACAGAAATGGATATTTAGTAGAAAAAAATGAACGTTATTATGATTGTGAAGATACAACTGCATATGTAAATAAATATTATTATAGGTATGACGATAATAACAATTTGATAGAGGAACTTTTGTTCGATTCAAAGTTTGGTTCAGAAGAAAGAGTTGTTTATGAATATGATGAAAAAGGACAGTGCGTTGAAAAACAGATGTTTAACTCAAAGAGAGAAAGTCGATATCGTTTTGTGAAAAAGTATGATGATAATGGAAATGTAATAGAACAACTTTTTTACAATAGGAGTGATACCACACCTAATATTATACACCGTAAGTATGATGCGAAAGGAAACCTTCTTGATGATGGAGAAGGAACATTTTACAGGTATGATGACAAAGGAAATGTAATAGAAATTTGTGTTTTTGGTTGTGATGGAGATTTGTTAAAAAAAATAAGTTATGAGTATGATGATAAAGGTAACTTGATAAAAGATTGTTGTTTTGATTCATTTAATGAGACTTATGATTCGACGAAATTTACATATAACGATAAAGGTAAGAAAATAGAGTCTGTAGTATGTTCTTATGATGTTGAGGGTAATTGGCTTTGCACTAATAAATTAAAATTAAAATACGATAAAAAAGGAAGATTGATTACGAAAAGATATCGCTTAAGTAAATCGGATGATTCTTATCATATGCACTATTATAAAGAGACTTTTAAATATGATAAAAATGGAAATAAAGTTGAACACCGTAGTTATGCTGCTGATGATGATAAGAAAATTGTATATGAAGATGAAATAGAAATTTTTAAATATGATGATATAGGTAATTTGATTGAATATAAAATGAAATATGGTAAAGAACTCTATGCCGAAGAACATTATGAATATGTGTATTATGATAAATAGTGTCGTTGCTTTTAGAAGTGCGAAAGAGAACATTCATTAGATAGTATCAGGAAGAGAAGTGTTCAGTATTAACGTGTGTTAAATCCTTTCCCCCATATAAAAATCTTAAACCTCCGAGTCTCTGTGTTTATTCTATATGCCATCGCCTTCGGCTTGTACAGGTTGGGATAACAAGGGCGTACCGCCTTTTGCATCCTCAAATATAGTAGACAGTTTATTAGTCATAAATAGGATACAATCATAGTGGATTTGTTATGAAAAGACGTGACAAATTGAAGGTGGTGCAATAAAAAATCAATATGTGACGTTATTGTTGTAGAAATCAAATTGTATGTTAAAAAGGATAGGACTATGAAGAAAGTTTTGTTTTTGTTATTGATGCTGATTGTGCAATTGACCACATTTGCAGAAAATGAATTAGATTATAGAGATACTGTCGATGAAGTTAGTGAGTGGGGAGAATCTGATGGTTTTCAAATACATTGGGGAATTAAGCATAAAGACAGAAGTGCGAGAAAAAAATATTCTCTTGAGCCTGGATACAGAAGTTTCGTCTCCGGTGAGATTTTGATGTGTGAATATCCAGCGTTTAGGATTTCGACCACTCACGGTATGCAGCTCGACAATCGCTTTTTTATTGGTGCTGGTTTAGGATTGATATCTTCGGAGTATGCTATGTCTGATTGTTTTTCAATTCCTTTTTTCTCAGAGTTCCGAGTTGATTTCTTAAATAAGAGAATTTCTCCTTTTTTGGAGGTGAGAGGTGGGTATGATTTGGTGATTAATGCTGAATCGGGTTTTTATGGAGGGTTGTCAATGGGATGTCGTCTGAAGAGAATATCCATGTCTTTTGGCGCAGAGATAATGCCTGAAAACAGCTGTGTGATAGACACTTGTGAAGGAAGTGATATTTCTGATGAGGAAATGTATAATTACAGAGGTTGGAATTTTAATCTAAGATTCTCTTACGAATTTAGTAAACATAGGAAATAATTTTTGCTAATATTGAGAAATTTCGTAGTTTTGCTGTTACTTTTGCGTATTAAATATTTGTGATGTAATTAAAACTACTTGAGAAATGAAAAAACTCCTTCTTTTGGTTGTGATGCTGATTGCTTCAATGTCAGTGTTTTCACGTACTTCTCCAGAAACAGTCTACCTGAAAAATGGAAGCATAATTAAAGGTGTAATAGTTGAATACCAGCCAGAAAAATCGGTTAAGATTTTAACTGCGGACAATAGTGTGTTTGTTTGCAACGTCGACGATATAGAAAAAGTTACACGTGAACCGATAGATGTTGTTTCAACGAAGGGGTATTTAGCTCCACAGAAAGGATACAGATTCTTTTTGGCTGCGGATCAGATGGTAGGTGATATGACTGGTTTCAAATTTACCACGACCCATGGAGCACAATTTAACAATAAAATATTCTTGGGCGGAGGAGTCGGTTTTTGTGTTGCTGATGATGATGTGGAATTCTATTTGTCAATTCCTGTTTATGCCAATTTTCGTTTTGATATATTAAACAAAAAGACTACTCCATTCATAGAGGCGAGAGCCGGTGTCGCATTTGCAATTGAAGGAACTACTGGTTTTTATGGAAATTTCTCAGTAGGCGGTCGTTTCAAACGATTCTCTCTTTCGACGGGAGTGGAAACATTGCAAGGAACAGAAGACTATTTCAGATATGAATATGATACAGATTATGTCTATTCAAGTTGGAATTATGTTGACTGTCCTGAGCCATATCGAGCTTTCTCTTTTGTGACACGATTTGCTTTTGAGTTCTAAAAAATGGTGTTGGTTTTTGTGTCGCATCTTCTATCTCTGTGCCTGCTTTCGCATCTTTTCGTTTTGAATTTGTAGAAAATAAGAAGGTGTCTCCATTTGTTGAATCAAGAGCTGGTTATGCATTTGCTATGGACGGATGTTCTGGTTTTTATGGAGATGCTTCGTTTGGCTGTCGATTCAGAAGATTTTCAGTTTCTGTCGACGTGGAGACTCAGAGTGGGGAATTTTACAACCCTGAAAAATACTTAGATGATTGTTATCTCTATGGTTCTTCCACCTATGAATACATAAAACAGTATTTTGATTTTGGAGTTAGATTATCGGTTGAATTTTAGGTTTCATTATGCCGTATTGTGTTATGTGAATTTTTGTTTGACAAGGCAAACAACTCGTTATTGTCAACGTTTTATCTAATTAAAAACAGATTGGAATTAAATGAAAAAAATATTGATGTTGGCGGTTATGCTGATCGCCTCAATATCAGCATTCTCACAAAGTTATCGTGGAGATATGGTAATGTCAAATAAGGTTGATACTCACGATTCTATTAGCACATTTAGTTTGAAAAAAGGTTCCAGACTATTTGTTTCTGCTGAATTAATGTTTGGTGAAATGCCAGGTGTCAGATTTTCTGCGACTTATGGAGCCCAACTGAATAATAAGTTTTTCTTGGGTGGAGGAACGGGATATTGTATTGCTGTAGATTGGTATAGTGATCATTATTCGATTCCTGTGTTTGCTGATTTACGTGTGGATTTTTTAGAAAAGAAAATTTCTCCATTCATGGAATTAAGAGCTGGGGTTGACATTGCTATTGAAGGTGCTAGTGGATTTTATGGCAATTTTTCATTTGGATGTAGATTGAAAAGATTTTCTATTTCTGCAGGTGTGGAATCAATGAAAGGACAGGATTATGATTTTCCTTATTATTACGTCGGAAGAAGAGAACGCGTCTATTATGGCAATTTCGATGAGTCTGCTGAGCCATATGGCTATCGTGCATTCAACTTTGTGACGAGATTTTCGTTTGAATTCTAAGTATGTGATGCACCATGTTTATTAACTGTCGATCTGTTGATGTGATCTAATGAGAAACTTAAGAGTCCAAACAAAAACAATTATAGTTTTTGTATCAATCATATTGTTCATTCCATCTTGCGTTTGGTGGAAGAATTTCTTGTCCACGTTTTTCTTTGAAAATATACATCGACCTTCAATCCAAAATGGTAATTCTAACAAAATAAAGAGCAGTTCGTTATATGATACGAAATTAGAATCAGGAGAACTGGTCAAAGGACAACGACTATTGTTTGTTGAGTATGATGAGAATGGTAATGTCACTCATAGTACAAATGGATATTTTGAATCTTTTTTTACCTATGAAGACAATAGATGCATAGAAGCTAAAATTTTTCGTGATGGACAATTGTGTGATAGTTCTGTTGATAGGTATGAAGAAGACAAAAGGGTTGAAACATTCATTTACAATGCAATGGATTCTTTGTTGTCTAGAGTAGAGTATAAATATGAAGGAGACTATATGGTTGAATCTCTATTATATAATGCAAATGAAACTCTATTGAAGAAATCTAAATATAAATATTATGAAAATGGTAAGCCAGAGTTTTCGGAAGAATCAATGTATGATGCAGATGGTAATGTGGTGGATTATATGTGGTCACGTTATGACAAATATGGAAACCTTCTTGAGTCGGATGGAAAGGAGAAATTTCAAAAATTAAAATTTGAGTATAAATATGACAAGGATGGAAAAATCTTAGAATCTGTCGGCTTCAAACAAGATGGAAGCAAGTATCCGGCAAACATTTATACTTATGACGAGCATGGCAACTGCATCAAAAAAGTATCTGCAGACAACTCAATGGGAAATATTTTGGAATATGAGTATTATTAAATTCGTGATGGTCGTTAAATATAATTTGATGTTTATCGCTGAAAATTCATAAGTATCACTCATATTTTTGTTTCAAATCATAGTTTTCTCTGCAAAAAATCTTATGATTTTGTTTGAATAGTCTTATTTTTTTGTAATTTTGCAACATCTTAGTTAAAATTAAGAAGACAAAGAAACTATAGACGATGAAAAATATTGGAACTACATACATTCAACTCATTGGATTGCTGCTCATTGGATGATGCAGTGAGATTGTGTGTGGTCGAGATTATTTTTATATAAGACAACGATTGAGCTTTCTCACTTCAATAAAGATGTGAAAAGGCTCTTTTTATTTTATTAATGAAACAACGCTAAAAATTTATTTTTATGGCAGATAGATTATACGTTTTTGATACCACTTTGCGTGATGGTGAGCAAGTGCCTGGATGTCAGTTGAATACAATTGAGAAGATACAGGTTGCTAAGGCTCTGGAAACGCTTGGCGTGGATGTGATTGAGGCTGGTTTCCCAATCTCAAGTCCAGGTGACTTTAATTCAGTAGTTGAGATATCAAAGGCTGTCACATGGCCTACTATCTGTGCACTGACTCGTAGTGTTCAGAAGGATATAGACGTAGCTGCCGAAGCCCTCCAGTATGCTAAGAGAAAGCGTATCCACACAGGTATAGGCACAAGTGAGAGCCATATCAAATATAAATTCAATTCCACTCCCGAGGAGATCCTTGAGCGTGCGGTAGCCGCAGTCAAGTATGCCCGCAGATTTGTGGATGATGTTGAATTCTATTGTGAGGATGCCGGCCGTACAGACAACGAGTATCTTGCCCGTGTCGTTGAGGCGGTCATCAAGGCTGGTGCGACTGTTGTCAACATCCCTGATACAACAGGATATTGTTTGCCAGTGGAATATGGAGAGAAGATCAAGTATCTATTCGATCATGTCGACGGAATTGATAAGGCAATCATCTCAAGCCATTGCCATAACGACTTAGGTATGGCAACCGCTAACACTATCTCAGGTGTGATGAATGGTGTACGCCAAGTCGAGGTGACAATCAACGGTATCGGCGAGCGTGCCGGTAACACTTCTCTTGAGGAGGTGGCTATGATATTGAAGTGTCATAAGCATCTTAATATCGACACAAACATTAACACTCAGAAAATCGCGTCTACTTCAAGATTGGTTTCCAACTTGATGAATATGCCTGTTCAGCCAAATAAGGCTATCGTCGGCAAGAATGCGTTCGCTCATTCTTCTGGTATCCATCAGGATGGTGTGTTGAAGAATCTTCAGACTTACGAGATCATGAATCCTAAGGATGTAGGTATCGACGACAATGCTATCGTGTTGACTGCAAGAAGTGGTCGTGCGGCTGTACGTCACAGATTAAGTGTCCTTGGTGTAGAGGTGGATGGTGACAAACTTAACACTATCTATGAGGCATTCCTTCGTTTGGCTGACCAGAAAAAGGAGATTTGCGACGACGATTTGTTGATGCTTGCAGGACAGGAGCGTACAAGCACTCATCATATTAAACTAGAATATTTGCAGACTACATCAGGTGTCGGAGTGACTCCAGTCGCAATTATCGGTTTGAATATCGCAGGTGAGAAGTTTGAGGCTACAGCTTCTGGAAACGGTCCCGTCGACGCTGCGGTTAAGGCTCTTAAGAAAATCATCGACAGAAAGATGGAGCTTAAGGAACTTTTGATCCAGGCCATCACACGTGGATCCGACGACGCTTGCAAAGTGCATGTGCAGGTTGAGACAGAAGGCATAATCTATTATGGCTTTGCAGCTAATACAGATATTGTGTCTGCCACAATAGACGCATATATTGACGCTATAAACAAATTCAAAAACTAAGACATTTAGAAGAAAAAGCAAAATTATGAATACACTATTTGACAAGATTTGGGATTCTCATGTTGTGCAGAATGTGCAGGATGGCCCAACTCAATTGTACATCGACCGTCTATATTGTCATGAGGTAACTTCTCCTCAGGCATTTGATACATTGCGTGATAAGGGAATCAAGGCATTCCGTCCAGACCATGTTGTGGCAATGCCAGACCACAATACACCTTCTGACCAGCAGAAGGAGATCAGTGACCCAATCGGTTGCAAGCAGGTCGACACTCTTTCGTCTAACTGCGCTGCATTTGGCATCAAGCATTTCGCTATGGGTACTAAGGACAATGGTATTATCCATGTTGTCGGTCCGGAGAAAGGCCTTTCATTGCCAGGCATGACTATCGTTTGCGGTGACTCTCATACATCTACTCACGGAGCAGTCGGCGCGATCGCAATGGGTATCGGTACTTCAGAAGTGGCACAGGTGCTTGCTTCACAGTGTATTCTTCAGAGCAAACCGAAGACTATGCGTATTAACATCGAGGGTGAGCTTCAGCCAGGTGTTACTGCAAAGGACGTTGCTCTATACATCATGGCCCAGGTTACAACATCTGGAGCTACTGGTTATGCTGTTGAGTACGCAGGTTCTGCTATTCGCAATATGAGCATGGAGGGTCGTTTGACTCTATCTAACCTTTCTATTGAGATGGGTTCACGTGCTGGACTTATCGCTCCAGACGAGATCACATTTGCTTACCTAAAGGATCGTGAGTATGCTCCAAAGGGTGCTGAGTGGGATGCTGCTGTAGCTAAATGGCGTCAGTTGAAGAGCGACGACAATGCTGTGTTTGACAAAGAATTGACATTCAAGGCTGAGGATATCAAGCCTCGTATCACATTCGGTACAAACCCAGGTGCAGGTATCGCAATTGATGGTACTATTCCGACATATGATGGTATGAATGAGGCTGATGCTGCTCAGTTGAAGGCTCAGCTCGACTATATGCAGTTCAAGCCAGGTCAGAAACTAGAGGGTATTCCTGTTGACTACTGTTTCCTTGGAGCATGTACAAACGGTCGTATCGAAGACTTCCGTGCATTCGCTTCGGTAGTGAAGGGAAAGAAAAAGGCTCCAAACGTAGTCGCTTGGTTGGTCCCTGGTTCATGGTTGGTTCGTCAGCAGATTATAGAAGAGGGTATCGACAAGATCCTTAAGGATGCTGGATTTGAGCTTCGTTTGCCATCTTGTTCGTCATGTTTGGCAATGAATCCAGATAAGGTGCCTGCAGGTAAGCTATCTATCTCAACAAGTAATCGTAACTTCGTAGGTCGTCAGGGTCCAGGTGCTCGTACAATTTTGGCATCTCCACTTACTGTTGCTGCCAGTGCAATTACAGGTGTTGTGACAGATCCACGTACACTTGAGATTTCTCCTATCAAGGCTGCTGAGGTGACTAAGGTTGTGGCCTCTAAACCTCAGGATTGCCCTAACTGTGCATTTGGTGCGACTGCTGGCTCTCAGTCTGCTGATGGAGCTAAATCAGTACATAAGGCATTCAACGTAGTTAAGTCTACATGTTTGCCAATCAATATCGACAACAACAATACAGATAATATCATCCCAGCGCGTTACTTGGCATTCACTACACGTGATCCTAAATTCTACGGTGATGCGTTCATGCACGATATCCGTTTCGACGCTAACAATAAGCCAGTCGCTGATTTTGTGATGAATATAGCTCCATTCAACGAGACTCCAGCTGAAGGAAAGCGTGAAATTATAATCGGTGGTAGAAACTGGGGTTCAGGCTCTAGCCGTGAACATGCAGCTTGGGCTATCGCTGGTTATGGAATACGTGTTGTTATTAGCTCGTCTTTCGCTGATATCCACCGTAACAACCTTCTAAACTGCTTCGTATTGCCAGTTATTGTAAGTGAGGATTTCCGTCAGGAACTTCTTGCTTCTATCGACAAGGATGCGAACACTATTGTTACTGTTGATGTTCCAAATCAGACTGTGACTAATGAGGCTACTGGTCACTCTGAAAAATTCGATATCAATGGCTACAAGAAGTATTGCTTGTTGAACGGTTATGACGATATCGATTACTTATTGTCTAACAAGGATAAAATCGAGGCTTACGAGTCTAAAAAATAATCCAAATTTGAGAGTGAGGATATGATCGAAATAATGGATACAACATTGAGAGACGGAGAACAGACATCTGGAGTCTCTTTCTCTCAACAGGAAAAACTCGGCATTGCCAAATTCTTGCTCTCTGAATTAGGTGTTGACAGAATTGAAATCGCTTCAGCAAGAGTGTCGGAAGGAGAGTTCCAGACTGTGAAGAAAATCACAGAATGGGCTGACAAAGCAGGCTTCCTTCCGAAAATTGAAGTTTTGGGCTTCGTCGACGGAGAAACATCCCTCAATTGGATTGAAAGTGTGGGAGGCAAGGTGATCAACCTTCTTACTAAAGGTTCATTGCGCCATGTCACTGAACAGTTGAGAAAGACTCCTCAGGCTCATATCGATGATATCAAACGAGCTATTGATTTGGCTCATAAGAAGAAAATCTCCGTCAACCTATATTTGGAGGATTGGAGCAATGGAATGAAAAATTCCCCTTCATATGTGTTTGATATGGTCGACGCGTTGTGTGGCGAGGGAGTGAACAGGTTTATGCTTCCGGATACATTAGGAATCCTAAATCCGTTGCAGACCGCAGATTTTTGCAGTCAGATGGTGAAGAGATATCCAAATCTGAAGTTTGATTTCCATGCCCACAATGATTATGACCTTGCTGTTTCAAATGTCTTTGCGGCAGTTAATTCTGGAATCAGCGGCATTCACACAACCATAAATGGACTTGGAGAACGCGCCGGTAATGCGCCTCTTACAAGTGTGTTGGCTGTGCTTCACGATCAGCTTGGAATCAAGACAAAGATCAACGAACAGAAGATGTATGATGTCTCAAAGCTTGTTGAGACATATTCTGGTGTTCGTATTCCTGCCAACAAACCAATCATTGGAGACAATGTCTTTACTCAGGTGGCTGGTGTGCATGCCGATGGTGATCAGAAAAACAATCTTTATTGCAACGACTTGCGTCCGGAACGATTCGGAAGAAAACGTGAATATGCTCTCGGAAAGACGTCGGGCAAGGCTAACATCCGCAAGAATCTTGAGGCGTTGGGCATCGAATTGGATGAAAAGTCGATGTTGAAGGTGACACAGAGAATTATCGAACTCGGAGATAAGAAACAGCTAGTGACTCCGGAGGATCTTCCGTTCATCATCAAGGATGTGGTTGGACATGGTGAGGTGAAGCAGACAATTAAAATCATTAATTATGCTTTGAATTTGACTCACAATCTTCGTCCGGTGGCTACTATCTTGATTGAAATTGATGGAAAGAGATACCAGCAGACAGAGGCGGGTGACGGTCAGTATGACGCTTTCTCTAAAGCTCTTTGGAAAGTCTATAAAGAGTTGGGTAAGGAAACTCCTGAATTGCTTGATTATTCGGTTGTTATCCCTCCTGGAGGAAATACTGACGCATTGGTTCACAACACCATTACTTGGAAGTTCAAGAATAAAGTGTTCAAGACTCATGGCTTGGATGCCGACCAGACAGAAGCGGCAATCAAGGCGACAGTCAAGATGCTTAACTTGATAGAGACAATGTAGGAGAATAAGACGAGTTTTCCACCGTCTAATTAAAGAAATAAAAATAATTAACAGAATATGGAATTAAAGATAGCGGTTCTTGCTGGCGACGGCATTGGACCAGAGATTTCAGCAGTAGGTGTTGATGTGATGTCTGCTGTATGTGAGAAATTCGGACACAAGGTTAGCTACGAGTATGCAATTTGTGGCGCTCACGCAATCGACGAGGTAGGCGATCCTTTCCCAGAGGATACATTCAAGAAGTGTATGGCTGCAGACGCTGTTCTATTCTCTGCAGTAGGTGATCCAAAGTTCGACAACAATCCTTCAGCGAAGGTTCGTCCAGAGCAGGGTCTTCTTGCAATGAGAAAGAAACTTGGTTTGTTCGCAAACATCCGTCCAGTTCAGACATTCGATTGCCTTGTACACAAGTCACCATTGAAGGATGAACTAGTTAAGGGCGCTGACTTCATCTGTATCCGTGAGTTGACAGGTGGTATGTACTTCGGAGAGAAGTATCAGGACGACGAGAAGGCTTACGATACAAACGCATATACACGTCCAGAGATCGAGAGAATCTTGAAGGTGGCTTACGACTATGCACGCAAGCGTAACAAGCACGTGACAGTTGTGGATAAGGCAAACGTTCTTGCTTCTTCACGTCTATGGAGAAAGGTCGCTCAGGAGATGGCTCCTAACTATCCAGATGTCACAACTGATTTTATGTATGTTGACAACGCCGCAATGCGTATGATCCAGGAGCCTAAGTTCTTCGACGTGATGGTAACTGAGAATACATTCGGAGATATCCTTACAGACGAGGGTTCTTGTATCACAGGTTCAATGGGTCTGCTTCCATCAGCATCTACAGGTGAGCATACTCCAGTGTTTGAGCCAATCCACGGATCTTGGCCACAGGCAAAGGGCTTGAATATCGCAAACCCACTTGCACAGGTCCTTTCTGTAGCAATGTTGTTTGAGTATTTCGACCTTAAGAAGGAAGGAGAGTTGATCCGTAAGGCTGTAGACGCATCTTTGGACCAGAATGTACGTACACCAGAAATTCAGGTTGCTGGTGGTGCTAAGTATGGCACTAAGGAAGTTGGTGCTTGGTTGGTAGACTGGATTAAGAAGGCATAAATTCTTAATTTGAAGAATATCATTAGAGACGTTGTTATTTGCAACGTCTCTTTTTTTTGTGAAATAATTTGTTTGAAGCTTTATTTTTTTTATTTTTGTTTGTGCTTTCAGAAAAAATGATGATGCGTAATAACATAAACGTATGTGATAGGGGTAATTAAGAAAGCATGTTAGTTGGTTTAATTTAATTTTATTTATTATGAAAAGACAATTGTTTAAGTTTGCGGCTATTAGTGCGTCTATTTTGGCTGCTGCATTGTTTGTCTCATGTGACAAAGATGAAAAAGAAGACAATGATGAAAAAAAGTCAGATCCTGTTCCTGAAGATTTTGGAAGTGTTGATTTTTTAGATGATGTTATTTATCCATTTGCTGCTTATGAGATTGAGTTCGCTTGTACAGATACCACGGATTCTATAGGAACTCGTTTGACAGTTCCTGAAAAATATCTGTCTTATGGAACAGGAATTGATTCTTATGTCTTTGCATTTGAAAATGGTTCTTGGAATAGAACGAAAGTTAAAACAATGTCATGGAGCGGCTTTGGAATAGATCCAAAAAACTTAGATATAGATTTGAAGGATGAAGTTTATGTCTATGCAAATAATAAATTCTTTGAAAAAAGAGATGGCAATGGTAAATCGGAGTATTATTTGAAGTTCAATACTTCGGAATGGACTGACACGGTGGCAACTATAGCTCCAGATCTATTGAAAGCCCATATAGATTATGTTAATCGAAAAAAATGATCGCCAAAATATTTGATTCGCATATGAGAAAAGACAAAAAGGTGGCAGTAGTGTCACCTTTTTGTTTGTTAAATATTGAGTTGCTTTTGCTACTTAAAAATCGTTTACAATATCTCCCTGGCTATCCACGCGCATGCCTCTGCATCAGCTAATGCGTGGTGATGGTTTTCCAAACAGTAGCCACACTCTGCTGCGACAGTATGTAGCTGGTGGTTGGGCAGGTATCTGAATGTGCGACGTGAGGCATATAGAGTGTCGTAGAAGATGTAGTCGGGATATTCCATCTGATAAACTTTGAACACTGCTTTCAGACAACCTTCATCGAACTGGCTGTTGTGTGCCACAAGTGGAAGACCTTCTATCAACGGTTCTATTTGTGCCCACACTTCTGGAAAAACAGGTGCGTCGTCTGTGTCTTCTCGACATAGTCCATGCACTTGCATACATCTGTAGTTGTAGTAGTTGGGCTCTGGCTGAATGAGAGAATAGAAAGAGTCTGTTATCTCTCCGTCACGCACAATGACAACTCCTACCGAACAGACTGAACTTCGTTCAAAGTTGGCTGTTTCAAAATCTATTGCAGCGAAATCTTCCATAAAAATTTTTTATTGTAATTGTATTTCAGATATATGTCATGTCTTCAGATGTTCAATTCATTTTTTGCCTGATTCCATGTCATAATATTTTTATTGTTTAGAAGCAAAGTTACAATATTGGTAAGCCAAATCATGGCATTGCTTTGAGATTTTTTTCATTTTTTCTTCATATACACAATAAATTTGCATTTTAATCGTTTAGTTTGTAAATTTGTCGTCAAATGGATAAGAAGTACTTTTTAATATATATATCAGCATTGTCTCTCTTTATGTTGACGATGCTTGGCTGTTCCAACAAGAAAAACACAGCCATTTCTCGTGGTTATCAAGCGATGACTACGCGTTACAATGTCTATTACAACGGCAAAGAGTCTCTGGAAAAAGGAAAAAAGAATATAGAAGATGCTTATAAACCAGACTATTCGCAGATTTTGAAGATGTATCCGGTGGGTGACAAATCCACTAAAGGGGCAGCTTTTTCCCAGTGTAACAGAGCTTTGGATAAGTGTCAGACAGCCATCAAACTCCATTCAATGCGTAAGAAACCGGTGAAGAAACCGGGTAAGATGAAAGACCCTAAGTATGCGGCTTTCTACGCACAGGAGGAATTTAACTCAAAGATGGACGACGTGTGGATGCTTATGGGAGAGACTAAATACTACAATGAGGATTTCCTTGGTGCTGCTGCCACATTCACATACGTCGAAAAACATTTTTCAGTCCATAAAGATCTTGTTGTGAAGGCTTCAATATGGAGAGCAAGAGCTCTTATGGAAATGGATTGGCTTTATGAGGCAGACGAGATTTTATCCAATATCAGTGATGATGACTTGACATTTGAAAACCAAGACTTTTACGCTGCTGCAATGGCTAATCTTCGTTTGAAACAAAACGAGAAAGCAGAAGCTTTGAAATATTTGAAACAAGCAATCCCGTCGGCTGAAAATAAAAGAGAGAAAACGAGATTCTATTTTATTATGGCTCAGCTTAATCAGGATCTAGGACATAATGATGTGGCTTACACATATTATGATTCAGTCATACGCAAATGTCCTGACTACGAGATGCAGTTTAATGCCAGAATCCGCCAGTCGGAGGTGGTTCCTGGAGATATGGGCAATACGGATCGTATTGTGGCAAAACTGAAAAAGGAGGCTAAATCTTCAAAAAACAAAGATTATCTTGACCAAATTTATTATGCGATAGGTAATGTATATTTGACGAAGGGTGACACTGCCAGTGCAATCAAGAATTACATCGTTTCGGCTGAAAGCAGTACAAGAAACGGCATAGAAAAGGCTGTGACTTTGATGAAACTTGGTAATCTTTACTACCAAAAGAAAAATTATATAGATGCCGAGCCATGTTATGCGGAGGCTTCATCTATTCTTTCTAATGATCATCCTGATTATAATGAGATCTTTTCGAAAGCGAAAAATCTTACTGAGTTGAAGCAGAATTATGAAGTGGTTCATCTTCAGGATTCATTGCTCGCTTTGTCGGAAGCCACAGACGCGGAACGTATGGCTGCGGCACAAAGAGAGATTGATAAGGTTAAAGCTCGTTTGCGTAAAGAACAAGAGAAACGTGAACAGGATTCTCTTGATGCACGCATAGCTGGAATGGAAATCGAAACCATAGTTTCAAAGAATGTGAATACAGTCAGAGGGTCAAGTTGGTATTTCTACAATGCTCAGGCTGTCTCTAAGGGTAAAATAAGCTTTAAGAATAAGTGGGGAAATCGTCGTCTAGAGGATAACTGGAATAGAAAGAATAAACAGATGATGATTATTTCTGATGATGTTGCCCAAAATGACACAACAAAAGATGGTCAGAATATTCCTGAATTTCAGGACAGAGGTTCGGATTCAGAACGTTTTGCAAGCGAACAGAGTAGTATGCCAGAACTTACTCTTGGATACTATTTGAATCAGATTCCAAAAACACCAGAGGCTAAAGCTCTTGCCTTGAGTCAGGTCCGTACCTCGTTGTATAATGAGGCTGTTGTCTTCGACGAGAAGATTGGAGACTACGATATGGCGATCCAGACTTACAACGAATGGATGCGTCGATTCGGAGGTGAAAATCCGGAGAAGGATGCAGACGTTTTGTTTAATTCCTACCGTGTGGCTGAGAAGATGAACGACAATGCTTTGGCTGTGAAATATAAAGACGAACTTGTGTCCAAGTATCCCGACAGCAAGTATTCGCAGGTGTTGAGCGATCCCGACTATGCTAATAAATTGGTGAGAATGGCAAACGTGGAAGATTCTATATATAGAGCCACATACGATGCCTACCATGCGTCTGCCTACCAGACTGTGTTGGCGAATACAGATTACATGCATAAGAATTATAAGATGTCGTCGTTGATGCCGAAGTTCATGTTGCTTAAGTCGTTGTCGTATGGCAAACTTGGACAGCATGATTCTTTGAAGGCTTCATTAGGACATCTTGTTGCAGAGTATCCGAAGAGTGACGTCGCTACAATGGCGAAAGATATCTTAGCTTTGATAGAGCAGGGTAATGTGTCGTCGAAGGGAACTACCGCATCACTCGCGTCGCAGAGAGAGCAGATTTTGCTTGAAGAGAATATTCAGACAGGTGTGATTGATACAGTCGGATTTAGATACAGCGATAAGAGTGCTTATCATTTCTACATTATTTCTCAGGCAGACAAAGTGGATCAGAACAGATTGTTGTTTGAGGTAGCCACATATAATTTCTCAAAATTCTTGGTCAAGGATTACGATTTGAAGATCAGACCGGGATTGGTTTCTGTCTCTGGACTGGAAAATCTTGACGAGGCACTTTGGTATCAGAAAGGTGTGAAAGAGAGCGACGGAATTATGAAGCTTCTCAACGGCACTGACTATACTTTGTTGGTGATCTCAGAAGAGAACAGCCGTTTGATCGGACGTGGTTATACCCTAGATCAGTATAAGGTGTTCTATGAGAAGAATATTCTCAACCGTAAGCAGGATAACAAGAAGAAAATCAATATCGAGCTTATTGGCAATCAAGCTCCTGCCGCTCCAGTGGAAATCAAAGAGGGTGACGACTTGAACAATATGTCGCAGTCGAAAATCGCTCCAAAAGCAAAACAGGAGACTAAGACTGAGGCAAAGCAGGAAACTAAGGCTGTAAACACCGATGAAAAAACCGATGAAGTGGCTCAAACTGATGAAGTTAAGCCGACTGAACAGAATTCTGACGAGGAGAAGAAAGTTGCTAATAAAGTAGAGGAGAAGAAAGCAGATGCGGCTCCAAAGAAAGAGTTGAAGAAATATAAGAATCTGTATACGTTTGATCGCTCTGCAGAACATTATTTTGCATTGCTTATCACGAGGGGCACTGTCGATTCTGATAAATTGATGCAAGTATTAGTCGACGCGAATGAAGATTGGCCTGGTGACGCATTGAAAGTTGAGAAGACGGATGGAAAGAATTTCCCATTGATTGTCACAGTAGGCTTGTTTGAGAATTCTTCAGTTGCGATGGATTATTTAAAAGGCATTGTAAAGTCAAGTGTTTTGAAGCAAAAATTGCAGAATGTCTCATATAATAGTGTTGTTATCACCAAAGACAATCTGGACGCATTGCGAAAGTCTGGAAATCTAAATGTATATATGGAGTTGTTCAAAAAAGGTTATCTTGGCCGTTAAAAGAGTTTGATTATGGATGCGATACAAGGAACAATATTATGGGCAGACGATGAGATTGATCTGCTAAAGGCTCATATTATTTTTTTGAAACAGAAAGGATATGAGACAGACTGTGTGAATAATGGTCAGGATGCTGTAGAGGCATGTCGAAATCGTCATTACGACATCGTTTTTCTTGATGAGAATATGCCAGGTATGAATGGTCTGGAGGCACTTCAGCAGATCAAGGAGATCGACAGCACTATTCCTGTGGTGATGATTACGAAGAGTGAGGAGGAAGACATTATGAATCAGGCTATTGGTGCTAAGATTGCCGACTATCTTATCAAACCTGTCAACCCGAACCAGATCCTTTTGACTTTGAAAAAGAATATCAAGGCACGTCAGATTATTTCTGAAGTCACAACTGATGGATATCGTTCGGAGTTCGGAAAAATTGGTTTGCAGATTAACGACTCTTCTTCTGTGGAGGATTATATGGAGGTCTATAAGAAACTTGTTTTCTGGGAATTACAGATTTCGGAATCTGCCGCTGATATGGATGATATTCTTCTTATGCAGAAGGAAGAGGCAAACAGTGCATTTGTAAAGTATATCAAGAAGAATTATGAAAGCTGGTTTAAGGAAGGTGCAGATCGACCAATGATGAGCCAGGACGTCTTCAAGACGAAGGTGTTGCCATTACTCGACAATGGAGAGAAGGTGTTCTTCGTGGTTTTGGATAATTTCCGTTTCGACCAGTGGCGAATCATCCGTGAACTGTTGAGCACAGATTTCGTTGTGGAGACTGAGGATTTGTATTGCAGTATGTTGCCTACAAGCACGCAGTATAGCCGAAATGCAATTTTCTCAGGTCTGTTGCCATTGCAGATAAAGGAAATGTATCCTCAGTATTGGGTTGAGGAGGATGATGAAGATAGCAAAAACAAGTTTGAGGAGGAACTTATTGGTACATTCTTCCAGCGCTACCGTCGCAAATTCACATATTCTTATGCTAAAATTGTAGACTCTGCATTTGCTTCAAAGTATGTGTCGGAGATAAAAAAACTGAAGGATAATGATTTGAATGTGGCTGTGTTCAACTTCGTCGATATGCTTTCACACGCCAGAACAGACAGTAAGATGATTCGAGAACTCGCGTCGACAGATGCCGCTTACAGATCATTGACAAAGACATGGTTCCAACATTCTGCGATCAAAGAATTTTTTGAGGCGGTTAAGAATATGGGTTATAAAGTGGTGCTGACAACAGACCATGGAACAATCCATGTGCGTAATGCTATAAAGGTTGTGGGAGACAAGAATACAAATACGAATCTGCGTTACAAAGTGGGAAAGAATTTGAATTATAACCCAAAAGAGGTTTTCGAAATTCGCAAACCAGAATCAATTGGATTACCGTCGCCAAATGTGAGTTCAGCATATATATTCGCATGCAACTCCGATTTCTTCGCATATCCCAACAATTACAACTATTATGTCTCATATTACAAGAACACATTCCAGCATGGAGGAGTGTCGATGGAAGAGATATTTTTGCCATTAGTGGTGATGAAAGGAAAATAAATATTGAAAGAGAGACGTTCGTGAGGCGTCTCTCTTTGCGTTTTACGCAAATTATATTATCTTTGCACCGCAATTTTGGAAAAGATGAAAGTTACACCTAAAAAAGCACTTGGACAACACTTCCTAAAGGATCTCAACATTGCTCAACGCATTGCTGAGACTATAGATGTTGGAGGTGGAATGCCTGTTTTGGAAATAGGTCCTGGTATGGGTGTGCTTACACAGTTTTTGCTTCAAAACAAGGAGATTGACCTTACTTGTGTGGAGCTTGATTCTGAATCTGTGATTTATCTTTTAGCCAATTTTCCAGAACTAAATGGTCGCATAATAGAGGGCGACTTTCTAAAAATGAACCTTAACGAGATGTATAAGGGGCAGTTTTGTGTGATTGGTAATTTTCCGTATAACATTTCAAGCCAGATTTTCTTCAAAGTCCTTGATCACAAGGACAAGATTCCTATTTGTGCGGGAATGATTCAGAAGGAGGTGGCCGAACGAATGGCGTCGAAGCCAGGAACGAAAGCATATGGAATTTTGAGTGTGCTTGTGCAGGCATACTATGATATAGAGTATCTTTTTACAGTTCACGAAAATGTGTTCGATCCGCCCCCGAAAGTGAAATCAGCGGTGATTAGAATGCGACGTAACGAAACAAAGAAAATCGATTGTGATGAGGATTTGTTCGTTAAAGTAGTGAAGACGGCATTCAACCAGCGACGTAAGATGATGCGTAACTCGTTGCAGGCTATGCTTGGACAGGGGCATCCATTGTTGGCGGATCCGGTCTTTATGAAACGTCCAGAACAACTTAGTGTGGCTGAGTTTGTGGATCTCACAAACCTTATCGCTAAGAATATCAGCGTCTGATGTCATGTCGGAAATGTAGCCGACAAAGAGAGATCACAAACCTAATAGATAATTCAAACCGTTGTAGTGCTGCGGCGGTTTGTAAAATAAATAGTTATGCCAATTTCTGAGGTTAGATTGTTTTATTTTGAGAACAATCGCTTGAAAGTAGCAAAGGATATTAAAATCTTGAAAGAGATTCCTCTTTCTGATTTTGTTTGGATTGACCTTGTTAATGTAGCTCCTGAGACAGAGAGCGAACTTGAGCATTTTTTGAAAATCTATATTCAGGAAGAAGAAGAGATCGAAGAGATCGAGATTTCTTCTCGTTTTATAGAGACATCGGATACACTTGTTGCCAACTCAAACTTCATGCTTGATGATTTTGAGAATGAGCCAGTTTCTTTTATCCTTAAAAATAAAATCCTTGTATCGGTGCGTGACAACAAACTGAAATCTTTTGATGAGACAGTCAAAAAGATGTTTGCTAATCCACGTAATTTCCCGTCGGGCGACCATATCCTTTGTGCACTTATGGAGACACGAGTCGACTATGATGCCGATATGATCGAGGATGTGACGAATGAGATTTCTGAATTGTCTAAGACGATGCAAGTCGCGGAAGATATTGATGAGGACATCCTTTTGCAAATCAAGAACCTTCAGGAAAAAATCATGCATCTGCGAGAAAACTCAATCGATAAACAGCGTGTCGTGTCGAATATTTTGCGTAGTGAATTGTTCTCTAAGGAGTTGCAGCCAAGAATGAATATGGTCATCAAGGATATCAATTCTTTGATTGAGCATATTAAGTTTGGTTTTGATCGTTTGGATTATTTGCAGGACACATTCTTAGGTTTGGTCAACATTGAACAGAATAAGATTATAAAGATATTTACCATTGTGAGTGTTCTATTCATGCCACCTACTTGGATCGCAAGTATTTTTGGAATGAATTTCAACATAATTCCAATGGCAGATAATCAATATGGATTTTGGATATCAATAGGAATAATGTTGATGGCTTCTGTTATTGTATTGTATTTCTTTAAGAAGAAAAATTTATTGTGATAGATTAGAAAAATTTATTATGATATTATTGTGGGCATCGTGATTTGTTTGCGATGCCCACAATATTTATATGAAAGGTTACGTTATGAATGTTGAAATGTGGAATGATGATGTGCTGCTGATTTTGTTTAATTTAAATTTAGTTATTGAATGAAGAGAATTGTTTGTGTTTTGTCATTTTGCTTAGCCTTTTTGACAACTGTGTTTGCAGAGACTCCCGACTCTTTGTCTGTAAAGGATGACATCGGGTTGCCTAAAAATTTTTCATTTGGTTTGGGGTTTGGTCGTGAAAATCATCATGTTTCTTATCTTTCTCCAATGCTTTATTCTGGCTCTCCTACTGAGATATGGGCGGAAAGAATAAACAGAAAGAGGAAGGGTGACGAGGACTTCTTTAGTCTGGCTAATCTTCGTTTGCATAGTGGCAATCTGATCTCTCAAAGTGATGAGAATACGATGCATGTTCGTAGTATTATGTTTGATTATCATTATTATTATGATTGGAAACTGGCTCCAAATTTTCACATGCTCTGTGGAGGTTATGTAGGTGGTGAATTTGGTTCTGATAAAATGGAGTCGTCGTTGTGGGTCGGCAACAATCCAGAATTCTTACGTATTGATATTAGTCTTTTAGGTTTGTCGTTTCGACCAACTTTGAGCATCCATACAAAACGTCGTGTGATAAAAATCTCTAACCAGTTTGATCTTCGATTGGCAGGTTGGGTACATTCTCCAATTTATACCCAGCTTTATTCGGATGCTGAGAAATTTACAGATTATATTGATTTTAATAGCTTCTCTGAAAAAATCCGTTTCTCCAATAAATTCACTGTTGATCTGCCACTTCGTAGGACGACGTTACGTCTTGGTATGTTGGTAGAACGTTCCAAGTCGGATATCAATATGATCGACAATCGTACTTTGAATGTTCAGGCTCTTGTCGGTTTCTCATTCGACTATCTGACAAAATCAGGAAGACTTAATAAATCATCACAGTTTAAAACAATTTTTGAGTAGGAATCATGAAAAAGATATTTGTTGGTATTTTTGTGGCTGTCGTATCCACTTTCGTCGCATGCGATGATGATTTAAAATATGACATGGATACCGTCTATGATTACGAGTCCAATTTTGAATTTCTATGGAAAGAGTTTGATCAGAAGTATAGTTTCTTCGACTATAAGAAAGATTCGATTAAGGATTGGAATGCTGTCCATGATGAATATCTGACTTATGTCAGAAACTGTAAGAACGAAGTTGAGTTCTTCGATGTGTTGGCGGCTATGCTAAATGAACTTAAAGACGGACACGTCAACTTATTGTCTTCGTTTGACATTTCAAGTTATGATTTCGAAGACAATTACCCATCCGACGTAGATGGTGGTGTGTTGTCCAACGACAGGTATCTTGGAAAAAACTGTCGTCGTAGTGGTGGATTGAAATATAAGACTTTGCGAGACGGAAAAGTCGGATATATACGTTATGCTGATTTTACTGTGGATTTCTCAAATTCACAATTGGATTTTATATTGAACTCGTTTGAAAATACAGATGGTTTGATAATTGATGTCAGAAGCAATTATGGTGGAATGGTTGACTATGTATATAACATTATCTCTCATTTCGTTGATGATTCGTATACAGCTTATTATACTGTTTATAAAAATGGAGTGGGGCATTCTGATTTTTCTTCTCCTTTATCTCACGAGATTTCACCAGTCGATAATGGCGTTGTATATAGAAAACCTGTTTATGTGCTGGTAGACAGAGGTTGTTATAGTGCAACAAATTGTTTTGCATTTTCGATAAAGGGATTGCCGCGAGTGACTCTGCTAGGAGGAAAGACGGGAGGTGGTGCTGGAGCTCCAATGGTGACTGAACTGCCTAATGGCTGGACTGCCCGTTTCTCTGGAACAGTTCTTTTGGATAAAAACAAGCAGATCACTGAATTTGGCGTGGATCCGGATATTGAACTGCATCTGGATAAGGAATTGGCTTATACTCAGGGATTGGACAATATTATCGAAACCGCATGTGATTATATAGAAGGAGTTGTTAAATAACCGATAGTTAGAGTGTGTTTTTCAGAAAACGCTGGAGACTTTTTTTAAAAGAGATTCTCTGGCGTTTTTGTTTTCTAACTAATGATTTTGTATTTCTCATTAGTTGTGCGATTTTTTTATTTCTTGAAAAATTACTAATTTTGTTGTGTATTTGATTTTTTTAGAAATGAGGAAATTTGTTTTTATAATCTCATTCATATTTTTCTTTCTGACGACGTTGCATGCGGAGACGTCGGATTCAGCATCTGTCAGACTTGGAAATCGTGCTTTTGGATTGGGCCTGGGTAGAGAAACTCATCATGTTTCGTACCTTTCACCATTGCTGTATTCTGGAACGACGTTTGAGTTTTGGAATGAGACAATCAAACACCAGAAAGCTGGGAAATGTGATTTCTACAGTCTGGTGAATAATCGTGTAAGTATGTCAAATATGATGCCGACAAATGAGTCGACGGAGGTGAGTTCTTACTATGATGTGTTTGAATATCATTATTTTTATGACTGGAAACTTACTCCGAAATTTCACATGCTTTGTGGAGCATACGCAGGGTTTGAGCTTGGAGCGGACCTTTTGTTCAGCAATTCAAATAATCCTGTTTACATACGTGCAGATTTGAGTCTTTTAGGTTTGTCGTTTCGCCCTACATTATGTGTCCGTACCAAACGACGTTTGATAAAAATCTCAGATCAGTTTGATCTCAGATTGGCTGGAGTCGTATTTTCACCTATATACACTCAGCTATATTATGATTTGACATTGCCTGAGTATGAAAAATCTGAGTTCTTGGATTTCAATTCATTGTCGGAGAAAGTCCGTATTTCAAATAAATTGATGGTGGAGCTGCCACTTCGCAGGACGACATTACGTCTTGGAATGTTGGTGGATCGCTCGAAATCTATGATTAATATGATAGACAACCGTACGACGAATGTCCAGGCTCTTCTTGGATGGTCGTATGACTATTATAATCTAAAAGGAAGACTAAACAGAGATTCCAGGTTTACAACAGTATTTGAATAAGAAGCTATGAAAAGAATATTTGCTATTATATTTGTGGCGGTGTCGTCTGTTTTTGTCTCTTGTGACGACGACTTGGAATATGAGGATTTCGACATTGTTGAGAATTTCAATTTCCTTTGGAAAGAGATAGATGAAAAATACTGTTTCTTTGACTATAAAAAGGACAGTATCATGAGATGGGATTTGGTTTATGACAAATATTTGCCCAAAGTTTATTACGACTGCGACAATGTCACTGAATATTTCGACATATTGGCGGCGATGTTGGGAGAGTTGAAGGACGGTCATGTCAACCTTTATACGTCGTTTGATGTCTCAAGATATGATTTCGCCGACAATACACCTATTGACTTTGATTATAATGTCGTGAATTATAATGACAGATATTTGGGCAAAGATACAAGAAGTGTCGGTGGATTCAAATATAAGACATTGCGTGACGGTAAGGTAGGGTATATTTATTATGGTAGTTTTTCTTCATCTTTCTCATCAGGCAATATAAATAATATTTTGGATTCATTTGAGGATACCGAAGGCTTGATTATAGATGTGAGAAGTAATGGAGGTGGTTCAATTGCCAATGTGAATGTGTTGGTGTCTCATTTTATTGATGAGACGACGACTATTGGATACAGAGTCAATAAAACAGGTCCTGGACATTCCGATTTCTCATCACCTGTGGCAGAGAAAGTGTCACCAAACAATACAGGTGTTATATACAAAAAGCCGGTTTATGTGCTCACCAATAGTCGCTGTTTCAGTGCGACAAATGAATTTGTGTATGCGATGAAGGGTTTGCCACGTGTCAAAATTCTTGGAGGAAAGACAGGAGGCGGATGTGGCATGCCGTTTACTACCGAATTGCCTTGTGGCTGGAAAGTACGATTCTCTGCTAATCCATGTTATGATAAAAATATGCAAATCACCGAGTTTGGAGTTGATCCGGATATCGTACTGCATTTGGATGAAGAGCTTGCCTACAAGCAGAAATTGGATAATATTATCGAAACTGCATGTGACTATATAGAAGGAAAGAAAAAATGAAAAAGCTGACAATAGAAGATCTTAATAGAATTACCCCTGAGGAGTTTAAGCAAACAAAGAAGATTCCTTTGGTGGTGGTGCTTGACAATGTGAGGAGCATGCATAATGTAGGTGCTGTGTTCCGTACTGCTGATGCGTTCATTGTGGAGAAAATTGTGTTGTGCGGAATCACGTCATGTCCGCCTAATGCTGAGATTCATAAAAGTGCTCTTGGAGCAGAGTTGACGGTGGACTGGGAGTATGCCGAAGACACATTGGATGCAGTTAAGCAATTGAAGAAGCAGGGATACCATGTCTATTCAATCGAGCAGGTGGAAAGGAGTGAGATGCTCAACAATTTGTCTTTGCCTGATGGAAAACAAGGCTTTGTCATTGTGATGGGAAATGAAGTCAAAGGAGTCCGTCAGGATGTTGTCGATGAAAGCGACGGAGTGATTGAAATACCTCAGTTCGGCACAAAACACTCCTTGAATGTCTCTGTCACAGCCGGCATTGTGATGTGGGAATTATTTAAGCGAATTAAACTTTGTTGATTTAATTACAAATAGTTAACTTTGCCGAGATTGTAAAGTATAGAGAATCCGGTTGAGACGCGAAGAATTGCGTCTTACTATAAAATGATAATGAATTAGTATGAAAATTGATCTCGTAGCAGTTGGCAAAACCGTTGATAAGAATTTTATTGCGTCTATTAAGGAGTATGTTAATAGATTGTCACACTATGCTCAATTTTCATTCATTGAGATTCCAGAACTGAAAAACACGAAGAATTTAAGTGAAGAGCAGCAGAAGCAGAAAGAGGAGGAGCTTATTATGCAGGTAGTCTCAGCCAATGATGAGTTGATTCTTCTTGATGAGCATGGCACAGAATTTACATCTGTCGGATTTTCAGATTATTTACAGAAAAAAATGAATGCCGGAGGAAAACGTCTGGTTTTCCTAATTGGCGGTCCTTATGGTTTTTCTCCTAATGTCTACAAACGTGCGAATGGAAAAGTGTCGCTTTCAAAAATGACATTTTCGCACCAGATGATAAGACTTATCTTCGTGGAGCAGATTTATCGAGCTTTTACGATATTGAAAGGAGAACCGTATCATCATGAGTGATTATGAGAAAAGATTTTATTGAAGTCATAAAAAAACTGGTTTCCAATATATATGTAGTCCTTGCCGTCCTCGTTTTGACTGCGACAATAGCATTGGTGTCCGACTATCTTAGTTATATGCGGAGTCAGAAAAGTTTGGATCTCACTGAATTCAATCAGACTCTTCATAAGAAGCAGACGATTGCTATGGATCTGCTAACAAAGATGATGCAGGAGACGGGAGGAAACCTTGAAAAACTTCAGAGTAATCCATTTTATATCAGTCAGTCGAAGGAAAACGGTATAGAGTGTCGTGTCTACAGGAGAAATAATCTTATTTATTGGACAGACAACGAAATAAATGTGGATTCCTTATCTGATATTCCAGACAAATCAGAATTCTATTATTGCGCTGCGAATTATCATACCGTCGGCTCCAAAATATCATCAGGGGATTATCACTATATAGCCTTGATAAAGGTCAAGACATTCTATTATCCTCATGAAATGAAAGTGGATAAGTTTTGCGAAGGCTTTAATTTACCTAACCATGTGAGATTTGTGGGAACTGATAATCTTGATGCTATTGTTGTTAATGGCAATAATGGAGCCGAATTGTTCCGTTTGCAGAATGTCACAATTTCAGTGCCTGACCAATTGTGTAAACGGATATGCTTTTTCTGCTGGATAATATTTGGAATATTCATGTATCTCTTGCTGCGTGTTATTTTCTTGAGATATAATGACGGAAAATTGTCCAAACTATATTTTGCGGGTATTATCGGATGTATTTTGCTTTTTGTCTTGTTTTGTGGCTCTATTCGTCAGCCTGCATATATATTTGGTGGAAGTTTGTTTGATGACAGCTCTGGAACGCCGCTTGGTGTGGTTTTGCTTTACACTATAATCATTATTCTTTATTACTCTCTTGTGATTAAACGACTGCTTCCAAATGAACTTCTGTTTTCTGGTGATAAATGGCATTTTTTGATTGCATATTTGGGTCATGTCTTGATAATTACGCTTGGTGTGGTTGTTTATGCAATGGCAAGAGTTTTCATTTACAACAGATCGAATGTTGATTTGGCTGTCCCATATGTACAGGATATATCCAAAGAGACCTGTTTGGCTCTGTTTGTGTTTGTCGTATGGATTATTCTGTATGCCAATGTCGTTGCTCATCTTATGAATCTTACTCAGAGGTGTTTGTCCATTAAGTCTGTGATTGTAATTCGAGTTGTGAATTTTTCAATATTCTTTTTTATTGTATTTCTTGTTGATGATGATTCTGTGAAATATACTTTCCCATGGATGATAGCTATGCTATTGGTGAAAGATATATTCTTTTTTTATGATATTCAGTCACGAAATATTTTTATTGGATTGCTAGCTTTTTTGATTTTGAATTTTGCGGTCGCTCTGTTGATTAAGCTAAGTTCTGCAAGAAACGAGTTTAAGATTAGTAATCTTGCAAGCCGGATAGAGTCGAATGCGTTGATGAATTATGATTCCACATTGGAGCAGTTGATGGATAATGTCGAGAGTAAATTCCGTCAGGATGTGGTATTAAAGGCATATCTTGTGGATACTGTGAATCGACAATTGGAGATAGAAACTCGTCTGCGTGAGAAGTATTTCACTGATTATTGGAGAAAGTATGACTTTGATATCCAGTTGTCTCGTCCTGGTTCTGCCATACATCTGCGTGACCGTAACTCTTTGAAATATACTACGGTTCCGCCTTCATTTATTAAAAATAGTTGTAGAAGGGTACATAATCATAATTTTTATCTAAATGCTGACGCTGCTCTCTCTCTGGTATATTTGGCTAAATTCCACTATCAGGGAATAGATATGTATGTGAAGTTTTATCCGTCACTTCTATATAATCGTTTGTCGTCTGAAACAAACAATCTTAAGTATAGTAGTTACACTTCTCAATGGAATAATCTTGCTCTTGCAAAATATTATAACGGAGAACTTCAGATGTGGACGGGAGATTACCATTATCCTCCTCATAGCACTGCTTTACGTCGTGGTGAACATGCATATTCGTATAATATAAATGGTTATCACCATTATGTGCGTTCTTTTGGAAAAGGTGGATATATTGTCTGCAGCTTGCCGGAAATAACAATCAATATGCATCTGATTCTTGTTTCCACCATATTTGGAATTTTCCTTTTCTGGGTCGTTGTATACTATATTATCAAATATCTGAAAAACAAGAGTATCAGAAACTCCATATTCTCCAGAATGCTTTTGTGGCTTTTGGCTCCTCTTGCAATAGCTTTTATCGCTACGGCATGGCTGTCGTTCACTTTCTTCCTCCGCCAGTACGAACAGGAGATGCAGTACAACAGTAACACGAAGATTATGACTCTGCAGTCTGCTTTGCAGGAAAAACTAGGTACGCATTCTGATCTGGAGATGATTTCGTCTGGCAATCTCGACTATATTCTTCAGGAGTATTCTATGGTGCTCCACTCTGATATTATCATTTACGACTCAAATGGATTCCAACATTCTGCATCAAGTAGTGACCTGAAAGGACTTGGCGCTCGACGTAAAAATGAGGGAGCTTCACGTATTATGAATGCTAACGCAAAATGTAATCTTACTCTTTATCCAAAAACAGAAGAGTCGATATTGGGTAAGAAATATGCCACTGAATACGCTTATCTTTATAATGCCAATAATGTCCAGGTGGGATATGTTCAGGTGCTGAACAATGTGTTGGACAAAAACCGTAATTCGGATGTCTTCAACTATATCGTGTTTGTCCTCGATGCTTTCTTGATTGTAATCACACTCTCGTTCTTGGTCGTTTGGTGGATCAATATGAGAATTTCTGCTCCGATTTATGAAATCAGTAATAAACTGCAGCGTCTACAGCTTACAAACGCAAATGAAAAAATCTATTATTCAAATAAGAATGATGAGATCGGTCAATTAGTCTCCAGATATAATGCCATGGTAGACGAGCTTGTTGTGTCTGCTGAAAAACTTGCGCGAAGCGAGCGTGAGACGGCATGGCGTGATATGGCAAGATCTATCGCTCATGAGATTAAGAATCCGCTTACTCCTATGAAATTGTCGATCCAGGCGGCACAACGTAAACAGGAGATGGATCCTGAACATTTTGAGGAGTATTTCAACCATACTGCGGATTTGCTTGTCGAACAGATTGAGAATCTTGCCCGTATCGCCACTGAATTCTCTGATTTTGCTAAGGTGACGGCGGTGGAGCCTGAACGTGTCGACATCGTGGTGAGATTGCGTAATGCTGTCGCTCTCTATTTGCATAATCCAGAGGGTGTGATTGTGCAGTCGGACATTACAGTAAATCATCCTGTATATATCCTTGGAAACGAAAAACAGTTGATGCAGGTGTTCAACAACCTTATCCGAAACGCTATTCAGGCAATTCCAGAAGATCAGATGGGCTTTGTCAATGTTTCTCTTTCTACATCGGATATGAATGTGGAGGTGCGTGTGAAGGATAATGGTACTGGAGTCAAACCTGATATTCAGAATCGTATGTTTGAACCCAATTTCACCACTAAAAACAGTGGAATGGGTCTGGGTCTTGCCATCACCAAGAGTATCGTCACCGCATGTAAGGGTGACATCTCATTTGAAACGGAAGAGGGTGTTGGAACTACGTTCATTGTGAGGTTCCCGATTATTAAGTAAATTTAATTGCTTAAAGCAGAATGCTAAATTATCTGCTTTTTGTATGATTTGAACTTAGTTCATTATGAATCATGCATTCTTAATTATGAATTATTTTCAGTATCTTTGAAAAATAATTGATTTCTATCATAGATGAAATATGTCAGTGTGATTCTTCCGCTTGCACTCAACCGTGTGCTGACTTACGCAGTGCCTGATGAGCTGGCTGCCGACGTGATTGTCGGTGGCAGGGTGGTGGTGCCTGTTGGAAAAAAGAAACTTTATACTGGCATCGTCTCTCAAATATTTGATGATTTCGACGATGACATAGAGATCAAGGAAATCATTTCTGTGCTGGATCTGAATCCTGTCGTCACCCAATCTCAACTTAATCTTTGGAAATGGATTGCTGACTATTATATATGTAGCCTTGGTGAGGTGATGAAAGCCGCATTGCCGTCTGGCTTGAAGATGGAGAGCGAGACTCTCGTCGCTGCAAATGAGGATTTTGAGGAGATTGAACCGCTTAAGAAGACGGAATTGGCAGTGATGGAAAACCTCTCTACTTCCAAACAGACAAGTATTGAGGAACTTAGCAAGTTGGTCAAAGTGAAGAATCTTCTTCCCACTATGCAGTCGCTTCTTGCCAAGGGAGCCATCACTTTGAATGAACAGCTGAAGGATGGCTATAAACCCAAAATGGAGACATACGTTACTGTCTCCGACCGTCTGCTTGATACTGACGCAATGAATAAGGCTGCGGCTGAACTGGAACGTTCGCCAAAACAGCTTGAACTTCTGCTTAAATTCCTGTCAATGTCGAGTTTTTATGTGAAAGGAGAGCAGAAGGAGGTGACTAAAAAGGAACTCCTGGCTAAAGCAGACGCGTCGCCCGCCGTCTTACAGGGATTGATAAAGAAGGATATTTTCCGCCTTTACGACAAGAAGATTGGCAGGATCGACAATAGTAAATTTGCTAATGTGGTGGATCGCTATCCACTTACCGATGCCCAGAATAAAGCCTACGATGAGATTATTTCCAATTTCCAGCAGAAAGATGTTGTGCTTTTGCATGGAGTCACCTCTTGCGGAAAAACGGAGATTTATATCAAACTTATTGATGAAGCCATTGCAAGCGGCAAACAGGCGTTGTTCCTGCTTCCTGAGATTGCTCTCACCACTCAGCTGACGACTCGTCTTCGTCGTGTGTTTGGCGAACAACTTGGTATCTATCACTCCAAATTCTCGGATAATGAGAGAGTTGAGGTGTGGCAGAATATGCTCTCGCCAGAAAAGGAATACAAAGTGATTCTCGGTGTCCGCTCGTCTATCTTCCTTCCATTCCGTAATCTTGGAATCGTGATTGTGGATGAAGAGCATGAAAACACCTACAAACAATATGATCCTGCTCCTCGCTATCATGCCCGTAATGCGGCAATAGTGCTAGCTAAAATTCATAATGCAAAGGTTTTGCTCGGCTCTGCCACTCCGTCGATAGAAAGCTATTATCTTGCCACACAGACAAAGAAATATGGTTTTGTGGAGCTTTTGACTCGTTATGCGGATATCCAATTGCCTGAGATCAATGTGGTCGATGTGAAGACGGAGCGTCTGCAGAAGAAGATGACGGGATTGTTCAGCCAGAAGTTGATCGACGAGATGAGTCGCGCGTTGTCCAATCATGAGCAGGTGATTTTGTTTCAGAACCGACGTGGATATTCTCCATACATGGAGTGCAGAAGTTGTGCTTACGTGCCACGCTGCATCTATTGTGATGTGAGCCTGACTCTTCATAGCAAAGATAATTCTCTGGTATGCCACTATTGTGGCTATACAATTCCAGTTCCGCAATTCTGTCCGTCGTGTGGAAATCCTACACTCAGCAACCGTGGGTTTGGCACAGAGAAAGCGGAAGAGGAGATCAGTAAAATTTTTCCTGCCGCAAAAGTGGCTCGCCTTGATTTGGATGTCGCCAAATCACGTAAAAACTACGAGTCCATAATTTCAGATTTTGAGCGTGGCAAGACAGATATATTGGTCGGCACGCAGATGATTTCCAAAGGTTTGGATTTTGAGAAGGTGAGGGTAGTGGGAATCCTAAGCGCAGACTCCATGCTTCATTATCCGGATTTCCGCGCACATGAGCGAGCTTTCCAGTTGATTTCACAAGTGGGAGGACGAGCCGGACGACATGGCAAACGAGGCTTGGTGGTGTTGCAGACGAGTGTTGTGAAGCATCCGGTCGTGGATCAGGTGTGCCATAACTCTTATCGAAGCATGTATTTGTCTCAGCTGAATGAGCGTACTGCGTTCCGTTATCCGCCATTCTATCGCCTGATAAACCTTATGGTAAAGGGTAAGGATGTGGATAAAACAGAGGCGGCGGCGTATGAGTTGGCGGCGGTGTTGCGTTCCCATTTCGGTCAGTTTGTATATGGCCCGGATCTTCCCGTAGTTACAAGGATCCAGGCGTTGCATATACGTAAGATAATGGTGAAACTTGATGTCAACACCAACGTCTCACCTTCAAAAATGATTATGAAACAGTGTGTCGACAATATTCTGCTTCATCACAAGAGTGTGTTTGTGCAGATTGATGTCGATCCGATGTAAATATGAGATAATTAAGAGATGAGAGAATAGAGATTTGGGTTTGAATCATCAATCATCAACCAAAATAATATTATGCCAAAAGAGTACAGACTTACAGATTTTCTGCCTACTACTAAAAAAGAGACAGATTTGAGAGGATGGGATTACGTGGATGTTGTCCTGTTTTCTGGCGACGCGTATGTCGACCACCCTTCGTTTGCGGGTGCTGTGGTTGGCAGATGTTTAGAGTCGTACGGATTGCGAGTGGCTCTTGTGCCGCAACCTGATTGGCATGGTGATTACCGTGATTTTAAGAAATTTGGTAAACCACGGATGTTTTTCGCAGTCTCTTCCGGCTGTATGGATTCCATGGTGAACCATTATACCGCTGGATTGAGAAAACGTAGTGACGACGCCTATTCTCCCGATGGAAAGGCTGGTTTTCGTCCGGATCGTTGCACCACCGTCTACACGAAAATATTGAAAGAACTTTATCCTGATGTTCCGGTTGTGATTGGAGGATTGGAGGCGAGTCTCCGTCGTCTTACCCATTATGATTATTGGGACGACACCTTGATGCCGACAATTCTTGCCACGTGCGGAGCTGATCTTCTGATATATGGAATGGGAGAATTGCCACTTAAAGAGATTGCCAACAGGTGCAAGAGGGGAGAAAGCATTTTTGATATGCATGATGTGCCACAGACTTCATATTTAATTGAAGGAAATAAGATTCCTGAATACGACGGTGAGACATTTGAACTTTTTCCGCATCTTGAGTGCTGCAAAGACAAAATGAAGCAGGCGAAGAATTTCCGTGTGATAGAGGAAGAAAGTAATAAGATGGAGGCACGTCGTCTTGTGCAACGTGTTGATAAAAACCATGTTACGGTTGTTAATCCTCCTTTCCCTGTGATGGAGTCGAAGGATTTGGACGCTTCGTTTGATCTGCCATACACACGTCTTCCTCATCCTAAATATAAAGGCAAACGAATCCCAGCCTATGATATGATCAAGTTCAGTATCAATATCCACAGAGGATGTTTCGGTGGCTGCTCTTTCTGCGCGATAAGCGCGCATCAGGGCAAACATATCACATCGAGAAGCAAGGAGAGCATCATGAGGGAGGTTAGAGAGGTGTGTGAACATCCTGAATTCAAGGGCTATCTGTCGGATCTTGGAGGTCCGAGCGCAAATATGTATGAGATGCGTGGACGAAATCAGGAATTGTGCAAAAAGTGTAAAAGACCAAGTTGTGCTTTCCCGAAAGTTTGCCCGAATATGAACACGGACCATTCGTCGCTTATCGCACTTTATAAAGAGGTAGACAAACTGAAGAAGATAAAGAAGTCGTTCATTGGCAGCGGTGTCAGATACGATTTGATTCTGCATGAAGACAAGGATCCGAAGGCAAACGCAAGTCATCAGGCATACGCGGAGGAACTTATCACCAATCATGTGAGCGGACGATTGAAGGTGGCTCCAGAGCATACAGAAGATGAAGTGTTGTGTCTGATCCGCAAACCAAGTTTTTCACAGTTTGAGAAGTTCAAGAAAGAGTTCGACAGAATTTGTGGCAAGGCAGGTTTACGCCAGCAGATAATACCGTATTTCATCAGTTCACATCCGGGATGCCATCGCGTCGACATGGCGATGCTTGCCGCACGCACGAAAGCAATGGGATTCAATCTGGAGCAGGTGCAGGATTTCACACCGACACCTATGACCTTTGCCACGGAGATGTATTACACAGGCATCAATCCATATACATTGGAGAAAGTGTACACACCGCGCACAAAGAAAGACAAGGAAGACCAACGTAAATTCTTTTTCTGGTATAAGAAAGAGTATAAGCAGGAGATAATCCGTGATCTGAAAAGTTTGGGAAGAGCGGATATCATCAAGAAATTATTCGGATAAATGTGTAGAGACGTAGTGCACTACGTCTCTACTAATCATTTTGTTATTTCAATTTGTGCTAATTCTCTTCTTATACATATTCTTGTACTATAACCCAATACTACATCTGTTATCAAAAATTTTTCATTTGCTCTTAATGATCTGATTTTTTCCATTGCTTTGGGTGTAAGTGTGTTGTAATAAAGTGGATTAACCATCCCTTTGAAAGAATCACATGGAAAAACATTTGTTTCACCTCCTGTCCCTATAAATTTCACATTGCAAGATTCGATCCAGTGTGTTATATCCCACCAATCTTTGACAACAACTCTCATTGGAATTTTGTAATTGATATTAAGTTTTGAAAGCTGTTCGCCATCGCAAATCTGTTCTTTGCCAGCTCTGTCAAAATAATGCAATTCTATACGAAATCTTCTGTCTGAATAACGATTTTCCGGAATTAGATTGTATGATCTTTTTGACAAAAGTTCATTTGTCCTGTTGTTGTAAATCTCGATTGTGATATCCTTATCATTGGTATCCAATTTTTTAACTCTCCATCTAAGAGCTTTTGTGATGACTCGATAATTGTCTTCTCCGAAATAGAGATATCCCTTTGATGATACTATTCTGAATTGTGTAGAATCCTTTTGGGAGGTTAGTATCAAAGTCTTATCGTCGACTCTTTGAATAGATGTCTTTATGAACAGATTTTTTATATTTGGTTCATTGTACGTGTCTTTATATTCAGATTTGTTAAAGTGTTCATAAACCAATCCGTCTGTATAACAATATGTTTTTGCCACTTTTAGAGGTACTTGTGAATCACTTGTTCTCACTATTGTTCTGATATCGGAATCTTGTGCATTCTGTGCATGCACCGTCGCTCCCACAGAAAGAAGAGACAGAATGATTATTGAGAGTATGTATGTGGCTTTTTTCATAGATTATTTTGCTATTATCGCAGACATTATTACTTTAATTTTGCCCATTTAAGACGATTATCACTTACGTATTTCAATGGGTGATTTATTATATTTTCTCCCATTTTGCTCGGCAATTATATCGCTTATGTAGATAAATTTTCCTTTGGGTAATTCTCGTATAACAGACTTTTCTTTTTCTGTAAGAGTATCTCCATCTGAGGGCATCATCATTTCACACATTCTATATGTGTATTCTACACGATGTGAGCATACTTTGTATGTTTTTCCCCATATGTCCTCGACTACTATTTTCATAGGTTTGCTGTAATCGATATCGTCGCCTATTTTTCCATACGTAAACTTGACTTCTTCACCAGCCAAATTTGTGTAACACAACTTAGGATAAGGACAACCACGAACAGTGTCTGGTTTTAGCTTGTATGTCTTCTCTTCTAATAGTTGTTCTGTATTAATATCGAAGATGCTGATGGTGATGTCTTTGTCATCAATATTTAATTGATTGACGGTCCAAAAATTGATGTCAACAGGAGTTTCCAATCTTCCTTCTACAATGCCTTGACTACTTTTCGATTTTGTTACTTTGCTTATCCCGCTTAAATTAAGTCGCCCTTTGTTAACTTCAATTCTTATTCTTGCATGAGGTTGATATTTCTTTTTGAGTTTAATACTATTATCGCCAATTCGTATGACACCGTCGATATTGACAAAGTATTCCTTTAGCGGATTGTCCGTTTTGATATTAAAACGACCACTTGTAGCAAGGTAATTTGGATGAATGTCTAATGTTATTGTGTCATCTTCTTCTAAAATTTGTGCATTCACAGTCGATGAGAATGTAAGAAGATTCAATAGAATCAAAGTAAGTATGTATATCGATTTTTTCATTTTCTGAAGTTTTTAAGTGTAGTTCATCATAAAACACATGTGTCGCTAGTTGTGTTATATAGAAAAACACCACATTTCTGCGGTGTTTTTCTGTTAATTTTGAAATCTGAGTAAGATTAATAAGTCATCTTTGGCTCAAGTTTGCCAGCCTGCTCGATCATTGCCTCTAGCTGACCAACTGAAGGGATTCGGCGAGTTAGCTTCTTTTCTGCGTTGACCTCCTCCATCTTTGCGTGAAGGTTCTCTGCCTTACGGTGGCGCAACTCTTTGATTGTGTCTACACCTGCTGCCTCAAGCAACTCTGCAAACTGACCTGCGATACCAGTGATGCGGAATAGGTCTGCATGGTTTGTCCACTTCAAGATCAAAGCATCTGAGATACCTGTCTTCTCTGCCAATTCTTTTCTTCCCTTTGGAGAAGCACCTGCCTCAAGTAGAGCTTCTGTTGTGCGGATACCTGCGTTCTGCAACTTCTTTGCGTAAGCTTCTCCTACGCCTTCGATGTCGATAATACTATGTGACATATCTTTACCCTTTTTTAGTTAATGTTCAAATTGTAGTTTCTGATGAGATTTTTTCTCTTATCTTTCTAACAAATTTATCTATGCCTTTTCTTTTTTCCAAACAATGTTTCTATTATTTATCATAAAGTTGCTATCTAACATAATATAAAGATGATGTGTAAAAACACAAATTATGAAAACGTGAATGGTCTAAATGTAAATGTCTTTATCTATAACCCCTAAAGGGGTAAGGAAATGTATCATCCATCAATTTTTTTTCTGCCAATATGAAACGCCTAACGGCGTAATTTGTGGAGACGGTGAAATCCGATAAAGAGATGGCGTAATTTGTGGAGACGGCGTAATACAATATAGAGACGCCGTAATACGACGTCTCTACGTGATGGTAGGTTTACCAGATGTGTGGATTTCCCAACAATTTTGCATTATGAATTATGCATTATGAATTTTATATGTGTTCGCCTACGGCTCGCACGGTGGGGGGCTGGTTAGGACGTTCCGTCCTTAACAATCCTCATTAAAATAATAGACCATGGTAGTCACTGCCTGCGACAACCATGGCCTTTAATTATGCATTATGCATTATGAATTATGCATTTATCGCCTGATACACGCACGTCCGTGCGTCTCTACGTGATGGTAGGTTTACTAGATGTGTGGATTTCCCAACAATTATGAATTGTGCATTATGAATTCTGCATTCATTATTGTTACACGCACATCCGTGCGTCTCTACGTGATGGTAGGTTTACCCGAAGTGTGGATTTCCCAACAATTATGCATTATGAATTATGCATTTCTCCAGTCTCCGTTCTTCTTTATCAGCTCAATCAGTTTGTCCACAGCCTCGTCTTCAGGAATGAGTTTCTCGACACATTCTTGTTTTTTATAAAGGTTGACTTTGCCTCGTGCTGATCCTACGTATCCGTAGTCGGCGTCTGCCATCTCTCCCGGTCCGTTGACGATGCAACCCATGACTCCGATTTTAAGCCCAGTCAAATGTGATGTCTTGGCTTTGATCTTTGCCAATGTCGACTGTAGGTCGTATAGCGTGCGTCCGCAGCTTGGACATGAGATGTATTCTGTCTTTACAACTCTTGTGCGTGTGGCCTGTAGGATTCCGAACGCCACAGAAAGCGACTCTTTCAATTTTGACTTGATGCAGATTCCGCTTGGCAAATGGTCGATGAAGAATAATCCGTTGTCGGCTCCAGCGCACACTTGCAGCTCTCCGCAATCAGAAGTGGCGTAAGAAGATTCCAAGATGACGGGATTGCTCTTGCCTAACGAGGTCAGCATCACGAAGATGTTTCGTCTGCATGCCACATCATTCATGTCGGCATTCGACTTGATTATCAGCACAACGTCGTCGGCTATATTTTTCAATGCCTCCTCGGATGCCTCTTCATACGATAGCTGAAGGAATTTGTATTCGGCATTCACGTCGCCAATCTTTGAAATCTCATTGGCTGAAAATAGAGGATGACAATTTGATTCTCCCTTCCAATTTGCAAATGGCACTATCTGAGCGACGCTGCAACTCGCATCATACTTGTCTCTTGATACGAAGTCAGGCTTAAGTCCGTCTACTTCAGCATATTCTGAGATAACAACCGGCACTTTTCCTCCACCGATTATTCCGCATCTGCTCACTTTTCTGGTTTCCAGTTTGAAGATATCTTTCAGCTGATACTCTTGGTTGGCTGTCGTCTTCTTCGCAACTTTGGAATTGATATAGTCGGCAAGTGATTTTGCCACAGGAATCTCGCACTCAGGATCCTCGCTCAATGAAACGCGAATTGTGTCACCGATACCATCGTAGAGCAGAGCTCCGATACCAGCCGCACTCTTCACACGTCCATCCTCACCGGCTCCAGCCTCGGTCACGCCAAGGTGGATAGGGTAGTGTAGATCTTCCTTCTCCATCCTTTCCACAAGCATGCGGACAGTCTGTACCATAATTATGACGTTGGATGCCTTGATGGAGATCACAACGTCGTTGAAATTCTCGGATTTGCAGATTCTTAGAAACTCAAGACATGATTCCACCATTCCGTTGGAAGTGTCGCCGTAGCGAGAAAGGATTCTGTCGGATAGAGATCCGTGGTTCACACCGATTCTTATCGCTGTCTTATGTTCCTTGCAGATATTCAGAAATGGCACGAAACGGTCGCGGATCTTCTGCAACTCAGCTGCGTATTCTTCGTCTGTGTATTCGAATCTTTTCTGTGTATGCACGCTGTCGACGTAGTTGCCGGGATTGATTCTAACTTTCTCCACGTATTTTGCGGCGACATCAGCGGCTGCGGGGTTGAAGTGGATGTCGGCAACCAAAGGCACATCGCATCCAAGTTCAGCCATACGTTTTTCGATAAACTGTAGATTGTTGGCCTCTTTCTGACCCTGAGCAGTGAAACGTACGATCTCACCACCAACGTCAGCGATTCGCTTGCATTGTTGAGCCGACGCTTCTATATCGTTTGTGTCGGTGTTTGCCATCGACTGTATGCGGACGGGATTGTTTCCTCCGATCACTACGTTGCCCACATGCACTTCAGTCGTCTGTCGACGGCTATATTTTAGAATATTAGTCATGACTATTATTGTTTTCTTCTTTTTTATTTGCCCTGCTTGTCGTTTTCTATACGGTTCACAGATTTCATTCCGTGCACTTTCAACAGATTGAGACAAAGGTTGTTAAGGTCTTCCACGTCGTGGATATACAGAGTGATATCACCTTCGAATATTCCGTCTTTGGTATCAATGTTGACTTTTGTCATGTTGATTTCGTTCTCTTCGCTGATGACATTCAAAATTCTGCTCAACACTCCTTGAGAGTCGATTCCGTTGATTCGGATAGTGGCTGGGAATGAGAGCACTTTGTGAGTTTCCCATACGGCAGAGACGATGTTGTCGCCATGGCTAGCTTTTAGTTTCATCGCCACCGGACACTGGCATTTGTGTACCACGAATTTGTTTTCATCCTCTATGAATCCAAGAATGTCATCTCCTGGAATTGGCTGGCAACATTCTGCGATTCGGTAGTTTTTGGAACTTTCTGTCAGTGTCAGAACCTTAGATTTGTTTGTGGTATCGACCTCTTTCGTCTCTTTTTTGTTGCTTCCGAATTGAAGTTTCCAGAATTTCATCCATTTGCTCTCAGCTTTTGCCTTGAAGAACAGTTTAGGAATTTCGTTAAGGTCTATCTGGCCTTTTCCGATAGCGTAGAATAATTCTTCCTTTTTTGTTTTTCCATAGTGTTCAAGCATTTGGCTGACAATGTCTCTAGACATGGATTGTCCATGACTGTCGAGCAACTCTTTCAAGCTGGTTTCACCTTTTTTCATGATATTTCGGTATTCCTTCTTGAAGAGGCTTCTGATTTTGGCTCTTGCTCTTGCAGTTTTGACATAATCAATCCAGTCTTCCGACGGAGTCTGCTTCTTACTTGTCAGGATCTCAACTTGGTCACCAGAGTTAAGAACGTAGCTCAACGGCTCAAGTTTATGGTTCACTTTGGCTCCGATGCATGTTGTGCCGACATCAGTGTGTAGCAGGAATGCGAAATCGAGCACTGTTGAGCCTTGAGGCATGGTCTTGATGTCTCCATTAGGAGTGAAGACGAAGATTTCCGATGCAAACAGGTTTAATTTGAATGTGTCGAGGAAGTCGATGGCGTTTGGCTCAGGGTTTTCAAGCAATTCTTTGATTGTCTGAAGCCATTTCTCCAATTCGGAGTCATCTTTTTCTCCTGTCTTGTATTTCCAGTGGGCGGCAAAACCTTTTTCAGCGATGTCATCCATGCGTCGTGAACGGATCTGCACCTCCACCCATTGACCAAGAGGTCCCATCACAGTCACGTGCAGAGCTTCATAGCCGTTTGCTCTTGGAGTGCTCACCCAGTCGCGAATACGGTCGGGATGAGGTTTGTATTGGTCTGTGACAGCAGAATAGATTTCCCAACAGAGTTTTTTCTCTGATTGGGTTTCATCCGGGTCGAATATGATACGCAATGCCAAAAGGTCGTAAACCTCCTCAAACGGGATGTTCTTGGTCTGCATCTTTCTCCATATGGAGTAGACGCTCTTCACTCTTGTGTGAATCTCGTATTTAAGACCAAGCGCGTCGAGAGATTTAGATATAGGAGCTGAGAACATTTCAAACAATTTGTCTCGAGACTCTTTTGTGTTGGCTATTTTGGAAGAAAGTTCCTCGTATTTGTCGGGATGTTCATATTTAAAGCTTAGATCTTCAAGTTCCGTCTTTATGGCGTATAGTCCAAGACGGTTGGCAAGAGGAGCATAGATATATTGTGTCTCACCGGCGATTTTCAATTGCTTGGCCTGAGGCATCGACGCGAGTGTTCGCATATTATGCAGACGGTCAGCCATTTTAATCAGCACCACTCGGATGTCCTCACTCATGGTCAGCAGCAGTTTGCGGAAGTTCTCAGCCTGTTTGCTTGCCTGCTCACCGAACACACCACCTGAGATTTTTGTAAGACCGTCGACAATCTGGGCAATCTTCTTTCCGAAACGTTCCTCTATATCCTCCACAGTATATTCGGTGTCTTCCACCACATCGTGAAGCAGAGCCGCACAGATAGATGTCGAACCGAGACCGATTTCCTCGGCCACGATTCTTGCCACTGAAATAGGGTGCAATATATATGGCTCCCCACTTCTTCGACGTACTCCCTGATGAGCATCCACAGCGAAACGGAAAGCCTTGTCAATCAATTCAATCTTTTGTCTGTGGGCACTCTTCTTATAAATCGCCAACATCTCCTGATATTGGTTCTCTATATATGCGTTTTCGTCTTCTATGTTTTGCAAACTTTGTGGATTTTCCATTTCTTAGTCCTTTTAACAACACAAATATAATTTATATAATTCATAATTCATAATGCATAATGCATAATTGTTGGGAAATCCATCTGCGAATTGAAATTTGACTGTAGGGGCGATCCATTGGAAATTTCATAATTCATAATGCGTAATTCATAATTGTTGGAAAATCCATATATTTGTCAATTAAAATTGGTGTTTTGATACCTAATTCAGTCCATTTTTAGCCCAAAAATGTCAATTAAAAACGTGTTTGGCTGATTAAGTGAGCGTTTTTTTATAATTTTGCACCCGCAATAAAAACAGATTAAGAAATAAATGTCTCAGAAAACGCTATATCCATTATTGTTGAGCGACAATCTTCATACGAAAGTGTGGGGCGGAACTCGTATCAAACCGATGAAGGGTTTGGCTCCTGATTCGGAACGAATAGGTGAAAGTTGGGAGTGTAGTGCGGTTCCCGGTAGCGAATCTATCGTCGAAAATGGAATTTTTGCCGGACGAACATTGAACTCACTTGTTGAGGAATATGGTGAAAAACTGCTTGGCAAAAAGGTGTTTAAAATGTATGGGGCTAAATTTCCATTGCTGATCAAATTTATCGACGCCGAACACGATCTTTCAATTCAGGTGCATCCAGACAATAAAATGGCGAAAGAGTATCATGATTCGTTTGGAAAGACGGAGATGTGGTATGTGATGGATGCCAAGCCGGGTGCGAAACTGTATTCTGGATTCAAATCACAGATTTCAGAATATGAGTATAAGAAACGTGTGGAAGACGGTACTATCTGTGAAGTTTTGCAGGAGCATCCGGTGAAGAGTGGCGACGCTTTTTTTATCCCTGCTGGACGTATTCATGCCATCTGTGGCGGAATCATGGTGGCAGAAATCCAACAAAGTTCGGATATTACATATCGTATATTCGACTATAATCGTCCGGGATTGGATGGCAAGCCTCGTCAGCTTCATACAGAATTGGCTGCAAAAGCTATTGATTTCAAAGTTTATGACAATTATCGCAGCAATTATGAGCGAAAGATCAACAAGCCTGTTTGCATAGCGGAATGTGAGTATTTCACTGTCAAATTACTTGAAGTGAACCGTGCTTTTCACAGAAAACTGTATAAGTATGATTCATTTATATCATATATGTGTCTCGAGGGCACATGCACAATCACCATACGCTCATGGGAGATGTTTGAGAAAAAAGATGAGCCTTGTGTCCGTAAAATAACACTGACGAAAGGAAATAGTTGTTTGATTCCAGCTGGAATCGCGGATTTCGATGTCACTCCTCACAACTCGGATGGGTTGACAAAATTGTTGGAGACATATATCAACAACCGTGATTTTAATGATTGATATTAGGTTTAATTTAGAGTCAACATTTATTATTTGCTCTTTAAGTTGTTTATGACTGATTTTTACGATGATTGTTAAGGGCGGAACGCCTTAACTCCACCTCTCTTTCGTAAACAATAGTGCTCAAAAAATAATTTTTTTCCAATAGCCAATCAATTCTATGGTCGTAGGGGCAGGTTTCAAACCTGCCCGCAATAAAAATTCTGAGGATTTTGTGACTCTGTGGTTTGTTAAATTCTATGTGCTCGTCTTCGGCTCGCACTTGGAAGGGGGTAGGGGATTCCTCCCTTTGGAATCCTCAATTTTAGATGATCCACGAGTTTATTGAGCAAAATATTTAGCCGAATTTAAAACGTATTTTTATATATCATCTTCAAAAGATGTTAATTATTAGTAGTTTTCTTCAACTTTAAGTCCGATTTCTTAATTCAAATGTTAATTAATATTAAAATTTGCTGGTTAAATGCAAAACCAATTAATTTGGATGAACATTTATAAAGAAATTCATCTATCTTTGTCACATACAAGAAATGATGATAGGTGATGTATTTGTAGAGAAATGTTTATAGTGGGGTGCTAAATTTTATTTTTGTTTTCATTCTGACTAAACTGAATATATCCAGCATTGTTTTTTGTTTATTTATAAACGCATAGGGTTGCTTGCGTTTATAGAAGCATTTAGGGATTTTGTTATTAGAGAACTTTAAAAGGATTTTTTTATGGAAATTAAGGTATTAGGTACTGAGTGTGCTGTATGTAATTCGTTGGAACGTTTTGTTAATAAAGCAATTAACGATCTGTCAATTGATGCCAAGATCACTAAGGTTGAAGACATCATTGAGATATTCAAGTATAATGTAGTGACTCTTCCTGCAATTGTTATCGACAACAAAGTTGTGGCTAAGGGCAGAATGAGTTTTGACGAAATTAAAGATTTGTTGGTAGACAACAGCTCTAAGTACGTATATACCGATATGTATTTGTCCTAAAATGTGGTTGGCTTTGATTAAAAGATAATCAAGATACAGGCAGTCCTTATTGGATTGCCTTGTTGCTTTTTATAGAAATACATAGATATATTAATGCGAATTCAATGTATAGTTAATCATAAAAAATGAGGTTTATACTGGTCTTATGTTTATTCACATTGACCCTTGTCTCCCTTTTTGGGGATTTATTTGTTTATCATCTTCACAGCTAAGATGCTGATTTCATATAGAAGGTAGATAGGTAATGTTACCAGCATCAAGGTCATCACGTCTGTTGTCGGGGTGATGATGGCTGCGACGATAAGAATAATTACAATTGCATGTCGACGGTACTTCTTCATGAATTCAGCTGTGAGAATACCCATTTTGCCAAGTAGCATACATAAAATTGGTAACTCAAACACTATTCCAAGCATCAGTGTCAGCATTGTCAATGTGTCGATATATGAACTTAGCGTGATGATATTCGATACTTCTTCGCTCACTTGGTAGTTTCCTAAAAACCGTATGGTCAGAGGAAATATCAGGAAATAGCATAATGCGACACCAATCATAAACATGATATATCCCGCCACTATCAATACTCTGGCATATTTACGCTCGTTCTCATACAATGCTGGAGAAACAAAAGCGAAAATGGAGTAGAGTATGTATGGGCTGACGCAAATGATCCCGATTATTATGCTCACTTGCATGTGTATGGAAAACTGGGATATGAGCTGGGTGTTGATAAGATTTAGGTTGAAATTGGCTATCTCTCCAAACTGAGAAAACCATCTGTAGGTGATGAACTCAGATTTTGTTGGTGCCAGAACGATGGAAAACACTTCCGTCTTCATGGCAAATGCGACAATCGCACCCACTAATACGACAATTATAATGCGTATTAAGCAGGTGCGTAATTCATCTAAATGATCCCAAAAGGATTTCGCTTGATCTGTCACTTTTCTTCTTTCTCCTTTTCGTCGTCAGTAGTGACATCTTTCATTCCGTCTTTGAAACTGCGAACTCCTTTTCCAAGTCCACGCATCAATTCAGGAATTTTTTTGCCGCCGAACAATAGTAGCACGACGAGCATGATCACTAATAATTCTGAACCTCCAAGTCCAAGAAAAAGTAGTACAAAATTTAAGCTGGACATCAACATATCTTGAGATTTATTTGTTTAACACGTATTTCAGCAACATATATCCGCCAAACACTTGCAATAGCATTCCTGGAATACCTATTCTGAAGTCGATGATTGCCGCATAGAAATTATGCTGGAACAATGCGAATTCACCTAATGTGCCTACCACCTGATATGCCAAAACAGTTGCCAAAAGCGTAAGTAGTGTGACTTTGTTAGTCTTTTCTGCTATCAGTCCTGCCACAACAGCCAACACGACTGATTTGCAGAATATTGATGGCAATACGGCAAGTGGCGGCATTCCGAACATCAAATGGTTGATCAACGGTGAGAAGATGGCTGTGAGCAATCCTACCGCCATACCATATTTGTATGCTCCTATCAAAGTGAAAAAGTAGATTGGCAACCATACGTGGCCTGTGCCGAAAAAGTGGCAAATCTGTGGCATAATCAAATTGCCGATCACAAACAGAGTCGACATCATATACGTGTCGGTCTGGTTCAATTGATAATTGTACAGTGAATTTGTTTTCATGAAGACTGTTTTTTTCATGTTGTGAATGTATTTGCCACAAAGTTAATGTTATCTGACTTAACGGCAAAATTTATATTCTTTTAATTCTGTATTTTATTTTCGTCTTTTTTGTTTTCTTCTAGCTTTGCTTCCAGTCGCAAAATATGCTCCTTTAATTCGTTGATCTGTTCCGAAATCTCTGTATTGGTGACTTTTTTTGCTTTTATTTTATCTCTCATTGAAATGTTGTCGTCTTCTGAAATATCGCTTGTCGCATTTACCACAACTCCTACTACCACGTTCAACACAATGTATGATGAAATCATAACAAATGGCACAAAGTACATCCATGCCCACGGATATACTTTCATCACCGGTCTGGCTATACCCATTGACCAACTTTCAAGTGTGGTGACCTGAAACAGAGTGTAGACTGTCTCTCCAAGAGTGCCAAACCATTGAGGAAATGCCTCGTGGAAGAGGTTTTGCCCCATAATTCCGAAAATATAAAATATGATCATCTCCAACACTGCTGCCCAGAATACGTGTGGAGCGGATACCAATATGGCAGAAACAATGTGTCGCAACTTTTTCATCGACGACACCATTCTCAGCGCTCTCAATACCCTGAAAACACGGAATGTGATGGCGGCTCCTGTTTCTGGCATCAACGCCATTGTGATAAGCAAAAAGTCGAAGATGTTCCATCCGTTGAGGAAGAATCTCCAGCCTTTAGCGATGATTCTCAATGTTATTTCCACCGTGAAGATGACTACACATGCAGATAGAATAAATTCTAATAATTCTCCGAATTTAGCATATATGGCTTCGCTGGTGATTAATCCTAGCACGATTGAGTTTATCAGAATTATAAGCACAATCGTGTTTTTGAAGATTTTACTGCTCGTTATTCGTACGCAGAAATCGTGTATTTGTGTGAATATTTTCATGGGCGAGTTTTAAGGACTGATATTTTATTCAAATGCTATGGATAATCCGTCGTAGGCAAACATAATGTTTTCCGGTACGAGGTCTTCTATCTCCGAATGCAGACCGATGTGGTGGCACATGTGTGTGAAGAATGTCAGTTTCGCATTGATCCTTTTTGCCATTTCCATCGCCTCTTGGAATTTTTGGTGAGAATGATGTTCTGTCATACGCAGACATCCCAACACTACAACTTCCAATCCTTTGAGCTTTTCATATTCGGCATCGTCAGCAAGTGATGATACGTCTGTTATGTAGGCAAAATTGCCGATTCTATAACCCATGATCTCCATTTTTCCGTGCATCACTCTAATCGGAATCACTTCGATTGTGCCATCGCAGATTTTGAATGGTTCATAGCTGATTTTTTCAAGGCTGAGTGACGGCACTCCTGGATATGGGTTTTCTGCAAAACAGTATCCATACATTTGTCTTACAGCATCTTCTGTCTGTTTGTCGAGATATATTTTCTTGCTTCCAAGTGGACGGAGGTCATCAATACCTCCGATGTGGTCGATATGTTTGTGTGTGAGTAGGATGGCGTCTATTTGGTCGATGTCGTGAAACAGCATTTGGGCACGGAAATCAGGCCCGCAGTCAATCAGAATGTTTTTGTCATCCACTTCCAAAAACACACTGGCACGCATACGTTTGTCTCGTATGTCGCTTGACTGGCATACTTTGCATTTGCATCCTATCACTGGCACTCCTGTTGATGTGCCTGTTCCTAAAAACGTCAATCTCATTGTAAATCAAAAATATCGATCGTCAGAATATCTCTTTGTATCGGCTTTTGTCTGCCGACATCAGAATCCTCCAGTTTTGTGGATAAAGATTGTTGGTGCGGTCGCCAAGATTCTTTACGAATCCGATCGGCACATTTTTGTATGTCAGCATCAACCATCCTTTTTTGTTGTTTTCTACTTCAATATTGTCTTTTCTCAGGAAAGCAATAGCTCTTTCCCAATCGACTTCCTCTTTTTCAAAAAAATCTTTATTCACAATGTTGCTGATCGCAAGATTGTGTTGTGGAATTACGTCTTTTCCTTTTTGAATGTAGACGGGAATGCCATATTGAAGAAGACGTAGGTTTTGATTGAAAAACTGTATCAGCTGCTCAAATTCGGTAGGGTAGGCTATGCCGTCGGTCACTGTGATTGACGGGTCGTCGATCCATTTCATCACTTCTGCTGGAGTGGGTTGGCTGGTGTTCCCTTTGTTGCCTTTTTTCTTATCCTGTTTTGTTCGGATTGAAATCTCGTCTTCCTGCTGATTCTTGCGGAATGCGGCAATGTAGAATCCCTCGCCTTTGGTCTTGTGGGGATAGAAATGGTAGCCGCATTTGTCTTTTGTCACTCCGCTGTCTGCTGGAAAATCAATCTCTAACATTTCCGCTCCAAGTTCATCTGCAATCCACTGCGCATTTTCATCATCCTCGTGCGGATTGAAAGTGCAAGTGCTGTAGATAAGTATTCCGTCTTCTTTTAGAGCTGGAAACACGTCTTTGAGAATTGTCCGTTGTCTTTCCGCACACATTTTGACATTGTCACGACTCCATTCCGCAACAGCCACTTCGTCTTTTCTGAACATTCCTTCTCCAGAGCATGGGGCGTCTACTAGAATCAGGTCAAACAGTCCGGTCAATTCAGTGAATGAGGATGGCATGACAGAGCATACAGCTGTGTTGGCGAATCCCCATTTCGCGACGTTTTCACACAATGTCTTTGTGCGTGTCTTGACAACTTCATTGCTCAACAAAAATCCTTCTCCATCAAGCAGAGATGCCAAGTGTGTTGTCTTTCCTCCTGGCGATGCACAAAGATCAAGCACCACCGGACTTTCGACTTCTTTCATATACTGTCTGAACACTTGCTCCACAGCCATTGAACTTGCTTCCTGTACATAGTAGGCTCCTGCGTGGAATAGGGGATCCATGGTGAATGTTGGACGGTCGTTGATGTAATAGCCGTCTTCACACCATTTAACCTTCTCTAAGGAGCATTCGATGTCAATTTTGCGTCTGTTCAAACGTATGCTTGACACTGGCTCTGTAGCCAACGCATCAATCAATTGCTGATGTTCGGCTGGCAAATACTCATGCAAATCTGCAATGAAATCGTCGGGCAACTTTATGTTTTCCACTTTTTATCTGTCTAATTTTAACACCATACAAGAACGTGCGGGAATGTATAGTTTCAACCACTCTTTGCCTGCTGACGTATGGTTCGTGTCCTCCATCGTGAAGTGTTCCTGAGTCTCGTCGACTTGACCAAATCCACCAAATTTTTTTGAATCAGACGACAATACCATGTTGTATTTGCCTGCTGGAGCAAGAATGCCGTAGTCTGTAAACGATTTGTATGGATGAAAATTGAATACGAACACTAGATCATCTCTGCGGAATGCAAGCACCTGGTCATCACTTTTGTCCCAAAGCACTTCGATTGGCATCGTGTTGAATTTGTGAACGCTTTTGACAAGGTTGATGATCGCTTTGTCCCAGTCTCCCAAATATTTGTATTTCAAATTTGGATCGTCCACCAAATGCCATTGGCGACGAGCGTATTTATATGACCATCCGTTTCCTTCACGTGGAAAATCAATCCATTCAGGATGACCGAATTCATTGCCCATGAAGTTGAGGTATCCTCCGTTGATCGACGCCAATGTGATCATGCGGATCATCTTGTGGAGAGCGATAGCACGGTCTACCATATATGAGCTGTCGTACAAATTCGACATGTGCCAATACATGTCGGCGTCTGCAAGACGGAAAATTATCGTTTTGTCGCCCACAAGTGCCTGGTCGTGACTTTCTGCGTAGTTGATGGTCTTTTCTTCCGCTCTATGGTTGGTGAGAACCCAAAGGATATGTCCCGGTTTCCATTCCTCGTCTTTGACCTCCTTGATCATTTTGATCCAGAAATCTGGAATTCCCATGGCAAGACGGTAGTCGAATCCCATACCTCCGTCTTCAATCTTAGCTGCCACACCCGGCATTCCGCTCACCTCCTCAGCGATAGTGATGGCGTAAGGATGCACCTGATGGATTAGTTTGTTTGCCAAAGTGAGGTAGCAAATCGCGTCGCCATCCTGATTTCCATTGAAATAATTGCCATAATCTCCGAAGACGTTGCCCATGGCATGGTCGAGGAATAGCATCGAACTGACTCCGTCGAAGCGGAAACCGTCGAATTTGAATTCGTCCAGCCAATATTTGCAGTTTGAAAGCAGGAAGTGAAGCACTTCTGGCTTTTCATAATTATAGCAAAGTGAATCCCACTGTGGATGTTCTCTGCGGTATCCGTCGTGGAAATATTGGTATGGTGTACCGTCGAACAATCCAAGACCTTCTACCTGATTCTTGACTGCGTGAGAGTGGACTATATCCATGATTACAGCCAAACCTTGTTTGTGGGCTTCATCTATCAGCTCTTTTAGCTCTTCAGGAGTTCCGAATCGAGAAGACGGTGCGAATAGGCTCGACACATGGTAGCCGAACGAACCGTAGTATGGATGCTCCTGTATTGCCATGATCTGAATGCAGTTGTATCCGTCTGCCACAATGCGTGGGAGAATTTTTTCTCGAAACTCGGTATATGATGTCACTTTCTCCTCCTCACCACTCATTCCGATGTGGCATTCGTAGATCAGTAGAGGAGAAACGTTTGGCTTGAACTGTTTGATTTTGAATTTGTAAGGTTTTTCAGGAGCCCAAACCTGTGCAGAGAAAATTTTTGTGTTGTCATCCTGCACCACACGTCTGCACCAAGCCGGAATACGTTCTCCCTCGCCACCATTCCAGTGAATCTTTAATTTGTAAAGATCCTTATGTTTCATTGCGGATTCAGGAAGCTCAATCTCCCAGATTCCGTTGTCCTTACGTTTCAATGAATAGGCATCGTCTTCCTTCCAGTTATTGAAGTCGCCGATGATATAGATAGCTGTGGCATTTGGAGCCCACTCTCGCAAAACCCATTTTTTGCCGATTTTGTGTAGCCCAAAGTATAGATGACCGGATGCGAAGTCGGCAAGATTTTCTTTGTCTCCGACCAGTTGTGATTCTTTCCACAAAAAATGCTTATATCTACCCACAAGAGCATTCTCAAAAGGCTTGAGCTGCTGATCATATTTCACCAAGTTTAGCATATCCATAATTTATCCTACTTATTAGTTTTACACAACGAATCTACAGAATAATTGCATAGAAAACAAATTGTTCTCCTATAATCTGATTTTCACTACTATTTTTTTCTCGTAACCGCTTCCGATAATTGGAGCATGTCCGTCGGAAGGAAAGAAAATGACGAAATCCTCGGGAGTAAGACGGAAATATCCCGTCGGCATCTCTTTGTATATAAGGTAATCTTTTTCGGCATCCTGTCTGTCGACGGTGTGGCATTCAGAGCGTGGAATAAATCCACAAGTTTCTTCTCCTGCGATTGGCACCTGGATGTCAATATGTTTGTCGTGGGCTTCAGGCAAAGCCTCTTCTTTGGCACGGAGTGTAGGCTCATCTACATTGATGAGAACATCTTCGTCGACTACAATCTTGCTGCCACCTGGGATGGATTTGAAGTCGTGAGAGAATATATATTCAAAAGCAATTTTGAATTTTGGATGAAGCGAATAGTATTTTGATGCTTCAGATAATTTGTCTAAAACCATAATGCCATATTATTGAAAATAAACACTTATGTTTATTCTGTATATTTTGTCCCCACATTTTGTAAATGAGCTGGAACACATTGTATCCATTTCTGGTTGTGCACTGGTAGTTGAGACGGAGGCAGATTGATACATTCCTTTTTCGGAACGTTGATTGTGAATGTTTTGCCGGGATGTCTTTTCAGACTGTTGTCTCTCATCCACGCATTGCTGTCTTTAAGTATCTGGAGTGTCAATCCATACGACTTAGCAAACTCAGTCAGATTTGGAATGGCGGTGTCTACCTGCACTGCAAATGTTTCCACTGGGAAATATAATTCGTTTTGAGTCAGATAGAATCCTACACGTGATGGGGCTTCCAACACATATTTTGCCAACAAAATGCGATAGACGTATCTGTTTGTCTCTTCGCTAAACTGCATATCGAAGAAGTTTCTTGTTTGCTGAGCCTCAATCTGTCGCATCACTCTTGCTCTGCCAGTGTTGTACGACGCTGCTGCAAGTGTCCAGCTGCCAGTCGCGTCGTATGAGGCTTTCAGGTGTCGGCATGCTGCGCGTGTGGCTTTTTCGAGGTTGTAGCGTTCGTCAACGTCGGGAGTTATGACAAGCCCAGCTTCTTTGCCTGTCTGCTCCATGATCTGCCATATCCCGGCTGCTTTTGTAGGAGACAATGCACGTTGGTCCAAACAACTCTCGATGACCGCCAAATATTTGAAATCGTCAGGAATACCTTCCTCTTTCAAGATTTTTTCTAGAATTGGAAAATAGCGGTTGGCACGTTTGATCATCAGGAATATGCTTGAATGGAAATAGCTGAAACTCAATAGTTCACGGTCGAACCTCTCACGCATATAATAATTTTTCAATTCCAATTTTTCGCCGCAAAATTCTATGTTTTGTGGTATAGACGGTGCAATGTATATCTGTGAAGGATCCACGGCACATGATGCACCAGATTTGATGTCGTCGTTGTTGTCGGCAATCATACATTGTGAGCAAAGCAACGCCATTGCCATAGTTGCTCCACCAGCTAGTATTTTGAATTTCATTTTGTTAGTCCTCATTTATTAAGCGTAGAAATTAATTTGTTTTCCAACTACGCATGGAATATCAGTGTAGGGAAGTCACCCTCGAATACAAATCTTCTTGTGATTCCAGTTTCTCCTGTATTGAAAATACGAGAAATCAGTTTGCCTCTGTGTGTTGTCATCGACAGTACAGAAATATTCTTTTCCGCCATATAATCTCGTATGCTTTGGGTCGGGTTGGCTCCATCGAGAATAGCCGCTTCTGCTTTGGCAGTAGGGTAGTGTTCTGCGAAATAGCTTTTGATTCCGTTCAGCTTGATTTCATTCCATGTCTCTTTTGTGCCGGATTCACGGAAGTGTACAAGGTTGATTTCTATTTCCTTAAACGACAGACGTGCCATCATTTTTGAGAATGCGATTAGGTCACGGTCGTCGAAATTGGTGATAAACATGATGTTTTTCACCATGTCGACACTGTTGAACTCGATGTTTTCAGGCACCACGAATACTGGAATGGGAGCACCTTCTGCCACTTCAGCGCTGACGCTTCCGATCATGTCGACCTCTTTTTTACTTTTTTCTCTTGTCGACATTATGATCATTTCAGGCTTTAGTATTTCAGAATACATGATTATCTGTTCTTCTGGCACACCTTCCAATGCCGTGCATTTGAATTTTATATTGGCAAGTTCTCCTGAGTCAATTCGTTGTTGTATAGTCTCTTGGTATTTTTCCGCACGTTGCTTGGCTTCAGAATGGGCTCTTTCCACGCGTTCACGAAGAGCCTCTTTGTCGAAGTCGATCATACGGTTGAGTATAGAGTAGTGCTCAGTCTCATCTGCAGAGTATACGTTAAGCATTTCGATTTCCGCACCTATGGCTTTTGCCCAAGAAAAGGCTAAAGGAAATGCTTTTTCAGATGTCGGAGTATAGTCGAACGGAAGAAGAATGACTTTTCTGTTTTGAATTTCCGCATTTGACACTTGCTCTTCGTTCTCCAGATCTATGTTATCAACGATGGATAAGGCTTTTGGCAGGTCAGCTTCGGCAATCCTCACTTTATAATGAGCAGTGAGTGAAGGGAAAAACTGATTCACCTCTTCTGTAAAAGCGTCTATGCCGTTCGCTTTTAGAATGTGTACCAGCGTTTGGGCTTTTAATTCAGTATGCCTTGCTAACGTCACAAAATTTGCCATATTGAAGTATTTTTCGAATTTGTCGTAAAAGTAGTAAAAAATAATTTAATTGCAAAAAAAAAGGAGACGATGCTAGCACCGTCTCCTTCGATTATTTGAAGATTTTTTTATTTTTTCTTATCTTCTTTGATTTCTTCTGCCTCGACATCCTTTGGCTCTTCTTTCTTTTTCGCCAAATACTCTGGCAGACTCATTCCTGCCTGGTCGAACAACTCCTGCAATGGGGGAACACTTTTCATCAAACCTGACAGAAAATTGGCTGTGCTTGTCTTGCCGTCGCCGTTTCCTCCACCGTTATCCCAAACAGTGACCTTATCGATCTGGATGCCCTTGATTGCGTCAACCTGTGTCTTAACCAATTCAGGAAGTTTCTCAAGTAGCAATAGTGTGTATGCTTTTGTGGCGTCTCCACCAGCTGCCTGGATCATTCGGTCGTAACCGTCGGCTTGCTTTGTAAGGATCTCATACAAACCTTTGGCTTCTGCCTCCATCTTGGCGAAGATTGCGTCAGCCTCTCCCTTTGCATTTACTCTCTTCTGCTCAGCCTCTGCCTCTGCAGCGATCACCAAACGCTGTTTTTCAATCTCTTGTGCGACGATGACGTTGGCTGTCTGAGTCGAACGTTCACGGTCTGCACGTGCCTCCTCGGCTTTCTGCTCAGCTGCGTAAGCCTCCTCCAAAGCCTTTGCCTGTGCAACCTTTTCTGCTGCTGTAGCTTTACGCTGTGCCTCTGCCTCTGCCTCACGACGGTCTGCATCTGATTGAGCAATATTGACTTTTGCCTCGTTCTCTCCCTTAACAGCTGCTGCATTTGCCTCTGCTGTACGGATACGTGTCTCACGGATTGCGTCTGCCTTACCGATTTCTCCGATCTTCTCCTGCTCAGCCACACGAACCTTAGCCTCGTTGATAGCCTTTGCAGCTGCCTCCTGACCTAGAGCCTCGATATATCCGCTCTCATCCTTGATATCGGTTACGTTTACGTTGATGAGCTTCAAACCGATTTTTTTCAACTCGACCTCCACGTTGGCTGTGATGGCTTCAAGGAACTTGTCACGGTCTGAGTTCAACTCCTCGATACTCATTGTCGCGATAACAAGACGCAACTGTCCGAAAAGAATATCTCTTGCCAACTCCTGAATCTGTGTCGCGCTTAGTCCAAGCAAACGCTCTGCTGCTGCTAGCATTGTCTCAGGCTCTGTGCTGATACCGACCGTGAATCGACATGGCACGTCTACACGAATGTTCTGCTTTGATAGTGCGTTTGTCAAGTTCGCATCAATACCGATTGGTGTCAAAGACAGGTATGCGTAATCTTGGATGATTGGAAATACGAATGTACCACCACCGTGTACACATTTTGCACTCTTGTTTCCTCCTGATGTTCCGTAGACTACCAAAACTTTGTCTGATGGACAACGGCGGTAGCGATTGATTAGTGCGGCGACTAGTCCGATTATGACCGCAATGATGACGAAAATAAATGGTTCCATACTTACTTATAAATTATTATTTTTTGAATTCGTATTTATCAAAGTTTTTCAACGTGAAGAACGTTGTTGTTTAATACCTCCATCACCACTACTTTTGTGCCTGTAGGAATCATATCTCCATCTGTCACGGCATCAAGCTCCTGGACTGAACCGTCGAAACTGATTTGCACTTTTCCTGTGCCTGTCCTGTTTGCCGGGATTCTCAAGTAGACGTTGCATGTTTTGCCCTCTGCTGTGTTGATGTCAAAAGCTCCGTTAGATTCAAGCTTCATCAGTTTTTTGAATATATATATGAACATGGCGACGAATGCAACTCCACATATGAAAGCCACTATTCCTAATAAGAATCTGTTGGGGATGGAATCATAAAAACAGACACCTGCCCAACTGAATCCTAGCAAGAAGTTGATTGCATTTTTTATTGACAGCATGTCGGAGAATCCACTTGTATCCAAAGAGTCTCCACCGTCTAAATCAATATCCATATCAAAATCTCCAAGTCCGATCAATGATAAAATAGTCTGGATTACAAAAATGGTTGAAGTGACCAATGCTATCGCCCAATAAATTTTGATTCCTGGCTCAAGATTGTTGAACCAATCTAAAAATGTATCTATCATAATTATCCCTCCTATATATTAAATCGTGTTATTTTTTTCTTTTCTACAAATATAGAAATTCTGTACAATATTTTATTAGATTAAAGATGAATTAGCACGTCTATTTAGATTTATTTAACAATTATAAATGAGTGTTGTTGTTTGATTGAATTTTAATATGCTATATAATACCTAAAAATGAGGATTGTTGAGGGAGTGTTTGATAGATATTGGTTATAAACTACACCAAGAGCTTGCAACCATAAATTGAAATGCAATGGTTACCTTTTGATCGCTTTTCACATTTTTTCTCGTAAAAAGGCTCAGTCTTTCTATAGTACTTTGTGTCTATGTGGTTTTATTAATTCAGTGAGTTCGTCTTCTGCTCACACTAAAAAGGAGGAATTAGTGCGTTCCTCAATTGACAATCCTCAATTCTACAAAATGTAAGGACAGGTTTCTAGCCTGCCCTTACGTATTTGTGATATATGTTAAATGTGGTTGGTCTAAAATTGTGAAATAAAATGGTTTATCACATTCGGTAATGTCAGAATCGTGAATAACACTCCGAAGATGGCTCCGGAAATATGAGCTTCATGGCCTATATTATCCATATTTTTCTTTGCCATATACGATGAATAAATAAGGAATAGTATTGCGAAAAGAATGGCTTTTATAGGAATAAAGAAAGCGTAGATTGTGCTGAATGGATTTATTAGGATAAATGAGAATAACACTGCATTTACGGCTCCCGACGCACCAATAGCGGAGTATCTGGGATCATCTTTATATTTGAATAGTGAGATCAGCGACGACGCTGGGATCGAAAGTATGTAGAACAATATGAACGACATTTCTCCGTTTACAGCAGTGAATATTTGCTCCTGAGTCCTTCCAAAGAAATATAATGTCAGCATGTTAAAAAAGAGGTGTGTCCAGTCTGCATGCACGAAACCATTGGTTATCAGCCTGTAATACTCTTTGTTGTGGACTACCTTGTATGGCTTGAAAGACAATTTTTCAAACAACTCTTGATTGTTGAATGCCTGATACGAAACAAGGCAAGTGATTGCGATGATGATGTATGTAATCATAATATGTTGGTATTTTACGGCAAAATTATATATTAATTTGTTTTTTGCAATCAAGTTGCATTTTCCTTCGTCTACTTTTGTTTGAGTTTAAGAATTAAAAGAAAAATGTTATGAAAGAATTTTTCTATTCATTATGGGTGTTGGTTTTGGAAATGGCACCATATCTGCTTCTTGGTTTCTTCATAGCAGGATTGCTTTATGCATTTGTCCCACAGAAACTATATGCCAAGCATCTTCAAAAGCCTGGATTCAAATCAGTTTTATATTCGACGTTGCTTGGAATCCCACTTCCGCTTTGTTCGTGTGGAGTGCTTCCTACAACAGTCTCCTTGCGTAAAAGCGGGGCTTCACGTGGAGCTTGCACATCATTCTTGATTTCCACTCCGCAGACGGGAGTAGACAGCATTCTTGCAACATACTCATTGCTTGGTTTGCCATTCGCAATCATTCGTCCGATTGCGGCATTAGTGACAGGATTGGTAGGCGGTTTCGTGACAGATTTGTCGTTTAAGGATGAAAAGGCGACGGATGTTGTTTCTAAAAACGTAGAAAATAAAAATCTTACATTCATGCAGAAGCTGAAAGTGGCATTACAATATGCTTTTGGCGAATTGCTTGAAGATGTCGGCAAATGGTTGGTCATTGGTTTGCTTGTATCTGCGTTGATTACTGTGGCCGTGCCTAACGATTTCTTTTCCGCACTACAAGATTATCCATTTTTGAACATGTTGATTGTCCTTGTTATTGCGATACCGATGTATACATGCGCCACGGGATCTATTCCTATTGCGCTTTCACTTATGATGAAAGGTATGACTCCTGGTGCGGCATTTTTGCTTTTGATGGCAGGTCCTGCGATAAACACGGCATCAATGCTTGTGATAAACAAAGCTTTTGGCAAGAAACAGACTGTTATTTACATTGTTTCTATAGTGCTTGGAGCAATAACTTTTGGCTTGGTTATGGACTATCTTTTGCCAAGCAGTTGGTTTGATGTCAGCCACATGAATGCTGCAGTCGCATGTTGTGAGGAAGGACATAATGAATGGTTTAGCATCTTTTGCAGCGTCGTCTTCTTGATTCTTTTGATTAAATCATTCTTTCATGGACATCATCACCATGGAGAGTGTGGTTGTGGATGTCATGATGGAGGTTGTCACTGTCATGATCACGACGATGAAGGACATTGCCATTGTCATGAGGACGACGACGATGATGACTGCTGTTGCTGTGGTGAAAATAGTGAGGTGGTTTTGAAAGTGAAAGGTATGTGTTGCAGCCATTGCGCAAACAATTTAAGAGATGCTTTTCTTGCTAATGATGAAATTGACAGTTGTGAAGTAGACCATAATTCAGGTTTGGTCAATATCAAATTCAAAGAAGGAAGGAAGATGACGAAAGAGCAGTTGGCGGCAGTGGTTGACGGTTTAGGTTATGAAGTAGTTGACGAATAAGATGAATATTGTTTAAGCAAAAAACGTCTTCCTTTTTTATGGAAGACGTTTTTTTATAATAAGTAATTTGATTTTACTTAAGCACAACCTTCTTTACAAAAGAATCTTCGGCAGTGACAACTTTCACTAGATACAATCCCTTTGCAAACGAAGAGAGATCAAGAGAAATATTGTTGGTGTTTACTGATTCCGACATCAAAACATTTCCTGTTATATCCAAAACAACAACCTCATTGATATTATTGCCGTTGTTAACTACAACATTTATACGTCCTGAAGTAGGATTTGGATAGATGTTGACAGAATTGTTATCTGATGAATTGTCGGAAATAGAAGTTAGAGGTCCACCATTTCCGTCGTAGAAGAATGTGTCACCATTTATAAATCTATCAGAGAAGTTAGAGAAACATAGTGGAACTTTTGATTCACGTGGCTCGCCAGTACCTTTGTAATTAGTTGTTGACTGACCCTTTCTTGCTCTCAACGAAGCTCCGAATTTTACAGATGTTCCAGACTTCAAAGACAATGTTTTAGACGCTGTCAACTTAGTCATACCACTTTCAACAACGAATGCACCTTCTTTTAGCTCGTCTGTCACTTTCTCTCCAGAAATGATACTGTTAGCTTCGATGTTATGGTATCCTGTTAATGCCATATTCTGAAGATATAAATCTGTTTTCGAAACAGTCACGTAAGGAACGTAATTTGCTTTTGTGATTGTGATGTAGCAAGGTACACTGACGTTCTCGAACACAGATCTGGTTTCATTTGTGGCATCGAATGTCTTGTAGTATGATTTGCCATAGTCAGAAATACTGCAAACAGTTATTTTTGAACCTTTTACGTAAGAGTCGACTGTTATGGAATTGTCTTTTCCTCTGCTGATAAATGGTTTAAAACTTGCTGGAGCAACAGTATACATTCTCATACTTGGATCACCAAAATAATGACCGATATAACGTGTCTCATCTAGTTCTGTTTTCAAAGAAGCCTGAAGAATTGCACAAGCGACAGAGATATCTTGGTACTTAAATAATGACTCAAATGTAGTTGATGCCATTAGGTGGCTATCTCCATGAATTGTTGGATATGAATTTCCAAAAACTCCAACAGCACCACCGTTTTCTTTATTTAGCAAACACTCAGCAAAACATTTCTCATCGTGATCAAATGTTCCTGTGCTACAAGTGAAATTGAAGAAGACAGGAGTCTTGTTGCCATTTTTCATATTCTCAACTTCTTTTGCTGAATATGTCTGGCTATAACCTGTTTCGTTACCATGTCCGTTGTAGACAACAAAAACTTTTCCTTTGTTGACCAAATCAGTTAGATATGTAGAATCCTTGTCCCAGAAATCATTACCTCCTAACTCTTCAGTGAATAACTCTTCTGATAGTTTTACTCCATTGGCATAATATTGAGGAATGGCTTCTTTTTGTGTGTTATATTTACGCTCGACATTGTATCCCAACGTCTTCAAATCAATATTTATACCTTCAACTTCAGAAAAGAAATCCTGACCTTTATCTTCGTAATTTTTCAGATAATCATTTGGGTAGAACAAAGAAACAGCCAATGCATTGTTATAGAACTCGGAATCTACAGGTGGGTTGTCCTCGTATGAGATGATCTTGTCGACAACAGATATCGCCTCTTTGGCAGAATAGACAGAAATTCTTCCTCTTATGATATCGTCGTTTCGGCTTAGATTGTCAAAACGAGCCGCAGGAGCATCTGAACAATACGTGTTGGGTGCCATAGGTTTATATGCAGGAACGTCATTATTAGAACCGATTATTAGAAGATAATCTGGTCTGCACTTCAAAACATTGTCGCAATATTTTCTGATTGAATCTGCAACAAATTGAGGATTGTTGTTTCTTTCCCACTTTGGTTTGCTAAAAATGTTACATTTGAAACCTAGTCTTGACTTCCAACTTGCGATCCTTTCAGCAGCTTCCTTATATGCGTCAATTGTTACGATTAAATAGTCGCAAACTCTTGAAGTTGCTTCTGTTTCAAGAGGTTTGCTGTCGTATTTCTTTAGCATTTCTGGATTAGACGATACTCTGCCAAGAAGATCGTATGCCAATTTTGACATTGGTGTTGAAACTGCATTTCCTGAGTAGTCTTCTTTTCCCCATGTGACACGATACTTGATGTAAGTGTAACATCTTAATGTATTTGTATTCGAGTCGTACCAAACTGGATAAGAATTTACAGACACAATAGGAATGTTTCTGAATGTACTACTAGTAATACACTTTACCAAATCTTTGATATTGAACTTCTTAGTTGTGTCTATTGCTATTTTTTCGTAATTAGACTCGTCAGAAATATCTGATAAATCTTGATTACCGAAAGGACACTTGTAATCATTATGTTCTTCTTTTATGATTTCTATTTTAGCAGAATTATAGAAAGAAGATTCATTCAATACTAGAAGATCTTTGTAGTATGGCATACGATTGGGTTCATACAACTCCGTCGTGGTCATACGATATGTATATAGAGCATCGTCCATATACATTCTGTAGTATGCCTTGTTTTCGCCATTTGAAATTTGCTTTAGATATGCACCGTCGAACTTATATTCAACTTCTATATAAGAATCACTATTCGTGATGGTCTTTTTAGGTGCATCAAATTTTTTTGGGCTTACATATCCGTCACTAAACGACAAATATTTTGTCTGAGCATGTGATGTTGAAAAAATGAATATGCATAGGCCTAATAATATTTTTTTCACAGCCTAATTACTTTACGTTGTTCTTCATGTTCTCCATCTCTTGCTTCAACGCTGCATTTTCCTTCTGTAGCTGAATCATGTGTAGTGTAAGCTCCTCTACCTTCTCCAATAGGATGTTGCTCATCTGTGAGACGCTGATTCCCTCTGCTTCCATCTCTGCTGCTGATGGCACGCCTGGAAGATGTTTGTGTTCGTTGACGTAGTTTTCTACCTCAGACAACGACTTTAGATTGTAATCCTCGGCAAATACATAGTCGGCAACATTGCTCATGTCCATACGAATGTCGTTGGCTTTGATCTGAGATGCCTGAATTGATGAAGAGTTGATGCTGTTTGTGTTAACGTCTGCAACATCCAAAGAACCAGTACAGATGATTGCTCCGTTGACGTGAAGTTTTGCTTTTGGATCTTCAATGCCGATTCCTACATTTCCTGTTTTGAAATTGTATTTGTTTGCCTGGAATCCCATTGGGTCGTAGTTGTTGTAACCGTAGGCTGAAATCATAGCCCAACCATCGTCTGCAGTCAAACGAATTGAATTGTAGATTAGATTTCCTGTGTTGACTACAAGTCCATTATAAATGGAATTAGACTTGCCTTTTACTACTAGACTTCCTTCTAGGTTAAGGTCTCCTTCGATTGTTTCTGCGTTAGAAACGGCACACGAAAATACAAGGGATGCACATGCTCCCATCTTTAATAGTTTTGAAAACATAATTTGAGTTTTACTTGGAGAGTTCCAAACAATAGTACAATAACATAGGCCAAAAGAATGAACTCTCCGTAGTCCTTTTGGGATATGCTTGCAAAATTAAGTCGGTTTTAGATATGATAAATCATGTGGACTAATTCCAAACAATCATGTTTAAGTAATGATCATATACTCTAAAAATCTAAACAAACATTTTGCTTTTCGAATTGCAAATATATGTAATTATTCTGTTTGATAAAAATATTTTGTATTTTTTATGCAGAAAATTTGTTTGAAATCAAGAGATTTATGTATTAATATTCGTAGATTGTTCGACATTGATGACGGATTGTTTGGAAGTTGTTTGTGTTGTGTATTGTTTTGAAGGGATGTTTTTTATTCAAAAAATGATTTTCTTATCGATTTGAATTTCATCTGCACTTCGTTCCACTCGTTTTCCTCTGTGCTGTCTGGCATTATTCCGCCACCTGCAAATAATGTGATTGAATTTTGGTGTAGTTTTCCACAACGTAGGTTTACAAAAATGTCAGCTTCTCCTTTTAATGAAGATTGGAATCCAACGACTCCTGAATAAAATTCTCGTTTATGTGATTCTGCAGTTTTTATGGCTGATAATGCAGTCGACGTTGGGTATCCCAACACTGCAGGAGTGGGGTGGAGTAGTTTGATTAGTGAGGATAATGATTCCGACGATGTGAATGAGATGTCTGTGCAAAGATGTTGTATCATCCCAGCTGCTTTTGAATATGTCGTGCCGACGGAGATGTTTGCATCTACCTCATTCAAACGTTTTGTTATATAGTCGGTTACTACTTGTTGCTCACGGATTTCTTTTTCATGCCACTGTTGTTTGCCATCATTTGATATGGTTCCTGCAAGTGAGATAGTGGAGTATGATTCATCCCTTTTTTGAAGCAGGATTTCGGGTGTGCAGCCTATCCATGTCTCTCCGTTTGGCATGTGAAGTAGGTAGGCAAACTCGTAACTATCTTTGGATGCGATGTTGGAAAAGATATCGAAAGCAGATTTCTTTGTTTCAATGTTTTGTCTGGCAGACAAAACAATTTTTGTCGCTTCATTTGTCTGCAACTTTTGCATCACAATGTCGAACGACTGTTCGTACGCTTTTCCCGATGTGGAAGAATCTATTTCAGCTGTAGGATTAATTTTTTGACGTAGTTTAATATATTCCTCGAAATGTACAACATCATCTTCAGATTTCAAATCAAAAGATATATCGTTGTGGATCATTTTCAATTCATTTTCTTCAAATGATGACAATATGAATCCATCTGTGTTTGGCGTGTAATTGCTTAGTTGTGACTCGTTTGACGCGAAGAATTGCGTCTTTCCGCCACGTGTTTTGAAGATACAAAAAAGAGCATCCGTCGTTTCTGCGCGACGGATGACTTCGTTCCATTTATCTTCCAATTCAGACATTTTAATATTCCAGATATGGATTGTTTAATTTTTCCCAAGCTACATCTGTTGATTCTCCGTGGCCTGGATATAGGATTGTATCGTCTGGCAAACGTAATAATTTGCCGGTGATGCTCTCCATGATTTCTCGTTGGCTTCCAGTAGGAAAATCAGTTCTTCCCACCGACTGTTTGAAGATAGTGTCGCCAGTGAAGCAAACGTTTTGCTCTTTTGCGTAGAAACAGACACTTCCTGCACTATGTCCCGGAGTTTCAATCACTTGTAGTTTGATGCTGCCGATTTCAATCACGTCTCCTTCTTTGATTTTTGTGCCGATTTCAGGAGCCTGTTCGTCGGCAGGCATTTGGAATATATTTAATTGATCGATGAAAGTGTCGATGAAAAACTGATCTTTGGGGCTTGCGTATGTGTTTAGTCCGTAAGTCTCAAGAATGAATTTGTTGCCGTAAATGTGGTCGAAATGAAGATGTGTGTTAAGGAGAGCGACGGGAGTGAGCCCATTCTGCTCGATAAACTTCTTCAGTTTCACTTTTTCCATTCTGCTGCGGCAACCTGCATCAATGATGCCACATTTATTTGTGGCCTCATCAATCACTACGTAAGTGTTTTCCTGAATAGGGTTAAAAACGAAAACTTCTATTTTCATTGTTCAGCTGAATCGTTTCTTTCGTTTTCTATTTTTTGAGACTCTTGTTCTGCAATTTCGCTGACTTTGTCAAGAATCTTTGTGTTGACCTTGAAATCAGTAGGGCGGAAACTGCGGACAATGGCAATTACCGAGTCTTTCTTTTCTGGGAAGATATCGCCGTTGACACGGTAGACAAGACCATCTTTCGCGTCTACAATTCTTGAAATCTTTGTGAATTCTTCCTCATCTGTTTTGGCAGAGAACATGAATTCATATACTCCTTCCTGCTTTGAAATTTCAATGAGACGGAATTCAGGATATTCCTGACTGTCTGAATTAAGCAGATTTTCTGCGAAAGTCTTGAATTCTTCCTGTGTGTTAGCTTTTGTCACATCAATCATGACATCTCCTTTCTCCAAAACCAATGGAATTGTAGGGAAAGGATATGTTGTCGCTTCGTATCCTTCTGGGACGTAGATGTCAAAACCGTCGAATTTCGTCAAATTGCTCGTCTCCTCAGTGTTGTCTTTTGATTCTGGAGCCTTTGATGTGTTGTTGCAACTTGCAAAAGATACTAACAGACAAGCAGTTGCGATATTTCTTATGATTTTAATTGCTTTCATGTTTTTGTTGTTTAATTATTTGTTTTGTTTGTTCTCTTCCTCGTCTTCTTCAATATAGTCGACAATCTCTTCTTCGTCATCGTCTTCCACATAGTCTACAACTTCTTCCTCATCATCAACCTCTTCGTCGTTGAATTTAGATGGAATTTTGCCATTCATGACATCTTCATAAACCTCCTCATCAAACTCATATTCGTCATAATTGTCGTCGTTAGGACTTTCGTCGACGTAGCTGAAATCATCGTCGTCGTCAAAATCATAGCGGATTTTATCTGCGTCGAGATTACGGTGGGTGATTGATTCCACTTCGTGAGTGTTGTTTTGGATCATTTCCCAAAGCATATCCTTAAGCTGAGTCAAACCTGTTCCGACCACAGATGATATGAAGCAATATTTGATGTCTTTTGGTAACTGCTCAGAAATCAATTCTTTCAATTCGTCGTCGAGCATGTCCGACTTTGAAAGACAAAGAATACGTTGTTTTTCAAGAAGTTCTGGATTGTATGCCTCAAGCTCTTTCAAAAGAGTGTTGTATTCTTCTACGATATCATTTGTGTCGACGGGAACCAAGAAACACAATATTGCATTTCTTTCAATATGACGCAGGAATCGATATCCGAGTCCTTTACCTTCACTTGCACCTTCGATGATGCCTGGGATATCCGCCATACAGAAACTCTTTCCGTCACGGTAGGCGACGATACCAAGGTTTGGAACAAGGGTGGTGAAAGGGTAGTCTGCAATCTTTGGTTTGGCTGCTGAAATAGATGAAAGCAAAGTACTTTTTCCAGCATTGGGCTTTCCTACCAGACCGACGTCAGCCAATACTTTCAACTCAAGGATGACGGTGCGTTCCTGTCCGGGCTCACCACTTTGTGCAAAACGTGGAGTACGGTTTGTGGCAGAACGGAAATGCCAGTTTCCAAGTCCACCGCGTCCGCCTTTAAGAAGAATCTTCTGCTCGCCATCTTCAGTTACATCCATAAGGTATTCACCTGTCTGTGCATCATACACCACTGTTCCACAAGGTACCTCGATCACTTTATCAGCACCGTCGGCACCAAAACTTCTGCTATGGCTTCCGCTCATTCCGTTGCCAGCGAAAATATGACGGTCGTATTTCAAATGCAGCAAAGTCCAATAGTCTTTGCTGGCACGGATGATGATATGTCCGCCACGTCCACCGTCTCCACCGTCAGGGCCACCTTTAGGGGTGAATTTTTCACGGTGAAGGTGAGCCGAACCGCCGCCGCCTCTACCACTTCTTATATGGATTTTTACGTAGTCTACGAAATTGCTGTTTGCCATAGTGTATCAAATTTGTGCAAAATTAAGAATTTTTTGCATTTTTCCGTGTAAATAAACGAGTATAAAATATGTGATAGATTGAACAATAGGGCTGATTGTTGAAAAAAAATGCGATTGTTGATAAAATCGTTGATAACTTTATATATATGAGTGTTGATAACTTTTATTTTTTATCATAAATTTGCATATTAAAGTAAATCGCTTTAGGAATATGGACAAGGAACTTAACATAAAAGGACTTAATATTATGCAATCTATTCGTATGGTTGCAGTATTGTTAATGATGTTTAATTTTTTGACACCATCGTATGCTGCATTGACTGGAAATGGCACAAAAAATAATCCTTATATTATTGATGAACCTTCAGATTTGCCAGAACTGAGAGATTATATCGCTAAGAATCAAAAATATATATACGTCAAACAGACAAAAGATATTGATTTGACAGAATTGTCAAATAAGAATGATAGACCGCCATTGCCACTTGCTGCAACAGCTTGGTCAGGAGGAAGAAAGAAAAGACTGGTAAATTCAGATACATATTTTTTAGGCGAATATGATGGCGACGGTCATATTATTTCAAATTGGAAAGTGTTAAAAGATAAAATGGAAGGGTCTACAGGTTCTTTCTGCATTTCAATGTTTGGAAGAATTGGAGATGAAAATGAATCAAAATCAGTCATTAAAAATCTGAATATTGTTGGATTTGAATTAGAAATGCCATCAAATGGTGGTGCACAACCTGGTTTTTCATTTATAGCGGGAGAGGCGGATAATACAGATATAATAAATTGCCATATTAGGAATTCTATAGTTAAGGGAGACGGCAATTTTTATTTTGGAGCTATTGTTGCTAATAATAATAGTGCGAATATATCTGATTGCAGTGTAAGAGATTGTGAATTCACACCTTCAAATGGAGTAAGAAACGTAAGTAATGTTGGCTCGTTATGTGGGTCTAATTCAGGAACTATTAAGAATTGTTTTGCACACAATGTGACCTTAAACGGAGAAAATTATGTGGGAGGTCTAATTGGTGAAATGTTAGCAGGTTCTGTTGAAACATGTGGTTTTAATGGAAAAATAAAAAGTTCATTTCCCATTCAAAATTCTGGAGGTTTGTGCGGAAGAATAAAAGAAGGGTCTTTCATCAACTGTTTTACAGTATATGATAATGCTGGTCAGATATGGGAAGGAGCAAATTCATTTGGTGGACTTATTGGAGATGTGACAAAAGAAGCTGTTTTGACAGTTAGAAATTGTTATGCTTTTCCTATAATAGAAATAGGGGATAATTGTGACTATGTTAATTATTTTGTTGGCCATGATAATAACAGTGTCATAGATGATCCAAATCGTATTTTTGAGTCTTGTTATTGTTATGACAATGCATTTGGAAATGGATTTAGACCTAAGGATGGTCAGGAGAATTATACAGCCGCATATAGAAATGAACATAAAATGTTTGTTAAGGACATAGAGTTTATGCGTAGTGGTTGTCTGGCAGAAATACTAAGAGACTATCATATCGCAAATTTAAGTGGTGAAAATCAGTGGCGTGAAGACGTGGAATTTCAAAACGACACTTTGCCCGTTCTTCGTTTTATGGTAGATGAGTTGTATGATGTTGAGCCATTTTGCCATCCTGGAATTTATACATTATCCCATTCTGAGACTGAAGATGTTTCTAGAATCAATGGACAATTGAAATATATTACAGATGATCAGACTGTTGAAGGTTGGAGTCATGGTCTTGAAGTGAAGGTTGGAGACGGTGATTGGGTGAGAATGATAAGTGTTGTTGATCTACCTAAGGGTAACATAATAGATTTTTACGAAGATTACACATTTGACAAGAAAAAGACGACTGTTTATAGAGCATTTGTTTTTAACCCAATGGATCCTGATCGTGTAGCCTATGGAAAAGTAGATACAATCAATGTCGGTTTATCTTCTGGACCTGACACCCTTTCTGGTTGCGACAGTATGAAATATGAAGGGAAATGGTTTTTCCCTAAAGATAATGGTAGCTATATTAATAGTTCAAACGAAGAAGTTATCATAAAGATTGGTACGACAATAAGAACTGATATGCCATTAATTGAGGGTAATTGTGGTGCCAATTCAGTTGTTATAAACGGAGTGACATACGATTCCACAGGTATGTTTGTAGATTCATTCAAGAATTTTACTGGTTGTATGACTTATAAATATCAGAAAGTAAAACTATATCCAACGCTTCCAGCAAAAGATTCTTTGAAAGTGTTCAGTATAGGTGAAATGAGTTATACTTATACACCGCAGGGTGGAATTGCACCACAAACAGTAAAGGTTGGGTCGGAATATGTGTTAGAACCAACTGAATTGGTTGTTGATCGTATTAATTATACTGGCAAAACATCATGTGATAGTGCGACAATTGTTGTAAAATATGTTATCCCTATCAAAATTACTAAGACAGAGAATGAAGAGTGGAGTTGTGAACCTGTTGTTTACAATGGAATTACTTACAAAAAAGATACTACAATAAATGATACGATCAAAACCGCTGATCCTTCAGTACCTGGTGGTATGTTATATGAAATTAGATCATACCATATAAAAGTAGCTGTTCCTGATACTGTTTTCACAACGAAGTCGCATTGTGGTGTCATTCAATATTTGTGTCCTGAAGGAATTTGTGAGACTACAGAACCATTTTATGATACTGTACTTGTTAAATCTACAATACCAGGATGTCAATGTCCTTCTCAAGTGAAGATTACTCATCATGTGCTTGGCGAAAAACCGACACGTGAGGAAAATATAGTTAGTTGTGGTCCATACACGTATGAATATAAAGGCGAGAAGACTCCATGGTCTGAGAGTGGAGATTATAAGGTTATACGAAGAGGAAATAATCCAGGCTCATGTGATAATGATACAATTGTGACTTATCATGTCACTATTCTAACTCCGGTGACTTACAATGACACCACAATTCATGGGTGTGGACGTGTTGTTTACAAGACATTATCTGGTGAAACTAAATTTTTTGAAAAATCTCAAGATTTTGTTGATGAAATAGATACTCCAGGCGGATGCTCTTCGAAGCGTACTGTCCATGTTTATGTACATAAATCAACTGATAAGAGTTCTATACTTCCGTCTTCTGGATGTGCTCCGTATCCATTTGTAAAATTAGATGGAGATACTATTTTGCTTGAAGCTGGCACATACACAATAAAAGATACTTTAAAATCTACAGACGGATGTGGATGTGACAGTATAGTCAAGAGTTCGATTGTCGTTGTAGAGAATCCGATTATTTTGGAGGAAATTGTTAAAAATGGATGTGACGAGGTGACAATAGAAGGAACGAAATATACTAATGATACTTCATTTGTTGTTGAAAAAAGAGACCCAAATATTTTTAAAGTATGTCGTAAACAGTTTCAGCCATATAAGGTGAATATCAATTCTTCTGTTGTAGAATATTTTAACATTGATACTTGTGGATCCTATTCAAAAGGAGGAAAAACTTTGACTTCTTCAGGAATAATAGAGGTTTCTATGCCAACAGAAACAGATTGTGATAATAAACAGATTTATAATGTACGTATTATAGAGCCTCTTGAAATTGACTCTGTTGTCTATGCATGTGAAAACTATGTTCATAAGTATTATGACGGACGTCAAGAGATGGTCGTTGATGACGGTACTATTTTGATAGATAAAATTCAGAGCAAGGTTTGCTTGTGTGACAGCATTATTAGAAGGGTTACTGTACATATCAGCCATGATTCTGAAGAAAAGTTGCCTGTTGTGAACAATTGTGGACCTTACACTTATGTCAAGAAGTCTGACGGAAAGAAAATTTTGATTGAATCGTCTCAGATTGTTAAAGATACTTTGACTAATAAGTATGGATGTCATATTTATTATGAGACGGAAGTGAATATCATTCCTGTTGAGACTTTATATGACACTTTGGACGCTTGTAAGGAATATCATTCTGTGGTTCCTGTATGGAATTATAATAATCTTCCTGTAGATGTTATAGTTGAGACTCCATCTATACAAACGGCTGAGTTGATATTCTTGAAACCAAACACTTTGAATTCGGGTTGTATGGATACCACAAAACTATTCTTGACAGTTCATGGTGTTGGAAAAGAAACTTCAGATCCTGTTGTCGCATGTGATTCATATATTTATTATGATTTTGATGGTTCTCAAAAAGAGATCACATCAAATACAATTATTGTCGATACGTTGAAGAGCAAGGTTTGTGATTGTGACAGTGTGATTTTGACTACAAATATCACAGTCAACAATTCTTATCCAGAGTCATTGCGTGAGACAAATAGACTTAGCGCTTGTGATTCTGTGAAATATACAAATTCGAAAGGTGTGATTATGACATTCACGGATAATATACAGTTCCTTGACACATTCCAGATGAAGGAAACAGGATGTGACAGTGTTGTCATTGTCGACGTGAATGTTCCAAAATCAACAGGTAGTGTTACAATTTTGTCTGCATGTGGAGACACAACTCTATATGATGAATTGAACGGAAATTATCCTCATGAATTTAAGGAGTCTGGTATTTGGCGTCAGATATTGAACAAGAATGAAGAAGGTTGTGATAATTATAAAGAATGGCATGTAAACATCACTCCTACACTACGAGACACCATATTTGAACATGGTTGTGGTGAGTTGTCATTCCGTGGAGACACATATACCTCAGAGAATGAAAAAGCGGCTTCATTCAGTCTTGTTGTGACCGGAGCCACTAAATGTGATACAATTCATAATTATCTTTTGACAGTTTATCCAAAATATAATCATACGGAAGTTTTGGAGGCTTGTGATTCTGTTGTCAGAAATGGAAAAGTCTACAAACAGTCTATAGTGTTTATGGATACTCTGTTGAGCCGAAATGATTGCGATAGTGTTATCAATGTTAATATTACCGTACACCAGTCACCTGACATAAGAGATTATGTGTTCGGATGTAATGAGGTGAAATTTGTAGACGAGGATTATAATGGTGGTTTGCCGGTATATGTACACCATGATTCCACAATATACGTTGATAAGGTTACAGACAAGGGTTGCTCATATCAATTGATCCAGCAGATTCAAGTAGGTTATCCATCATATTCTGTGGCTGATGTTTTTGAGTGTTTCGATTCTCAATCAGGTTATGCTACTTACCGTGATTTGCATTTGACTTCGGACACTGTCATCTATGATACAGTTTCGTCGGAAAACAAGTGTGGTACTATTGTCGCCAACATGGTCAATTTGGTGATGCCGGTTCATGACACTGTTTATGTTGATAGTTGCTTACGTATCACTTATGAGGATTCAACGTATATGGATTCTGCTGAGGTAATCAAAATATCAAAGACAGCTGAGATGGGATGTGACAGTTTCACACATGTCATGCTTAATGTGAACAAGTGTTTCCCTTATCCTGTGCTTGTAAATAAATATAATTGGATTTTGGTTTGCAACGACGTCATATTGGATGATGATAAATTTAAATTGAAATCGAACGTTAAATATAAATGGTATAAAGACGACAGGTTAGTTTTGACAACTTCAGATTCATATTTTACAGAGGATAAGGAGTTGGATGGCTGTTATCAAGTAGGAATTGTCATTGATGGAGGTGATGAATATAAGTCTGATGTGGTTTGTATAGATGAAAACCATGGATATTCTATTTCTCCACAGCCAAATCCAGTAGAAAAACTTCAGCCGGTTACTATTATTTGTGATTTCCCAGTTGAGGGTGTTGTGGGAACAAAAGTTGAAGTGTTTAATATGAAAGCAGAGAAGGTATATGTCTCAAAGGCTACTTCCAATGAGATTGTTATTCCAGGAATGACTGTATCTGGATATTATTTGGTTCGATTGACTACAGTCGCTGACAAAGTCTTGACGGCTAAATATATGGTTAAATAATTGATGTTATTGTAATTAAACTATGAATAGAGGTTTGTATAACATAAAGAGTATTCTTATGGTTGTTGCGACGTTGCTTATGCTGCTGTCGGTATCAACTGTGTCTGCTCGCAACCCTCGTCGTCAGCCAACGAAAACATCTTTGCTTGTTGATCCAAAGATGTATGTGGGAAAAAAGTCATGGATATATACCTATAGGTTTTTCCCTGATTTGGATGGTAGACTTGTAGATTCGTCGAAGGTTCACAAGCCAGTTCCATTTATGCATCATCGTTTCTCATTCTTTGCTCAGGGTGGAATCGCTGGTTTTAGGATGAATTCTAAACTTGTTGATTTTGACCAGAAAGGCGGATGGGGATTTGGCGCCAACTACACACATTTTTTCACCCCGTATTTTGGAGTGAAAACAGGTATTGATTTGGTATATTCTACATCAATTGCAAAAGTCGGATCTTTTTCAGATGAGTATACTATTGTAGATTCAGAATTGGATGAGACTACATATAAATATTCAATTGGCGCAGTCGTTGAAAAGTTGAATCATTTGCAGCTTGAGGTTCCTATTATGCTTGACTTTAAGGAAAGCAGATTTGATTGTGGAGTCGGCTTGAAAGTCGGTGTTCCACTGAAGGTGAAATATGATCAGGAAGCGGATGATGTTATTCAAACAGCGTATTATCCGGATTATGATGTGTTTGTAGATGATTCGTGGGTGTTAGGATGTGGAAATTTTGAGACTGTTTCAGAAAAAAGTTCATTTAAGCAAACTCCTGTATTCGTTATGTTCACAGGTGATGCACAGTATTCATTTCCTATAGGAGATAAGTATTCTATTAGTGTAGGTGGCTATTGTGATTTTGCTTTTTTAGGAATATCTGCGAAAAAATCTCATGATAGACATTATAAAAATATTGAAACTTATGACACAAACACATTGTTGACTGTCTCTAAATCAGTTCCTGTTGAGTTGGTGTCTGAAAGTGTTTTGTCGAGTCGAAATTTCAAGACCAACCAGAAGATCGTGAGCAATGTGCTCTTCATGAATTTTGGCTTAAGGGTTGCGTTTAATCTTAATTACGGACATGATAAATGGTAGCCTATGGAAGAGAATAGATATGAAAGACATTTTCTTTTGGATGGCTTTGGTCGTGATGGACAGAAAAAACTTTCTGAAGCGAAAGTCCTGATAGTAGGTGTTGGCGGTCTTGGTTCTCCGGTAGCAATGTATCTTGCTTCTGCCGGAATTGGTAAAATAGGATTGATAGATGCTGATGTTGTCGACGTTACAAATCTACAGCGTCAGATTATTCATTCAGAATCATCAGTCGGGGTTGACAAGGTGGTATCTGCAAAGAGCAGAATAGCAGAGTTGAATTCGGAAACAGAGGTTATCACATATAATTTCTTTTTCGACGTGAATAATGCAGAGTCTATTGCTGCTGAATACGATTTTATTGTGGACTGCGCTGACAATAATCCGACAAAGTTTCTCATAAATGATGTCTGTGTCAAATTACGGAAGCCATTCTGCCATGGATCGATAACTGAATATAGTGGGCGAGTGTTCACACATATTCCGTCGACTGCATGCTATAGATGCCTTTTTGATGAAGATGATGAGCCATCAAAAAAAAGAGGTGTGCTAGGAGCATCCGTTGGAATCATCGGCTCTATTCAGGCGACGGAAGTGATTAAATATTTTACGGGGATTGGAACCCTTCTAACTAATTCATTGTTAACTCTTGATGTCAGAACTATGAATTTTTTTAGACTTAAAATGAATCCTTCCGCAAAGTGTAATTGTCATGAGATCTGACTTTTTTTGATAAAAGTGTTGAATGGATACTTATTAATTGGTCATTTTTTTGTAAATTGCGTAATAAACTTAATATGATAATGAAACGATTATTTATAAACATACTTTTCTCTATGTCATCACTTGCTCTGATGGCGCAGGTATACCAGTATCCGATGAATAAGATGGCGAGAGTGAATGGTAGGGAAGTGATGTTTGCATTTACACCTACTGCTACTCCATACGAAATCCCATTGTCGTCGCGTGAGTTTCTTGAAAGATCTTTCATGCATAAAGAGATTTGTTTGCCGCCATATAAGTCTCATCCGACATGTTTTTTAGCCGTAGAGGGAATAGACAGGTTGGACAGTGTCTTCATTACTACAGGCAACAAAGTAGAGAAAATATTGTTTCTAAGTGATTCTATGAGTGTGTTGCAAGGTCAACAATTCTATGATGCAGAGGGTAAACTAACAGCTGAAGTTGCATTGAAATATGTCAATGATAAAGAGACTGAGCGTACGATTACTGTCAGCAACGGTGATAATGTCGTTTATAAAATAGGCCATAATGGTCCTGTGTCGATGGAAGCAAAAACTCAGTTCGGAAAAGAGTCATTGACGTGGGTTTACAAGAATTCTATGCCTAATATGGCCACTCAGAGCGGAGGAAGAGGCAGAGAAAATGCTGTCTTTACATATACTCCTTTTAAGAAACTAAGTTCAATAAAATGGAAGTCGGGCAGAGGTACGATAGAGACTTTGTTTGAATATTCTGATTATGAGGCGTCTGTCATGAATCCGATATGCTTGGTTAAAGATGAGAAGTTGTCGGCTAAAATGGCATGGGATGTTTATAATGTTGAGTCGAATAAAAACCAAGCGTTGGTTCGTGTAAATAATCTTCAGGAAAAGAAAATTTATGAAATCAATGGCGACAGCCGAGATTTGATTTCTTCATATTTATTGACATTCAAACCTTTTGCTAACATGAAAGGTGGCTCGAAAAATATGTTGAGCCATGTCTCTTATGAGGGATTGAGTGAAAGTTATCAGGAAAGTTATGACTATACAGGTGACCTTAAGATTTCTAAAGTGGTTAAGTCTGATAAGGTGATCGAGTATGAGTATAATGGGCTTGGCAATATCGCCAAAGTTATAATAACTCCTGCTATTGGCGATAAATCGGAAATTGTGTTCTATTACACAAACATTGAAGAAGAACGTCAACGTATTGCTGAAGAAAAAGCCAAGGCAGAAGCTGAAAGAATTGCAAGAGAAGAAGAGGAAAAGCGTTTGAAGGAGGAGGCAGAGGCTGCTGCAAAAGCTGCTGAAGCTGAAAAAAGATTTGAAGAGTCTCAATCATCTGAAGATGAAAATTCAGATGCACCAACTTCTTCCGAAAGTAAGTGATAAATCGATCCAACGAATAATGTCTATGGACGATAAAGATTTGATATTCTCGTTGCGTGCCGAACTTGATGCGCATAATTATAAGTATTATGTGCTGTCTGCTCCTGAAATCTCAGATCAGGAGTTCGACGAGAAGATGCACCAACTTATAGAACTTGAGCAGAAGCATCCTGAGTTGTTTGATGCCAATTCTCCTACCCAACGTGTGGGAAGCGATATTAGTAAGGCATTCACTCAGGTTAAACATAGATATCCTATGCTTTCCCTTGGAAATACGTATTCAAAGGAGGAGGTTCAAGATTTCTATAGTCGTGTCAGCCGGGCTCTTGAGGGAGAAAAGTTTGAGATCGTTTGTGAATTGAAATTTGACGGTACTTCTATCTCTCTTACGTATGAGAACGGAGAATTTGTCCGTGCAGTCACACGTGGTGACGGTGAAAAGGGAGATGATGTGACAGACAATGTGCGAACTATCCGTACAATTCCGTTGAAACTGAAGGGTGATTATCCTCAGTCGTTGGAGATGCGTGGTGAGATACTTATGCCATGGGCTGTTTTTGATGAGCTTAACCAGGAACGCGAGGCTGAAGGAGAACCTTTGTTTGCCAACCCACGTAATGCTGCTTCCGGAACTCTGAAACAACGTAATTCAGCTGAAGTGGCGCGTCGCAAACTTGACGCATATCTATATTATGTTTTGGGTGAGGACATTCCTACGCTTTCTCATTCCGATAATCTTGCCCACGCTAAAAAGTGGGGATTCAAAATTTCAGATGCATATAAAGTCTGCAATAATGTAGACGAAGTGTTTGAGTTTATCAACTATTGGGATATAGAAAGAAAGAATCTTCCATTTGCTACAGATGGAATTGTTCTTAAAGTTAACTCTATCGCACAACAGGAACAACTAGGCCTTACTGCCAAATCTCCACGTTGGGCTATAGCGTATAAGTTTAAGGCGGAACGTGAGTGCACACGTCTTAACGAGATCACATATCAAGTCGGCAGAACAGGTATAGTGACCCCAGTCGCAAATCTTGAACCGGTGCAGCTAGCAGGAACAGTGGTGAAACGTGCGTCGCTCCATAACGCGGATATCATTGAAAGTCTGGATCTCCATGTGGGCGATTATGTTTATGTGGAGAAGGGTGGAGAGATTATCCCGAAGATTGTTGGTGTCAACACAGAGATGAGAAATCCTGACGCTGCGGAAAAAGTGAAATTTATCACACATTGTCCGGAATGTGGCGCCGAGTTAGTAAGAGTGGAAGGCGAGGCTGCACATCGTTGTCCAAATGAAAACAGCTGTTTTCCACAGATTGTCGGAAGAATCCTTCATTTTGTCTCACGTAAGGCGATGAACATTACTATTGGTAATGAATCGATAGAGTTGTTGCTTAAACGCAATCTAATTAAAGATGCGTCAGACTTATATGCACTTAAAGTTGATGATCTAAAGGATCTTCCTTTGTGGGGTGAAAAAAGTGCCAACAATTTGATAAACAGCATTAAAGAATCGTTGTCTGTGCCATATGACAGAGTGCTTTACGCAATCGGAATCCGCACTGTCGGAGCTTCAATGGCAAAAAAACTTGCAGCTGAATTGAAGTCAATAGATGTGTTAAAAGCAGCGTCTATCGAACAATTGGTTCAGATTGATGAGATAGGCGAGGGTATCGCTCAGCAGATCGTCGCATTTTTTGCAGATGAGAAAAATGTCGCATTTATTGAGCGACTGAGGGGGTACGGACTTCAGTTAGAAGCTGTTGAAAGCAACACCGTCGTCAGCGATAAACTTGCGGGAAAGACAATTGTGGTTAGTGGCGTGTTTGAAAAATACTCACGTGATGAGATTAAAGAGCTGATAGAGGCAAACGGTGGCAAAAATGCAACGTCTATCAGCAAGAAGACATCTTTTGTTGTGGCTGGAGACAATATGGGACCAGCCAAGCAGGCAAAGTGTGAGTCATTAGGAGTTAAGATAATTACAGAAGCTGAATTTGATGCTTTGTTAAACTAGTAAACTATGTTTGAAGGTTTAAAAAAGAAATATATCGACTGGGAAATAAGTAAGTTGTGGAAGAATAAAAAACGCAACAAGCAGTTTTTGAACTGGCAAGAAGTGAAAAAGGTTATTCTTCTTTACGACAGATCTACTTTGAAACCAGATCTTTTGAAACAAATCTTTGCCATGCTTGATGGAAAACAGGTTATGGCATGGACTGTTGTTGAGAAGGATGAGTTTAAGAAGGAAACCATCAATATAGCGATGATGGCACCAAACGAATGGAATTTGCTGATGAAACCAAAAGATTTCGTGTTGTCGAGATTCAACAGTTTTGAAGCCGATATTCTTATAGATTTGACAATGCAAGAGATATTGCCTTTGAAATATCTCCATGCAGTGTCTGATGTCAAATGTCGTTGTGGTTTGTCTCGTTTTGGTGATATTACTGATTTCTCAATAGACAGAACTCCTAATATGAAAGAGATGGATCTGCTTAATCAGATTATCCATTATATGACAATTATCAATCAAAAAGAGAAGAAACTCGAAAGGGAGATGGTTGAGTGATATAAAAGTTGAGAAAATGATTTGTTCCTATAGTTTAATTTGATTACTAGACTTTTCTTCATTTACTAACTATATTTTTGATGAAATTTACGATAGTCACTCCGATATATAACACAGACATTTATATTAAACGTTGTGTAGAAAGTGTTGTAAGACAAACAGAAACAGATTGGGAATGGATTTTTGTTGATGATTGTAGTACGGACAATTCTATTTGTGTTGTTAAAGATATTGTTTCAGAATTTTCTATCGCTGATAAAGTCAGATTTCTTAAAACAGAAAAAAATTCAGGACCTGGAGAGGCTAGAAATTTTGGGTTACGTATAGCACAAGGAACATATATAGTTTTTATAGATTCGGATGATTGGATTGAGCCAAATTATTTGGAATTATTGCATTCAGCCATGGCTGATACTATGGATTTTTCTTATTGTCAAGCTTTGGAACATAATGGAAATGTGAAAAAAATGTTGGTAAATCCACATTATTCGTCACAAAAACAATTGTTATGCGGTTATGTGGGCAGAATATGGACATGTATGTTTCGAACTTCTTTTTTAAGAGAAAACAATATTGAGTTTCCCCCATACAGAGCGGCTGAAGACAGTGCTTTTTTTGCGGCATGTATAATTGCCACAGATAAGATAGCTTCAATTGAAAATGTCTTATACCATTATGTATTTTATCCTCAATCGGTCAGCCATAAATTTGATCCATACAAGACACAGCAAAAAAAAGCTTCGTTTAAATGGCTAATAAAGTATGCTAAAGATAAAGGCTTGTTTGGTACATTTGCGTTGCAACTATCTTTTATTTATATTAAAAAGGCTATAGCTGTGCCATTTATAGAAAGAATAAAAAAATTGTTATAATCCAATTTTTTCTAAAATCTGTTTTGCTCGTATATTGAAGGTGTGATTTTTTATAACAATATCGTAGGCGGCTTCAATTTCTTTTTCATGATTGGTCTCTAATCCTTTTTTCAGTAAATCAATCATTTCTGTTTCGTTGTGGTACAATCCAATTTCACCATTAGGGAATAATGATGATATAAATGGATTTGTGTCGCATACTTGATAGCATTTTGCTCCACATGTTTCAAATAATCTTTGATTTGCACCGTCAAATGTTTGAGCATGGTGAATATTTAGTGCCACTTTTGAGCGGGCAAATAAATCATTTACTTCCGAAGGTGTTATATTCTTATTTAGGAATATGTTTCTGTATCTTCTAAAAATACATTTTATTGGATTTTTAAAGAATGGCTTATAATAGCCATAAAAAAGAATTTTTTTATCGGGAAATGTTTGCGCGACTTTCTCCAACAACTTGATTCTGTGGACGCTTGTATAGATAGTTCCTACAAAAAGTATATCAATGTCTTTCTCTTTGTTTTGTGGATAATAAACATTAGTGTCATTGGCTAATGGTAAAAAGTATGCGGTTTTTCCTTCTTTTGCATAATATTCCACATCTTTTTTCTCAAAACAAAAAAAGGCGTCACAATGGTCTATATGTGATATGCACTGTTTCCTGTCAGGACGTAGTATACTATCGTACATCCATATTGCAACTTTAGCTTTGTTGTTTCTGAAATAGTCTAACGTATCATCGTATAAAATAGTTCCATTGTAAATGAAGATGAAATCTGGGGAGATTTCGTCGAAAACTCTTTTTATATATTCATTGTATTTGTCACAACTTTTTTTGTAGAGTTTTTCTCGTTGTGATTCAGTTGCAAATTTTCTCTTCCACTTCAGAATTCCTTTAAATGGGTGGATTGGTTCATCATATGTCTCAATGTGAACATTATGTCCTAAAGCCTTAAATGCATTTCCTATGCTCTCCTGATAACCAAAGAATGGAGCGGATATGATTAATATTTGCATATTTTTCTGATTTTTGTATTGTCTCCGTAGACACATGGTGAATCGTATGGTCTGTCGGGATAAGCACCATATTCCAACTTGATGTCTAAATGGTTCTCTTTAATGAAAGATTCTACAGCATTAGCTAATGATACAGGAATGCCACTGCAACAATTTATTATTCCATCTATCTCTTTTTGCTCCGTTACAGCTACAATTTGTTTTACTAAATCGTTGACATTTAGAAAATCATATTTGTTGTTTCCTGTAGTGAATGGAAATGTTTTTTTTCCTGCAGTATTAGCTTCAAGTAACTTGGTAAAGATAGAATGGTTTCTTAAATCATCACCATATATATAGAATCCTCTAATCCATTGAAGAATGCAATCTTTATTTTTTATGTATAAAAATAAACTTTGACGCAGTGCATTTTTGGCAATTCCATAAGCAGACAAAGGATTGCATGGCGTGTTTTCGTCAATTGCACCTTCATGATATCCGACTTCATGCATTGTGCCCATAACAACTAATTGTTTTAGTCCGTTGTCTATTAGATATGTCAGAAATCTGTAATGAGAAGATAAATCCCCCATTTGCCTAGGAGAATTGTGTACAAAACCATCTCTCCAAGCAAAATGGATACAGATATCAATCTCAGGAATACTGTCATGGAAGTCATTGTCTAGTATATTACAGCTTATGTATTTTGCTCTACTATCGATATTTTTGTTGTTAATATCAACAGCATAAACTTCATGACCGTTATCCAGTAATTTCTGAGTCGTGTGACTTCCAAGATATCCGTTGGCTCCTGTAACTAAAATTCTCATTTAACAAAAAATTATTTACAAATTTAGATAAAATAATCCAAATTCATTCAACTTTTTCCCATTTACGGGTCTTAAAATTATATTTTTTTATTACTCTGGCTGGTGCTCCTACCGCAATGGTATAGTCTGGAATGTCATGTGTCACGACTGAATTTGCTCCTATAACGCTATTCTTACCTATACATGCACCTATAATACAGACATTCTCACCTATCCATGAACCTTCTTTAATTATGATGGTTTTGCATTGTTTTATGGGTTGATTTTGTATTGGGATGTCAGGATTGTCGTATGTGTGCTGGTTGTCTGAAATATATACTTTATCTGCAGTAAGCACATTGTCTTCTATTATTATGCTTTTGGTTGAGTAGATATGGTTTATATTTCCAATGTTACAATTATTGCCTATTTTTATTATTGATTCACTCCCAGTTAACGGCATTGAAGCAATCCAACTATTGTATCCTATTATAGTATTCCTGCCTATAGTTATTCTTTTGAATCCTTCTATTTTCATTGGATCTTTAATTTTACTTCCGTATCCAAATCCTTTGAAAATAATTGGATATATAAGTCGTGCGTTTATTATATCTATAATTCTGCTAATCATTTTGTTATTTCTTTTGAATAGTTGTTTATGCCAATCCCAATATTGTATTCTAGTATTTTTTTTATATTATTATAAAGCACATCTGCGTTGTCAGAGTAGATTTTAAATGCCTCTATTTTTGCAAGTAATTCTTTTTTGCTTGCAAATTTGTCATCTAGCCCGGTGAACTGCATGTTGGTCTCAATATCCCATCTAAACGCGATTAGTCCATGATATAGACATTCGTAATATGAAGAAGTGTTGTGAGTAATAGCAAAGTCGAATTTGGCGCTAGATAGAAGATCTTTAATTCCTATTGTTTTGTCGATGATATTGATCTTGCTTTTGGAAAAGTCATATCGCTTGCTGATTTTTGATAATGGATGGGGCTTGATTGAGAATTCTATGCCTGTTTCTTCACTGATTTCTTCCAATATAGGCAGTAGAGACAAAAATGATTCGTCATATGTGGATATGCCATTTAAAACAAGACATTTTTTGAATGATAATTTAGGTTTTGCTGGAAGTCCTTTATATTTTGGATGTCCAGTTATAGAAATTCTATTTTTGTCCAAAAGAAAATCTCTTACCAAATCTTCTTTTTGCTTTTCGCTCATAGCAAGAATGTTATGTGCTGTAATGTTGTCTCCATTTACAACATCATTGGCAATTTTTTGTTTATAGTTGCCAAAAAAACCATGGAAGATATGGAATGTATTAACCTTTTTGTTGTTGAAATACATTGTCAAAGCAGATTCTGTGTATGCGGAAGAATTCAATGGAATATAACGTTTCCCATCAAGGTCCATTTTGTTAAATGTATATTCCAATTTGTCTATTAATCGTGCGTAGAATGTGAATTTCGCAGCTAAGTAGAATTGTTGCAAAAAAAATACATTACGTATTTCTTCTTCTTTTCTTAGATGTTTTAAGAATTTGTAAAAACGAATTGGGTTAAAATATGGAATGAAATAATATTCTAATTTAGTGTACGAGGAATTTGGTATGTCGTTTTGTATGTTTTGAATTAATTGCTCGTGGTCTTTGCGTCCTGGAACGTCACTTGTAAATAGATAGTCGTAATTACAAAATGTTTTTTTTATTTGTCTTAATTTTAATCTTTTGAATAGAATTTCCGCAAGTTTCCTTAATGTTATTTTTCTATCATCAATAAATATTTCGATAAAATCTATGGCACATACAACCGCAAGGTTGATGCCCTTGTAATCGTATCTCAATTTTTTTTTCAAATTGACGTATTTGTGGTATGTGTTATAGTTGATTGCTGATTCAAAACTCATAATTTTAGCTTGTTGGCCATTTGTTGTGCAAATTCAAAATCTTCTACATTATCTATGTCTATGCCTTCTATTTGGTCGACAACAGAGATATATGGATTGTCTCCGATTCTTTGATGCTTTTTTGTCCAAATTTCTTTTCTAAAAATAAAGAAGGCACTTGTCTCAATATATACTGGAGAGATGTCTTGTGTTCTTGGTATGGCTGTCAAACTATAATTCAAAGGCTTGCCTTCATACCATGCAAATGTTTGCTTCTTTTCTGCACTGAATGAAGAATCATATCCTTCAGTCATAACTTTGTTGACGGCAGTCTCTATTGTAGATGCTTTAATGAATGGTGATGTTGTGTGTGCAAGAACATAAATATCTGCATCAACTTCACTTGTGAATGCGTCGTAAATTTCTTGCCCTAATGTTGTGTCTTGGTCAAGAGTTTCACTTCTTTTTAAAAATTTGACTCCTGATGGAAGTTCAGGAATGATTTCCTCACTACTACAATATGCATAAATTTCGTCAATATTTTTAACTTGTGTCAATGTTTTTAAAACATAGTATAGAAGTGGTCGTCCAGCTATAAGCTTCATGTTTTTTCCGACTACGCGTTTGCTATTTAGACGAATTGGAACAAATGCAACAGTTTTCATTTTTATCTAATTTTATATGCAAAATTATATAATTTTACCTTAAAACCGCAATTTTGTCCTAAAATATCATAGCTCTATATATTAATTAACTTTAATATTAAATTATACTTTGTTTATTTTGCTGAACGTCCAAAAATTGTTTTCTTTGCAATCAACTAATAAATATACTGACATGGGACTATTGAATATTTTTAAAAGTGTTTTGAGCAATTCTAACAATATTGCTTCAGTGATCAAGCTCCTTAATGGTAAAGTAGACGCAAAGAGTCTGGCAACAATCTTCGCTACTTATTTGTTGAAGAGCAAACTTGCTTCATCTTCGTCGGCCGCCAATAGTGAGGCTGCTTCTTTCGCACAGCAGGTGGCTTCCGCTGTTAATCTTAGCCAGTGCTCTGGTATCGGTGACGTGATCTCTAAGCTTACTGCTTCCGACAAGCAGGGTACAGATGATTTGGCTGCTAAGCTTACTCAGGCTGTCAACCTTATCAAGACTTTGAACACAAAGGCATAAGATTTCATTTGGAATGAATTAATCGGAGACGTTGCGTGCAGCGTCTCTTTTTATTTTTTATCTTTGCATTGATTAAGCATTTTCTAATTTTGCATTTGTTTATATGTTTCTTTCTATTCTGATTCCTACGTATAATTTCGATTGCGTTTCTCTGTGTACATCCCTTTCCCGTCAGATTTCTGCATATTCTATTGACGCTGAGGTTGTTGTGATGGATGATGCTTCTTCTGATTTGGACATACTGAAACGAAATCGTTCAATAAATGAACTGGAGTTTTGCAGAGTCATTGAGTCGGAAAATAATATAGGGATAGCGAAGAATAGAAATCATCTGGCCGACGTTGCGAAAGGAGATTATCTGTTGTTTCTTGATGCGGATGTTTATCCCGTCTCGCTTGATTTCCTAAAAAAGTATATAGATAATAGGGTAGACGACGGTGTGCTATGTGGAGGAATGACATTCAGATTGGACGGCCCTGTCAGAATGTCGTCGCTTCGTTATCTATATGGAATGAAGTATGAAGTGAAACAGCCTCAGTTTATATCACTTAATTTTTTCTTGCCGGCTTCTGTTTTCCATAAAGTCCGTTTCAACGAATCTTTCTCTAAGTATGGACACGAAGACACTCAGTTTGGTGCTGATTTGCAGAATGCTGGCTATAAGGTTTTGAAAATCGACAATCCCGTCTACCATGATAATGGAGATACGAGTGAGCAATTTGTAATTAAGACAAGAGTGGCTATCGATAACCTTGTGGAGCATCGAGACCTACTTCTCCCGACCTCTCGTCTTCTTCAACTCTATGAGAAATTACATGCTCTGCCTATTGGATGGCTGATGAAAATCCCATTCAAAAAATTCCGTCAGAGAATGGAGAAAAATTTGTTGGGTGACTCACCGTCGCTTTTCATTTATAATGTTTATAGATTATCATATCTCTGTTGTAAATATGAAGAGTATGAAAGATAGAATTATTGAACTTGCTAATAAATACAACACCGTCGACTTCATAAAGAATGATCCGGTACAGTTTCCTCACCGCTATACACAAAAACTTGATATTGAGGTGTCTGCATTCGTCACTCAGTGGGTGGCTTTTGGAAACAGAAAGCAGATTGTGAAATGTGCGGAGACTTTGGATTCGCTTTTCAATGGAACTCCATACAATTATATTATGGGTGGGGCTTGGAAACAATACGAAAATTCCGAGGCTCGTCTGTATCGATTTTACACTTGGGGCGATTTTCATGATATTTGTGCCCGACTCAATTCTTTATATACACAATATAAAGATATGGAGCAGTGTATTGATATAGATTCAGATGACTATTCAATTTCCCTACGAAAGTTTTTCGACGGAGTGAAAGGTATACCAGCAAGCACTACAAAATCTGCCGCAAAACGAGTAAATATGATGCTGCGTTGGCTTGTGCGAGATGACGGAATTGTGGATTTTGGCATTTGGAAGAGTCTTGATAAAAGAAAACTGCTTATTCCTCTCGACACTCATGTCCATCAGCAGGGAAGGAAGATGGGAATAACTTCACGTAATTCAGCTGATATCACTACAGCAAAAGAGATCACCGACTATATGAAAACAATCTTTCCTGACGATCCTACGTTAGGTGATTTCGCATTGTTCGGTTTGGGTGTGGATGAGGAATAAAAGGGAAATATTGGAAATTTAATATGTATAAAAAAGACGACAAAATTCGATTTGCAGAATTTTGTCGTCTTTTTTTCATTATCTCATAATCGTAAATATTTATCTGAATCCGTCGAATATTGAACGTTTGGCTCCCTTTTCTAGCGGAATGGCGAGTCCAAGTTTCAAACCAATGCAGATAGGCACAATTTTGTCGGTCAATGTGCTGTTTAAGATGCTGTTTTTGTGGATGCCCATTGCCGCATCGTGATTTGCAACCATGTCATTCAAACCATACGATATATATGCTCCCAAATGTATGGGGGAGGCGTCGTTAAAAATGAATCTCCACATTATATCGGCATAGAGAGATAGTTGTAGACGGTTGATGTCGATATCGCCGGCATTAGTACCTTGTTTGTAAAGTCCGTGGTGAGGCATTTTACTCAATTCAGCATCTATATCGTCACCGAAGTATGCACGTGTTTCGACGGTGCCTCTGGAGTAATCATATTTAGCAACAATAGGAAGTCCCACTTTGACACCGGCTCCGAATATAAAATGGACATATTTGCTAGGGATACGTGCATATAGTCCGACAGGGACATCCACCAAAAAAGAACGCTGCTTTTCGTTGAAATCATCGAAAATTGTGCGTAGAGTGTATGGGATTCCTGCGTCTGTTTCGTCTGTGATAGGTGTCTCTATCGTCTCGCTGATGAAGTAGTTGGCTGTGAGGTAGGAAATGTCCACTCCTGCACCGTAACCAAAATTATTTGTCAGGAATTGCTGGTATTGACATTCGAGCATCACACTGCCTCCTGGTTTGGGCTCGCCAATTTCGGGAGTATATTTTAATATTTCCACTCCTCCTGCTACCGAGATATTGAACATTTTGTCTTGTGCAAATGTCATATGAGATAGAAACAGAAGCATTAGCAAAACTGTTTTTTTGAATATTCTTTTCATTTTTATTACCTTTTTCAATCAACTTAACTTATTTCACCAACACTTTGCAGTTTGCATTTTTGCCGTCGTTCACTGTCAGAACTATTATATATTCACCTGAACCGAGTCGCATTGTGGTGTTTGGATCTACTTCATTGAGTATTTTCTCGACAATTCCGTCTGCTCTATACACCACGATGCGTGCATTTGATAAGTCGTCATCCGAGACTCCTGTGACTGAAATTGTGAATTCGGCACTCTTTTCAACTATGCTTGGATTGGCTGTGATGCCATATCTTGCCAATTCCGCTTCATATTGAATTGGCTCAATGAAGTAGCTCTTGCCATCCTTGTCAGTCACGTGGACCATGTATTCGCCATCTAGAAGAGACTTGTCATTGAAGTATTGGAGATTTGCATCTTCACATTTTTTTCTGTCTTTATACCATTGATAAGAGACGTGATTTCCTTCTCCATTTCTGCAGATCACTACGTCGTTCCAAACCTTCACGTAGTAGCTCTTCTGTTTGTCGTCTGGCAACATCACATTGAATGTGAAATCCTCTTTCGCGCAGTTTCCTTCATCATCACACATCTCCATTGTGGCTATGTATTCTCCTGGCTCCATATTCTTCGCGCATGTCAAGTCGACGGTGCTATCGTTGGAAACATCACCAGAACAGATTAATTTGCCTTTGTATCTAACCTCATATTGAGATCCAATTCCTCCTGTTATTTCATAACCGACATTTTCTGTTTCTCCAGGCAAAATAAGAATCAATTCGTCATCATCTACAGACAATTTAAGCTCTTTTTTCTCCTTCTTTATTATAGTAAGGTTGTATCGAACGATACTGTCGCAACCGAAACTAGTTTGCAAAGAATCTACCCATGTGGCGTCTTCTGTGTATGTGATGTCTTTCCAAACGAAGCTATCTTCAATATTAATGTCCATATTTGTTTCAACGCTGTTATGGACGATTAATTTGTAGGCAATGATGCTGTCGCAACCGTAGGAGGTTGACAATGTATCGTGCCATTCTTTACTTTCATAATATGTAGTGCCTTTGTATACAATTGAATCACATGCTGAAGTTAAAAATCCGATTGAGTATTTATTTGCTATGATTTCAAAAAGAGGAGGCACTTCAGACGCACCATGTTTGTCATACTGGCTTCCGCAAGGGAAAATGAAGACGCCTGGACCATCAACACTGTCAACCCAATTTTCTGTAGCATTGAATTCATTGTCCAAAGACATGACTCCGACTTTGATATAGTTGAGGTTGGCACATCCTTTAAACATTTCTAAATAACAACTATCTATTAATTCAGAAGCTGGTAGTTCTGGTGCTTGAGTTAAGGAAGAACAATCTTCGAACATGCCGGCATAGCATTCTTTCGTTAATGTAATTGCTGGTAATTCCGGTGCCTGAGTTAATGAAGAGCATTCATTGAACATACCGGCATAGCATCCTTCCGCTAATGTTGTGGCTGGTAATTCTGGTGCCTGAGTTAAGGAAGAACATTCCTTGAACATACAGACATAGCATCCTTCCGCTAATGTTGTGGCTGGTAGTTTTGGAGCTTTCTCCAAAGCAGTACATAGGAAGAACATACCGCTATAGCATGCACTTTCCAATGTGGTCGCTGGTAGTATTTCTGGAGCTTGTGTCAAATTTATACAACTAGCAAACATTGAATAATAACATGCTGGTGCCAATTCTGTGGCTGGTAATTTTGGAGCAATTTTCAAATTTTCACATCCACAGAACATCAAGCCATAACAATATTCAGCCATTTTTGTGGCTGGTAATTCCGGAGCCTCTTTTAAATTTGTACATTCATTAAACATTTGGTGATAGCATTCTTGTGCTAATTCTGTTGCAGGCAAAGCTGGAGGCGTTTCAAGAGATGTGCATAGTCTGAACATGGAATCATAACATCTGTATTTCATTTCAGTTGCTGGAAGAGTAGGGGCTTTCTTTAAGTTACGGCATCCCATGAACATACCAACATAGCTTTTGTCAAATATTTTTGTGGCTGGCAATTCTGGTGCTTCCGTCAGATTTATACAGTCCTCGAACATGAATTCGTAACATGTTTTTGTCAATGTTGTGGCAGGTAATTCTGGAGCTTGTGTTAAGCTTGTACAACCAGCAAATAATAAAGAAAAACAAAAATCGTTTGGAATAACTTTTGTTTTTCCTTTTTCGTCTATCAAACTCATCACACTACCAGATGCGGCGATTTGACCTGACATTTTAAAAACTGTACGCTCTACCATTCCATGAGAAAATCCTTCAGGGTTATTTCCTTTGAAGTAAACTTTGTCATCTTTGTTTTCCAAAGTCACTTTCACGCCTTCTTCCAAAGTTTTCCATGTCTTTCCTCCGTCTATAGAATATTGTACATCAGGATTATTGTT